>Ga0316363_10000044_pt1 | contig 186500 bp, 146 predicted proteins | sample Sb_taG_3_FD_200459 | JGI IMG/M metagenome (GOLD analysis project Ga0316363, IMG submission 200459) | Peat soil microbial communities from Weissenstadt, Germany - Sb_50d_a_PC metaG (v2) (version 2) | ecosystem: Environmental > Terrestrial > Soil > Wetlands > Peat | place: Germany: Weissenstadt... | reverse complement strand
GGCCTGGGCCAGCTTGACGCGCTGCCGCATGCCCTTGCTGTAGGCGGCGACGTGGCGGCCGGCGGCATCCAGCAGGCCGACCAACTGGAGCGCGGCGTTGGTCCGCTGCTCGCATTCGGCTTCGCTCATGCCGAACATCAGGAGGTACGAATAAATGAACTGGTATCCGGTGAGGCCCTTGGGAAACGCGTCGAACTGTGTGCAGTAGCCGATGAGCCGGCAGAGGCGCTCGGGATGCGTGGGCGCGACGCCGAGCACCCGGATATCGCCCTGCGTCGGGCGGATCAGGCCGGTCATCAGGTTCATGAGCGTGGTCTTGCCCGATCCGTTGGGACCGACCAGGCTGGTGATGCCGGGGGGGATCGCCAGGCTCACCTTGTTGATGCCCAGCACCTCGCCGTAAAAGCGCGAAACGCCGCTGAAGGTGATCAGATTGTCGCTCACCGCACCACCTCCGTGCCGCGGATTTTGCGGGCCAGCATGTACAGGCAGATCAGGCAGAGGACCGCGAGGCCGGTCCAGCAGCACCACATGGGAATGGCCTCTTCGGCGCGCGCGCGGAAGAATAACGCGCCCGTGGTGGTCTGGTTGCTGCCCTCGAACAACTGCACCCAGATCCGCCCGACCAGGTAGCTGATGTTGAACACGTTGCCCCAGGCGGTGCGCTGCACGGCGTTGATGATACCGCCGAACGCGGCGGCCACGAAGAAGACGCCGAACATCAGGCCGCCGGCAGCGGGCTTCCACTTGACCCACGCCGAGAGCGCCAGGGCCAGCAGCGCCAGGATGAGAATCCAGATCCACGCGCCGAAGAACACACCGGAGGCGAGGCGCGCATTGTCCTTCATCCAGCCCCAGCCTTCGTGGTATCCCTCCAGCCAGAACAGCAGCAGGCCGGGCACCCAGGTCATCAGCGACATCAAAATCAGCAGCACGCTCATCTTGCCCAGCACGTATTCGGTGCGCGAAAACGGCCGCGCCAGGTAGAGCTCCAGCGCGTTGTTGGCCAGGTCGGGCGACACCTGGCCAGGTCCGATGAAGGCCGCCAGAAACAGCGCCAGCATGCCCTGCCAGCCGAGAAACGTCAAGAAGAACACGACGTTGACGGTGATCAGCCGGTTGGCTCCCCCCACGCCCAGCAGGTTCAGCGAGCTGGTGTTGTGCTGCACGTAAATGAGCAGCACGCAGATCAGCGGATAGATGAAGCTGGCGATGAAGAACGTCGTCAGAAAGCGGGAACGGTGCAGGTCTTCGAAAGCGTAGCGCGGGATCACCAGGAAGCGCCGCCACGAGGAGGTGAGCTCGCCATCGTAGGGCCGGTAGGTCTTCTTATAAACGGCCATCGGCGGTCTCCATGGCTTTCAGGAAGATGTCTTCGAGCGAATCGCGTTTGTGGTTCAGGCGGCGGATCTGCACGTTCTGCTCGGCCGCGACTTCGTAGAGGCGGCGAACGTCCAGCCCATCCGGAAGAATCAGCTTGATCCGGCCCTGCACGCCGGAGGCGGTTTCGCAGCCCAGTTTCTCCATGCTTTCGAGGAAGGATCCGTTCACCCCGCCGCGCGTTTCGATTTCCAGGAACTGGCGGTTGGCGCGGCGCTCCTCCTCCAGGTTGCAGAAAGCGGCCACATTGCCGTCTTTGAGAATCAGCACCTGGTCGCAGCACTCTTCGACGTCGTGGAGGAGGTGCGAGGAAAGGATCAGGTTCAGGTCGCCGCGGTCGCGAATCTCCTGAATGAGCTGGATCATGCGGGCGCGCGCGGGCGGGTCGAGGCCGTTGGTGGGCTCATCGAGGAACAGCAGCTTGGGGCCGTGGGCGATGGCCTGCGCCAGCTTGGCGGATTGCTTCATCCCCAGCGAATACGTGCCCAGCGCGCGGTAACGGACCTCGCCCAGCCCCACGTAGAAGAAGGCTTCGTGCGCCCGTTCGAGCGCGTGCTCGCGCGGCAGTCCGGCCAGCTCCGCCATAAGCCGCACGAAGCGGACGCCGCTCATTGAGGCGATGAAGGAATCGTTCTCCGGCATGTAGCCGATCAGGCTGCGAACCTCGCGCGCGTGGGTGCGAATGTCGCGGCCGAAGATGCGGGCCGTTCCGCCGCAGGGCTTGTGAAAGCCGAGCAGCGTATTCAGCAGGGTGGATTTCCCCGCGCCGTTCGGCCCCAGCAGCCCGATGGACCGCCCGGTGAGCGAGGCCTTCAGCTTCTTGAGGATGACGCGCTGGCCGAAGCGTACTTCCAGTCCGTCGAGTTCAACAACGGGGTCCATCACCTATATTGAAACGCAGGTTGAGGCCGCCGTGTTCCCATCATTTGGCCGAAGGGCAGCGCGCTGCCCACCACGCCCGTCAGGTTTCCCGTCAGCAGGCCCGTGAGGCTGCCGCCGAGCCCTCCGGCGCTGCCGGAGAGCGTGATGCGGTCCGGTTCGCCATAGACGGCGAACATCACCGGCTTCATATTGCCGAGGTTCTGCAGCGGATTGGGGTGGTTCGACTGGTTGGGAGGAGCGAATGCGCCGAGCAGTCCCGCCAAAGGCGCCAGCGTGGTGCCCATGTTCTGGAAGACCACCGCCGAAAAGTTCGTATAGTGATCGCGCGGGGTCATGGCGAGGAATTGGGCCGAGTGGGTAATCGACGTGCCGGCCGCTCGCACCTGCAACGCGCGCGTCACCAGCGCGCGGCTGGGAGCCGCGATCATGTAGCCGTCGGAGAAGACGTAGTGCGCTTCGGTCAGCGGATTGGCGTCGGCGCCGCCGATCATGTAATAGGTGCGGCCCTCGACGGTCTCCTGGGAAGTGCGCAGGGGCTTCCCGCCGGTCTTCACGGCGTTCTGGTTATAGGCGTCCACCGCCTTCTGCAAGGTGTTCTGCATGCGGCTCGGATCGTAGACTTCGGTGACCAGCTTCCAGGAAGGCACGGGGATCACGGGACCATCCATCGCGACGGCGAATTCGCCGCCGAGGCTGGCCGCCAGGTCGTTGCGAATATCGATGCCGGACTCCTGGTGGAACTCGTCGAGCGCCTTCTGGGCCGCGGCCTCGGAGCGCTGCTCGACGCCCAGCACCTCGTCCACGATGGCCGCCGGGTTCTTCACCACGAACGCGGTGACGAAGGTGGCTTCGGGCGAAACGTAGTCCAGCGAGCCCATGGGCGAAGGCGCGGCCAGCCAGGCGGCGATCCCCGTGCGCGGGCCGTCGAAGCCCAGCGATGCGCGGGTTTCCATCTGGCCGTTCACTTCCTTCTGCCCCGCCATGAAATAGCGGGCGCCAGGCAGCGGACGGTTGTTGAGCCGCGACAAATCGGCGCACAGCAGCAGGCCGGCGCCCTCGCGGTAGGACTGTTCGATGGCCGCGTAAAACGGCGTGCCCTGGAAACCGGGCCCATCCAGGCTTTGCGCCACCTGGGCCACCGCCTCGCGGTCCGGACCGAACGCCACCAGGCCGGGGCGCGTCTCGATGGCCACCTGCGGGATCTCTTTCTCGAGGAGTTCGGGGAATCCGTCGCGGCGGGTTTCCGCAAGCAGAACGGGGCCGTGCATCTCGCCGCCGGCGCCGGTGAAGCCCGCGATGACGATCTCGTCGCCCAGGTATTCGCTGGCGGCGCGGAGCTTCTCGATCACGGGCTGTATGTTGGCGCCGCGGCTGGCCCACCAGGCGCGCAGCTCGGGGCTCTCCGCCATCTTCTGCTGGAACACGGACTGCGCGTCTCCCAGGTACTGCGCAAGATTGGGGATGCTGGCGAAAAACACGGTGGTCGCGGGCAGGCGCGGCAGCAGCCGGCTGGAGTAGCGCAGCGCGGGCAGGTGGAGTTCCTGCAGGCTGGCGTGCAGCGATGCCAGTTGCGCGGTGAGGCGCTCGCGGTCGCGGCTCCACTGGATGTCGTCGCTGACGGAGACCGGTTCCAGGGCGGCGCTGGTCACCTTCTGATCTCCCGGGTGCAGGATGACTTCGGAGTTGTCCTGCGTCACGTGAACTTCGCCCTGAATGACCGACACGCGCGAGCCCTTCACCCCCGCGCTGACGCTGAATACCGTGCCGGTGACGGCCACGCGGCAATCGGGTGTGGCCACATAAAGATGTCCGGAGCGGCGCCGGGCGGCCTGCACGATCACGCTGCCGCGGACCAGGTGAATGGTCAAATCGCTGGCGGTCTGCGTGGTGGAGAGGCCCGAGCGCTCCCGTAGCTCGATCACCGAGCCGTCGCGCAGTTGCAGCATGGCGCCGGAATCCTTGGCGGTGCGGAGCTCGATGCCATCCGGCAGGTCCTGGCCGGCGGCCAGCGGGCGAATCCCCGCGGCGGAGACTTCATAAAGCGCGCCGTTTACCGATTGAACGATGGCGCGGCCGGTGTGCCCGCCGTACTGGTCGACGGCGATCCAGATCGACATCCCGGCGGCAACCACCACCACCGCGGCGGCGGCCCAGCGCACCGGGTGCAGGATGCGGCGCGATACGGGCGCCGGCATGGTCACCACTTTGCCTTCGTAAACCTTGCGGCAGGCCACGCATTCGTGCAGGTGGTCGCGGACCAGGGTGACGCGGGCGTCGGGCAGGCGCCCGGCGCGAAAGTCGGGGATCAAGGCCTGGAAGTCGGCGCAGGTGCGCAGGTGGGGATGGGCTTCGTGCAGCTCCGGGGCCTGCGCCACGAGGTTGGCCCAGACGCGGGCCGCCGCGGCTTCAACCAGCGCGGGATCGACGGCATCATTTCGTATTTCCGACACGGCTCGCTCCAGGGCGGGATCGATGGGGTTGAATTCGGGGGTCATGCCACTCCTCCCATATAGGCCCGGTATTCTTTTTCCAAACGGTCGCGCGTGCGGGACAGGGTCACCGCCACCGTTCCGGGCGTGGTCTTGAGCAGACGCGCGATTTCCGGATTCTCTTTTCCTTCGAAGAAACGAAGCATGAACATCTCCGCGATTCGCGGATTGAGCCTGGCGATGGCGCCGCGCAGCCATTCGCGGATCTCGCCCGAGGATTGGGCGCGGTCGGGGCCGCGGTGGGCCGGTTCAGCCAGTACCGGTTCCAGCTCGTCCAGCGGTATGTTGCGAATGTTCTGCCGGCTGCGGACCAGGTCCAGCGCCGCATTGACGGCCGCGCGGTGCAGAAAGCTGGTCATGTTGCCGACCGGCTCGGCGGCGGCATCGCGTTTCAGCAGCCGCAGAAAGACCGTCTGGAGAACGTCTTCGGCGTCGCTGGCGTTGCCCGTGACGCGGTATGCCGCACGGAAGACCATGGCGTGGTTCTCGGCGAAGACCCGTTCCAGATCCGCAATCGAGCCATCGGCCGATTCCTTGGGGGCAGCCATTATCGCTTTCATCCTATCAGGCTCATCCAACCTTAAGGACGATTCAGGAGATGCGGCATTAGCGCGACGCCGCCAGCAGGTAGGGTTTTACCCTCATACACCAAAAAAAGCTCCACGGCTAAGGCGCACGTGGAGCTGTTAAGGTTGTACTGCGGTCTGCCTCGGAGGATGGCAGACCGACCAAATAGTACCACCAGTCTAATTTGAAATCAATCTGGCAGTGAGGTGAAATTCGACAGCTCGGATAAGAACTAGCGCAGTTCTTCCATCAGCTCGTCCAGGGCCTCCCTGGACGGGCGCACGCGAGATTCCGGCAGGGTAGCCACCGGCTCCTCCACCAGGTTCAGGAGTTCCAGGAAGGTCGGCTTGTGGGTGTTGACGTATAGTACGCCAGTAAGTACCTCCCCGGCGGCTTCAGCCACCTCCAGCGCGGCGAGGGCCGCCAGCCGGTCGGTCGGGTCGAAGTCGCGGTGCAGCTTGCGGATGCGGAGGTGCGACCCATCGTGCATCTGGACGTCCATCACCTGGCCTTCCGGAATCTCCACCGTGATGTCTTCGAACGAGGGCACGAAATCCAGCTCCTGGAGCACGGTCTCGTGGTCCTTCATGTAGCTGTAGCTCTTGGTTGACCCGTCGTGGTCGTTGAAAGTGACGCACGGGGAAATCACGTCGATGACGGAAAGGCCGCGATGGGCGATGGCGGTTTTGATGAGGGCCAGGAGCTGTTTCTTGTCGCCGCTGAAGGAGCGGGCCACGAAGGTGGCGCCCCATTTCAGGGCCAGGGCGCAACAATCGAAGGGCGGCAGGTCGTTGGGCGTGCCGCTCTTGAGCTTGGAGCCCAGATCGGCCGTGGCGGAAAACTGCCCCTTGGTGAGGCCGTAAACGCCATTGTTTTCGATGACGTAGATCATCGGCAGATTGCGGCGGACCAGGTGCATGAACTGGCCGATGCCGATCGAGGCGGTGTCGCCGTCGCCGGTCACGCCCAGGCCCATCAGTTGGCTGTTGGCCAGAATGGCTCCCGTGGCGATGGCCGGCATGCGGCCGTGAACTCCGTTGAAACCGTGCGAGAGGCCCAGAAAATAGGCGGGCGACTTCGACGAGCAGCCGATTCCCGAGAACTTGGCCACCGTGTAGGGCGGCACGCCGAGTTCGTAGAAGCACTCCACTATGCGTTCGGACACCGAGTTGTGCCCGCAGCCGGCGCACAGCGTGGTCTTGCTGCCTTTGTAGTTGATGACCTCCAGCCCCAGGCGGTTGACCTTCTTGGGCGGAGGCGTCACGGTGGTGCTCATTTGCCCTCCTGGCGGATGACGTCGTCGGTGACGGTGCGCGCGTCGAGCGGCAGGCCGCCGAAATAGCGCACGCTGCGCAGCCTGGCGATCAGCTCGGGGTCCAGTTCGAGACGCATCAGGCCGAGCAATTGCGCGTCGCGGTTCTGATCCACCACGTAGACCCGGTCGTGGCTGCGGATGAAGTCCACCAGGTGATGCGTGAAGGGATAGGCCTTCAGGCGCAGGGTGCTGGCATCCAGGTCGTATTCGGCCTTGAGCTGGTCGCAGCTTTCGCGCACGGCGTAGTCGGAGGTTCCCACGTACACGAATCCGATCTTGGCCTTCTCGGCGATATGGATCACCGGCTCGGGAACGTGCCCGCGCATGACTTTGAACTTGTGGGCGAGCCGCTCCATATTGTCGATGTAGTCGTCCTCGCGCTCGGTGTACTGCGCCTTGTCGTTGTGGCCGCTGCCGCGGGTGAAATAAGCGGCGGCGTTGTGATTGGTGCCGGGAAGCGTGCGGTAGCCCACCCCGTCGCCGTCCACGTCCTTGTAGCGGGCGAAACCGCCGAGCTTATCGAGATCCTCCGCGGTCAGCACCTTGCCGCGCCGGATGGGCGTTTCGGGATAGGGGAACGGATCGGCCATCCAGTTGTTCATCCCCAGGTCGAGATCGGTCATGACGAAGACCGGGGTCTGGAACTGTTCGGCGAAATTGAAGGCGTCGATGGTGAGGGAGAAGCACTCTTCGGGCGAGCAGGGGAAGAACATGGGGTGGTGCGTGTCGCCGTGGGAGAGCAGGGCGGTGGTGAGGATGTCGCCCTGCGCCGTGCGCGTCGGCAGCCCGGTGGAGGGCCCCACGCGTTCGACGTTGAAAACGACCGTGGGGATTTCGGCGTAGTAGCCCAGCCCGATGAATTCCGACATGAGCGAGATGCCCGGGCCGGCGGTGGCGGTCATGGACCGGGCGCCCGCCCATCCGGCGCCCAGGGCCATCCCGATGGAGGCCAGCTCGTCCTCGGCCTGCACGATGGCGTACGTGGCCTTGCCGGTTTCCGGATCGAGCCGGTGCCGCCGCATGTAGCCGAGGAGCGATTCCACCAGCGAAGACGAAGGCGTGATGGGATACCACGTCACTACCGTGACGCCGGCGAACATGGCGCCCAGCGCGCAAGCGGCGTTGCCGTCGATGATGATCTTGCCCGCGGTCTGGTTCCGGCGTTCGACGCGGTAGGGATCGGTCTTGGTGAAAGTCTTGGCGGCGTATTCGAACCCGGCTTTGACGGCGCCCCAGTTCAGCTCGGCGGCCTTGGCCTTGCGCTTGCCGAACTGCTTGACCAGCGCCTTGCGGATCTCGTCCATGTCGATCGACAGCAGCCACGCCACCACGCCGTCGTAGATCATGTTGCGCACCAGCTTGCGCAGCTTGGCTTCCGGGCAGGCGGGCGCCACCAGCTTGTCGAAGGGCACGGGATAGAAGTGCAGGTCGCTGCGAAGTTCGTTCAGCTTGAGCGGCTCGTCATAAACCACTGCGGCGCCGTCATCCAGCTTCAGGACGTCTTCCCGCGCGGTTTCGGGGTTCATGGCCACCAGGAAATCGATCTCTTTGCGCCGGCCGATGTAGCCGTGCTGGCTGGCGCGGATGGTAAACCACGTGGGCAGCCCCGCGATGTTCGAAGGAAACATGTTCTTCCCCGACACGGGAATGCCCATTTGAAAGATCGAGCGCATCAGGACGGTGTTGGCGGTCTGGCTCCCCGAACCGTTCACCGTTGCTATCTGAATGCTGAAATCGTTGACTACCGTGTGGGCCGATTGGCCGGACAAAGGCTCAACCGGCGAGACCTCTAGCGTTGACATCGATAGGGAATCCTTGATTGCGGGAGTGTGACCCAGGACACTGTTTCCTCTCTATTATAAGGAAACGGAAGGGAAGGTGGGGGACGTAGCGGGGAGAGTGCGCCGGTGCGGTTTCGGCGGGCCAGGCTCCGCGCGGCGCAGGCGGTCAAGCCCTTGACAGATTCCGTTGGCTTGCTAAGGTGAAGAGGAACGGTTCAACCGTTCGACACCTTTATGGCCGCTGTCACCGTGAAAGATAAATATCGGGTGGTCATCCCCCGGGCCATTCGGGAGAAGCTCGGCATCAGTCGCGGCGACGTGCTGGAGGCGAAGGCGGAACGCGGCCGGCTCACCTACACCCCGAAGGCCGTCATCGACCGGATTCCCCCCGGCAAGGCGGCGCGCGAGCGATTCTTCAAGAAGCTCCGCGACGAGGCACCGGACTGGCTCAAGGAAACCTGGGCGGCCTCCAAGCGCCGCGGCACCGATAAGCTCACGATGCGCGAAATAAACGCGGAGGTCAGCGCGGTTCGCCGCCGGCGCGCCAAGAAAAACAGTCCGCCTGCCCGATGAACCGGGTCGTCCGCCCTCGCCGGAAATTACAGCCGCGCCACATTGACACGGCGCTTGCCGGAATCCTCTAGCAGCAGGCTGCTGAAGAAGGCCGGAAGGTGGATGGCCGCGGACGAACACAGATCAACGCCGATAAAAGATCTGCTTATCGGCGTTCATCCGTGTTGATCTGTGGCTCGAAATTGTTTTCCGGGACTCCCTCATCATTCGGCGAGGCTGCGCGGAGCCCCGGAAGTCCTCATGACTCCGTGCCGGAATTCTTCCTGGACGCGATGAGCACCTCTCGCACGCGGCGAAGAAACGCCGACGGCGTGAACGGCTTCTCGATGAAGTCTGCCGGTATGTCTCGCTGCCACAACCGGTCGCTGTATCCGGACATGCGCAGAACCGGAGTGCTCGAGTGCAGCTTGCTGAACCGCTCCGCCAGATCCTCGCCGCTCATTTCCGGCATCACCAGATCGGTAACCAGGAGATGGATCGGCCCCGGATGCTTACCGGCCATTTCCAGCGCCTCACTCCCGCTGTGCGCTTCGAGCACGGTGTAGCCGTGGGAGATCAAGACCTCGCGGATGAACTTGCGGATGCCGGCCTCGTCCTCGGCGACCAGAATCGTCTCGTTGCCCGACAGGCTGGCCGGCGTCTCTGCGGTCCGCGCTTCCGGCTGAGCCGTTTCGGCCAGTGGGAACAGGATCTTGAAAGTGGTGCCCTTCCCGGACTCGCTGTAAACGAAGACCGCGCCCCCGCTCTGCTTCACGATGCCGTAAACCGTGGAGAGCCCCAAGCCCGTTCCCTTGCCCTGTTCTTTGGTCGTATAAAAAGGCTCGAAAATGTGCGCCTTGACTTCCGGCGTCATGCCGATCCCGCTGTCGCTGACGATCAGCGAAACATAATCTCCGCGCGCCAGTTCCGTGTGCTCGCCCGCGTAATCTTCATCGGCGTGGAAGTTAGCCGTCTCGATGATGAGCTTGCCGCCATCGGGCATGGCATCCCGGGCATTCACCGCCAGGTTCATGACTACCTGTTCGATATGTCCCGGGTCCGCGCGCACGAAGCCGGCCCTCGAATCCAGCGCCATGGTGAGTTCAACGTCCTCGCCGATCAGGCGCCTCAGCATCTTCTCGAGATTTCTTGCCAGTTCGTTCAGGGATAGGATCTTCGGAGTCGCCATCTGCCGCCGGCTGAACAGCAGCAGTTGGCGCGTCAGGGCCGCCGCCCTGTCCGCCGCCTGGGAGATCTCGTTGATCGGTTCCCGCAACTGGTCGTCCGGTCCCAGTTCGTCCAGCACCATTTGTGAGTACCCGGTCATGACCGTGAGCAGATTGTTGAAGTCGTGCGCCACACCGCCGGCGAGACGCCCGATACTCTCCAGCTTCTGCGATTGCACCAGTTGTTGCAGGAGCGCGACCCGTTCCGAGATGTCCGTGATGAAAGCCAGGGTCAACCCCTCATCCGTTTCCACCGAGCCCCAACTGACCTCGATGGGGAATTCCGTCCCGTTCCCGCGCAGGCCAATGACGCCGGGTTGGCTGGCGGGCGCGGAAAACGCCGCATGGGGCGCCAACGCGCTGCGACCCTGTCCGGGAGGAACGTGGAACCGCTCTGGAAGCAGGATCTCCACGTTCTTGCCAATCACCTCCTCGCGCGCGCGTCCGAACACTTCCTCCAACTTTCTATTGGCGAACACGATCACGCCCGCCCGATCGATCGCCAGCACGGTCTGGGGAGCCGAATCGAACAGGGCGCGAAACCGGGCTTCGCTGTTGCGCAACGCCGCTTCCGCCTTGGTAAGCGCGGCCAGTTCCTGCTCGAGCCGCTCGTTTGCCGCCCGGAGCCGCAGGCGGGAGCGATATTGCCTGGAGGCGAACACCGCGCCCAACAGCATGACGATGGCCGATGCAGCCAGGCTGATGACCCAGATCCGTCGTTGGAATCCAAAGCGCAACAGTTCCGAGAGCCGTTCGGCATACGGCGTGGAAACCGGCGGATGCCGGGCGGCCAGGGACTCCAGCGTTCCATCGGCCGTGATCTCGTCCAGGCTGCCCTTCAATGCGCGAACCGTCCCGGACGCCTCGTGCCGCGCGATCAGGACGTAGTCGACGTCGGCGCTCGTGTCCACCGTGCGGAGGTTCACGCCCCGGCACGCCGAAGAGCCGGCCAAGAGGATGTCGCGCAGGTACACGTCGGCAATGATCGCCGCGTCGGCGGTCCCGGTGCAGGCCGCTTCCGCTGCCTCGACCGCGCTTCGCACCTGGATGATCGTACTGCCGGGGTAGTGTTGCGCGACGGGCGCCAAGGTGCTGGCTGGCACCGCGAGACGGCGCCCGTTCAGATCGGAGTCCTGGCGGATCGGGCTGGCCGCGGGCGTCAAGGCCACCAGGTCGGAAGACCACCAGGGCTCCGAAACGTAGAAGAGGCGGCGGCGCTCGGGCGTGTCGGTGCCGGTTATCAGATCCAGATCGCCCCTTTGGAGCGCGTCGTTATTAGCCTGTGAGTCGCCGACGGTAAGCCATTCGAGCGTGAATCCGGCGCGGCGGGCCGCTTCGTTCAGGACTTCGACGACGAAACCTGCCGGCTTGCCCGCGTCGTCGCGGTAGGTCATCGGAGGCGCAACGCCGAAGCTGACCTTCAGAGCCGGCGGGGCCCCCGCGACCCACACGGATGCCCACAACAGAAGCGACACTGCACCCAAGCCGTAATATGTCGATCGGCGCATGGCGGCTGTGGAAATTGCGACCAGTATATCGCGTTTGCGGGCGGTCGCTACATGTAAGCCGGAATCTGAATCCCTAAAACCCCGGCGGTGCGTTCCAGTTGGCGGCGGAAGAAATCGGTCATCCACAGCAGGAACACTTTCTTCTCGCGGTTCTCTTCGTGGATGATGGGGTACTGGTGATAGAAGTTGTTGAACGCCTGCGCGACCTGAAAGGCGTACTTGGCGACGTGCGCGGGCTCGCCGGCGGTGACGGCGCGCTCCAGCGCCGAATCGGCCTTGGAGGCGGCCAGCAGCACCTGCCAGAAGTCCTCCGATTGAAGCTGCCGCGCCACCGACGCGGCGCTCAGCTCGGCGGCGAAATCGGGCACCGCCTCGCCGCGATCACGCAGCTTGCGCAGGATGTTCCGCGCGCGCACCGCCGCGTACTGCACATACGGGCCGGTTTCGCCTTCGAAGCTCAGGGCCTCCTGGAGGTCGAAGGCGATTACCGAATTCCGCGTGAACTTCAGCAGAAAATAACGCAGCGCGCCGATGGCGATCTGGCCGGCCACCTGGCGCTGCTCTTCGGCCGGCGCCTCGGCGTGGCGCGAGGCCACCTCTTCCAGCGCCTTGGCAATGAGGCTGTCGATCAGGTCGTCGGCCTTCACTCCCAGGCCTTTGCGGCCGGAAACTTCCACGTAGGTGCGCTGGCGGTCTTCCTCCGATAGCGGAATGCCCAGCTCCGCGCAGCAGCGCGGCGTGAGCGCCACCATCTCGTAGGAGAAGTGCACCGATTGATCGGCCTGCCGCTGGTAGCCCAGGCCGCGCAGCCCGGCCACCACCACATCCTGCAAATAGGATTGCCGCGAGTCGATCACGTTGTAGACCCGCGTGCCGTGGCCGAACTGCTGGCCGCTGTCGGTTGGCGCGTCCGTGGTCACCCACAGCACACGCCCATCGGCGTAGGTCTTGAACGGCCGGTAGTAGAAGTCCTTGCCCAGCAGCCCGAATTTCCAGAGCTGGTAAGCAATGTCCTTGCCGGTGTAGACCACCGTGCCGTCGGATCGCACGATGACCTTGCCGTCCTCCGAAATTCCGGGCAGCACCCAGCAGCCCGCGTGCTTGCCTTCTTCTTCGAAGTAGATGGCCTTGCGCTCCTTCAGCAGCTCGAAGGCGGCGGCCCAGAACTGCAGGTGCAGGATCTCGCTTTCGCGGGGCAGCACGTCGTACTCCACGTCCAGCCGCAGCATGGTGGCCAGGTGCGCCTCGACGATCGCATCGGCCACCAGGTGCGCCAGTTCGGCGGCTTCGCCCTCTCCGGCCTCCATTGCGTGCAGGGTTGCGGTGCGCCACTGGAGCGATTCGGGATGCTCCTTGTAGTAGGCCGAGATCCGGGCGTACAGGTCCCAGCAGTGGTAGTCGAAGCGCACGGAAGGATCTTCGATCATCGCTTTCACATCGTCCGGGGTCTGGTGTTGCAGGTGATGAAAGCCCGCCACCACGTCGGCCACCTGGACGCCGGTGTTGTCGATGTAGTTCTGCACCTCCACGGTGTAGCCGCGGGCGCGCAGCATGCGGACGAAGGTGTCGCCCAGCGCGGCATTGCGCAGGTGGCCGATGTGCGCCGCCTTGTTGGGGTTGATGTTGGTGTGCTCGACGATGATCTTCTCGGCGGACGGCGCCCTCTCCCGCGCCTCACCGCCGAGCAGCGCCGCGCCGTAGGCGCCGCGGTCCAGCCGGATGTTGATGTACCCGTTGCCGGCCACTTCCATGGCCGCGACGCCGGGGATGGGGCCCACCTCATCCACCAGCTCGGCGGCGATCTTCTTCGGCGCCTGCCGCAACTGTTTGGCGAGCTGGAACGCCGCGGGCACCGCCATCTCGCCGTAATCGCTCTGGCGCGGCTGCTCGATGGCCACCGGCAGGTCGATGCCGTAGCGTATTTGGATGTGCTGGTGGAATGCTTCCGATACCCGCTTCTCGATGGAATGGAACACTACTTCACCTTCATGACAAACAGCGTCTGATCGTCGAATGGCTTGGTCGACCACTTGTCCAGGTCGCTGAAGATGGCAGCCGCCAGGTCCGCCGCGGGCTTCTCGTAATGCCCGCGGATCACCTGCGCCAGGCGCCCGCGGCCGAACTCGGTGCAGTTGGCATTCAGGTGGTCCGTGATGCCGTCGGAATAGAGGACCAGCGTATCGCCGGGCCGCGCTTCGAACGGAACCTCTTCGTACTCCCGCGAATCCAGCAGGCCCAGCGGCACGCCTTCCACCCGCACCTTGAGAATGTCGCCGCCGCGGCAGATCATGGGCGGCAGGGCGCCGGCGTTGGCCATCTCGATCCGGCGCGTCGCCGGGTCCCAGAGCATCACGCAGAGCGTGACGTAGCGCGCCTCCACTTTCCGCTGGATTAGCACCTCGTTCAGCGCCCGGAGCAGCTCCGCCGGACGCCGGCGCCGCGGTGCCATGGTGCGCAGCAGTCCGCTCACCAGTCCGCCGTACAGGGCCGCGGCCGCTCCCTTTCCGCTGACGTCGCCGAACGCCAGAAGGGTCGCCCCATCCCGCAATTCGAAAATGTAGTAGATGTCGCCGGAAATTTCGCGCGCCGGCCGCAGGCGCACGGCGGATTCCAGGCCCGCGATCTCCGGCTCGGCGTCCGGCAGCAGGATCCGCTGGAGTTCGCGCGCGGCTTGCAGGTCCTCTTCCATGGCCCGCTCCCGCGTGGACAGCTCGTGATAAAGCCGCGCGTTCTCCACGCTGGATGCCACCTGCGGCGCCAGCAGTGCGAGCGTGCGCATGTGGTCGTCGGTGAAGTAGCCCACGCGGTCGCTTTCCAGGTCCAGGACCCCCACCACGCGGTCCTGCACGATCAGCGGCACCGCCACCTCGGAGCGAATGTCCGGATGCGAGGCGATGTAGCGCGGGTCCTTGGCCGTATCGTGGACGCGCACGGCCCGGCGCGACTCCGCTGCCGCGCCGGTGATGCCCCGCCCCAGCGGAACGTTGTCGATGTTCACCCGCTGGTCGATGCGGATGCTGAACAGGTGCCGCAGCGCCTTGGCTTCGCGGTCCACCGACAGGATGCTGAAAGCGTCGTAATCGATCAGGTCGCGGATGGTGCTGGCGATCTTGCCCAACAGCTCGTTGAGGTCCAGGATGGAAGAGAATTCGTGCGAGATGTTGGCCAGCGTCTTCAGCGTTCGATTCTGCTTCTCCGCCCGCCGGTACAGCCGGGCGTTGTCGATGGCGATGCTCACGCGCGCGGCGATCAGCCGCAGCAGCGCGCGGTCGTATTCCGTGTAGGCGTTGAGCCGCGTGGATTGCAGGTCGATCACGCCCACCAGCTTCCCGCGGGCGGTCATGGGCACCGCCAGTTCCGTGCGCACCGCGTCCACCGTGTTCAGGTACCGCGGATCGTTGCGCACATCGCCCACCAGCACGGCCTCCCGGCGCTCGGCCGCGGTCCCCGTGACTCCCTCGCCCAGCGCGATGGACAGCGTGCGGACCACTTCCTCGCGATGGCCCACGGCGTAGCGGATGTGCAGATCCTGGCGCTTCTCGTGGAACAGCAGGATGGCGAAGAGATCGTACGGAAGCACCCGGTGGATGATCTCACCCACGCTGGCGAGGAGCGGATCCAGGTCGAGGGTCTGGGACGTGGCCGCCGAGACCTCCAGCAGGAAGTCCAGCAGCTCGGACTTTTCTCGGAATCGGACACTGGCTTTGCGCGTGGCTTGCATGGTCTTCTCTAGTGGCTGCCGCGCCTCAGGCAGCGGCTGCCTCGACAATCTTCACGCTGGCGCTGGCCCCGATGCGCGTGGCGCCCGCCGCGGTCATGGTCTTGAGATCCTCCAGCGTGCGGACGCCGCCCGAGGCCTTCACCCCCATCTCCGGCCCCACCACGCTGCGCATCAGCGCCACGTCGTGGGCCGTTGCGCCGGAAGGCCCGAAGCCCGTCGAGGTCTTCACGAAATCCGCGCCCGCCAGCTTCGCGAGCGTGCAGGCCACCGCCTTCTGGTTGTCGTCCAGCAGCGCCGTCTCCAGAATCACTTTGACGATCGCCCCGGCCTCGTGCGCCGCCTTCACCACTCCCTTGATGTCCAGCTTCACCGCCTCGTGGTCGCCCGAGCGCAGCGCCCCCACGTTGATCACCATGTCCAGTTCCTGCGCCCCGGCGCGCAGGGCGGCGGCCGATTCCGCCACCTTCGCCTCGCTGCTGGTCGCGCCCAGCGGGAAGCCGATCACCGTGCAGACCTTGACCGGCGAGCCGGCCAATTCCGTTCGCACCAGGGGGACCCAGTAAGGGTTCACGCACACGCTGGCGAAATTGTACTGCCGCGCCTCGCGGCAAATCTTCGTCACGTCCGCGCGCGTGGCCTCCGGTTTCAGAATGGTGTGGTCGATCAGCGCCGCGATGGTCGGATCGATCTTCGTCAGCCGCTCGCTGGCCGACACGCGGTCGGCGCCCGCGGCGATGATCTGTTTGGAGTTGCGCGCGCAGGTTTGCACGCAGCGCTGGACGCAGCCGGGACACACCTGGTCGGGCAGGTTCAGGCCTTCGCCTTTCTTGGACTCGGGCGATGCGGCGGGACCCACGCGCGCGAGGATCTCCTCGCCGATTTGGGCCACCAGGATTTCGAGTTCGGTCTCGGTCACGACGAAGCCTTCTTCAGGTATTTCTGCTCGATGTCCAGTATCTTTTGCACCCGCGCCTGGTGCCGCCCGCCGCCGAAAGCCGTCGCCAGCCAGGTGCGCAATACGTCTTCCGCCTGAGTCTGGGTAATAAGCCGTGCGCCTAATGTAAGTACATTAGAATCATTGTGTTCTCGGCTATTGCGGGCTGAGCTTTTATCATAACATAGGGCCGCCCGGATGCCCGGCACCTTGTTGGCGGCGATGGAAGAACCGATGCCCGCCCCATCGATGACCACGCCCCGCGTGGCCGTGCCCGCAGCCACCAGCTCGGCCACTTTGAGCGCCAGGTCGGGATAGTCGGCGGGCTTTTCTTCGTACACCCCGACGTCCCGCACCTGGAGGCCCAGGCCTTCCAGCAGCGGCTTCAACGCCTCCTTGAGCTGGAAGCCGCCGTGATCGGCGCCGATGGCGATGGTTTTATCCGGCAGCGCCAGCGCGGAGACCTGGTCCTCCGGCAGTTCGAGGATGCGCACCCCTCGCGCGGCGGCGGCCTCGCGCGCCGATGGCGTTACGATCGACCCGATGGCGATGCGCATCTCGCCGCCCGGCGGCACGTCCTGTGCGGTGATGACCTGTTTCATACGCGGAGCGGCCCGGCGGCTAAATCCGGGAACGCTGTACAATTCGTAAGGACCATTGTAATGAAACATCGCCTGCCGCTGTCCGTGTTTCTGGTTGCCGGTGTGCTCTGGGGTCATCCCATGGGCAACTTCAGCGTGAGCCACTATAGCCGCATCGAAGTGACCGCGCGAGGTTTTGAGGTCCGCTACGTGCTCGACCTGGCCGAGATCCCCACGTTTCAGCTCCTCCAGGAATGGAAGCTGGACGCTTCCGCCCCCGAGGAGGAGATCGAGCGGCGGGCCACGGAGCAGGCTCGGCAATGGGCGCGCGGTTTGCGGATCCAGGTAGCCGGCAGGGCCGTGACGCCACGCTTCGAGCGCGCCGCGGTGACCTTGGACAAGGGCGCGGGAGGCATGGCCATTATGCGCGTGACGGCCGGCCTGCTGGTAGCCGCGGCGCCCGGCAAACTGGCTTACGAAGACACCAACTATCCCGACCGCGCGGGATGGAAGGAGATCGTGATCGTGGCCGGAAAGGATGCGGCCATCGATTCCGCCTCGCCCGCCGGCGAGGACCGCAGCCAGGGCCTCACCGCCTACCCGCAGGATCCCCTGGTTGCCCCGCCGCAGGATTTGCGCGCGTCGGCCGCGTGGCATTCCACCGCTGCGCCGGTCACCGAAGAGACCGCGGTCGCGCCGCCCGTGTCCGCCGCGCCGCCCCAGAACGCGCCGCCGGCGCCGGTGCAGCAGCCCGGCCAGAACGCGCCGGGCATGGTGGTCCGCGACGATTTCCTCTCCCGCATGCTGCACCAGGGCGACATCGGCTGGGGCATGATGATCGCCGGGCTGGCGGTCGCCTTCGGCCTCGGCGCGATTCATGCGCTTTCGCCGGGACACGGCAAGACTATCGTGGCGGCGTACCTGGTGGGCGCGCGCGGCACTCCCCGGCACGCCATCTTTCTCGGCGGGATGGTGACCTTCACCCACACCATCAGCGTGTTCTTCCTGGGCCTGACCACGCTGTTCCTGTCGCGCTACGTGCTGCCCGAGAAGATTTATCCCGTGCTGGGCGCCATCTCGGGGCTGTCCATCGTGTGGATCGGCGCCACCCTGTTCTTCAAGCGCCTGCGCGCCGCGCATCATCCCCATCATCACCACCACGGCAATCCGCTGGTTCACGATCACGGCGACGGGCACGTGCACAGCCACGTCCCGGAGGGCGACGTCAGCATGGCCAGCCTCGTGGCTCTCGGCGCCAGCGGCGGCCTGGTGCCCTGCCCCTCCGCGCTGGTGCTGCTGTTAAGCTCCGTAGCGCTCGGCCGCCTCACGCTGGGGCTGATGCTGCTGGTGGCGTTCAGCGCCGGGCTGGCGGTGGTGTTGAGCGGCATCGGACTGGTGGTGCTCTACGCCAAGCACCTGCTGCCCGACAACCAGAAGACCGCCAACCACGCGGCGTTCCGCTATCTGCCCGTGGCTTCGGCGGCGGTGATCACCTGCGCGGGGATCCTCATCACCGGCGTCGCCCTGGGAGTGATCCGGCCGTTTGCGGGAGTTTGACCCGCCCCGCCTGGTTCCAGCGTGCGCACCCGCCGTGGAGAAGCCAGCGATCAGAACTGCAGGTTCAGCGAGAACTGGAAGGAGCGCGGCGGTGCGAGTCGTAGCGCACATTGCTGAAACGCAGCGGGCAAGTGCGGATGTTGCTCGCCAACTGGTCGCCCGAGGCTCGGTCGAAAATCGCGGTGTTGAACCAGTGGTCGACGTTGCGCTGATCGGAGGGCAGCGCCGGCTTGGTGGAGTCGCCTAAAACCGATCGTTGAACCGGTTTGCCTCCTCTTACCACTTCCGCCAAGGTCAGGAAGCAACGTTAATCACTTTCAAGTCGCGCACCCGTCGGGCGGTGTCCTCGATGACAGCCTCAGTGACGCCACAGTTTAACTGGCTCGAAAATCCGTCGCGAGAGCCACGCTTCCGACCGCCGCAGCGCCATTACCGACAAAAACAGGAGTGCGAGTCCCACAAGGGAGAAGGGAATCCCGCCGTGGTGATGAAGGTTACCGTTGAGATAGTCCCGACTCACGTAAACCGCAAGCCAGGAGATCGTAACGATGCGCAGCGCGTTCTTTACAATTAGCAGAGGGACCACCACCGCGATTAGCAGAGCCTTGCTCCAGGTGGATCGAAGGAATAAGTAAGCAGACAGCAGTCCGGCGATGAAAAGAGCCAGGCTGGAATTGATCCCGCTGCATTCCTGGGCGATCTCGATATTGACGCCGGGCAGGGAAAAATGAAATCCCTCATGCAACACTGGGACGCCCAAGACCCTGAAAAGAACGTACGAAGCTTCCGCGGAACCTTTTTGTAGGGCAAAGACGATCTGATCCAGCCAGGTTGTGGGAAGGGGAACCGTCAAGAGAAGAAAGCAAAATGAGAAGAGAGCCGATCGGAAGGCTTGCGTCCCATAGCAGAAGACAAACCCCGCGGCCCAAACGAGAATCGTCGCCAAGACGCCAGAGAAGAGCGCGGTATCCGCGTTCGCAAAGAACATCTGGCGGGGTAGGACAACTACGGGCACGGCCGCGGCCAACAGGACCGCTCCCAGACGGGGGCGCCACTGGCAGACGCGGAAGATCCGCCTTCTTTCCGAATGGATCAGAAACGCGCAGATTAGCGGGATGACGAGAATGTGGCGATAGCGCTGGTCGCCCAGCGAGAGCGCCAAAACCGACGTTAACGGCGTGTGGAAGACCAGGAGAGACGCCATCCAGAACGCCAGGTAGCAGAAATGGCGCTTTGATAGCTTATCCGGCATGCCAACGCCGGGTTGCTTGAAATCGGTGCGGTCCAACGCCGCGGGCCTGGCTTCCGTCGAGTCGGAACTTAAGAGCTTCGACCGGAGCCGGCTGGCAGATAGGTAAGAGCGGAGCGTGGTAATTGGATCTGTCTTCACGGGCACTCCGCTTCATGGAAGCCCACCGGGCTCATCGATCGCTTCGACGGGCGGCTATGCAGCTTGAGTGCCAACGAAAACTATTGGCGTAAACGATTTGCTGTCAATCGGTTCAAGAGATAGCCGATGAGGTGCGCAAGAGCCGGTGCTTGCAATGAGGAACACGATTGGGAATTTTGTTCCCAATTAATAGTATTCCTTGGATTGGGACGGCGGGCGCAGCGAGCGGGTGGACATTCTGAATGCGAGCAACAACGTGCAGGACAAGCGAACCGCGACCGGTTTCACCTCCCCAGCCGGGATCCTTCTGGTAGGCGCATGTAATGCCGGAGGTCCCAGAGAGATTACGATTATTGGCCTTTCGGAATCTTGGCCAAAGCCGCCCTGACACTCGCTGCATCCGGGAAAGTCGGATCGTCCCGTAGTACCTTCTGGAGAGACCGCTCGGCCAGGTTGAAATGACGGGCGGCCATATAGGCCATACCCAAGTGATACTGGTATGTGGAGTTCTTCGGATCCTTCTGAGCGCTTTCCTTTAGTTGACCGACAGCCGATTCGGCCAATCCCAATTTGTAGTAGGCCCATCCAAGCGTGTCGGCCGTTTGAGGAGAGTCGGGCATTTTTTGCCGGACCGTTTGCGCCAGCGACAGCGCAACGTTGACGTCGCCGCCGTGCTCCAGGTAAAGATAAGCCAGGTTATTCGCCACGAGTGGGGAATCAGGATCGACCTCGTGGGCCTTTTCACAAACCTTCCTTGCCCGCTCCCAGTTCCCTTCTTTTTCGTACAACGTATCCAGAGCCAGGTAATTCGCGACCTGACGAGGGTTCCTGTCAATCGCGGCTTGAAGGTCGGCCTTAGCTTCCTCCACTGAGCCCTGGGCCGCGTGAATGTCGCCCAGCAAACTATATCCATCCGCCCCTTGCCGATCCAGCATGATCGCTTGCTTCGCACTGGCTTCTGCCTTCCCTAAATCGTTCAGGCTGAGATACACTGCCGCCAGCAGGAAGGGAAGAGCGGCATTCTGCGGATATTGCTCAACCAACTTCGAAATCCGAGGTAATACTTCGGGGGCTCTTCTTTCCGCTATGCGAAGGTTCGCCAGCATTGTCAGCGCCGGTAGAGATACCGGGTCGCGGTCCAATCCGGCTTGAAGCTCCGCTTCTCCCTCCTTCTTGTCTCCTTTCGCAAGCAACACCTTCGCACGAATCAGATGGGCCGACGGCAATTCAGGATGCGCTATAAGCGCGTCCCCGGCTAACTGGAGGGCCTCGTCGTAGTTGCCGCTGTTTGCGTCAAGGTCCGCCAAAGCTAGTTGAGCGTCAGTCATTTGGGGCTGTAATTGTAGTGCGTGCGCCCAAGAAGACTTGGCTTGAAACGGGAAACCGAGCGCGTTTTGGGCAACACCGAGGAAGTAATTGCCAGCGGCGGATTTGGGCTCGCCCTTGAGGCCTTTCTCGAGTTCGGGCAGCGCCTGGTTATACTTCCTTTCCGCGATGAGGATGCGACCGTTGAACAACAGGCCCTCCGGATCGCCCGGGTTGGCTGTCAATAGTTCCTTGTTGATAGCCTCGGCCTCCCTGATTTGCCCCCGTTCAATCAGGGTATCGATCAACAGCATCTTAACCGTAGTGTCCTTCGGTTTGGATTTCGACAGCGCCCGAAGCTCGACCGCCGCCTTTTCCTTTTGACCCGTGAAGATGTAGAAGAGACTCAGCGCCCGGTACGCTTCCGGATTGTCGGGTGCGATCGTTTTCAGCTCTGCGCCCAGTTTCTCGGCGTCGGCCACTCTTCCCGTCACGAGGTATACCGGCATGAGAGAAAGCCGCGGGACCACCGCGTGCGGGTCCAGTTCGATCGCCGCCCGTAGCGCCGCTTCAGTTTCGGCCATTTTCCCCACAGAGAAATAGAACTGGCCTACTGCCACGCGTGCCTGGGAAGACTTCGGGTTTGCCTCCACAGCCTTCTTGTAAACGCCTTCGGCCTCGGCGAGTTGGCGCGCGGAAACATGGATTGCGGCCAGGTTCAGATAGCTATCCACGCGTTGGGGGTCGATCTCAATGGCTTTTTGAAGTTCTCGAAGGGCTTTCGGCAAGTCGCGCATGGCCACGTACGTCGCGCCCAACATTTCGCGAGCCGGAACATTTCTCTGATCTGCTGCAACGAGTTTTTCGGCGAGCTGTTCGGCCTCCTGGTACTGCTTCCCGCGGAGGAGCAGGCCAGCGAGTTGTAGCTCGGCCTCAGAGTTTTTGGAGTTCAGACTGACGGTCGTCTTCAGCTCGTGGAAAGCGTCATTAAGGTAAGACAGCTTCAGGTACGTCCTGGCAAGTTGATAGTGGGCCTGCTCGAACTTCGGGTCGAGCATGATCGCATTTCGAAATTCAATTTCCGCCGCAGCGTAATTGCCCGCTTTGAAGTACTTCTCGCCCCGGTTCAGGTCACCCAGCTTCTTCTTGTTCGGATCAAAGGTACAGGCGGACAACATCACCACCAGCGCCAAGGCGTAAGAGAGCCCTCGCTTTGACATCAAATGCGGTCCTCTCGCCGCGCATCCATCGTCGCGTGTGGCGTCCGCCTGCGCTTCACGCTGGGTTGTTCTCTTTGACGATTTCAAACACTTCTTCGACGAAAAGCCCGCATCGCTCCGATTGGTGCAAGCAAGAAGCACAAATACAGTAAGGTGCTGCCGCCTTCCGGAAGCGCCACCGTTGTGCCGCCTGTGATTACCGGCGGCGCCACTGTGGAGCCCGTGCCACCACCGGTGGTAGGAGTAGTGGTGCCACCGCTGCCCAGAGTTCCGATAGTTGTGCCGCCTGAATTGACGATGGGGCAAGTAGTGGAGATGGTGTTAGTGTCCAAGGTCACTGCGCCATTCAGCGCGATGACGCTGCCGCACAAATCTTTCGCACTGGTTTGCATGGCCACGCTCGTGAGCGCAATGATATCTCCCACGAACGACGTGCTGGTCCCGATGGTCGCGGAACTACCAACCTGCCAATACACGTTGTCACCTGCAGCGACATTTTCAACCACAACGCTAGAGCCGCTGCCGGTCGTGAGCGTGCTCCCTATCTGGAAGACAATGTCCTGATTGGCTACTCCGCCGAAGTTGAGAGTGAGAACGCCGCTGGTGTCGAGTAAAGCGGCGCCCAAATTATAGACACCGACGCCGAGAGTGTCCCCAGTCAGATCGACCACCCCCGCCTGGGACGTCGTGGGTGTCAGGAGTCCCAGGTTAGTGTACGCTGTGCTTGCATTGGCTTGGGCCAGAGCCGCAACCCCAGATGGGCCCACGGTCGGAGTGTATATCGTTCCTGTGAGGGTGATAGTCCCCGAGCCAGTAATCGCGGTTCCAGGCGAGACGCCGAGATTTCCGCCGAGGGTGGTCGCTCCCGTATTGGTCACCGTCGAAGCGCCCAGGACGGCGAAGCTGCCCGCACTTCCCAGAAAGGGGGTGGCATAGGCATTGAATGCCAACACCGAAAGAACCAACAAACCAAAACTAAACCGTCTCATTTTTCCTCCAAGGAAACCACACGTCTGACGGCAAGCAGTGACCTCGCTGGGCGTAGTCTGTACGTCATTTGCAGCCCCGGCACCACCTTCTCTGCGAGGACACTGTTCCGGGTTGCCCAGGCCTTAGCACGCACGCTGCCATATGCTAAGTAGTTGAAACATAAGGAGCTGTAGTGACATTTTGGTCAAAAAGTTAAGGATAAGTTTCCCAGGTTTTTCCCCAACCAAACCCAAAGTCTCCGATAACCGCACCGCAAGCTGCTGCCCGGCAACCAGAAGACCGCCAGCCACGCGGCGTTCCGCTATCTGCCCGTGGCCTCGGCGGCGGTGATCACCTGCGCCGGGATCCTCATCACCGGCGTCGCCCTGGGAGTGATCCGGCCCTTCGCGGGAGTTTGACCCGCGCGGGCTTAACTTAATTCCAGCGTGCGCACGATGGGTTCGGGCTGGTCCTCGTAGATCAGCGAATCGTCCACACCCCGTTCACGTTTCTCCAGCAGTAAAAGCCCGAAGAGCGCCAGCAGGCCGAGCGCGTAGAAAAGCGCCAGTTCCATCGGCGAGCGCATCAGCTTCTGTTCCAGCGACGCCATGCTCCAGGCATAGGTGGTAAAGCCCGCCAGGTAAAGCGCGGCCATCACCGCCATGCTGGTCTTGCCCGGAAAATACGAGCACGTGAACGGGATCTTGCGGAACCACACCATTAGCAGGTTCAACATCAGCAGCGAGAGCAGCAGCGCGAACGTGAGGTAGACCAGGGCGGCGACCCATCCGGGCGCCCACAGGAACTCCAGCGGCGACAGCAGGGCGAACAGCGGGACGATCCCCATGGTGACGATCCATTTCCGCGCGGCGCGGAGGTGGGCGGCCGAATCCTCGCTCTCGCAAACCTGGAAAACCCAGTTGGCGCGCAGCTCCGCCGGCAGGTTGAACGCGCCCCTCAGTCCCGATACGGTGAAGAACGAGAGCGTCAGCGGAATCGGCAGGAGCCCCGCGGCGGACAGGATGAGGATCGGCAGGCCGGGCTTCGCGCCGATCACGAGGACGCTGGGCACCGCCAGCGCGACCGCGATGCCGGGGTAGGTGGCCAGGAACAGCCGGTGCCGCGCGCTGCGCAGAATGGTGTTGCTGATGAAGTGGAAGGTGGCGCGCTCCAGCGGGTGCGGCAGCAGCCGGCGGTTCACCAGTGCGTCGAAAGCCCGGCGCAAGCGGCTGGGGCCTTCACCGGCCGTTTCCAGGCTCTCCATCACGCGGCGCGAATGGCGCCGGTAGCCGGCCAGGTAGGTCACCGCGAAGACCGCGGCCGATATTTCCAGCGCCCGCCCGGCCATCGGCGCCAGGTCGTGGAATATGGCGCCGCCCGGCCTCCCGGGCAGCAGGTCCACGTAGAGCGCCAGAAACCAGAACGGCGGAAACCATCGGAGCAGCGGGCTGTGGCGTTCGAACAGCGGGCGCAGCGTGGCTTGGGTGAGCGGCGTCAGGAACAGCACCGTGATGAGCAGCCCCATCGACGCCATCTGCACCCACGGCGAAATCCGCCGGAACGCGCGGCCCGTGAGAAGGTTGATGAGCACGCCCTGAAGCCCGGCAAACACCAGCGTCACGAAAGCGCCGGCGGAAAGGACCACCAGCAGGTGGATGGTGAACAGGCGCCAGATGACCACCGCGGGTGTGCCCTCGCCCCCGGAAACCAGCGGCGCCAACCCGGTGCCGAAGAAATTCGCGTCCACCACGAAGAGCCCCAGAAAGAGCAGCAGCGCCATCGTCTTGCCCGCGAAAATGGAGCCGCCGCCGAGCGGCAGCGGCGTGAGGATCAGGTAGTCCTTGCGGTCCGGAAACAGCGCGTCCCACTGGAACACCATCACCAGCCCCATCACGATCATGGAGTACATCACGAAGAAGTAGTAGTCGCTCACCAGCAGCCAATTCGCTTCGAATGGGTGGAAGAACCGCACCCGCTGCGGAAGCATGTAAAACGGCACGAACATGCCTGGCACCGCGAGCAGACCCAGCGCCTGAACCACGTTCGTGCGCATGTCCCCCTGCTGCGAGACGATCTCGTTGTCGAAAAAGCGGCCGAAAAAATGTCGCACCAGCAGGACGAAAAGGGAGTTCATCAGCTCTCCCGTATGACCGCCGCGATCTGCCGCGCGGCGAGGCTCGCATCCTCATGAATGGCGAGCTGGCGGAAGATCTGCTCGAGCGACGGCAGGTGCATCAGGTCGCGCAGCCGGCCCACCTCGTCGTTGGCCACCACTTTGCCGCGGTAGAGCATGATCACCCGCGAGCAGACCTTCTCCGTCACCTCCAGGACGTGCGAGATATAAAGGATAGTCTTACCCTGCCGCGCCAGCTCGGCGATCAGCTCGTGGAGCAGCAGGGCGGAGCTGATGTCCAGGCCCGAGAGCGGCTCGTCGAAGATCAGCAGGTCGGGATCGTGCAGCAGCGCGCTGGCGATCAGCACGCGCTGCTTCATCCCCTTGGAATAGGAGGAAATCGGCGAGTAGCGGTAATCATACAGCCACAGCAGCCGCAGCAGCTCGTTGGCTTTTCGCGTCACCACCCGCTCCGGCAACTGGCGCAGGCGGCCGATGAGTTCGAGGTACTCCAGGCCGGTGAGATGCGGGTAGACGAAGGCCTCCTCGGGCACATACCCCAGCCGGCGCTTGAAGCCGATGAGGTCCCGCCGGATGTCCTCCCCGTTCCACAAAATGTGGCCCGCGCTGGCCGGCAGCAGCCCCGCCAGCATTTTGACGGTGGTGGACTTCCCCGAGCCGTTGGGGCCCAGGTAGCCGGTCACCTCGCCCGGCGGAACCGTAAAGGTGACGTGGTCCACCACGGCGATATTGCGATACTTCTTCGTCAGCCCGCGAACGTCCAGCATCCGGTGCCCTCTATCGAAGAATAGACACCGGCGCCGGGGAGTTGGTTCCGGAGGTGCGGCCGCCCTACCCGGTCACTTGGCCAGGACGCTGGTGCAGAACGCGCAACGCTTGGCCGCGAGGGGCACGTCGCTGAGACACTCCGGGCACTTCTTGGTAGTCGGGTCGGGCGGCGCTTCCCCGCGGGCCATCCGGGCCATCAGCGCGTTCACCGGGGCCACCACGAAGAAATAGATCGCCGCCGCCACCAGCAGGAACGAAACGACCGCATTGATAAACTCGCCGATCAGGAATTTGCTGCCGTTGATCGTGAAGACGATCGCCGAAAAATCCGGCTTGGTGACCAGCGCCGCGATCAGCGGCGTGACCAGATCTTTCACCAGCGCGGTCACCACGGCGCCGAATGCTGCGCCAATCACCACGGCAACCGCCAGGTCGAGAACATTTCCGCGGAACACGAACTGCTTGAACCCCTTTAGCATGTGTTTATCTCCTCCTCAGAAACCCGCCGAGCCGCTCCATGGCCGGTTCCAGTATGGACCGGTCCGCGGCGTAGCAGATGCGGATCGATCCCTCGCCGCCGGCCCCAAACGCCACACCGGGCGCCAATCCCACTCGCGTCTCCTCCAGCAACTCACGGCAGAACGCGAAGGAATCCTCTAAACCTTCGATACGCGGGAACAGGTAGAACGCGCCATCCGGGCTGGGAACCCTCACCCCGCGCATGCCGCGCAGGGCGTCCAGGCACAGATCGCGGTTCTCCTTGAGCCTGTGCAGCATGCGCTCCAGCTCCGCCTCGCCTTCGGCCAGGGCCGTCTCTCCGGCCTTCTGCGTGAAGGTCGGCGCGTGCGAAACCACGAATTCGTTCAACTGCGTGGCCTTTTCCGCCAGGTCGCGGCGGGCGGCCAGCCAGCCCAGGCGCCACCCTGTCATGCAGTAGCTTTTCGAAAACGAGTGCACCACCATCACCGCATCGTCGCGCGTCGCCATGCGCAGGATCGAAGGCACCGGCTCACCCAGCCGCGACCCCGAATAGTATAGGCGGTCGTACACTTCGTCCGCGATCAGCCACAGGCCGTGCCGCCTCGCGAAATCCAGCAGCCCCTGCTGTTCCTCCCCGGTCGCCACCCACCCCAGCGGATTAGACGGCGACGTGTACAGCAGCAGGCGCGTTCGCGGCGTCACCGCCGCTTCGAGCGCCGGGAAATCGACGCGATATCGTTCCCCGCACAGCGGATGGGGAATCTGGCGCACCACGGCGTTCGCCATCATCACGCTCGAGGATCCGTTGGGCCACGCGGGCGTCAGCACCAGCGCCTCGTCGCCGGGGTCGAGCGCGCAGCGGATTCCCAGGTTGAGCGCCTGCACGCCCGACGCGGTCACCACGATCTCGCCCGCCGGGTCCAGCTCCACTCCTTGCAGCTTGCGGTAGTTCTCCGCGATGGCGCGCCGCAGCGTCGGCAGCCCGGCGTTCTCCGTGTAGAACGTGTAGCCGTCGTGCAAGGCGACGATAGCGGCATCCTTGATGTATTCCGGCGTGGGCTGGTTCGACTCGCCGAAGAACAGGCGGAGAACGCCGTCCATCGTCATGGCGATCTCCGCCAGCTCGCGAATCCGCGACCGGGGGACCCTTTCGACCGAACTGGCAACCTGCGGCATCCTGTCTATTCTCGCATTGATGCCCCCGGTTTCGCCCCGGGGTTTCGCCCCTGATTATAATGAGCTTCGTGCCCTCCTTCCGCATTGCCGCTATCACCGACGAGTTCTCCCCCGACCTCGAGATCGCCGCCCGTTCCATGGCCGAGGCCGGCATGACCGGCGCCGAGCTGCGCATGGTGCTCGGCAAGAACATCATGGACCTCACCGACGCGGAACTGGACCGCGCCATCGCCATCGTGAAGGGCCGCGGCCTGGAAATTATTTCCCTCTCCACTCCGCTGTTGAAGTGCGTCCTGCCCGACGCGCCCGATGTGGACCCGCGGTTCCAGCAGGACATTTTCGCTTCCGCCCACACGTTCGACGATCAGCCGCGCCTCGCCGCGCGGGCGTTTGAAATTGCGCGCCGCACGGGCGCCCGGATCATCCGTGTCTTTTCGTACTGGCGCACGGTGCGTCCCGAGGAGTGCTTCGAGCGCGTGGTGCAGGCCCTCCGCGGTCTGGCCGACCAGGCGGCGGCGCACGGCGTCACCATCGGGCTCGAAAACGAGCATGCCTGCAATATCGCCACCGGCTCGGAGACCGCGCGCGTGCTCGCCGCTCTCGACCATCCTGATCTGAAAGTGGTGTGGGACCCGGCCAACGCCCTCGTCTCCGGAGAGAACCCCTACCCAGATGGCTACCGCATGCTGGCGCCCTCGCGCATCGTTCACGTGCACGCCAAGGATTGCCGCAAGGAAGACGGGAAGCTGGTCTGGTGGTCGTTGGGCGAAGGCGTGATCGACTGGAAGGGCCAGGTGGAGGCCTTGGCGCGCGACGGTTACCGCGGCTGGATCAGCCTGGAGACCCACTGGCGCGGCCCGCATGACGATAAGCTCGAGGCCAGCGTGATCTGCGCCCGGAATCTGAAAACGCTGGCGCAGTTTCACCTGTAGCTTTACTTCGCGTACAGCCGGATCACCCGCTCGATGGCGCGGCGGCACACCGCGCAGAAGCCCACCTCGTCGCGCGTGAACATGATGCAGTCCTGTTGCGGGCGGTAATAGCCGCGCGATTCGTACATGGCGCCTTCGAACGCCCCCACCTTGCCCGCGTTCGGACCCCAGGCGAGCAGGCGCGTGTCGCTGTCGCGCTCTTGCCGGAACAGGGCTTCCATCTCCTCCTCGGGCCGGTGTTGCGCGCGGATTTCGCGGCGCCGCTTCTGTGTTTCCTGCTGCGCCTGCTCGAATTCCTGCTTGGGCCAGGGCGATGGCAGCGCCATGCCCGCGCTCACCAGGTCCTTCCACTTGGCGGCGCGCGGATCGGCGGTGGCGTTCGGCTCCCAGGGCTCGGGCCGCGCGGCCGTGCTGCCGTAGGCCACGTCCGACGTGTAGTATTCGTCCGCCAGGCCGGCGAAGTGGTGGCCGAATTCGTGCACGAAGACGTAGGGCGTGAAAGCGTTGTCCGCGGCCACCGTGGCATACAGATTGAAGATGCCGCCCCCGCCGTATTTGCGGCCGTTCACCACGATCTCGATGAACTCGTAGGGCGCTGCCGAGGCGATCTCGCGCAGGCGCTTGTTGTCGAACGTCAAAACGTAGCGCTCGCTCCCGAAAGCATCGTAGGCGGCGCGCAGCGGCGAGCGGCGGTAGACATTGTCCGACGGGCGCGCCACGCCGCTCTCCTCGGCGGGAGTATCGATGGCCCACACGTTGAAGTCCTGGCGATGCTCGCGGAAGGGCGATACGGCGAACAGCAGGTCCGCCATGCGCCGCGCGTCGCCGTGCCATTTCTCCATTTCGACCGCGGTGTATCCATCGCCCAGAAGCAGCAGGTCCACTTTGTCGCGCGGCTCGCCGTTGCGCATCACGGCCCACACGTTGAGCTTGGGCGCCGCGCTGCGGTCGATGGCGGCATCCGCCGGATCCACTTCGACGCTCCACACCTGGCGGAACTCGTTGCGCGGCCCGCGCTCCCGCAGCGCCACCACCACGCGCCCCGCCGGCGCGGGGAACCGGACACTTTCGTGGAAGGCGCGCCGCACCTGCTTGGCCTCGTCGGTCGTCTGCCACTCGCCGAAGACCGTCGCAAAGCCGCGGGAGTAGACCACGCGTTTCGTGGCCGCGTCCAGCACCTGGAACGAATATTTGCCCAGGTTGGTGTCGTCGATCCAGCGATCGGGCGGCCCCGGCCAGGCGCCCTCCAGCACGATTCCGTCCAGCGCGAACTGCTGTTCCGTGGCGCTGCCGGTGTGAACGTAATCCAGCCGCATGGTTCGCGTCGCGGCCGGTTGGGCGGCCGCGTTCAGGGACGCCGCGGCCAACAGCAACAGAGTCTTCATAATCCTCCCAAAGCTTGTCTTACCGCATGGTACCCGCACATGCCGTGCACCGCGCCCCCCGGAGGCGTCGACGACGAGCACAGATACACCCCGTCGAGCGGCGTGCGGTACATCAGGCGCGTGGGCCGCAGGAACAACTGGCGCAGGTCCATGGCGCCTCCCCCGATATCGCCGCCCACCAGGTTCGCGTTGCGGCGCTCCAGCGCGGCGGGCGTGAGAACGTGGCGCGCCAGAATGCGCCTGCGGAATCCCGGCGCGAATCGCTCGATCTGCGATTCGATGGCTTCCGTCATGTCTTCGCCCGAGCCGTTGGGCACGTGGCAGTAGGCCCACGCAGTGTGCTTGCCGGCGGGCGCGCGCGACGGGTCGAACAGGCTCGGCTGCGCCAGCAGTACGAAGGGCCGCCCGGCGAAGCCCGACTCCCAGGCGGCGACCTCCTCCATCGTGCCGCCCACGTGCACGGTCCCCGCGCGCCCACATTCGCGCGCCTGCCACGGGACGGGGCCGTCCAGCGCCCAATCCATTTTGAACACGCCCGGCCCGTAGCGATATCGCGCCAGGGCGCGGCGGAAGCGTTCCGGGAAGCGAGCGCCCGCCAGCGCGAGAAGCTGCCGCGGGCCGATATCGCACATCACCAGCGGAGAATCCGGCAGCTCCGCGACTCGCGATTCCGTGCGGATTTCGCCGCCCAGCGAGCGCAGCACCCCGGCCAGCGCGTCGCTGATGTGCTGCGCGCCGCCGCGCGGGAAGGGCCATCCGGCGGCATGCGCGATGATCCCCAGCACCAGCCCGATAGCCGCGCTGGGACGGGCCTCCAGCGGCATCACCGAGTGGGCCGCCAGCCCGGCGAACAGCGCCCTCGCGCGCGCCGAGTGAAAGCGGCCTTCCGCAAACGCGCGCGCGGAACGGATGGCATCCATTCCGAACCGCGCCATCAGCAGTGGATGACGCGGGATGTGCAAGGGCGCCAAAACATCGTGCCGCAGTTGCGGCCAGCCCGCCGCCAGCGGCTCCATCAGTCGGCGCCAGGATTCCCCGTCGCCGCCCAGGCCGGCGGCGGTCGCGTCGATCGATCGCTCCAGCACCACCGCCGTTCCGTCGTCCAGCGCGTGGGCCAGCGGCGCATCCGGCTGGATCCATTCGAGGCCGTGCCGCGACAGCGGAAACTGTTCGAAGCACGGCGAGCAGATGGCCATCGGATGTACGGCGGAGCACACGTCGTGAACAAATCCCGGAAGCGTGAGTCCCTCCGAGCGCGCGCCGCCGCCGATCGCCGCCGATGCCTCGTGCACCGTCACCTTCCGGCCCGCCCGCGCCAGCAGGATCGCGGCGGCCAGCCCGTTCGGTCCCGAACCGATCACCAGCGCGCTGTTCGCAGGAGTCGCGGCGGCCACGCCTTTCGGTCTCGAACGGTTCTCCTCCTCGCCGGTATTCGCAGGAATCACGGCGGCCAGACCGCCCGGTCCCGAACCGATCTCCTTCGCGCCGGTATTCGCAGGAATCGCCAACGTCAGATATTGTAAAGGAGATATGCGAAAAAAGCGGCTGGGCAACAGCGATATGGAATTGACCCCGATCGGCGTGGGCGCGTGGGCCATGGGCGGAGGCGGCTGGGCATTCGCCTGGGGACCGCAGGACGACGAGCAGTCCATCGCCGCCATCCACACCGCGCTCGATGCCGGTGTCAACTGGATCGATACCGCGGCGGTCTACGGTCTGGGCCACTCCGAGGAGGTGGTCGCCCGCGCGCTGGAGGGGCGGACCAACCGGCCATACGTCTTCACCAAGTGCGAGCGCACCTGGAACGAGAAACGCGAAATCAAGGGCAGCCTCGAGGCGGACTCCCTCCGCCGCGAGTGCGAGAGCAGCCTGCGCCGCCTGAAGGTGGACGTCATCGACCTCTTCCAGATTCACTGGCCGCAGCCTGAGGAAGACATCGAGGAAGGTTGGGCGGCGCTGGCCAAACTGAAGGAGGAGGGCAAAGTGCGCTGGATCGGCGTGTCGAATTTCAGCGTCGACCAGTTGGAGCGCTGCCGGCACATCGCGCCCTTCACCTCGCTCCAGCCCCCGTATTCGGCGGTTTCGCCGGAAATCGAAGCCGATGCCCTGCCCTATTGCCAGCGGCACGGGATCGGAGTGATCTGCTATTCGCCCATGAAGTCGGGCCTGCTGACCGGGACGATGACCCGCGAGCGCGTGGCTAACTTCCCCGAGGACGATTTCCGGAAACGCGCCCCCGCGTTTCAGGAGCCGCAGTTGACCCGCAACCTGGCGCTGGCCGACCTGATGAAAAAGATCGGCGCGCGCCACGGCCGCTCGGCGGGCGAAGTAGCCATCGCCTGGACGCTCCGCCACCCGGCGGTGACGGCGGCGATCGTCGGGATGCGCTCGGCCGAACAGGCCAAGGGCGTGCTCGGAGCGCTGGAGTTCCGCCTCGGCGCGGAGGAACTCGCGGAAATCGAGGCCTTCCAGGCCGTGCAGCACGCTACATAGAAACGGGCCGCGGAATCCGCCCCTATATTTTGGCTCCAACCGGCGCGCCTGGGTGTAAAATCGATCCTGCCAGGATGGCCAAAACGGAAATCCTGGACACTCTGAGGGGGGTGAGAACAAAATGCGACATTCCAATTCTGCGTGGCTGGCGCTCGGCCTTTTGCTTCTCGGCGCGGGCCTGGTTTCGGGGCAAGCGGTCCCGAATGCCGGGCTGCAACTAGCCGAGATCGTCCAGGTCGACAACTGGACCACAACCGGCTCGAACCAGGCTAACTATGACCTGGGTGCCTTTAACCCCGTGACGCGCATCTTGTATGTGGCGGACCGCGTGAACCATTCGGTAGACGGCATCGACACCCGGACCAATACGCTCGTAGGAGTCATGCCGATCCCCAGGGCTCCCAGCACGAACGGCGTTCTCATTGCGCCCGACCTGCAACAACTGGTTGTGACGGACGGCAAAAAATCGGTCTTCGTGTGGGACCTGCGTCTCCCGGGGCAAGGCCCCACGGAGTACGTCCTTCCCAACGTTACCGCCGGAACCGACGCGCTGGATTACGATCCGCTGAACCAGACCGTCTACGTGATCAACGGCACCGCGCCGTACTTCATCACCGGAATCAGCCTCGCGTTTGGCGTCGTCACCACCCAGTTGGCGTTGCCGGGGAGCCCCGAGTTGATGCGTTTCAACCCGGCGGACGGCATGATCTACCAGGTGATCACCGACGGCGACAACCAGAACAAGGGCGCCGGCGTGGTGGTCTTCGACCCGGTGGCGAACGCCCTCAAAGCCACATACCTCACGCCTAATTGCGTGCCGCACGGCATCGAGATCGACTCCATCAGCAACGTGGCCTTGTTGGGCTGCGGGACCAATCAGGGACAGGTGATGATGAACCTGAAAGATGGAAGCGTCATGAAGACCTTCACCGATGTGACCGGCAGCGACCTGCTCAGTTGGAACCCGAACACCCGACGTTTTTATACCGGCTCCGGCAGCAACGTGGCCACGACTTCAGCTTGCCCCGCCGACAGCACCAAGGCCGTTCCGATCGTCGGCGTGATGGACGCCATCGGCTCCGGCGGCACGCCGGCGCCCCGTCTGGATGGCGTGGTCTGCGTCGGGCGCAACGGGAAAACCCTCGGCGTCGATCCTTATGACAATTTGCTGTTCGTGGCCATCCGTCAGTTTCCCGTCGATCCGGCCAACGCCGCCAGCGGTCAATCGGGAGTGATGGCGCTGTGGGACCCCGCTCCAGCCGCCCAGCCGCCCACCGCGGCGACGCAGGCCGTGCTGAGTTCGCTCGGCGGCGGCATGGCGCAGGGCACCGCGCAGACCCTGCTCATCGGACGGCGCATTCACCTCGGAGTGGCTCCTACCGGGATCACGGGCGCCTCTGCCCTGGTCGTGGTCACCACCTCGGTTGGCAACGAGACCATTCCCTGCGCGGTCGATAACGCCAACAAAAAAGCGGTCTGCAGCGGCACACTGCTGGGCGATCCGATGGTCGGCGGTTCGGTCACGCTGGCCGTGGACGGCGCGCCGGTCGCTCGCGGCCGCATCACACTGCCAGCCGCCTCCTAGCGTCCATTTGCGGGCACTGCCCTTCCATTTGCGCGACCGGCCTTCCACCTGGGCGCACCGGAGCATCGCTATGCGTATCGCCGTCGTATCCGACATCCACGGCAACCGGACCGCCTTTGAGGCGGTTCTGGCGGATCTGCGGCAAACCTCTCCCGACTTGATCTTCCATGGCGGCGATCTGCCTCACGGAGGATCGAGTCCCGCGGAGATCGTGGACCGGATTCGCGATCTCGGCTGGCAAGGCGTGCTCGGCAATACTGATGAAATGCTTTTTATGCCCGAGTCGCTGACGGAGTTTGCCAGCCGATCTCCTAAGCTGCAACCGCTTTTCGCCGCGATCGGGGAGATGGCGGCGGCGGACCGGGAAGCCCTGGGAGAAGAGAGGCTGGCCTGGCTGCGCGCCCTGCCGCGCACGCGAATGCATGGTCCGATGGCGCTCGTGCACGCCAGTCCCGAGAGTACCTGGCGCTCGCCCATGCCGGAGGCGGCCGATGCCGAGTTGGAGTCGGTCTACTCGCCGCTCGGCCAGCCGATCGCCGTCTACGCGCACGTCCATCGCTCGTTCATCCGGAGCGTTTCCGGAGTGACCGTCGTCAACACCGGCAGCGTCAGTCTTTCTTACGATGGCGATCTCCGCGCCGCATACCTCTTGCTGGACGAGTCCGGCCCATCAATCCGGCGCGTGGAGTACGACATAGACAGAGAGCTGAAGGCTCTTTCCGTTTGCGGCCTCCCGCACGCCGATTGGGTCGCGAAGATCCTCGCCAGCGGCTGCTTCCAGATGCCGTAGTTCTACCCTTTATGGAACGTTCAGGAAGTTAGACATTTCCCGGCGTTCGGGCTACAATGTGGCTCAACAGGAGATTAACGCCATGAGTGATAATTCCGTCGTTCGCGCCCGCATCGATGAACGCACCAAGAGGGAAGCCGCGGCGGCGCTGAAGAAAATCGGGCTCACCGTGTCCGATGCCTTTCGCCTGCTGCTGGTGCGCGTCGCGGCGGAAAAGGCCCTGCCGTTCGAGCCGCTCAGTCCCAACGCCGAAACCGTCGCAGCGATGAAAGCCGCGCGCCGGGGCGAGCTAGTCAAGGTCGGCACGCCGGACAAACTGCTGCGAAGTCTGAATGCGGGAGATTAAATACACTACCCGCTTTCAGCGTGACTACAGGCGAGAAAAATCCGGTCGGCACAGCAAGAAGCTGGACGCCCAACTGATGGAGGTCGTCAACCTCCTCGCCGCCGACACGCCGCTGCCGCGCCGGAATTTCGACCACCCACTGTCCGGCGAATGGAACGACCACCGCGACTGCCACATCAGGCCGGACATCGTTCTCATCTACCGCAAGCCGAATGACGACAGCCTCGAACTTGTGCGCCTTGGCTCGCATAGTGAGCTTGGGCTGTGAAACGGTGGGGGCACGTTTCAAGTTGGACCCTTTATGGAATGCCGACGTATCGTCAGGCTGGCTTCAATCCGCCGCGTGGCTTGGGTGGTCTCAACGCTGCTCTAGATGTTTTGGGAATCTCAGGTGGCATGGCAACTCCGTTGGAGCAAATCGACCCACGCGTGCTTGGGGCAAGGAGGCCCGCAAAGCAGCCGGGCTCACGCAGCAGGTCGTGGCGGAGCGGACCGGAATGGCTCGCACAACGAATCGCTTCTTTCAGCGCCGAGCTGGCCACCGAAAGATCTTCCTCGCGCCGCATCGGCACGATGGGCTCCAGCTTGCCCTTGATCACATTCGCCGCGGACCATAGCGCCTTGTTGTACCCGCCCAGCACCAGCGCCTTGGGCAGACCGTCCAGCATCGTCAGCGTTTCGTCTAGCCCTTCAACTCTGCTTTCCGGCACGTTCTCTCACTCCCGCGCACCACGCAAACCCAGCGGCCGTTTCCGTCCGCGAGGCTACTTCCGAGTGCGCGTCATCCGCTCACGACGCCCCTCAGATGCGACCCCATCTGCGCTTTGGCGACTACACGTCCAAATGGATGCGTGAACGCTGCGGCGTCAGTGAAGGATCAATCCGGCTTTTACCGCCATTTCGTCAGGCGGACATCATCGAGCGACGCAGAAGGATCTCCTGCAGTTCCTGGGTTGAGAGCTGATCCAGTTGCTTGCCCTCTGGCACATCCAGGACTCGCACCCACACTCGGTGCGCCAGCCGGCTGGCAATCTCCCCCATCGCCCGTTGTCCGGCTTCGTCACCATCAAGCATGATGATCCGCCCCTCCTGCCACAAGCGCGCTACGTGTGGCTTGAATTCGCCGGCGAGATGCGTTACATCGAGCTTGGTGAAGCACTATTCAGAATTCGAGTTAGCGCTGGACCTCATTGCTGGCCTCTGGCACAGCCGTGGGTTCAGAATCGTGCTCTGGGCCGTCGCAGCTGTCTGGCTATTGTTCGTCCTGAGCAAGAATGTGCCGGTCTCTGACTTGCGGTCATTCGACAGAATTCCCGGCCAATCGGGACGTCAGCGGGATGGTCCGTGAAGATCTCGATGGTGACGGCTGGGCGGATATCGTCAGCTTTGGGAGAAACCGAGAGGCATGGTGGCTGTCGGTGTTTCGTTGGAAAGACAACCCGTTCTTGGGCTCGTTCGGCATCGCCCAGCTCCGCAAGCCGTATTGGAGCATAGTCATCGAGGTCTCGCCGGACTGTCGCATGCAAATGTGGATCTCAGACATGACGCACGACAACATTCCAGATGTCAACTTCGACGGCGACTGTCCGGATCATTCTTTTCGCTACACGCTAATGGGCCGTGGCGACGGTTGGTTTTCCGCAATTAAACGGTACTGACTTGGGGCTTGTCTTGGGCCTTTGATATATTACCGCGCAAGTGAGCCGGGGGTGGGTGCAATCCGCCCCTCCTGCCGTCCGTTCCAGCGAACACAAAAAAGAGGGCAGGGAAATCCTGCCCTCTATGCGTTTTCGGTTTTAGAGCTTGGTGTGCTGCGCTTCTTCCAACTTCTGGGATTTGCGCTCGAACACTCTGACCTGTTCGGTCACGATGGTGGACCGCCGAAACGCCACATTAAGCTTTTTTAGTTCAAGGTATTTTTCTTAGTGTTTTCAATAACTTACACGCCTCACTCTTGACACCTTCAGGTTATAATAGAACTAGGATAGGTTTTGCGGCCTGTCCTCACCGGAATCGACGGTTTTTCTCGCGGGCCCGCGAATGTTGGATTACGGTAGTGTGTAACTCCGTGTAGGGTCGAAAGGCCCATAAACGGCGGTCAGCTTCGGGCTGATTGGTCGGCAAGGAGACATGGGATCCCATGCACTATTCTGGAGATCGAAGAGAGAAGATCGAAGCAGGTAGCAGAATCGAAGAGTAACCCGCCGCTACTGCGGGTTGCCGAGCCCCTGGCTGCCGGATACGCCGCTCCGCGCGCTCGGCCGCCCGAATGCAGTCCACCCCACGACCAACCCTTACGCCCGCAGTGTCCCTAATCCCATTCTGCCCTCGCAGTGCTATAATGATTTCGTTCTGCCCAAGTCCGGGCTCTTCCTTTATGTTCCTTAGTGTCAAAGAGATGGAGCTGCGGAAGATTCGTTTCGACGAAACTTTCCAGGCCGGGCAGATCGATTTTTCGGGCGAAGATCTGGAGCAGGCCTCTCCGCTCCACGCGGTTGGTTCCGCCGAGCTGTTGGCGAATACGGACGGGGAGTTGCGAATCCAGGGACGGCTGACCGTCGAAATGGCCGCCCAGTGCGACCGCTGTTTGGCGCGCGCGCGGTTTCCCTTGGAGGCTGCCTTCGACCTGTTTTACCGGCCCATGTCCTGCATCGCGCGCGACGAAGAAGTTCAGATCGATGAGGGCGAGTCGGAGATCGGATTTTATGAGGACGGCGGCATCGAGATCGAGGACATCCTGCGGGAACAGGTGCTGCTGGCTTTGCCCATGCAACGGGTTTGCAGCGAAGTCTGCAAAGGAATTTGCCCCGTCTGTGGCAGGAACCGGAACGAAACCGAGTGCGATTGCCGCATCTCTGATATCGACGATCGCTGGGGAGCGCTCCGCAAACTAGAACTCTGAATTATCCTGGATAACGCCGCCGCGAATGCGGATTAAAATTGCCGAGGAAGAGATATGCCGAATCCCAAACGTAGACACTCCCAGAAGCGGACCAGCACCCGCCGGGCCCACGATGCCCTGAAGGCCTCCGGCCTTTCCGAGTGTCCCAATTGTCATGAGCCCAAGCTGCCGCACCGCGTTTGCCCGCATTGCGGCCAGTACAAGGGCCGCGAAGTGGTCGAAGTCGCGCAGGAGTAAGTCCCACTCCACATGCTGACCATCGCGGTGGATGCCATGGGCGGTGACAACGCCCCGCAATCCGAGGTGGAAGGCGCGGTTCGCGCCGCGCGCCAGCTCGGCGTCAAGGTCATCCTGGTCGGCCGGGAGGACGACGTCCGGCGCGAGCTTTCGCAGTACGACGACTACGCCAGCCTCCCCATCGAAGTGCATCACGCCACCGAGCGCATCACCATGGAGGACAGCGCCGCCCGCGCGGTCCGCGCCAAGCGCGACAGTTCCTTGCGCGTGGCATCGCGGCTCGTGCGCGACGGCGTGGCCCAGGGAATGCTCTCGGCCGGAAACACCGGCGCCATCATGGCGACGGCCAAAATGGTGCAGGGCGTGGTTCCGGGCGTGCACCGTCCGGCGCTGGCCGCCGTCTTTCCGACGGTGAAGGGGACCCCGGTCGTGGTGGTCGACGTGGGCGCCAACGTGGACTGCTCACCGCTCATGCTGGCGCAGTTCGCCGTGATGGGTGAGATTTACTCGCGCATCATTCTCGGCCGCCCCAAACCGCGCGTGGGCATTCTTTCCATCGGCGAGGAGGACCACAAGGGGAACGAGGTGACCCGCTCGGCCGCACCCCTGTTGAAAGGCCTCAGCCTGAACTTCATCGGTAACGTCGAAGGCCGCGACATCTACGGCGGCCAGGTAGACGTCGTGGTGTGCGACGGCTTCATCGGCAATGTCGCGCTGAAAGTCAGCGAGGGACTGGTGGATATGGTCCGCCACCTGTTGCGCGAGTCGCTCGAAGCCACCATCACCGGGAAAATCGGCTACGCGCTGGCCAAGACCGCGTTCACCGAATTCAAGAAGCGCGTGGACTACTCGGAGTACGGCGGCGCGCCCCTGCTGGGCGTGCGCGGCGTGTGCATCATCTGCCACGGGCGTTCCAACGCCAACGCCATCAAGAACGCCATTCGCGTGGCTAAGGAGTTCTCCACTGGAAGCGTGAACCGGCAGATCGAAGACGAGCTGAAAGGAAAGGCCAGAAAAGCGGGCGATTAAGTGAAGGTCCCAGCGGCAATCGCGATTCTCGTATCGTTTGCCGGTTGCGGGTTCGCGCAACAGCAACACGTTGCCTGGACCCTGACTGTCGAGCCCGCCTCGGCTCCTCCCGGTGGAAAAGTACTGGTGCGCGCCGCCGGGCGCATCGACCCCGGCTGGCACCTGTACTCGGGCTCGACCGCCGAGGGCATTCCCACCTCGTTTCAAGCCGGCCCCGATACCGTGGTCGCGGGACTGCGCCTGCTCCAGCCGCCTCCGCGGCGCGCCTTTGACAAGAATTTCAATGCCGAGACCGAAACCTACGAGGGCGAGGTCGCCCTCCTGCTGGAGCTGCAATTAAAGAAGGATGCCCCCGCCGGACCGGCGGAGCTTTCCTTCAAGGCGCGATACCAGACCTGCAACGATACGCAATGCGTGCCGACCAAGTGGGCGGGGAGCGCCGCGCTGAACGTGGATCCGGCCGCGCCCGCCGCCGTGCCGTCGATCCCGGCGGGGTATGCGGAGGCCAAGCCGCCGGCGCACTCCACCGGCGCCGCATCGGGCGGAGCGGACCAGGGCCTGGGCGGGTTCCTGCTGGTGGCGTTCGGTTTCGGCCTGGCGTCGCTCTTCACCCCCTGCGTCTTCCCCATGATCCCCATCACCATGTCGTACTTCCTCAACCGGCAATCCGGCGAAAGGCGCGACTCGCTGGTGCAGGCGGTGGTCTTCTGCCTGGGAATCATCGTGCTGTTCTCCGGCCTCGGACTGCTGCTCACCGCCATCCTGGGGCCGTTCGGAGTGGTGCAGCTTGGCAGTAATAAGTGGGTCAACGGCTTCATCGCGGCGCTCTTCATCGCCTTCGGCCTGAGCCTGCTGGGCGCGTTCGAAATCACCGTACCGTCGTCCATCCTCACGCGCCTCAACCAGTCGTCGGATCGGGGCGGACTCGCCGGAACGCTGCTCATGGGCCTGACGTTTTCGCTCGCCTCCTTCGCCTGCGTGGGACCGTTCGTGGGAACCCTGCTGGCCGCCTCCGTGGGCAGCGGCGGAGCGCGGCCGGTCCTGGGCATGCTGACGTTCGCCACCGGCCTGGCGCTGCCGTTCTTTCTGCTGGCGCTGTTTCCGTCCTACCTCAAACGCCTGCCCAAGAGCGGCGGGTGGATGGCGCGCGTCAAGGTGGTGATGGGCTTCGTGATCCTGGCCGCCAGCCTGAAATATCTCGCCAGCCTCGACCAGGTGCTTCAATTGGGACTCCTGACGCGCGCCCGTTTCCTGTCCGCGTGGATCGTGCTCTTCGCCATGGCGGGCCTGTACCTGCTGGGCTTCGTCCGGCTCGAAGGCGTCAAGCCCGATCAGCCCATGGGCATCTGGCGGCTGGTGATCGGCATGGCCTTCCTGATCTTCGCCATCAGCCTGGTCCCGGGAATGTTCGGCGGCCGCCTGGGCGACTTGGAAGCGTACATCCCGGTGGCGGGCGCCGAATCGGGCGCTTCGGGGCCCGGCGCGTCCCCGGCCGGCCTGACGTGGATGAAGAACCAGTATCGCGAAGCATTGGCGCGCGCGCGCAGCGAAGGCAAACTGGTGTTCGTCAACTTCACCGGGTATGCCTGCGCCAATTGCCACTGGATGAAGGCCAACATGTTCACGCGGCCCGAGATCGCCGCCGCCCTCGGGAATTTCGTGCTCGTGGATCTCTATGCCGACGGCACCGACCAGGCCTCCGACGACAACCAGAAACTGGAGCTGGCGAAGTTCAAGACGGTGGCCGAGCCGTTCTACGCCATCCTGGATCCCGATGAGAAAGTGGTCGCGACCTTCGACGGGCTGACGCGCGATCCGGTTGCCTACCTGGCGTTTCTCGAAAAGGGCGCCACGTCCGCGGTTGCCGCTCCGCGGCCCGCCGCCGGCGGCAGCTTGCCGCAGGTGACCAAACTGGATGGCACCCCGCTCGATACCGCGGCCTGGAACGGCAAAGTGGTGGTGGTGAACTTTTGGGCCACCTGGTGCGTGCCGTGCATTGGCGAGTTCCCCGGCTTCAATAAGCTGCAGCGGGATTTCGCCGCGAAGGGCGTGGTGGTGGTTGGCGTCTCGATCGATGAAGAAGGCGCCGCGCGCGTTCAGCCGTTCCTGAAGAAGCACCCCATGGACTACACCGTCGCGCTCGGCTCCGAGGCGGTTCAGAAGCAGTTCGCGGCCGAGAACCCTCCGGTCACCGTGATCTTCGATCGCGCCGGCAAACAGTTGAAGCGATTCGAGGGGTTCACGCCCGACGCGACCATTCTGGCCGCCGTCGAGCAAGCGCTGTGACGTCCCCCATCCCCGCTCTTCAGAGCTTCACGCCGTTCCTCCGGATGTAGTCTTCGACCTTGGCCGGCGCCGGCCCGATGTAGTGATACGCCTCCGCATACGTCAGGCCGAATTTCTTGCCGATTTCCGCGTCCCGGTCCAACACGAACTGGCGCGTGTATTCCCGGTTCGCCGTCTCGTCGTCGTTGCCCAGCAGAGGAAGCCGCAATCCCTGCCCTGTCAGGCGGCGCCGCAGTTGTGCCCCGCTCTGGCCGGACGGTCCCTGGGCCGCGTTCAGGGTGTTGATGGAAATCTTCTGGTCCATGAAGTCGGCGATATCCACCACGCGGTTGACATATTGGGGACCGCGCGCAAAGTAATATTTCTCCATGACCGAGTGGGGCGACAGGCCCGCATCGAAGTGTTCCGGATAATCCTTGCCCATGCCGGCCATCCAGCAAGCCGCTTCCACCGCGCGCGCCGTGACATAGTGGTCCGGATTCTCCTCGTACTGCGACCATGGATCGTAGCAGATCACCGCGTCCACTCTCAGCAGGCGGAACAGAAAAATGAGCCGCAGCCGCAGTTCGAGCGGTGACACGCTGTCCAGCATGTGGTTGCGGTAGTACAGGTCGTAGGTCTTCTTCATTCCGAACGCGCGGGCCACCGCCAGGTTGTCGCGCTCGTTGGCCAGCACGCCTTCCCCCACGCTTCCCGGTCCGGTATGGTCGTCGTTCGTCGTGCGGATCAGGTAGCCGGTGTATCCTTCGTGAATCAGTTTCAGCACCAGCCCGCCCGCGAAAAGCGGAAGATCGTCGGCATGCGGTTGAATCGCGGCGACCACCTTTCCCGCATGTGGCTTCCCCGCCTCGGTGCGTTCGATTTGAACCTCCGTTGTGGCAAACGGCCCTTCATCGGTCGTCGCGCCCGCGGTCGAAGCGGCCAACGCGCCTCCTGCAACCCGCGCCAGGAACTCGCTGCGTTTCATGGGACAACCTCCATTAATCCACGTTACACTCCTCCTGATGCCGCTGCCGGTCATCGCCACGCCCTGTGGACCGATCTCTGGGCCGCCCCGGCCTCCACCATGTTCAGGCCCCTTTTTCCTGGAACTCCTCCGTGCGCGCCTCGTATGAACTGGTATGGTCCAGGACTGCCGTTATGCCCTCCGTACGCTTCTGAAGAATCCCGCCTTCACGCTGATCGCGGTCTTTGCACTCGCGCTGGGCATCGGCGCCAATACAGCCATCTTCACCGTGGTGGACCGCGTGCTCCTTCGTCCGCTGCCCTACCGCGGCGCTGACCGCCTGGTCAACGTCGTCCGGAAATACCGGGACGGCGCCAGCCCCGCCATGTCTATCCCCAAGTTCGCCTCCATCCGCCAGGCCGACCTTCTCGAAGCGGTCGCGGTGTACGACATCATGGGGCCGGGCATGAACCTCAGCGGCTCCGGCGCCCCCGAGCAGGTCCGCGGCGTCCACGTCTCGGAGGCCTACTTCCGCCTGTTCGGCGTCGCCCCGATGATCGGCCGCACCTTCTCTCCCGAGGAGGATCGCCCCGGCGGGCCCCGCGTCCTGGTCCTCACCAACGGCCTCTGGAAGCGCCGCTTCGGCAGCGACCCCGGCATCGTCGGCCGCGCCATCCGGCTCAACTCCGAGCCCTTCACCGTCATTGGCGTCATGGGCGCCGATTTCGCCGGCGAGCCCGAAACCGACCTCTTCCTCGCCGAGCAGGCCGATCTTGACTCCACCAACCACGGCCATTTCCTGATCCTTGGCGCGCGTCTCAAACCCGGCGTCGCGATCGAGCAGGCCAACGCCCAACTCCGCGCCGTCACCGGCCGTTTCCAAAAGATCTACCCCGGCGTCATGTCCCCCGACGAGAGCTTTACAGCCCTGCCCATGGGCCCGCTGATGGCCGGCGACCTGCGCACGCCCCTGTTCATCCTTCTCGGAGCGGTTGCTTTCGTCCTGCTGATCGCCTGCGCCAACGTCGCCAATCTTCTGCTGGTGCGCGCCGCCGGACGCGGCAAGGAGATCGCCATCCGCATCGCCATTGGCGCCGGACGCGCCGCTATCGTTCGGCAATTGCTGACCGAGAGTCTTCTCCTCGCTATCGCCGGCGGCGTGGCCGGAGTGTTTCTCGGCGCCGCCGGCCTCCGCGTCCTCCTGGCGATCGCCCCGGTCGAACTGCCGCGCCTCCCTGCGGCCGGCAGCCTCGGCCTCTTCTCCCTCATGGACGGCCGCATCCTCGCATTCGCTTTTGCAGTCTCGATTCTTACCGGCGTCCTGTTCGGGCTCGTGCCGGCCGTGCAGATCTCCCGCCCCGATATGAATTCCGTGCTGCGCGAAGGCGGCTCGCGCACCACCGCCGGCTCCCGCCGGCAGCGCACCCGCAGCGCCCTCGTCGTAGCCGAGATCGCTCTTTCCCTGGTGCTCCTGGTCGGCGCCGCCCTCATGATCCGGACCTTCCTGGCCCTGCGCAACGTGCAACCCGGGTTTCAAACGGCTTCCGTGCTCACCATGAGCAGTTCCCTGGCCGGCCGGAAATATGAAACCGCTGCCGGCTTGGAGCGGCTTGCCACCGAGCTTACGCGCCGCCTCGAATCGCTGCCCGGCGTCGAGGCTGCTGCCTACGCCCTCACCCTGCCTCTGCAGCTCGGCCCCGATATGCCGTTCACCATCGCCGGGAAGCCCCCGCACGACGGGTCCTCCAACGGCGACGAGCAGTATCGCCCCGTCGGCCTGCACTACTTCCAGACGCTCGGCATTCCGCTCCGCCGCGGACGGCTGTTCGACCAGCGCGACAGCGGCACCGGCCCCTGGACGCTCATCATCAATGAAGCCATGGCCAGGAAGTACTGGCCCAAGGAAGATCCCGTGGGAGCGGTGGTGACCATCGCTAAAGGGCTCGCGCCGGAGATGGAGGACCGTCCCCGCGAGGTAGCCGGCGTCGTCGCCGACGTGCACGAAGAAGGCATCGATCGGGAGCCGCCGCCGGTGATGTATATCCCCGTCGGCCAGGAGCCCGGCGGCCTGGTCGCCCTGGCGAATCGTATCCTGCCGTCGTCCTGGGCGATCCGCGCCGCTGGCGCTCCGGCCGCGCTTGCCCATGCGGTCGAGCTTGAAGTGCTCCGCGTCGATCCCGACTTGCCGGTCGCCCGCGTGATGACCATGGACCGCATCCTCGCCAAGTCTATTGCGCGCCAGAATTTCAATATGATCCTGCTGGGCATTTTCGGCGGGATCGCTCTGCTGCTCGCGGCCATCGGCATTTACGGCGTCATGTCCTATACGGTGCAGCAGCGCACCAATGAAATGGCCATTCGCATCGCTCTCGGCGCGGACATGGGCCAATTGCTGCGGCTGGTCATCGGCCACGGCCTGGCGCTGGCGGCGATCGGTGTGGCCATCGGTCTTGCCGCATCGTTCGGCCTTACGCGTCTCATGTCCACCCTGCTGTATGGCGTCAAGGCCACCGATGTCGCCACATTCGCCGCCGTAGCAGCGCTTCTCTCCGGTGTGGCGGCACTGGCCTGTTACATCCCCGCGCGCCGCACCACCCGCGTGGACCCCATCACCGCCTTGCGTTGCGAGTGAAGTGGGGCATGCTTTGTCTCAATGCCATTTAGTTTCCCAGGGCTGCGAATCCTGCGGAAATCGTGGGGCGGGCAATCTTGCCCGCAGCCGCCTTTTAGGCGGCTCTTTCGGGCAATGAACGAACCTTTGTGCTCGGCATAGGCCGGCTGAAAGCCGGCTGCAGCCAGGATTGGCTGCCCCACTATTTGTGCAGATGTTTAGCTTGCCCCGCGTAGGGTGCCATAATGGACTTCGCCGCACGGCGGAATATGAGCGGCTCTGACGGTGCTTTCCATCGGCGATCAATTCGGCAGATATCTAGTGGAAGCCAAGCTCGGTGAAGGCGGCATGGGCCTGGTTTACCGCGCGACCGACACCGGGCTCGGCCGCCCGGTGGCGGTCAAGATCATTCGCCCCGAACTGTCCGGCAATCCCGAGTGGCGGAAGCGCTTCGCCCACGAGGCCAGGGCCGCCGCCCGGCTCGACCATCCCAACATCGTGAGCGTTCACGAAGTCGGATGCGAGCACGATCTCGACTACATCTGCATGGAGTACCTCGAGGGCGAGACGCTCGATCAGGTCCTCCGCCGCCGCCCGCTGGGCGCCCGCGAAGCGCTCGGATACGCCATCTCCATGGTGAGCGCCATGTCCGCGGCCCACGGCGCGGGCATCGTTCATCGCGACCTCAAGCCGGCCAATGTCTTCATCACCGCCGGCGGTCCCCTGAAGCTGCTGGATTTCGGCCTGGCCAAATTTGCCCCGGCCGCCGGCGCTGGCGAATCGGCCGAGACCCGCACGTTGACCACGCGCGAGGGCCAGATCCTGGGGACCGTCTCTTATATGTCGCCGGAACAGGCCGAGGGCCGCACGGTGGATGCGCGCTCCGATATATTCTCCTTCGGCACGGTCCTATATGAAATGGTCACGGGGCAGCGCGCCTTCGATCGGGACTCGAATCTCGCCACGCTGGCGGCCATCCTGCGGGAAACGCCGAAGCCTGTCAGGCACCATGTCCCGTCCGTCTCACCCGAAATGGATCGGCTGATCGCCAAATGCCTCGAGAAACAGGCGGGCCGGCGCTTCGGTTCCATGAAGGAATTGCAGGCGGCGCTCGAGGCCCGCTTGCGCGCGGAACAAGGGAGGCGCCTGCCGTGGCGGCTGCGGAAGTGGACGGCCTGGGCCAGGCTGGCTGCCGCGCTGCTTTGCGGGCTGGCGTTGATGTGGTGGCTCTCGGCCCGCGTGAAGCTCTCCGACATGTACCTGTTCTGCTTCATCCTGAGCTTCATCTACAGCATGGTGGGAGCGTTCTCGGGATTCTTGCATCTGCATCACACGCACTTTCACGGTCCGCATGACCTGGGCTCGGGGGATCTGCCGCAAGCCGACACGGGATCCGCGGGACCGGCCCCCATCTCGCCCGTAAACGCCGGCACCATCGCGGCCTTTCTGGTCTGGTTCGGCGGCGCGGGCTACGTGTTGGCGGGGCCTCTCCGCCTGGGCCTCGCTCCCAGCTACCCGGGGGCCGTGGCCAGTGGATGCGCCGGCGCGGCTCTGGTTTTCCTGTTGTTGACGAGGGTCTTGATGGCCCACGATCGTGCGCTCGATCCCGCCGACTACGAGATGACCGGGGTCACCGGCACGCTGAGCAGCGGCATACGGGAGGGCGGCACCGGCGAGATGATTTTTTCACAGGCCGGCGCGCGCCGCGCGATGGCCGCCCGGGCCGTTGACGGCGCCCCCATTCCGCGTGGCGCGCGCGTGATGGTGGTTCGTCACGAAAAAGGCATCGCTTACGTGCGGAACCTGAGCGCCCAATAATCCGGGCTCCTTACTTCTTCACCGGGTCCTTCGGGTCGCCGAACGTGATGGTCGATTCCCCGGTGTACTTGTGGTAGTTGCGGAAATCGATGGTGTTGCGGCTGCAGTATGGCGATCCGCGCTGGCAGCTCAGGGTCTCGGCATGCACCGGCAGCAGGTACTGCCTGGCGTCCCCCAGGCGGATGTACTGGTAGTCCGTGGCGGATTCCACGTCGTCCGTGGGGAACGACGCGGGGAAGCCGATCGCCTGCATCTCGATCCTCAGCACCCGCGCGGTCTGCGGGTCGATCCACACCGAGCCCTTGTACGCCGGCTGGTATGTCTGCGCCCCCATGTGGATATCCCAGTGGGAATGCTCGCGGGTGACCGAGAAATCGTATAGCTTGGCGGTGATGCCGCCGGTCCGCGAATCGCCGTTGGGCCGGAAATCGGCTGCCGTGGCGGGCGAGAACAGGTCGATCAGCACCGTGCCGAATTCGCCCGTGGACCACGCGCCGCCCAGTTCGTCCATGCTCTTATTCGTGGCCCTGCCGTTGACGGCCAGGTTGCGATAATCTTCCTTCCCGTTTTCGTACACCACATTCATGGACACCACGTCGAGGGCTTGCCAACTGGCGGGATGCGACTCGCTCTGGTAGCGCGACATCATCTCCTGGCAGACATACGCGGGCAGGGTTTCGGTGAAATCCAGCGCGGCATCCGAGGCGCGGCGGATCAGGTCCTCGGAATGCCGCACGATCGGGATGCTGTCTTCCTCGGCGGCGCCCCGGCGCACGGAGGGGCGGGACCCTGCGGTCTCGGCGGCCGGCGCGGGCGGCTGTTCCACCATCGGAGGCGGCAGCCTGGCAGCCGCGGTCTCGGCGGCCGGCGGATCGCCGGCATGCTCCCGAGTGGTATCGGCAGGCCTTCCGCGGGACAGCCGCGGCGGCCCGGGGTCGTCCGCATCCGGTACCGAACGCGGCGGGACTTTCTCCGCGGAAGCTTCGGGCTTGGCGGTGGCGGTGTCGGAGGAGTCGGGCGCGGCGGCGCGGACCAGCCGGGGCCGGTCGGGATCGTCCGGCTTGGCGGCGGCGGAGCTGTCCTTGGAATCCTTGGCCGGCTCGTCCTTCGCCCAGGTATCCACCACGCCGTCGTCTTTCTTGTCCTTGTCGGCGCTCGTAGTGGCGCCGCTGGCGGCCTTCTCCCAGTAGACGTTGACGGCGGTCATGTAACCCTGCGTGTCTTCCGGGCCTTCGATCGAAATCTGGTCGCCCACCGTGAACTTGGGGTTCTTCACCTCGTCGCCGTTCTTGAAGAACTTGGTCTTGTCGTTCCGCTTGAACTCCAGGTTCCGGTTGTCACCCAGCTCCAGCGTGATGGTCTTGTTGTCCATCTGCTTCAGCTTGCCGCGGAAGTTGGGCAGCGGCTGGCCGTTGGTGGAATCGGGCTTAGGCTTGCTGCCGCGGGTCGGTAGGGGAATCCCGCCCCCTTGACCGGGATACTGGCCAGGATATCGGCCAGGAGGATAACCGCCGCCGGGATAGCCGCCGGGAGGATAGCCACCGCCCGGGGGATAGCCACCCGGCGGGTAGCCGCCGCCTGGGGGATACTGGCCGGGGTAAACCTGCGCAACGGCAGTACCCAATGCCAGCAGGAACCACGCGCAACGCCATGAACTTACACGCATGCCCACGCCTCCATACGCCAATGGTACCAAGGTAGATGCTCCGCCCGCTCCGGAGGTTACGGTTGTTTAATACTTTGAACGAGGCGCGGACGCCGTGTCCGCCCGGCGGTCTGGTGCAGTACCGTGCCGGACGCCTTACGTACGTACCTGTGGTATGCTGAACCTCGTCTAAATAATGGGTTGGAGATGCTGTGAGTTCGCGTAGCCTGCTCCTGGTCGATACCGATCCCGCGGTTCATGACGTACTGCACGACGCGCTGCGGCGCGAAGACCGTCAGATTCACGACGTTTATGACGGCCCCCAAGCGCTCGAGGTGCTCCGCAGTTTCGCCTGCGACGTGGTGGTCGCCGGACAGGGCCGCAACGGGCACGACGGGCTCAAGCTGCTGCGCCGTATGCTGGCCATCCGTCCCGAGGCCAAGGTTATCGTCGCGGGAGAGCCGGATCCGGCGCAAATTGTGGGCGCCATCCGCCGGCATGCCTACAGCTACATCCATAAGCCCTTGTCCCCCGGTACTGTGGCCGAAATGGTCCAGCAGGCGCTGGAGGCCTCTTCCTGGAAGGACGACATCCGGGTGCTTTCCGCCCGGCCCGAATGGATCACGCTCGAGATCCGCTGCAAGATGCATGCCGCCGAGCGCACCACCCAGTTCCTGCGCGAGCTGGAAGCCGGCCTTCCGGCCCAGACCCGCGACGACATTACGTCGGCCTTTCGCGAGCTGATGATGAACGCCATCGAGCACGGCTGCGGATGCGATTCCGGAAAGCGCGTGCGCGTGTCGCGGCTGCGCGGCGCGCGCTCCGTCATGGTTCACATCCACGATCCCGGAGCCGGCTTTTCCCTGGCCTCCCTGCCCCACGCGGCCATTTCCAATCCCGACGACGAGCCCACCCGCCACGCCGAGCTGCGCGCCGAGGCGGGCCAGAGGCCGGGCGGCTTCGGCATCCTCATGGCCCAGAAACTCGTGGACGAGCTGCTCTACAACGAGCGCGGCAATTCGGTGGCGTTCGTGAAATACCTCTAGGGCCACTCAACCGTTTTGACTTTGACAATCTTTGTCGCCATGTGGGGCAGGTTGTCAACCTGCGGCGGGTTGTCAACTGTTGTCAACCCGCCCGGCGAGCGAAGCTCGCCTCTCCGCGCCGTCGGCGACGTTTCTAGCGCCAGAGACGTTCCTCGAGGGACCGTCCGTCGCTCGTCTCGACGCACGGCTCCTGCCGCTATTTCTTACGCGGGCCGGGTAAGCACTCTAAGTCCCGGAGTTGCGGCTACCAGGATCGGAATACCTGCTATACTACCGCCAAGTTCCTCACCAGCGGCGCCAAGGAGGTTAGACATGAACGTGGCAAGAGCTGTAACTTTTACGCTGCTCGCGGCGGTACTGCCGTGGTCGCCTGGGGCTGCCAGCGCCCAGGTGCTGTACGGGTCGTTGACCGGCAACGTCGTCGATATTTCGGGCGCATCGGTTCGAGGCGTCCAGGTGGAGGCCCTGAACGTCAATACCAGCATCGCCAAACGGGCGGTGGCCGACGAACGCGGCGCCTATTTGATCGCGGATCTTCAACCAGGCGTTTACAACGTGACGTTCAAGGCCACCGGGTTTTCGGACTTCGTGCAATCCGCGGTCCAGATTGGCGCCAACACCGTCCGGCGCATCGACGTGCAGCTCAAGCTGGCGGTGGTTGGCCAGAGCCTCACCGTGGTCGCCGATTCCACCCCGCTGCAGACCGACCGGTCGGACGTGGCTGCTCAAATCTCGACCGCCCAGACGAGCGACTTGCCCATGGCGGGGGCGCGCGACTTTCAGAATCTCTTCAAATTTCTGCCGGGCTTCACCCCGGTTACCGGCGGCGGCTCGCCCAGCGCATCGAGTCCCGCGGGATACAACACCTATACCGTCAACGGCGCCACGCAATTCGGCAACAATACCAAGATCGACGGCGCCAGCGACATCTACCCCTGGCAGCCTCAGGGCGTCATGCTCCTCCCGCCCGCGGAGTCCGTCGAGAGCGTCAGCATCGCCACCAACAGCCTCGATGCGGAACAGGGCGGCGTGGTCGGCGCCGCGGTCAACGTCACCCTCAAGTCCGGCACCAACGAGTTCCATGGCGCCGCATGGGAGTACACCACCAACAGCGATCTCAAGGCCCGCAACTTCTTCTACTACGGCTCCGCCAATCCCAAGAACATCCTGAACCAGTTCGGCCTGGATACCGGAGGGCCGATCAAAAAGAACAAGCTGTTCTTTTTCGCCGATTGGGAACGCTCCGAGTACCGCCAGCTTTATACCGCCTTCCAGACGGTTGCCACCGATCCCCTCAAGCAGGGGAACTTCGCCAACACCGGCACGGTGATCTACGATCCCACTACCGGCACCGCCTCGGGAACCGGGCGCACGCCATTCCCCAATAACCAGATTCCCGCCAGCGCCATGAGTTCGGCGGCGTTGAAGATGGCGGCATTGCTTCCGCAGCCGAACCAGCCCGGCTCCATTACCAACAACTATTTCGCTTCCGGCGATTGGAGTTTCGGCCGCGACAATATCGACGCCAAGGTCAATTACAATCCGTCCCACAAAAGCTCCCTTTTTGCGCGCTACAGCGTGGCGCCCAACCGCGTCTCCGATCCTCAGGTGCTGGGGCCGGCGGGGGGCGCCGGAATCGACGGCGGCACGCCGGGAATCGGCACCGGGCTGACCCAGCACGTCTCCATCGGAGGCACCTACACCTTCACTCCCACCCTGCTCCTGGACGGCAATGCCGCCTTCAGCCGCCTCCATGCGACCGATACCAACACCGACATCAGCAAGAACTACGGGTCGGACGTCCTCGGCATTCCGGGCACCAACGGCCCCAGCCCCATGCAGGGCGGCTATCCGGGATTCACGTTTGTCAGCTTTTCGTCGCTGGGCAACTCCAACACTTCCAATCCCTTGATTTTCCGCGACGACATGTGGGTCCAGAGCGTGAACCTCAGTTGGAGCAAAGGATCCCACAGCCTGCGTTTCGGAGCGGAGTTCGTGCACATCCTGATGGCCGATTTCCAGGCCAACAGCACCGTGGGTGTGCGCGGCGGTTTCTCTTTCAGCGGCGGTTTGTCGGCGCTGAGCGGAGGCGCGGCGCCGAACCTGTATAATTCCTGGGCCGACTTCCTGCTGGGACTTCCGGCCACCATGGGTCAGGATCATCAGTACATCAATCCGGCCGTCGTCGCCGAAAACGAGTTCTTCTTCTATGCCCGCGACCAGTGGCAGGTCAGCCGCAAATTGACCTTCACCTATGGACTCCGCTACGAGAATTATCCGTACAGCCACGGCGAACACGGCATCGGCGGCATCCACTACGATCCCTCCACCAACCTGGTGTACCTGGGTGGAATCGGCGGCGTCCCCGACAACGCGCACGTCGATACCGGCCACGGAATGTTCGCGCCCCGGTTCGGGCTGGCCTACCGCCTGAACGCCAAAACCGTTCTGCGCGCCGGATGGGGCATCAACATCAACCCCGAGACCTTCCGCAACAACATCCAGACCTTCCCGGATGTCATTCCGGTGCAGTATTCCGGCGCCAACTCCTATGCCGCGGCCGGAAGCCTGGTGACCGGAATCCCCGCCTTTGTGGGACCGGTGCTGAGTTCCGGGCAGGTGCCCCTGCCCACCAACGTGGGTTCCTGGGAGTATCCTTCGCCCTTCCGCCGCGGCTACGAAGAGACCTACAACGTCACCATTCAGCGCGACCTGTGGGCGGGCTTCAACCTTCAGGCGGGTTGGGTCGCCAACCGCGATATCCGCCCGGAGAGCGGCGTGAATATCAATGCCGCCGCGCCCGGCACGGGCAAGAACGGGCAGCCCCTGTATCTGCAGTGGGGCAACGCCTCGCAAATCAGCGAGCTGCTTCCCCTTCCCCAGATGACCTACAACTCCTTGCAGGCCCGGCTGGTCCGTCATCTGGGCAAAGGAACGTTCGGCACAAGCTATACGTTCTCCAAGGCCCTCGATGCCGCCGATACCGAGACGGGCGGTTCCTTGACCTGGAACTGGGGACCTGTCCGGTACCGCGACTATTCGTTGGCCGGCCCCGACCGCACGCACGATCTCTCGGCGTACTTCGTATATCCGCTGCCTCTCGGCAAGAACCAGCGCTGGCTGAACCATGGCGTTGCGGCGGCTGTCGCCGGCGGCTGGCAGGTGAACGGAGTCTTGACCCGCGCCAGTGGAACGCCCTTCACCGTCAGTTCCTCGGCTACGCCGTTGAATGCGCCCGGCAACTCGGAAACCGCCAACCAGGTGGTGCAGCACGTGCAGATCCTGGGAGGTCACGGACCGGGGGCTCCCTATTTCGACCCCAATGCATTCCTTCCGGTCACCACCGCCACGTTCGGCAACTCCGGAAGAGACATCCTTCGAGGACCCGGACTGTTCGATTTGGATGGCGGACTCTTCCGCACTTTCCCGATTAAGGAACGGTTCAATCTGCAATTCCGCGCGGAGGCTTTCGGCCTGACCAATACGCCGTCGTTCGGCAACCCGGCCACTACGGTCTCGAATGCGACTTTTGTTAATGGAGCGGCCACGAATCTGAACGGCTACGACATCATTACTTCATCGACCGGAGACCGGCAATTCCGGTTCGCGCTGAAACTGAGTTTCTGAGCTTCCGCGCCGCAGTCGGTCGCGAAAACCCTGGATTCTCCGCCCGCCTCGCGCCTGATATACTGGTTACTTGAACAACCATGCCGAAGCGTACCTTTCAACCGAATAATCGTCATCGTGCCAAGACCCACGGGTTCCGGACCCGCATGGAAACCAAGAACGGGCGTGCCGTTCTCTCTCGACGCCGGGCCCGGGGGCGGAAGAAACTCACGGTAAGCTCCGAGAGGTAGGGCTCCATCTCTGGTTTTCCGAAACGTGCCCGTCTGTTGCGATCGAAGGATTTCCGAAGAGTCTACGACGAGGGTAGCCGTTACACCGGCCCCTTTTTCGCCGCTTTTCTGGTCCGCGAGCCGCACTCCGATGGTCCCCGGATCGGTTTCACCTTGCCCCGCGCCCTCGGCAAAGCCGTGGTGCGCAATCGCATCAAGCGGCGTGTCCGCGAGGCCGTCCGCTGTCACCTGGATCGGTTGAATCCCCAGTGGTCCATCGTCATCAATCCGCGGCGGAAAGCGTTGGATGCACCCCTGCCGGAGCTGGCACGGGAAGTGGAGCGCCTGTTTCGCCGCTGCAATGGATCTTAGTGCGGACGCTGCGCGTATACAAGTATTGCGTGTCTCCCCTGCTGCCCTCGGCCTGCCGTTTCTATCCGACCTGCTCGGATTACATGCGCGAAGCCATCGAGCGCCACGGCGCGGCCAGGGGAGCGTGGATGGGAGTGCGCCGCCTGGTGCGCTGCCATCCGTTTCATCCGGGCGGGTTCGACCCCGTCCGGTGAGCGTCGGGTTTTGAATCCCGGCGGGCTCGACCCCGGCCGGTGAGCGTCGGGTTTTGATTACGGCGGTTTTTTGAATGGCAGAAACGACAGACGGCGGTAACAATCCAGCGCAGCCGCCAAAAGAGTTGTCCATGGAAGTGCGGCTGCTGCTCGCCTTCCTCCTGATGGGCGCGGTGATGTTCCTGACGCCCTATTTCTTCAAGACGCCGCCCCCTCAGCCGGTGAAGAACGGGGCCCCGGCCGCCGTGACTTCGCCCGGCCAGCCGCCCGCCGCGGAGGCCACGCCCCCGGCCGCCGAGGCCGCCCTGGCCGAGGCTCCGTCGACTCCCGCGACCTCTGTCCCCACCTCCTCCCAGGCGCTGCCGCCCTTTATCATCGACACCGGGACGTTCCGCATCGCCTTCAGCAACCAGGGCGCCACCGTGCGAAGCTGGCAGCTCGAGAAATACAAGGGCAACGACGGCAAGCCGCTGGAGCTGGTCAATACCGCGTCCGGCCTGGATTTTCCCTTTGCCCTGCACTTCCCCGACCAGCAGCCTACCGCCAAGGTCAACTGGTCCTGGTACACGCAGACGGCCGATCCCGACGGGCTCGGCGTCACCTACGCCTTCTCCGACGGCCACACCTCGGTCCGCAAGGTTTTCCGCTATCTGAGGAGCTACCTTTCCGAGATTTCGGTCGAAGTGGCGGTAGACGGCAAGCCGATATCCAGCATGATCGAGTGGCGCGGAGGCTTCGGCGATTTTACCGTCCCCAATCCCGCCAGCGGCCAGCTCGCCCTGTACTTCGACGTGGCCAACAACAAGCTGGGGACCTTGTCGGCGCGCTCGGTGAAGAGCGGCCCGGTCACCAACAGCGGGACCTACTCGTTCGCCGGCCTGGCCGATACCTACTTCGCCGCCGTGTTTTTGCCGGCGGGCAACGCTGCGACGCAACTGGCCGCGTTTCCCGATACCGTCCGCACCCCGGCCGATGAGAAGCCGCTGGCCTTGGTCGGCGCGGCCATCTCCGGCGGCGCCGGCAACCACTTCGAGCTGTTCGTCGGGCCCAAGGATGTGGATCTGCTGAAGCGCGTGAATCCCAAGCTCGAGCAGGTCGTCGATTTCGGCTGGATGTCCGTGCTGGCCAAGCCGCTGTTCCTCATCGTCAACTGGTTCAACGATTCCGCGGTTCACAATTTCGGCTGGTCCATCGTCATCGTCACCGTCGCCCTCAACATGATCCTGTTTCCGGTCAAGCTTTCCAACATGAAGTCCATGCGGAAAATGCAGGCCCTGAAGCCGCAGATCGACGCCATCAACGCCAAGTACAAGAACCTGAAGATGACCGATCCGAAAAAGGCGGAACAGAACCAGGAAGTGATGGGCCTCTACAAGAAGTACGGCGTAAACCCCATGGGCGGCTGTTTCCCCATGCTGCTGCAGCTCCCGTTCTTCTTCGCGTTCTACAAGGTCTTCACCGTTTCCGTGGAAATGCGCGGCGCCCCCTGGCTGTGGGTCACGGATCTCTCGCAGCCCGAACACCTGGCCATTCGCATCCTGCCCATCGTCATGATCGCCAGCCAGTTCCTCATGCAGAAGATGACCCCGCAGGCCAATGTCGATCCCAACCAGCAGCGCATGATGCAGTTCATGCCGCTGATCTTCGGCTTCATGTTCTACAATTTTCCGAGCGGCCTGGTGTTATACTACTTGACCAGCAATCTAGTGGGAATGGGGCAGCAGTGGTTCTTCAACCAGACCGAATCGGCGCAGGAAGCCGCCCGGTCGGTGGCGCCGCCCAAGAAAAAGAACGGCAGGAAATAGCCTGTGACGCAACGCAAGTACTCTGTGGCCTCGATTGGCGCGCGGTTAGACGGCTTCTTGAAGGCCATCCTCCGAAGCGGAGGCTTTCACGTCCATTACGAGATGCTGGACGTCGAAACGTCCGGCGGCGAGTTCGAGACGCCCGACGTGACGGTGAAGTTCACCGGGCCGGACGTCGACTTGATCTTGTCCAACAAGGCTGAACTGCTGCTGGCCCTGGAGCACCTCACCATGGAAACGCTCCGCATGCCGTCCGAAGACCACTCCCGCATTTCCTTCGACGCCAACGATTACCGCCTGCTTCGCATCGAAGAGCTGCGCCTCAGCGCCATGACCGCCGCCGAGAAGGTGAAGCGCACCGGCGTGCCGTTCCGTTTCAACCCCATGAACAGCCGCGAGCGCCGCGTGATCCACCTGGCTTTGCGCGGCGAAACCGCCGTCCGCAGCGAAAGCTCCGGCTCCGGGCCCGGCCGGCAGGTGGTGGTTTACCCCGCCGGCATGGCCAGCCTGCCCGAGGCGCCGCGCGTTTTCGAGCCCCGTGGCGGCCCCCGCCCGCGGGGAGGGCGTCCGGCCCATCGCCGTTGAATCTTTCCGATACCATAGTCGCGATTTCCACTCCACCCGGCCGGGGCGGCCTGGGCGTGGTCCGTCTCTCCGGCGCCGCCGCCCGGACGATCGCGGACCAGATGCTGACGCCGGTCGCCTGGCATTCCTGGAGGGCCCACACGGCCGAGCTGCTGGACCGCGAGAACCGCGCCATCGACCAGGTGGTCGCCACGTTTTTTGAAGCTCCCCGTTCGTACACCGCCGAAGACGTGGTCGAAATCTCCTGCCACGGCTCTCCCGTGGTCCTGCGCCACGCCGTGGAACGGGCGCTCGAAGCCGGCGCGCGCCTGGCCGAGCCCGGCGAGTTTACCTTGCGCGCGTTTCTCCATGGCCGTATCGACCTTCCCCAGGCCGAAGCCGTCCGCGACCTCATCGAAGCCACCACGCTCTACCAGGCCCGCGTCGCCGCCCGTCAGGCCGGCGGCTCGGTCTCGCGCCGCATCGCCCCGCTCAAGCAGCAGTTTCTCGACCTCGTCGCGCTGCTCGAAGCCGGCATCGACTTCGCCGAAGACGACCTCGCCGTCGCCTCCGCCGCCGAAATCCTGCGCCGCCTCGACCCCATCCTGGAGGGCGTCCGCCACCTTGCGGCCAGCTTTCAATACGGACTGGTCCGTAGCGGCCTCACCCTGGCCATCGCCGGGCGGCCCAATGTCGGCAAAAGCAGCCTCTTCAATCGCCTCCTCGAGCAGGACCGCGCCATCGTCACCGATCTTCCCGGCACCACGCGGGATCTCGTCTCGGAACACTCTTCTATCGGCGGAATTCCCGTGAAGCTTTACGATACCGCCGGCATCCGCGAGGGGGCCGGCCTGGTGGAGTCGCTGGGCATCGAGCGCAGCTATCAGGCCATGGCCGATGCCGACCTGACCCTGGTAGTGGTGGATATTTCCCAGCCCCTCGAAGCCCAGGACCACGCCTTGATCGCGCGCGCGCAATCCCAAGGCCGTCATCTGATCGCCGGCAACAAATGCGATTTGGGGGACGCGGGCTCTCGCCCCGTAGCTGGTTTCGGGCTCGTAAAGGTCTCCGCCCTCACCGGCGAAGGCATCCCCTGGCTCCGCGAGGCCATCCTGCAATCGGTCGCTCCCGGGGGCGCCCTCGAGCAGGAGACCGGCTTCATCACCAGCCTCCGCCACGAGCAGCTCCTGCGCGAATCCGCCTCTTATCTCGAGAAGGCGCGCGCCGCCGTGGAAGCCGCCATCCCTCACGAGATGCTCCTGCTGGATCTCTACGCCGCCCTCCGCCCGATCGACGCCATCACCGGCGCGACCACCGCCGACGACATCCTGAACCGCATTTTTTCCACCTTTTGCATCGGCAAGTGAGACGGCGCGCGTTTCCGAGCGGTTTTTCAGCGGCCTCCTAATCCCGGCGGCCCTTCCCGACGATAGATTAGTGTGCAGCAGTTGATGCCTACCTCCGGAAATTCTCTAGGCCGAAAGCTGACGCTCAGCTTTCTGGCGATCGGCGCGCTCGTTCTGGCGCTGAGTTATTCGTCGTTGAACGCAATCGGCACACTCGGCGGCTTGCTGGATGAAGCCGCCAATGTCGCGGCCCGCAAGATGGACCTGGTCGGGGAGATTTCGGCGGGATTCCAGGAAATGGAAGATCACGCCAAAAAAACCCAGCTTTCCCATGCTTTCCGAAGCCTGGAGCATGCCAAAAAGCATAGCGCTGCCGCCTGCTCCGGCTGCCACACCGTCGATGCTCAGGACGAGGACCAGCGCCTGTTCGAGGCCGCCGGCGGCAAGGTGAAGCAGCGCATCGCCGAGGCCCGGCCCCTCATCGCCGATGCGCGCGGGCTCGCCGCCCTCGACGTGGTGGAAAACGGCGTGACCCAGTGGACCCGGCTGTATCGCGAGTACCTGGCCAAGGCCTCGGCCAACGACTTCGACGCCGCCCACGAGATCATTACCGGCCAGATGCTTCCGTTGATGGCTGGCATCGACGAGTCCACCCGCCTCCTGGCGGACCAGCAGCGCGCCTATTTCGCGGATTCGAATCGGCGCGCGCGCGAAACCACCAGCCGCAACCGGTGGGCGGCTGTCTTCCTCATCGCCCTGAGTATGCTCGTAATCACTGGAGTGACCCTGACGATGCGCCGGACCAGTATCAAGCTGCGGCAACTGGCTTCCGACCTCGGCCAGAAAGCCGTTCAGGTCTTCGGCGCCGCGGAACGGGTTTCCGCCTCCAGCCAGACGCTCGCCCAGGGAGCCACCGACCAGGCCGGATCTCTCCAGGAAGTCTCCGCTTCCACCGGAGATATCCGTTCGACGGCCCATAAGAACGTGGACAACGCCAAAACCTCCGCCGAAGTCAGCACCCAGGTCAGCCACAGTCTGGCCGAGGCCAACGGCAGGCTGGAGCAGTTGATGTCCGCCATGGGCGACATTCAGGCCGCCAGCGGAAAGGTCGCCAAGATCATCAAAGTGATACGTTCTTTTGAGCGTGGATGGGGGAACCAAGTGTGTACCTCAAACCCCCACGGATTGTTAGAGTTGCAATCGTGCTGTTGTCCATCGCGATTTTTTCCAGCACGTCTCCAAGTGCTTTTCGCTTCTCGGCCATCGTTTTGATTCCCGCCGCCCTGCAAAAAGTCGCCGTCATTCTGTCCACAATCTGACGGGCAATGGGTTCGGCGTCATCGGTGCCAAACGGACGGGCAGCAGCTTCTGCAGTTCCGACTCTTATCTTTGCTTCCGATACAGCACGCCACGCACGATTGACCGTCGCCATTTGCTCTTCAGCTTCCGGCGAATCAGGATCAGGGATTGCCCGGTACAGGTTTTGCTCTTTTTTGTGCGTCTTCTGCGCTGCGTCCAGTTGGCGTTCTGCTAGGACCAAATCTTGACGGCGCTCTCTGGCTTCATCGCAGCTTTTTGCTTTTTCGATGGTTGCCACCAAGAACGGAATGTCCGTAAGGTAGACCGTGATCGCTTTGGCGATGGCGATGTCGGTCTCGATGGCACGCAGCCGCTTGAACCCACATGAGACGGCTTTCTCACCCGCCGCTGTTGCTTTGAACCAGTTTCTTTGGTACGAACTGCAAACATAAACCGGAGGTTGACCACTACGCCTGTCCCACTTCAATACCAGCTTTGATCCACAGATGCCACAGCGCAAAAAATCCGTGCCAAGAAAATCCTGCGTGTGGCTGTCGTTATGCGAGTGGTGGTCTTTGTTGGCGGCAAGAATCGCCTGAACAGTATCGAACAACTGAACCGACACCAGAGGTTCATTGGGCACGCCATCTTTCAACTGATCGTTTATCAGGCCGGAAAGATTTGTCGCTTGTTCGATGGGGTTGTCGCTCTTCTCACGTTTGCCTGTGACCTTTTTGCCGAATTTGTCATACGTGATTTTGCGTTTCTTGTCCCGGATTCGGTATCCCAACCACCAGCGATTTTGGAGCGTTGTACGCAGAGTTGTTTCACGCCCAAAACCAAGTGATCGGGATATGGAAAGCAGCGATTCCCGCCCCTGCGCGACACGTTCAAACGCCGGTATGACGTGCGAGTAGGCCCAATCGGTGTACTGATAATAGCCTTTTTTCGTGTTGGGTCCGTAAGTCTGCTTATCCTTTATGTGCTCCACGCCTCGTGGTAATTTCGTGACGTTGTTCCGCCAATCACGTAGCAGCCGTTCTTTCGCTTTGTGGGTACGCCGGAATGTGCGGTTGCGTTCGGATACGCTTTCTTCAAACGTGTCCATGACGTACTTGCGGTCATCGTCACTCCAGACTTCAAGTCCGTGGTCTGCCTCACACCAAATCGCTTTGCGGAATTCTTGGAAGATTGCAAGGACGGCGTATGCATCGTATTTCTCCGGTCTCATGACACGGGAAAGTTCGCTCGTGACCACACCGGCGATCTCCGGCGATTTGAGCTTTTCCAGCATCCGATTGAATTCCGGCAACTGGTGAACAATCACGCCGGTCACGCCGGGGAACACAGACGGATCTCCGATGGGTTCCAGGCCGAAATCTTCGCAGTATTCTTGGATGTTGGTGCGTTGCGTTTCCATATCCTGCTGTTTCGTGGACGCCCGGAGCAAGACCAGAACTTTCTTCTTGGCAACCGTCCGCAACGTGTCCATACCTTCAGCATACGCTAAGGGCGTGAATCATCAAGCCCGGCTGGCAAACAAGAGGCGAAACCCCTAGAATTTCCTTGCGCGGTACGTCTCTTGGGCAAGGAAGAATTGGCAGAATTCAGCCGCCGTCTCGCCATGCTGAGTGTTCCCGGCGTCGAAAGCGTATACGACGGCCTACAACGACTGCTTGGTTTCAGGCTTGCTTCTGGCGGTGCTGAAGGCCGCCGCCACTCGCGTACTGAATCACATCACGACAGCGTTGAGTGCGCTGTTGCGGGAATCTCATCATCCACTTTGCCGTCCGCTCGCGCCCAAGATTTCGCTGGGTCTCAAAGCATCAACTGGCTGTATTTATTGGACCACGGGATCGAACTCTGTCAAGGGCACTCGGATTTCGCCGGCGGATCTCCTGGCTCTGGTGAACACCGCCAAGGATCCGCAAAAACTTTTGGGATTTGCGACGGTGAATTCGTCAGCCGTCTGCGGGTCCCGAACACGTCCAGTTCGAAAGTCGCATGGGCTTTGAAGATGCAGCCATGCCCGGCAACTGGACCTCAATTCGTATAATGCTGAGGTAACCAAGTGACAGAGGCCCAGCCCACCATCAACGACGAGATCGAACGGTACCTCCGCACTGGCGTGAGCGATCCATATAACGCGGCCTGGCCCGGCGGCTTCATGGAGCGCGCGAACCGTGCCCACGACGATCTTCGAGGTGCGCTGGTTCGTGCGGTCAGGCGACTGGCTGAGGGACGGACACACGAGCCGCTGCCCGAGGCCGACACCGTCTCGCTCACGCGCGCGAAGGTCGAGCCAATGGTGCGCGGGTTGTTCCCACGTACCGAGCAGGGCGCGGTGTTGGCGACGATTGAGCAATCTGTCGTCTTCCTCACCGGCGCAAACATCGAGCCGCTGCTGTTCAGGCAATCCTTCGACGGTTCCGCGTGGACGCTTGCGAACCTGTACCTCGCAAGCCTTGGCGCAGGGTTGCTCGCGGAGGACGCGCCCCACCTGGTCGGGTTGAGCGAAGAAACCACATGCTTCGTCTCGCCGGAGTACTTCGCCGAGGACGATCCCTTCGCGGACTTTATCGTCCACGAGGTCGCGCACATCTTCCACAACTGCAAGCGCGCCACCATAGGGCTCCGTGAGACGCGAACGAAGGTGTGGCTGCTCGACATCGAGTACCGGAAGCGGGAGACCTTTGCGTACTCGTGCGAAGCTTATGCGCGTGTGCTTGAGCGCGGGAAGAGCCCTACACAGCGACGAGCGCTAGCGGAAGAGTACTGCCGCGCGGTGCGCATCTCAGAGGAACGCGTTGATTCTGCCGAGGTCGCCGGCATCGTCCGGGAGGCTGCGACAGCTCGGAACGGCTGGAAGGTCATTCTCGCTCGGTGCGCGCCGCCGCGGCGGCCCACGGTCAGCTCTATCGCGGACTGATGACGTGACGGGCACTGACGGCCCCTGGCCGACCTCCCAATCTTAATTTAATCCGGGCCGACCATACAGCGATTGGGCTGAGAGCAATGGAGGACAGACCGAGAACGGTTCCGATCGGGCGGTGATAATTCAAGAAGAAAACAGGGACAATGGTCTCTTGAAGCACAGCCGCTACAAGTACTTTTCGAAGCTCGACCACGCCTCTCAATTCATGGCGGGGAAGGTCTACCACCAGACGCTGGCCTTCTTTCGCGACTACGAGGACAAGGCGACGAAGCAGATCATCGGCGACGAGTTTGAATCCACACGCATCTTCCGCCCGGTAGACGGTCTGCAGGTCAACAATCAAACCCAAGGAACCAATGGGCCGCTCCAGATGGGCTTCGAATCTTCCGCACGTGCCGGTGAGATTTATGTCTTCTGCGTCAGCTTTGCCCTCACGGATGAACTGAAGAAGGAGTTCGGCGCCGTGGCGTGCGTGGAGATCCACAACCCGTTGAAGTTCATCCAGCGATGGCTCGCCAAATTGCCGGATGGCGCTTCGCACTTCGCCAAGAAAGTCGACTATTACCGGCAGGACCATGGGCCCGACAACGTTTGGCCGCAACCGCATCTGATCGCAACCACCAAGATCGAAAGGGTCGCCTACCAGCAGGAGTACCGGTTCGGCTTCTCGACGACCGGCGCGCTTTGAGTTCGGGCAGACGGCGCAGCAGCTCGTTGACCGCAGGGCGCGGCCGGCACCTAAACCAGATGAACACCATCACTGGACCCTGGAGTTGGGTGATCTGCGCGATATCTGTACTCTGCACCCGGTGAAGATTGCAGCAGCGCTGTAAAGAGCGACCGATTCAGGGGCGCAGGAAAGGGTATTGAGGATAGTCTTCGCTCGGAATCGCGATATCGGCGATAGCGCGGCCGAAGGTGGCCTGCCACTTATTCCCGAAGCGTATCAAATCGCGACGCTTGATCCAGAAGAGGAGGACACGGCCATCGCCCGTGGTCTTCTTGAAACCGAGGCCGAGCGGGCGGCCATGGTGAACCAGCGAGAATGTGCCGTCCGGGAAGGCGTAAACATCCTCCAGGTATTCGGGGACAAAGACATTCTTCTCATAAAGATCAGCGTCGAGGGTCAGGCGCTTTCTTCGCTTCCTCGTCACGGCGGCGATGTCGGTATCGCTGACCGGTTCAAGACCGCGCGCGATGCCGATATTCCGGTGTTTGAGCCAGCCGAGCCGCAGGGGGCGCAGCAGGCTTAAGAGCTCAGGAATCATCGGGGAGGCCACGCCGAGGAGGGCGGCCAATTCATTCCGGCGCATTGCAAACAACGTCCGGTGCCGCTCTTGGCCGTCGGGGACATCCTGCGTCTCGTGCAGGTCTATGACGCCGGTCTTGAAGCCGGCCTCGAGAGTGTAATGCTTTCCTGGACCTGCGGATTTCGCCACAAATACAATCTTGTCGCCGCGGAACTCGATTGCGAAATCACCACCCTCGATGCCTGTCGCGCCGTGGGGTAAGGAATCACCTTCCATGGCACTATTTTCGCACCCGTAACGTTGTTCGTGCACAACGACCGGCTTAGAGCAATTTGATTTTCTTCAGGCCTGCGCGGCTTCGAGCAGGCTCTCTTTAGAAAATGCACGCCAATCTGTTTGAATGTGGTCCGCCGCATCGAGCCAGCAGAAGTCCGGCGTGTGGGAATAGAGCTGCTTGCTGGCGCTGATCATCGCAAAGCTGTTGTGCCTGTCAATGAGGCGGTGGTCGACCAGCGCGCGGCCCACAGCCTCATTAGTTCCGTAAAGCGCAACAAACCGGTTCGCAGTCAAGATCACAGTTTCGGCGGACTTGAAACCGGCCGGTAGGCCCTTAGGCCCGTCCATCATCACCGGATTATCCGAGCCGATGAAACTTCCACTGGGGCTCGTCAGGGCCTGCCAGAAACGATTTTTCAAAGCCGGGTAGATCGCGCTGACCCCGAGCCTGAAACCCCTCACCAGATAGAAGTCGTTCTTCGCCGAAATCGTGTACTGCCCCGTGTTGATGACATCTCGCACGAAGGCCAGCATTCCGTCGTAGCCAGCACCCGGCGCATCAGGCGGAATTCCCGCTTTCTTCAGCGCTTTCGCCCAGCTTTGCGGACTCTTGAGCGCACCCGAGATCATCGACCGGTTGATGGAATCGGCAACCCTCAGCAAGACCGGGCGGAACGCGGGCACGCGGATATTGGCGATCGAGGAGATTCGAGCTGGTGCCAGAGCATCCACAGCAAGAGGAGCGGGCGGTTACCTCTCTGCAGACTCGATCAGCTCCGCCTCTGAAGTACTTCCCTCAGTCTCCGCGCGCGGTTGCGACCAATCTCAACACCGTGCGCCTCGATATCGTGTTTTAACAATCACGGTCTCCAGTTCCCGCGACAGCTTCTCTCCGGTTGATCTCGTCGTCGATGAACAGAACGCAGTTGCCAACCTCTATCACTGGGCAGTCATCATACATCTCCAACCCCATCCCTCGCAGAACCGCCATTTCCGTGGTAGAGAGTGCGGACATAATGTAATCTGCGTATAGGCCCCTGTGCAAAAGGTCCATGTAGGCCCGTATGCAACGTCGCGCTATGCCTGCAATCGAGTAATCACATTGTGTATCGTCGTAGTATTTCGTCATAATCTGTTTTCTTCGCTAGCGGTCCTGGCAGCCACATTCAGATCTTCCGTTGTCCCCGCTATCCTGCTCCTCGAGGTACACATCCAGACTCCCTTCCAGGCGGTCGTCGAAGTCGATCTCGTGCTCGTCGCAGTAGTGGCGGAGGTCAGTGAGCAGGTCCCGGATTGCGGCTTCGGTGGACGTCTCGCCGGCCGTTGCGTACTTCTCAATCGCAGTTTCCAGTAGGTGCATTGTTTCGTCTTTCATATTTGGCATACCTCTCGTCCTCGGTAAGGCAGCACCCAGCATCATGATCCGGCTCGGTGACTGCCTCGGCGCTGTTCAGTTCGCCGTATCGTGCTGCGCGCCAAAACCAACTTGTTGCGGCAGATCGACGAGCTCGACCTCTCCGGACGTGCTGAGCCAGCCGATCGTACAAAGGACATTTCCAGGCAGCACCACTGGCAGCGCATCCCGCGCGCGGGCGTATTGGTCGCGTTAGCGAGCGGCGAGGATCTCACAGTGAAGGCGCAGCTTCGACGGCCACTCTTCGTTCCAACTCGGTCTGTACTCTTTTGACAAGCTCCGCGCTGAAAAGCGGCCAGTATGTCTGATTTTCACACAAAGCTTTAAACGCAAAGACATCGGCATCAATACCTTCCAGGCGAATTCCAAAGTACTTCTCGCGCTCGCCAAGGGTCTCCAGCAGAGAATGTTTCCGAATACCCCACGAATGTTGACGCCACAGACCACCGTCCAGGCAATATCCGGTTGCAATTCCGATGAGTGCGTCCCTCTTTCTTTGGTGAAGCCAAAGCCGGGCAATGTTCTCGTGGCACCGATTCGGCTCCATACCCCTGGATCGGCATACTACCGGGCCAAGCATCAGGTATCCGTGATCCACGAAAGCGGGCAAATCTGGATCGCGGACTAGCACATACTGCAGCAGTTCGTTATTCCAGCCCCAAGGCGGTACGACTTCTGCCCCACCATGTTCAAGCAGTCTCGCGCGAAGAACGCCGAATTCTGGCTGTTCTTTGATTGCGGCCTCTACCCTGGTTAATGCCCTTGGATTGTGCGTGCTGCCGCTTTCCTGCACGCTCGTCACGTTACTACTTGTCTTTCCCTGTTGAATACTACAGTTGTCTTTGTATGCCATTTGTCCCATAATCATTTCCCATTGCTGGGTCCGTATTAGTTTCTTTCGGTCGCCTTTAACCCGAGCACCGCTTGTCTACATTTATACGGTCGCCTTGGGTTCCCCAGATCCCACGCGCGTCATCATCACCGCCGACCGCCGTATTCCGCATCAACAAGATCAACGCGACTAGTTGTATTCGGAGGACCCCGGAGACGATCCCCAGCCGATCACCCAGTCGTCGTCCGCGGAGTCTGAACCGTCTCCGAGATTCCACCGTTCCCTCTTGCGCCATGGTCACGACCACCGCTATCCACCGCGAATCTGACCGACGACTTGGCTCGCCTTATTCGTCTCCGGCGCTTTCTCGGTCAAGGCTCTCTACCGTCCATGTGTCGGGTTCCAGGGTGTGGGAGTATTCGATGTCTGCCTGGTCCCCATCCCCGTCGCGAACCTTCTTGACCGCTTCTTCTGGACTGCCTGCTTCCACGATCATGTGCTGTACATGCACTTCTCGGACTTGCACGTCATATTTCATATTGTCTCTGTGTACTGTCTTTTCAAGAGGGTGACGCTTGGATAGCTTACTCTGATTGGCGATGCCGAAGTCCGACAGTCCGTCAGAGTCGTCGCGATCAACCGAGTTGTGGCCGGCAAAGGTCTGCGACGGGGCCCGAACGTTCGCTGTAAAACGCAGGAGCAGCACGCCATCACTCGCACTACGATGTTCATTACTGGGACCGCCGTCGACACTCGTATCTCATTTTGCCTCATCCTCCATATCACAACGTTTAGTTCGCGTTATTTTTCGCGCCCCCGGAACTAGACCTTTTCCCAATGCAAAGTCGAGTAGCGTGGTATCGCCCAAGTCTGCCACTTCTTGCAGTGGATTGATTTTCGTGCCGCCAAGGTAGTGAACCTCATATGCTGCTTTATAAAGGAGCCGTTGGTCAATCCGATACGATTTCCCCTGCGGCAGCGCCATCTGGGCCATGGCTGTGTCTGTCCAATGGTCTATCGCGGCCATCAGCGGTACGTAGAGAGCGTCATGAGTTTTTCGTGCCTTCGTGTCCATCATGGCGTAATCGGTGATCCCACAAGCGGCCATTCGCTTCATCAGGTTGTCATATTTCATCATTTCGAGCGCGTTGTAGTATTGAATCATTACTTCGGCGCAAAAATCAGCCATGGTAGGATCGGGCGGCACCTTCGGCCAGAACTCCCCGTGCATGGCTAGTTCGTCTGCCGAAAGGGGGATCAGGTGATGGGGATCAAGCCCCGCCGCAATCATCAGCCAGCCGCGCACCTGCCAATCGTTATCGTCAGGATGAAATTCTTCCCACTCTTTCTCCGTGCGTCGTAAGACCGTGAAAGCCTCATCCCAATCTAGTAGAATGCAGGTTTCGTTTTCGCCGTGACCTGCTCCGAGTGTTTCATTAGCAGCTCGCATTTCCGGCGGCGCGTGCTCATCGCCTGCAAAAAAACCTATTTTCAACGGCGCTTGGTGTTTGGCCCATCTCGGAGTCGCACGGGGAACCTTCCCCAGACAAGCCGCGCACAAAGTTTTGTTGCCGGATATTTCTTTCGTTTTACAGCAAAGACACTTCATTGTTAATATCTCCTCGCACTTCACAATCGGTCATGTGCGCTCCACGAAGGTTTCCATGAGTCCCGTAAGGAAGCCGCGCCCGATCTCCAAACTTCCACAGGTACGTTTCCATTTCCATTTAATGGCCGCGCACCGCACTTCGAACCGGCTCCAAGAAAAGACGGGGTACTCCCCCTTTCTCCTGGAATGCTGCTTACTGACACCCTCGCGTCGCCCGTCATGGCCGCTGCCCAACCCTCGAGGCGAACCAAGGGGATGGCCGCAGTGACCATCCCCATGACACCCGCGAGCGAATAAGCGTCGAGGGCTAGAGGTACAGCAACGCGATAGGTGACCCTCAACTACGGCTCGCGGGGACCCTATTTAACTGATTGGCCGTCATCTGCGTCTGCCTCCGCCCGTCAACGCCCACTTCTTTAGCGAAGACTTTCCAGACCTTCGCGACCGCGGTAGCAGCGAGGTAGTTAACGTGAGAAGCTCGGCGAGTATGTGCGATCAGGTGTCAACCATTGTCACTATACCCCAACATGCGGCATAAGTAAGCGTTTAAGTTAGTTTAACTTGGTTTCAGTTTCAGATCGTTTCAGAGGAGGAGCGATGTGATTATGCACCCATCACGCTGCCATTGGCCGGACCCTCTGCCGCGATTCCCATTCGCCGAGGGCCCAATGGTTCCGGCCAGGTCAAGGCCCCGGTCTGCCAAAAAGGGCAGACGCCCAACACTTCGGACTGCAGCCTCGCGTTCGGTGAGTCGATTCGACCCGGGCCAATGGTGGTCGGACTGATACGACCGTCCCGCAGCGCGGAACACAATGTGGGCGATAAGCACAAGTGCCGGGGTTGCCCGGCGTCAACTACTTCTGCCGGTGGTATGCTCGCAAAGTGACCCGCCTGGCGGCACGGAAAGAGCCAGTAGCCAATCCTGTGGCGGAAAAGCCGGTTGCACCGGTTGATACAGAACCTTCCTTCGACTTTCCACACTTTCCACTACGCGACCCGTGGAAAGAATGGAAAGCCCCCAAGCTCTGTCAAAACCTCCGGATCACCAGCAGGTTGGCCTCAGCATCGCGCTTCCGGCTCATTTTCCAGTCTCCAAATGGTCGTTCGTATCGCCCCTTCAAGAAGATCCCGAGCGACCTCGCGACGCTGATCGGGTTGCTACCATTGACTCCCGAGAGAATCCCGTGCCACTCGCCGCCGGGCACCATCAGTTCCGCCATCGTCATCATTGCCACACCGGTGTCGAGGGCCTGTGGAAACCCTTTGATAAGCGTTTCGATGAAGCGTGTCACCTCATGACTTTCGTGGTCCGCTTCATCCGTCTTTTCGACTTGAGCCGCCAGGAAGTTCGTGACGCCGCAGAGTTCAAGGATTCCGCCGATCGTCCGCTCCCAGTGGCCGTATTTATTCAGGATGGTTTCCCGTTCGAGTTCCGGTCTGCCCGCATTCAGCCAAGCGAATATGATGGTGACTAGATCGTTGAAATAGTCCGGCCAATTCTCCTGGAGGTGTTGGGCGAGATTCTTGATTCTGGGCTTTCGCCGGCTAGGATCCGCACTCCACATTTTACACCAGATGACCCGTTCCGTCATGTCGCGCGTCAATGTGATATTGTTCCCGTTGAAAAGGAAAGTGAGCGGGTTGGTGAACTCGATTCCGGATCGGGTCGTTATTTTCTCCGACGTGACGAAGGACTCCAGACAGTGGTGATGAAAACATCTTCCTTCCGGAATGTTGTCGATGAAAGCGATCCGTTTCCCGTTCATGAGGAGATTGTCGAGGCGCGTCCCCCATTCGTAGTCGGTGGCCGGCAGAGGTGTTGATGCGAGTTGCTCTCCCAAAGCGATCCAAGAGATGGCCTTGCTGACGAGGCCCTTTCCAGCACTTGAAATGTTTCCCACAATGGCCAGGGATGGCACGACACAATTGAGGGCATCGCGAAGCACGATTGTGAGCATGGCCGCAACGAGGTTCGCTCTTTCGGAGTCGTGTGGGATCGGGAAGTCGCCGAAGAGATCGAGCAAGTGCAGGTATGCCTCCCGCGCGTCCGCTACCGACGCGTCCTCGTTGAACCGACATCCCTCCAGTTGCTTACGTGGCTGGCAGAAGTAGCCTGTATTCGGATCATAGCCCCTTGAACGGCCGACGAACCTAAAGCCGCGTATAAAGGTTGGTGTGGTGACGGTGCCTTCCAGCCGGCGGAACTGCGGATACGAATCATGCTGCAAGATGTCTTTGCTGACCAGGACGAAGAGCTTTTCGTCATCCCAGGTAGGCAATGCTCGCCGCAGGAAATAGATGAGTTTGTCCTTGGTCAGCGCCTTTAGGGTGATGCCATTGTCAGACTCGCGGACCTCGATGAGACGATCGCCCATGCTATAGACAGACGGGGTTGTGGCCAGCGCATCTAGCGCCCGCGCCGATTGGTTCACGATGTCTGAGCGAAGCCGCTCGCGCTCAGCCGCCTTCGCTGCCTTCGCTTCCTTAGCCGCATTCTTCGCCTTGTCGGCTTCGGTCATGACATGGACTTTGTCTTTGTGCTGGTCAGGCATAGACCGAGCTCCCTTTTATTGCTGCGGGCCGCCAGGGACCCACAAAAGGTCGTCTGGTTCGCACGGCACCCTGGTGTTGATCACCTGCGCAACCTTATAGCGTATGCGCCTTCGTAGGTTTTTGCCACGGTACATCCGAGATATCGAGGAAGTGCTGACGCCGGCTTTCTTTGCAAGATCTGCGTGAGTGATCACGCCGTCCGGTCCTGCCAAGCGTATGTACTTGTCAATAAGTTTACTGGGGCTCATTTGAAATGCCTTCTGAATACTTAGTTATCACAGGTTTTATTTGGGCGTCAAGGAAAAACGCGGCTCGGGTCGGCCTCCGCCACTGTTGCCTGGCCAGTAAGTCATACACTTATTGCAAGTGACAGGTGGCGTGATTGATAGATAGAGAACCAGGTTGTTTGACAGTCATAGATGTTCGGGTGAAGGGTTAGATAGCTAGTAGGTGTCACTGTGTTGTGCGAAGTATTATAGGCCGCTATTCCCGACTGGCTAACGTGTTTGCCGAGTCTAGTCAAGGGAGGTGAAGTCATGTTTGGCGATTCTCACGAATGGGGTGATGATGTGATCTCGGGTGGCTGCAGGACGGGCCGGTGTCAGCCAGGATTCGGTAGGTGTGATGGGCACGAAGGAAGAGGCATGTTTGCCAGGAAAATATTGCGTCTTCACTCAGAAGTTCCCGTGGTTGTCGAACAAAAAGGCATGGTAACATTGCTTGGCGAGACAGGTGCTCTCGTGTCCTGAAATGTCCGGCGCATCGGTGGTCTGAGACTCCTGAGGTGGTTCGCAATTTGTTCGTCGGTCGAACCTTACAGGGTGACGATAGTGACAACATCCAGAGCAAGACCTGGCGGTTTCAGATGCAAAAGGGTCTGGCGGAAATTCGAGTTTGGCTGGCCGGAATGATTGTGTGGCATCTTCAGGCGGGCCAAGCGACCTTTCTAACGACAGGCTTAGGGTGTCAGGCGATTTGAGATGGCATCAGGTCGGATTGCTTGTTCGGCGATCTGTTCGGTGCTTGACCGGGAATATTTTTGGCCTCGTGCGAAGAATTTCTTCGGTCGGTGGCGGTGTGGCTCCCACCAAAAGCGGAGGCTTAGTCCCGTGGTTTCAGCGGCTTCCCAGGAACTCGTAACGGTTAAGAGCGATGGTTCGGGCTTGCCTCGAACGGCCCTGAGTGCCGGTTGAAGTCTCACGGAGCAGAAAGCCGTCGTCGTCGTTTTTCTTCGGTTTTGTGTTCACGGGGCCGAGCGCCGTCCTTGCAATCCACCCACGAATTTCGCCGACCGCCAAAAAATATCGGTCCTGGGACAGGGACGCCTACGGATCAAAGTGCTGTGGTGAAGCATGCAGGGATGATCTTTTTTAGCGGGCATGACACTGCAATATGCTGATTTAAAATGACCTAAAATTCTTGGCATTCGCTGCAGGGGCGTAGGGCATTGTGGTAAGCACCTGGGGGCGGTGTATACAGCTGGTTGGCAATTGTGCGAAAACGTACGGTGGCTTGGCCTCGGGGCGGAAGCTATTGTCGTGACTCGCCGAAAACGTATCGTGGTGGCGATAGCCGCGCGCATGATTCTCTGTGACACATCACTTTGCTCATTGCCGGTGATCCGCCGTCTATGTAGAGGGTTATCAGCGTAGTGGGCGATCCACAGAGCCGGGCTGACATTTGCGAGTCAGTCCTTCGCCGCCACGATCGCCAGTAGGAACGCTAAGATCAGACACTGTCGCGCCAACCGCCGCTCGGTCCACGTGCTTTGTGAATCGTAGGCGGTCAGCGCTTCGCAATCGAGTGCGCCGATCAACAGCGGTATGATGATCTCTTCGATTTGAGGCGCATTGCCAGCCAGTAGTTCGAGAGATTGAGGTTTAGGCAGAAGGCCAGAGTGTGCGAGGAGATTATAGACTTCCCTCGTCATACGCACTCCTGCATCAAGACCGACTGGATTTCTCTGCGAGCAACGACAGGAAGTTCGTGCTCGATGTTGTATTGCAGGTTCCGGGCGACAGCCTTGCGCAACCAGTCTGAGCGGCTCATTCGCAGCGTCTGGCGCACCTCGTCGATGCGGTCTACGACAGACCCGTCCAGTCTCAAGATGAAGGGTCTTTTCTTTTGTTTCATGTCTGTTCCTCATTTCGGGCAGCGTCATCCGGCTACCTGTGAAAGCCACCGCGGCGGGGCCGCCCTGTGATGTATGTAGACATCGCTGAATAGGATCGCCGCGGCACTGGCACCCGTGGGGGAATCCAGGTCAATGGAGTTGAATTGAGTTGATTAACGGTATTGTGGGGGACCGCGCGGTGGGGCAGGAGCCGCGCGCCCGGGCTGCCGTGAGAAATGGCGGGTTCACGTACGCGCGGCTGGCCGGGCTTCTTTTACCCCACGTCGCAGTCTTCGCCAAATACGCCGCGGCTTTGTTGTTTCATCGCCAGATAGAGGCTCCGGGCATCCTCTCTGAGACCGATACCCTGCCAACCGCGCCCGGCGCGTCGGGTTCCCGGTGTACATCCGATATCTCGCAGTGCCGCGACGAAGTCCGTCCGGCCCAATAGCGTGCGTTCCCCCGTCTCATGGACCCAACTGGCATACGCCGCGCGCAGATCAGCAACTGTGGTAAACGCCGATTGGTGCAGGATGCAGACTTCGGCCACAAAGTCCGCAAGAGGGTTGGATTGGGCTTGGTACGATTTCGTGGCGCGCTCAACAATTGTCGGAACCTGAAGCCCGTGCTGATACCATTCGACGCATCCGGCCACTATCCAGGCGAGAATAGCGGGGCCAGTTACGGAAAGGTCGGTCAACGTGGCCTTCAGGTTTTTGTCCTGTTTAGCCGCCGGGATCTTGTTTTCAAATGGCAGCCGCAGTATCCGCCGCCACATGGCATCATCATCGTGGTCAATGACGGGGGCGCGGTTGCACACCAACCAGAGGGCAAATTGCGGGCGAAACTCGAATGACCCCTGATAGAGGTGCCGCGCGCGGATCACATCGCCGCCCGTCAACTGCTTCACCAATGCCTGTGCCAACTGCCGCCCGTCATCCACTTCGATGGAGGACACAAGGCGAGCGCCAGCGAGATTCGCAATATCGTCGGAGGGGCCGCAGCTCACGCGATCTTTTCTCAAAAACGTCGTAAAATCAGCCGTGGTTGCATAGTCTCCGAGCACGGCCATGACCGCAGAGATGAATGTGGACTTGCCGGTGCCGCCGGGTCCGTTGACCATGAGAATTACCTGCTCCCGCGGATCACCGAAGAGCGTGTAGCCAACCGCCCGCTGAAGGAAGCCCTGCAATTCTCGGTCGCCCCGCGTGCAGTCGCTCAGGAAGTTTTCCCATACGGCGGACTTGGCTGCCGGATCAAAGGCAACGGGACACTGCTTCGTCATGAGGTCCTCGCGGCGATGGGGAAGAAGTCTCCCGGTCCGCAGATCAATCGTGCCGTTCTTGCAGTTCAAGAAGAGCAGTTGGGTATCGAAATCGGCTGCACTGACGGCTATTCGCGGGTCAGTTTTGGCGAGGTTCACCATAGCGCTCAGTGAACGCTCACTTTCGGACCGCTGGATGAATTTGAATAAGGCCTTGCGTTTTTCATCATCGGTTTCCAAGGGCAGTTCAGCGTACATGGCCTTGACCGTGCCTTTGGCGAGTTCATGCACACGCTTCAGTTTGTCTGGTTCCCAGCGTGTTCCGTTCCAAACATGCCACGTCGCCGTCTCCACGCAGTATCGGAGATTGTGGCCGTGCTGACGGACGAGCCTTTCAGAGTTGCCCATATCGGTTTGGCCGTACCGGAAATCTGCAAAAGTATCAGTGACCATGCCGGGTTCCGCTGAATCCCCTGTTTCCTGGGCTTCCTGGACGTTCTGATTGGCCGTGGCTGCCGGGGCAGGGGTTTGGGTGCCACCACTGCGGCCTGTACGCTCCGTCGCGAGTGCAGCGTACAATTTCTCAATCCGCTCCCGTTTGGACACGGTGTACGTCGTTGCTGTCCGGGCCACGGCTCTGGCAAGGGTGTCGCCGCGGTAGTCGTTGCGCTCCCACTTTTGGCGGTAAAGGCCCGACTGCCGGAAGAGGCCGTCCATCCGCCCGGCGTCCCGCCCGGTCCAAAATGCGAGTTCACAGCACAGGGCTTCATCACCTTCGGATTGCGACGGATACGTGCCTTGCCAATTTCCTGACCAAAGCTTTTTGAACTTTTCACCATTGGCCGCGGCGGACGCCTTGGCGATGATTTCGGCATCGGACATCAAATTCAACGTGCATTCCGGCAGTGGCGTCGTGGGCACAGGTTCGCTGGCTTGCTCCGGTGGGAACAGGGCTTCGTGCAGTTCCTGGAGTTCGACGGAGCGCTCTTCGACTACCGCTGGTGTGCCCTCAACGTGTGCCCCGGTCACCGTGAAGAATCGCGCGGCGTCATACATCTCTACTGGCCCCATGCGACGGCGGCCAGGTGGCAGGCTGCCCATAATAATGATGTGTACGCCGGTTCCAGAGGGGCTGGCCTCGGTGTAGGAATCCAGATGGGCGATGATGTCCTGTGCCCATTCCCGGATCTCGCCGGTTTCAGCGTCGCGGCAGCCGTCGAGGTCCACACCAACATGCGGCGGCGCGAACTCGAACCCGATGCCGTCGTATTCCGCGCGCTCAACAGCGGCCAGGCAGGTTTCATAATCAGTCCACGTTGATGGATCGTTGGCTTTGGCCTTTTCACTTGTGCTCGGGCTGTACGGGACCTTGGTCGGCTTCGATTGCCCGGCACGGTCCTCCATTCTGTAACAGACCCAATTCGGCAGGGCTTTTAGTTCATCAGGTACGGCGACCAGTGTATCTCTATAATTTTTCCTTTCTGTATTGTTCATTTGTTGCGGTAATTTCCCGACCACCGGATGGCGGCAGTCTAAAGGCAGATTCGGTCCTCGCACTAGATCACGCTGGCTGGTTGCATTGGGCCAGGAAGGCGTGCAAGTCCGCGGCGGCAATGCGAACGCCCTTGCGCCCGACGCGCTGTATTTTCAGGCCCTTCTTCCAGTACCACTGCCGAACGGTCATTTCATGCACGTTTAGCAGTTCGGCCACTTCGGCGACGGTGTAGTGCTGATCTACTGTGATTGACTTATTCTGGTTCATGACGATATATATACGCGCACTTCTGGGAAAGTACCGTTTTGGGTGACTTTTTTGAAATTTATTTTTGGGCGCGGCACGAAGCTCTGATCGTCATCCGGGCAATCAACGGGATATAGATATTACTGTTCATTCGCGGTTCGCGGTGGGCTGGGCGTGAGTGTTTGGCCTGCCCACCTTCCTTTCCCACCCCTTTCCTCCTTCGCCTCCCCCACTTTTCTCCCTTCTGGCCACGAGGCGTTGACATTACGTTTTTGAAATGTCAACGCTTAAACCACAGAAACGAATCGGGTTATAGGTCGGTTGACATTACTGACCCTATTTTCCGCAAACCTTTTAAGATTTCTCTTACGTGGGAGACTTTATGGAAAAAGGGGCTTGTAATGTCACCGGATCTTTCGAAAGCCTTCAACCCATTGTGATTAAAGCACTTAGGCGAAATAACAGAGCCAAGAGAAATGTCAACGGGGCAAAAGTTTTGTCAACGGGGGGAGGGAGACCAAGCTGACTGTGATGGAGTATATGGAGTATATAAAGGATAGCCGCAATGAATGTAACCGGCAAGCTGGCTCCGATTGGCTATATCTTGGTGCCTGCTTTATGGCCCTCAGGACGGAAAGTGGATATGCGGTTTCCAGGCGTTGATCCAAAAACTTGAAATCTGATGTACAGTCCGCGTTGTGTCAGGGAGGCACGAAATCGCTGTTTGCGAGGGATGACACGTGCGGCTGTGTACTAGGTGCGAGAGGACAACGAGAGACAGATTTGACAGAATTAAAATCAGCGGTAACATTAAATCATTCCCTGTCTGATATGCGCCCCACCCGGATATCCAGCAGTGACTTATAACTAATATGAATCATACTTTAGAAGATTTAACAACCATTGTAACTCCTCTGGCAGCGGCTCTACCTGATGCGCAAGTTCGCTCAGATCCTCAAGACAGCATTGACACAACGGGCCGCGTTAGAGATATTGAGCCCCCAAACTTTAACTGCACTCTCACGTTGAAGATGACCGGCGAAATGCGTGATGATATCGACCGTGCGCTGATCCTAGTCCAAGACACTCTGATCCGTACGCGTTCCGAATTCATACGCGCAGCCTGCCAGCTTGCCCTCGACCGACTCGCTAAGGATTGGGGTGGCGGGCCTGTCAGGGTCCAGGAAAGGAAGGAACGGGTGTTCTTGGGCGGGGATGAAGTGGAGGCGCATGAGTCCGACGGGGTTCCGGCCGAGAGCGACAACCACGTGGGGGCGACATTGCGCATGACCGATAGGCGTTCGAGTTAGGTGATGTATCTATTGTGATCGTCAAACTTGGACTGTTATCGCGAACCGGCAAGTACCGTCGCCCGACAGCACTTGACAAGACACAAAGGCATGGTAGGATTTAGTCACTGCCTGCAAAATCAGCACACAGTGTGTCAAGTCTCTTCCTTGGCATTTTACCAACGACGTCCATTGATTTGCCTGATGCGTACGGCAGTAGGAAATAAGCAAATGAAATACGATTTAGAGAAGTTACGATCAAAGGTCAATGCAATGGCAGCGACCAAGACTGTTCAGAAGGACAGCGAAGGCTATTACCAGCCATTTACGGACCAGTGCGGGATAGGCAGCGCCATTCTGCGATTCTTACCTCAACTCGACCACGAAGAATTCCCCTTCGTTCGAGTTTATAACCACGCCTTCCAAGTGCCGTCAACCAAATGGTTTATTGACCTATGCCCGACGACGCTGGAGCAGCCCTGCCCGGTGTGCGAATCCAACTCGACGCTGTGGAATGGCCCCGACAAGGATCTGGCGTCCCTCCGCAAGCGGAAGATGTACTACATCTCTAACGTGCTTGTGGTCCGGGACCCGAAGCAGCCGGAAAACGAAGGCAAGGTATTCCTGTACAAGTACGGCTCGAAGATCATGGGCAAGCTCGAGGATGCCATCACACCGCCCGTTCCGGACACGGCCGCGATTGACCCCTTCGATGCAGAAGAGGGAGCCAATTTCCGCCTTCGTATCGTTCGCAGCGGTGGCTTCCCGGATTATGACAAGTCCAGCTTCGATGCCCCGTCTCCAATTGGCAGTGCAGACATAGTGGAGTCGGTCCTGAATCAGCGGCGTTCACTGGTCGCGATCATTGACCCAAGCCAGTTCAAGAGCTACGACGAACTGAAACGCAAGTTCGATCAGATCGTCGGCGTGGCGACAGCAGCGTAGTCCAAACTAGCGGCGGGGGTGTTCGGCAAATGACCAATCGTCGAACGCTCACGCCGCCTTTCTTTCTTTTTCTTTTGGTTTTGCCACCTGGAACGGGCGATTCCGGCGCGGCGATTGGCTACGCCGCATTTGCGACCACCAACGGTAGCAGGTCTTTTGTGGAATTTCTTCGGCGTCGCAGTCGGCGGCGATGATCACCATGGCCGGCGCTTCGTTGTCACCTTGAACGATCAAGGTGCTGCGCCGCCGCCCGGTTGCACAGGGTTACATTTGCAAGTAGACTTAGGGCCAGAGTTGACATGGCTCAACCACACAAAATCAGGCTCGTTGTCGCCGATGACCATCCTGTTTTTCGCGATGGTCTCTGCCGGCTGCTGGCCTTGGAAGAGGACTTGGAGGTTGTCGCCCGGGTCTCCGACGGCCGGCAGGTGTTGGACGTGGTGCAGCGGCTCGAACCGGACATCCTTCTGCTCGACCTGAAGATGTCCGGATTGGACGGTCTGGCAATCCTGCAGCGGCTGCAGGTCGCTCGAAACAAAACTCGCGTCATTGTCTTGACTGCATCGGACGACAAGAATGAGTTTGTTCAGGCCATGAAGCTCGGCGTTTCGGGGATCGTGCTGAAGCAGACCGCCACGGAGTTGTTGATCAAGAGCATCCGGAACGTGCATGCCGGAGAGATCTGGCTGGATTCGCATACCACGGCAGCGGTGATCCGGCAGTTCGTGGCCAACGACGAGGCTCCCGCTCCGCAAGGGATTCCGCAGCCGGCGTCGGGAGAGCGTGAACGCACGCCATTGAGCCAGCGGGAGCGCGAGATCGTGGCGCTGGTGGCCCAGGGCTTCAAGAACAAGGAAATGGCCGAGAAGATGTTCATCAGCGAGCAGACGGTAAGGAACCATCTGCACAACATCTTCGACAAGCTGGGCGTGAGTTGGGTACATTTCGATAATCCACACAATAGGCAACGGGGACCTCGACCGTACCGTTCACCGCGCGGCCTGCCCGTTCCACAACCGGAATGGCTGCGCCCCACGATCGAGGAGGCGCTTCGCCAATTGTGGGGGGCCAGCGGCATCCCCCAAGGTTACCGAGCTTCGTTGCAGCTTGCTCTTCTGCCACTTCAGCCAAATCGCGAAGTCGAGGGCCTGATTTACCGCGCGGCGCAAGTGGCGCTTTCTAACGTGATTCAACATTCTCGTGCAACCTGTGTCGAGATGTCCCTCACGGTGAGTGGTGGGAGCCTGATCTTGAAAGTGCAGGACAACGGAGTGCGGCAGTTCTCGGCCCCGGCCGGCGTGGTGTCACGTACTGGCCTGCGTTCCATTCGCGAGCAGGCTGACTCGCTGGGAGGTGGACTCGTCATCGAAAGCGGCCCGGCGGGCACCACCCTGGAAGTTTGGGTGCCGTATTCGAAGGAAGCATGGCGAGAGGCAGTTAACTGAATAGCCTGGGAGAGCTATGGAGCCGCAAGAAACCACCGTCGTTCTAGCGGATGGTCATCCCATTATGCGCGAAGGCATTGCCGCCTTGTGTACCGCCAACGGGTTGCACATCATCGGGCAATGCGCTGACGGTCCTACGGCGTTGGACATGATCGCCAGGCTCAAGCCGGATTTCGCCATCCTGGACCTGCACTTGCCCGGAATGACCGGCGTCGAGACCATCCGCCGGCTGCACGTCTCCGGCTGTACCACGAAGCTGATGATTCTCTCCATCAGCCGCGAAGAAACCAAGGTGCGCGAAGCATTGCTGGCCGGCGCCGACGCCTACGTGCTCAAGGATGGACCCTCGCGTCACATGCTGGATGCTATCAGCTATGTCCGCGAAGGCGGCGTCTGGGTCTCCCCCCTGCTCGGCGGCGCCGGCCTCTACGCCAAGGGCGAGGTCATTCGCTCCGAAGACCCCCTAGCCGGCCTCAGCCCGCGCGAACTCGAGGTCTTTCAATTCCTGGTCGACGGATTGCGTGCCAAAGACATCGCCGACCGGCTCGAAATCAGCCCCAAGACCGTGGACACCTACCGCGCCAGCATGATGCGCAAACTGAACGTTCCCGACCTGGTCAGCCTGGTCAAATTCGCGATCGAACGGAATCTCAGATGGCCACACAGTCTTGCACTGCTGACTGCCAACGAGCGGGTGGTCTTTAACCTGGTAGTGGTGGGCATATCGCCGAATCAGATCGCAGAGCGAATGGGAATCACGGTCGAAGATGTCTACACCCACCGCTTTCGAATCATGCAGAAGCTGAGTATCCAGAGTTTTGATCCAGAGCCACCTGATCTCGCTTAAATGATCATGCCAGCTGCTTCGGCCGCGCCCCACATTCGCCACTCAAATTTCGCAGGTACGCATCAACGTTGTGACGAACCCATCCACCAGCCGTAAGTCCCGATCCGCCTGAAATCTCGACATTTCGGGCTTGGCGGCAATCTGTCAGATCCAAAAATAGCCTATGGTAAATTACGTTATCAAAGGCTATTGTGGTACAATCAGACTTGATGGAAACTCTTCCGGCTCTCCCCGCTGCCTTGCCTGAAACCATCGAACGGCTGAAGTCCCTCGTACTCGATTCCGTCCACAGCCCCGAATCGAAGCGTGCCTATGGCCGTGGGCTAGAACACTTCCTGGCCTGGTACCAAACGGAGCGCTCCACCACCGGGTTCTCCAAGGCCACCGTCCAGGCGTTCCGGGCGCACCTGATCGAATCCGGCCTATCGTCGTCCACCGTGAATCTGTACATGACGGCGATCCGACGCTTGGCTGTGGAAGCCAGCGACAACGGTTTGATGCAATCGGAACTGGCTTCAGGCATCGGTCGCGTGAAGGGTATCAAGAGAGAGGGCGTTCGTACCGGGAACTGGCTGACAATCCATCAGGCCGAAAAGCTAATCAACGCTCCGGACACCGCGACCCTCAAAGGGAAACGTGATCGCGCGCTCCTGGCCGTGATGATTGGCTGCGGTCTCAGACGAGAAGAGACCGCACTGCTTTCCGTAGAGCACATTCAACAGCGTGATGCCCGATGGGTGATCGTGGACATGCATGGCAAAGGTGGCCGTGTCCGAACCGTGCCGATGCCTTCGTGGACAAAAGTGGCGATTGACGGTTGGATGGCGGGGGCGGGCTTCACTTCCGGTAGAGTGTTCCGGCCCGTCAACAAGGGCGACAACTTAGCCGGGGAAACCATGACCGCACAGAGCATCTTCGAGACTGTCAAAAAGTACGCTGCTGAGATCGGCATGAAAAACATCGCCCCGCATGATCTTCGCAGGACCTTCGCGAAACTTGCCCACAAAGGACGAGCCGCACTGGAGCAGATTCAGCTTTCACTCGGCCACGCTTCGGTTATGACCACTGAAAAATACTTGGGTGTTCAGCAGGATTTGACCGACGCTCCTTGTGACCATCTCGGGTTGAGGCTGTCGAGCGCCGGATCCGGAAGTTCGGCGTATCTCGGGTAATCACCGGTTACCCCAGGCATCGTAGACCTCCGAATCGATCCCGGAACTACGAATTCCGTCACGATCCTGCGAACCGCCGTCTTCGCGAGGAGTGCCCTTCGGTGTGAGGTCAGGTTCTCTTGCATATTCTATGATGCCTTCTTCGTCCGAATCAGGAGGAATACCAGCGCAGTAGCGACCAACGGCACCAAGCTGGCTCCCACCAGGATGGGCGCGAACGAGTACTTGTCCGATACATGACCGATTAGAAATGTGGAGATGATGGTCCCGATTCCCGTTCCGGAAGCCCGAATCCGCCGATATCAGGAGCGGGGCAGAGATTCTACGGGTTCGGTGCCGCGGTCACTGGCAAGAGCGCCGCGACCTGGATGACGATCTCGAGGCACGGAGAATCCAGCCGGTCCATTCACCAGGCCAAGTGGATACAGACAGCAGAAACTGCGACGACGGCGAGATCCCAGGCGCCAGTGTCATTTGCTGGAACCGGTCCACCGACTTCCCACTCAGCAGATCGGATGTTTCCATTTGGTCACGTTGTTTCCAAATTTGTTTCCATTTCCGAAACTGGTAAGTGGTTAGTAGTCAAGGGCTTACGGAAATGTTTCCAATGTTTCCATATATTTCAAGGATTCCTCCTAGTAGTACATAAAGATGATTTTCATTTTTCTTGTAAAACTCTTCGGAAAATATGGAAACATTGGAAACATCTCTCTAACTCACTCTAACTCCACCACTTAGCTTCGGAGTCAAATGGAAACACAAATGGAAACATTCTCCGAAGTGGAAACATCTTACTTTCCCCCAGACCGCCACCCGGCCCACGTCTACATCGCCCGCCTTGGTTCCGGCTCCAGGCGCACGATGACCGAAGCCCTGAACACGATTGCCGGCCTCGTATCCACCGGCAAAGCAAACCTGGAGACATTCCCCTGGCCGGTATTGCGTTACCAGCACACCGCCGCAATCCGTGCTGCCCTGATGGAACGATACAAACCATCCATGGCAAACAAGGTCCTGGCCGCTCTCCGTGGCGTCCTTAAAGAATGTTGGCGTCTTGGGTACATGACCGCCGAAGATTACCACCGTTCCGCCGATGTGCCCACGATCAAGGCCCAGACACTTCCTCGTGGCCGCGCGCTGGCTTCAGGTGAAATCGCGGCATTGATGGGCACGTGTGGTCGAGATGCTTCACCGGCCGGAATTCGTGACGCCGCTCTGATCGCGGTTCTTTACGGAGCCGGTCTGCGTCGTTCGGAAGTCGTGGGCCTGGATCTCGCCAACTTCAACATCGAAACCGGCGAACTTGCTATCCGAGGCGCCAAGGGCCGGAAGGACCGCCTTGCATACGCCACGAACGGGTCCGCCGATGCACTGAAAGATTGGCTCCTGGTCCGTGGCAACGATCCCGGCCCTCTGTTCTGCAACATTAATAAGAGCGGCAGAATCACGATCCACCGTATGACCGATCAGGCTGTGCTCCACATCCTGAAAAAGCGGGCGAACGAAGCAGGGGTGGCGTCGTTCTCACCGCATGATCTTCGGCGGTCATTCATCTCGGATTTGCTCGATGCTGGCGCGGACATTTCGACGGCGCAACAACTCGCAGGCCATTCCAACGTCACTACGACAGCCCGTTACGACCGGCGTGGAGAAGCGACGAAAAGGAAGGCGGCGGAATTGTTGCATGTGCCCTATTTGAGGCGGCGCAAGCAACAACGGCAATGACCAAACGACCGCCATGCGCGTTTTCCCGACAGTACCAGTACCTGACCGGAACGACTGGTCCTTGGTTATGCCTAGCACCGGATCCACAATCTGGTTGCGGCCCCACAAAAGCCCACCTGAACTCTTCCCGATCCTCCGGGACGGCTGCACGCGCCGAGGCTAACCCGAATTAGCACCCGGCGCGTTTCATTTTGGTGAGATGACTGACAATTCCTGGAACCTACTTCTTCGCCTTCGGTGGCACAATGGAGTCCTTGGCGGCTTTGGCGACTCGGAATTTCACGACTTTCTTGGCCGCGATCTTGATTGCTTCGCCGGTAGCGGGATTGCGACCCATGCGCGCCTTGCGGTCAACGCGGACCAGTCGCCCAATTCCCGGCAGTACGAACACGCCATTCTTCTTGACCTCGCTGATGGCCGTCTGCGCGAGGCTGTCCATCATGGCCTTGGCAACCTTCTTGGTGACCTCGCACTTGTCTGCCAACGTCTGAACGATCTGCGTTTGTGTCATTGTGGTTCTCCCATTTCGGTCAATGCCGATACATCATGGTACCAGAACATTGGGAGAGGGAAATGTTTGATGCGAAATCTGCAGCTGCATTGATAGGGTTACGGAGCGTCGGAGTCTGTTCGAAGCGGGAGGGCACAGGTCGGCTACTGCACCTTCCCCTTGACCATCTCGAAATACTCCTGGACCGCCGCCTCCCACTCCGCCAGCGCGCTCTTGGGCAGCTTCCCGTAGTTCTCCTGGGTGACGATCAGTCCGGTCTTCCGATGCGCGTAGATGATCTCCGGCCTGATTCACAAAATCTTGCGCCGGGGAGCGTAGTCCCCTTTGGGCGTGCTTGGAACAACGCATTGGATGCGGTGCTCCGACGCTATTCCGGCTGCTTCCCCAACTTCCGCCCCAGTGCTTTCAATGCGAGGTAGGCAAGTACAAGCGAAGGAAAGGTTCCAGAACCAAGGATCGAACCATGCGGACGGCGGGCCGATAGTTCCGTGATGAAGTTTGCGCGATCTGTGCTTCCATGTCATGCTCGGCTATTCTCTCTGCCTAGCCTCCAAACGATGAATGAAGGAAAACGTAAAGTGTCTCGCCATCGTACACAGTCTGCGTTAAATAGTTGAGCCTCGTTTCGAAAAAGTTAATCGCCTGCCATGAAACCCAGGTCCGAGGGTCCGCAACCGACCGACTCCCAAAAGTCGGATGCGTAATATCCATTCCGGCCATCGCCGCGCCCGTCCGAACGACCTTAAGGCCGGCGTGAACCGGCTCCAGCGCAATCTGGGCAATGCTGCGGGCAGACAACGCTGTGAACTCTGTGCCGATTTTGGCGGCTTTGATTGACCACTGTTCATCTGAACCGATGATATGCGACATCTGGGGCAGGGATACAGTCACATTGTGAGCCAGCGTAACGAGTTGTCCAAGAGTCTCCAGCTTATCGCTGGTTTTTTCGAGGTACCGCTCCGAACGGCGCAGAACAACACGCACCGTCTTAAACACTTGACGAGCCTTCCCCGGCGGCAAGTGAGATATGACAATGTGCGACCCCCGCCTGAGAGTCTCAGCTATCACGCTGCCATGTTCCACTTTTTCCTGTAGCTCGCTGAGTAATTCCTCACCGCATTCAAACAAGTTGTGACATATGGAGCCGTGTGGCGGTTTGGTCTTCACGAGGTTGGTATGTTCCACTGCCGAGCCACTATAAGGCCCAGCGTTTCGCCGTAAGGCCGTGTGCACGATCCAGGTATGTTTGCCGTCCGCAACTGTCGGAGTGGAAGTGCCGGTACCAAATGAGTGCGTAGCAGCAAATGTGGGCATCTTGCCATTATGTGGTGCAGAAGTCCCAGCAATTGTATGAGACTTTACCTGTGACTTGCCAGCACTAAGAGGAGCAGGCTGTTGTGCAGGTACCTGTAAATGATCCAGCGGGGAGACACTTTTTAGTTGTGACGTTGCGATTTCAATCATCACGACAGCGCTTGTTTTGTGCGAACCCTTGTCAGCTAACATATGTTTTTCTCTCCTCGTTTGTCAACTTCTCTTGAAATAGAAAGCGCTTCATTGTTCGTCCCGATCTCACGGCAGGACATGGCCAGGTGTATCTCTGGCTTCAGGTGCCCAGCATTGACCAGCATCTAAGATGCGGTCGGGAGGATAAGGCGAGAAATACCTGCGGTCGTCTTCCGGCGTCAAAACGGACTTCCGACATTACTTCCCTCCAGCTACTGCCGCGGATGTGCCCGCCGAATTCGTCAGCGTCACCGAAACCGTGCCAATCACGCTGGTGTCGCCGCTGAATGTGAACGGAACAGTTAACGAAAATGCCCCACCGTTTGCCACGCCATTGGAACTAGAAAACCACGTCGCCGCATCGTTAGAGAACTGGACAGTGCAGTTCGGCGTACAACCGTTCAATTGCGTGCCGGAAGCCGCTGTGAAGACGAACGCCCCACTTGTGAGGTCGCGAGGAGTCGAACTGGCGTCCAGGACCACCTGAAAGCTGGAAGAGGTGATGTCGATGATCTTGACCGAGCCCGGTGTGATGATCGGTGCGAGACGGGGCACAGTTATCGCGACGCTCGGCACCGGAGAGGGTAGCGGAACATTCTGGCCCGTCCCGGCCATGGTCAACGATGCCAGTTGCACCGTAATAGTGCCCCAGACTGAGCCCAGTTGCACGGCGGGCAGCGTCACCGATGCGGTACTATTGGCGGGAAACGCGACAGACGGAGACATGTTGCCGCCTGTGACAAACTGGACGTCGTTGTTGTTGTAGTCCGCTGGCATCGCGGTGCTGGGCGTGAACGTGAGCCGATACGTGGCATTCAATGCTGCGGGATAGGGCTGCCCGAGACTGGCCCGTGGAACCGGTTGATCGATCAGTGCAGTTGGTTGCGTCACCGTTATCGACATGGTTGGCGGCGCAGGGTTTACCGTCCATGCCAGCACCGTACCGTTCGCCTGTCCTGCGCTGTCCTGTACCCTCATGCCGAGTTGAAATGAACCCGACGTAACAGGTGTACCAGAGAGAACGCCGGTATTATTCACGGTGGACATCTTCAATTCCTGCGTGCCGGACACCAGAGTCCACGTGAACGGCGGGACGCCACCCGACACTGTGAACACCTGAGAGTACGCCGTGCCCACAAAACCCGATGGGATGGCGCTCGGGCTGATCTGTAGCGGCTGGGATGAACTAACGGTTTGGGTTATCGTATTCGACGTGCTAGGTGCGTTCCTGTTATCACCGCCATACCCAACCGACAGAGTGTGGCCGCCCACCGCAAGCGTTGATACGACTAGCGTCCCAGTTCCACCGCTTACGGATGCCGTACCGATTATTGTCTGCCCATCCATGAAAGTAAGAGTTCCAGTAGCACTCGAAGGCGTTATGACCGCTGTCACGGTCACGTTTTGGCCTGCGGTGGATGGGTTCGGCGAAGCGGAGAGAACTACAGTGCTCGATTGTCGAATTACTATGATGGTGGTTGTAGCCGACGTACTGGCTCCGTAGGTCGCATTGCCGCTGTACGCTGCCGTGAGCGAATGCGCGCCAGCCGTTAAGGTCGATATCGTCAATACCGCAACTCCAGCATTGAGGGTGCCTGTGCCCAGGGAGGTCGAACCGTCCTGGAACGTCACAGTCCCCGTGGCGGAAGACGGGCTTACAGTAGCGGTCATCGTCACCGATTGGCCGAGCATGGGTGAACTCGGAGTGACCGATAGGGTGATGGTCGTGGTCGAAAGGCCCACGGCTTCAGTGATCGAATTGGATGTGCTGGCCGCATAATTGCCGTCTCCGGTGTACGAAGCCGTCAATGTGTGGTTCCCGTTTGCAAGCGTTGAGGTGGAAACGGTCGCAGTCCCGTTTGTCAGCGTCGCAGTGCCGAGGGAGGCATTCCCATCGTTAAAGGTCACCGTTCCAGTACTGGCGGAAGGATTCAGTGTCGCGCTTAACGTCACCCTCTGACCAGGGGTCGAGGACGTTGGAGAAACAGTAAGCGTGGTCGTCGAAGGTGCTCTGTTCACTACGACGCCTACTGCCGAAGACGCACTCGCAGCGTTTGTTGCATCTCCGCCATATGATGCCGTGACGCTGTGCGTACCGACGGCCAAAGTCGAAATCATGAGTGTGGCCGTCCCGTTGTTGAGGATTGCGGTTCCCAGCGCACTAGCGCCGTCCCTGAAGGTCACCGTGCCGCTTCCGGTTGAAGGCACAACGGTGGCCGTCAAAGTGATTGCCTGCCCGAAGGTGCTGGGGTTGGGCGACGCAACTAACGTCACCGTCGTCGGCGTATTCGATACGGTCAGGTTAACAACACCAGATGTGCTCTGTGAATTTGAACTGTCGCCGTTGTAGGTAGCCGTGAGAGGATGATTCCCGACACTTGTAAAGGCCGAGATCGTTAAAGAGGCAGTTCCACCGCCGAGTGTGGCTGTGCCGATGGCATTGCCACTATCTTTGAAGGTGACCGTGCCTGTGGCCGTGACAGGAACCACAGTTGCGCTCAAGGTGGTCGGTCGACCTAGCGAAGCAGGGTTGGGTGAGACGGTCAGGCTCGTCGTTGTCTGCGTCGAGTTCACAACGGCAATAACCGGGGCAGATGTACTCGCACCATAGCTCGTGTCGCCGCTATAAGAGGCGCTGAGCGCATGGTTCCCAATCGAAAGCGTCGTCGTCGAAAACGTGGCAGTTTCGTTGTTGAGGGTGGCGTTTCCAATGGCAACCGACCCATCCCTGAATGTGACGGTCCCTGTCGCAGTCGGAGGCGTCACGGTTGCGGTTAGGGCCACTACCTGCCCCGTGGTGGCCGGATTGGGGGAGATCACAAGACTTGTCGCGCTGGTGCCCTGTCCAATAGCGACACCCACCGCCGATGACAGGCTCGGGTTGAAGTTGCCATCACCGATGTACGAAGCCGTCACGGAATGACTGCTTACGGCCAAGGTAGAGGTTGTAAACGTGGCAACTCCGTTGCTCAGGGTCGAACTGCCCAGGACGGAGGAACCGTCGTTAAACGTCACAGTCCCAGTGGCGCTGGAAGGAGTAACGGAGGCCAACAAGGTTACGGGCTGGCCCGGTGTCGCAGACGTGGGTGATGCCGACAGACGGGTCGTGGAATCGGCTTTCTTGACGACTTCCGTTACTGCTGTCGAGGTACTGGCAGCGTTGTTAGCATCGCCGCCGTACACGGCGGTTAAATTGTGGGTACCGACAGAGAGCGTTGTAGTTGTAAACGAGGCTGTGCCGTTGCTGACCGTAGCTGTACCGATTGCGGAGCCGCCGTCCCGGAAAGTTACCGTCCCCGTAGCGCTAGCCGGAGAGAAGGACGCAACCAATGTCACACTTTGTCCATACGTAGCTGAGTTCGGGTTGGCGGACAGGCTCGTTGTTGTGTTCGCCTGAGCAATCGTCACCGTGATTGCCGACGACGTGCTTCCGTTCGTATTCGAGTCTCCGCTGTATGAGGCCGTCAGGGAGTGGCTGCCAGGCGTGAGGGTTGACATTGAAAACGTGGCCGTACCGTTGTTCACGGCTGCCGTTCCAAGGGTCGTGCTTCCGTCAGCGAAGGTCACGCTGCCTGTTGCACTAGAAGGGCTAACTGTAGCTGTAAGCGTCAGAGTCCGGCCAGGAGTCGCCTGGGTCGATGATGAAAAAAGTACGGTCGTCGAGTGTGCCTTATTCACCACTTCCGTGACCGATTGAGAACTACTTGGGCCGTTCGCGCCGTCGCCACTGTACTGCGCTGTCAAGACATGATTGCCAGGACCGAGCCTCGACGCAGAGATAGTGAATGTGGTAGTGCCATTGGTGAGAGGCTGAATAGCGACAATTGTAGTAACCGTGGTTCCCTCCCGGATGCTGACTGTCCCTGTGGCAGCAGAAGGAGTGAGGGTGGCAACGAGCGTGACCGTCTGACCAACGAGCGACGGATTCGGGGACACAGATAACGTGGTGGTGGTATTTGTCTGACCGACTGATACAGTCACCGGCGACGATGTACTTGCGTTGTAGTTGTTGTCGCCGCTGTACGCTGCGGTAAGCGAGTGGTCTCCCATGGTCGAAAAGGATGTGGATAGACTGGCACTCCCATTAAAGATCGTCACGGGGTTGCCCAATGCGACTGTTCCATCGAGGAAGGTAATAGTTCCAGTAGTGCCAGAGGATGTGACCGTCGCCATCAACGTCACCTGTTGCCCAGGGGACGCCGAAGTACGTGATGCAGCCACCATCGTTGTCGAGGCGGCCTTATTGACAACTTCGGTCACCGTCTGGGATGTGCTCGGGCTGTCGTTGGCGTCACCGCTATAGATGGCTGTTAGGGTGTGGTTGCCTACAGGCAGACCAGAGGCTGTAAAGCTGGCTGTCCCGCTGGCAATGGGCTGGGTACTAAGCGTGGTGGTGCCGTCCCTGAAGGTTACTGTTCCTGTGGCCGTGGAAGGCATTACGGCAGCGGTCAGAGTCACTACCTGCCCGAAGACGGCGGGATTCGGAGAAACCACTATCGTCGTAGTCGAAGGTGCAACGATTGGAGTTCCCACTACCGAGAATGCACCACCAATTCCCGATCCGCTCGGAGTAAACCAAGCAGGAGAAGAGCTGAAGTCCCGCTGTATGAACAACTCACCAGGAATTGCGACCACTCCCTCCGCCCAGCCATCATAGGTATTCGTCTGGTCGGCCGCCGACACTACAACCCAGTATCGAGTGCCAGCGATAAGGGTCGGGTGCACAGATGATGTAACGGTCTGGACTGTTCCAGGGAAGACTGATGGTATGCCGCTTACGCTGAATGATTCGATAGGTGAGCCGGGCTGCGAAGTGCCACTTGCGAGATATATGGTCAACTGGTTCGTTCCACTTATATTCTCGACAGCGACCGAAATGCTGTTTAGGACAGACGATGTCGACGGTGTGAATGAATTTGCAAACTCATTTCCCACTTTGTTGGAAGGAGATGGGCTTCCGATTCCCAGATTCGGGTTAGCTACTGTAGTATTACCTGGTCCGAATGTCGAAGCAATAGTTGAGCCAGTCACCGATTGTGCCGACCCGGTTTGCAGACAAGAAAAGAGTGTCAAAAAGCAGAGTGCAACTGTTACCGTTAGTGCTAGCTTCGACTTCTTGTGTTCAGTGATTAACATATAACCGTCTCTTGTTAATGAGGTGTCAGAGTCCGCAATGGCAAGCTGTCGAAACATGGATAGCCACTGTTCCGTCATGGCTTAGAGACCGGAGTCGCCGACTGTCCCGCTCCAGCCGTCGCGGCTGGTATGAACACGAACCGCCAGGAGTTCTGTTCTTTATAAAATACGGAAGCGGGCTCGTACGTGCTGGCGGAAATGACGAACGCGTCACGATTGCGCATCTCGGACAATGTGATCGGCAGAACACCCGAGTCATAGGACCACATCTCTCCCGAGGACACGTCGATTGACGCGACGATGTTCGCCCCCGAGCTGGCCACCAACAACGTTTTGCCATCCGATGATGGACAGAGCTTCCCAATTCCGCCCAGGGCCGTAACCAACGTTCGCGCCGCCGGAGCCGACCGAATGTTTTCGAGAAGAACGACTGATCCCGTGCCCCTATCAGAGACCGCAGCGTGCGCCCCATTTCGCATTATGATCACCGACGCTATATCGCCCGCCGAGAAGATCAGCCTTGCGCCATACGGCGCGATCCGGTAGACGGAGCGCCCGGACGCCACCAGCACGCTTTGGCCGTTGTCACCGACGGCACCACTCAGGGGCACTTCTGGAAGCGCGCTGGCGTCCAGGTCCATGATTATCCGTGCCGCATCGGGCAAACCTGCGATGACCTGCAAACGGTTGTTGTGAGACGAAAACAGAACGGCTGAGCGGCCTTCGACGCTGAACACGACCCAATCAGGTGTGGACATCGCATTATCAACAGCCGCCACGTGATCCACGGTGCCGCCATTGAGAAATAAGATGCCTAAGCCTGTGTCGCCCCGTTCCACTAGCGCAAAGTCCTGTCCGGGAGCCACGTGGACTCGCGTAGTGCCATCTGGTAGAGGCAGCGGATCGCTGAACCGGTACGCACCCGGTACTCCAAGGATCGCCCGCAGCTCCGGTCCTTCGTAGGCCACGTAACCGGCGACAGGCCCGGTAATAATCGTAGCGCCGCAAAGTAATCCCGCTATTGCCCCCAAAAGCCAGCAACAACGAAATGTATTTTTCGCCATCTCATCCTCCAAGATCGTGCTAGTCCCGTGCCCCTCTCTAGTGCGGTGGCCCAAAGACGGTTCCGCTGCCCGCGCCAACAGTTCCGGCCGGTAACTGGGGCTGTTGAGTCGAGCCTTTGCCCTTCGTCGCGACCACCGCCGCCACCCCGCCGGCAGCGGCAGCGCCGACAACAATCCCGATGATGCCGGCCGTCGAAATCGCCGCCGCTCCCGCGATGCTCGACTGCGCAATAGTAACGTTTGCCACTAGTCCCTGATGGGAAGCAGTCACCCGAACGATATACCGGCCGGCGTTTGAGTTGACCCGGAGGCGCGGCATCACCGCCCTCCCAGAGCTATCAGTTACTTCGGTGGCGATCTTGGAGCCACCAACGAACGTGCCCCCCGGCCCATAGTCCGGCAACAGGAAAGCCACAACCGCTCCCGCTGCGGGCTTGCGGTTCTCGTCCTCCACCTGAACGATTGTTTGGCGCGACGTGCGCAGTTTGATGTTGTTGACGGCCCCTTCACCCTCGACCACGACTATATTGAGTTTCAAGTCCGGCTCGTCGGCGGGAGCCAGTGGGGCAAGCAGGAGGATACTCAAACCCGCCACCAGGAGGCACTGCGAACGCATCAGCAGGCCTATTGCCGTTCTAATCCTGTCGAATTGCGAGGGCTTTATGATTGTCATAGAAATCCTTTTGGTCTGACGTGGGTCATCGCTTATCACGCCTCAAGCGTGTTGCGTCAATGAGCACGGTACGCCAGAGCTTGTCCATCCCGACCAACCCCTGCTGCAGTTAACTATTCGACCAGTCAGCGACCGCGGGTCGAGTGTGTCCCGGCCCGTCTGCAGCCATTTGTCTACTCATTGACGTCTCTAGTTCAGCCAGTCGGCAACCATCTGCGGCGCCACGGTCTCGAATGCGCCGGAGTCATTGTTGTGCACCGCGAGAACCGCGATCCCTCCCTGGGACGCGCTCGAAATTGCGAACTCAATCGTACCGGAACTGGCTACCGAGCCTAGGACGTCCCGCAAATTGTTAATGACGCCCATGTTCAGCGGATCCATTCTGTATTGGCCTGTGAAAACGACGTTGCCGCTGGAATCGCGGACTGCCATCGATATCATCGCCGCGGTGTACGGATTGCAGTTCACAACTACGATCTGGGTATCCCAACCACGCCTATCGTCGAAGGGGAGGCTCACCCGGTTGGCGAAGAAGTTCGCAGCAACCGTTGTCGATGATTGCCAGACGCCATTGGAGTCCTGCTGCTCGATCGTTACTTGCGCGACCAAGCGTCCTCCCGTCGCCATAAACAATGCCCAGCCGACATTCCCGGAACCGACACCGGATGTTACTATCTCATACGAGCCTTTCGGTAAGATAGCCGCATTGACGGTATTAAGCAGACCGAGACCGGCTACCTGGAACTGCGTACCCCCGCCGTAGCCGTCGCCGAACACGAGCGTCAGTTGTGCTGGTTGCGTGTCGACGTTTGTGAACTCGATTCGAGTCCGCACCCCATCGCCATCGACGACGAGGGGAATCACCGCATCGCCGCCGGGAGAAGCTATCGCCGCGGCCAAATAGGCCGCCACATACCGGCGCGCGAAGTCGGCGGCGGACTTGCCAGCGGCCGCAGACTGACTGTCGGCGGCTTCGCTAAGGCGACGGTGGTCCCGTACTCCCGTCTCGGCCCCCAACTCTAGCGGAGCCAGCGCTAAGCGCAGCGGGCTCTCCTGGTGCTGCGCGTTGGCCGCTAACACCATAGCCGCAGCCGTGCAAGCTAACTTTAGTTTAATCTTGTTCATGGTCAGTCTCCTCTCGCTACTGTTTCCTGGACATGGCTTGGCTGGTCCGGCGGCCCCGGTCCGTTAAAGCGCCCCGGCCGTCTTGGCCCGTGCTCTTCAGTTTGCAAGTGAAGACTTCTGCAAAACGTTACACACACCCGCCCGCCGCGCGAACACCGCCATGAGCTGGTCCACGAACAATGACATGACAGGCAACACGCGGACAGACGAAATGCGCTTTCGCTGTCAGACATTCGACGTCGATATCTCGGCAGGGCGGCTGATCAAGAACGGATTTCGCATTTTCTGCGTGTCCAAGCGTGTCAGTAGTCGTCGCTCTACTCTAAATGCCCCGGAGGAATCCTGACCATCAAGCATTTGCTCCCGGCGCCAACCTTTGGCTGAAGGACTGATGGCACCTCTGAGGATTTGGATACGGGAATGAATACTGCGGTCAGGCCGTGGAGCCGTTTGCGCCAGGCATAGGAAGAGTCTTCGGTAAGTCCCTGTTCCTTACAGAACTGCCGCAGCGACACGCTGTGCTTTTCGCGCAGCGAGCCGATCGAGCCATCGCTTTTGGTGGTCGCCCTCTCCTCGATCGTTGTAAAAGGGAACCAGAATCGCCGGAATCAGCGGGACCAGGGAGCCATTTCCCGTGCGTCAGGGCACACCTCCACATCGGCGGCCGGACTGGAGAACGGTCGGCCTGAGAATCGCCTTTTACGGGCGGCGGCTAAATCACGGGACTACCCTGCCTGCGCCGTCGACATCGGCATGAGGAATTGGGCCCATTGCGCGCTCGGGGTCCGTCTTGGCCTAACAGTGGCTGGATTGGATCGAGACATTGATGCTGTGTTCCGGCCCCGCGCGCGGGCGCGGACTGACCTGGGTAGCGTCTCGATGGTCCCGGCTGGGCGACAGTCTTCCATGACGAACTCGTTGCAGCGCGAAGGCCCGTCCGGTGGATCACGAACGGTGGCACACAGACCACTATAGTCCAGGGCGCTTGGTTCGGCAAAATAACCGGCTCGTCAGAAGTCTGCCTTGTAGAATACGGCCTTTAGATTCTTACGCCGTTAATCGTAAACAGAAATACTTCAACAATTCCGAGGTCTTAACATGTTAAGACTTGCCCGTAAACTGTTGGGATTTCAAGGGCGAAGCCCTTGGCTAGTGTCCTGAGTCAGAGATTCATTGAAGAAATAGACGGCTTCCTTTATACTGGTTGTGAACCGGCCGAAGGAGGTCTCTACATGCGAACTGGACGTCCGAAGCAACCGCTCAACTTGGGCCCCGTCGATCAAGAGAAGTTGGAATTGCTGGCACGACGTCCCAAGACTGCGCAGCGAGTGGCAACCCGCTCGAAGATTGTTCTTCGGGCCGCCGAAGGTCACTCCAACCAGGAGATCGCTCGCCGATTGGGAATCACCGGTGCCACCGTTGGGAAATGGAGGGAGAGATACCGTTTGCAGGGGATGGAGGGGCTGTCGGATGAACCTCGACCCGGCACTCCACGCAAAATCACCGATGCCCAGGTGGAGGAGGCCGTTACTCGGACCCTGGAGAGTGTTCCTGCGGCCGCGACCCACTGGAGTACCAGATCGTTGGCCCAGCAGGTCGGATTGAGCCAAAGCGCCATCGTGCGCATCTGGCACAGTTTTGGTTTACAACCGCATCGCAGCGAGACGTTCAAATTGTCCACTGACCCGTTCCTGGTAGAGAAAGTACGGGATATTGTCGGGTTGTACTTGAACCCACCAGAACATGCGATTGTGCTGAGTGTCGATGAGAAATCGCAGGTGCAGGCATTGGACCGCACGCAACCCATTCTGCCACTGCGTCCGGGGTTGCCCGAGCAAAGGACCAGCGACTACGAGAGGCACGGCACCACTTCGTTGTTTGCCGCCCTGGACATCGCGACCGGTAAAGTGATCGGCCAGTGCCACCGTCGGCATCGGCACCAGGAGTTTCTGAAGTTCATGGAGTCCGTGGACGCCAAACTTCCAGAGGCCGCCGGGGAGGTCCATTTGGTCATGGACAACTACGGCACGCACAAGACGCCCAGAGTCATTCGCTGGTTTGCCCGGCATCCGCGCTACCACTTGCACTTCACGCCGACCAGCGGATCCTGGGTGAATCAGGTCGAGCGGTGGTTTGCCGAGATCACCGAAAAGCGGATTCGGCGTGGATCGTTTACCAGCGTCCGGAGCCTGGAGCAGGCCATTCTGGAATACCTGGACCACAACAACGAAAACCCGAAACCCTTCGTATGGACTGCGGACGCGGACCTGATCTTAGGAAAGATCCAAAGACTTTGTGAACGAATTTCTAACTCACCCAAACCCTCGTCGCCACTAAAAACTTAATCAACGGAACTCCAATTCAGGACACTAGAGTTTCGTACCGTGTTGACGCCGGAATAAAACGACAGCAATTCCGCCAGTTTTGTAGTCAAAGAAAACCAGCCATTGGCGGGGACGCGGTACCCACTCTATAGCAGTTTCTAAATCTCCTTGCCTGAAAAGGACCTGGCTCCCGTGCGACAACCGCCGGTATGCTCCAACGGCGATGCCCCTACTGTGAGCGATCCTTCCAGCCATCGAAATATCGACCTGGGCAGTCGGTATGCAGCGACTCCGGCTGCCAGCGGCGCCGCCGCGCCGATCATCACCGCCGAAAGATCGCCGGGGACCCCGAATACCGCCAGGTATGCCTGGACAGTCCTCAGAAATGGCGCTCCCGCAATCCCCAGTACTGGCGGCGGTATCGCGAGCAACACCCCGCCACCGTCGAGCGCAACCGCCAACAGCAGCACGTTCGGGACCAAAAACAGCGTCTGCGCGATCTTGCAAACGACAACTCAGTTCCGGCGCAAGTCTGGATCCTGGAAGCACTTCCGCCGCGCAAACCTCCGGTTTCGGAATCTTGCAAACAACAACGTCCTGGTAGCCAGGCGGTTTCTGCCGGATAAATGAAATCGCACCATGCTCACCACCGATCAGATCAACGACCTGCATCGCCTCTACTGGTCCGAGCGCTGGCCGATCCGCAAGATCGAACGGCACCTGCGTATGGGTTGGCGGACTATCAAGAAGTACCTCGATGCGCCGGCGCAAGGACCCGCCCAGCGGCAGCGTGAAAGCAAGCTCGATCCCTTCAAAGCCACCATTGCCGAATGGCTCGAAAAGGATCCCACCGTCACAGCCGCCGTGATGGAGCAGCGGCTGCGGCCTCTGGGCTACAACGGTGGGCACAGCATCCTGCGCGAGTATGTGCAAACCGTTCGTCCACAGTTGAAACCCAGCCGCGCCTTCCTGCGGATGGAGCCTCCGCCCGGCGAGCGCTTCGAAGTCGACTGGGGGCACTTCGGCACAACTCGATTACTCCGGGGACAAGCGCAAGCTCTACGCTTTCGCCCTGGTCGACGCCCATATAGAAAAACCCCCGTGCGGCAGGTCTCACCTTGCCGTTGCTGGTTCCCACTCAGGCCATTGCGAATGGTCGCCTTTTAAGCTGATGCTGACACTCCGATGACAGTTTCGGTCATGAGACCACTATGCGGCCCTGCCGGGCCTTTGGAAAGAGGTGTTAAATCGGACGCTCTCGAAGGTCGCAGCAGCATCGGCTTCGGTGCCCGGCACTCGGCCGCCCACGACCAAAGTCCCAGGTCTAAGTTCTTGAACACGCAAAACGCCATAGACACCGCAGCTTTCGCCGTGCGGTCCACGAGTGCAGAGCTCAACAGAGCCAGCGCATAGAAATCCGCTGAAGATCCAGGCGCACAGCTGCCGCATCTCCTTCCACAGCAGCGGCTTCATCCTGACGCCTCCCAAATGGTGTGACTGGCAGGTTGACCAGTATCTCTTCCAAACTCAAATCTCTCACCTTCGATCACCTCGGCCTGACCTTTTCAATCGCTCTAGAGGTCTCACCAAAAATACCCGAACGACTATAATAGTGGATGGGTCTTACTCCCGAACCCGAAACGCATCAACACGCGCTGTCTTGCTCGCTGTATCGTAGCTGGCCGCGTAGACGTACCCTCCGGCGGAAGCCAACCTATTCACGCGGTAGCGACCGCTACGGCCGTTATCCAGATAGTGCGGCAACTCGAACCCTCGATGTATCGGGTGGAACCCAACTATCTTACTTTGCCATATCTCGTAGAAAGCCTGTCCCGAAGTCACCAAGTTCAAACTCCAATTTGCTTGCTCTCCGACATGCCAATTGAAATCTGAGGCGCGAACCGGACGGCTCGGATCGCTCAGGTCATAAGTGCGTAGGTAGTCTGGGACGAGCGATACTTCATAAAGCCGCTCTCCTTGGGTGAACAGCTGGCGCGGCAAACCGTACAACGCCTCTGAGAAGTCCCAAAGTGCGATGCGGCTTGTAACAATCGGTTGCGCGGGGTTCCGTACGTCAAGAGTAGTAAGAGTGGACGGAGAGGAAACATAGAGATGTGCACCATTCAGGCACATGGCGACAGCCCCCGGTAGCATACCGATCATTTTCGGGCGCCGCGGATTGAAGCGAAAAGTATCCATAGGCAACGCTGTTGTCTCGCGTTTGGTGGACAGGTCGAAAACTTGGAGTCTACACTGGGGCTGGTTGAGCGAGCAACCCGAGCTAGCGAATACGAAGCGCCCGAGGGGGACCACCGGCAGGACGAACTGCCCATTAGGAAAAGTCGGATCTACCCGATCCAAGACGATGGGAGCGCTGATCTGCACCGAATCTTGCCGCACAAGATTTAGAACAATGATCTGGATCTCATCTACTGGAAGTGCTTTCCTTTTACCGACAACATACGCTTCCGTTCCAACAAGTGAAACATGGAAGGTAGTCCAGAGAGGAATTCGCACTTCCGCCATCTTTCGGGGATCTGCGGGATCGGAAAAATCCAAGAATATCAGGCGGTCGTTCACTCCCAAACAGACCAACCCGCGACTTGCCGCCATATCCATCTGGTAGTAATTGGATTCCTCATCAGATCCAGTTTTGAATTCCAGGAAGCTAGCGGAGGCCTGACGAAAAAGCGATAAACCTGAGACCCTGCCTGCGAGTATTGTGACTCCAATCAGTCCCGCAGCGCCGAGAGTCAGCGGCCAATTGCCCAGATGTCGGTCGGATGATCGCTTCAAAAAAGCCGCCACGCCGAACGCCGTGGCCAAAGCAACACCGCACAGCGAGATGCTTGTGATCCAGAGTAGCGTGGGATCGCGGGTCACCCGAACCAAACCGCCCCCAAACTCCACAAAGGGCAGCCAAAACTCGACATAAGCCCGCGGAGTGCTGTCTGAATACGCGGACGTCAGACCATGCAAAGCGATCACGCACGCGGCCATCGCTGCCGCAACCTTCGCAGCGCGGTCCACAAGCGCCGAGAAAAACAGAGCAAATGCATATACACACCAAACGCGAGAGAACAGAATAGCCGCAAGCCTCCAGGGATCGACGTTTTCTCTGATCAGAGACGTAAAAGTGTCATCGTGGTATTGCGAATCCCCATATCCCAGCCACACCAACGCCCCTACCAGAAATAACAATGCCATTGTCCCGGCTAAGAACTTGGCCCACACTATCGTGTGAGTCGCGACCGGCCGAACCAACAGATAATCGAGCGTCTTCGCGTGTCGTTCCCCCGCCACCTGGCTCGCCCCCATCCCCACGCCTGCAACTGTGGCCATCAATGGCATTAGCAGATACCAATACAGGCCCCACAGGTCAACCTCGAATTCCCGGGAGAAACAGAGTAGTCGTAAGGAGATCACTAGGGCCCCCCCAATGAAGACCCAGGCCCTGAGATCGTGAACCTCTTTCCGCAGTAACGCCTTCATTCGGTTTCGCCCCTAGCCCCAGCGTTCAACAACGTTGGGAGCCTGCCCGGCGCTGTGCGGGGTTCGATCGGTCCGGCAGCTCGTCTCATCGATTGCACCAAAAAAGGGAGAAGACGTCACTCCCGAACTTGAAAAGCATCAACATGTTCTGACTTCTGCCCGTAATCGTATCTGGCCGTATAGACATGTGCTCCTGAAACGGCCACCGTGTCTACCCCATAGCCGTCGTCGAGATATCGGAGCGCTTCGAACCTCTTGTGCCTCAGGTGGAACTCAAGTACGCCATTCCGCCATGACTGGTAGAAAGCCGGTCCGGAAACCACCAATTCCACTGCCCCAACATTACCCCCGTCGGTCCGATGCCACGCGAAATCCGCTGCTAGCACCGGGCGGCTCGGATCGCTCAAGTCGTAGGATCGCAGGCTGGGGGGCCAGAACGATGTCTCATAGAGCCGGTCTCCCTGGCTGAGTAACGTCCGTGGAAGTCCGTAAAGACGTGCGATCGACTCCCGGAACTCGATCCTGTTAGTAACGACCGGTTGCGCCGGGTTTCCTAGATCGAGTGTAGTAAGGGCCGACGGAGAGGCAATATAGAGAAATGATTCCCTCAGGCACATAGTGAGAGCTTCGCGAAAATCCGCCCACAATGGCACGACTTGTTCCTTTGAAACTGTGTGAAGTGTATCTATCGGCAAGACAACCATCTCACGGCTTGTGGAGAGATCAAGAACATGGACCCTGCACTGACGGTGATTGATTGAGCCGGCATAAAGGAAATGCCCTAACGGAACCAAAGGCCCGATACTACCACGCGGATCGACCGGCCCCAACGATATGGGAGACATGATCTGCACCGAATCAGGTCCCGCGAGTTTGGCAATGATGATCTGAACCTCATCTGTCGGAAGGGCTTTCTTCTTACCCAACACATACGCGCTCGTTCCAACGAGTGCAAGGTGGGATGTGGTCCACAGCGGGATCCGCACATCCGCCATCGTGCGGGGTTTTGCGCGATCCGAAAAATCCAGGAATACCAGACGGTCCTGCAATCCCAGGCAGACCAGATGGCCACTTGCCGCCATATCCGTTAGGTCGCCAGCAGATCCAGTCTGAATTTCCAGGGCTTCTTCGGGCGGCAGGCTGGGAAGGCGGCCTCCTGAAACCCAGCCTGTGAGTATTGCCACTCCAACGAGTCCCGCCGCGCCAAGCATCAGCGTCCGATTTCCCAGATAGTTCTCGGGTGATCGTTTAAGAAGGGTTCCCGCGCCAAATGCCGCGACCAGCACGATGCCGTATAGGACCAGACTCGTCGTCCAGAACAGTGAGGGATTGCGGGCTACCCGTACCAAGCCGCCCGTACTTTGGTCGAAGAACGGCAGCCAGGACTCGAAGCCGCTAAATGGGGCGATATCTGTATACCAACTCGTCATGCCCAGCAGAGTCATCACAGAAACCGCCATCGCTACGGCCGCCTTGGAAGGGCGGTCCACAAGCACGGAGAGCAAGAGAGCCAACCCATACACACACCAATAACGAGGAAAGAGGGTCAGCAGCACCCGCAAAGAGCTGACCCTGTCCCTAACCAATAGCGCGAGCAGGTCGTCGCTAGATCCCGGATCGCTATAGCCCAGCCACACCAGGGCACCGAGCAGAAGCAACAGCGCGATGGTCCCGGCTAAGAACTTGGCCCAGACTATTGTGTCCGCCGCGACCGGGCGAACCAGCAGATAATCGAGCGTTTTCGCCTGCCGTTCTCCCGCCACCTGGCCGGCTGCCAGTCCTACAGATGCCAGCGTGGCCGTCAAGAAGATGAGGCCATCCCAACTTGGGGCAAACAAGCCAAAGGAGAAGGAAGAGATTTCAGAGGGCCAACGGATCCACAGCAATCGCAGCGCCCCCACCAACGCTATACCAGCAAGGATCCAGACTCGGAGAATCCGCATCTCTTTCCAAAGCAGCGCCTTCATCCTGTTCCCTCGCAAGCTGTACTGCCTACAAGGTCCACGAAAATCTCCTCCAGGCTCAGGCCGATCACCTCGACTACGTCATTTCCGCTTTCCTGAATAGCTTTCCGGGTCCGTCCGTCCCGATCTTGAACTGTCAGGACGAGGTCACCGCCATCTGTGGAGCTTCTGAGAATGCCGGGAAGGCCAACCAGCGTGTTTGCCGACTTGCCTCGGACTACCAGACGCACAATTCCCCGCTTGAGGTCGTCTATCCCCATCGCAATCAGCAGGCGTCCTCCCTCGATCATAACGATCTGATCCGCCACTCGTTCGACCTCGTGCACTAGGTGTGATGAAAAAAGCACCGTTCTTCCTTCCTGCTGAATCAACTGAATGATGCTCTCCAGGAAGTCCCTCCGCACCACGACGTCCAGCCCCGTCGCGGGCTCGTCGAGAATCAATAGTTGAGGGTCGTGTCCCATCGCCAACACAAGTGCTAGTTGGGCGTACGTACCCCGGGAGAGGTTCTTGACTTTTTGTTCCGCATCGATGCCGAATCGTTGTAGGAGAGAATGCACACTACTCTGATTCCATTTGGCGTAAAAGCTCGCTGTGAAGCGCACGATTTCACGGACCTTCATCCAGTCGTATAAGACGGGTGACTCCGCGACATACCCCACGCGCTGCATCAGCGCCTGGTGTTCCTTCCGGCAATCCAAACCCAGGAGCAGAGCCTTCCCGGCCGTAGGGTCGAGCAGGTTCATCAGCATGCGGATTGTGGTGCTTTTACCAGCTGCATTGCGCCCCAAGAAACCGCAGACACTTCCAGTCGGGACCTCAAACCTCAGGTCGTCTACTACCATTCGGCGGTCGTATTTCTTCGATAATCCCTGAACTGCAATGGCAGGCGGATCCATAGTTTATCGCTCCTTTTTCGCGAAGTTCCCCAACGCAGAAGGCCGCAACTGTGAAGTACGATCAAGCTTATCGTAACTGCCCGACGACGACAAGCTTGTGCTTGGTCGGATCTCGTCGCCTCCGGGATAATTGCGTGAAGAACGGCGAGCCGGCACGGCGCGGACTCTGCTCGAAGTGAGGCCTGCCAACTCGACCTGAGTTGTCCTGAAGGCCCGTCTTGTTTTGGCGCGCCGTTTCATTGCTCCAGCCTGTTACTCACCTTTGTTCGATGAAACTCGGGCATTCTTAACGGCGACAGATGTCGAGACACCGTCCGCTGCTGTAGGGGTTGTCGCAGGGTTGACTCCGTACCGACTGCCATCTGCATTATTCCTTCTAGGCTTGGCAAATCAACCTCCCGGTATGTCCGTTTCCGAAACCGTATGTACTCCAAACTCTTTGAGCCGTCCTTCGACCAGTAAGCGGAACTGATCTGCCGTCAATCCGAACTCACTCGCTGCCACCAGTGCTTTATCGATCAGGTCTTCGATGATCTGCGCTCGATCCTCCTGTCCTAACCGAGTGGCCTGGGGTGAGACGTAGGTGCCCGAACCGCGCTTTTTCAAAAGCAAGCCCTCACGCTCCAGTTCGAGATAGGCTCGCGCCACCGTGTTGGGATTGATCAGGTGCTTGGTAGCCAGGGCACGCACTGAAGGCATTTCTTCGTCGGCCTTTAGCAGGCCGGCGGCTATGCGACGGCGGACCTGCTCCATGATCTGCAGATATATCGGAGTCGGACTGGTGGTTTCCAGCTTGAGAGCGACCATTCAGGCCCTCCAGCCCAGCCAATTGAAACGCGCCCAAAATTTTTCTTGCATTCACCCTCAAACTGTATTACCGTATCGATACGGTATCTGTATTGCAGTATCGATACAGTATACCACAGCAAGGTAGCCGTTGAAAAGAGGAGATCAACATGAGCGTTCCATCAGGTACTTTACCCAGGACTCGCGGGGTGGAGATTGATGCCGCGAGGGTCCATGCGGAGAAGTGGACCCTCTCAAAGGAGAGTCTGGACGCCTTTCTTTTGCGGCTCAACTCGGAGCGGGAGCCCGCCGGACGGGAATATGAAAACGTCCGGCGCAAGCTACTGACGTTCTTCCGCTGCAATGGGTGTTGGGACGCGGAAGTCCTTGTGGATGAGACGATTGACCGGGTTATCCGGAGGCATGGTGAGGTCGAGATCCGCGAACTCATGCCGTTCATCCGGGGGGTGGCGCGCCGCGTCGCCTCCGAGCACCATAAGGCATATCGGGAGGTTCCGCTGGAAGAGGTCAAGGAGCCTAGTCAGCGCGACCCCAATGTATGGGACGACGAGATCGTCGCGGATGCGGTCAGGCTCAAATGCCTGGAGGAATGCGTCAAGCGCCTAGGGCCGGAGGATCGAGAGATGATCGTCGGATACTACATGGGTGAGAAGGGACAAAAGATTGAAAACAAAAGGAAACTTGCGCAACAGTTCGGAATCACGACTGCTGCACTTAGGGTGCGGGCGTTTAGGGTTCGGGAGCGGTTGCAAGTTTTGTTAGCCCACAGTACGCACGCCGCCTTCCTGGCCGTCGCACCAGTTCCCTATGGGGCGCAAAACCCGAGACGCGAGGGCTGCGATAATTCCCGTCGAGGAACTCCTGTTTCGGTGCCGATGAGATTAGGTCCTCTCACCGCTCCCAAACCGGTCCAACCCGTCGAACAATGTTACGGGCGCCGCAGGGAGTCCGCCTGAGCCAGTAGTACGGCGTCGGCGGGGACACCGGCCACCGGCTTGCCGTGGCGCGCGCGACAACACCAGTTGAATCCCCATTTTATTGGTTGAAGATTCCTCATCCACTCGCTGGCATTCCGAAACAGAAATGATCTGGATTGCCTGGACTTGCTGGGCGCCATGAATCGTTGCTCAATGGATACACGCACTTTCCAAGTCCTCCATTTTGTCGCTGAGAATGCCGCATAGAGCTGAGAGCTGTTCGAGGCATCGGTCGCAACGGCAATCATGTTCCCGGTCTGGACACTGGGCGCAAAGCAAGACGCTCCGTCTCGTCGAGACGCGGCCTTCGGAATTCCTGTCGTCGCTAGAAGAGGCTCTCGCGGCAAAACGGCGGGAATTGCCGGCGCCACAGGTTGGCGGCACCCAACGGCCTCTCCCCAGTCGTCCTTACAAGTTTCTGAACTATTACGAAAGCATCGATGAAGTGATCTTTTTGGGCCGGCAAACTGAAACAAACCGCTAGCGCACGACCGGAAGTGAGGCATCGGATGCCGTGAGATAGCAGCCGCCGATCGCGCCAGCCCGAAAGCGCAAAATTTCGGACAGGAGATGACGAAATTCCTGGTCTTCGGGATCATAGCCAATAAACAAGATCTTCCGCTGAGCAAACAACGATTTAAGCGAGTCCGAAAAGGAGTGGGAGGCTCCGAAGAACTCCCACAGATCGTCCTCAGTGACGACGATGGATTGTTCCATCTCGAGGCTTCCGAACAGCCGGATCCGGAGGTCTTCACCGGATGCGTCATCGGGCACCTTTCGGCAGTCTAGGACGGAACGTATTCTTCGCCCGTTCCGGGCAAGTTCCTCTTCGAGAAAGGTATCGTAGCGGGTAGTGACGATGACTGGGAAGGGAAGCCGGGCGACGCGGCGAAGAACTTCTCGTGGGGAAACGGCGGGGTTGCGCACTGCCGCGCTAAGGTGGCGAACCATCTCCGCCCTGCCGCGTTCCATTTCGAGATCCTGCGCGACCCGGGCAAGCCCGCGCTGCCCAAGGCGAACTCCCAGACGCTCCGCAAGGTGATCAGCAACCAGACGGTCCGATGTCGGGGCGTGCCTTTCTCCGACGCCCACCGGGAGGTGCAGGCCTAGTAGCAGCAGACATTGCCGCGCGTCGAGGGCATCCACAATCTCCTTCACGGCCTCGTTGTGATCGGTGAGATACTCGAACTGCTGGTAGTTCAGAAGATCCTGCGCTAGCAGGCTGATGTTGGGGTACCGCTCGTCGGGTTCCTTGCGCATCGACCGAGCCACCAACCTGTCAAGAGCATGAGGCAAGTCGTCTCTGATCCGGCTTGGCGCCGGCGGAAAGGAATACAGCGTCTTCTCCATCACACTTACGACCGTCTCCCCTGGAAACGCGGGCCGGCCCGTGAGCATCTCGTACACCATGCATCCGACGCTGAACTGGTCTGCACGCGCATCCACGCGTTGACCGAGGAGTTGCTCTGGAGCCATGAAACCAGGAGTGCCCGCCACCACGCTGTCGAGAACCGAATCCTTTCGCTGTGGCCGTTGGGCAAGTCCGAAATCAGTGATCTTGACTCGGTCTTCCAGATCCACGACGATATTCGCAGGCTTGATGTCCCGGTGCACGATGCCTGTCGCGTGCGCGTGGGCGAGGCCGTCGCAAAATCTGTCGAACGATCGCGATGGTTCGCCGCAAGGGTAGGAACCCGCACTCGGCGATAATTTTCCTCAGATCGCGCCCAGGCGCCAACTCCTGGGCCATGTAGATATTCCCGGACCATTCGCCGACATCGAATACAGTCGCGATGTTGGTATGCGAGAGGCTGCCTGCCATCCGCGCCTCTTCGAGAAAGCGCGCACGAGCCAAATTGCTTTTGTCAGGATCGATGATCGTTCCCGGGTGTCAGCAGTTTGATGGCGACGAAACGGTCCAGGCGGGTGTCGCGAGCTTTGTAAACGACTCCCATGCCGCCTTCGCCGAGCTTTTCGATTATCTTGTAGTGCAGTATCTCTTTTCCGACGAGTGATTCATGAGGAGGGATGACGGGGTTCTTCAGAAAGCTGCCAGCGCGCTCTTCCTCCGCGAGCAAGGATTCGACTTCGATCTGCAGCCCTTTCTCACCACCGCATATTTCTTGCAGAAAAGCAGGTCGCTCTGTCGGATCCCGTTCTAACGCTTGGTCAAACATCTCTTTGATCCGCTGAAAAAGTTCCGGTGTCATGCTAGGCTCCTCGGTCGACTTCCCGGTACAGCCATACGCGAGCCGAACTCCAATCTCGCTCTATCGTCCTCGGTGCGATGCCTAGCACCTCGGCCGTCTCTTCTACAGAGACCCCTCCGAAGAAGTGAAGCTCGTGCCCCGGTCTCTCCTGGCGTAGATTGCGCCCCACGGGTGGTCGCAGCTCGCTAAACACCGATGGCATCATTTGGGACAGCACCTCAACTCTGCCATTCTGCAACTCAAGCAGTAAAAGGCTGACCTCGCCGGCGAATTCATGGCCCGTTCCTCCCTGCCTACTGAAGGCACGATTCTACCGCCATTTGGTCTCGCTCTGCGCACAACAGCCGATTCCTCCCCAGATCAACACTCGCCCCGCCGTGGCCGTAACATTTCGGAATTCGATCCACTGGTCTGTTGAAACCCCGATGCGGCGTTCCATGACTGCATCGAAACAAGAAAGGAAATACGATGAACAGACGTTTTGTGGTCGCGATTCTGATAATGGTCGCCAGCGGAGTCGGACAGGCGCAGACCTTCCGGAAAACCAAGACGATCGACGGCACAGGCAAGGAGGTGCCGGTGGAACTGGGGTTCGACAAGCAGACCCAATTGCTAACGGTGAAGGCGTTGGCAGCTCCGATCGCGGAGGTGCCGTTTACGAACATTGAGAAGCTGTCCTACGAGCAGGCGGCGCGGCACAGGGTCAAAGAAGGCGCTATTGTGATGCTCGCGTCGTTCGGCGCCGGTGGGATCGTCATGCTCACCAAATCCAAGAACCATTGGCTTTACGTCGACTACAAGGACGCCGGTACCACCAGGGCTCTAACCCTGAAGCTCGACAAGAGCGAGTACACACGCGTGCTGGAAGCGGCGGAAGAGCAGACGGGAAAGCCGGTTGAAACTCTCACCCGCGACGGGCGCTCTGGCAAGGGGAAGGGCGGGTATTAATGGCGACTTTTCGAGGGACGTGCTTTCTGCGCGCGCGAGACGTCCCTCGGCCCTCTGCCGTAACCGTGGGCGGTGTTTAGCCAACTGCCTAATTGGGGTCACTGAATGGAGCGTCAGCGGCAGACGGGCGCCGCGCCGCGGACGGGCCAAGAATCGGTTTCACTCTAGGTAATCTTCTAATCTTCTTGGGGGTTCAACATGATTATGCAACCGCCAGCGTTAGACATCGAAGCAATTCTCCAACCAATTTCGGTCGACAGTGCCGCTGGAGTTGACGTCAAGCCGCTTGGTATTCACGATGAAGTGAAAGATCTTCGTACCACTGAGAGTTCGGAGGACATGGTTGGTACCCTGCGCCCGGGCTCATATAGAACAGCGCAGTGGGACCAGGTGGTTGATGTTTGCGTTCACCAACTCCGCTCAACAACAAAGGATTTGCAGCTCGCGGTTTGGTTGGCCGATGCGCTTGCAAGGCTGTACGGGTTGACTGGGATTGTGCGGGGCTTAGAGATAGTACTTGGCTTGCACCAACATTTCTGGTCCACTTTCTACCCTCTGGCCAAGGATGGCGGGCTCGAGATACGTGCCGGCCGACTTGACGAGTTGGATCACCTACTGGCTGAGCGCGTGGGCGATTGTATATTGACGATCGAGGTCGACCATGAATCACACCGCTGGTGGGAATGGAGTCAGGCTCAAGCATTAATCGAGGGTGCTGGTAAAGTTAAGGGGCCCGAGGAGAGACGGACGATTCTTGCAGACGCCGAGACGCGAAAACAGCTTTTGGCAAAGGCAGTAACGAAAACTCCGCGCGAGTTTTATGAAAACATTCTTCAAGAGCTGAGGCAGTGCGGAAGCCAGACAGAATCGCTGCGCGCTGCAGTTCAGGGCCTCTTCGAAGCGCAGCCTGGTTATCGAGAGATGGATGATACAATTACTGGCTTCTCCGAATTGCGGGAGGCATTGCAGGGGTGCCGAATCAAGGTTGAGGACATCCTGCGTGAGAAGGCGCCCGCCCCGGTATGCTCCTCGCAAGATCTCCAAGACGAGCCGATTCCCACGGGTGAAGGCCTAGTCCGCAGTCCTGAGGGCCTGCCACTGGAACCAGAGAATCGAGCGGATACGCTCCGTCGATTGTCGTTGATTGCAGCCTTTTTCCATAAAACCGAACCTCACAGTCCCGTTGCATACTTGGTCGACCGGGCAGTGCGTTGGGGGAGCATGCCGCTTGACAGATGGTTACAGGAGGTGATTGGAGACCAAGCTGTGCTCACGAATCTTCGCGCTACGCTCGGCATGGTAGACACAAAGGACTAAATTCAAATGGGTGTGGCTACTTTGGAACGACGGCCCAGGCGGCAGGGTACAGGCGGCACTGGTCCTGATCGATGTGGAATTGCCAGTAGCGATCAAAGTCTCCTGAGAGATAGATGGCTCGCAGTTGGACAATGGCCTTTGCCATTTGCTCGGTCCAGCGCATGCCCGAGCGTTCCATGCGATCTTTAATCAGGTTCTTGCAGGCGCCTTCGACCGGGCCACTGGCAATCGGCCAACCGCTGGCGAGGTATTCGTGGTAGCGCATCCGGGAGCGGTTGCGATAGAGGTAGTTGGCAACCGCGTTCAGCGTCTTGCGTTTAGGGCCGGACAGGCCGCGTTTGGTGATGCTCTGACGGATGCCCTTGACGACCTGGCCGACCCCGCCGAATAGAATTCGCAGAGTTCGGTCGAGAACCCACAGGTCGGCTTCCAGGCTGCCCTCTGCATGGAAGACATAGGCGGCCTTCCAGAGTTTCTCTAGCACGTGCATCAGATCCAGGATCAAGGTGACATTGAGCTTTTGGTCCACTCGAATCTGGAGAGCACGCTCACCATCAGTCAAGGCCAGGCGCGTCGCTGATCGCGGGGGATCGCGGCGGTCCATCTCTGCAGCCACCTCCTCGATAACGGCGGTCTTTCCCTTGAGCAAACTCGCCCATACGCGCTTGTTCTCCGGACGTGGGGGAGGAGGCGCCTCACCCGATGCCGGGCGGGGGGCGGGGAATAGGCTGTCGATGACTTGTTGTGGGGTCCGCACCCAAGGCGCGCGGGTGAAGACGGCAGCGACCGTGGCCATTCGTTTCTTATTGGCCTTCTGCCCTTTGGTCAGCCGTGCTCTGGGTTGTGCGCCCCAAGGCTTGACTATGGGAATGCCCTTACAGTCGACCGCCGCCACCAGGATCGAGCCGGCGGCAGTGGCCACAGAGCGCTGTTGGTAGAAAGCGTCAAAGTCCCAAGCCGCATCCGGAAGGATCTCTTCCAGACTGCGTTTGGAGACGGCGACGCCGGTCAACTCGGCGATGGTCTGGACCGATTCCAAGAACGGGTTCTGCACGGCGGCCTTGACCAAACGGCGCTGGAGTTCGTAGGAGAACGACCGAGCGGGCAAGGCCAGCGCCTTGTCGAGCGGGAAGAGGCTCGGCGCGCCAAGCCGGGAGTAACCCATACGGACGAGTTCCACGGTTCCAAAGACGGTGGTAAGGGATCGGGTGCTCAGACGGCGGTGAGAGTAGAGCACCGCGCCGTCTGCCTGTTCCAGTTCAGGCCCTATATCTCCATTGCCGCGATGCTGCAAATGGGCTTGGAGGAGAAGGCGTTGGACCTCGTGGCCTTTGACCTGCTGCTGGGACTCGATCTGGTGGAGAGGGAGTTGGAGGGCGCTGGAGGATGCCAGCCAGGACTCCAGCAGGGAGAACTCAACCAACGCCGGTCTCGTATTAGCAGGGAAACAGGTTGCAGTTATCATTCTCTTACGGTAATATCACCGTAAGAACAATGTCACGTGTTTCTGTTTCCAAAAGCGGAGTCCGTCCCGTTGCACGGAATGCCTCCCTGGAGCGCCACACGCAACCTTCCTGGAACTCAGACGAGACTTCCAACAGATCGAGTATTTCTGCAAAGGTACAGTTCTGAAGCGGATGATGAAGTGCGGCAAAGCCCAGTGTGCCTGTGCCTCCGACCCCTCCAAGCGCCACGGTCCGTACTACGAGCTCACTTATAAGGCCAACGGCAAAACGGTCAACGTCAAGCTCTCACCGGAAGCGGCACCGCTGTACACGGCTGCGGCAAAGCAATACCGCAACTTGAAAACCTTGCTCAACCGCCTCGACAAACTTTCGAAAACCATCCTGCGTCACCAAGCCAAACTGGCAGCGTCCAAGCACCAGGATTGATTCAAAAACCGGGGTTATTCCGATATCCCCGGTCTAAGCGATCGCCGAAGACAGGTCAAATGGCCTTAACTGGTTGAATTTATGAGTACTTGGCCGTCGTTCTAAAGTAGCCGCACCCAATTCAAATTATTGATGGGGGCCGATCGGGGACCGGCAGGTGCTGCTCGGCGGCGAGATTCTGACTGCGCTTGAGCAGGAGCCGGTTCATTTGTCGGATGATCTTCGACCCCGGCACTCCACGCAAAATCACCGATGCCCAGCTGAAAAGGGGCCGTTACCCGGACCCCGGTGATCGATGCCAAACTTGCAGAGGTTGCCGGGGAGGTTCGTTTAGTTATGGAATGACAACGGCACCCACAAGACACCCAGAGTCGTTAGCTGGTTTACCTGGCATCCGCGCTGGCACTTGCACTTCTCGCCGACCACGGGTCCTGGGTGAATCAGGTCGAGCACTGGTTAGCCGACATCACGGAGAGGCGGATTCGGCTTGGACCGTTCACCAGGCCTGGAGTCGGGGAAGCAATTCTGGAACATCTGGTCCACAACAACGAAAACTCGAAACTCTAGTCCGGACCGCGGACGGCATCGTCTTTCAAATGGACCTTCACTCGCCGCGATCTTCAGACACACTTCTTGCCAAGATCGCGGACAAACAGCCGGCTCCGGCAGCCTGATCGGAATACGTCGCCGTAATTTTGAACGTGGGTACTAAGCCAGGGAGGAGCCAAAGACTTTGCGGACGAATCTCAAGACCTTATCAACGGATCTCCAATTCAGGACACTAGACTAGAGAACAGCGCGAAGCCATAAGGCGCTGAACCTCACGGGGGCACACGAGAGGGCCGAAGCCCGGGGCCCCGGCACCCCAGCGCGGCGCGCCACGAAGAGCCGGACATTAGGCCGCGCCCGGTCCAAGGAAGCGCCTAAGCCGCCGGGCAGCAGCCGCACCAGCGCCACGCCACGCGAACCGCATCACCCAGCCCGACATCAGGAAACAGCGCCGACCGAACCCCGACCGCCCCAGCGGGCCGCGCGCGAACCGACCGAGCCAGCCCGCCCCCGAAGGCCGGCGCGAGCCCCTCACTCAGGCGGCCCCGCGCAAGCCCGAGAGAACGCCCACGACAGCCGCCACCCGCTCGCGAAACGGATCACGGATGCCCGATATCGCTGCCGGGTCCAAGACCTCCTCCACTTGATCCATGCCCGAGTAGTCCGTCAGCTCAACGATAGTTTCGTCGGACGGGCGGACGGTCGGGATGCCAAAGTCGATACAGGTGACGGGAAGGCCGCCAAACTCGGGCAGGGCGCAGGTGCTGACCTGGTAGCGCAAGCCCTGCAAAAGCTTGGCACACCCAGGCTGACGAGTGACCGCAAAATTAAGCAATATAGCGTGAAGAACATGGAGGCGAACCGCTTCCCGAGGGGCGCCGCGCTGGACCACCAGGGACGAAAGGCCCGTGAAGCCATAGCCTGAATAGCTCAAGACCAGCTTCAGAGGACAAACAACCGCCACCGTTTTCGCGCCCTCCGCGCGTGTGACGTTATGGCGGTACTGAAACGGATGGACTTCGATCCGTGTCGACGAGATATCCAGGGGAGGCTTTAACTCGTCATCATCATTGAACGGCTTGGAGCGCATCACCCCGTGGAAAGTCTCGATGAACTCGGAAGCCGTTCTTGACAAGCTTGACTGCGAGCCCTTGGCGCTCCCGACAACGAAGTCGCCAAGAAACGACGCCGGTCGCATGAGTGGTGCTAGCGCTGTCAAATGCTCTTGAAGCTGTAGGGTTAGCAGCTGCGCCACCGAACGAGTCATCTTGCGCAGTGCAATTGGTGTGTAGCCATTAATATTTTCCATGAGTATTGTCCTTTCAGAAAGCCGGGAGCCCCCCAACCGAAAGTAAGTCTCCACATTCGCGCAACGACTGAGAGGCGGCAAAACAGCGCCCCGAGCCGGATTCAAGGTTTTGACCGCAAGTTGGTTTCGGATCGCCGCCCCCACATCACTATGTGGCAAGGGCCGGAGAAACGTTACGCTGGATGCAGCATGTCATGCGAGGTGGGGGCTGATACCACCCGGTCCGTGAGGCAGATCGGTCGTGATGACCTGGACCTGCTCGGAGCCGCACCGCCTGTTTGGTCACGGGATTGATGGCAGGGATGCTCTGCCTGCCGGACCGCAGGGTCATCTCGATCCGTGTGCCCGTGTAATGTCGGCCGTGTCCACGAACGGGAACACCGCGCCTAACACCCCTTGTGTTGCGCGAACTCGAATTCCCGGCCGCCCTGGAGGCGGGCCGTCAGATTCTGCCCCTGGAAGGTTTCCGGCCAGTTGAACGCTTCGCAGCGGCATTGGTGCCTTGGAGAAGCTAGGGTTGGCCGTCGATCGTCAGGGTGATGCTGTCCATGTCGAGCGCGGCGCCACCTGCGAAGACCATGTCCGTAAAGGCGGCTACGCGGTAGAGCCACCCCAGAAATCGCTGCGTAATCGTCATGCCCGCTGTTGGGTTGGCTACTGCAGGGTCGCTTTCGTCAGCATCTTTTGTGAACTACCGCTGTTCGGAACTGCCAGACGAAGCCATCGTTGGGCTTAAACACCGTCGTACGTCGTCCTGCGTCGTTCGGTCTGGTCTTTGGATTTGAACGAGGCACCTCATCAGTACCGGCTGCAGCTCTTAGCACACCGCCGCATCGCCTCTACACGCCCCCAACGTCCTTCACGCAACGAAACCCGATCCGCTCCCCCGAAAACCGAGCCGGCACCGTCGCCGAATCGAAAATCGCCCGATCGCTCCATCCCTCCGCAAACGACAGTCCCCGGATTAAGTACCACGGTTCGCTTGCCGTGGGCGCCGGCTTCATCGCCTTCCGGAAAGACGCCAGTGCCTCCCGGCTAGGTGTGACCACCCCATCCACGAACTCCCAGGCGTTCCCCACCATGTTCAGGGCCCCCCACGGGCTCGCCCCTTCTGGGAAGTCCGAGACCGGACGCAATTCCTTCCCGCCCACGTTGGCTGGCGACGCACCTTTTTCGTCGCCCCACGGATAGGCGCGCCCGTCCGTGCCGCGCGCGGCCTTCTCCCATTCCGGCTCGGTGGGGAGGCGCTTTCCGGCCCACTGCGCAAACGCCCGCGCATCCGCAATCGTCACGTCGACCACCGGGTATTCCGGCTTGTCGCGCGGAAAGTCCTTGGGCAGATCGTGATGCTGCCCGCTGCAAAATGTCTCGTATACCCGGTTGGGCACTTCCGTCCTGTCGATATAAAACGCAGGCAGCGAAACCTCCACCTTGTTCTGGCCAAACAGGAACTTCCCTTCCGGCACCAGCACCATGTCGCCCGACGGCGTCTGTAGGGTTTTCGCCAGCTCGACTTTCCGCGGCGGCTCCGGCGACACCGCCACAGCCGGAGCCGGCTTCGGCCGAGTCGCGAAGTACAACCCCACCGCCAGCACGATCACCGGCGCCAGCACCGCCGGCAGCAGCCACGCCGGACGCCCGGGCGGAGGCGCTTGGGGCTGTCTTTCCGGCAGAACGGCCGTCGGCGCTTCCATCTGCTCCAGGATCCGGTTCAGCTCCGCGCACACCGGCGCGAACCCCCGCGGCCGCTCCGCCGGACTCTTCGCCGTGCACTTCGCCACCAGGGCGCACACCGCCTCCGGCGCGCCGGACGCATACACCGGCTGGAGGCTCAGCGGCTCGTTCAGAATGCTGTAGAAAATTCGCTCCACCGAATCGCCGGAAATCGGCTTGTTCCCGGTGATCAGCTCGAACAGCAGCACGCCGAACGCGTACACGTCCACCTGCTCGGTGATTTCCTGCCCCATCACCTGCTCGGGCGCCATGTAGTACGGGGTGCCCAGCACGTAGCCCGCGCGCGTCATCGCCAGCCCTTCCGTTTTGGCGATGCCGAAATCCATCAGCTTCACCACGCCGGCGGTGGTGATGTGCAGGTTCTCGGGCTTGATGTCGCGATGCACGATCTTCTGGGTGTGGATGTACTCCAGCGCCCGCGCCAACTGCACCGCGATCTTCAGCTTGCTCTTCAGATCGCCCGTGTGTCCGTTGCGGATGGCCTGCCGCAGATCCTCGCCCCGCAGAAACTCCATCACCATGAAGGGCCGGTGCTGATCGTCCTCCCCGAAATCGTAGATCGAGAGGACGTTTTCATGGGCGGTATTGCCCGCCATGCGCGCCTCGGCGAGAAAGCGCGCCTTGGCCTCGGCGTCCTGGCATCCGGCCTCGGTGAGAATCTTGACCGCGACCGTGCGTCCGATCACCGTGTCGCGCGCTCGATAGACGTGCGACATGCCGCCGCCGAGAAACTCCTCCAGTTCGTACTTTCCGATGCGCGCGGCATGGCCCATTTGGTGTGTCATCTCATTTGGTAGGGTTCGCAACGTTCGATACACAGCTCAGACGGGCGAAGTAACCCTTCTGGAACACCGGCGGATCGGCGATGAAGTCGAAGCTCACCGTCACGTCTTTGCCGGTCACCGGATCCTTGGTGATGCGTTTCGGATTGCCACTTCCCAAGTCTCTTCTGACGCGCGTGGGATTGCCGTCGCTCTGGTAGTCGGCTTCCGTAACGAATTCGAAGACCGCCCATAAGTCGGCGTAATCCGGAAGAGAATGCAGGTTGCCGCCTTTCATTTTGACGCTCAACGTCACGTTGTGCCCCGTCCCTGGCCACGTGAACTCCTGGGCCGGGCCGCCGGCTCCTGGAAACGTAAAGTTTGTCCCGTCGATCGTCAGCGCGGCATTCTCCAGGTCGGGCGAGGGCACTAGTCTTACCGAGTAAGCGAAACGCGGACCCGCGGAATTGTTGGCGTAAGCCTTGTTGGCAAACGCCGCGGCACGGTTCAGAAAATCGACAAACTTGGGATTCACGGTGAAACCGGGGCCGGGTTTAGCCACATAGGTCGCACCTTGCATGGCTATGGCCGTTTTCAGACTCGTTTCCACACGCGCCCAGATCATTCCCTCGCCCGGCTTGAAGAACTGGTTGACCTCCTCCAGCGTCGCTTTCTCGGCCGTGGGTTTCGGATTGAACGGATATTTATTCTGCAACGGATACATCGCCTTGCAAAGCCCGGCGCCCGCGGCGTTCAGCGCGACCAGATCAACCGGGGGAGGGACGCGCACTGAGGTAATGGGCTCTCCAAGGAGTCTCTCGACCTCCTCATTGGCGTGGCCCTGCGGATCGGGGTTGAACTGTTGCGCCAACTTCTTCTTCGAGTTGATTGCCGCTAGCGCGAAGCTCTGGATCTGTCGGCCGCCGTCGTCGTTCATCCCGGTTGGCTCCTTCACCGACTCCACAGCCGCCTGGAGCTGCCCCAGAGCCTCCATGTATTGCTGGTTGGCGCCGCCGATGGGACGCGGCGCATCTGGCGGCACGATCAGTTGCACAGGCTGGAACACGCTTTTCACCGCCGCCTCGTCAACCGCGGTATTCTGCGAAGCCAGCATAAACAACTCGAGGAGCGGCGACTGGCTTCCGGAGAGCTCCGCCAGTTTTTTGCCAGCATCCGTCAGGTCCTTATACGCCACCACTTTCGCCTGTTTGAGATAGTTGCGCCACTCGTTGATGAAATCGGCCACATATAGCGACTTGATATCCGCCGAGAGTTTACCTAGATCCAAGCCGCGTGCACCCTCGTCCCCCAGCACCCACGCCTCTCCTTTGACGTAATCTCCGGCGTGTGCGATGGCATTGATCATTGACATCCAGCCGTCTTTAGTGAACGCTCCCGCTACCCAGTAAGGGTCCACCACATACCGTTCTGACCCTTTGAAGGTGTAGTTGAAATTGACCCTTGGAAACTTCTTGTTGGCCGTCGTCAGCATCTGCTGGTAAACCCGCTGGGTGCTGCCCAACCCGTTCAGGTAACGGCGCGCCCGCACCACGGTCTCCGCGTCACCAGTCGCCGTGCATGGCTGATCCACTAGCAGATCTTGCCGGTAGAACTCGAACTGCTGCTGGGCGAGCGCGAGGCGTTCCGGATCCACGGTGCGTCTGCCGCCGTCCGTCCAGAATCGTATCAGTGCCGGCGTAAGGTCCTCGTCGCTCTTTTCAGGGTGCGACGTGATGATCAGGTACGATCGCAGCGCGTCATACGCCGGCCCGTATTCGGCATTCGAGATCTGCAACGTTTGTAGATACGGCACCATGTACTCCTGCGTCTGCCGCAGGAGCAGTTGCCGGAATCCAGAGCAGTACACCGGCCGGGCCTTCCGGTACACGTCTTCACCGGTGTAGAGGAACCAACCATAAAGAAATGGAGGCCCATCCCGGTTATAGCGCGCCAGAGCCCCGAGCGTTTGCCGCAGCACATCCAGCTTCTGCAACGGGCCCGGAGATGCCAGGTCGGCGCTGGTCGATTCACCGACGGGGATTGCCCGCGCCACATCGCGCACCTGTGTTTCGATCTCGTGATTGTTCACAAACGAAAACGTGAAACCGACGGTCAGCAGGAAAGACAGCGATGCCGCCACAATCAGGAGAATCCGCCGCGTCGAGTTTGTCTTGGTGCTGGCGCCGCTGGCGCCCATGGCCGCGCGGTCCGCTAGCAGAACCTCGTTGAACAGGCTGCTCAGGAACAGCCACTGCGGTACTTTCCGCGCCGCCAGAACCGGAGGCGCGGCCGCCTGCTGCGCCTGCTGGGCTTGCATCCCCCGCAGGATGTCAGTGGCGCCGGAAACAGCTCCGAAACCCTGCGCCTGCGGAGCCGCTGCCGCGACTGGTGCCGCGTCGTTGATCGCCAGCGGCCGTACGCCGGTGAAATAGAAGCCCCGTAGAAACGGTCCGACCGTCAACTGGCTCGGACGGCACAGGTCCACCAGGAACTGCACCACCGCCGGCCGGATCTTGCGGAACTCGCGTGGGAATTCGTAAACCGGCGTCAGCTGTGTGACATCGCCTTCGCGCCCCAGGAACACTGGCCGTGCGTCCGCCAGAGCGTGGAACAGCTGCTCGAAGTTCCCGGTCAACCGCCCGGTCTCCTCTTCCGCATAGACGCCTTCGGCCCGCTGGATCAGCATCGGCAGCGTGATGCCCATCGCCCGCGTGGCCTCTTCGTCGTTCAGGTTCCGGACAAACTCCGTGAAGTATGGCAGCCGGTCAGTCTTGGTAAACAGCACGTACACCGGCAGGTTGATCCCCAGTGCCTGCGAGATTTCGCCCAGCCGCGCACGGAGGTTCCGCGCGGAGGTGGCGGTGATATCCGCCGAGCCTGGCTTGGTGAAGTTCTCGCAATCGAAGCACACCACCGCCGCCCGTGACGCCTGCTCGCCCTTGCCCACCACGGAGGAGCGCGGCTGGAGCTTCTTGACGAACGTCCGCCACTTCCCCGCGTCCGCCAGTAACTGCCCGCCGGCCTCGGCGAAAATCGCGCGCTGCGAAAACCAGAGGTTGGCCGACCGCGTCGGCATCACATTGCCACCCTGGTATACTTGCCCCGCCAGCAGTTCCGGCTCCAGGCCGCAGTGCAGCATCACCGAAGTCTTGGTGGTGCCTGGTTCACCCATCAATACGTATATCGGCAGGTTACCCACGCGCTTGCCTTGCGCCAGCTTGGCAGCCCAGAGCTTGGCCTCGGCCTCGTGGATCAGGACTGAAATCTCGTCGCTGCCTGGGGCCCCTCCCGCGTCGGCGGCCGCCGCGGCCCTGGCCCTCCTAGGATTCCGGAAATACAGCACGAGTAGAATGATCAGCGCCACAATGATGACGCCCACGCCGATGTACAGCGCCGTCATACTTGGACCCCGCCGCTCAGGACGATCCTGTACACCACGAAGAGAGCCACCACCACGGCGACGCTGATGCCAGCAATCCAGCCCAGCTTCCGGACCCACGGATCCGTTCGCCGGAGTACAGTTTCGGGCGGCAACGACCACGTGGGCGAAAGCCCCGCGAATCGGCCCCGGATGCGCTGGATCTTCTCCGCTGTCCGGCTCATCGTCTGCGCCAACTCGCCCTGGTTGCCGGTACTGTACTTGCCGCAAAACCCCAGCAGCAGGCAGAGGTAGTAGAACTCCAGCATGTCAGCGAGGTCCGCCGAATCGTTCCGCCCCAGCAGCTCCGCCAGCCTCTGAAAGAAAACCTCGCCCGCGATGTGGGTGCCGAACAGTTCTTCCTGAAGCGGCTTGCGCAGCCAGTCCTGGAAGATGGGGTTCTGCGAATTCAGCACCGATTCGTCCAGGAACGCCACCACGGCGAAGGTCGCGTCCCTCGCATCATTGGCGTTGTATCCCGCTGCCAGCGCTTTGTCGGTGGCTGCACGGCACGATTCGCGCATGTGATGGCGAAACGCGTTGGCATCGCTCACGCCTTGGCGGCTGGCGCGCAGGCGCTCGATGGCAGTCAGAGGCTCCTGGTAGATCAGCGCCAGGTTCTCCGGCCTGCGGCTATCGGGGGAAGGTGTCATGATTGGCCATCCAGCACCGCCGCGATTTCCACTTTCGGACTGGGAAATGCACTCGGCACGTAGACTCCGATCTCGCGGGTTTTCACCATCTGGCCCAGCACGGTGCCGTCCTGCTGGGGCCAAAATAAATGCTCTGCCCTTGCGTCGAAATGGCCGCGGGCGGCAGGGGCAGGTGCGTCCATCACCGCAACCCCTTCGGTGGTGGGCGGAAGCAAGTCGCCCATCGGCCGGGGTTCTGGCACCACACCGCTTTCGGGAATGTTGTATGGGAGCTCGTAGGCGAAAATGCCGCGAGCGTGGACCAGCGAAACGGAACTGTAGCGCGCCCCCGGCTCGAGTTCCAGCCCCGCGCGCAGTTCGCTGCGCAGCCGTTTAACGGGGCTCTGGCAGCAACCGTAAAGACGAATCCGCCGCTGGTGAGGGCGCGTGGCAAGCCCGAATAGAAGAGTCACACGGAAAACCAACCCATGAAACCTCGTTGCCGATCGGTGCGCCATGTTTCCCTCCTTTCGCAACGCCCTAGTTATTGCTTCTTGAGTGATCCCGTCCACACATCACATGCCCTGATCCCTGGCACGACTTCCCCCGAACGACGCCTCTGCATTCGCCAGGACCGCGGCAGGAGAGCATTGACCACCCAAAATGCTAGGACTAAAGCGAACAATCGACCCTGATTGGACTTGGCTCCGACTGTCATGGACAGAGGCAACGGGATCAGCACAAACCCCGAGCGCCAATGTCGGAACGCCCTCCTACACCAGGCCCAAATGTCCAATGGCACTCGACGTAAGCAGCCCGTGACGCCGGCTGGATCTGGCGGACCGACCCCCGCGCCCCTTTCGGGATCCTCGAATCGCACATTTCGGTTCAACATCGCGATCTCCTCAGTAACGCGCCGTTGGCGGCCGACCGCACGCCAAAACCCCGCCCAAAGGCGAGGCCCGGGCACCGCCGGCTCTGCAGGCTCGGAAAAACCGCCATTTCATCGAGCAAGTGGAAACAATTCTCAAAACGTTACGCCCGGCGGGCAGACATCCGACATCACCTCGATGTAAATGTTTCCGAGCTATTCGCCACAACCATAAAGGGCCCGCTAATAAGTTGTTGGCCTCCCGTGATGCTAAGGTTTCGGGAGGTTACCTTTTGGCTGGTGGCTGCGGGCCGGCATGCGCGCCAGCGGCTTATGTGGCTGCTCCTCCTTCCCGGGGGCCCGCCCCCTCTTCTGTCGGTCTCTGCCGGGCCGCAGAGGGTTGATACGGGCTGGTGGCCTCGGCGCGCCCGCCCGCTTCGTTCGGGTTGGGCTGGGCGAGCGCGCCTGTCCTCGTTTGGACGAGTCGGCGTGGTTGGGTTTCGCCGTGTTGTTTTGCGGTTGCCTTAGACCGGCCGTGGTCCGCGCCCCGACAACGCCCCCAAATCCGTTCGCCAACCTTCCAAAAGGCCTTGAACTCGCCTATTGCGGGATGCTACGCTGCATACTGTCCGGTTATAGCATTCAAGGCGTCGGAGTTTCTCGCATGATTCAAAACAACCGCGCGCAAGTGTATTTCCGTAGCTCGCTCCAAGAGGCCCGCTTCCATGGTAAAGCGTCATCCAGTCCGGCATCCTGGGCTGGGTTTTCGTTGATTGGAGATTCGAAATGAATGACGGTTTGGTTCGAATGCTTGGTGGTCTTCCTGTATTCGTTGCGCTGGTCGTGTTACTCGCTCTCGTGAACAGTCGTTCGTTCGCGTTTCAAGAGCAAGCGGCCTCTGCCCAGGAGCAGGTGCCATCGCAAATCGGGCAAGGAACTCCTGAACAGGCTGCGGCGCTAACCAATCTTGGCAGTGCCGCGAAGACTCGTGGTGATCTGGCGAAAGCTGGGGAGTACTACCTCCAGGCCCTCTCGATTCAAGAGCGTCTAGTGCCTGAGAGCCTCGAGCTTGCCGCCACCCTCAACGATCTGGGCGATGTCAGTGACAGCCGCGGGGATCTTACGAAGGCGGAGGAGTATCACCGTCGGGCGCTGGCCATCCGGGAAAAGTTAGCTCCCGACAGCCTCGGAGTGGCTTCAAGCCTCAATAACCTAGGCATTGTCGCCTGGCATCGCAGGGATCTCGTCAACGCAGAGAGCTATTACCGGCAATCATTGGCGATCAGAGAGAAGTTGGCCCCGAACGGCCTCGATGTCGCAAAAAGCCTCAACAACCTGGCGTTGCTCGCCCAAGATCATGGCGATCTTAAGAAGGCAGAAGAATTCCTGCTTCAAGCGCTCGCGATTAGACAGGGACTCGTCCCAGAGAGCCTAGATGTTGCGACGACTTTTAGGACTTTGGCAAGGGTCTATCAGAGCTTCGGCGAATTGGCTAAGGCGCAGGAATACTATGCCAGAGAATTGGCGATTAGGGAAGCACTTGACCCCGGTACCCTTGATGTTGCCTCGAATCTCTCCAGGCTTGGTAATGTGGCTCGGGCTCGCGGCAACTTTGCGGAGGCGGAGGAGTTCTACCGGCGGTCATTGGCCTTGCGACAGAAGGCAGCACCAGGAAGCACAGCCGAGGCAGACTCCGTCGGCGGCTTGGGATCCATAGCTCTTGACCGAAGAGACTATCCGAGGGCCGCGGATCTTGTTAATCAGGCGCTGCTCATCTACGAGAAGTTGGCACCGGGCAGCCTCCAGGTCGCGCAGGCTCTCAATCTGCTCGGTGTCATTGCTGGTAGGCGCAATGATATCGGCGGCCAAGAAAATTACTATCGTCGAGCTCTGACGATTTATAGGAAGATGGGCTCTATCCAAGAGTTTTCTATTCTAGTCAACCTTGGGTCATTGGAGATGCGTCGTGGCAATCTTGATGCAGCGGAGACGTACTACCGCCAATGCCTGGCGATCAAACAAAAGGACCAGGCAGAGCATGGATATCCAATCGATACCGATTTTGCAATGGTCTGGGCCAGTTTGGGAAATGTAGCCCGAGATCGTGGCGATCTCGATTCGGCAAGGGACTATTATCGCTTGTGTCTTCAGGTGCTAGAGACGGAGCGTCCTGACACCGTCTTGCTTGCAGGTGTGCTTTACGATCTGGGAGTGATTCACCGCAGGAAGGGTGAGCTGGAAACTGCGTCGCTGATATTCGACCGGGCTATTGCGGCTTTGGAGCATCAACTGCTTAGAGTGGGCGGTAGCGAATCAGCTAAGGCAGAGTTCACTCCTTTATATCTTCGGGCCGTCTTTCCGGACTATATTGAGATCCTGGTCGCTCTTGGGCGTGCAGGCCTAGCTTTTCACGTGCTTGAGAGGTCGCATGCCCGATCACTCTTGGCTATGTTAACCGAACGAGATTTGCTGGCGAATTCTGACTTAACGCCTGATCTGCAAGATGCTCGCAAGATCAACTTCGCAACCTATGATCGTGCCCAAGCTCAGCTTGCAGGCCTCAGTCCGTCAAGGGACGCCTCCAAGATCGAGCAGCTTCGCGCCCTTTTGCGAGAGCTCAACGATGAGCGTGAACGATTGGCAGAACGAATCAGGCAGAATTCCCCAGGGTACGCCGCTTTGAAGTATCCACTTCCGCTCGATCTGGCCGGTACCCGCAAAACGCTCGATCCGGGTACGGCGCTCCTTTCGTATTCGGTGGGAAAGGATCAGACAATCTTATTCGTAATTCAGCCGGTAGGGGAGGAGCCTGGGCTCTCGGTTTTCAAGCTGTCGGTGGGTGAGAAGGACTTGAGAACAAAGGTTGAATCATTTCGTGCACGTATTTTTGATCGCCACAGTGCAAACGCGGAGAGTGTTAGTGTCGGTGGCCAAGAGCTTTATGATTTGCTGCTCAAACCGGCCGAGGTATCGTTGGCGAGGAGCAAGCGACTGCTGGTGGTTCCGGATGGTTCTTTGCACTCCTTGCCGTTCGGGGCTCTCGTTCGCAATAAGCCAGTATGTGGTCGAATGGAAGCCCGTTCATACGGTCGTTTCGGCCACAGTGTATGCCGAATTGAGGAAAATGCGGCGTTCTAAAGAGAGGGCGATTGAGCTCGTTGCTTTTGGAGATCCCAAGTATCCGCTGATTAGGCAGGATTCGGGCGTTGGGGTGGTGGACTCAGAGTTGCGCGGCACGGTCAGCCGTGGATTCGATTTTGCGCGTCTTCCGTACAGTAGACAGGAAGTGGATAGCATAGCGGCTCTATACCCTAGACGGAGTCAGAAGTACGTTGGAGCAGAGGCAACAGAGGAGCGGGCCAAATCTCTGGGTAAAGATGTGCGTTATATCCATTTCGCCGTACATAGTTTTCTTGATGACGAGTTTCCCCTGAATTCGGCTCTGGTGTTGACGATCCCGGCCAGCACTGATGGGCGGGAGAACGGTCTACTGCAAGCCTGGGAGATCTTCGAACAGGTTCGGCTCGATGCTGACTTGGTGACGTTGTCGGCATGCAGCACAGCAATGGGGAAGGAAGTCACCGGCGAGGGAATGATCGGCCTCACGAGAGCGTTTCAGTACGCAGGTGCCCGTTCCATTCTCGCATCGTTATGGAGCGTGAATGATGATTGGACGGCGGAGTTGATGAAACGGTTCTACACGGGGCTGAAAGCAGGCAAAAGTAAGGACGTGGCGCTTCAGCAGGCCCAAATCTCGCTGCTCCATGGTAAAGCGTCATCGAGCCCGTCATACTGGGCTGGGTTCACGCTGATAGGAGATTGGCAGTGAGATTTCCGGGCGAGATGCTGCCTGGCCCCGTGGGCTGTCCTCGTTGCGCACTGCACGGCTGACGCTCCGATGTCCAACTCGGCAAGTCCTTTGGATTCCCGTCGGGTCAAAGATTCTGTTGCGCGAACTACGGCATGGTTTTCGCCTCCGGAACTCTCACGGTGATATAATTGCTGCCTAAGGCCTTGCCAGAGAACGGTATTGGCGCTTCAAACTGCTCGGATGCATCCGCGGCCGGAACCAAGTTCCTGAATAGGGTGGCACTTCAGTGGCAGAGAGCATGAATCTTCGCCCCGAGCGATGGACCTTGACGCAGGAAGCTCTGGACCTCTTCCTCGCCCGACTGGACCCTGATCGGGACCGCGCGGGACAAATCTACGAACAGATTCGGCACAAACTCGTAACATTCTTCCGCTGCAACGGCTTCTGGGATGGTGAGGACCTCGTTGATGAGACTCTGGACCGGGTAATTCGTAGGCACGCCGAAGTGGAAATCATTGATTTGATGGCCTTTATCCGAGGAGTTGCGCGCCGAGTGGCATCGGAGAGCCACAAGTTGCAGGTCCGGCAAATACCCCTTGACGACGCCCCTGAGCTTGTTCGTAAGGACAATACTGTCAATGATCCGGAGGAAACAGCGATTGCTGAGAAGCGGCTCATATGCCTCGAACAATGTGCGAGCCGGCTCCACAAAGCAGACCGCGACTTGGTGGGCGAATATTACAGATACAAGGGCCGCCAAAAGATAGAAAACAAAAGGAAAATGGCTGAGGCGATGGGCATCACGCCTGGCACTCTAAGAGTTCGAGCGTTTCGTGTCCGCCTGCAACTGGAGGGCTGCATGACACAATGTATGGGAGGCGGTGTAACCTCATGAAACGTTTTCGTCAAGCAGCCACTCCGACTGTAGGAGGTAAGTGTGTGGTATGAGCCCGGCGAGGAGCCGTTCGTCCGTTATCTTCTCGGTGAACTTTCGGCGCCGGAGCGGGACCAATTCGAAAATGAATACTTCGCCGACGATGCCGTTCACGAACAACTGCTCGCCATGGAGTGCGAGTTGATTGACGCTTATGTGCGTGACGATCTATCCTCCGGCGAGCGCAGGGATTTCGAGAGGCGATACTTGACCACTTCCGAGGGGCGCGAAAGGGTTGAGCGCGCCCGCCTCGTCTGTGCCTATTCTGCCCCGGTGCCCCGCCTCAGTCTGCCTCGTTTCGAATCTCTGCCTCCCGATCCAGGCCCGAGCGAACTCCCGATGGCGGCTCTCGTTCCGGGACGCACGCCTGAGACCAATCGGGTTCCGGATTCCGTTCGGTCGGGTGAGAAAGCGCGCCGAATCATCCCATGGTGGGACGGCCTGATCGGCTTTTTTCGGTTTCAGCCGGCGGCCGTGAGACTGGTCTTCGTCCCCGCGGCGTTAATTCTTGTATTTGTACCCTTGGCCCTTATGCTGCGGAGCCGGCATGCGACGGAAACCGCGTCGGTCAGGGAACAGCCCCCGACTCTGCCGTCGCAGGTGCCGCATCCCCCGACTATGCCATCGCAGTTGCAGGACGTTGCGCCGACTTCGAACACTTCATCTGGCCCGCAGGGAACTGGGTTGCTCCGAAAGGAATTGAGGACTAATCGAATACAGGCGGAACATCTCCTCGAGACCCCATTAGCTTTTATCCTCACTCCTACGGTTCGTGGGGAAGGAGATGGTAATACTCTCCGGCTGCCTTCGGGCGCTCATCGGATAAAGCTCCAAATTGTGCTCCAAGGCGACGCCTACTCCACATACCGTGCGGATCTGCAGACACCGGAAGGCAGGCAAATCTTCACCAAGGACCATCTGCGGGCTGTCGCGGATCCGAAGGCCGGGAGAGTCGTTGAAATTATGCTCTCTTCAAGCATGTTGACGCAGGGTGACTACACTCTTCGACTCATCGGGGTTGATGAAGATGGGCACGCGGAGGTCGCCGGCGGGTATAGCTTTCGGTGCGCATCGACTCGCGCCCCGACGGCGCATAAGCCGGAATAGCGTGAAGTCGCTCCGTTTTCTTGCGGCGCAACTCGCTCCGCTCCGCAGATCTTCCATCTTGGCTTTTCGCGAGCTCAGATTTCGTGGGTGTCCAATCGCACGGCCAGTCGACCGGCCGATCGCAACGGGAACCGATGCGCGCTTCGGCAAGAGACACGCCAGGACAGATTGACCATCGCGACCGCGGCACGGCATGCCACAATACCCTTCGCTGGAAATCGTCACCATCGCGAGGCAATGCGTCCGGAGCAGTCTAGCCGGCCGGGCGGGTCACCCGGCGGCGACCTGCCTGCGAGAAATCAAATCATGCCATGCTTTCTCATCATCATCCAGGCCCACATCTTTACTTCGTTTGTGCCTTTGTTGTCTCTGTCCTTGTTCATCCACGGTGCCTTTGGGCGATCGTGAAACCAACTCTTGCTTTCGACCCCTGACCATGGTGTACCTCCGACCGCGGCGTGGGTGGCGTTGAAGTTACATTTAACCAGCACGCCGGTTATCATGAAAATATTCGGTGGGGCTCAAGGGCCCCGTGCCATCGACGCCGATCAACATAAGGGATTGCTCCTTTCATTCACAATCACCAACTTTCGCGTTCAGCCCCGATACATATTTCCGACCGGACGCATCGCTCGGTCCGGCCGGATCTCGTAGCCTCACTCCAAAGGCATATCGCAGGACGACGACGCGACGTTTTCAAGCCTTATCCTCGCCGCCTTCAGGCTCGACAGGCGCCTTCGGTTTCAAGACGTTTCACTGACAGCCTTTCCGCCTGGCATCATGCAATATCGTGTCGATCTTCTGCAGATAATTCCTGGCATGTTTCGCTTCGTCTATATCGGGATTCAGTTGGACGACTTTGGCGTAGTGTGCTCGTGCGGTCAACAGGTAGTCGCAACGTCCAGGATCTGCGTTGAACAGGTCGCGATGAATGTTGGCGGTGATGAAATGTGCCATGACATCATCCGGCCCGTACTTAAGGGCGCGCTCGCAGGACTCTCGCGCTCGTAGTGGGTTGCCCAGCCTCTCCTCACACAAGCAGACACCCAAACATCCTGCACTTCGTTCGCTTTCGTAAGCAAGTCTCCGATCGGGATGTGAGCGTCTGCCGAGATGAAGGCCGATAAAATGAAAAGCGAGCCATTGGTATGCCGGCGTCGAGAAGTTTGTCAACCGAAGAAAGGCTCTGTAGTTGTCTCGGGCCTCTTCGTACAGGGGTGCCCACCGTTCCCGCTCTTTAGCGGGTATGGAAGCAGCGACCTGCCGGAGTGCGTCCGCCTTCCATAGGTGGGCCTGGTCATTCGACGCTCGGAGTTCCAGTGCTTTGTCGGCAGCCTTGATGCAAAGGTCCCAGATGCCCTTGTCCCAATACGCCCGGGCTATTAGCGAGTAGGTCTCATCGCTGGTGGGTGCTAGGCGCATTGCATCGCTCAGTTGGCGTATGGCTTCATCTGGATCACCGTTTTCGATGAGGACCGCAGCATATTGAATTCGTGCATCGACAAAGCTGGGGTCGAGGTCAATGGCTCGCTTATAGGCATCGATGCTTGCCCGCTCTTCGGACAGCAACTGATTCACTTGACCGAGATCAAACGCTGCTCGGCTAAACGACGGATCCTCGCTTAAGGCGCGTAGAAACAGATCGCGTGCCTTTCTGAGGTCGCCTGCTGTCTGCGAACGGCGGACAGGGGCAATATTCGCAGGAGTGAGGGCTGAGCGGTGCGTGAATAGAAATCGTTCGCCGTCCGCAGCAAAGCCCAGCGCCGCTTTCTTGATCTGGCGTACGTATCGAATTCGCAGACTCACGGTTACCTCCTCTCCCGGGACGACCATCACTTCCTTACGGTCGGGCTCATAGCCTTCCTTTACGCCCTCAACTGAATGGAGACCGCTCGACAGGCCGCTAAGGGAGAGAGGCCAGGTCTTCGAGACCTTGCCAATAAGGTTGCCGTCCATGTAGACCTGCACATCGTCCATGTTGACCTCGACGACAGCGCTGCCTACCATGGACGGCGAAGTAGCTACACCAAGGCATCCGTGACTCACACCGAGCGCCATTTCCGGTTCATAGTCGCCGCGATCGCTTGGAGTCTGGAACACATGGCGATCCCTGGCGTACCGCTGCACATTGGACCGAACGTACTCTACGAGCTCGTGAGCGGTTATGACGCCATCGCATGGATCGTTGTCCGCATTGCCTTTGAGACCCTGCACGACAAAGTACGTGAAAACACCGAAGCCGGTGGACAGCATCGGATCCTCATAGCTCTTCTCTCGCGCGGTTGTGGCTGTTAGGGTGAGAAACGATTTCGGCAGATCCTGTAGCTGAGCATCCATTAATTCACTTGTGCCATCCGCGAAGATCTTGCCGGAGTGGCAGGCGTCCGTCAGGAGGACTTTCCAGTGTGCCTTGACTCGTGTGGCGAGCACGTCCCCGAGGATATCCATGGGATACGCCGTATCCTCGAGATGGCTAGGATCCACATCCCAAGCTGCCAGGTAGCCACGCCCGCTCTTTACAAACCCATGCCCTGCAAAATAGACGACGACGCGGTCTGCAGGCTGAGCAACCGATGGCAGCCACGCCTCAAGCTCTTGACGAATGTTCGAGATTGTTGCCGCTTTGCCTTTCAGCAAATGAACGTTTTCCGAAAGGAATGCGCCTCCCTCTTGACTGATCAAAACACGATACATCGCTTCCGCATCGCTCTCAGGAAATTGAAGGTTCCCAGGCGCAGCGAGCTGTTGATAGCTGGAGATGCCAATAACGACTGCATATCCCCGCGGGATCGCGATTGCTTCCGCTTTTCCAGGGTCGCCTACTGGTTTGACTTCAAGATCCCTGCCAGAGACCCGGTCCTGCCTCCTTGCTTGAGAAAGGGGCTGGGCGCATAGCAGAACCGCTGACAGCAGGATCAGGATCAGGCATATCATTTGTGTGGCCCCCGAATTCCCTATTGGCTTTCGCATACACCCCCCGCCTAGTGCTTCAAGCGCAGCTCAGCAACAACTCGGCTACCGGGAACTGGCGACATATTCACGGCGTAAACAGAATGTGGAGGCTCGCCCGGAGACAGGGCTTCTTCAATCTTTTTGATCCCGATATCGCGACCGCGCAATTGGGCATGCAACTGGTCGACAGCCTTGCTGAGGTCCACACCGGCTATTTGTTCTGTCGGGTCCGGAGCGAGTACGGCCGCCGGGGCACTCGGCGTTACGCCCCGCTCAATGGCCGCATTCAGGGCAACGAAATCCTCTCGATCACGCCCAAGTACGACAAAGATGTGTTCCACGCCTGAGGGTGGCTTCAATTCGAAGCAGTCTTCTGAGGGCACTCGAACCTGTCTGTGAGCCTCCACACGATTACTCGTGCCGGGAGTCAAATAAGGAAAGAGAGGCTGCCAGGCGCCGCTCGAACCCCGTCCGAAAACGTACAGATAGCCCGAGTAGTTCGGTTCAATCTCCAGGACGAAACGGTCCCCGGTTCGGAATTCGCGGTCCACGCTTTCTGGCTCGAACTCACCGGACTTCGGATTCTGTAACTCGACATTGTAACGAAGGCCGAGGTTCGGGACGGATGCAGTTGTCCGAGTCAGCTCCTCCACGGTACTGGAGGGCAGGTGTTCCTTTGGCGGAGTCGAACGGCTGGCAGGCGTAGGTGAATTTGTGACAGAAGTCCGTTTGTGTACAGTAGGCCGCCGAGTCTGTTCCGGGATTGGTTGATAGAACAGTTCCCTGGGCGAGAGATGCTGCGCTGACTGCGGCCAAGCCGCCGCAGCAAGTGTAAACATTAAGTACCAATTGCCTATGATTCGCATTGCTATAACTCCTTGAAGTTACTGGAGTCAAAGTTCGTCGTCACCCGAAAGCGAATTAATCGCCTGTCGGTCGGCGGGCATTTCCGCCAGCAATTCCCAGATCGGATGTGACGCTCTCGGCAACGGCCACCCCGTTTCGTCAGTCAAGATTGAGCCAGATGCGGAGCGACCTGCTAGGGAGAGTCCCCAGTGGTAAACCAAATGTCGACGATCCAGCAACCGAGCCGAAGCCGATGTAGTTTTTATTGCCCAAAAGATTGTCCCCCTGCACGCCCAGATTAACGTAGAGTTTTTTGTGGGTCTTTGACCACAAGGTCGGCAATGCGAGGCGCTTGGATGCGTAGAGTTCCAGTGAATTGTAACTCGGCCCGGTTCCACTGTTCCGGGCCCTGCCGCCGCGATCGGTGTACAGGCCGTTGCTGGCTGGGTCGAGCCCCGTTGTGATATTGAATGGCACCGAACCCCGCAGACTGTCCGTCAAGGTGACGTAGACCGCCCCTGGCAACTGAAAACTGTCGGTGATCGTGATGCTGTGAGCAGGAATTCCGGCGCTCCGTGCCCAATCGGCGTGGATATTATCCTGGCGGGCCGGAAATGAAAAGGGGCCATCCGTGTTATCGCGTGAATGAATCCAGTCATAGTGGATGGCGGCGGAGTGCCTGCCCCACCTGTAACGAAGTTGGGGATGCAAACGCTGTTTTTCGGCGGAACGGTTAGACTCCAGCAGGTCCAGCCATCCGCTCCCATCGGCCAGGCGCGTGGAGCCCAAGAGGTGTCGGTCGCGCGTCGACGTGTATTCGATATTCATTGTGAACTGTCCCAACCTCCGCTCCACAGAGGCTTTCTCCATCAGTTGGCGTGGACGGGTCAAATCGGAGGAGAATCCTGTACGAATCGGGTTCTGAATTTGTAGCGGCACGATGGATGTGTCAAAGAACGGAACGCCAATGGCCATGAATTGTTGGAGGTGGAGCCCATTCGTCTCGAGAACTCGCATGAATATGTTGTTGCCCACGTCATGTACAAACAGCCCGGCGCCGGCCCGAATCACCAAACCGCACCACCGCGCCGCCCCCGCAAGACGGGGTGAAAACATCGTCCCGAGTCCGGTCTGGTAATCTGCGCGCAAGCCACCGGTGATGAGCAAGCGCGGTGACCGTACTAGTTCCTTCTGAACGAATGGCGCCGCATTCAGGCTCGCATGATGAAGCGTACCGTTTCCCGTCGTCACGAACCAAGTCCCAGTTGGCGCCCCGGCCAAGGCATCCGTGTAGGCTTGACCGTTTTCGAATGTGAAGCTGCCTGCCGGGTTGGGGGTGTCTTGCTTGAAGTCGCTAGATCTGGAGACTGTGATCCCGACAGCCCAGGACGGCGGCCCAGGTGTGGATTCGAAGACATTCTTCCAGGTCCACGTTGAGTGAGCGGAAATTCCGCTGGCGAAGGGTGCTCCACCTGTCACGAAGTCGCCGAGTACTGTTACGCCCGGCCCGTCGCTGTTCGCTCGGGTCTCCGAACTCATTGTTGACATTATTAAACCGCCACGATATTCGAATCGATCTCCGCTTTTGCTTGCTGTTGCACGTGCTTCGCGAACAGTCAAAGACGAGCCAAAACCTGCTTCGGGCAATGTCAGCCCTCCGACACCTAAGTTCGATCCGGCGCTGCGCGACTCGCGGTAAGCCAGGTGGGCTCGAAGAGTTTCGGTGCCGGAGTAGTAGATCTCGAGGGACCCAGACCCGGAACGGCTCCCCACCAAAGCCGATCGGGCGCTCGTTTCTTTGCCAAGCGAGGCGGTCGACGGGAGAACCGCCACGATGGGTACGTCAGCCTGATTGGATCCCAGGTCAAAGCGTACCGAAAACGCCAGAGGAAGCCAGGGTATTGGCCCAGTTACCCCACCTCCTTGATCTGTCGCTTTCGACCGAAGGTTGGGAGCAAGAGTATCACGCCCACCAGCGCCGAGCGAGGCGCCTCCCGCGCTAAACCGGAGTTGCCGGGCGGGTCCCTTAGTGGTGATGTTGATCGCAGTAAGGTCACCATCCGCGTATTCCGCAGAGAAGGGATCGGCGTTAACGGTGATCTGCGCGACAGTATCGGCGTTTGGCAACTGGCTGCTAGGCAGCCCGTCCACGTAGACTGCGGTTTGGCCCACTGTCGCCCCAGCCTGCAGCCTCGCATAACGGATCATCTCTGCAGTGTTGTTCGAAACACGTTTCAACTCGTCGTCAGAGACCGATACCGAAGCTAGCGAACTCCTCAAGCGGGCCGCGGCATCTTCTTGCCAGGCGCTTACGGTCACGGTCTCCTTTACCGTGGCGAGGGTGAGCCGGATCAATAACTCCTCCGTCTCCCTTTCGATTTGTTCATAGTACGGGGCAAAACCTAGGCGAGTGATGGCGACAGAACAAATCGTGGTGTCGCCGCCCGCAGGAAAAACGAACCTACCTAGGGAATCGCTCTGAGTGCACATGATCCGGCTTCCACAGGTCAGCGTGATCTCCGCATTCGGCACCACAAGGTCGTGAGGATCCAGAACCGTCCCAGCGAGCCCCGCCGCAAACCCCGCCAGAGGGGCCCAGACAGCCGCCACAACGATTTTGGGCCAAGCGCGCATGGTTATTTCCTCACGACCCAAGGCTCTCAACGATCAAAAGCCACAGGAACTAGGCAGCGTCAGACCGAGTTGATGCGCAAGTTGTTCAAGCTCTTGCGCGAGCGATTGCAATTCAGCTGGGATGGAGTTGGTGCCCGCGCAGGAACAGACCTTTCCAGCGTCATTGAGGACCGTTTGAGCGGCCGATTTACACTGGTTGAAGCTCGACGACGCCGAACTACAGATGTTGATTTCGGAGTTGAGGTCGGAGTACACCTGGTTCGCGAGCGAAGTGCAATCCGGCGTGCTGCTTTTGCCGATCACCCCCGACGCCACAAGCCCGCCCCCGATCGCGGCGGCACCACCGGCCGCGATACCAGCAACGGCCAAGCCGGACAGCCCACCGGAAGTGGCGGTGCCCACGGCCGCGGAACTCGCCGCGCCGGCAGCCCCGGAGCCGCCAGCCGACGCGGATGATGCCGCGCCCTGGGATCCCGCAGTGCCCGCCGAGCTCCCCGGGACTTTTCCAGCCGCCCGCGCCGCCGCAGCGGTTAGGAAGTTCGTCTGCTGGATACTGGTCGTTACGCTCTGACCCTGAAAAGTCGCCCGGACCTGAATCCGGAATGATCCCTTTCCAGACGGCCTTACTGCCGCGGCTTCGGCCCTGCCGTCACCCCCAGTCCCCAGAGACACTTCTCTCCTGCCGTTCACGAAGGCCGCACTGGGACCGCCACGCGGCAGCAGGAATACTACCAGCGCCCCGGCAACTGGGAGGTCATTCTTGTCACGTACCTCCACAACCGACTTGACGGCGGTCTTTTTCTTGATGATGTTGACGCCGTCCTCGCCCTCAAGAACGACGATCTTCAGGCCAGCGAAGGCCGGAGACAGCGCCCCCGGCCCCCCGGCCGTTTGCTGCGACCAGGTGAGTGATGAGAATAGCATGATCAAACCCACCGCTACGATGTGCTTCCAGCTGTGCATATCAAAACCTCCACACCAGATGTTCTTCTAATCGGAACGACGGCGACGCGGAGTTAGAGCCCCGCACCAAGCGGAGCCAGCAGCGCGATCCGCCAAGGACCGCGCCATGCTTGCGACCAGCGCATCGCACTCGATACCTATGTGGGCCCATTCGAAAAACGTTACAGGTTCGTCCGACGCTTTGAGCGCGCTATTGCGGTTAGTGACAACCGATAGGCGCAATTACAGTAATCGAGGCGAGAAGAGGTGTGCGTTTCTGAGAACTAGTGACGTGGTGTTTCGGGCCGACGCGGTTTTCGCCGAGCCCGAGATCTACGAAGCGTTGGAGGGGCGTGGTGTGAAGCGCGCGATCCGCATCCCACAAAAACAGCCGCAGCAAGGCATCGCGGCATTGCTGCCCCGTCCGATGGGACGCCAAGCCACAAACTCGGTGTCCGGCACAGAGCTTTCCTGTAGAGGGCGCCAGCTGGAAAGCGGCTGCACCATTAAGAGGGTTCGCCGCGGGCTCAGAGTCGCCGCGAGCGCCGTTTCTACCCCGGTAGTCCTCCTGCTCGTTCGGGAGTCCTGTCCAAGCCGGCGTGGCCAAGCGGTAACGTTTTTCGCTGCCTACCACTCTGAAAATGAAGGAGGATCTGCAAAATGAACCGTCCTGTACTGCGCTACGCCGGCCTGCTTCTGATGTTGGTGGCGGCCGCGCTTGCTCAAAACTCGCCAACCTTGACCGTGATCAACAACGCTCGCGATGCTGCCTCTGTCCGTGTGGTGGGGCCATCACCCGGCTCTCTCGAAGTGGCTTCGGGAACAAGCCAGACCGTAGCCGTGTCCGGTGGCATCTACTACCTTAAAGTCCGCTACTGCAACTCGCGAGGCGACTGTAGCTACACAAGAACTGGTTCGTTCACGGTTACACAAACTCCGTATTCGGTAAGTGAAATCACAGTCACCCTCCACTCGACCGGTGGTAACCTGAATGAGCGAAGCATCTCCGAGTCGGAGTTCAATGGCTCATACTAAGTAAACCCGAAGCTTTACTGTGGCGGGTCTATGGATCACAGACGTCGCAATGAACTGCAAGGACAACCGCGACGTGTGAGGGCACATCGACCGTGGCATTAGTGCCGCGCGGGCGGCCACAAAGGCCAAGGAGACAATAGGAATGGAACTCTCGTACCGTCAACCATTCGATGAGAAGTACATCAGTGCTGTCCCTCGGGGATCGGGCATATACGTCATTTTCGACCTTGCCGGCCCTATCTACGTCGGCCGCTCTGCCGTAGACATCCAAGGCAGGCTGCAAGCGCACCTAAGACAGCGTGGGAATCGCAACGTGGCGCTGGCGCTGCGGCTTCAGGCGGCGGCCTCGCTGACGTTCGCGTACTGCAGCATGCCCGTAGAGTTCCAGCGGGACGTCGAGGCGGTGTTGATAAGGCACTTGGGGGTCACCGCCTTTGCGAATCTGCGGAGGGAAGCCTGCCCGGAGGATTGGCCCATACAGTGGACACGATTGGCCACACAGGCGGGCACGCCGCCCCGTTAGGGGGTGCCCAGCGCACTACGCGCGAACGTTCCGCTAACGGACCGCTAACGGACTCTTCGCGTCTTGCCCTGGCAGGACGCAGCGCCGGCCGCGGCCGGGTTAACCAGCTGCTCGAAAGGGGGAGCCCGTTGAGGCGCGATAGCACCTGCGCCACCTGACGCTGTGTCTATCGGCGCACCTCTTCGCTACGGCTCGACGGGTTGAGCGCGCGTTATTCAAGGATTGTGAGCCGGGGACTCGACACACCTATGGGTGCGCTAGCCGTTGCCGGGCGTCCCCCGCAAACGCCAAAGGCTCCCCCAACGGCCGGTTTCATAGGACCGGATGCGTCGAAACGGCGACCACGTGGTTCGGGACAAGGAGTCTACGCAGCATGCGTGGCTCGGAAACTCCGCGCAAGCTCCCGCCTCAGGCGGAAGGCGCGCACTCTGAGGTTCTCCCGGCTGATATCAAACAACTTCGCCATGAATTTCTTGGATTCTATTTTTTCCGCCTTCTCATGGGAATAGTACGCCAAGATGAATTCGCGGTCGGCAGGTGCGAGCAACTGGAGGCAGTGCTCAAGGCACTCAAGGCGGCGCTCGCTCGCGGCCGTCTCATCTGAATTCGCGCTTGGTGCGACCAGTCGGTTCATTTGGAACTCCGCGAGTTGCATCGGCCGGCTTCTCAAGAACTCTGACGCCACGCGGCGCGCAACTCCGAGCATGAAAGGAATTAGCACCCGAACTTCATCGATTCGCCTGACAGTGCGATCGATCGTTTCATCAGCGCACTCCTCGGCGTCCCAACAACCTCGGGAGCGGAAGAACGTTAACAGCTTCCGATATATCTTTTCGTATTCAACGGCCGCCGCTTCGCGGTCAAGGTTGAGGAGAGCCAGGAAGCGATTCCAGGCTTCGGCAGTGGGCGCCCAAGACTGGCGACCTTTGCCTCGGGGTATTTTGACCCCCACACCACTCAAACTGGCTCGAGATGTTCCGTTTCGCATGTGCTGATCTCCGTGGACGACGCTTAATTCGTCGCTCATCAAGGCATGCGAGAAATGGTGCGTCGGCCGGTAATGGATTTTGGATGTGCAGTCCAAGTCTGGAATCTGACGCACTGGAAGGGACCAGCGATAAAATGATAGGCCTTCTTGGTTAGGCTCTTCGGGATTAAAGGAACGGACTGCAGGAACGCAAGACCGGCGTCCGAAGCGCTGGAAACCTACGTGATGCTCTTCCCAAGTTCACGCTGGAGCCATGCCTTCGCAAAGCGCCAGTCCAGCTTCACCGTCTCCGGAGATGTGCCCAATACGGCCGCAACTTCATCCACCGTGAACCCGCCAAAGAACCGCAGGTTGACCACGTGCTCTTGGCGCGAATGCAGCTTGCCAAGTCGTTCAAGCGCCTCGTCCAACGCGATCACCTGATCGGATTTCTGCTCTGAAACCGCTAGAGCCTCGTCAAGGGAAAGCCGCCGCTCTTGGCCTCCGCGTTTTTCCGCGTTATGCGTTCTTGCGTGGTCGACCAAGATTCGGCGCATGGCCTGTGCCATCGTACAGAAGACGTGTTTGCGGTTTTCCCATCTAAATGGCTGTCCCTGAAACACCCTGGCGTACGCCTCATTGACCAAGGCCGTTGTCTGAAGCGTGTGATCGGCACGCTCTCTACGCATGTACGCCCTGGCGATTTGCCGGAGATCATTGTAGATGACCTCAAACAGCTCCGGTATAGTTTGCGTTCGGCTCGCGGTCCATTCTTGTACGAGCTGATTCATCTCGCGGTGTGGATCGACTGTTTCCATGTCCTTCACACTGAGTTGGATTGTCCCTCCGGCCATTGTACGCAAGTCGGTTTACCTGTGCGCTTCACGCTCTGAAGCGTGAGGAGGAAGTTGAGAATCAAACGACGAGAGTTTCTGATCCTTGCGACCGGTGCTATGATGTTTTGCCGATACGCATGACCTCGTGGATGAGGGCGGAACGTAAAAAGGGTTTCGCCAGGTCTTCGCCGCCAGCCCGCTTGGGGGCACCAGCACCCTTGATTTCACCCTGCCCTCTACATGCAGAGCTGAATCAGCAGCCGGTGAAAGCTTATTACCGGTTTGACGACCAGATTCCGCTTGTGAGAGTAGCCGCATTAGAGGGTTCGGGCCGCCGGAATGAAGTGGTACCGTTTCGGTCGCGCGACTCTTAGCGATTCGGTGTAGCACTCCGGGTTGCTACGCCGAGCTACGGTTTGAATCGGCTGTCCAGCCGTGCGTTACGATGGTTGTCACTGTTCGCAAGGGCCGGCGTAATTGACCGGCTGCAACCCGATTCTCGGGTCGGCGGAGTTTTCCTGATGTCTGAAGATCGCCCAGAAAAGCTTCGGCAATTGTTCGAGGATGCGCTTCGGCTGCCGGAGTCGGAGCGAGGCGCGTTCCTGAGGCTTAAATGTGGGTCTGATCGGGAATTGCTGGAGGAGATCGAGGCCCTTCTGTCGCAAGCAAGCAGCACCAGTAGCACGATCGGGGGCCTTAGGCTCGGAGAGAGCCCCGCAACCATCGCGACCACCGCGAATGGAACGTCCACCGAGTCCTCACCGGCGGGCGGGCTAACTGAACACGACCATTTCGGACCGTACTCCATACTCAGGCCCATCGGCGAAGGGGGGATGGGAACGGTTTATCTCGCTGAACAGACCCAGCCCATCCGCCGACAAGTTGCACTTAAGGTAGTCAAGCTGGGCATGGACACACGGCAGGTAATCGCCCGCTTCGAGGGCGAGCGCCAGGCGCTCGCGATGATGGAGCATCCCCACATCGCCCACGTTTATGATGCCGGAACCAGCGAAAAGGGACGCCCCTACTTCGTTATGGAGTACGTGCCGGGCGTTGCCATTACGCAGTACTGCGACGAGCGGCTTCTGGATACGCGGGAGCGCTTGAAAATCTTCGTGATAGTTTGTGAGGCGCTCCAGCACGCGCATCAAAAAGGCGTCATCCATCGCGACATCAAGCCGTCCAATATTCTGGTCTTCGACCAGGACGGCAAGCCGGTTCCCAAGGTGATTGATTTCGGCATCGCTAAGGCCACGGACCAGCCCGCGGCGGGGCATACCGCCTTTACCCAGGTGGGCAGTCTCGTGGGAACGCCTGAGTACATGAGCCCCGAGCAGGCCAATCTCACCAATCCGAACGTCGACACCGCCACTGATGTCTATTCGCTCGGTGTGCTCCTCTACGAACTGCTGGCGGGTGCGCTTCCGTTCGAGGGCAGGTTTCTGCGACAAGCCGGACTGGCCGAGTTGCTGCGTATCATCCGCGAGGAAGTGCCGCCAACACCATCGGACAGAATTACCGAACTGGGTGAGACAGCGTCTCAAGTGGCGCGCTGCCGACGGACCAATCTCGCCACTCTGCGCCGGCAACTTGCGGGCGATCTCAACTGGATTGTGATGAAGGCACTGGAAAAGGATCGCTCCCGCCGGTACGCCTCGATGTCGGAGTTCGCGGCTGACATCCAACGGCATCTGAGTGATGAACCAGTGCTGGCAGGGCCGCCCAACGCGCTGTACCGTGGACGCAAATTCGCGCGACGGCACCGGATTGGCATGGCCGCCTCGCTATTAGTTGTCGCTTCTCTGGTCGGCGGCATAATTTCCACTGCAAGGGAAGCGCACGTAGCGCGGATGAGGGAGTTGACGGCGGACGCAGCCGTGCTACAGACGGAAGATCCAGCCCTTGCTTTGTATTTGGGATGGCAAGTTGCCCACATGGGTCGTCCCCTGCCAACAGGGTTGGAAGGAGTGCTCGCAACATCGTTAACGAATGGGCCGAGTTACGGGGTCTTGTCGAACCAGGAGGCCGAGGCGATCGATGTTTCCTGGAGTCCAGACGGCAAGACGTTGGCGTCTGCGGGCGACGATGGAAAAATCCGCCTGTGGGAGGCTGCGACTTTCAAACTGCTACGATCCTTTCAGGACCATCAAAAATATGTGAAGAGCATCGCCTGGAGTCCCGATGGTCGTATGTTGGCATCGGCAGGTGACGATCGGACGGTCGAAATGTGGGAGGCGGCCAGCGGTCAACCAATCCGCACTCTGCAAGGTCACGAGGACGCGGTGTCCAGCGTTGCCTGGAGCCCGGATGGAAAGACATTAGCATCAGCGAGTTCCGACCATACAATCCGCCTGTGGAGCGCTGCTAGCGGTCAAGGACTCCGCACGCTTCAGGGCCATAAAAGCGGGGTGTTCAGTATCGCGTGGAGCCCAGATGGAAAGACCCTGGCATCGACGAGCGATGATAGGACGATCCGGGTGTGGGATGTGGGAACCGGTCAAACGCTGCGTATTCTGCAAGGGCATCAGGATCTCAGAATCGCCTGGAGTCCAAATGGAAAGACTTTCGCATCCGCCAGTCCAGATGGGACAGTGTGGCTCTGGGAGATCGCCAGCGGTCGAACGCTGCACACTCTGCGAGGTCATCAAGCTATTCTCAACTGCGTTGCCTGGAGCCCGGATGGAAAGACTCTGGCATCGGCGGGTCTCGACCGGACGATCAGATTGTGGGATCCGGACACCGGTCAAGCAATCCGCACCTTGCAAGGCCATCAAAATGCTGTGAACAGCATTGCCTGGAGCCCAGATGGGGCGACGCTGGCATCCGCGAGTGCCGACCGGACGATCCGCCTGTGGCAGACCGCTATGGGCCAATCTCTCCGCACGCTTCACGCCCCCGGTTTCGCATTTGCCTGGAGTCCAGATGGGACGATGTTGGCATCAGCCGGTGGCGACGAGACGAGCCAAGTGTGGGACGCGGCCACCGGTCAATCAATTCGCGCTCTTCGCGGCCATGCCTTCGAGAGCATTGCCTGGAGTCCCGATGGGAGACTCTTAGCATCGCCGAGCGACGACAAGACGATTCAGCTGTGGAATATGGCAAGCGGTCAACCAATCCGAAGTCTAAGCGGCCATCAAGGTGACATACGCAGCGTTGCGTGGAGTCCAGATGGGAAGTCCCTGGCATCCGCGAGTGAAGACGAGACGGTCCGACTGTGGGACACGGCTAGTGGTCAAGTGTTGCGCATCCTGGAAGGTCATAGGAGTTATGTGAACAGTGTCGCGTGGAGCCCCGATGGAAGAACCGTGGCATCCGCGAGTTTTGACAATACGGTCCGCCTGTGGGACGCAGCCAGCGGCCGAACCCTCCGCACTCTGCACGGCCATCGAGATTTCGTACGCAGTGTTGCATGGAGTCGAGATGGAAAGATCCTGGCATCGGCCGGTGACGACCGGACGATTCGGCTGTGGGACGCAGTCGCAGGTTTACTGTTGCGCACCCTACAAAATCAGGGCTATCTGTTTGGGATCGCCTGGAGCCCAGATGGAAGGACCCTTGCATCCGCGGGTGATCCGACGATCCGGCTCTGGGATGCTGCCACCGGGCTACACCTCCGCACCCTCCAGGGACATACCTCTCATGTCAGCGGCGTTGCATGGAGCCCGAATGGGAAGACCCTGGCATCCGTCGGAGACCGCACAATCCGACTATGGTCTGGCACGCTCGATGGCCTGCTCGATCAAGCGCGGCGCGACATTCGACTCTTTACGCCTTCGCGGGAGGATTGTCAACGCTATTTCGGATTTGACACTTGCCCGCCTGTCCGGTGACAGCCCATGTCAAATTCATAGTGGGCTCTTCTCGTGCCTCTCCTTCATGACCTGCAGACTCTCTCGCGCATCAGATGCCTAAAACGATTGCCGCTTTGGGGTGGTCAATCCGCGTGTATTAGTGGGCGTCGGCAATGTGCCGACGAACCCAGGCATGCTGGAAGCGTCCGGGTGGTATGATGGTCTGCCACACTGAAGTGGATTGAGGTCGTATATCGTGTCACGAGGACTTCGATGACACCGGAGCGTTTGGGGAGGCTTCGCCAACTGTTCGAAGGCGTGCTTCGGCTGCCGGAGTCGGAGCGAGGCGCGTTCCTGAGGCGCGACTGCGGGGCAGATCGGGAACTTTTGGAGGAGATTGAATCCCTCTTGGCGCAGTCGGGCGGCTCCAGCACGACGATCAAGGGCCTGCACGTCAAGAACGGCGCCACCGAAGAACCTAACGCGTGTATCCGACTAAAAGGGCGGTACCTTTTGCAGCGCGAAATTGGGCGAGGGGGCTTTGGCGTCGTATACCTTGCCACGGATGAAGAACTTCTGGGGCGCCGGGTGGTCGTCAAAATTCTTCACAGCGCACCACCTGGTTCTTGGGCACGGAGAAAGTTTCGCAACGAGATCGAAGCCTTGGCGCGGCTGAACCACCCTGGCATCGTGTCGATCTTGGACTCGGGCGAGACCGATGAGGGGCGACCGTTCCTAGTAATGGAGTATATCGAGGGTGCAGCCCTTCGGTCCTTGTTCCGGCCAGAAGGCATGGATCTCGAACGCGTTGCGGAAATTGTGCGCCAGGCTGGCGCGGCACTCGAAGCGGCTCACCGGAGCGGCGTGTGGCACCGTGACCTGAAACCCGAAAATATCCTGATCCAAACAATTGAGGACGGAGAGCAGCGGGTCAAACTCATTGATTTCGGCATCGCGACAGTAGAACGCTCCGAAATCTCGGACGATTCCTGCAGTCGTGTCGCCGGTACTTTCCGCTACATGGCTCCCGAGCAGCTGATGGGCAGGCCGAGTGCTGCCAGCGACATTTATGCGTTGGGGGTGGTGACGTACGAGATGACAACGGGCAGGATGCCATTCCCCGCCGAAACTGCTGTAGAACTTCACGCGATGCAAAAGGCGGGTGTGCAGGTTAGGCCGCGAAGCCTTCGGCCGAACATTCCGGAACCAGCCGAACGATCGATCCTCAGAGCCCTTCAGTTTACTGAAGGCGATCGGTACCGGACGGTAATGGATTTTCTGCACGAGTTGATCCTAGGTCTTCGGTCGACCAAGGCTCGGGAGCCATTTGCCAGGGCCGATCGCGATCCCCACATTGGACGGCTGGTTGTCAAAATGTGTGACCGACGAAGCCAGGTGGATGAGTTCAGAGCCTTTCTGGCATGCAGCATGGTGCGCCATCCCGGTCGGACAGTCTTCTGCCTCATTCACGGAGATGAAGGAGAATGTCACGAGAGCCTCATCGAGCGGCTGGCGTACAACGTCGAACTGCTTCACTTTAAGAGGCATGGTGATGATGGACCCTCGGTGAAGATCGTCAAGGTGCCGTGGCAGTATGAAGGACCTGTTGAAGTACGGATGAATCGGCTCATCGCCTGGCTTTTCGAGCGCTTCGGCACAGGCAACGCCCTGCGGCTGGACGACACGTCTCCCGCCGCGCTGGGTGCCCTGCTTGCATCGGCCTGCGCCGGCTTCGTCTTTGTGCAGCATGACGTCCGCGCCGCGCGCTGGGATGACCAGATTAGGAGTTTGATTCAGGCCTATAGAGAATACCTGGCTAAGATGCCCCAAGCTGTACGCATGCCGCAGATTGTCGTCTGCCTCAGTGTCATTTACCCCTCGGATTCGGCGCCTGAAGGCCACCGTCTGATGTGGAGTCCCAAAGCGTTTGCTCGAAAGATGCTAAAAGCGCGCGCCCGCCGAGATCTTGCCGACATAGCGCGCGGTAGCGGAGATGCCCAAAGTCCCGTTATATGCGATTGTATGCTTCTGGATGAGCTCAAACCGATTACGCGGGATGACGTGTTGGAGTGGTTCAGCCTTCACAATATCCTGGAGACAGAGGAGCAAAGGCTTAGGGCAGCGCAAAAGATCTTCACAAGCACAGGTTCCTCGGCCGCCAAGAGGATGGCGGAAATCGAAACTCACTTGAGGGAAGTTCAACACACGTTCCTTCTGGAGCGAGGCTTTATATGAAATCCAATAGTTCTTTTGCACTTTATTCTGGCGAAGGTCAGACGTTACTTCACAGGAACATGGTGCTGCCGCCATTCAGCAGGGTCGAGCGATTGGACGATCCGAGCCTGTATCTCGCCGATAAGCCTTTACGGGACGCTGTCAACGTGGCGCTGGCACTCGGAGTACCATTGCTGCTAACCGGCGAGCCCGGAACCGGCAAGACGCAACTGGCGTCCAGCGTTGCTTATGAGCTGAATCTGCCACCGCCATTGGTGTTCAACACCAAGACAACGTCGACGGCAAAAGACCTGTTCTATCGATACGATACGTTGCGGCACTTTCATGATGTCCAGTTCCGTAAAGACGATGTTCCCGCTCAAGAGTACATAACCTTCGAAGCGCTCGGGCTTGCCATTCTGTTATCGATGAAACCGCTGGAGGCCGACGAGTTCCTGCCTGAATCATTGCGGGGGAAAGGGCCGACTCGGTCGGTGATCTTGATCGATGAAATCGACAAGGCACCTCGAGATCTTCCTAACGATGTTTTGAATGAAATTGAAAGCATGGCGTTCTCTGTGAGGGAAAGTGGGCGATCGTTTGCGGCTGATATCGGCTTTCGACCCATAATCATACTGACCAGTAATTCCGAGAAGAACCTGCCGGATGCGTTTCTTCGCCGCTGTGTTTTTTACCATATTCCGTTTCCAAGTCCCGACCGGCTGCGATCTATAGTCAAGCGACGGTTGGAGGCGACGTTGAACTTCACGTCACAGATGCTTGAGAATGCGATCTCCCATTTTGAGAAGATCCGGTCACTGCCGTTGAAGAAGAAACCGGCAACGGCAGAGTGCCTTGCGTGGCTGCGGGTTCTGCAAAGACTTGCCATCGATGTCAAGAATCTGAAGCCAGGTGAGGCAGAAAGCTTGGTTCTAAGCTACGCCGCACTAGCCAAGAGTAAGGAGGACATAGCGGTGTTGGAGCGGGCTGCGGGAGCGGTTGGTGATTACCACACGTGATCCCGAAGGCAGTGCCTATGAATGCCGTTAAGCCCATCCCGCCATTGTTGTTCGAGGACTTTCTGGGGCATTTGCGCCGTTTGGGGTTCCAAATAGGAATTGATCACCACATTCGTTTGCAGACTCTCCTGCCGCACGTCTGGGGACAGATCTCGCCCGAAGACCTGAAGTCCCTCCTTTGTCCCCTGTTCGCAACCAGCGAAAAGCAACAAGCGGCGTTCTACGTAGCTTTTGATAGCTTTCTGGGTCTACTTTCCCCAAGGCAGCAGGCAGCCGTTTTCGGACCTTCGGAGGTGTCCGGGCGGGACCGTGAATCATCGAAACGGCGAGGTCTGACCGGATGGCAGTACTATACGGGAGCCATCACCATATTGGCTATGCTCTGCGGCCTCGCGATTTGGAAGTCTCAGATCACGGCACCGGCTCAGAAGCCATCACGTGAATTGGCAACTTCGACTCCATCCTTTTCGCCGACACCTGCACCACGACTAGAAGGACGGAGGCCAACAACCCAAACACCAGAGCCATCGCCACAGGCTACGACTCCAACTTCGCAGTCGGTCTCAAGGGTTTCGATTCGAGAAAAGGCAGAAGCTTTCGTTTCCCGATTTCCATTTGACCCTCCGACGGTTCTGGGGCTCTTCGGTCCTCTGCTTCTCTTAGGAGCATACCTGTGGCGCAAGCGCTCACGGCGCCGCATGATTCTCCAGGTGCAAGCTGGAAGGAAACCTCCATACTCTTGGCCGCTTCGCGTAGAAGCACGCGCCTCGTCGGTCTACGAGTCGCCGCAATTCTCAGGGGCCGCCCGCTGCATGCACTCGCGGCAGGCGACCGCCTCATATCGATTGGACGTAGATTCAAGCGTTCGAGCAACCGCCGGTACCCTGGGTTATCCGGTGCTCAAGTACCGGCCAGACACTCGTGTTTCTGAATACCTTGTCTTGATCGATCGATCTTCGGCTCATGACCATCAGGCCGCTCTCTTTATGCAGCTTTCCGAGGGCCTGCGTGACCAAGGACTGCACACGCAGGAGTACTTCTACGACAGAGATCCTAGGACCTGCTGGCGGGGCGACGAAGCGCCACTGCGACTCGTAGAACTGCAGCAAAAGTATTGTGAGCACCGCCTGCTGATCCTCGGTGACGGTGACAGCCTTACGGATTTGGTGACTGGCCGCTTGGTCGATTGGGCGACCGTATTTATGGTATGGGCGGATCGTGCGATCCTCACCCCCGTAGTTACTTCAAGCTGGGGTCCGCGGGAGTATGCGCTCGCCAGTGAATTCATTGTTCTACCTGCGGTTTCAGAGTCTCTGTTAACATTGGCTGAGGTTTTCGGGCGCCCGTCTGCAAGGGAAACTCAGGATCCGGTTTTCTCGACAGATGACTACGGCGCGAGTATCCCTTCATCAGAACTCGTGAGCCGGATACGTGACAACATGGGAAAGCCTCTTTTCACATGGCTCTGCGCTTGCGCGATCTATCCAGAGTTGCATTGGGACCTTACACTTCATCTCGCTTCGATCGACTGCATGCCGCCAAATTTGGTCACGGAAGCGAATCTTCTGCAATTGGTCCGTGTTCCGTGGTTTCGGGTTGGCTTCATCCCAGACGAAACCCGGTATGAACTTATCCGGGGCCTTGATTTGGAGCAGGAACGTCATATTCGCACTTCGATTATCGGCCTTCTTGAAGAAAGCCGGGCTGACGAAGGAACTTTCGCTCGAGATAGGCAAACTCTTGAGATTGCGGTGAACCGTTACCGAACCAGCCGATCACCGAAGGAACGGCGGACTGCGAGAAGACTGCTTCGTAATGTTCCAGCGACCCAAGCCGACGGCACCTATGTCGCCCTCCGATCACTGGATTCCGTGGAGCGTTCGCCCCTTCACTTTCTCCTGCCGAAGCAGATCCGCCAGGCTGTGCTTAGAGGTGAAGCGTCTGCATTGGGTTTCTGGGTTACTTTTCGGTTCGTAATAATTGTTGCCTTTCTGGTATTAGGTTTGATGCGTACGATTTCGTTTTTCAACGACCGAAGACTGGAGAGACACATACCAGAGGCGACGCGGGGACTGGCATCGGTTGAGCCGAGGGGCAGGGACTCAGCGTCCTCTAGTGAATCCGTTCGACGACAACAGACGTGGTCCTTGCCGCCGGCCCGACTCAGGCAGGGCGCTGCCGGAGCGAACCCGAACGCCACCCCGGCGACGCCGAGCGCTCCAGAGGTCACCAAGCCGGTTGGCGGACATGCCGCGCCGGCCAAAGGTCCACTGCGACCTTTCGGCACCGACTCAGTTTCCCAGCGGCACGGTCCGGCTGCCAACACCGACTTGCCGGATGCGCCAGGGCCGGGCAGCGTTCAAAGCCCCGGCACCACGGCTATCCCATCGCTGAACTTGAATCCGGCGGCGCCGCCTCCGCCCCCGCCAACGCAGTCCCATGCCGCTCCGGCAAATCCAACGTCGTCCGGCGTGTCTGCCCAGCAGGCCGCGGTGAAAATGGGCGGGCAGATCACGCAAGCCGTACTGATCCACATGAAGGACCCCGAGTATCCCAAGATTGTTCGCGATGCCGGTGCGAAAGGAACCGTGGAACTGTTGGCGACCATCGGAGCGGATGGTAGGGTCAAATCCGTCAAAGTGGTTCGCGGCGATCCAATGTTGGTAAAGGCCGCTCAGGATGCCGTGAAGCAGTGGGTGTACAAGCCAGCCATGTTGAATGGCACCGCGATTCAAAGTCAGGTCGAGGTAGAGGTGCGTTTCCTAGACGGTTCGTCCGGCCCGCCGCCCACAAAGGACTCGGTGAAAACCGACGGGCCGATGCAGAAGGCGGAGTTGATCAAATGGAAAGACCCCGTTTACCCCAAAATTGCCCGCGATGCTGGCATCCATGGAACCGTGGAACTAATCGCGACGGTCGGTGTGGATGGCAAGGTCAAATCCGTGAAAGTGGTTCGCGGGCACCCCACGCTGGTCAAAGCCGCTCAGGACGCCGTCATGCAGTGGCTCTACAAGCCGACCATGTTGAACGGCACCGCGGTAGAAAGGCAGGTCGAGGTACACGTGTTTTTCTTGGGGCGATAGCAGTCAGACTGTTTGGATGGACTCTCAGCGACACGTTTGGACTGTTCCAGCCGAAACCCAGACGTTGGTCAAGGGGTCAAGTCATCGTTCGGGCTCGCCTTCGTAGTCCCAAGCCGCTGACGGAATTCCGATGCGCCTTTTCGCCGCGCTGAAAACCCTAGCGTATAAAATCGGCGAAAACCTTGCAGCCTATTGATTTCAATGGAATTATCGTCGCCGCCGCCTCGGCGAAAACTTGCGGCGCGGCGAAAACTCCTTGAGGAAGGTTTGTGGGTTGCTACAGGTGTGCGATATCCATGTGGGATAGAGCGTTTTCGCCAAACGGCGAAAACTCAATGAACCTTTGGCGACGATAATTACAATAGAATCTTGTGCTTATAAGGTTTTCGCCGTTTTTTGACGCTGTATATTGGCGAACGGCGAAAACTGGAAGTAGGACCGAATTCATGGGCGTCTTGTATATCCCTCATGACGCTAAATGAAACTGCAACTGACCTAACGGAATCGGCGGGTTGGCAATCTACCGGCCGAAACGGTGGTGCTGCCGGCGATCCCACGCCGCATCGCGGGGCACAGCGTGTTGAGCGGAGCCGCGGCCGGATGGGACCTGTTACACTCGGGTTGATGACTCACCGGGAGCGCATTCTCGCGGCGCTCGAACACCGGCAGCCGGACCGGGTCCCTAAAGACTTGGGGAGTTCCCGCGTGACCGGCATGGTAAAACCCGCTTATGAGAGACTCTGTGCGTACCTGGGTTTCGGCAAGCCCGGCGCCATTGAGGACCGCATGCAGCAGGTGGTCGCCATGGACGAAGAGGTCCTCTGCTATTGGACGTCCGCCCGATTTCCCAGAATCCTCCGGACCACGGCGGGGACGTCGAACTAGGCTCGGATCGCTACGCTGACGAGTGGGGCGTCGTGCGTCGAAAGCCGGCCGGTTGCCATTATTACGAACTGGAACGGAGCCCTCTGTGCGGAGAGATCACGCCGCAGGACATAGCCCGGCACGCTTGGCCTGACCCCAGCGATCCCGGGCGCTACCGTGGGCTGCGCGAACAGGCACGCCGGCTTCGCGAGGAGACCGACTTCGCCGTGATGTACAACGCGCGCTTCCATCCCGTGCACCTGACCCAGTATTTGCGTGGCCTTCAGGATTGGTACCTGGATCTGGGGGCCGACCAGGATCTCTTCTCGTGCCTGATGGACGCGGTCACCGAGATTCTGCTGGAATGGAACTGGCTAGCCCTGCGGGAGGTCGGCGACTACATCGACCTCGTCTCGTTCGGCGACGACGTTGGTTTGCAGGACCGCGGGGTGTGTGCGCTGCCGGTCTACCGCCGCCTGATCCGTCCGGCGCACGAACGTTTCGTCCAGATGGTCCATGAGCACTCACGAGCCAGGATTTTCTACCACACGTGCGGTTCGGTCTACGCCTACCTGCCGGATTTCATCGACATCGGCATCGATGCCCTGAACCCTGTACAGGTCACGGCCAAGAACATGCAACCGGAGAGGCTCAAGCACGAATTCGGCGAGCGGATTTGCTTCTGGGGAGGCATCGATAGCCAGCACATTCTGCCCCGCGGAACGCCGGGAGAAGTTCGCGCGGAAGTAGGCCGGATGTCAGAACTGATGGGCGAGAACGGCGGCTACGTGCTGGCGGCCGTCCACAATATCCAGCCGGACGTTCCGCCGGAAAACGTTTGTGCCCTGTTTGGCGCGGAGCTGAACAAGTGTGGATCAACGGCATGAACGGATCACCAAGACACGCCCGCCACGCTGCCGATCAACTCCAACCAGCCGGGCGCCGATAGTGGAGTAAGCTGGCCGGTTCAGTTCTCAGGCAAGTCGGATGAGTACTTTGCGAACGGCAGCGTGGAGGAGTGGCGCATGCCTAGGTTTTGAACGAGCTAGTTGGAATTCCCGCTGGAGATCCTCGACGCGCCCGGCAAGCGCCCGTTTAATTCGACCGTGAGCGGTTACTGCGCCGTAGCTGTCGCGATCAGGAGCCTTGTCGATTTTTTGCTGTTTCTCGATGTCCGGCAAGCTCCCGCGCCCAGAGTGGTTAAACCGCTTTTCTCCACCCGGCGACGCCTGCCATGCCAAGCAGCCCTATACTGAGCAGGAGGAGGCTAGAAGGCTCAGGTGTAGCTGTTGACCCATTTACGGTAAATGCAGGGGCATAATACCCGCTTTGAACAGTGGCGCTCGTAAAACTCCAAGGTCCCGTGAGAGAATTGCTGGACCATTCCCCGTTTGCTACGCTGCCCGCGTTGGTGACATATGTGCCATCCGAGACCCACCATCCGGGAAAGGTGTCCGCCGGGTTTTTACTTCCGACCACATAATACGTGCCGCCCGTAAGCGTCGCATCGACGGTCATCGCCTCCGTATTCTGACCTGAGGTGGGCACGGTGAAAACAGCGCTGGCGAAAGTTGTAATAGACCCGGTCAGTGAATTCTGAAGCGCGAAGTCGTAGAGGCCGGCACCACCCAGCAGCACGACATCGACCGTTGTGACGTATTCACTGCCGGAAAGCGTGAATTCCGCAGCTATGTCAACTCCGGCCATGCCATAAAAACTGCTGCCGACATTTGGTGCTCCAACCAGAATGCTGCTCGCCTCTGTGGGTGTTGCCGCAACAGCAAACAGAAACACAACACCAGGAACGAACGCGAAGGTTGTTTGAGAAATACGCATGGGCGGTGCTCCTTTGAAACGGCTGATCTGAATTATACGCCCTTCCCTCCGGGATGCAAATGGAAAATCGGAACCGGTTATAGGAACCCGCTTGGTGTCCAGTACGGCTGGAACTTTGCTTCCCAAGTTGGAGGGAGTGCCCTTTTGGGGTGCGTCAAAAAGAAGAGCCGACGCGGGTTGGTCCGTCGTTCGCCTGAGTCGTGAGGCGCGGCGTCGCGCTCGACGAGCTCATCTGAGTGGAACCGCTCGCAGCAAAGATTTGTCCAAAATGGATCGTCGTAGCAGCCAGAAATGACACCTCGCTTTGGGCCCGAAAGATAGGACTGGGCTCACGCGCCAATCTTCTGGAGGTGCCTTTTCATTTGCAGACGCTCCTGGCGGCTTCGTCGAACTTTAAACAAGGCGACGAGTACAACAACCAGAACGCCTCCGAGGAAGACTGCAGTAAAGAAGAGGAGCGCTACTGCAAAAACGTTCATGGTGATCCTCCTCAGCGATCGAGCCCTTCCCAGGTTCCATTTCGAGGCTCTGGACAAATCAGGTATACACCTTTGTACAGATTGAGGCAACCGTTGAAGGCGGACGTACCGGACGGCCTATGGCGAACCGAAGGTGGAAAATGACGTCAGGGAGATACTTGCAACGGACGGACGGGTTGCGGTACTCGAAAACTCGAATCGCAGCGTCCATTCACTCGAAATGCCCTAACCGTGGACTCTCCCCCCAACGTGTCTCCCGCTTGCGTGGTTTCGCAGAATCGGGAGGGGGGCCAGCGCTACCGCGTGCGCTGATTGTCGCCGCGATCCGCTCCGCGGCGTGGCGCCAGCCATTTGAAATAGAGCCGGTCGCCGTCCGCGGTCGGAGCCAATTCTTTGGGAATACTCGTGAGTAGAAGCGCCGCGGACCATAAGGCCGTCCCCGCGGCAAATGATGGAACGCTCCCTGCAAGGGACTCCGCGGTCCCCTCCAGCATGATGCCTTCGCCGATCGCGAAGACAAGAAAACCGGCGCCGGCAAGGTTATGTCCCGCTCTGAAGAATTTCAAGGCAAGCAGGGCGGTAGCTACCACCAGACCAACGCCGTCGACCGCCCAGAATGCCGCTTGAAGATTTCGTTCCGCGACCATTGTCCCCAGCATGCCGAACACTCCCCCCAAGAGTGAGACCAATGGCAGCCACGACGTTCGCCGGACTTTTCATCTCTGGGCCATCATACAACACGGCACCGAACGCCCTGATGGACCGCCTTCGGACGAATCGGCCAATCGAATCCACTTGGCCGCTTCGGCATCTCGTTGAAGTGACTTCTACTGCCATCCACCGGCGATCAACTCCAGGATGACGGCGCATCCTTCCACTACTCGTCCCTCGCGAGCCGAAAAAAATAGTGGAAGGTTGCCCGTCCATCCGGGAGATATCCGGCCTGCACAGCCATGGGTTAAGCTTAGAAGCTCCTAAACACTCATCCTTGAATGGTGAAGAAGATGAAAAAGATGGTCGCACTTTCGATGCTCCTGGCAGTCGGCCTGCTGAACAGCATGTCGTATGCTCAATCCCAAGATGACATCGCCAAGCAGTTTGTAGGCATGTGGCGGCTCGTATCTTGGACAGAGCGCCTCGCTGACGGGACGACGAGGCAAAATCCGCGCAGCGTCGGTTATATTATCTACACCGATACTGGTCACATGTGCTCTGTCAGCATGAATCCGAATCGGCCCCGATGGCAGTCAGAAGCCACGCCGACACCGGAAGAGGCTCTGTCTGGGATCACGGGCCTTGGTGCCTACTGCGCCACTGTCGAGATTCATGCGAAAGAGGGATTTGTAATCCATCACGTGGAGATCGAGAGAAGCCCCAACTTTGTCGGCAGGGATCGCAAGCGATGGTTTACGTTTCGAGGGCCGAATCGTGTGTCCTTGCGGATCGATACCCCGGAACTCACCTCGCCCGTCGTCGAATCGATCTTGACCTGGAGCGGGTTGGGAAATAACCCACCCGAAAAAACATAGCTCCTGGTTTACGGCGTATCCGGACAAAAACCATCGCCGACGATCCGCCAAAAGTAGTGGAAGGGTTGCCGACCATACAGGACTAACCCGTCCAACACATTCCATACGCGAGATTCCGGCTTCTTCTGGTGCGTGATTCTATTTCCCCGCAGGCACTCTTTCGGTTGAACGTCACGGTCCCGCCGGGCACAACTGCGACCGTGTTCCTGCCCGGCAAGGCCGGCGTCGAAGTCGTCGCCGGGGCGCGCATTCGTTCGAGGCGGCATTGAAGCGCCCGATTGGTTGTGGAATGATTGTTGGAGTCGAGCCGGCGCGCGACTCGCTCACCATGGTCGAGGAGGTCTTTCCATGAGGTTCACCCGCCGCAAGATGCTCTCCCAGGCTTCCATGGCGTTCGTCTGCGCCACCGCGTCCGCGCGATCAACGCGGGGCCGCCGCCAGCCCAAGCGCCGGGTCGTGGCCGGGGAGGTTTCGGCCCTCCCCCCGAGTTGGGCCCGGATGACAAGCAGGCATTCCCCGATCCTCCCGCAGGATTCAATATCCGATGCGACGATATCCCACATGGAACATTGACGGAGGTTCCTTATGATTCCAAGACACTCGGGACGCGCCGCCAGATCGGTGTGTACCTACCGCCCGGCTATGGGGCTTGCCGTAGGTATCCAACGCTCTACCTGATCCACGGCCTCGGTTGGAACAACCGGGAATGGATGCAGATACGCCGTGCGGACATAGTCATCGATAATCTGATCGCTGACGGCAAGGTGCTGCCGATGGTCATGATCTTCCCGAACGGCGATTCCACTATGACATTGGCAGACATCGAGGCGAATGGAAGCGGGCCACGAATGAACCCGGGAAACGCCCAGCATCCCTCCGGCGATCCGGCTGGCGGCGGAGCAGGCGCCAATGCCGCGCGTGGGGGACGCCAGGGAATGAATATGGAGCCGTGGCTGACGCCGTTCGAGAACGACTTGATAAGAGACATCATCCCCTTCGTCGATTCCCACTACTCCGTGTACAACGACCGCGACCATCGCGCCCTCGCAGGTCTCTCGATGGGTGGAGGCCAGGCGTTGAACATCGGAATTGTCCACCCGGAGACATTCGCCTACGTCGGAGGATTCTCCGCGGCCCCGGACACGAAGCGTCCGCCCGAACTCGTGCCCGATCCCGAAGTGCCCAGGAAGTTAAAGCTGCTGTGGGTGGCGTGCGGCGGCAAGGACGGCCTGCTCCGCGTCAGCCAGGGCGTTCATGCCTGTCTGAAGGAGAAGGGGGTGCCTCATGTGTGGAACGTAGACGGGAACGCGCATGACACCGCGGAGTGGCAGAACAACCTGTACCACTTCTCCCAGAGGATTTTCAGGTAGAGTAGGCGAATGAGGAAATGCTCGGCAAGGTGTGCGCGAGTTTTCCAAAAGGAGGCAACATGGCAAAAGAACGTTCGGACGCGCGACTGAGCGCGATCAACCGCCGGCAGATGCTGGGCACAGGAGTCGGACTGATGGGCGGAGCCCTGACCGGTATCGCCGGGGTTGCGTTCGCACAGGAAAAGCAGGCACCCGCTCGGGCCGCCGCCAAAGCTCCGGCAGCCGTTACCAGCCCGAACCTGAACCCGCCGGTGGTTACGGTGAAAGGCGGAAGACTCCGCGGTCTCAGAGAGGGCAAGACGTACTCCTTTCTGGGCATTCGCTACGCAGAAGCGGAACGGTTTGACCAGCCCAAGCCGGTTCAGCCCTGGGAGGCAATCCGGAACGCGCAGGCCTGGGGCCCGTGCTGCCCGATTCCCGTGCAGAGCGCGGTCGGTTCGGACGAACTGGTTTTTCCGCATCGCTTTTGGATTCAGAACGAAAACTGCCAGTATCTGAACGTCTGGACGCAGGACCTCAGCCCCGCCGTCAAGAAACCCGTCATGGTTTGGATGCACGGCGGCGGATTCACGAATGGCTCTGCCATCGAAGCGTACGCGTACGACGGCAGAAGCCTCAGCGAGTTCGGCGACGTCGTGGTAGTCAGTATCAATCACCGGCTGAATATCCTGGGCACGCTCGATCTCTCGGCCTACGGCCCCGAGTATGCGAACTCCCGCCACACCGGCATGGCCGACATCGTGGCCTCGCTCGAATGGATTCGCGACAATATTGAGGCCTTTGGCGGAGATCCAGGCAACGTCATGATCTTCGGACAGTCCGGTGGCGGAGGCAAGGTGGTACGCCTGATGCACATGCCCGCCGCGCAGGGCCTCTTCCATAAGGTGTCCGCCCAGAGCGGCAGCGCCAACTATCGGAACACGGATCCGGCCACGAGCATCAAGAATCAGCAGGCGCTCGCCGCGGCTACGCTCAAGAATCTGAATCTCACCGGCAGCCAGATCGACAAACTCAAGACCGTTCCTTACCTGGAACTGCTTGCGGCGGGTACTGCCGCGGCAAGAGAACTCGGTACCGGAGGAGGCGGGGGCTGGAACCCCATCGCGGACGACCAGTATGTCATGCGCGAGTTCTGCGACTGGGCGGAAGCCATTCCGCTCATGGCCGGCACGGTGTTCAGTGAGATGCAGGGTACGCTCACCCGGGGCGACGGCCGTAAGAATGAATGGACGCAGAAGGAAATCGACGATCACCTGACCGCCACGTTCGGTGACAAGAAGGATCAGGTCGTCGCCGAATTCAAGCAGGCGTTCCCGCGCAAGAAAGTGCAGGACGTTCTCTACTACGCGGGCGCTTCCAGAGGCGGTGCCAAGAACGTGCTGGCACGCAAGCTGGAGAAAGGCAAAACGCCTGTCTACAACTACCTGTTCGCGTGGGAATACCCGATCAATGGCGGCATCACGGCCTTCCATTGCTCCGAACTCGCGTTTTGCTTCCACGCGCTCAACGTGCCGCAGATCAAGACCGCAACCGGTGGCGGCTCGGTCGCAATGGCGCTTCAGGACAAGGTTTCGCAGGCATGGGTCAACTTCGCGAAGACGGGGAATCCCAGCCAGCCGGGCATCGAATGGAGGCCGTATACGCCGGATAATCCGCAGGCAATGGTGTTCGACACGGTTAGCCAGTGTTATCCCCTGCACGATGACAAGTTGGCCTCGTTGCTCCCCGCGACTGGTGGTCGCGGCGGCCGTGGCGGCCGCGGCGGCCCCGCATAGTCCCGGCCTGCCACGTATGATCGCTTGAATCCGCACCACGATCAGGAGGTTGCCGCGTCGGCCTGCACAGAGCGCCGTGGCCCGGCGGTCACAGTTCGGTTCGGCGCGTCCCAGCCGCGGGCGGCTCCCGGCGCCGACAGTGCGTTTGACGTCGGCGAGACTCAGCGGGCCATCGCGCGAGCACGCGGGGAAGACGCCGGAGGCGAAACTCCGCGCGAGCGGACTCGAAGGAAGAAGCCCGGCCCGCGTCGCCCGATGTCGCGGCTCACGAGGCTAAAACTCGCCCGCGGGCCAATCGGCCGGACGCGCGGCGGAAGGTGACAGAATCGACTGGCGCGCCGGCGGCGCAGCCCGACTGCCGCGGACGGTTCCTCGTGGCGAGAGCGCGTTTGACGCGGCGGGGCGCGGCGTACATCGCGCGATCACGCGGGGGAAGACGCCGGAGGCGAAATTCCGCGTTCGCGGGCTTCGTATGAGAAGCCCGGCTGCGTCGCTCGATGTTGCGGTACGCAAGTTTACAGCGGCTTCGCGGGCCGATCGCGCGATCGCGCGGCGGAAGGCGACAAAACCGGCCGCCGCGCCGGCAGTCGCGGCCTCGACTTGACGCGTCCCCGGTCGCGGGCGCCTCCTACTTCGCCCGAGTCGTGAGGCGCGGCGTCGCGCTCGACGAGCCGATCGCGCGCCCGCGGGCCAATCGCGCTATCGCGCGCGGCCCGAGCGCGGGCGCCGAGAGCGCGTTTGACGTCGGCGGGGCGCGGCGAGCCCATCGCGGGATCACGCGGGAGAAGATGCCGGAGGCGAGTTCCGCGTCAGCGGACTCGCATGAGAAGCCCGGTCGCGTCGCCCGGTGTCGCGCCTCACGAGGTTAAAGCGAGCCCGCCGGCCATCGCGCGATCACGCGGGGGAAGGACGCCGGAGGCGAGGAGCCGCTGTGGCGGGCTCGTATGCGAGGTCCGGCCGCGTCGCGCGATGTGGCGGCTCACGAGTTTATGGCGCGACCACGCCGGCGCATTTGCGCGATCGCCGGCCGAAGGCGACGGAATCGACTACCGCGCCGGCGGCGCAGCCGCGAGCCGCGGCCGGCGGTCGCGGTTTCAGTTCGGCGGGTCGTCGCCGCGGGCGCGTTTGGCGTCGGCGATGCGCGGCCGGCCCGTCGCGCGATCGCGCGGAGGAAGACGCCGGAGTCGAAATTCCGCGTTGGCAAACTCGTTGTCAGAAGCCCGGCCGTCTCGCCCGATGATGCGAGTAACGAGCCTATGGCGCGCCCGCGGGCCAATCGCGCGGGCGCGCGACGGAACCCCACGGAACCGTCGTTGCCGCGTCCGGCGTCGCCGGCGGCGCAGCCGAGAGCCGCGGCCGGCAGTCGCGGTTTCGTTACGACGCGCCCAGCCGGGCGGGCGCTTCCCGGGCCGAGAGCATGTTGAACGTCGGCAAGGCGCGGCGTGCCATCGCGCGATCCCGCGGAGGAACACTCCGAAGCGTCATTCCGCGTTAGCGGACTCGTGCGAGAAACCCGGCCGCGTCGCCCGATGTCGCGCCTTTCCCGAGCGTATAGCGTGCCCGCGGGCCAATCGCGCGGGCGCGCGACGGTAGGCGACGGAATCGACTGGCGCGCCGGCGCATCCGGGACCCGCGGCCGGCGGTCGCGGTTTCGGTTCGGCGCGTCTCAGCCGCGGATCCTTCGTGGTGCCGAGGGCCCGTTTGACGTCGGCGAGGCGCGGCGTGCGGACGCGCGATCACGCGGAGGAAGACGCCGCGGAGGCGAAAATTCCGCGTTAGCGGACGCGTATGAGAAAGCCCGGCCGCGTCGCCCGATGTTGCGGCTCGCGAGCCTACGGCGCGCGGGCCAATCGGCGGGCTCGCGGCGGAAGGCGACGGAATCGCCGGCCGCGCCGGCGGCGCAGCCGAGTGCCGCGGCCGGCAGTCGCGGTTTCGGTTCGGCGGGCCCAGTCCGCGGGCGCGTCTCGACGTGTGCGGTGACGCCGCTCAGGCCACGGAAATAGAGCTTCCATCCAAGGTCGGTATACCGAGTGGCCGTCTGGCCCATCGTGGACTCGCCGCCAGCAAGCGCGCGATCTCGCGGACGACCTCCTCTGGCGGGCGGTCACCGTTCAAACACCCCTCGCCCGCACATAGACGAATCGTAGCGTTTCCTTACCAACTGCGGCCTTTAATTTCACGACGGCATCTTGGCTCGAATTGTTGTTTATGTGAAGTTCACCCAACCCCTCGGCAGCGGGCGGCGGGATGAGGTTGGTGCCGTTGGGCAAGGAGACCGGATCGTGTATCTGCGGGCTTGGCAGCCGGGTCGCCTCGTGAACCGGCATGCCTCCCGCCTGCCTTGCCAATGCTGCGTAGTCAATGGTGTTTGTGGCTTCTGTTCTGGGGTGAGCTGTCGCCGAATGCTGGCCCCCAGGGGCCGTGGCCGACGCACCATCTAAATCGCTAGGGGAAGCCGCCACGGTCTTTGTCGCGATGCCCTTCCCTGGGGCCTCGATGTCGCCGGGGACAGATGGCGGAACTGCGACGGGGAGTTCCCTGGCTGGTCGTGGTGTAGCTCGGCTCACGCCCGGCAGCCCCGCCGCGGTCACTTTGCGGAGGAAAAGTTCCTGATCCTCCTCCGGGATCTTGTCGATGTCGCGATTGAGGCTCTCAAGGAATATCGGCGTCAGTTGCTGCTTCTCCTGGGGATTGGCGCGCTGCAGCGCTTCCAACTGACCATCGAGCGTCAAGCCCCTGAAGTCGGCTGGCGCCGGGGCGGGCCGGGCAAGAGACTGCCCTGGCGATACTGGCAGCGCGGAAGACTGCGGCTCGTTACTCTTGGTGAGCGACAGTATTGCCACGAGAACAGCAATCCCGACGACCAGAATTTGTACTGGCCTGCGCCCAATCCGAGGCTCCCCCAACCTGTCAAATAGCGAACCCTCGACACGTGCGGGGCGGGGCGTCTCCTTTTGGTTGATATTAGCGCTTGATCGCCCTTCTCCGACCGGTTCCCGGTTGTTTCGTCCAGGATCCGGGGCTGATTTCTGTTTCTCGGCCGTAACGTAATCCAGCTGTCCCTTGACCTCTGCTTCCAGTCTCTCGTCGTCGAAGACAAGCGGAAGCGCCTCAAGCGCGAGGGTTTGAGCATTATCAAGATCATCGACTCCTATGAACCCGCCTGCCAGAGCACTCAGACACTTCGCAGCGGCGTTGCGTACCTGCGCAATGACCGGCGTGTTGCCGCGGTGGTTTTCCATGATAATAGAGAGCCAAGGAGAAGCCCGGAGTCGGTAGTCCGTATATGCAGCCCTGAGCACTAAAAGTCTCGCGGCGCGGTCACCAGGTCCCGTCTGAATCTGCTGCCAGCAGGTCAATCGGATGTAGTGGCAAAGCTCCAGGAACCCCTCTACAGCACCACCATCCGGACATGGCGCGCTTTGCCGCGGCGCTGAGTCAGAGAATTCCGAGTCCGCCCGTGTGTGCGTGTCTGCTTCGTGAGAACGGTGGCGACGCTCGGACCCAGCCTGACCGATGCTGGCGTCGTAGCGGGCACGCTTTGCCGGATCAGAGAGGACCGCGTAAGCTTCGTTCAACTCCCGCAGCATGTCGTTTGCTTGGAGCCACTCGGCCGCCTGCTGGGTACGATTGAACCGATCCGGATGGACAACCCGAATTCGAATCAGGTATGCCTTGCGAATGTCCTCGCCATCTGCCGTTCTCGGAACACCGAGCAAATCGTACAACTCTCTCGGCATTCACACCACCCCCGCCGCTGAGAGGAAACTTCTATTGGGTCGAATCGTGGCTCTACCGCCGCTCGCCTGACGCCACGTTTTGTGATGTGCCGCAGACGTTCACGATTGCATTATATCGGATGTCTCTTATGAAACTGTAGCGATAGAGACTGGAAGTACTCAAACTTTCGGAGGTGGGCAAACCGCAGCGAGAAGTAGACCCTTTTCGAGATGAGCTTCAAGCGCTCCGCAAGGCATTGGGCAGTCGGATCCGTCATCTGCGGAAGCTCAGGGCCTGGAGTCAAGAAGAGTTCGCAGCACGGGCGCATGTGCACCGCACCTTTGCCGGATCGCTGGAACGGGGCGAGAAGAATTGTAGCTTCCATGCCCTGGCGTTGATCTCGCAGTGTTTTGGGGTCACGATGTCGGAACTGTTGGCGGGTATCGAAAAAGGACCGCCGACGCAATCAGTATCCACGGCTAATGCGCCGACTCGGCGTTACCGGGCGAGTCCAGATCGCAATGAACCCGATCATTCGGGAGTCCTTCGCGAGCTGGCGACGTTGGAACGGAGCGTTCACAGCCTGAAGACGCTCATGGAGGCTGCAATGGTCCCGCCGCAGAAGCTGCCGAGTTCTCGAAAGCGGAGCCGGCGCGGGGGAAGACCGGGATAAGGCTCTTTTGCGCACACGCGGGTGCCGCGGCCAGCAGTCACGTTTACGGCACGTCGCGTCGCCGCCCCGGGGCGCTTTCCGGGCCGAGAGTACGGTTGACGTCGGCGAGAGAGTCGCGGGTCGGGATCGCAAATCGGCTGCGTCCTGCGACTTCAGCGAAGATGCGCCTTGCGGTGGGGCGCTACCCTCACGCCGTCGACGAGCCCATCGCGCCCGCGGGCCAAATCGCGCGATCGTCCGGCGGAAGGTGACTGCTTGCGCCGGCGGAGCGCCCGGCAGTCACGGTTTCGTTTCGGCGCGGGCAGGCGCGGGCGCTTCCCGGTGCCGAGAACGTGTTTCACCATGGCGAGGCGCGGCGGGCCATCGCGCGATGACGCGGAGGAAGACGCCAGGATCGAGATTCCGCGCCAGCAGACTGGTATGAGAAGCCCGGCCGCGTCGCCGGTGCCGCGGCTCACGGAGCGAAAGCGCGCCCGCGAGCCCATTGCGCGATTGCGCCGCGGAAGGCGACGGAATCGACTGCCGCGCCGGTTCGCGCAGGCGAGTGCTGCGGTCGGCAGTCGCGGTTTCGGTTCGTCGCGGCCCCGGCCGCAGGAGCCTCCCGGCGCCGAGAGCGCGGTCGCCCGGCCGGCGCGCCGGGCCCATCGCGCGATCACGCGGAGGAAGACGCCGGAGTCGAGATTCCGCAGTGGCGGACTCGCGTGAGAAGCCGGCCGCGTCGCCCGATGTCGCGGGTCACGAGCTTACAGCGGCGCCCCGCGGGCCCATCGCGCGACCGCGCGGCGGAACGCGACGGAATCGGCCGCCGCGCCGGTCTGCGCGGCCGAGAGCCGCGGCTTGCAGTCGCGGTTTCGGTTCGGCGCGTCCCAGGCCACGCGGGCGCTTGCCGGCGCCGCGAGCGCGTTTGACGTCGGCGAGCCGCCGCGCGCCCGGGCCGCGTCCCCGATGTTGCGGGGCACGAGCCGACAGCGCGCCGATGCCCGTTCCAAAAACTGAAGAATATGGAACAGATAACCGTTCCACAAACTGAAGTATTTGGTACAAGGTCCACTTCTAACACAATGAAAACACACAGAAAGTGACGGGATGGCGGACACGGAGAATGCTCACCGAACTCACGGTGATGGCGAGGCGCGCCAATCGTGCAGGCGCGTTGCGAAAGGCGTCGGAATCGACCGCCGCACCGGCTTGCGCAGCCGAGACCCGCGGCCGGCAGTCGAGGTTTCGGCTCGTCGGGCCGCAGCCGCGGACGGTTTCTCGTGGCGAGAGCGCGATTGACGGCGGCGAGGCGCGGCGTGCCATTTCGCGAGCACGCGGAGGAAGACGCCAGGGGCGACATCCCGCGCCAGCGGACTCGTATCAGAAGCCCGGGCGCCTCGCCCGATGTTGCGGCTCACGATCCCCCAGCGCGCCCGCCGGCCCATCGCGCGAGAGCGCGGCGGAAAGGCGACGGATTCGACCGCCGCGCCGGCGCTGGCGAGAGCCGCAGCCGTCGGAGAGTAACGGCGCGCCCCCAGAACGGGCGCTTCCCGGCGACGAGCGCGCGTTGGACGTCAGCGAGGCGCGGCGTGCCGGCGCGCGATCACGCGGAGGAAGACGCCGGAGGAGAGATTCCGCGCATGAGAAGCCCGGCCGCGTCGCCCGACGCCGCGACTCACGAGCCTGCGGTGCGCCCGCGGGCCAATCGGCCGAGCCGCGCGGAGGAGGGCGACGGAATCGACTGCCGCGCCGGTCCCGCAGCCTTGAGCCGCGGCCCGAGGTCGTGGGTTCGCCTCGTCGCGTCCCGCCGCGGGCGCTTCCCGGCGCGGAGCCGAGGGCGCTTGACGCGGGCGAGTCGCGGCGTGCCGTCCCGCGGGCGCGCGGGGGATGGCGCGGGAGTCCGGGGCCGCGCCAGCGGACTCGTATGCGGAGCTCGGGCGCGTCGCCCGATGTGTCGGTGCGCAAGCTTACCGCGCGCCCGCGTGCCCATCGCGCGATCACGCGGGGGAGGCGTCGGAATCGACCGCCGCGCCGGGTAGCACCCGCTGAACGCCGATCAGCCGCGCGATGGGGTTTCTTGTTCTCTACCCGCCCAGAAAATCGACGCACCTGCGGCCGTCTACCGAGCCGACGGTATCCAGACTAATCCTTGCACGAGCGGCAAGTTCGAGCGGTGACAATCCGTCCACATACCATGCATGTGCGATCCGGTCCATCCCGGCACCGACAAGCGGGGCAGCCGTTCGCAAGCTGGCCCTTAACGCCACGCCATCAGTTTTGCCGCCGTGGAGCACGAGGTTTCGCTGCCGGTAGAGGCGGCGAAACGCCCCTGTCGCATAGGACTCGATATCCTTCATCACTATGTGGGGATCGGCCAGGAGTTTCTTCATTCGCTCAAATGCGGCGCGATCAGCATCGTTCGAAAGAAGCAACGGCAGGCCCGCGGTGATGTCGGTCGCGATGAGATCCGCGCGGTCACGATTGGTCGTGCAAGCGCGTAGTCGAGTATCGAGCGCTACGTCGGCCTTTGCCGCCTGGTACGAAAGGACAGTCAATTCCGCACGGGGAAATGAGCACGCTACTATGGCACCCATTCGATCCGCAACAACTGCGTGGTTCCCCGGTTCGCTGAGTAGGGCCTCGAACGCCGCCCACCCCGAAGCCACCGCAGTTGCCGGTGAGCCGGTCGCGAGAGGCTCCAATAACTCGATGGCAGCGTCCACGCGCGTGTACTGCGGGTCCGCGTAAACCTTCTTCTTTCGTTCAAGAGCATGAACGTCAACATCGCGGCCGGTGCGCGCCAGCCGGAACTCTCGGCGTTCGCCGTCGATCCATGCCCTCGGGATAAGGATGAATTCTCGATCCGAACCTATGAGGACTCGGGCCGCCAGCCGCTCAAGGCGTTCGCGAACTGCATCAACTGCTGCGACAGGCTCGCGGGCGGAAACGCGCAGGACCAGGCCCCCTTTTTGGCGAATGCCCGCCACGTCGAAATTCCGATTGCTGAGCCATGACGATACCTGCGGCGCGTCGAGCCATCCCGACGGCATGCTGTCCTTCTGTTTCGTGAACGCGCTGAACGCGACGAGCACGTCGTATTCGCGAAGGGGCTTCGCCATAAGCGCGTGAGCGTCTTCGACGATGTCCGAGAGCTTGCGATGTCCAGGCTCGTGCCGCAGCTTGAATGTCCACCAGCGATGCAAAAAGTCGCCTGTGAAGCCGGCGTCCAAAAGATGTCCGGCGATGGCGCGAGCTGTTCGCTCTGGTTTTGGAACCGTCGGCCCCTTAAGGGCCGCCGCCCAGCGCGCCAGATATTTCGGTTCGATATCGGCAATCAGTTGCTCAAGGACCCGGTATTCCATCCCGTGGTGGCGGATCTCGGATCGGAGGGCAGCCTGAAGGACGCCGAGTTGGGCGCAGTCCCCTGCTCCAGGATCTCTGCCGGCGAGTGCCATGGCGGAGCGGGCGAGGGTCTCGACCGAATTTTGGAAGAGGACACCCCCTCGGGCGGCCTCCGCCGCCTCCAGTAACTCCTTTAAAGCCAACACCAGCCCGACGGTCCAGAGGTTGCGATGCCAGGCGGTTGCGGCCCCGAAGAACTCCAGGAGGCGCGCTGCCACGTGCATCTCATACTGCTGATTGACATCAATCATCGGGACTGGTACATTGAGAACAGGACAAACGTCCGCGATCTAACAAGGGGCACGTCCTCAGCCACGAACTTCGGTTCAACGGCGAGCACAAGCCCCTTTTCCTTTTCCAACGGAGAATCCTATCACAGCGCTAGTTTTGGCGCTGCATCATCCAGAGAGAGCATCGCGCCAGATTCATCTTTAGTCTGGCAGTCCGGGTACAGTATATCAGCAGAAACCCTCAGTGCTGCTCTTCGTTCAACGCGGATTCCAGTTCGGACACGAAGCGGCGCATGCCGGGCGGTGAGCGGAACCTACTTCTCCCGTTGGGAACGACAAGTCGGCTTCCGGCCGGTTTGCCGGCGCGCGATCGCGCGGAAGAGGACTCCGGAGGCTAAATCCCGCGTTATCGGCCATTAGCAGCCCAGACGCGTGGCCTGATGTTGCGGGTCACGCGCCCACCGCGCCCGCGGACCCATTGCGCGATCAACGCGGGGGGAGGGTGATGGAATCGACGACCGTCCCGCGACTGCGCTATTTTAGCCGTAGAGGGGGAGTATGCCCGCAGTCTTCATCCAGTGCGCAAGCCACGCACGCGAGCGCAGTATAATCGGCAGTTCGCGGAGTTCCAGCAATGGTGCGCGGATTCCGAGATCACGCGGAGGAAGACGCCGGAGGCGGAATTCCGCGCCAGCGGATTCGATGAGAAGCCCGGGGCGCACGTCGCTCACGAGCCTACGGCCCGCCGTGGGCCGATCGCGCGAACGGGCAGCGGAAGGCGCAGGAGTCGACCGCCGCGCCGGCGGCGCAGCCCGACTGCCGCTGCCGGCACTCGCCGTTTCAGTTCCTCGCGTCCCAGCCGCGGGCGTTTCCCAGTGCAGAGAGCGCGTTTGACGTCGGTGGGGCGCGGTGTACCATCGCGCGATCCCGCGGCCGAAAGGCGACGAAGTCGAAATTCCGCGTATGCGAAGCCCGGCCGCGTCGCCTGATGTTGCGTCTCGGAGTCTACAGCTCGCCCGCGGGCCAATCGCGCGAGGGCGCGGCCGAAGGCGACGGAATCGCCTACAGCTCCGGCGGCGCGGCGGAGACCGGCGGGCCGGGAGTCGCGGTTTCGGTTCGGCGCGTCCCGGCCGCGGGCGCCTCCCGGCGCCTCGAGCGCGGTTGACGTCGGCGAGGCGCGGCGGGCTCATCGCGCGGAGGAAGGCGACAGAATCGACTGCGGTCGGGGTGCGCGGTTTCGGCTCGGCGCGTCCTGGTGCCGAGAGCGCGTTTGGTGTCGGCGAGCTCCGCGCGGCAGCCGCCGGCTGTGACGCGCGATCCAGCGCCGGAAACAGATCCTGACCGCTGGCGAAGTCGCCGGGGTAGAAGCTTGCGGGCCGCAACATCGGGCGACGCGGCCGGGCTTCTCATACGAGTGCGCTAACGCGGAATCTCGACTCCGACGTCCTCCTCCGCGTGATCGCCCGCCGGCTCGCCGCGCTTGCTGAGGCAAACGCCTCTCGGCGCCAGGAAGCGCCCGCGGCTGGGACACGCCGGACTGAAACCGCGACCGACGGCTTCGCAGCCGTCGCGGCAATCGATGTGCTCGGCTACCGCACGCCAACCCAACTGTCCCAGCGCCGCCGTGCGCGTCCCTCCGCGTCGCCCCACCTGGCTGTTAATCTGATTGCTAGTTTGATCCGTGTATCGATCGACATGGTTGAACATGCTTTAACTCTCAGTCTAATAATAGTTTGAGAGATATTTTAAATTGATACTTGACGAATACATCAACCTCTGATATGCTTCATATTTGCAGGCTCTCAACTATGCGAGGTTCGCAATGGCGTACACCGTCTACGAGAGAAAAGTCTGGCGCAAATCGTCAGCCGCGGTCTCAATTACTTGTGGCGGCCGCATTTATTTGAACGCTGTAATGGCGCGATTGTTTCACGAGAACGGGTTCAACTGGGCGCTCTTGCTGGAGGACGCTGCGCAGCGGAAGATCGCAGTGCGGCCCCTGACCCGGAGCGACAAACGGGCATATAGAATCTGCTACAGTGCCCGTCTCTCTCAGGCTGGTATTCACGCTAAGAGCTTCCTTTTGCTACTTGGGTGGGATCGAAGGGGATACCAACTTGATGCTCGGTGGGATTAAGGAGGAGTCCATCTTAAAGTTCAAAATGCCCAATTGGAGACGAAACGGCAAAATAATGCCCTTCCGGACAGGAGCCCGGAATCAGAAGGTTGGATGAAGAACACAGTATCGAGCGGCTGAGAGCTGCTTGCCGCGGGAGTAACGCGAGGTTTGCGATGGCCTACACGATCTACGAAAAACGCTCCTTCAGACTGTTACCACCTGCGGTCACAATCACCGCCGCAGGAAGAATTTCATTGAATGCCACATTAACCCGGATGTTTCATAAAAACTCGGTCGAGTGGGTACTCTTAATGTGTGATATCGAAGAGCAAAAGATAGCCCTGCGACCGGCCGAAAAGGATAAACGGTCATTCAGTCTCTCATATGGCCCCGATCTTTGTCAGGCTTCCATGTCAGCTAGAAATTTTCTGAAGGAGATTGGCTGGGATGGAAATGTGTACAAGATCCCGGCCGAGTGGGACAAAAGGAAATTGATTCTAGAGTTCAAGATCCCTAGATGGAAAGTAGTCGTGCCGGTAACAGCCGGGCGGCAGAAAGCCGGCTGAAGGAACACCAAGGCCCGGGCGCCAATTCCTGAAATTTTGTCTTTGCGTCCCGCAATGCAGGGCTGTGTACACTGCGGCCAGAAGGCGATGGGTGGACATTAGACCAACACGAGGAACTCGTTAGAAACCGAGCTCTCTATATGCCGCGTGGCGAAGCGCTTGAACGTATCTGAAGAGAACAGCACGCCGGCTCATTGAGGCGGGGGACTTGAAGGCGTATCGCATTGGCCGACAATGGCGAATGTTCGAACCTGACCTGCAAGAATATCTCGCCGGGCAGGCCAACCGCCACCACCATTACAGCGTCGGCCACGATGCTGGACGAGCGGCGGCAGGTCTTGCGGTTGCGCCGGCCACGGGCATGAAAGCATGAACCAGGTGTTGGAGCAACAGCACGTAACGGGCGGGGACCCCGACGAGATCCTCACTGTGGAGCAAGCCGCAAAGGTGTTGAAGGTGTCCTATTCTCACATGCTGCGTTTGCTTAACGGCCAGGTGCTGAACATGCCACGGGTCCGCTGCATCCGGGCAGGCCGAAGCCTCAGAGTGCGGCGTGGGGCGTTGACGGAGTGGATGCGCGAGGTCGAAGACCTCAGCGCGGAGCCGGGGGATTCTGCAGGGTGGTAAACTCGGAAGCACTCTCCAAACCGACACCTGCGGCTCGGGAGGAAAAATCTTTGAGACGCAGAAGATGGCAGAAAGGAAGCCTCCAGTTAAGGAGGCGTGGGAAGTGCAAAAAATGGGTAGTCCTATATTACGACGATGGCAAGCATCGCCGCCACCACACCCTCGGCAACGGCAGCATGACCAAGTCGGAGGCCCAAGGGAAACAGGACGATTTCATGCGGGTCGTCAACGGCAGCGACCAGCCGGACGATGGCGGCATACGGCCGGTGCTACTGCGGGAGTTCATCGAGCAGACGTTCCTGCCGTTCCAGCGGGGCAAGTGGAAGAAGTCCACGGCGGGGACGTCCGAGAACCGGATCCAGTACCACATTGTGAAGGGCATCGGCGACACCGCGGTGAAGGATTTCTCGCTCACCTCGCTCCAGGCGGTCCTGGATCGGAAGGCCGACGACGGGCTCTCATTCTCCACGGTCGACCATCTGCGCTGGGACCTCAGCGCCATTTTTGAGATGGCCGTCGCGGAGAAGTTGATCGAAACGAACCCGGCGACGCGCCTCTATACGCCGAAACATGCGCCGAAAGGTGAGACGCGCGCGATGTCGGACGAGCAGGTCCGGACCGCTCTGGTGGCCGTTGACCTGCGTGAGCAGGTTCTGTTACACATGGCAATTTTCTCGGGGTTTCGCCCCGGGGAATTGCTCGCGCTACAGCGGCTCCATGTAGCGCCCAATGCCTCGGTGGTGAGTGTCGAGCAGCGAGTATACCGCGGGGACCTCGACGATCCGAAAACTCGCCCATCCAGGCGCAAGGTGGCTATCCCGCCAAGGACGGCGGAACTGCTTCGGGCATGGATGGAGTCAGCCGTCGGGCCGGAGCCAGAAGCCTACGTGTTCGCCGGCGAGAAGGGAAAGCCCGTATGGCGCGACACCCTGCTGTACGATCACATTCGTCCGAAGCTCAAACCCCACGGCCTGGAGTGGGTCGATTTCCGTGTGATGCGAACGACACACGCCAGCATCGGGAACCGGCTGAAGCTGGATACAAAGGTGACGGCTGACCAGCGGGGCCACGGCGTCGGCGTGGCGATCGAGGAGTACACGAAGACTTCAGTTGAGGACCGGGCCTCCGCGGCCAAGAGGTTGGAAGATTCGGTTCTAGGGAAGGAGAAGGTGGTTAGGATGCCTCGACGAAGGGCATCGTAACGGAGTGCAATGGAGTGCAGTGTTTTCGAGTGTTGCTAACTTGTTGATTCTGGAGCGGGAGACCGGATTCGAACCGGCGACGTCCAGCTTGGGAATCCAGACGTATGTTGGATCTAAATCACTTGCGCGTTTCTGTTGCGAATTCCTGAATCTGCAACGCCTCGCCGAATCAGCATTTTCCAGATTAGGCCCTCCAAATGAGGCACCAACGAGACACGTGCTTCACCAGTCTGGACACCTCTCGAACTACTCCCAGTCACGAGGGCCCCTTTCAGGATGTTGCTGACAGCGGGAGGTATCACCCTATGAGGAAACAAAACACCAGATTCCAACTCGGCGTTTCTGGCAACGAGACCGCGAAATGGAAGCCGGGACAGTCCGGTAATCCGGCGGGCACGTCGAAGCGGCGCGTGCAGTTCGAAGAGGCTTTCAACGAGGCTTTGCTCAGCGAGGGCGGTCCGGAAGAAGCGGCCGGATTGCTCTGGGAGGCCGCGCGCGGCAAGGAACCTTGGGCAATCCAAGAACTGTGCCGGCGGTTTGCGCCCCAGACGCAATCGTTGCAACTGCTACACGAGGTACACGATGACAAATATGACTACAGCAAACTCACTGACGACCAACTCCAGCAACTTGACGCCATTCTTGAGAAGGCCGGTACTCAGCCGCTTTCTCGTGAGTGTGGAGAAAGCGCGACGAAGCCTGCATGAATTCGTCCGTCAGGCGTGGCCGGTACTCGAACCGGAGACGCCCTTCATCGAGGGCATGCACGTGCGCGCCGTCTGCGAGCACCTCCAGGCGGTCGCGGAGGGCCGCATCCGCAACCTGATCGTGAACATCCCACCGGGACATGCCAAGTCGCTCCTAACCGCAGTCTTTTTGGTGGCCTGGAGATGGATTGATCATCCCGAGGCCCGCTGGCTATTCAGCAGCTATCGGGAGCCCTTGGCCACGCGGGATAGTGTCAAATGCCGGCGCCTGATCGAATCCCCCTGGTATCAGGAGCGCTGGGGTGACCGATACCAGCTCACCGACGATCAGAACCAAAAGAGTCGCTTCGAAAACACCAGAACGGGTTACCGCGTGGTGGTGCCCATGTCGGCAGGAACGGGCGAGCGCGGCGATTATGTGGTGGTGGATGACCCGCATTCGGTGGATCAAGCAGAATCGGATACCGAGCGCCGCTCGGCGATTGAATGGTGGAACGGTTCTATGACGACTCGCCTCAATGATTTCGCCACCGGTCACAAGATTGTGATCATGCAGCGGCTGCATGAGGCAGACCTCACCGGCGACTTGCTGGCCAAGGGCGGTTATGATTTGTTGTGTCTCCCGGAGGAGTTCGAGCCGGAGCGCCGGTGCATCACCTCGATCGGCTGGAGCGACCCACGCCAGCAAGGCGGCGAACTGTTGTGGCCCGACAAGGTCAGCCAGGCCGATCTGGAACGCCTCAAGGTCGAACTCGGATCGTACCGCTACGCCGCTCAATACCAGCAGCGTCCGGCCCCGGCGGAGGGCGGCCTGTTCAAGCGCTATTGGTGGCGGTACTGGTGCCCGGCGCATTTTCACCTGCCGCCCGTGTCGGTGCGCATGCCCGATGGAGAAGTGCGGAGTATTCCGGCAGTGCCCTTGCCCGAACGGTTCGATCAGGTTGGACAGTCCTGGGATCTGGCCTTCAAGGATCTGGCGACGAGCGACTATGTGGTGGGGCAGGTGTGGGCCGCGGCGGGGGCGGATCGGTTTCTGCTGGACCAGCATCGCGAGCGGATGGATATGCCGCGTACGGTGGAGGCCATTCGCGCTATGTCAGAGAAGTGGCCCCGGGGGGCCGCCAAATGGGTGGAGGATCGCGCCAATGGACCGGCGGTGATCGCGTCCCTGCAACACGCTATTGCGGGCCTGATCGCGGTAAACCCGGAAGGTGGTAAGATCGCCCGGGCCGCCGCCATCAGCCCGCAAATCGAGTCCGGCAACGTCTACCTGCCCCATCCCGCTATCGCACCATGGGTGGAGGGGCTGGTGGAGGAGTGCACCAGTTTTCCGAATGCAGCTCACGATGATCAGGTGGACGCCTTGACGCAGGCGTTGAACCGGATGCAGGGTGTGAGCAGCGCGATCTACACGGTGCCGGAGTCAGAGATCACCGTCGAGCCATTGGAGATTCCCAGCCACTGGCCGCGAGCGTACGGGATGGATATTCGCTGGAATGAGACGGCGGCATTATGGGGAGCGCTGGACCCACTAACCGATATTCTGTACCTGTACAGCGAGCACTTCCAGAGCCAGGCCCAGCCGGCCGTGCATGCGCAAGGGATATTGTCCCGCGGAAGTTGGATCCCGGGAGTCATCGATTTAGTGGCCACCGGTCGGAGTGAGAGCGACCGCTGGGGGCTGCTGCGGATCTACCGGGATGTCGGGCTGGACCTGTCGGTGGCGGAGAACTCCGAGCAAAGCGGGATCTATGAAGTCTTCCAAAGAATGAGTTCGGGCCGACTGAAGGTGTTTCGGACGTTGACCAATTTCTTTCAGGAGTACCGCATGTACCGCCGCGACGCCCAGGGCCAGGTGGTGAAGCAGAATGACTTGTTGATGACCTGCCTGCGCTGTTTGTGTGTGTCTGGACGCGACCGCGTGTGCACGGAACCGGATCCCGAGAAACCGGATCCCGAGGAGGAGGAATATCGGTATCGGTCCTTCATTCCGGCGGGCGGGCAGGGCGCATGGATGAGGTAAAAGGGGGCAGCAAGCCCCTGGGTAGGCCGACGGATCCAAGATCCTCCTGCTCGCCTGCTACTCCCAGGAATCTCCCCCGCGATGGCAGCAGCCTTTAGGAACATGGTACGGCGGATCAGTGCGCTGCCGGTGCCAGCGGGGTCGAGCCTTGTCGGCCGACAGACCAAAATCTTGGCGAAGAAAGGAGGGAAGGAGGCGGAGAGGTGTCTGAGAAGCCGCTTGAAATGAGGCACTTCCAGGTTTTTCCGTACCCGGACGAGCCAGAGTTGGCCCCTTCCTGGCCGCTGGAGCGGCTCGGGATGGGAAGAATGAGACAAACGGCTCCAATGGAAGCGGTTGGGAGTATAATCGCTACTGGCCAGGATGGCAAAATGAAATCCTGAATAATTAGGACAGTAGGGCCTGTCCCCCCTTGTTGATGGACGGTTTTGGCTCCAGGAGGTCAGTCATGCTTCGTCGCAGCGTTGTTTGGGTTTCGTGGCGGCTGCTCGCGACAACCTTGTTACTTACTGTTGCATGCGCGATGGTTCACGCTCAGGGTCTCGGAACCATTGTCGGAACGGTGACAGATCCGTCCGGCGCGGTGGTTCCCAACGCCGAAGTAAAACTCGTTGAGGAAGGGACATCGGCCTCGCGCATGGCCACCAGCGATGCGCAAGGCTATTACGTCTTCCCCTCGCTTCGTCCGTCGACCTATTCTCTCACGGTCGACGTGCGTGGATTCGCTACCTTTTCCCATAAAGGCATCACCTTGCAAGCCGACCAGAGCGCCACGGTTAACGTGAGCCTGTCGGTGGCGCAAGCGGGCCAAACGATAACGGTCAATGAGGGCGCGCCTCTGGTCACCACGGCCACATCCACTCTGAGCGAGGTAGTGGATACGCGGCGGATTGTCGACCTTCCGCTGGATGGGCGCAATGCCGCCAGCCTGGCGTTGATCACGGCCGGCTCGCTGCTCGCGCCGAACGCCGACGGCGCGGATCAGGGGAATACCAAGACCTTTCCAACCGCCGTCCTGGTGAATTCCAACGGTGCGAGACAGAATCAAACCAGTTACCGGCTGGACGGCGCCACTAACACTGACATCTATACCAACGTCAACCAGCCGTTCCCGAATCCGGACGCGCTCCAGGAATTCAGTGTCCAGACCAGTAACTACTCGGCGAAGTACGGAGGGAACGCGGGCGGCGTGGTGAACATCGTGACCAAGTCGGGCACGAACGACCTGCATGGCTCGGCCTATGAGTTCGTCCGCAACGCTGATTTCAACGCGCGAAACTTCTTTGCGGCCCAGCGCGACCCGTTGAAGCGCAATCAATTCGGCGGGGCCTTTGGCGGTCCGGTGGACATTCCGCATGTTTACAACGGCAAGAACAAAACGTTCTTCTTCCTGAGCTACGAGGGGACGCGGATTAACACGATTGGAGGCACATCGTCGGAATACGTGCCCACCGCCGCCGACCTGAACGGCGATTTCTCGGCGTTTTTGAGCGCCTCCAACCCCGCCAATGCCATCGGCAAAGCGACCACCATCGTGGATCCGCTAAGTGGCAATGCTTTTCCGAACAACACGATCCCGGCCAGCCGTTTCGATCCGGCCGCCGTGGCTTTCACCAAATACCTTCCGGTGGGCGCGGGCAGTGGGCTAACGTACTACGCACTACCCACGATCCAGGATTTCGACGAGACGACGGTGCGCGTGGATCACGCCATCAGCACCAAGGATCATCTGACCGGCCGATACTTCTTCGATCGTTTCTACAATGTGGGATTCCTGAACCTGACGAACTATCCCGCGCAAAGCAGCAACGCCGTCATCGACTCGAACAACTTCATGCTCAACGAAACGCACGTCTTCACGCCGAGCTTCCTGAGCGATTTCCGAGCCAGCGTCAGCCGCGAGGTCTCGTCGCGGGGGCCGGCGGCCGGCAGCATTGACGCCACTCAACTGGGCGTGAAGATGTACGAGGCGCCGGGCGACCACATTCTGGAAACCCTCAGCGCGAGCAGCTTTTTCAGCGTGGGGCAATCCGACCCGGCTACCTTCACCCGCGACCAATACTCGTTGAGCGAGGATCTTTCCCTGGTGCACGGCAATCACAATATGACGTTCGGCGTGAATGCGATTCGCGCCTGGGTGGTAAACCGGAACCAGTTCCATCAGCCGGGCGCGTTCACGTTTACCGCCGATGTCACCAATCTCTCGCTGGCCAGCTTCCTCCTTGGGTACATGCGCACGTTCCTGCAGGGCAACGGCGAGTTCAAGGACGACCGCCTCAACAGTTTCGGGCTGCATTTCCAGGATGACTGGCATGCCACGCGGAAACTGATGCTGAACCTCGGCCTGCGCTTCGACCCCTTCTTCCCCTGGAAGGAGACCAAAGGCCGCATCGAAATCTTTAGCCCCAGCGCCTACGCTGCCGGAGTGGTCTCGACGGTTTACACCGGCGCGCCTCCGGGCCTGCTGTTCCCGGGAGATCCCGGCGTTCCCCAGTACGGGAGTTACTCGAACTACAAAAACTTCGAGCCGCGCTTCGGTTTCGCCTACGATGTGCGGGGCAATGGAAGAACCAGCATCCGTGGCGGCTTTGGGATGTTTTACGACTCGCTGCAAAACGGGATCTACAACAACCGCTTTGTGGACACCAGCCCGTTCAGCGTGCAGGTGAACCTCAACCCGGTAAACCCCACCCCCCCAATCTCCTCCATGATACCGTTCAGCAACCCATATCTGGGGATGACGAATCCGTTCCCCGCGCCGTACCCCCCGCCGAAGAACATCGTGTTTCCCCTGCCTGATCTGGCGGCCAGTTATGACGTCGGTCACGGGGGAACGTACCAGACGCCGGTCACCTACGAATGGAACCTCACCGTCGAGCGGCAGTTGAGAGGAGACTGGATGGTCCGGGCCGCTTACGTCGGTTCCCACGAGTCGCACGGGATGGAGAACGTGGAACTGTCCCCGACCGTGTACCCGACGGGGAAGCACCTGTACCCACAATACAGCGACATTGCCATGGCCATGAACGATATCAACTCGAACTACAACTCGCTGCAGTTGACCGCACAGAAACGGTTCAGCAAAGGGTTCACGGTCCTGGCCAACTACACCTGGTCAAAGTCCATTGACGACTGGCCGTATGGCCAGGACATCACCACGGTGGTGTCGGGCGGCAACTCGCCTATCCCGTGGACCATGCCCGGGCGGCACCAATTCGACCGCGGGCCGTCGGACTTCGACCGCACGCAGCGCTTCGTCGCCTCATTTGTCTACAACCTGCCGGCTCTCGGCAATGCCCCCGCCGCTCTGCGCTTTGTGGCCGGCGGATGGGGACTGACCGGCATCTTCACGGCTGAAACGGGCTATCCGTTCACCGTTACGTACGGCAAGGACGCGTCGGGTACCGCCCTTTCGTCGGACCGCCCCGTTCTGCTCGGCAACGCCGCTTATGGCTCGGGCGCCTGCGGCACCGCCGCACCCTGCGTGGATTGGCTGGTCCCGACCGCGTTCGGGGCGCCCGCGGCGGGGACCTTTGGCAACATCGGCAAGGGCTCCCTGCGCGGTCCCAATTTGGTCTCCTACAACGGCGGCCTGGTGAAAGACTTTCCGCTGCGCAAGGAGCGCCTGAAATTCCAGTTCCGGGCTGAGTACTTCAACCTGTTCAACAGGGTGAACTTCTCCAACCCGGCCACCTCGCTCACGGGCGCCGGTTTTGGCCGCATCACCAGCACACTGGGCACGGGGGTTGGGATCACGGGGGCGCCGGGCGACCCGCGCATCGGCCAACTCGCCCTCAAACTCGTCTTTTAGCAGGCACGGGGTAGACGTAGGCGATGGGCGCAGCGAAATCAGGCTGCCAGGAGGTGAGGGTCCGCGAGGTGTCTGTGGAATGCGCTGAAAAAACAAGGTTTCCCGGTTCTGGATTTTTCTGGCAGGGCGACAACCGCTCCTTGTTGGGGCGAAGACGGCTCCCGGAGGAAAAAATGCAACTCGCAGGACCAAGGGATGGCGGTTTGGTTTATACTGAATGGGACTTGGAAGTCCAAAATGGAAATTCCGGTTAGGATCCCGGAGTCCAAAATGAAAATCCTGGGTAAGGGGGATTCATGCATCAGTCTTTCAGAGTTATCGCGGCCGTGCTCGCGTTTGCGGCGTGGTCCGTTGCCCAGAACGCCACCGGCACGCTGGATGGACGGGTCGTCGATGCTTCCGACGCCGCGGTTCCGGGCGCAACGGTGACCATCGAGAATCAGGCCATCAACGTCCACTGGACGATGACGACGACCGCGGAAGGGCGTTTCTACCAGAGGTATCTTCAGCCTGGCTCGTACCGCATATCGGTGGAAAAGACCGGCTTCCAGAGGTACGTCCAAAACGACATCCTGCTCAACGTCGAGCAGACCGTGTCGCTGAATATTCCCCTCAAGGTTGGCGATGTCTCCACCACGGTTGAGGTTGAGGCCAGCGCGGCGCAGTTAGCTACCGAAACATCGACCGTGGCCACGACGGTCGGCAACAAAGCCATTCTCGATCTGCCCCTGGGCGGGAACCGCAGCCCCATGTCCCTGGCAACGCTGGTGCCTGGAGTGGTTCCCAGCGCCGGGTCGAACAGCCCGTGGATCAGCGGCGGCAGGAATGACTACAACGACGTGACCATCGACGGTACGTCGGTCATCGTACCCGAAAACAACGTGAGCCACCTTCAGATCGGGTACCTCCCGCTCGAGGACAGCGTGCAGGAATTCTCGGTGGTCACCAACTCGCTCGCGCCGGAATACGGGCGGACGGGCGGCGGCACCATCAACATCGCCACCCGTTCAGGCACGAGCCAGTATCATTTCACCCTGTTCGAGTTTTTCCGCAACGACGTCCTCAATGCCAACAGTTGGGCAACAACCGGAACGGCCTTCCGAAGGGTATTGTCCGTTACAATCAGTTTGGTGGGACCGTCGGCGGGCCGCTCTGGATTCCCCACGTCTACAACGGCAAGAACAAGACGTTCTTCTTCATCAGCGAGCAGAGCGTGAGAACGCCGAGCGCGGTAGCCTACACCACCAGCGTACCGACCGATGCGATGCGGCAGGGCATCTTCACCGGCCTGACCAACGGGTCCGGCGGTGGCGTGGGTGCGCCGGTCACGATCTACGATCCATCGACCAACAGTCCCAATGCCGCGTGCCCCTCTTCCCAGGCGAATTGTTTCCGGCAGCCGTTCCCCAATAACGTGATCCCGCAAAACCGGTTCGATCCCGTGGCCCAGAAGCTCATGACCTTCTGGCCGGAGCCAAACTGCCAGGGCTGTATTACGAACCCGGCGCTACAGACGAACAACTGGAAGACGCAGGGGGTGGCCAACAATCCCGTGAACCAACTGGACACCCGTATCGACCACTATTTCTCGGAGAAGTTCCGGATGTTCGCGCGCGGGTCCAATCAGAGCGGAGTTAGCACGGACTTCAACGCGTTCGGCAACGCCGGCACTCCCAGCGGCTCCGGCCCGACAAACTACTACAACCGGAACGTCACGGCCAACGCGATTTATAGCCTGAGTCCCACCATGATCCTGAACTTCAACTACGGCTTCGCGCGCGACGTCTCGTTCCACACCGCGTTCTCCCAGGGAACGACACCTTCGTCGCTCGGTTTTCCGGCAGCCATCAATGGGGTGGTGGACAACTTCGAATTCCCGCAGATCAGCGTCAGCGGAAACAGCTCGAGCTATGCTCTGGGGCAAGCTTCCTACACCTCGCTCAAGGACATCCCGTATTCGCACATCGTCCGCGGCGACCTGACCAAGGTGCTTTCGAAGCACACGCTCAAGACGGGCGCGACGTTTGAAAAGCTGTTCGTGAATTTCACTCAGTACGGCAGTCCAGACGGCCAATATAGCTTCGGCAGCGGCTACACGCAGCAGAACACGTCTCTGGGCACCTCGTCCAGTTTGGGCAACGCCTTTGCGACCTTCCTGCTGGGCCTGCCGAGCAACAACGGCAGCGATTTGCAGTACACCTTCTCCGCGGCCACCGCGAGCGCGTACGCCGGCGCCTACTTCCAGGACGACTGGAAGGTCAGCCGCAAACTGACCGTCAACCTGGGCGTGCGCTACGACGTCGACATTCCCCGCACCGAGCGCTACAACCGGCTGAGCTACTTCAATATCACGGCGCCGTCGCCGCTTCAGGGCATGGTGCAGTCCAGCGCGACATGTCCGAACTGCGGCAACCTCAAGGGAGCGATGGAGTTTGTGGGGACCCCGGGGGCGGCCTACGGCCGGCATCAGACGCCCACCGATCTGCACAACTGGGCGCCGCGCATCGGCTTCGCCTACAACGTTTTCAATAAGACCGTGATCCGCGGAGCCTATGGCATTCTCTACGCGCCTTCCATGCTCCAGGCCGCGGGCACCTCGGGAACTTCCGGAACCGAAGGATTCACGGGCGGCACGGCGCTGAACACCTCCCTCGACAGCGGTCAAACGTTCATCGCCAGCCTGAGCAACCCGTTCCCGAGCGGCCTGATCCGCCCGCTGGGCGCCGCGCAGGGCCCGATCAGCGGTACCCTGACAGACATCGGAGGCGGGGTTCAAGACAGCTACTTCATCGACTACGTCAATCCGATGATTCAGCAGTGGAATTTCAACATCCAGCAACAGGTCAAGGGAGACTGGATCATCCAGGCGGGTTATCTGGGAAGCAAGGGTCAGCACCTGCCGGACGGCGAGAGCAGCATCAACTTCAACCAGTTGCCGGCTTCCGACCTGTCGCTGGGCAGCAACCTGGTGGCGCAGGTAGCGAACCCGTTTTATGGGATCATCCAAAACCCGACCTCGATCTACGCCAAGCCCACGGTGCAGGCGAATTACCTGCTGGCCGCCTATCCGCAGTACTCCGGCGTGAGCGCTTTTCGCAAGCCGATTGCTAACTCGAATTACCAGTCGGCCATCCTGTCGGCGGAGCACCGCTATCGCAACGGGTTGTCGCTGCTGATCGGCTACACCGCCTCCAAGCTTCTCGACGACGCCTCCCAGGTGGTGAACTACATCGGGCAGGCCGGCACCAAGCAAGACACTTATTGCCGGAAGTGCGAGAAGTCGGTTTCCTCGCAGGATGTGCCGCAACGCCTGGTGGTCAGCCCCAACTTCGAGCTGCCTTTTGGACGAGGGCGGAAGTATTTCAACTCGATCCCCAGGCCAGCGGATTTTGTGCTCGGCGGTTGGCAGATGAACGGCATCCTGACCTTCCAAAAGGGCATACCGATTGCGATCAGCAACGGCGGCAACAGCACCGGCCTGAACAGCCCGGGAATCCGCCCGACGGACAACGGCCAGAATCCGGCGCGCAGCGGCGCGATCGCCGATCGCCTGAACGAGTATTTCGTGCAAACCGTTTTCACGCAGACGCCTAACTACACTTTTGGGAACGTCGGCCGTTTTTTGCCGAACGTCCGGCAACCGGGTGTGCACAACCTGGATTTCTCGCTGTTCAAGAACTTCCACCCGATCGAGAAGATGAACCTCCAGTTCCGCGCGGAGGCGTTCAACTTCACCAACTCGCCGACGTGGGCCGCGCCGGGCACGAACGTGGCGGCGCCGTCGACGTTCGGCATCGTCACCAGCGCCAGCGGGAACCGCAGCGTGCAGTTGGCGTTGAAGCTGATTTACTAGCGGCGTAACTTTTCACCGCTCCCTCCCGGTCGCGGCTAGGTACAAGCGATCCGGCGCTGCTCTGGCGTGCCCGTTTGCGGGGCGTGGCCTGGAGCGGCGCCTCGTCCTGGCGGGAAAATTCCGTTTAAATAAGGGCCTTTCGTGATCTGGTGCTGGCCGTCGTTTTCTACCCTTCAGCCGAAGATTGTTATGGCGTCATCGAAGGGAATTACGTGCCGCTGTGGGTAGGAGATAGGGGTGTCATACCCGTGCCCCGGCAATTGGATGATTTGCCAGCACTTTCGGACTCGCCTGTTCTTGAGGGATTTCATCGCACCATTTTTGTCATGTCGAAGACGTGGATTGAGCTAGTGGGCAGTCTGTCCACTACCAGCCTCGTTGTGATACCGTGACTGCGGTTCTTTTCCTGCCTGGACAACTGATCCCGACCAAGGTCCGTTCGCTTCGCCAGTTCCAATCGCCTCGATCATCATCCGCTGCACCTTTTCAACCGCCCGCCAGCTCTTTCGCAAAATGCATCGGGCGCAACTTTTTTACCGGACCCGGCGCTGCACCAGGTCTCCGAGAAATACGCTATCGTGGAACCCGTGATGCGTACTTTTCTGATCCGGCATCCGTGGATTGCCATGATTTTGGACGGGAAGAAGACGTGGGAGATTCGGGGTTCCAGAACATCCATCCGAGAAACCATTGGACTGGTTCCAAGCGCTTCTGGGACGGTCATTGGTGTGTGCGACGTGGTTGATTGCCTCGGCCCCCTCACAGCGGATGTGTTTCGCAAGAACGCAAGGAAGGCCGGGATGCGCCCAAGCGAAGCGCAATTGGGTTGGTACCGTCAAGCCTACGCTTTGGGTCATGGAAAAGCCACGGTACTTAAAACGCCCGGTTCCGTACCGACATCCCTCTACAAGCATTTCTATGAACCGCCGCGATTTCCTGGCGAGCGCCGGCCTCGTTCCGGCGCTCGCGTCCGCCCAGCAGGGCGTCTCGTCCGATCCTCCCGTGATGCGCATGACCGCCGGTCCGGCGCCCACCATCGCCCTGAACCATCTGGGTTTCACTCCTAAGGCGCGCAAACTTCTGATTGTCCGTCTCACCGGGCGGACGGCGCCCCCGCAATTCACCATTCGTGACATCAGCTTCCCCCTGAAGCCCTTCAGCCTCACTTTGCCGCTGAAGCCGGCGCCGCGCGGCGATTTCGGCGATCACCTGATCGGCGATTTCACGGAGCTCGAGCGCGCCGGGCAATATCGCATTTTCCTGCCGGACGAGCACTCGGTGCCGTTTTTCGTGCGGGACGACGCCTGGCGGCGCACCCTGCCCAAACCGGTCAGCTACTTCCACGCGCAACGCTGCGGCGTGGAAGTTCCCAACGTCCATCCGGCGTGTCACCTGGACGACGCGCGCCGCCGCGACAACGGCCAGCACCTGGATGTGACTGGCGGATGGCACGATGCGGGCGACGTCCGCAAGGGCATGAGCCAGACCATGGCTAACGGCTTCGGACTGATGCACCTGGCGCGCAACCTGGGCGAGAAGTGGGACTTGGTCGGATCCGGGCTCAAGGTGTTGCTGGACGAGATGCGCTGGGGCAATACCTACTTCCTGAAGATGCAGGACACCGACGGCCTGGTGTGGGGCGGCACCGAAGGCGAAGCGGGCGGCAACAATACCGGCAACAACTGGACCGATAACCAGATCGGCACCGCGGACGACCGGTTCATCATTTGGCGGAAGTCGGGAAACGTGCAGGCCAATTGGGTTACGCTCCAGGCCATGGTCGCGCAGGCGTTTCAGGCCGCCGACGCCAGCTACGCACAGCGCTGCCTGGAAGCCGGGCTCCGCTGCCGCCGCGCGGCCGGGGTGCCCTCTGGGCCTGGCGAGAACGCCGGAGAACTGGCCTGGTGGACGCTGGCCGACCTGGAATTATGGCGCGCCACGCAGCAGGTGTCCTGGGCGGACAGCGCGGCTGCCATGGCGGGCCGCCTGCTCGCGCTCCAGGCGACGGACTACGTCGGATCGCAGAAGAGCATCCGCGGATTCTGGCCGATGGGCCGCACGGCCGGGGCGCCGGATGCCCCCGGGGCGGGGCCCGGCGGCCGCTACCCGGGCGCCGCCTCCTTTCAGAACGATGCTCACTCCGCCGTGCCGGGCCACGCCATGATGGAGTTGATCGAAGCCTTTCCCAAGCATCCCGACGCCCAGAAATGGCGCGAGGCCATGCGCATGCACCTGGAAGAATTCGTGGTCCCGCTGTGCGGACGCTCGGTCTATCGCATCATGCCCTCCGGCCTATTCTTCGGCTCCCCCACCAAGGAGCATTACCGGCCGCTCGAAGGCGAGTTGACCTATCGCTACTTCATGCCGGCGCGGGCGGACGGCCAGTGGCAGGGCTTGACGGCCCACTTGGAATCCTGGGCTTTCATGCTGGCCAAGGCGGCCCGCGCATTCGAACGTCCGGAGTATCGCGACCTGGCCTGGCGGCAAATGGAGTGGGTCATGGGCGCGAACCCTTTCGGGGCATGTCTCATGACGGGGGAAGGCGCCCGCAATCCATACCCGCTCTCGTACTTCGTAGGGGTGATCGTCGGCGGGCTCATGAATGGAGTCGCCGGAAACGCCGACGACGAGCCCATTCTGAACTTCGACGGCGGCATCGATTGGCACACCAACGAGTATTGGAGCCCCCACGTGGGCTACTACCTGGCGGCCGTTTCCGAATTGGAGACGGGAGGGCGAGGCTGAAGCCGGGCCCAGAGGGCGCCCCGGGCTGAAGCCCGCCCCCTTGTGTTTTGGTAATCTGAGGCTTACTTTAAACCTGGAGGCAGTTTGAGATGCGGTATTGGCCGGTTGTTCTTCTCCTGTGTCTCCCCGCGGCCGCGGTCGAAAAGGCCGCGTATGACAGCAATGGGCGAATCATTGCCTTGCTGCCGGACGCCGAGGACGTAGCGGTTGGCTCCAACGTGGTGGCGGTGCTTCCCAGCGGCAAGCGTGTGCCGCTCCAGGTGCGCCAGCCGGGCGCCGGCGCCGCCGGCGCCGTCCGTCAGGGCGCTGCCCTGGCGTGGACGGCGGCATTCGAACTGCCCGACGGCGGCAGGGGCCGGTTGGATTTGAAGGCGGAGGAGGATGCCTCGGGCGTGCGCTATGCGACGACCATTACGGCGCAGGGTCCGCTCAACGTATCCGCCATCGAGTTCGTGATCGACCTGCCAAGGCCCACCTTCGTGAACGGCCGCGGCGCAGCCGAGGGCGCGGCCCTGTTCGCGCTGGCGGCGGTGCGGGCGGCCGGCCCGGTGCTGTTCAGCGGCCAGACAACCGCCCTGCGCTTTCAGGATGCCGCGGGCAGCCTGGCGCTCGACGTGGCCTTCGACCAGCCGCGCGCGGCAGCCGTGGTGGACCGCTGGGATGCGCTCGGCCGGTCTTTCCAGCTCCGTGCAGCCATCACGCGAGGGCCTCTCGGCAGTGGCGCATCCGCGGGCCTGATGGCTACCCTGCGTCTGACCAATACTCCGCCGGCTCCGCCGCCCGCCCGCCTGACGCTGGATACTTCCAAAACCAGGTACCACTTTGACGGTTTCGGCGGGAACTACTGCTGGAGCAATTCCTCGCCCATCGCCGCGTACACGTTGAACAACCTGAAGCTCGCCTGGGCCCGCAGCGAAATGAAGGTGGTCCAGTGGGACGCGCAGCGCGATCATCCTGGCCCGGAGCTTCGCGCCGACCTGGAAACCTGGCGCCGCTTCCAACAGATGGGCGTGCCCTTCGTGGTCAGCATCTGGTGGCTGCCCGAGCGGTTCTACACGGACCCTTACGAGAAGGGGCGCTCGGCGCATTTCCGCATCATCAACCCCGAGAAGTGGGATGAGCTGCTGGAGTTGTTGGGAAGCTACCTGCTGTACGCCAAGCGGGAGTACTCCGTGGAGCCCGACCTGTTCTCCTTCAACGAGGCGAATCGCGGCGTGTACGTGGGCTTGACGCCGGAGACCCATACGCAAGCCATCAAGCGCATCGGCGCGTACTTCTACAAGCTCGGCCTCAAGACCAAAATGCTGCTGGGCGACACGACCGGGATGCGCGATACCCACCTCTTCGCCTTGGACGCCGCCGGGGACCTCGAGGCGCTGCAATATATCGGCGCCGTGGCTTTTCACTCCTGGGGCGGCGGCACGCCCGAACAGTACATGGCATGGGGAGACTTGGCGGAATGGCTGCGCTTGCCGCTGCTCGTAAGCGAACTCGGGGTGGATGGGGCGGCGTACTACACGCGGTCATGGGACAGCTATGATTACGGCCTGCGGGAATCCAAGATGGCCCAGGAACTCCTGATCTACGCCCGCCCGCAAGGCACCCAATTCTGGCAGTTCACGCAGGATTACGCGCTGGCGCGCGTGGGGCGCGATGGCGTGGTGGAACCGACCGCCCGCTTCTGGCTGATGAAGCATTTCACCGACCTGACGCCGCATGCCAGCGAAGCCCTGACCGCCGCTTCCGACCAGCGGAGCGTGCTTTTCACGGCGTTCCGGAAGGACAATGCCTATACGCTGCATATCCTGAACCTCGGCGCAGCGCGCGCCGCGGACCTGGAGGGTTTGCCCGACGGTGAATGGCAAGTGACGGAAACCACCGAGGCGGCCCAGTATCGGAAGAAAGCAGCGGTTCGTTCGGGCAATGGCAGGCTGGTCCTGGATCTGCCCTCGCGGTCGCTCATCAGCCTGACGGCGCAAACCGGCCCCAAGGGCGGCGAGTAGTGGAAGCCATCCGGGAGGAAGAACCATGTCTGCAAGAGGGACTGCGTTGCTGATCTGCCTGGCGGCTCGCCGACGTCGATCGGTTTTTCCACCGGTTCACCCCGCGCCGCGGTTCGGACGGAGCCTCTCAAGTCTTAAATACGGGTTCGATTCCCGTTAGCGCTACCATGTTTTCTATCACTTACGGGGAACGCGCTGCCACGCGCAACGCTCCACGGGAAGTCATTGGACATTCCCCTTCCTGTTTTCCAACTCGACCGGCGCGTATTGCCGCTGGTATTCCTCCCACTTCCGCGCCGCCTCCTCGTCCTGTCCCGTGATCATGTGCGCGTAAATCTCTTGCGTGGTCCGAACCGAGCTGTGGCCCAGGCGCGCCGACACGGCCGGCAACGGCACTCCCTGCGCCAGCAATACCGACGCGTGGGAGTGACGGAGCAGGTGGAGTGCGGCGCCCTTGGGCTTGGGAATTTTCAGCCGTTTGAACAGGGCTGAAAACAGACGCCGAGACCGAATCCGGCTTGAGCGGTGTCCCATCGGGATTCGCGAATACCAGATCCAGGTCGGCACGATAGGCGGGGCCGAACTGGCGCCGGAATTCATCCTGCTGCCGACGGTGCGCCGCCAACGTCGCTATGGCGGACGGCGGGAGCGCTACCCGCCGCGGCTTCTCCGTTTTGGTCCCCTTAAACTTCAGGCCCTGCCGCGTCTGCGTTTTATGCGGTCTTTAAGCCGTTTCCAAAAAGTGGAGTTTTTGGGACAAGGGCAAACAGCAGCCTGCCTTGGGTGCCGTTGAGGCGAAGAACGGGAGAACGTCCTCCTGCTCGCCTGCTGCTACCAGGAGAACGGACGTCTGCCGCCCCTCGACATACTCCATGGCGATGAAATCGACGCCATCCGCTTGATCGATGTCATGCACCGTGACGATGTTGGGGTGGTTGAGCGCGCTGGCAGCCTTGGCCTCCTGCACGAAGCGCCGTTTGCGCTCGGGGTCGGCAACTTTCTCGGGCGGCAGGACTTTGAGGGCGACGAAGCGATCCAGATGCGAATCGCGGGTCTTGTAGACCACGCCCATCCCGCCCTCGCCGAGCTTCTCGACGATTTTGTAGTGGGATATTGTGCGGCCGACCATGCGGGCCTCCAGGATATTCAGATCTGGTTGCCGTTCGGATCAATTGTACATCCCAGTGGCCGGATATGTGGGGTTCCCACGGTCAGGGCATGGCCTTGTAGTATGCAGCGATGAAGGCGGCCGCCGGTCCGTTCTGTTCGTGCAAGTGGATTCCGTCGATCTTGGCTGCGCAACTCACGGCTTCGAACCTGGGCGTTACGGAGACCAGATCCGGATGGTTCGCCGCCACTTTTGCCAGCGCCGAGTCTACATACTCGGGAACATGGCAGTCCTGCTTTTTGGCGTCGTGGTCGGTGTTGGGACCAAGCGGAGGTTTGTCGGAATGGCACCATCCGTTCATCGGACAACGAATGATGGTCATGATGTCAATTCGCTTGGCGCTGGGACGTTTGGCGCGAATGGTCGCCAGCGTGGCCTCCAGACTATCGACCCAGGCCTTTTCGGAGGTCAACTCCCAGGACCATGCCTGATAGACAATCCTGTCCGGCGCGTCCCCGTTTTGGGCACAAGGGGCGGTCAGCCGGACATTATTCACTCCGCCGACGTTGGCCGGGCTCCAGGTATAGCTGTCCGGTTTGGCGTATTCGTACGTATAGCCGTAGTGAGAGAATCGTCCCTGCCATCTGGTCTTGAGATCGCCAAGGCCATCGTAAAAGCCTCCATCCCACCACTCGCCGGTGGAATAAAGACCAATCAGTTCGGTGCAAGTAAAGGGACCGCGGGGCGGCGCCACCGGCGGGACCGCCGCCTTCTGGGCCGCTGCCGTCTGTGCGAGCAGAGCTGCGAAGGCCAGGGACTTCAGGATTATAGAATCGTTCGTCGGCATGTGCTTCCAGCCTCCCTTGATCGAACCCACGTGGAGTGTAGCACTCCCTGCGGAGCCAGTGCAGGAGCATTTCCTGGCCCCGGATGTGTCAAGTCTTATGAGATGCATCACGGCAATTCTTCACAGATTCCAAACTGTAGTAAACAACCTCAATGAACCTTCTCTAACGTTCCCGACCGGGCAAATTGGTGTATGCTCTTCCCGTGTCACCGATACAGTGTGCGTCGCAGGAATTTCATGTTGAACCACCTGGCGGGCAGGTACGCGGGTCTAACGCACCGGCGCCTCCGCCTCGAGCGTTATCTCCCGCTGGCCTCGCCAGATGGTAATGTTGACCGTCCCGAAGGCCGGCGACTCCGCGGAGAGCCGCTGCAGGTCCCGGACTGTGTCTGTCGCCTTGCCGTCCAACCGCAGCACTACATCTCCCTTTCGTAATCCGGCAGCCGCCGCACGGCTGGCCTGCGGCACATCCAGCACCAGTATTCCGGCTTCGCCCGTAAGACCCGACGCGGAGACCTCTCCTATCCCGACGATGTTCTTCACCGAGGCACCGAGCCAGATGGACGGGCGAGGATCGCGGCCCGATTGTAGTATCGCCGGTTGCGCCTCGTCCAAACGCGGCATCTCTGGGGTGCGCGCGATGCGCTTCAGTTTGGGCCAATTCGCCCCGAACTGGTCCATGGGAAAGTTCTGAAAACCCAACTGAAGTGCCGGTGAACCCTCGCGCACCCGGTATCCCGTTCGGCCCGTCCACGTTCAAATAGCCCAAAGGGGCGAAAGAAGGCCACAGGCCTTGCTCCGCCTTTTCCAGCATGGCTGACCGCGCCGGTCCACTTTCCAGGATGCCTGCTCAGCAAGCGGAACGCCGGGTCCCCATCTAGTGCCCGAAACCTGGGACAAGACCCGTCTCGAATCGGCGGACTACGATCACGGGCTATGCGCCCAGGAGTTTCTTTCGTATGCCCTTCAGGAGCCTTTCTGTCCATGCACCAAACGGCTGGTCGGTCGTAAGATATGTCCACACCGCGCGGCGGTCGCCCAGGTTGACTCCGCCGGCTTCAGCCTCGGCCAGCCGACGCGCGATTTCCTCGGGTATCGCGGCTTCCAATTTCGGGAACCACTCGTCGATCTGTCGCAGAAACGTGAAATGCGGGTCGCGCCAATCGGTGCCGACGAAAAAGCCAGGAACCCCGGCGAAGGATTGCCAAGGAATACCCGCGCGGAAGTCCTCCAGTCGAGCCAGATAGTCAGCCCACAGGTCGTCTACGACGCGCAGGGTGATCTGCCGCTCCGACTCGGACCGGCACGCAACTCTGCCATCGAGTATCGCCTGGCGATAGGAATGAATCTTGTGACGCTGGCCTTCCACGGGCAGATCGTAGCGGTGTGACCCGCGCCCTCCTGCGCCCCGCGGACCGCATCGCCTGGCTGGCGGTGCTGAGAGCGCCGTGGTGCGGTTTGAGCCTGTCGGATCTCCAGGCGCTTGCCGGCGGCGACTTGCGCGCGGCGATTTGGGACCTGATCACGGATGAAGGGAAGACGGCCGCCATGAGCGCGGATGGGCGGGCACGGGTAGCGCGGATCCGGACCGTTCTTCAATATGCCATCGAGACCCGTCCGGCGTCTCTGCGCAACTGCATCGAAGGAACTTGGATGGCCCTCGGCGGACCGGCGTGCGCGGCGAAAGCTTCCGATCTCGATGACACCCAGGCTTTCTTTGACCTGATCGAGGAGATGGAGGACGGCGGCACCCTAGATCTTGCGGCGCGCTCGCAGAACGTATCGAGGGGCTCTATGCCAACCCCGACCCGGCAGCCGGCGACGGACTGCAGGTGATGTCGATTCACAAGGCGAAGGGCCTGCAATTCGACGTAGTCATCGTCCCGGGGCTCGGACGCAAGACCCGGTCCGACGATTCGCGCCTGATGATGTGGCTCGTAAGACCCCGGCTCGGAGCGGAGCCGGACCTCCTGCTGGCTCCCATCCATGCCACCGGAGCCGATCGCGACCGCACGTTCGATTATCTGAAGTACATCGAGGCGCGCAAGTCGGAGTACGAATCCGGGCGTATGTTGTACGTCGCCGCGACCCGCGCAAAATCTGAACTGCACCTGCTGGGGCATGTGGCTTACACAGAAGAGGACGGGGCCGTCAAATTGAAAAAGCCCGAATCGAGTTCCCTGCTCGCAAGGATGTGGTCCGTAGCCGAGCCCGAGTTTCAGCGGAAGGCGAACCAAATGGAACCAACCGCCGAGGCCGAAACGCAGAATACGCGTACGCCACTATCGCTCCAGCGGTTGCGGCAGGATTGGTCCCTCCCCGCTCCGCCGCCTTCCGTTTCGCCGGTGGAACTTGTAGCGGCCGAGCACGCCAGCGGGCCGGCGGTCAGCTTCCGGTGGGTGGGCGACACCCTGCGGCACGTGGGAACCGTGGTTCATCAAATGCTGCGGAGGGTCGCGGAGGACGGCGTGGCCCTGTGGGACAGTGAGAGGATCGTGGAGTATCGTCCCGGGTTCATCGCGGCGCTGACGGCGCTCGGTGTGCCGGCCGCCGAGATAACGGCCGCAGCCGACAAGGTGACGGACTCGCTGCTTAGGATCCTTGCGGACGAGAGAGGCCGGTGGCTGCTCGGCGGGGACCACCTCGCGGCCGAGTGTGAGTTTCCCATTACGGGTTTGGCTGACGGAGAATTAGTCAACGTCCGCTTGGACCGCACTTTCGTGGACCGCCAAGGCACCCGCTGGATCGTCGACTACAAGACGAGCGCACATGAGGGCGCTGGGCTGGAAGATTTCCTGGACAACGAGTGCGAGCGGTACCGCCCCCAGTTGGAGCGATACCGCAAGCTGTTCGCCGGGCTCGAAGACCGTCCCATTCGGGCGGGGCTCTATTTTCCACTGCTTCAGCGGTGGTCTGAAATCGAGGGCGCCGTCGCGGCGAAGCCTGCTGGCTGACCGAAGCGAGCAACTGGTTGGGAGTTTCGCCTTCACCAAATGCACAAGTCAGGCGAGGCGGTAGATTCAGATTATTATTGGAGAATCTTAAAATGACCCAGTCGAAGAAAGCAGCCAAGCGGCCTGCACGAAGCAGGCGAGATGCCGGGGAGGAGCCGAATCGGTGTCTTCCTAAGCCTTCAGACGAATTCCTGTTATCGATGATCCCGAACGACTTCAACGTTGTTCAAATCGATTCCGACGAGGATGTGACACTGTTCGGTGCGGAACGGAAAAGCCTGTTCCACTTCGTCCGCTACGAAGCGGGCTGTGGCGTAAGCCAATACCACGTACCGCATTATCCCGGCTTGACGCAGTGCCGGCAGCGAGTAGCCCAACTGCGTCAGCCAAGCTCGCAGGCAACCGCCGGGCGCGTAGCCAATCTGCATGTGCTCGATCAGTTGCGGCGAGCGG
>Ga0316363_10000043_pt1 | contig 188316 bp, 160 predicted proteins | sample Sb_taG_3_FD_200459 | JGI IMG/M metagenome (GOLD analysis project Ga0316363, IMG submission 200459) | Peat soil microbial communities from Weissenstadt, Germany - Sb_50d_a_PC metaG (v2) (version 2) | ecosystem: Environmental > Terrestrial > Soil > Wetlands > Peat | place: Germany: Weissenstadt... | reverse complement strand
TTGCTGGCGGTGATGTCGAGCCACCCAATGAACCGCCCGGCGCCGATCTCGGTCTTCTCCGACCAGCGCCGGACAAAATCCACGATCTGATCCCGCGTATCGTGCGGAACCCAGCTCCCGGTCAGAGTTCCCCAATGTCTTTCTTTAGCGCGACGTGCTCCGCCATCAGCTCGGCCAGAACCTCGTCCTTCGTCTGGATTTTCTTTTGCAGGTATGCAATCCGCTCCCGGTCAGCGGAATGGTTGGTGGGCCGTTTCTGCTCGAAGGCAGCAGCCCCGTTCTCGAAGAATTCCTTCTGCCAGCGGTAAAAGACCGTCGGCTGGAGTCCCACTTCATCGCACAACTTCGAGACGGGCTCCTTCTCCAGCAAGTGCCCAGAATGGCGACATTCTCTTCCGGCGCGTATTGCTTCCGTTGCTTCTTCATGCGTTCTCTCCATAGCTTAATCGGGGAACGCTTTCTCCATTTCCAACTGAACCGGAACAGGCAAAGGGGTTCTCACCGCCGATCGAGGCACCGCACCCCCGTAAATTGATGTGCGTCAAGAGTGCTGTGACGCTAAGCGTGTCCTCATATTCCTTAACGATTTAGTCATGCGATTGTCACATGCCGCAATTACCATGTCTAGAGGTCAAAAACACAACAATGTGGAAGCCGATAGTGGGCGGGATTACTGTTTTTGTTGCCGGCATCTTGCTCTGCGCCGGGGGATTGAGCCAACTTCACGCACAACAGAACGGAACGATTTCCGGGACGGTATCGGACCAGTCCGGAAAGCCGATCCAAGAGGCCGCGGTGGAATTGAAGAGCGAATCCACGGGCGCCTCTCGCAGTGTGATAACCGACGCCGAGGGAAAGTTTCTGGTTTCGGATCTCGCGGCCGGGAGCTACTCCGTTCGAGTTTCAGCGCCCGGTTTCGCCTTGACCAGCCGCTCCGGGGGACAAGTCACGGCCGGCGCGACCCTGGACATTCCGATCACAATGTCGGTTGAGTCCGTCACGACCTCGGTCACGGTCAACGAATCCATATCGGTGGCGGCTGTTTCAGCGCCTTCGGGCAACACGCTCGAGGCGACTTCGGCCAAAACCGAAGTCAGCTCGGAATTCATCAAGAATTTCATGTCGCCGGTAGCGGACTACGCCGAATACGTGAATTATGCGCCGGGCACGTTCAGCGTGAATCCCAACGGGATCGGGCTGGGCCAAGGCAAGACGTTTTTCCGCGGTTTCGCCGACGGGCAATACACCATGACGTTCGATGGGATTCCGTTCGAGGATACCAACTCGCCGACGCACCATTCCTGGGCGAACTTTCCGAGCGGCTGGACCGATGCCGTGGATTTCGACCGCAGCTCGGGGCGCGCGTCGGACTTCGGCCCCACCAACTTTGGCGGGTCGATCAACATGTTCTCGCCGCAATTGTTTCCGGACCCGGACATCCGCGGGACGATCAACTACGGCTCGTTCAATACGCGCGTGCTGCAGCTGGACGCCGAGAGCGGCTTTTTTGGGCCGGGAAGCCGCAACAGCTTTCTGATGAACATGCAGCAACTGCTGTCGGACGGATATCAGACCTATAACCGCCAGAAGCGGGTGGCGGGATACGGCAAGTATCAGTACCGGGTCTCGGACCGCAGCTCACTCACGTTGTACGGCGGGCTGGTAGACATCTGGACCAACACTCCGAACACCACCAACCCCACGCGCGCGCAGGTGGCCCAGTTCGGCGACAACTACCTGCTGGACAACACGCCATTCCTGGCGAACGGCACGCCGGACCCCTACTACTACGGCTACAACACCTATCACGTGCAGACCGATTTCGAATACGCCGCCTACAATGCGGATCTGGGTGGCGGGTGGAAGTTCAACACGAAGCTGTACACCACACGCTACTGGAACAAGCAGTTCTACCAGAACGGTGCGACGGTGAACCTGACTTCCAGCAAGCCGAGCGGGGTCGACAAGCTGAACGGATACCGGCATGCGGGGGACACGGCGATCTTGAGCAAGGAAACCCATTGGGGCGTCTTCCGCACCGGCATCTGGTACGACTGGGCCTACACCGACCGTTATCAGATCCCGTCCAACATCCTCACGCAGCAAGACACGCCGCTCGGGAACTTCCACGAGCATTTCATTACTCAGTCGGTGCAGCCATTTGCCGAATTCGAATGGCACGCGACGCCGAGGCTGGTGGCGACGGTTGGCATGAAGGCCGCGGATTACGCAATGACGCTGAATCAGTACCAGGACAACGGGAAGACGGTCGGCTGCCTGGGTGGAGTGGCTTCGACTTATCCCGGCATCGGGGCTCCCGCCTGCATCGGCGGCGTCCAGTTTGTCACGCACTCGATCAACTACAACAACTGGCTGCCGAATGTCACGGCCCGTTACTACGTCCAGAGCAGCTGGTCGGTCTATGCGCAGTTCGCCGAGGGCAGCGTGATTCCGTTGAGCAGCGTCTTCGACGTTCCGAACGCGAATGTTCTGGTTCCGCCCAAGCCGACGCTGGCCAAGACCTATCAGATCGGCTCGGTGATGAAGCACCGCCGCTGGACTCTGGATGCCGACGCCTACTACATCCACTTCCAGAACGGCTACGACAGCTACATCGATCCAACCACCAACGAACCCGTCTTTGTGGCGACCGGGCCCAGCAATACCAAGGGCGTTGAAGCGGAAAGCAGCTTCATCCTCGGATATGGACTGTCGCTGTACGCCAACGGCACCATGGGTTCGGCAAAATATCAGACGGGCCCCAACTATCCCAACGGCGGCCTGTGGGTGGCCAACGCGCCCAAGAACGTCGAGACAGTGAGCCTGCTGTGGCGCCACAACAACTTGAATGTCGGTCTGGTCGACAAGCGAGTCGGCTCGCTGTACAACGACAACGCCACGCTCAACTACCTGGTCAACGGAGTCTCGATCCCGTTCCCCGTGGATGAGGCCTTAAAGATCGATCCGTTCAACGTGGTGAACTTCTTCGCGAATTACACAGTCAAGAGCAGGTCCTGGCTGCGTGGGAGCAAGATCGGCGTGGCGTTCAACAATCTAGCCAACAGTCACAACGTTGTTGGAATCACGCCCGGCGCCGGCCCAACGGCGTCCGCGCACTACGTGGAGAGCCCGAGCGATCTGCTGAATCTGCTGCCCGGCCGCAGCGTCATGCTGACGTTCACCGCTGGCTGGGCGCCCCGGCGATGATGCCATAACGATCATCCCCCTTTTCAGCAGCCGCCATCCGTTTGGCGTGTGTTACAGGGCGCACGGACATGCGGCTTCCGTTCCGGCAACCGCCCCGCAGTTTTGCGCGCTTCCCTCGCCCCGCACAACGCGATACCCTGTTCGCTATGAATAACGCATCCATCGGCCGGCGCGCGTTCGTTTCGGCGGCCGGCGCGCTGATCGCCAGGCCCCAGACCGTGTTCGGTTCGCAGGCCAATTCCGCCGTCGAGATTGGAATCGTCGGGTGCGGCGGACGCGGCAACTGGATCGGCAAGCTGTTTCAGGACAACTCCAACATCCGGATCGTCGCCCTGGCCGACGTCATCCGCAAGAACCTCGACGAAACGCGGCAGCGGTTCGCCGTCGAGCCTGCCCGCGCCTACCACGGGCCGAACGCCTATCAGCAACTGGCCACGTCCAAGCTCGATGCGGTGGTGATCGAGACTCCCGTGTATTACCACCCGGAGGCCGCACTGGCCGCGGTCCAGGCCGGCAAGCACGTCTACCTGGCCAAGCCCGTGGCCGCCGACGTGCAGGGCTGCAACACCATGCTGGAGGCCGGGCGCCGCGCCAAGGGCAAGGTCAGCTTCCTGGTCGATTTCCAGACGCGCGCACGGCCCATATTCCGCGAGGCGGCGACGCGCATCCACCGCGGCGACATCGGGGAGACCGCGCTGGCGCAGATCTACTACTATGCCGGGCGCCCCGCTCCGGATAAATCCAAGCCCGGGATGGAGCCCGGCCAGGCGCGCCTCCTGAACTGGCTCACCGACAAGACGCTCAGCGGCGACATCATCGTCGAGCAGAACATCCACGTCATCGACCTGGCCAACTGGTATCTGAAGGGGCACCCGCTGAAAGCGCACGGCGCGGGCGGCCGCGTCGATTGGGCCGGCACTCCCTACAACACCGGAGATGCGTGGGACCACTTCGTCGTGACCTACACATACCCTGGCGGAGTCGTGGCCGGCTTCAGCTCCAACCAGTTGACCAACAGCTACAGCTCGCTTACGGTGCGCTGTTTCGGCCGGAAGGGGGCGGCGGACACCAGCTACGGCGGGCTGGTGCACATCACCGGCGAGAACCCGTGGGCGGGAACGGAGAAGGACGACACGTTCACCGGCGGCGCCATCACCAACATCAAGGACTTCGTGGCCAGCGTCCACGCGGGCGAGTTCCTGAACAACGTGGAGACCGCGGTAGAATCCACGCTCACGTGCATCCTGGGGCGCATGGCATCGTACCAGCGGCGCGAGGTCACGTGGGACGAAATGCTGAAGTCGAACGAGCGCTATGAGGCCCGGCTGAAGCTGGACTGGTGAAGCCGGCATGATTCCCGCGGAATGGATGGAGGCGGCGCCCCTGCTGGCCGATGGCGCGTGGGGCACGGAGTTGCAGAAGCTGGGCCTCGCTCCCGGCGGCTGCGCCGACGAGTGGAATCTCAGCCATAGAGAAGAGGTGGGCAGCGTGGCGCGCGCCTATCGCGAGGCCGGCAGCCGCATCGTGCTCACCAATACGTTTCGCGCCAACCGAATCGCGCTGGCGCCGTACGGGCTTGCCGATCGCACCGATGAAATCAACCGCGCGGGCGTGGAGATCTCCAGGGGCTTTGCGCCCGGCGCGCTGGTCTTCGCGTCGATCGGCCCGTCGGGAAGGCTGCTGATCGGCGAGGACATCAGCGCGGAAGCCCTGGCCGAGGCATTTGGCGAACAGGCCGCCGCGCTGTGGCAGGGCGGCGCGGACGCGCTTTTGATCGAGACCATGAGCGATCCCGAGGAGGCCAGGATCGCCATCGTGGCGGCGAAATCGACGGGGCTGCCGGTGATCGCGTCGTTCGCCTTCGAGAGCGGCCGGAATCACGACCGCACCATGATGGGCGCCACGCCCGAGCGCTGCGCCACGGTGGCGCGCGGCGCCGGGGCCGATGCGGTGGGCGCGAACTGCGGCATCGGCATGGAACAGGCGGCGGGGCTCTGCCACCGGCTGTCGGAAGCTTCCGGGCTGCCGGTCTGGATCAAGCCGAATGCGGGGATGCCTTCCACGACGGCGGACGGCGCGCTGTCCTACCCGGCGACTCCCGAGGAATTCGCGGCTTCCGTTCCGGCGCTCGTCGAGGCCGGCGCGATGTTCATCGGAGGCTGCTGCGGCTCCGATCCGCGGTTCATCCGCGCGATGTGCGCGGCCCTGCGGCCATGAAACTGAAACTCGTCACTTGCGCCATGATCTCGCGCGAGATGCAGGCGGCGGTTTCACGATGCGCCAACGAAGTGGAGGTCGTGCTGCTGCCGGCGGCGCTGCACAGGGAGGGCGCCGCAGCGCTCCGCGACGCCGTTCAGCAAGCCATCGATGCCGCGGGCGGCGCGTGCGACGCCGTGCTGATCGGTTACGGCCTGTGCGGCAACGGATTGAGCGGGCTGCGCGCGGGCGCGGTCCCGCTGGTGGTTCCGCGCGCGCACGATTGCATCGCGCTGCTGATGGGCAGCCGCCACCGTTATCGCGAGTACTTCGATTCGCATCCGGGCGTTTATTTTCTCTCGACCGGGTGGATGGAGGAAGGCGCGGCCCTGGAGCCTTCGGCCCTGACGCAGCTCAGCGGTTACGAGCTCGACGATCTCGTCCGGAAATACGGCGACGACAACGGCCGCTACCTGTACGAGACGCTGCACCAATACGAGCACAACTACCGGCAGTTCACCTTCATCGAGAACGGCTTCGACCAGGATGCGGCGAGCGCGTGCGGCGCCGAGCAACTGGCCGCGCGGCGCGGATGGGGTTTCGAGAAGATTGCGGGCGACCTGCGCCTGTTCCACAACCTGGTGGATGGCGTATGGGATCCCGCCGACTTCCTGGTCGTGCCGCCCGGCAAACAGGTTGTGGCCAGCTACGATGACGGCATCCTCGGCGTGGAAGACGCCGCCTGATCCATGCCCGAGCGCCTGACCCTTTTCCTGGATCGCACGCGCGAATTGCGCGACCTGCTGTTCGATGAGGGCGTCGAATTTCCGTGCGGCGGCCTGTCCAACTGCGGCGGCTGCGCGGTTCGCGTAGTCGAAGGCGAGGTCCCGGCGGACGAGGAGATGCGCTCGGTTTTCTCCGACGCGGAGTTGGCGGCAGGGTGGCGGCTGGGCTGCCGCGCGGCCGCCAGCGGGCGCGTGGTTTTGGAAATCGGGCAATGGCAGGGAGCGATCCTCACCGACGAATCCCCGCTTCAGTTCGAGCCGGCCGAGGGCCTCGGAGTGGCGATCGATCTGGGCACGACCACGCTGGTAGTGCAGGCCGTAGACCTGGCGAGCGGCGATGTGCGGGCGGTCCGCTCCGCGCTCAATCCGCAGGCGGCGTACGGCGCCGATGTGATGACGCGCATCGGCCTGGACCGGCCGGCAGAGCTGTGCCGCGTGATCCGCTCCAAGCTGGGCGAGATGGTGCGCGACGCTTTGTGCGGCGGAACCGCGCGGGAAATCCTGCTGGCCGGAAACACCGTGATGCACCACCTGTTCTGCGGGGTCGATGTGGAGCCGCTGACCCACGCGCCGTTTGAATCGCCCAATCTCGAGGAGCGGCGCTTCACGGCCGGGGAGCTGGGATGGGACGTGAGCGGGAATCCGGCGGCCGCGTTCCTGCCGGCGATCGGCGGCTTCGTCGGCAGCGACGTCCTGTGCGGGATGGTCGCGATCGGGATGTTGGAAGAGCGCGAACCATGCGCACTGATGGACTTGGGCACCAACGGCGAAATCGTGGTGGGCAACCGGCAGGGCGCGGTGTGCGCGTCCACTGCCGCCGGGCCCGCCTTCGAAGCGGGCAGGATCGCCATGGGAATGCGCGCGGTGCGCGGCGCCATCGACCACGTCCGCGTGCACGGCAGCGCGCTCGACTGCCACGTCATCGGCGGAGGCGAGGCGCGCGGCGTGTGCGGCAGCGGGCTGGTGGATGCGGTCGCCGCGGGCCTCGACACGGGCGCGATCCGGCCCAACGGACGCCTGTCCAACGGCGCCCGGTTCCCTTTGCTCGGAGACGTCTCGCTGTCGCAACGGGATATTCGCGAGCTGCAATTGGCCAAGGGCGCGATCGGAACCGGGTTCGACATGCTGGCCGCCGGGCGGCCCGTCAGCCGTGTGTACCTCGCGGGCGCGTTCGGCAACTACGTGGATGCGCGGAGCGCGCTGCGCATCGGGCTGGTGCGCGGCGACCCGCGCCAGCTCACCGCCGCGGGCAACACGTCGCTGCGCGGCGCGCGACTGCTGCTGCTCAATCCGTCGCGGCGCGAAGAGCAGATCGCCGGCGTGATCCGGCGGACGCGGCACGTGGCGCTGGCCCAGGACCCCGAGTTCATGGACCGCTTCGGCGAGAGCCTGTCGTTTCCTGCGGGATGAGGACACACGGGCAAGCTAAAGCATGCCCCACCATCGCTGTCATGCTACATTCACCTACATGCGGAAGGTGTTGGTTGGAATTGTCGCGGCGCTGAGTGTCGCGCTGTGGCTGGATGCCGTCGGGCCGGAAAAACTCGACCTGGGCGTGCTGCACAGGATCAAGAACGAGGCGTTCGGAAACAACTCCAAGGTGATGGACACGGTCTTCTACCTCACCGACGTCTACGGGCCGCGCTTGACCGGGTCGCCCAATTTCAAGTCGGCGGGCGAATGGGCGGTCAAGAAGATGAACGAATGGGGACTGGCCAACGCCAAGATGGAGGCGTGGGGCCCGTTCGGACGCGGTTGGAGCTGCACGCACTTCTCGGCCGAAATGAAGGAGCCGGAGTTCCAGCCGTTGATCGGCTTCGCGCAGCCGTGGTCGCCCGGCACCGACGGCCCGGTGAGCGGCGAGGCCATTCTGGCGGTGATCAGCGGTCCGGAAGACCTCGATAAGTTCAAGGGCAAACTCAAGAACAAGATCGTTCTCACCGCGACGCCGCACCCCTCCGAGATGGTCACGGCGCCGATGGCCCACCGGCTGTCCGACGCCGAGCTGGCCGACGCCGCCAACCTGCCGGATCCCACTATGGGCAACCCGGCGGTGCTGCCACTGGGCTTCCCGCAGCGCACACCCGCGGCCGGGGCCGCGGCGCGCGGCGGACGCGGGCCGGGCGCGCCGGCACAGGCGGGACGCGGCGCTGCCGGCGGCGGCCGCGGCTTCCGCGCGCAACTCAACAAGTTCCTCAAGGACGAGGGCGTGCTGGTGGTGCTGTCTCCCGGCAACGGCCCCGATGGCGGCACGGTGATGGGCTCGGCCGCGGGCTCGCAGAATGCGAGCGAAGAGCCGCCGCCGCCCTCCGTCATCATCACCAACGAGCACTACAACCGCATCACGCGGCTGCTCGCCAGAAGCATCCCGGTCACGCTGGCGTTCGACATTCAGGCCAAGTTCACCGAGCCGGCCGATTCGTTCAACATCACCGCCGAAATCCCCGGCACCAATCCCGGCGCCGGCCTGGTGATGCTGGGCGGGCACTTCGATTCCTGGACGGGCGGCACGGGCGCCACCGATAACGGCGCCGGCGCGGCAGTCTCCATGGAAGCCATCCGCATCCTGAAGACGCTCGACCTGAAGATGCCGCGCACCGTGCGCGTCGGTCTGTGGTCGGGCGAAGAACAGGGGCTGCTGGGCTCGCGGGCCTATGTGAAGGAGCACTTCGCCGACCCCGCCGACATGAAACTGAAACCCGAGCACGCCAGGTTGTCCGGCTATTTCAACCTCGACAACGGCGGCGGCAAGGTCCGCGGCGTCTACGTTCAGGACAACGACGAGATGAAGCCCATTTTCGAAGCGTGGCTCGAGCCCTTGAAGGATCTGGGCGTGACCACCGTGACCATGCGCGCCACGGGAAGCACCGACCACATGTCTTTCGATGCCGTCGGCCTGCCGGGCTTCCAGTTCATTCAGGACCCGCTCGAATACGCCACCCGCACGCATCATTCGAACATGGACCTGTACGACCGTTTGCAGCCCGGCGATCTGGAGCAGGCGTCCGCCGTGGTGGCGTGGTCGGTTTACAACGCGGCGACGCGGCCCGAGATGCTGCCGCGCAAGCCGCTGCCGAAGCCCGGCGCCGGGCGCGGCGGACGCGGCCAGTAGAGCAAAACCCGCAAAAAAAGCTTGACCCACGCCACGGTTGTGCTATTCTGAATCCCTAAGCAGGTTCCCGATGTTTAGCGACTGCACCCTCATTAAGCCCTCGGTTCGGTAACGGAGAAGCGCTTCGGGCCACGCGCCCGTCTGAGCTTCCTCTGAATTCCGCACCAATCTCTGCATTGGAAAGAGCGTTCCAGTCCTCCTGGAATGCAGTGCATCAACCGGGCAAATCAGGAATAGTTTTTATGCAAGCGTCAGCGCAGGCCATTCCCCAAAGCAAATGGAAATTCCTGCGGGAAGCCCTGGCGGGCACCCATCAGGATTTCACCGAAGGCAGTCTGAGCCGCGGCATCGCGCTGCTGGCCATCCCCACCATTCTCGAAATGGGAATGGAGTCCACCTTCGGCCTTGTGGACGCCTTCTGGGTCGCCGCACTCGGCGCCGACGCCATCGCCGCGGTCGGCCTGTCGGAATCGATCATCGTGCTGGTGTTCAGTGTGGCCTTCGGGCTCGCCATGGCGGCGACCGCCACGGTCGCACGGCGGATCGGCGAAAAGGATTCCGAAGGCGCCGCCGTCGCCACGGTGCAGGCGATCGCGTGCGGTCTCGCGATCGCGATCGTCTCGGGAATTGTGGGCGCCACGTTCGCGCCGCAGTTGCTCGGCCTGATGCGCGCGACGCCGGAGGTGATCCGCACCGGCTCGCGGTACACGCGCGTGCTGCTGGGCGGCGACGCGGCCATCATCATGATCTTCCTGATCAACGGCGTGCTGCGCGGCTCGGGCGATGCCGCGCGGGCCATGCGCACGCTGTGGCTCGCGAACCTGATCAACCTCGCGCTCGACCCGTGCCTGATCTACGGCCTGGCGTTCTTCCCCAAGCTGGGGGTGATGGGCGCGGCGGTGGCCACCACCACGGGCCGCAGTATCGGTGTGCTGTACCAGCTTTCTGTGCTGTTCGGCGGCAAGAGCCGCGTGGCCCTGGCGCGGCGCCACCTGCGTTGGAATTGGCCGGTGATGCGCCGCCTGCTGCGTTTGTCGGGCACGTGCATGGTTCAATACTTCGTGGCCATGGCGAGCTGGGTGAGCCTGGCGAGAATGAACGCGCGCTTCGGCAGCGCGGCGGTGGCCGGATACACGCTGGCTATCCGCATCATCATGTTCGCGCTGATGCCCTCGTGGGGCATCGCCAGCGCGGCGGCGACGCTGGTGGGTCAGAACCTGGGCGCCAGGCGCCCCGAGCGGAGCGAGCGCGCGGTGTGGCTCGGCGGCATGTACAACATGGGCTTCCTGACGCTGATCGGCGCCGTGTTCTTCGCGGCGGCCCGGCCGATCGTGCGCCAGTTCACGGGCGATCCGAAGGTGGTCGAGATCGGCGTGGAGTGCCTGAAATACGTCAGCCTGGGCTACCCGTTCTACGCCTGGGGCATGATCATGGAGCAGGCTTTCAACGGCGCGGGCGATACCTGGACGCCCACGCGCATCAACCTGCTGTGCTACTGGATGCTCCAGATTCCGCTGGCGTGGTGGCTGTCGCACGCCGATGGGTACGGCCCGCGCGGCGTGTACCTGGCCATCTGCTCGGCCGAGACGGTGCTGGCGCTGGTGGCCGTCGCGATGTTCCGGCGCGGCAAGTGGAAGGAGGTGCGGATTTGAAACGCGGCCGCGGCGCGATATGGGGCATAGCTCAACATGGCCTCCAGTGCGAGAATGGGAATGCATGACCCTTGATGAGCTGGGCAAGGACAAACGCGCCGCCATTCTTGCCATCGCGGCCAGGCACGGCGTTCAGCGTGTGCGCGTGTTCGGTTCCTTTGCGAGGGGTGACGCAGGCGAGAACAGCGACGTGGATTTACTGATCGATGCCGGTCCGCGCACCCCGCCGTGGTTTCCCGGGGGACTGCTTGCCGATCTGGAAGAAGAACTGGGCCGGCGAGTGGATGTCGCTGAAGAGAGTACTCTTCACCCACTCATCCGGGACCGCGTCCTTCATGAGGCGATTCTCTTGTGAGGGACGACCGAATCCACATTCTTCACATTCTCGATTGCGTCCGCCGCATAGAAGCGTATTGCCAGAACGGTGAGGAAGCCTTTCGCGCGTCGGAACTGATTCAAGACGCTGTTCTGCGTAATCTCCAGACCCTCTCCGAATCCACGCAGCGGATCAGCGATCATCTGAAGTCGCTTCATCCGGAGGTTGACTGGCGCGCAATTGCGGGATTCAGAAACGTTCTGGTGCATGATTACCTGGGAATAAGCCTGGAACGCGTTTGGGGAATTGTCTCGGTCCATCTGCGGGTGCTGGGGTCGCAAATGGAGGCAATCCGGCGGGAGACAGATTCGCCCGAGTGACATCCCATCTTGTGCTCGCGCTCCCTCGCCGAAATAGTGGAAGAAGCGCACAGCGGGTGTCCGCGTTATGCCCTAAGTGGGCGGGAACTCCGCCGTCGCGATGTTCCGGCGCGGCCGGTGGAAGGAGGTGCGGATTTGAAACGCGGCCGCGGCGCGATATGCTCGTTAGTTGCATTCCACACTGGACTTCTGGCACGCGGCGGTGGCGTTCGCCGCGGCGTTTCTGGCGGGCGCCATCAATTCGGTCGCCGGCGGCGGCACGCTGGTGTCGTTTCCCGCGCTGATCTGGCTGGGGCTCAATTCGGTCACGGCCAACGCCACCAGCACGGTCGCCATCTGGCCCGGATCGGTGGGCAGCCTGTGGGGCTACCGCCGCGAGATGGGCTCCGCCGAGCCGCGCATGTACGCGCTGGTGGCCCCCAGCCTGGTGGGCGGCATCTCCGGCGCGCTGCTGTTGCGCTGGACGCCGTCCGCCACCTTTGACCGGCTGGTCCCGTTTCTGATCCTGTTCGCCACGCTGCTGTTCATGGCCCAGGAGCCGGTGCAGCGCACGCTGAAGACCGCCCACGCCGAGCAGCACCGTTCCACCAGGTGGCTGGTGGGCGCCATGCTGTTCCAACTCGCCGTGGCAGTCTACGGCGGCTATTTCGGCGCGGGCATCGGCATCCTGATGCTGGCGGCGCTCAGCATCATCGGGCTCACCGACATCCACCAGATGAACGGCCTCAAGGTGCTGTTCGGCATGTCCATCAACGGCGTCGCGTCGCTGTATTTCGTGTGGGCCCGGATGGTCTACTGGCCGTACGTGATTTTAATGGCGGTGGCGGCCATCGCCGGAGGCTACGGCGGCGCCGGCGCGGCCCGCCGGATGGGGCGCACGGCCGTGCGGCGCATCGTGATCGGCATCGGCTTCGGCATGGCGCTGTCGCTGTTCATCTGGAAGTGAAATGCGACAGCCAACGCAGGTTGGCCATGGTGGTGATGATCAGCGAGTTGGTGAAGTCGATGAGAAAAGCGCCGACAACGGGCACTACCAGGAAGGCGCGCGGCGCCGGGCCGTACTTCTCCACCAGCTCTTCCATGCAGGCGATCGCATTGGCGGTGATGCCCAGCATGAAGCCGCAGAATCCGGCGGTGGTCACGGCCGCCTCGTAGTCGCGGCCCATCACGTAATAGGACATGGTGACGCACATCAGCCAGCACAGCGCCACCTGGGCGAGAAGGATCACCAGCATGGGGAGCGCGAGGTGGGCCAACTCCCAAAGCCTCAGTGTCAGCAGCGCCATCACGATGAAGAGGTAGAGGGCCACGCGGCCCAACGTATCGACCTCTGACTGCGCGATGCGCGCGAAGTGGAAGCGGTCGTCGAGATTGCGGAGGATCGAGGCGGCGATCATCGACCCGATGTAAGCCGGCAAGATCAGGCCGAGGCGCTCCATCCCGAGACTGAGGAGGTTGCCGATGCCCATGGCCACGCCGAGGATGACCACGATGGGGAGGAGATCACCGCTCCCTAACGGTCGCGGCTCGGAAGGCGTTACTGAGCTGCCACCATCAGGGAGCGGTTTCAGACCGCGCCTCCGGATCAGCCTTCCGCCGATGTAGCCGCCGATCAGGCCGGCCACGGCGATGCCGAATGTCGCCGACGCCATGGCGACCGCCGTTCCGCCGGTCACGCCCATTTTCTCGAAGGTGCCGCCAAACGCTATTGCGGTTGCCGGGCCGCCGGTCAATGCCACCGAGCCGGACAGGATCCCCAGCCGCGGGTCGATCCCGAGCGCAGTGGCGAGCCCGATTCCCAGCACGTTCTGGAGCACGGCGCCGAAGCTGGCGATGCCCAGCAGCTTGATCAGCGGCCACCCGCCTTCACGCAGCAATTGCAGCCGCGCGCTGAGCCCGATGGTGGTCATGAAGGCGATTTGCAGCAGGTCGCGAAGCGTCGAGTCCGCCTCCAGGTTGACATAACGGCCGCGCAGCGCGAGCGCCGTCAACGCGAACATCAGGCCGCCGATGACCGGGACGGGAATGTTCAGCCGGTCGAGCAGCGGCACTTTCCGCTTCACCCAGCCGCCAATCCACACGCCCACCGCGGCGAGCCCCACCATCTGGACGGCGGTCAGCTTCAAGGTCGGCGTCATGTATTTTGCAGTATAGTAGGTGCCAATGCGCTGGATGAGCATCCTGCTGTGGAGCGGCCTGGTGCTGGCGGACCAGTATCCCCGCCAGCCGGGAGTCGATGTGCGGCACTACACGTTCCGCGTGACGCTCAACGACGACAACGACGAAATCGCGGGCGAAACCACGGTGGCGCTGCTGTTCGTCAAAGACGGCGTCGCGGAGTTCGCGCTCGATCTCGCCTCCGCCGCGGAAGGCAAGGGCATGACGGTTTCGGAAGTGACTTCCGACAAAGGAGCCGTCCGCTACGCGCACCAGGCCGGGCGGCTCGCCATCACGCCGGACTCCGCGCCCAAGGCCGGGGAAGTCCGCCGGTTCACCGTGCGATACCACGGCATCCCCGCCGGCGGCCTCAGAATCCTCAAAAACAAGTATGGCGACCGGTGTTTTTTCAGCGCCAACTGGCCCGACCTGGCGCACCAGTGGCTGCCCACCATCGACCATCCCTACGACAAGGCCACCAGCGAATTCATCGTCACCGCGCCCGCCCGATACCAGGTGGTGGCCAACGGCCTGTTGCAGGAGGAGATCGACCTCGCAGACGGCCGCCGCGTTACGCACTGGAAACAATCGGTGCCCATCGCCACGTGGCTCAACACCATCGGGGTGGCGCGGTTCGCGTCGCGGCATTTCGGAACGGCGGCGGGCGTGCCGTTGCAGACCTGGGTCTATCCGCAGGATCGGGACGCCGGCATCGCCACGTTTGAAGTGCCCAGCCGCCAGGCCATCGAGTTCTACGCCGATCACATCGGGCCCTACCCCTACGAGAAACTGGCCGATGTCCAGTCCGCGGGAAATGGCGGCGGCATGGAGCACGCCAGCGCCATCTTCTTCGGCGAGCGGTCCGTCACGGGGCAGCCGGCTTTCGGACTGGTGGCGCACGAGACCGCGCACCAGTGGTTTGGCGATTCGGTCACGGAAAAAGATTGGGACGACGTCTGGCTGAGCGAAGGCTTCGCCACCTACTTCACCCTGCTCACCACCGAGTACTACCAGGGCCGCGACGCTTTCGTGGCCGGCCTGAAGCGCAGCCGCACGAATATCTTCACCACCGAGAAACGCCTGCCCGGCGTGGCCGTGGTGCAGGACAAGCCGTGGAAGGGAATTCCCAACGGGATCGTGTATCAGAAAGGCGGATGGACGCTGCACCTCCTGCGCGGGCAGATCGGCACGGAGAAGTTCTGGGCCGGCATTCGCGAATATTACAAACGCTACCGCGACAGCAATGCCTCCACCGAAGACTTCCGCAAAGTCATGGAGCAGGTCTCGGGCGCGGACCTCGGCTGGTTCTTCCGCCAGTGGTTATACCGCGCCGGATCGCCCGTCGTGGAAGGCGGCTGGAGGTATAGCGCAGCGTCGAAGAAGATCGAGATCGAGCTGGCGCAGACGCAGCCCGGAGATCCGTACCGTTTGCCGCTGGAAGTGGGGATCGCGGTGGCGGGCCTGCCGGGGGCGAGGATCGAGAAGATCGTAATGACCGCGAAACAGCAGCGCTTCGAGGTGGCCGCGGACCGCGAGCCCGCTTCGGTGGAACTCGACCCCAATACGTGGATGCTGATGGACGCGAAGTTTGCGAAGAGGTGACCATTCATGCGACTTTTATTTCTGCTGGCAGCCGCGCTGGCCCCCGCCCTCGCACAGCCGGTTTTCACGGACGTGTTTCCGCCGGAAGAGTATGCCGCGCGGCGCGTGCGCGTGATGCAAAAGATCGGCGACGGGGTGGCCATTCTGCAAGGGACCACGGAACGGCCGGGCGAGCAGCCGCTGCGCCAGAGCAACCAGTTCTTCTACGTGACGGGCGTGGTGGAGCCGCGCGCGATGCTCGTCATCGACGGCCGGGCGCGCCGCTCCATCCTGTTCCTCAACCCGCGCAACGAGCGGCGCGAGAACGCCATGTTCGGCCCCGGCCTGTATCCCGGCGACGAGGCCGCGCGCGCCACCGGCATCGAATCCGTGCTGGCGCGCGAGGAGTTCGTCAAAGTCGTGGCGGAGCTCGCCGTAGAGGGGCGGGCGATCTACACCCCGTATCGCCCCGAGGTCCTGGGCAGCGCCTCGTCATCGGATGCCGCGGCCCTCGCGCGGGCCACGAAGAACGATCCTTGGGATGGCCGCCCCTCGCGCGAGGAGGCGTTCCTGGAGAAGCTGAAAGCGGTCTTGCCCCGTTCCGAGATCGCGAACCTGGATCCGATCCTTGACGAGCTGCGCGGCACCAAGAGCCCGCGCGAGATCGCCAAGCTGCGCGAAGCCACGCGCATCGCCGGCCTGGGCATCATCGAAGCCATGCGCGACACGAAGCCGGGCATGCACGAATACGAGCTGCAGGCCGATGCGGAGTTCGTGTTCAAGAAGCTCGGCTCGTACGGCGCCGCGTATTTCGCCCTGGTCGCCACCGGCAAAAACACGTTCTACTCCCACTACCACAAAGACACGGCCGTGCTCGCCGATGGCGACCTGGTGCAGTTCGACTACGCGCCGGACTACAAAAACTACGCCTCGGACGTAACGCGCGTGTGGCCCGCCAACGGCAAGTTCACGCCGCGCCAGAGGGAGTTCTACACCATCTACCTGCGGCTCTACCGGGCGCTGATGACCTCGATCCGCGTGCATGCCACGGCCGCCGACATCGTCAGGGACGCGGTGAAGTATATGGACGCCGCGATGGCCTCCTACCCGTTCACCGACGTCAAAATCAAAGACGCCGCCACGCGTTTTGTCGAGCGCTACCGCACCAGCCGCGCGGACAGCCTGGGCCACACCGTGGGGATGGAGGTGCACGACGTGCGCAATCCCACCGCCACGATGGAGCCGGGCCAGGTCTTCACCATCGAGCCGGCCATGACGATCCCCGACGAGCATGTGGGCATCCGTCTCGAAGACATGCTGCTGATCACGGAGACCGGCTACGAGAATCTCTCCGCATTCGTGCCGATCGAGATCGCGGACATCGAGAAGATGATGGCCGAGCCGGGGCTCAGCGACGCGATGTACCGGGAGAAGCCGGCAAATCGCCGGCCGTGATGGCGCCGGTGATAATGAATGTAGAGCTTCCTATGTGGATTGGACGACCTGCCCGGCAGTCGAACGGCATCCGCACAAAGTGAGCGGTGCCTGGGTGTTTCGAGGAACTCGCGTGCCGGTTTCTGCTCTTTTTTCAAGTCTGGAGGGCGGCGCCACTGTCAGCGAGTTCCTGGATTGGTTTCCCGGCGTATCACTTCAACCCCGAATCGAGCGCGAAGTCCGGCGCCACAAGCCCAGCATCAGACCCGCCCCACCCAGGAGCAACACAGCAGTCGATGGCTCGGGTGTCGGACCCTGAGTAGTAATCGTGCCGTTCCCGATGAGCGTGGTTCTGAGGGTGGGAATATCGCTCTGGTTGTAGAGAGGCGCCCCGCCAACCGCCAGGCTGTTGACGACCAGCCCTTTCTCGTTCTCGTCGAAATTACTGGTGTTGATGGCGGCTTGAAAATCGGTCGTGAAACTGAGCGCCGAGACCAAACCGCCGGTGATCGTGGCCGAAAAGGCCAGCAAGTCCGGCACCAGATTGAACTGGACGATAACAGGATTGGGGATTCCACCCGGGAAGTCCAGTTCGAGGAAGAACGAACTCAGGTCGCCCAGACCGACCGTCGTGAGCGCGTTGTTGGTGTACGAGAAATTTCCAAAGCCCGATACATTGGAGCCACTGGGGCCGGTGTAGGTCATTGCAACTGTGTTTGCGTGCACACTCGGAGCGGCAACGCCGACCAGAAACAGCGCGAACATCTGAACGTAGCGTGAGTGCATGGAGGAAATTCTCTCATCTAAGGCATTCCTTACGCAAGCACTTTTTTTGGACGCGCAAGCACATTTTTGGAACGCGAGCGGCCCGGCGTTTTCGTTTCTACGAGCCGTGCAACGCGCCGTGCCGAGGTGTCGCCGGAAGGGGGCCTGCGGGAGCGCCGCGGGGGCCATGGCACTTTTCTCGTAACCCCACATATCGCTAACACCCCTCCGCAATCCATAAACGAACGTCAAATGTCGATTAGTAAACCCTTCCGACAAGGTGAGAGTGACCCAAGGTAACCGTGACACCCGATAGCTAACGCCGCAACGATTCGGCCCTGCGCCACACGATGACTCGCGTGTTCGTGCCCCCGCTGTCGTCGGACACAGGATATCGCAACACCAATCGGTCCTCCGTGAGCTCATACGGACGCTCGTAATTCAGACCGATCTCTTGAGGCCGCAAGCTTGACGCCACGTGGTGCGTAACCACCCGCTTGTTCTCATCAATGTCATACGTGCCGAAGTAGGCGTAGTAACCGCCATAGGCCGTTCGGATCTCGTCATTGGCCGCCGCCGGCAGGAGTGCTCTGCCGCTCGGGCTAAAGACGTTCCCAGCGGCAAACCTGGGGTGCGGATCACCGAGGACCTGCACAAACATTCGCCCGCCCGGCGTGTACGTAATTGTTCCGGTGACCGCTCTGCCCAACCAATAAACAATCTTGCCGGCCGGCTGATGATCTTCGAGCGATACCAACCCCCATACGCCATGAAGCGGATGGCCACCGGCAGTAACGGCTTGGCCCTGGGCTGGGATGCTTGCCCCAACCAGAATTCCAGCAGAGGCGAGCGCTTTGCGGCGAGTGGGCTGGTTCGACATAGACTCATTCTACAGAACTGGTAAGCAAATAACCCGCCGCTAACGGCGCAGTGTAGAACAACGGTTCAACTCCCGTATGGTCGGCTTAACCGGAAGTTGGGCGGCTGATTCCGCGATTGTGGTCGAACGGGGTTATCGGAAACTGGCGGGACCACTTGGCAGGTGAGCGAGCCCCCGGCAACGCGGATCGGATTATTCTTGGGCCGTGCCAGTTTCGCAGCCTCAATCGCTGATCTTCCGAAACCGCACGCGATGAGTAGCGCATCCCTCACTTCAGCCCATCGCGTTTCTAACAGATCGCACAGGACTGGACCAATTCGACTCCGTTGCGCCAGCGACACGTGATCGAAATTAAGCGCGCACGCGACCGGCATCCCGTCATCAACGGTCAAGACTACCTCAGTTGTCAATCCTCGAATCGTTCGCGTCGCCCGAACTACGATGATCTCGTTCAGTCGATCGGCCGCCGCTTATCGGGAAGCCGAAACGTATACCAGCGGATCTCACCACGCTTCACCGCTTCACCCCACGTCCTCCCAGCCTTCTGCGTCCCACGCGAGCGGCTCCTCGTCCGCCGAAAACTCGTCGCGTGAAGGTGGTGCGGACTGGTAAACGGGCGCGTCCGCGCCCTGCGGCAAGGCAATCAACCGCAGCAGACGTATGCGTTCCCGAGGCGTCAACGACGCGACTAGCGGAAGAATGTCATCGACCGTTAAAGTCTTGGCCATCGATTGCATTCTAGCAAGATCACTCCACCGAGCCAGACCCGATGATGCCAGTCCCCCGGCAATCCGCCGGCCTCTAATAAGGATCCGCTTGGCCGAGTAGCCGTTCCGGACTTGCGCCCCCTCGCGGCGTGGAGACGCCGGGGAGGCGTGGGGATGCCGCCGTTAAGTGAACCGTAGTGGGGCTAGACTTGGCGGACAACCCGTGACAACTGCGGCGACTATGAAGAGGCAGCCTTGGTATCCTGGCTGGACTCATCGACGTAGTGACAGAGTTTAGTTTTTGTGCGGCGGCCGGGCATGGTTCCTACTTCCGCGCCCGCAGGCGGCAGTGAATGTCCAGCGCCGGGAAGACCCACGCCGCGTGGCGCTCGTACCACGCCAGCGACCTTCGCGCCAGGAAGCGGCCCGTGTTGTCCAGCAGAAAATTGCCGCCGAAGGTCAGCTCCACCTTCACGATCTCGAAGCGGAACGGCGAGCCCGCGAAGCTGGGGAAATCCTCGCCCGTGAAATAGTCGAAGCTGCGCGCGGACAGGTGCCGCTTGTGCGTCGGATCGGTGTAGGAGTTGTGCGAGCTGAAGTGCGGGGTCACCACGAAAACATCGGCGCCGTCCCGCGCCACGCGCCACACCTCCGCCATCGCGCGCATGGGGTCCTCCAGGTGCTCGATGACGTGCGACATGTGGATGCGGGTGAAGCGGTCGTCCTCGAGCGGCCAGGGGAAGCGGTCGAGATCCCACACCCGGTCGGCGGCGGAGTCCGGCGAGACGTCTATGCCGAACGCGCCGGGTTCGATCTTGCGCTTGCCGCAGCCGATGTCCAGTACCGCGTCTTCGCTCATCGTTTCGCGAGGCCTTCGACCATGATCTTCGCCAGGTCCGCGATCAGCAGGGAGCCGGCGTTGTCCGGACTGTAGTCCGTCTTCGGCATGTCGTCCACCGTGATCGCCATGGCGATGCGCCCGCCTTTGGAGTACACGATGCCGGCTTCCGAGCGCAGGGCGTCGAGCGCTCCGGTCTTGTTGGCCGCCGGCTCGGTGATGTGGCGGCGGATGCCGGTGTTGTCCTGGCAGCGCTTCAGAATGGCCAGCATTTCGCGCGAGGCGTCCGGGCTCACGATTTCCCCGCGCTCGAGCCGCTCCAGAATGGTGACCATGTCGCGCGGGGTCGAGACGCCGATTCCGTACTTCTCGTTCTCCGGGAGTTTGCCCGAGGCGGAATAGCCGGACGGCGCCTTGAGCTGAGTTCCGTCGCCGCGCACCTTGCGCATGGAGCGCGTGGTCTTGATGCCGATCCTGTCCAGATAGGCGTTGACGGCATCGGCGGTGAACCGTTCCAGGATCATGTTGGTCGCGGTGTTGTCGCTGAGCACGATCATCAGGTGCAGAACGTCGCTCAGGGGGAGCTGGACGCCGTCGGAGATTTCGGCGCCGAGGATTCCGGAGCCGGACACCTTTTCCGCGGCGGTCACGGGCAGCGGCTCGGACCACTTCGCCTGCCCGCGCGCGACGGCGTCGAACACGGCCAGCATGATGGGCAGCTTGATGGTGCTCGCCGTGCGGACGGGATCAGTTTCGCGAATCCCGATGGAGACGCCGGTATCGAGGTTCCTGGCATACAGCGATACGGCGCCCTGGAAGCCGGCGATCCGGGCACGCACGGTATCGAGGAGCGGCTGGGCATTGGCGGCCATCGCCAGCGCCAGCGCAAGGATCGGGGTCGCGCGCATGACTGATGCTACACCAGTTCCGGAGGTGCGGGATAATCGTGGCTACCATGCGCGTGTGGTGGCGGATCGTGCCGGTGTGGGCGTGCTTTCTGGCGCGCGGCGTGTTTTATTCGTCCTCGCTGCCGCTGTGGGAAGGCTACGATGAATGGGCGCATTTCGCGGTCGTCCGCACCATGGCGCTACGCGGCGAGTGGCTGGTGGCAAGAGATCAGCCGGCCGGGCGCGATGTCGAGGAGTCGCTCGCGCTGGCTCCGGTGCCGTGGGAGCTGCGGTCTCTTCCCGCGCCTGCCGTCACCGAGGACGTGTACTGGAGCCTGCCCGCCGAAGAGCGCGGCGCGCGGGAATCGCGGCTGCGGGCCATGCCGATCGCGTGGAGCCGTGAAGACGCCGCGGGCGGGTTCCAGGCGTACGAGGCGCTCCAGCCGCCGCTGTATTACTGGCTGATGGTTCCGCTACTCGGCGTGTTGCGCGGTGCGGGGCTGCTGGCGCAGGTGATGGCGCTGCGGTGGGCCGGCGTGGCGATTGCTTCGCTCACGATTCCGCTGGTGTTTGCGATCGGGCGCGAGGTGCTCGGTGACGATCGCGTCGCGGCGGGGTGCGCGGCGGTGGTGGCGCTGATGCCGGGGTTCGCCATCGATGTGGCGCGCGTGGGGAACGATTCGCTGGCGGTGGTTCTGTTCAGCGCGGTGATCTGGGCGGGGTTGCGAACCACGCAGGTGGGAATGTCCGCGACGCTGGGGCTCGGGTTGCTCACGAAGGCATACCTGTTGACGGCGCTGCCGGTGGCGGCGCTGCGCAAGCGCGGCTGGATCGCGGCGGGCATTTCGATTCTGATCGCGGGGTGGTGGTACGTGCGGAATGTGGTCACCACGGGCACCATCTCCGGGCTGAGCGAATCGGTGATGCTGCGCGGCCTCGGCGCCGGCGGCATGATCCGGAAAATCCCGTCCGTTCCGTGGCGCACGGCGGTGGACGCCATTCTGCTTTCGCACCTGTATTTCGGCGGATGGAGTTCGCTCACCGTGCGCAGTTGGATGTACCACGTGTTCTACGCCGTGGCCATCGTGGCGGCGGCGGGATTGCTGCTCCAGCTCGGGCGGGCTCCCGTCCGCTGGCTCGCGGCGATCTATGCCGCGTTCTGGATCGGCCAGTTTTACAACGTGCTGCTGCTGTACCTGAGCAAGGGCCTCGCGGGGTCGATGGGCTGGTACATGTATGCGGTGGTGGCGGCCGAAGTGGTGCTGTCGGTCGCCGGGTTTGGAAGGTTCGGGCGATGGGCCGCGGCCGGCGGCGCAGCGCTGTTCGGCCTGTTCGATCTCTACACCATGCACGCCGTCGCGATCCCGTACTATACCGGCATGATCCGGCACAAAGCCAACGGCGCGCTGGCGGCGGTACACATGAGCGATTTCCGCGCCGCCGGATTCGGGGGAGTCTTTGAGCGCCTGGCGATTAACAAGCCGGCCCTGATTTCACGCCCGGTGCTGATAGCGTTGTGGGCGGCGTACCTGCTGGCGACCGCCGCGCTGATCGCCTGGTCCGGGCGCAACGCCCGGACCACTACGCCGAAGCAGCGAAAACCCGAGCCGGCGCCGGCAGATTCGTTTCCAGGGGAGGGACCTCGACCTTCCATCTCCGCATCCACAGGAACAGCGTCATCAGGCCCCACAGGTGATATCCCACGTTGATCCGCCGCTCCATGTGATCGCGGATCAGCGCGTGAATCGCCTGCGCATCGAAGATCCCGGTAGCTTGAATGGCCTCGGTCGTCAGGGTATCCATCAGCAGCCCGCGCAGCGTCCCGCGGAACCAGTCGTGAGCCGGGATGTCGAAGCCAATCTTCTTGCGGTTCAACACCGCGTCCGGCAGCTTGCCCCGCATCAGCTCCCGCAAGATGAACTTCTGCTTGAATCCGCGGATCTTCAGGTTCTGGGGCAGGGAAGCCGCGAAATCCACGATGCGCGGATCGAGGAACGGCGGCCGCACCTCGAGCGCATGGGCCATGCTCATGCGGTCGGTCTTGTTGAGGATGTCATCCGGCAGGTAATAACTCTGGTCCACCCGCAGGTACCGGTCCAGCACGCCCGCGCCTTCAATTCCCAGTCGATCCACCAGCCGGCGCAGCCCGTTCCCGTTGGCGCCGCTGCGGATCTGTTGCCGCTGCTGGTTGGAGAAGGCGCCGTTCCAGAAGAAGTGCGCCTCGTCGGGGTGCAGCCAGCTCCCATCGATCCAGCGTTTCAGCATGTACTCCAGGCTGATCTTGTCGTCCGAGACCGGCAGGCAGCGCCCCACCGCGCCGCGAATCAGCCGGCGGACCGGCGAAGGCACCATCCGAAACGGCCGGACCAGGCGGTCGGCCGCATACGTCAAATACCCGCCGAACAGCTCGTCGGCCCCTTCCCCGGATAGCGCCACCGTCACGTGCTTGCGGCTCATCCGCGAGAGGTACCACACCGGCAAGGCGCCGGCATCGGCGCTCGGCTCATCCGAGTAATAGGCGAAATCCTCGATCGCGCGATGCAGCTCGACATCCGGGTTCAAGTCGAACTCGTAGTGATCCGTCCCGTAAACCCGCGCGATCTCGCGGAAATACGGGGCCTCGTCGAAGCTCCGGCCGGCAAACGAAACCGAAAAGGTTTTCAGAGTCCCCGGCGACTGGGCCGCAGCGTAGTGCAGGATCGTCGACGAGTCCAGCCCACCGGAAGCCCACACACCCAGGGGCACATCCGAAATCAGGTGCTCGCGGATGGACTCCCGCAGCAGCCAGTCCAGCTCCTCTTTGGCGCTTTCCACGGAACACGGCCGCACCGCCGATGGCCTCGCCTTCGACCAGGGCTCGATCCAGCACTTGCCGCGATGCCACTCCAGCAGGTGCCCGGGCGGGACCTTGCGGATGCCTTCAATCAGCGTGCCGGGGCCCGGAACATAGTTCACCGCGAGGTAGGAATCCAGCGCCTCCAGGTCCAGTTGCCGGGGCACGTCCGGATGTTCCAGGATGGCTTTGAGCTCCGAGCCGAAAAGGACGTCCTCGCCGCGCTGGAAGTAGTACAGCGGCTTGATCCCCATCTGGTCGCGCGCCAGCACCAGCCGTTTGCTCGACTCGGTCCACAGCGCCACAGCGAACATCCCGCGAAAGCGCGCGAAGCACTCCGTGTCCCATTCCAGAAAGGCGTGCAGCACCGTCTCGGTGTCGCAATTCGAATGGAAGCGGTGCCCGGCGCTTTCCAGATCCCGCCGGATTTCCCGATGGTTGTAGACCTCGCCGTTGAAGGCGATAACGGTATCGCCGTCGTCGCTCTGCATGGGCTGGTCGCCGCCTGCCAGGTCGATGATCTTCAGCCGAACGGCGCAGATCGCCACATGGCTGCTCTCGAACACGCCTTGTTGGTCTGGTCCGCGGTGGTACAGCGCCTCGGTGACTCGGCGGGCGACACCCCGATTCACCGTTCTATTGAAACGTGTAAATCCCGCAATACCGCACATCCCCGATACACACCCAAAAGGAAATTTTAAGACTCCACTCTACACTTGGTGGATTGTGATAAATATACCATATTGCGCACTATCGGAAGGAGGGAGGTCTGAAAATAAAGGAACTATCCTAGGATCAGCCCGCCGGCCCACACCGCCAGGAGCCCCAAAGACACGGCCGCGGCCGGACGGGAGACCGCCCCGGCCCTCCGTCCCTCGAGCACGGCGGCGCCCAGCCCCGCGATGAGCGGAACCAGCACGATCCTCTCGTGCTCGAACACGCCGGCGTATCCTCCCAGGTACCGGGCCACGAAACCGAGTCCCGCCGCGGCGGCCACCACGGTTAACAGTACGGATATGGCTCGAATCATATCCCCAGATCGTATCAACCTTTTCGGGCGTGTTGACGTCTAATCTGCGAGACCCGACCATGAGGAATTCCGTGCGCGCTCTCGCGCCGGCGGTCCTGGTGCTGGCCCTGTCCGGCTGCATGCGCCCCACGCCTCCCACTGCCCAAGCGGCGTCTCCGCCCGCCGCCGGGGAGTCGCCGCACGCGAAACACGAAGTCCGGCTCACGGGCACGCTCGAGGCCGTCCATTCCTCCAAGGTCCTGGTGCCCCAGGTGTGGGGTTCGGGCGGTCCCGTGACCCTCACCAAGCTGATTCCCAACGGAGTTCGTGTCGAGGAAGGCGACCTGATCGCGCTGTTCGATAACACCCAGCAGGTCGACGCCGCCCGCAACGCCCAGGCTCGATACGAGGATCTGGGCCACCAGGTGGAACAGAAGAAGGCGCAAAACCGCGCCGATTCCGAAAACCGGACCGCCGATCTGATGCAGGCCGACGCGGACTTCGCCAAGGCCAAGCTGGAGCTTCAGAAGGGTCCGATCCTCAGCGAAATCGATCGCCTCAAGAACGAAGTCAAGGCCGATGTGGCCCGCCAGCACGTGGACAGCCTGAAAAAGTCCAACGCCTTCCACGATGCGTCCGACGCCGCGGCGCTCCGCAACCTGGAATTGCAGCGCGACCGCCAGAAGGTGATGCTGGAGCGCACCCAGAACAATCTGCAAAAACTCGAGCTGCGGGCGCCCTTGGCCGGCATGGTGGCGCACCAGAGCCTCTACCGCTACAACACCATGGGGCACGCGCAGGAAGGCGATCAACTTTACCGCGGCCAGCCCCTCGTCAGCATCTTCGATCCTTCCGCGATGCGGGTCCGATGCGCGGTGGGGGAACCCGACGGCGCCGCCCTCGTGGATGGCGCCCGCGCCACCGTCTACCTCGACGCCTATCCCGAGCTGGCGCTCCCCGCGCATTTCGAATTCGCCAGCCCGGTCGCGGCCTCCGCCCTCGGCAGCCCCGTCAAAACTTTCACCGCGGTGTTCAAGCTGGATAAAACCGACCCGCACCTGATGCCCGATCTGTCCGCCGCCGTCGTGGTCGAGGCTCCGCTTTCCGGCGCCGGGGGCGGCAAGTGAGCGCGGCGGTGGGGCAGAGTCCCCCTTCCCATCCGATCGAACTCCCCGCTCCACCACGGAGACGCCTGGGCGCGCGGGGCAGGCGCATTCGATTCTGGCTTCTCACGCTGCTCTTCCTGGCGGCCCTCGGCGCCGCGTCCGCCCGCGTTTACCGCTGGCGCCAGGCTCAGACCGCGGTGGATCTGCCGGTGGCTCCGGTCCGCCAGGGCGAGTTTCTGGTGATCATCCGCTGCCGCGGCGAGCTGAAGTCCGAACGGTCCGTCATGGTCTACACGCCCCTGGTGCCGAACCTGCGCATCTCGTGGATGGTGGCCTCCGGAGACATTGTGCAGGCCGGCGACCCCATCATCCGCTTCGACTCCTCCAGCGCGGAGCAGGACCTCATGCAGAAGGAGGCGGCGCTCAAACAGGCGCAGGCCACTCTCGACCAGGCGGTGGCCCAGGCCAAGATCACCGCCGAAGAGGACTCCAGCAATCTCGACGACGCCAAGTTCACGGTGGAGCGCGCCCGCCTGGAAGTTTCCAAGCAGGAAATCGTCAGCCGGATCCAGGGGGATGAGAGCCGCGTCGACCTCGGCGTGGCCGAGCAGAAGCTCAAGGTGCAGGAGGCCACCGTCGCCCTCCATGCGGCCGCCTCCAGGTCCGGCACGGCTTCTCTCACCCGCCAGAGGGACCAGGCGGAGGCCGACGTCAAGGTCACCAAGGAACGCATCGCTCAAATGGAGATCAAGTCCCCGCATGCCGGCATGCTCGTTTTCTTCCTCAATTACTCACAGGGCGGCACCAACGCGCGGCCCTTCAAGGTGGGCGACAACGTATTCGCCGGCATGGGCCTGGCCGAAATCCCCGACCTTGCCACCCTGGAGATGGATGCCAAGGTGGAAGAGATCGATCGCGGCCGTGTGGCGGTGGGCAACGACGTGCGAATCCGTGTGGACGCCCTGCCCGAGCTTACCGTCGCCGGCAAGATCAGCCAGATCTCTCCCCTGGCCGAGCTGAGTTACGAATTTCCGCCCACGCGCAGCTTTCGCGGCTACGCGCGTCTTCCGCATCCCGACGACCGCCTGCGCCCCGGCATGAACGGCGGCATGGACATCATCATCAACCGCATTCCCGACGCCATCAGTGTCCCCAGCAAGGCGCTGTTTACGCGCGACGGCAAGCCTTTCGTCTACCTGGCCCGCGACGGCCACTACCGGCCCGTCGAAGTTTCGGTGGTCGCGCGAAATCCCGATGAGGTCGCCATCACCGGGGTCTCCAAGGGCGCCCTGGTGGCCCTGGTCGATCCCGAGAAGAAGGACCAGAAGAAATGACGGTACCCCTCACAGGTCCGGAGGACTCAGCCAAATGAAATTGCGTCTCCTGGTTGCGGCGGTGGTCCTGGCGGTGATCGGCGCGCTGGTGTGGGGCGGCATGCATATGGTCAAGGTGGTCACCGCAACCGCCGGCGCCGAAGTCCCGACCACCCGCATCAAGAAAGGCCGCGTCACCGTCGCGGTGGCCGCCCGCGGCGAGCTGCAGGGCGGCAACTCCGAATTGCTCACCGCGCCCATGGTCGGCGGCACCGACCTGGCCATCACCCTGCTCCGCGAGCCGGGCGAGGTGGTTGTACCCGACGACATCGTCGTGCAATTCGATACCACCATGCAGGAGTACAACCTGCGCGAGGCCGAAGCCGATCTTGCCGAAGCCGACCAGGCCGTGATCAAAGCGGAGTCCGACGCCCTGGCCTCCGACGAGGAAGCGCGCTTCCAGGTGATTACCACGCAGGGCGACGTCAAGCTCGCCGAGCTGGAGTTGCGGAAGAATCCCCTGGTGCCCGCCATCCAGGCGAGGCAGAACGACCTCGCGCTGGAGGCCGCCAAAAACCGCGCCCGGCAGGCGGAGCAGGATTACCAGAACAAGAAGACCACTTCCGCCGCCGCGATCGACATTCAGAAGGCCGCCCAGAACAAGGCCCGCGTCATGACCGTGGTGCAGAAACACGCCATCGACAGCATGACCCTCCGGTCCAAAACCGGCGGCTACGTCAACGTCGCGCAAAACAGCAATAACACCATGATCATGTACCGCGGCATGGTGCTGCCGCCCTTCCAGATCGGCGACACCGCCCGCGCTGGCATGGTGGTGGCGCAGATTCCCGACCTCAAGAACTGGGAGGTCAGCGCCAACGTCGGCGAGCTCGACCGCGGCCACCTGGCGGCGGGCCAGAAGGTCTCCGTGGCCGTGGTGGCGCTGGCCGGCAAGTCGTTCCCCGGGCACGTGAAGATGCTCGGCGGCACCAGCGGCCCGCCCTGGGACCGCCGCTTCGAGTGCCGCATCGCGCTCGACCAGACCGGCCCCGAGCTGCGTCCCGGCATGACTTCCAACCTGGTGATCACGGTGGACTCTCTCCAGGACGTCTTGTGGGCGCCGTCGCAGGCGCTGTTCGAAAGCGACGGCCGCACCTATGTCTACCTGCGCTCGCCCAAGGGCTTCATGCCCCACGACGTGACGCTGCTGCGCCGCAGTGAGAGCCAGGTGGTGGTGAGCGGCGTGCACGAAGGCGACGAGGTGGCCATGTCGAATCCCGATCAGCAGAACAAGCCCGGCTCTCCCGGCCAGCAGAACGGCGCCATGAAGGCCCTATCCCAATGATCCTCCGGTTCTCGGATATCGCCCAGGCCCTGGCCAACCTGCGGGCGCAGAAGACCCGCACGCTGCTCACCGCGCTGGGCATCGTGTTCGGTGTGGGCTCGGTGATCGGGATGCTGGCCATCGGGAGCGGCGCCAAGGAGGAGTCGCTGCGCTTCATCGAGCAGCTCGGCGTGCGCAACATTCTGATCGACGCGCGTCCCGCGGCCAGCGTGGAGGAGTTTCAGCAGCGCCGCCGGTCTTCGCCGGGGCTTTCGGAGCGCGACGTGCGCATCCTCAAAGCCAACATCGAAGCCATGGAGACGCTGTCGGCGCGACGCACCATGCACCCCGCGCGCGTCCTGCCCAAGCCGTCGCGCGACATCCCCGAACTGTACGGCGTCAATCCGCCCTACGGCGCGATCCACAGCCTGCGCCTGGCCGAGGGCCGGTTCTTCGACGCGGGCGACGACGACGCCAGCGCCACCGTCTGCGTCCTCGGCGAAACCGCCAAGGTCAGCCTGCTGGGATACGGGCCGGCGGCCGGCAAGTTCGTCAAGGTCAACGATACCTGGCTGCGGGTGGTGGGCGTTCTCAACGAGCAGCTCATGGCCGGCGCGCAAAGCTCCGGCGGCGCCATGCAGGACATCAACAACATCGTGTACGTTCCGCTCAACACCATGCAGTACCGCTTCTGGGACCAAAGCTCCAACATGAAGGACGACCTGGATGGCGTGGAGCTTCGCCTGAAGCCCGAGGCCGACAGCATCGAAGTGGCCAAGGTGGTGACCGCGGTCCTGAATTCGACGCATCACAATACGCAGGACTTCACCGTCACCATTCCGGCCGCCCTGCTGGCCCAGCAGCAGCGCACCCAGACCATCTTCACCTACGTGATGGTAGCCATCGCCGCGATCTCGCTGCTGGTCGGCGGCATCGGCATCATGAACATCGTGCTGGCGACGGTGCTGGAGCGCACGCGCGAGATCGGCATCCGCCGCTCGATCGGCGCGCGCCGCTTCGACATCGTGCGGCAGTTCCTGACGGAATCGGTGCTGATTTCGGTGGGCGGCGGCCTGCTGGGCATCGGCTTCGGCTTCTTCCTGGCCTGGCTGATCGCGCGCACGGCCGAGTGGAAGACCATCGTCACGTCGGCCTCGGTGGTGATCGCCTTCGGGGTGTCGGTGGCCGTGGGCGTGATCTTCGGAATCTACCCGGCCGTGAAGGCGTCCCGGATCAATCCCATCGACGCGCTACGCTACGAATAGATGAAGACGTCCCTCGATAAGGGCAAGATCAAGATCCTGCTGCTGGAAGGCGTTCATCAGAGCGCGGTCGACGCCTTTCGCGGCGACGGATACACCCGCGTCGATTGCCACGCGAAGTCGCTCTCCGAAGCCGACCTTCTGGCCGCCGCGCGCGACGCGTTCTTCGTGGGAATCCGCTCCGGCACGCAATTGACGGCGGGCTTCTTCGAGCAGGCCCGGCGGCTGGTGGGGGTCGGCTGTTTCTGTATCGGGGTCAACCAGGTCGATCTCGACGCCGCGCAGGCGCGGGGCATACCCGTTTTCAACGCGCCGTTCTCGAACACGCGGAGCGTTGCGGAGCTGGTCCTGGCGGAGGCGATTCTTCTGCTCCGCGGCATTCCGTACCGCAGCGGAATGGCCAAACGCGGCGTGTGGATCAAGACCGCCACGGAGTCTCACGAGGCGCGCGGCCGCTGTCTCGGAATCGTCGGCTACGGCCACATCGGCTCGCAGGTCAGCGTGCTGGCCGAAGCGCTCGGAATGCAGGTGATCTATTACGATATCGAAACCAAACTCGCCCTGGGCAACGCGCGTCCTGTGCCGTCGCTCGACGCTTTGCTCGAAGCGGCGCTGGTGGTCACCTTGCACGTTCCGGAAACGCCGCAGACCTCCGGCATGATCGGGGCTGCGCAGTTGGCGCGCATGCGGCGCGGGTCGCACCTGATCAACGCGTCCCGCGGCACGGTCGTCGATATCCCCGCGCTGGCCGAGGCGCTCCGTTCGAAGCACCTGGCCGGCGCCGCGGTGGACGTGTATCCAGCCGAGCCCAGGAGCGCCGCCGAGGAGTTCGTCTCGCCGCTGCGCGAATTCGACAACGTCATCCTGACGCCTCACGTCGGCGGGAGCACCGAAGAGGCCCAGGAGAGCATCGGCGCCGAGGTCGCCGGCAAGCTGATCCGGTACAGCAACAACGGCTCGACCCTCAGCGCCGTGAACTTTCCCGAAGTTTCGCTTCCCGAGCATCCCGGCAAGCACCGCCTGTTGCACATCCATCGAAACCAGCCCGGCGTGCTCTCCGAAATCAACGCGGTCTTCTCCGAGCTGCGCTTGAATATCGCGGCCCAGTATTTGCAAACCAACATGCGGATCGGCTACGTGGTGATCGACATCGATCCCGAAGACCGCGCCGGGACCCTGGAGATCCGGCGCCGCCTGAAGAAAGTCGCCGGAACGCTCCGCACGCGGATTCTGTACTGAGCCGGCGAGCCATTCCCGTTTGATCGCCGCCACGAGATCGATCGCGACTCAAGCAGCGGCCCGAAGTAGCGGGCCCACCGCGAGATCCTCGTCAATCAAAGGCCAGTGGATACCATAACCGGACGGCGAGAGTTCCGCTCGACTTCGTTCTACGAGGGATGCGCGGGCAAGCCGCTCAGAGCACTTTTCCCACGGTATCGACACCGGCCCGCTTTCCAGAATCACAATGAGTGCTTCGGGGCTGGTCTCGATTGCCTTTGCCAAAACAGGCTTGGTCTTACTCTGCACGATCTCCTCCGAAATGCTCCCGCCAGGCAACCACGATCTGGTCGAAATGCTCGAAGATGATTTCGCAATTCCATTATAGAGAGTCCTGGGATCACGTGACCCACCGCTATGCCTGGACGAGCGCGCCGCCCGGCGACAACCTCCACACCGCCCCGCCACCGCCCCCCGCCGCCCCTTGCGCCCCTCCGAGAGGGGCGTTAGATTGGATGCGCAAAGCCTATGCGTACACTACTCGCAGTAGCTCTTCTGGCGGCGTGCCCCGCCTTCTCCGCCGATGCGGATTTTAACGGAAGGTGGGATATCACCGCCAACACCAAGCCCCGGCCGCGCGCCTGGTGGCTGGAATTGACCGGCGTCGGCACGCCGAGCCCCGCCGGCAAGTTCGTCAGCGCTTATGCCGGCGACATGAACAAGGTCGACACCATCAGCGTGGAAAACGGCGAGCTGCGTTTTTCCTTCAACCTGCCACCCAACCGCAACGCCAAGGCGCCGCAGGCAAACCCCGTGTATCGCGCGCGCCTGGTGAACGGCAAGCTCGAAGGCACGCTCGCCACAGGCCAGGCCGGCCCTCCCGTCCAATGGACCGGCGTCCGCTCTCCCTCCATTCCCGACAAGGACGACGGCACGTGGAAAGAGGGCACGCCCATCGCGCTCTTCAACGGAAAAGACATCTCCGGATGGAAAGCCCTGAATCCCGAGACGGAGATGAAGTGGACCGTCCAGGACGGCGTTCTGCGCAACGCGCCGCCCACCACCGACATCATCTCCGAGCAGAAGTTCTGGAATTTCAAGCTGCACGTGGATTTCCGGATCGTGGCGCGCTCCAACAGCGGCATCGGGCTCCGCGGCCGCTACGAGATTCAGATCCTCGAGGATTACGGCAGGCCGCCCAACACACACGGCGCCGCGGCGCTCTACAGCCGCGTGGCGCCTTCGGTCAACGCCAGCAAGCCGGCTGGGGAATGGCAGAGCTACGACATCCGGCTGGTCGGCCGGCAACTCACGGTGGTGCACAACGGCACCAAGGTCCTGGACAAAGTGGAGGTCGAGGGGCTCACCGCCATTGCCGCCAATTCGGACGAAGCCGAGCCGGGCCCGTTCATCGTCCAGGGCGATCACAGCTACGTGGAGATCAAGAGCTTCGTCGTGACCCCGCTGGTCCACTAGCGGCCCTCGCGAGCGCCGCTACTTCACCAGGTCCGGCCGCAGCCTCGCCGTCTTTTCCAAAGCGGCGCGCTTGCGAAAGCGCCGGATCTCCTCGTGGTTGCCGTTGAGCAGCACTTCGGGCGCCTTCCAGCCGCGGAATTCGGCCGGCCGGGTCCAATGCGGGCAGTCCAGCAGCCCTTCGCCGTGACCGGTATCCTGGAACGACTCGAATGCCGCCGAGCTTTCGTTCCCCAGCACCCCCGGAAGCAGCCGCGCCACCGCGTCGATCACCACCGCCGCCGCCAGCTCGCCGCCGCTCAGCACATAGTTGCCGATGGAGATCTCCTCGTCGGCCAGATGCTCCGCCACGCGCTCGTCCACGCCTTCGTAGCGTCCGCAGATCAGCAGCAATTCGCTTTCCCGGCTGAGCCGGTTGGCCATCGCCTGGTCGAACATCCGGCCTTGCGCCGAGAGCAGGATGATTTTCCGCTCCGGCTTCCGCTCCGGCCAGATCGATTCCGCCGCCTGAAATATCGGATCGGCCTTGAGCACCATGCCCTCGCCGCCGCCGAACGGCCGGTCATCCACCGTCTTGTGGCGGTCCGACGTCCAGTCGCGCAGATTGTGTATGCGGATATCGAGGAGGCCGGCGTCGCGGCCCCGCTTCACCACTCCATGCGCGAACGGTCCCTCGAAAAACTCGGGGAAGATCGTCAGCACATGGAAAATCACGGTCGGTTCAATTCCTTCAGGCCTTCCGGCAATTCCACCGCGATGCGCTTCGCCGCCGGATCGATCTCCACGCAAATGGAACGGGCAAAGGGAATCAGCCAGGCGCCATCCACCACCAGCAGACCCGAGCCTCCTCCGTCCTGCCAGGCCGAAACGCGGCCCAGCGTCTGGCCGGTCGGCCGGTCCACGATCTCACACCCCACCAGTTCCGATTCGAAGAACTCGCCCGGATCGAGCGCAATGCGTTCCGCCGCGGGCACGCGCACTTCGCAGCCGGTGAGCCGTTCGGCATCCGAAATCGTGTCCACGCCGCGAAACTTGAAGACCAGCACCGCGCCGTGGAACCAGGTGGACTCCACCTCCGCCGATTCGCCGTTGCCGAACAGATAGACCCGCCTCAACTCGCCGTATCGCTCCGGCCTGCTGCTGAAGGCCAGCGCCGTGATCTCGCCGCGGTTGCCCCGAGGTTTTCCCAGAAGCGCCACCGTGACCCATTCGCTCGGGGCGTCGGCGCCGGGCGAGCTCACTCGAGGATTTCCAGCGTAAAGCGGCGGCTGAGTTTCATTCCGGCGGCGCCCAGGATCGTCCGGATCGATCGCGCCGTGCGGCCCTGCTTGCCGATCACCTTGCCCAGGTCGCTTGGCGCCACTTTCAATTCCAGAACCGTAACCTGTTCGCCCTGAACCTCGCGGACTGAAACCTCCTCCGGGATGTCTACCAGAGCTTTCGCGATGTCTTCGATCAACTGTTTCATCCCCGAGCCTCCCTCAAGCCCATGGTAACAGCGCTACAACCCGAAATTCGAGAACACGGGACGGGTGGGCGTTCTGTTCCTTACAGTTACGTTCGTTACGGGGGTTCAGGCCACGGGCTGGGCAACCGGCGCCGGGTTCTTCTCCACCAGGCGCTTCACCGTCTCGGACAGTTGAGCGCCGTTCTTGGTCCAAAACTCGATGCGGTCGTGCTTCAGCAACACCTGGGCCGGGTTCGACACGGGGTTGTAGTGTCCCACCACTTCCAGGCTGCGGCCATTCCGGGCCCGTTCCTTCTCGATTACGACAACACGATAAAAAGGCTTCTTTTTGGCGCCAAAACGCGCCAGGCGAATCATCAACATTTGAACTCCATCTTAAGTTTTACCACCGCTCCCTCGAGGGGCGCCCTCCAGGCCCGGCAGCCTACATTCCCGGCATGTCTCCGAACGGGAAGCCGGGCGGGAGTTTCATCTTGCCCATCTTCTTCCCCAGGAAGCCGCCCGAAAAGCTCTTCATCATCTTTCTGGCCTGCGCGTACTGCTTCAACAACTGGTTGACTTCCTGCACCGACGTGCCGCTGCCCTTGGCGATGCGCCTCCGGCGGCTGCCGTTGATGATCATGTGGTTGTCGCGCTCGTGGGGCGTCATCGAATCGATGATCGCCACCACGCGGTTGATCTCTTTTTCGTCGACCTTGACGTCCTTCAGCTCCTTGAGAATCCCCACCTTGGGCATCATTCCCAACAGCGACTGCAACGGACCCAGCTTGCGAATCTGCCGCAGCTGGTCGCGAAAGTCCTCGAGGGTAAACTCGTTTTCGATCAGCTTGCGCTGCATCTCGACGGCTTTTTTCTGGTCGATCGCCTCGCTGGCCTTTTCGATCAGGGAAAGGACGTCGCCCATTCCCAGAATGCGGTTGGCCGCGCGGTCGGGGTGGAACGGCTCGATGGCGTCAAACTTCTCGCCCACGCCCACGAACTTGAGCGGCTGCCCGGTCACGTGCCGGATCGAGAGCGCCGCGCCGCCGCGCGCGTCGCCATCCATCTTGGTCAGGACCACGCCGGTGATGCCCAGCCTCTTGTGGAATTCATCGGCCGACTTGACCGCGTCCTGCCCCGTCATGGCATCCGCCACGAACAGAATCTCGACCGGATTGAGCTGCTCCTTGAGCTGCTGCAGCTCCGTCATCAGCAGGTCGTCGATGTGCAGCCGGCCGGCGGTATCCACCAGCACCACGTCGCGCCCGGTCTGGGCGCTCTCGCGGCGCGCGCCTTTGGCCAGGTCGAGCGGCTGCTTTTCCTCGGCCGTCCCTTCGTAGATCGGCTGGCCGACGTCGCGCGCGATCACCTTCAACTGCTCGCGCGCCGCGGGCCGGTAGACGTCCACCGACACCATCATCGGCCGGTGGCCGTTCCTGGAAAGCCAGCGCGCCAGCTTGCCGGTGGTGGTGGTCTTGCCCGAGCCCTGCAGGCCCACGATCAGAAAAACGCTGGGCGGCTCGTTGGCGAAGCGCAGGCGCGACTCGTGGCTGCCCAGAATCTTGATCAGCTCTTCCTGGACGATCTTGACGACCTGCTGCGAAGGCGAAAGCGAAGCCAGCACCTCCTCGCCCATGGCCTTCTGCTTGATGTTCTCGATGAGCTGCTTGACCACCCGGAAGTTGACGTCGGCTTCGAGCAGCGCCAGGCGGATCTCGCGCAGCGCGCTCTCCATGTTTTCAGCCGAAAGTTTGCCTTCGCCGCGCAGGTTCTTGAAAACCCGCTGCAGCTTTTCCGATAAGTTGTCGAACATGAGAACGAAGCTTCTCAGACGTCAGCGGTCAGCCGCCGGCTCTTGGCGAAATGCCGGCAGCCGGGCTGATAGCTCAGGTTGATTCCCTTATTATAGCCGGTTATGCCGGGGGCGCGATGCGGATGCTGCTGGCCGCCATCTTGCCCGTGCGGTCCATCCCCAGTTCGTAGAAGACGCGGGTCCCCGGCTTCAGGTCGGTGGACACGCCCTCCACCAGGCGCGAAACGTGGAAGAAGATGTCGCGTCCGCCGTCGTCGGGCCGCAGAAATCCGAAGCCCTTGGCTTCAAAGTAGGTCACCACGGAGCCGGCCTGTTCGCCAGCGGGCACTTCCTCGCCGCCCTCTCCGGATTCGGACGACTGAGACGGCCGGGAGGATTTGTCGCCGACACCCTGCTTGATCAGCGCCAGGTCGGCCTCCGTCCAATCCGCCGCGGGTTGGATCTCGGAAGGGATCTTGAGGGCGGGATTCCGCTTCCGGGCTTCTTCAAACAACCGCTTTTGACGTGCGTTCAACGAAAGTTCCTCTCGCCCGCGTTACACCGTCGCGGGTGCGGTCTTCTTCCTGCGGGAGCCCCTCTTTTCAGCCGGGGGCTGCCGGTCGCTCTTTTTCAGACTGCCCATCACCATGTTGGTAACGAACTTCTTTTCGCCGTGATCGTCAAACTTGATCACGATGCGTTCATCGCTGCTGGAGAGGACCGTCCCCAGGCCGAACTTCTGATGTTCGACTTGGGCGCCCTGCGAATAGTTGTTGGAAGGCATGAGTTTTTTCTACGCTTTACTCCTCTGATTTGCCGGGGGAACGGGGCGCTGGTGAAATGAGGTAATCGGGCAGACGTACCACAATGGATAGAAATTATAATAGCAAATCGCGTGCCAATTGTCACGCCCGCACGAATCGCCATGTTACCGGATCAATCCCGCAAGGTCTCCTGTCCCGGCAGGATACCGCTCGCTCCGGCCAGGATCTAGACTGGGATCGGTAAAGAAAACAGCTTTGCGAATCGCCAGCCGCGCCCGCTGAAGAACGGTCGCGGCTTTTTTTGTGCGCCGGCCGCCGCGGCTAGGATCGCCCGGCCACGGCGCGGACCGCCGCCGGATGATTCCATGCTTCCGGCTTGATCCGCATCCCGAATCCGCTCTCTTCCGGCGCCTGAATGTACCCCTTCTCCGGGACGATCGGATCCACCAGCATGGCCGGCCAATCGCGTTCGTAGAAACGCTGGCAGCTTTCCTGAATCCACACGTTGGGTGACGCCGTCGAAAGGTGCGTCGAGGCGTAGAACAGCAGAGGTCCGCCGGCGGTGTGCGGCGCCACCGGCAACTCCTGGGCGTCGGCCATGGCGGCGATCTTGCGCGCCTCGGTCAGCCCTCCGCACCAGGTGACGTCGAACATCACGAATTTCGCGGTGCGCGACTCCAGCAGCTGCTCGAACTGCATCTTGCCCGCCATGCGTTCGCCCACGGTCAACGGCAGCGGCGTGGCCGCCGCCAGCTCGCGATACTGGTGGTAGTTGCCGGGCATCAGCATGTCTTCCAGCCACATCGGCCGGTAAGGCTCGAGCGCATGCGCAATCCGGATGGCCGCGGTGAGGTTCCACTGCGCGTGGAACTCGATGGCGATCTCGATCGCGAAACCGAAGGCGTCGCGCAGTTTCTTCACCGGCTCCAGGGCCTGCTCGATGTCCTGCGGGGTGATGAACTGGTTGCGGTTCCTTTGGGCCGCGCCGTCGAACGGCCAGATCTTGATCGCCTGGATGCCGCGCGTATCGATCAGCTCCCGCATGATTTTCTCCGGCTCGCGATTGAAATCGTACTTGTACGGGAAGCAAGTGTTGTAGAGCCGCACGCGCGGATTGGCTTTCCCGCCGATCAGGCGGTAGACCGGCGCCTGGAGCGAGTTGCCGAGCAGGTCCCACAGAGCCAGGTCGATGGCGCTGAGGACGCGCATTTCCGTGCCGCCGGCGATATTGAAATCGAACGACCGGTAGAGGTCCGCCCAGATCCGTTCGCTGTCCCGCGGATCGCGGCCTATCAGGGAAGGAGCGGCGCCGGCGGCCATCGCGGCTTCGGCCGAATTTCGCGGATAGGTCTCCCCGATGCCCGACACGCCGGCGTCGGTATCGATCTTCAACCAGGTCCAGTGCGGCCAGAAAGGAGCATCTCCGCGCGCCTTCCAGTACACGGTTTCGACGCGCGTAATCTTCATGGGAGGCAGCGCCCGCGCGGCGGCGCCGTACGCCACTGCCAGGGGCGAGGCCAGCAAGCGCGCCAGGAAGGATCTTCGGCTTGGCGCCATAGGGGGATTATAGGTCACCGGGAAACCGTCTTCCGGGTGGTGTGCAGGCTGGCGCCGACCATCTCGTCGGAAATGTCCTCTCCGTCCATGGTCCCGCTGACCACCGCGTTGCGGCTCAGGTGCTCACTGCCGCCGGCGCGAGCGTTTTGCGGCCGGCGCACCTGCCGCGTGACGCGGCCCTTGCCCTCCCAAATCAGCACGAGCGAAACCGTGACCACCGAACCCGTGGGCGTATGCCCGCCGATCGTGGCATTGAGCGAGGCCCGGTTCAGATCGCCGGAGAAGATCGGCCGGGCGGTAGTGCCCATGTCCGTGCCCAGATCGGAATCCTCGCAGAAGTCGTACCGGTAGCGGGAATAGGTGACTTCCGCGGTCGTGCCCGGCGCTTTAGCCGAAGCCGCCGTCGCTCTGTTGGCGAACACCACCACCTCGTTCTGAACGCAGCCGTCATCGGACACGTAGGCGAAGCTGGCGCTCGCGCTCATGGCAGACGACTGCGGGGCCGCCGCGGGAGTCTGAGCTTGGGCGGCCATCCAGAAAGAGGACACCGCCAGCCAACCGCATGCGCGCGTGAAACCCATGTTGCTTGCACCTCCCAAGATGGGTTTACCACCAATCGGGGTCGATCGGGTACGGGGGCCGGGCGAGGCCCGGCGGCCTCCATACCGTGACGACGCGGTTGCCGCTTTGGGCCGCTGACCGTTCCACTTGTCAACGCCACGCCAATTGGGATATACTCACCCACCATTACGGCGAAACGTTTTCACACAAGGGAGTTCACTATGAGATTCCGACCCATCGCGGTCTGTTCGTTGTTGATCTTCGCGCTGGTCCCGGTGCCCGCGCAACAGCCGGGTAACGCCGGAAAGCCGAAGCTGTATAACACCGCCAAGCAGAAGCTTCTCGATGGCAAGCAGATCTTCAGCTTCACCCAATCCAAGTTCGATATTGCCGGCTATTGCGAGGCGGCCAAGCATTACGACTTCACCTGGTTTGAAATGCAGCACAGCACGCTGGAATTCAAAGATGTGGAGGCCATGATCGCCGCCTGTCCCCACGCCGGCGCCACTCCCATGGTCCGGCTGCCGGACGCGCAGGAATGGCACATCCAGCATGCCACCGATATCGGCGCATTGGGCGTCATCGTTCCCACGGTGGACGATGTCGACCGGGCGCGCGAGGCCGCCAAGTGGGCCCGCTATCCGCCCGTCGCGCGGCGCAGCGCCGGGGCCGGCCAGGCGGCCTCCATCTGGGGCATCAACGGCATCAATTACCGCCAGACCATCAATGACAACATGCTCGTGGTGATCATGATCGAGACGCCCACCGGCGCCGCCAATGCCTATGACATCGCAGCGGTCCCCGGCGTGGATGTCGTGATCATCGGGAACAACGATTTGAGCTCGTTCTCGGGCTTCGACCAGAAAGACGACCGATACCAGATTCTGATGACCAAGATTCACGACGACACGCTGCGGGCGGGCAAGATCTTCGGCCAGGCCAACGCCATGTATGCCAAGGGCCATCCGCTCAGCAAGGACGCCTTCTTCTTCCAGAACGGCCCCGCCTTCGACGGCTGGACGCCGCCGGGCCGCGGCGGACGCGGCGCCAACCCCAGCGCCCCGCCCCCGGGAGAAGGCGGCCGGTAGCCGGGTTCCCTACGGCAGAGCCAGCGCCACCAGCTCTGCCGGCACGCCCACCGCGCCAACGGCCACCACGATGAACTGCCTGCCGTCCACCAGGTAGGTCATGGGGATACCCGTCGCCATCGCCGGCAGCGGCATCTCGTGAAGGATCTTTCCGGTTTTCTTGTCGATCGCGCGGAACAGGTTGCCGCCGGCCCCCGCCGGGGTGGAAAAGAGGTTGTTGCCGTCCGCTCCGAACAGCAGCGTCCTGGTCACCAGCAGCGGCGATCGCGAGGGCTTGCCCGTATTGCTCAAATCGATGCCCTTCATCGCCGGATGGTTCTTCACGTAGTCCGGCGCGTCCCCGTTGGCGATCATCCAAAGGTGATCTCCGCTATTCAGGTCGATCGCCGTAATGCGGCCCCACGGCGGCTTCACCAGCGGTAATCCCCGCGGGCCCATATTCATTCGCGCAACCGGCCTCACCGATTCGCCGTTGCCCTCGCCAAAGTCCGTAACAGAAGCCGGTCCGCCCCGGCCTCCCCCGCGGCCGCCCACATACCCCATGTCCGACCGCTTGGGATCCGCCGGCGCCACGGCCAGCGCCTCCAGGTTGGTCACCGAAGACACGTACAGGATTCCCGTTTCCGGATCCGCGGCGCCGCCCTGCCAGTTGGCGCCTCCCACGTGGGAGGGAAGGATCAGCGTTGCCGCTTTGCCGTTCGTGTCGGGGACGATCGGAGGCGTATACAGCGGCCCCATCTTATACTGCGAGGCGATCTTGATGGCCTCCGCCCGCAGTTCCGGCGTGAAGTCGATCAGGTCGTCGATGCCGGTGCCCTGCCGGTCGAACGGCGCGGGCCGGGTCGGAAACGGCTGCGTCGGGGAGGTCCTCTCGCCGGGCACGTCCGACTGTGGCACGGGCCGCTCCACGATCGGCCAAACCGGCTCGCCCGTCAACCGGTCGAACACGAAAGTGAAGGCCTGTTTGGTCACCTGCGCCACGGCCTTGATCTTTTTTCCATTGACCGTAATGTCCAGCAGGATCGGCGCCGCGGTGATATCGCAATCCCAGATGTCGTGATGCACCAGTTGGTAATGCCAGATCCGCTTGCCCGTGCGGGCGTCCAGGCACACCAGGCTGTCGGAGAACAGGCTGTTGCCCGGACGGTTGCCCCCATAGAAATCCCCCGTGGGCATCTCCACCGGGATGTACACGTACCCCAGTTCTTCATCTCCGCTCAGCGGCGCCCACGCGCCCGTGTTGCCGGTGTATTTCCAGGAATCCTTCTCCCAGGTTTCGTTGCCGAACTCCCCCGGCCGCGGAATCGTGCGGAAGGTCCACAGCCGCTTGCCGGTTCTCACGTCGAAGCCGCGAATGTACCCCGGCACGTTCTCCTTGGAAGACGGCGCCGTCCCCGTCTGTAGCGCCGCCCCCACCACCACCGTGTCCCGCACCACGATGGCCGGCGAGCTGGCTCCGATCTGTCCCGGCTTCACCACCTCCCGGTCCAGCCCCTCCGTCAAATCCACCATTCCGTTCTTGCCGAAGCCCGCCAGCGGAACACCGTCCCTGGCGTTCAGCGCGATCAACTGGTATCCCGGTGAAATCAGCAGAATCCGGTCGTCGCCCTTGCCGTCGCTCCAGTAAGCCAATCCGCGATTGTTCGCCCGCGCGATCACCGCGCCGCGCGGCCCTTCGTCCAGACGGTACATCCACAGGGTCTCGCCGGTTGCCGCGTTTACCGCCACGGCGTCGCGCCTGGTGCCCGCCGTGAAGTACAAAACGCCCCCCGCCATCAACGGCGTCACTTCCCAGTTGAAATCCGGCCGCCTTCCGAAGTTCTGGGACTTCCACTCCCACACGATCTTGAGCTGTTTGACGTTGCCCGCGTCGATCTGGTCGAGGGCCGAGTACTTGGTGGTTCCCGCGTCCCCCCCGTAGAATCGCCACTCGCCGTTTTTCGCGCCGTACTGGGCTTCCGCGGACGGCCCCGTCACGGCCGCCAGGGAAATAAGGAAAAGCAGTATACGGTCTTTCATCGCTTCGTCTCGATCCGAATGTCGTTCAATGGCGCGGGCTCGCTCTCCAGTTCCTTCTGCCCCACGGGAAACTCGTTGACGCTCAGGATATAAGCCACGAGGTCCGCATACTGCCGCCGGCTCAGGCTCCCGGGATCCTCCGAGGGCATGGTCTTACGAATCAGTTCGAACAGGTCGCCGGCGGTCTTGCCGTTCCATTTGCGCAGGAACTCATCGCCCGCCAATGCCGGCGCCGCCTCTCCGCCCCCCAGGTTTTCGGCGTGGCATTTGATGCATTCCTCCTGGTAGGAAGCTTGTCCGCGCCCAGCCTGTTGCTTCGTATACACGCCATCCCACACCGAACGGCAGAAGGCGGCGACGGAGAACGTCAGAAACATCGACACGATCGACAAACGCATATAGGGCATCCCGACCCGCTCACTTGGCCTGAAATTGTATCAGATGCCGTGCCCCCGTTTCCGATCCGCTCGCGCCGGCAGGCGGTCTTTGGCTGCCCACTCGCCACTCTGCTTGCGCGTACTCCAACTACCACGTTATTCGGTTTTTAGCATATGATTTACCCATGGAGGTCCCCCCTTGCCGGACTCGACCCTAAGCCGCAGAGAGATTCTCATGGGTGCTCGGTACCTCGCCGCAACACCCTTGATCGGCACCGCCATGGCCCAAACGCCGTTTCAGGTCAAGGCGGTATCCAAGCTCAAAGGCGCCGCCAAGTCGGTCGTCATTCCGACCCACGAATTCGCCGGCCCCAATGGCGCCCCCTGGATCGAGGAGCGCCTCGATTTCCCCGCAAGCTGGGATCTGCACGTGATGGACATGGCCGGTCACAATCTGCCGGTCCTCACGCCGCAGCAGATCGCCGATCAGTCCGGCAAGCCCATCGGCACGAAATCCCTGCGCGAGCTGGCCGAGGGAAAGACCAAGGTCGCTATCAGCTTCGACGACCTCACCCGCACCACGCCCGCCTATGCGGTGACGCCCTGGCTGATGTCCGAGCTGAGCAAGGCCGGCGTCAAGGACGAGAACATCCTGTTCATCGGCTCGTTTGGCACGCACCGCGCGATGACTCAGGAGGAAGTGGGACGGAAACTCGGAGTCGAGGTCGCCAAAAGGTACGCCTGGCTGAACCACGACGTCTTCGATAACGTCAAGGAGACCGGCACCACAACCCGCGGAAACAAGATCCTGCTGAACCAGACCTTCCTCGGGGCGGACCTGAAGATCTGCATCAGCGGCGTGAAGGTTCATCAGGACGCCGGCTACGGCGGCGGCGCCAAAGCCATTCTTCCCGGCCTGGCCGCCCTTCCCACGATCGAATACAACCACACCCAGATCCTGACCAAGGTGAGAACCACCGGTCCCGTCAAGATCTTCAAGAACGATATGCGGCAGGACATGATCGAGGCCGCCCGCATGGCCAACGTCGATTACACCATCCAGATCCTGTACAACGACCGCCTGCGGCCCACCCGGATCTGGGCCGGCGATATCGTGGAGGCGCATCATGCCGGCGTGCGCGTGGCGGCCAAGACCTATTGCACGCCCACGCTCGAGGGCGCCGATATCGTGGTGGCCAACGCCTACCCGCAGAACGCGCAGGCGTTCCACGGCGGTTTGTGGATCAACTACTCGGTTCGCGACGGGGGCACGGGAGTTTTAATCGTGCAGCATCCTCTGGGCATCGATCCGGTTCATTACCTGAACAACCGCCTCGCGGGACGGAGCGGCGCCACGCAATTCGACCTGACGGCCCGGCGAGTTGCCCCGGCCGGCCGGGGCGGCGGCCGCGGCGGCAATGCCAAGCAGGTGAACATGATCGTGTACTCCGCGTACCTGACTCGCAACATGCGGAACAACTACCGCACGGGCACGTTCTTCTGCGACAAATGGGAAGACGTAGTCGCCAAGCTCCGGGAACTGCACCCCGGCGACCCGAAGGTCGCGGTCTACCCGTACGCCGGAATGCAGCACCAGGAGATCGAGCTGGACGGCTAGCATCGGGCTGGAAGTTTCTGGCCGCCGAAAGCGTCGAGTCTCCATACAGCCAAATTGAAACTCCGGCTTGTCGCTGTGGCTACTCGTGGCGCAGCGCCACAACCGGGTCGACTCGAGCTGCACGCCGCGCTGGCATATACGAGGCCAGCAGCGCAACGGCTGCAATGACGCAGCCCGCTACCGCCAGTGGAGCGCTGCTCTCCGGTTTCAGACCTTGGACCAAGCTAGCTGCCAGTGGCCTGCCCCATAACACCATGAAGCCTCCGGCCACAAGCCCGGCGCACAGCATTCCAACGGCATCTCGCAACACGAGACGGCTCACGTCGCCCGTGGTCGCACCCAACGCCATCCGAATCCCGATCTCGTTGGTCCGCCGCGCCACGCTGTAGGCCAGCAGTCCATAGAGTCCGATGCCGGCGAGCGCTGCCCCCAGGACGCCGAAGAACCCGGACAAAGTGGCGATGAGACGCTCGGGAACAATATCTGAATCTACCTGCTCGGACAAAGTCCTGACCCTCGTCACCAGCGCCGTTTTCAGGACGTCGCCGATCACTCGGCGCACCGCGCCAGCCATCGCCGCGGGATCCGCGCTGGTGCGCAGCTCCAAGCGATTGTTGAGGTGGTTCTCCTGGAACATGTTGAAGTAGATGACGGGGTATGGAGGGTCGTGAAGTTCCCAAGGTTTGACGTCGCCGGCCAAACCGATGATCTCGTACGGTTGATCGCCGCCGAAGGGGACAGGCTGCGGGTCGTAGACAATTTTGACGTGCCTGCCGATTGGATTCTCACCCGGGAAAAAGTGCCGCGCCACGGCCGCGCTGACGATCGCAACGCGCGGCCTCCCGGCGTCCCGCAGGCTGAAATCGCGGCCGGCCAGGAGCGGGATGCCGAGGGTCTCGAAGTAGCCCGGCGTTACAAAGGAGATCGCTGGCCGCAGCTGCTGGCCAGGGTCCTCCTCGTATCCCTCCGCCTTCAGATAGCGGCTTCCCGACCCGCAACCTTCCAGCGGAGTACAGCCGCTGACCGAGGCTGAACGCACTCCGGGAATGGCTTGGAGCCGCCGCAGCAGCTCCTGATATCGCGCCGCCAATTGCTCGGGTTTGTAGCCGCCGCCGGAGGGGTCGATGGTCACCAACAGCACGTGATCGCTGCGAAAGCCCAGGTCGAAATTCCGCATCCTCGCCAGGTGGCTCAGGAAGACGGCGGTCCCGGTCACCAGAAAGATCGATAGCGCCACCTGCGCGGCCAAGTACACCAACGAGACGCGCGGCAATCTTAAGAAATTGTTGCCCACGTGCAAGCAGCCGAACGGACAACCGCCCACGGCTCCGGGTCAGGCCCAAAGCCAGGCCCAGCCGCGGCGACCTGTTGTGGCGCACCCACGATCCCGACCTCGACAAGCTCGTCCGCGCCCTGCCTGTCCGCAAGCAGCCTGTCGCCGTTCGCGTCGTCGCCCGCGAAGGCGCGCCGCTGGTGACCGAGTGGCGCGCAGCCGACCGGCAAGTGACCGTGGAATCCGAGTCGCCGCTCCCCGCCGCGCGCAACCGCGCGCTCGACCTGGCATTCCTGAGGGACCAACTGGCCCGCCTGGGCGACACCCCCTACGAGTTGGCCGGCGTCGAGCTGGAAGTGGAAGGCGCTCCATTCGCCCCCGCCTCCTTGCTGAACCGCCTGCGCCGCGAAGCCGCCGGCAAGCTCCAAAGCGTCGCGGCGCCGAACGCCCGGGTCAATCCGATCCCGCCTCGCCCCGCCCTGGTCCCCTGTCCCGCCCCGTCAGCCCCCACCCTGCACCTCCTGGTCCGCACTCCCGAGCAGCTCGAAGCCGCCATCGCGGTGCGTCCCGCCAGCGTCACGCTGGACTATCTCGATCTCTACGGCCTGCGCCCTTCGCTCGATCGTGTGCGCGATGCCGGCATCGAAGTGCGCGTAGCCAGCCCGCGCGTCCTCAAGCCCGGCGAGCAGCGCATCGCCGATTTCCTTTTAAGTTGCGACTGCCCCATCCTGGTGCGATCCGCCGGCCTCCTCCATGCCTTTCAGTCCAGGCCCCACGCCCCCTTGATCGGCGATTTCAGTCTGAACGCCGCCAACGCCGCCACCGCCGCGGAGCTGTTCGCCCTGGGCCTTTCGCTTCTCACTCCCACCCACGACCTCAACGCCGCCCAGGTGTCCGATCTCGCCCGCCGCGCCGGCGCCGCCCGCATCGAGGCCATCGCCTACCAGCACCTCGCCGTCTTCCACACCGAGCACTGCGTGTTCTGCCGCTTCCTCTCCACCGGCACGAGTTACCGCGATTGCGGCCGCCCCTGCGAGCATCATCGCGTGGCGTTGCGCGACACCGCCGGCCGCGCCCATCCGGTGATGGCCGATGTCGGCTGCCGCAACACCGTGTTCGGCGCCGAAGCGCAGCAGGCCGGCGAGCATCTGGAGGAGTGGCTGGACGCCGGCATCCGCCGTTTCCGCCTGGAGTTCGCGCACGAATCCGCCGATCAGGTAACGCGCGTCACGCGCCTGTTCGCCGATGCGCTGGCGCCCACCGGATCCCTTCGCGGCCTGTCGCAGCAGTTGGCCCGGATCGCTCCGCACGGCGTCACCGAAGGCAGCCTCTACGTCCCCGCCGGCTACCTCACTCTGCCGATACTGCAGTGATCCGCGACTGACCTCCAATGCGGTTCACGGGACGCGTTTGCCTGCTGCCGACATGAAGGAACTCGTTGAAGGACTTGTCTCCCAGGACGGACCTCCTGTCCGCGTGAGCGGCGCCCTCACAGGTCTTGGGGTTGAAGGCCCGTCTTGCCGCCCACCCGTCCTTCTTCATAATTTTGTGGGAGCCCACCGTGCGGTCATGGCGCCACCCGATCCGTTTCAGTGCGGGGAACACACGACGCGCCTTAACCGATGGCCACGAGCTCATGCGGCGATGTCGAAGGTGGCATTCGCCGAATCAGGCGGCAACTCACCGTGGGCGATCCGGTCGAGAACAATCTCACGCGCGGCCGGCTGGGCTCGCTGAATAGCGTCCTGCTTTGACTCCCCGTACAGGAGGACGTTCAATTCCGGAACCTCGGCGATCCAACGGCCATCGACCTCCCGGTCGAGCTCAATGGTGAGCTTCATAGCCACAGCTTAGCACCGATTGTGAAGTCCGAAACCAGGTGGAAGAAACCTCTCACGAGGTTCAGGGTGACCAGCCCCCTGCCGGCGTGGGCCACGGCCAAGCTCCCCGCAAAGCGACTTCGCGGGGCACTGGCGGTCATGGCACATCTTCGAGGGGCGTAACGCAACGAGGCGGCGGGTCCGCCCCGCGATCGTAGGCGCCAAGCCGACTTCCCATTACTGATCGGCTCTCAATGCGGCGTCACGGGACCTGCTGAACCCATTGGCTCCGCCAGGCCGGCGCCTCGAAGGGATCTGCGAAATACTGAGTCTCGTGCGTGACCTTACCGTTGCTAAACTCCATAATGCTCACGGTGTATGCTGGTCGCCCTTGGTAGGTGATTAAGTATTCCGTGATCCAGAGATCACCTTTCCCGAGAATTCGCTTGACGTGGAAGCCTGACGGCTTACCAGGATGATGACTCCGCAAAGCCTGCAAATTTCTTCGTCCGACGATTCGCTCGCCTGACTGGGGGTAATCGCAGATGGCATCGTCATCGTAAATATAGTGTTCCGCGTTTGCATCCCCGACTGCGGATGCATGCCAATGAGCATTTAGGGCTTCACGTATCTGTTCATCTTCCATCGTCGTCCCAGCCTCCTCTCCGACTTAGAGATAACCATTGTCGCTCCTGCGAGTACGCGGCCAACTGATCAGTACTGGGAAACGCGCTCTGCTTCGCTAATATGTGCGGCCCCCTGTAGACCTGCGGGCGCGGCGGTCGCACTGGCTATGTCTTCTCCCGGTTCTTGATCATCCACAATGTGAGGTCCCAAGCGCCGTAAATACCGGCGAACAGCAGGAGCACGACCGCGCCCGCGATGGCATAGGGTGCGAAAGATCTCTCCGCAAGTAATCCGGCCGCGCCGGCTACCAAGCTTCCACTACCGAGCGCCGGAACGCCCACGTGCGGAAGCCAGTCGTGCCAGTCGAGCAAAATTAACCCGACTTTGTGCCGCCCGACGATTACCTTTACTTGATAGGCAAGGCCCGCCAGCCCGCCCACGCTGAGAATGATTCCGGTTGGCCTGGCCGATGGCCATGGCGCCAACACAGCCAGGGAGAGGAATAACACGCCACTGAACCGAACGAGCGTAGGCGTCACGAAGCCGCGGGTGCCGTGCACGATGCTCGACTTCGAGAACCCGGTGGCTACCGTGACGGCAACGAATACTAATCCGATTAGAGTCGCCGCTGCAGTCCCGGCCATCATAAAGAAATTGTCCCAGCCGTGGAGCATTATTAAGCAGTGTAGCCCGTCGGCCGCGTTCGTGTACGACGATTGCGCGAGCCGGAAGTGATCGTTCATCGGTGGCGTTAGTACCCACAAACGCGCTTGCGTCCGCCCACTTACCCACCCCACAGTCAGCGAGCCGATAGAACTGCCCGCCATCAAATCCCTCCCAAATGGCGAATTGCGCCTTTTCCGCCTCCACTCCTCTCCCCAAAAACGCTATCCTGGTTCCACAAGGAGAGCCCGATGATTCGTGTGGTCTGCTGCCTTCTCGTGGCGTATGCGGCCCAAGCCGCCACGCCGTTGTTCCAGGCGTCTTTCGAAAAGCCCAACCAGGGCTGGACCGTCGTCCGCGGCGCGGTCTCGACCGATCCGGCCGTCCTGCATGGCAAGAACAAGTCGCTCCGCCTGGAGCCGGCCAAAACGGCCCCCGACGCCTGCGTGCGATTCGCGCCGGTCTCGCTCACCATCGGCAAGCGCTACGAACTCAGCGGCTGGGCCCGCACCGACAGCCTTGCGGTCCGCGACCTCGACCGCTCGCCCATCACCCTGGGCGCCGCCCTCACCATGGCCTCCATGCCCTTCGACGTCCACTCCGCCTCACTCGCCGGCACCCAGCCGTGGACCCGCCTCTCCCTGCGCTTCATCGCCAGCCGCGCCCAGGACCAGATCCTGCTGACCGTCGCCAGCGGCGGCGAATTCCGCCAGGGCAAGGCCTGGTTCGAGGGTGTCAGCCTCGACGAAATCTCCTCCCAAGACGCATGGCCCGTCCGCGAGGCCGTCCAGACCTTCGGGCCCGCCTACCGCTATCCCTCGGCCGGCTGGATCTACCTCCACATCGAGGGCGCCCCCTACGAGCGCGGCTACCAGCACGGCCACCTCATGGCCCGCGAGATTCCCGAATACCTCGAGCGCTGCGCCTCCTCGCTCGGCTCCCGCGACCAGTGGAGCGAGTACCGCACCACCGCCAACGCGCTCTTCCTTCGCGGCTTCGACCGCGAGATTCTCGAGGAGATGCGCGGCATCGCCGACGGCTCCTCCGATGCCGGCGCCAAGTGGCTCAATCGCCGCATCGACCTCATGGACATCGTGGTGGCCAACGTCACCGTGGAAATGGGCGAGCTCTCTTCCGCCGTCTCCACCACCGCCACCGGCCTCGAAGGCCTCAACTTCGACAAGCCCGGCTACGCCGCGCCCAAACGCGATTCCGTCGTAGACCATTGCAGCGCCTTCGCCGCCACCGGGCCCGCCACGCGCGATGGCAAGATGGTCATCGGTCACGTCACCTGGTGGCCCCTCACCCTCGCCGAGCAGACCAACGTCATGCTCGATATCAAGCCCGCCTCCGGCCACCGCATGCTCATCCAGAGCTATCCCGGCGGAATCGAAAGCGGCACCGACTGGTATCAGAACGATGCCGGCGTGGTTCTCACCGAGACCACCATCAACCAGACGCCGTTCAACATTCAGGGCACCCCCATCGCTTTCCGCGCCCGCATGGCCATTCAGTACGGCGGCAACATCGATGAGGTCGTGGAACGCCTCGGCACCCGCAACAACGGTCTCTACACCAACGAGTGGTTGATCGGCGACGCCAAGAACAACGAGATCGCCATGTACGAGCTGGGCACCAACCGCTCCAAGCTGTGGCGCAGCTCCAAAAACGAGTGGTTCGGAAACGCCCCCGGATTCTACTGGGGCGACAACAATCCCAAGGACCTGGATGTCCGCCTCGAAAACTACCCCGACCCCCAACGCGGGCCGAGCTACATCCCGTACGTTCCGGCCGTCCGCGACCTCGCATGGCTCGATCTCTACAACCGGAACCGCGGCCAGATCGACGAGCAGTTCGGCTTCCTGGCATTCCGCACCGCGCCGCTGGTGAGTGCCAGCACCATGGACGCCAAGGTGGCTACCTCGGACCTCGCCTCGCGCCTCATGGTGTGGGCCGAGATCGGCAAGCCCAACCAGCGCGAGTGGACGCCCGGAGGCCGGTCCGACTACGCCAAGAACGACGGCCTGTACCCCTCGGGCTACTTCCTCTTCCGCGCCGAGCCTTCCGAGGCGCTCAGCGCCGCCATTCAGGAGAACGAGAAGACGCGCCTGGCCTCCCCGAAAAAGCCCGATGCCCGGCCCGCGCCGAAGGCTGCATCCTTAAAAGACCGCTTGTGGAAGGGTTGGATCCTGCCGGCGTCCGATGCCGACACGTGGTTCGTGGCGGGCTCCGCGGCGTATTCCCGCGTGCTCGGTTCCGACGACGTGGAGAAGGCGCTTAGCGTCCAGCGCGCGGCGTATCGCGGCCTGAAGCTCGCCCCCGATAACGCGTCCAACCGCGTCCGCCTCGAAGAGGCCAAAGGCGCGCTGTTCCTGGATTCGCTTCGCCGCAAGATGGGCGACGATGCGTTCCTCAAACTCATGAGCGGCTATTTCGCCGCCAACACCACCAAGACCGTGACGGCGCAATCGTTCCTCGATAAAGCCGGCGTGCCTTTCGAATTCACCGAGCCCGCCGATGGGCCCGCCTACCTGGCGAGCGACATCTCGCGCCACCTCGCCTCCGCCGTGCTGGTCTACGGCACCGTGCGCGAAGCCGGCGCCAACCGCTACGCCGCCGAGCAGATGCAGAACCGCTATCTGGACCGCTTCGAAAGCGAGGTGCCGGTCTACAAGGACTTCGAAGTGTCCGACGACCTGTTGCGCCATAAGGACGTGATCTTCGTCGGCCGGCCCGAGGCGAACTCGGCCCTGGCGGCGTGGGCCGGCAAGCTCGGGTTGAAGTATCAGGGCGCGAGTTTCCAGGTGGATGGCGACGCCCACGCTTCCGAGCGCCAAGCTCTGGTGCTGGCGTCGAAGAATCCTCTGGACGCCGCCCACATGGTGCTGGTCGTAGCCGGCAACGATGCGCTGCGGACCGTAAAGTCATCGCGCGTGGAAGCGCCCGCGGAGTACGTGTTGTTCGATGACGGCTCCCCCCTGCGGACCGGCTTCCTCGGCCAGGGCGCCGGCGCCGCCGAAGAGCGCCAGGGAAGACGCCAGCGATAGCGAGCTAATTCTCCGAGGGCTTCTCCACGTGTTCGATCACGAACATCTCCACCGGAGCCCTCTGCGGTTCCAGTTTGAGCCCCATATCCGCGAATACGGTGAAGATGGAAGGCAGCGAAGCGAGGTCCGATCCATCCTCCGCCTTGGCGCCCGGAGGCGGGGCCGGTCCCGGACGAAGGGTCGCCCACCCTTTCGTCTCGATCTCGAAGAGTCCCTCGATGCCGGTCTGATCCACCACGGGCCGTTCCGTCCAGTTGGATACATAAAGCGCCAGGTCCGCCATGTCCACCGCCCGCGCGTGGAGCCCGCGCCCCTGGCCGCCGAGAAAAGTGTGGCAGGAAATTCCGACGCCGGCGGAATCGTCGGAGCAGTCTTTCTCCTCGACCTTCGCTTTTTGGAGTTTGGATCCGCTTTTTGCCACCACCATCGCGTATACCGGCTGCTCTTTCATCTCGCGGCGGATGGTGAGTTTGAACCGCTCCGCCAGCAGTGCCTGCAGCATCAGCCTCATCTTGTCCTCGCGATTCTTGGCCGTGGCCCCGGCCGGAAACGCGCCCTTCTCCGCCGTGGCCTCGATATCGAACCGGTCGGAGCGGATCCAATCCGGGCCGCCGCTGAGCCGCGGCGACTGAAAGGGAACGTTATAAGCGGTCGCAATGACAAATAGCACAGGCAGGTTCGTCGTTACAAACCTGCCACCCGGAAGAAACTGCATTCCGATACGCCGGAAGTCTTCCGTCTTGCTTGCTCTGACAGAAGCCACCTCGAAAGCCGGCGGCCTTGCGACCTGGGACTGGGCGATCCCCATAGTGATGGCTGCCGCTCCCGCGGTGGCCGGCAGCAGTCGCTTCGCAAAATCCAGGTAGTGTGACACAGTGATCCCTCCCCAGTGCCCTAATCATAGCCTTGGACTCCGCCCCGCAACCTAAAGTTCCGCCGTGCGTGGCGCAGACTCATCGGGACGCTTCTTTGATCCCCCCTTGCGCGCCCCTCGACCGAGCCGTTTCTCGCGTTGTAACGCCGCACGATGTCCCTTCGTCGAACGAGCGGTGATTTCGCGTATCGGGAGCAGGGCCCCAGCTATCAGCAGGTCTGGAACTGGAACCCGGCCGGCAACAGCCTCCAACAGCGCACTGATTCGCCGCGCGACCATTTCCTGCCAAGCTGCTCGGGTCAAAAATATTCTCTTCGCCTCGCCTGAAGGATGGCAGGCGAATGCGAAGCAGTGGAGCTTTGACCGGGATTCTCGAGACGAACGAGTGATTGGCCCGGTGCCACTGGAAGCCGGGCAACAGCCGTCCGGAATCAAGGGCTGCGACGTTTCGGCGGTCGCCGCCCACAGGGCGTCTGGGTGGAGCATCTGATGCTCTTCGACCCGGCTTCGGGGAAGACCACCGCGATCACTTCCGGCGTCACCAATAACGAGCAGCCGGCCGTTTGCGGAAAGTAGCTTGCTCATCGGCACAACCCGCCCTACGATATCGCGGTTCGCGGGAAAGCTCGAAGTACCGGCGAGTTTCTCCAGGCGCTCCGCGAGCAATCGGGCATCGTCCTGACTCCCACCCGGCGAACTGTCGAGATGCTGGTGGTCAGGCCGCAGCCCTGAAAGGCAGATACGGCTCGCCCACCTTCACCGGGGCCAATCGTCCAGGGGTTTGCTGATCATCCAGTGGGCCGTCAGTGTTCGTTCGGGTAAGCGGCGGCGTACACGGAAACTGGCCACCTGGGCCGGGGCCGTCCTGGGTCGTCTTTGCCGTGCCAGTCGATTGTTCATACCTGAGCATCGCTACCTCCGTCTTTCCCGGAGGCGCGTTAGCCGCGCGATAATGGAGTGTGTACGTTCCAACGGCGTTTGCCCATCAAGCCCGATTCCAGGCGGCAGTGGCGCGAGCCGCGCAACGCCTCGCCCCTCACGTGGTCAGCATCATTCCCACGCTTGGGAGCGATTGGAGCGGAGAGCCGGCGGTCTTCTTCATGGTGATCCTCGCCGATGCTGCCAGCCGGCACGAGAAGCTCTTGAACGTCAGCAACCAGGTCGAACAAGCCATCGTCCAACAGGTTCAACCCCTGGAACAATGGGGCGTGCTTCCCTACTTCAACTTCCGCAGCCAGTCCGAGCAAGCCAAACTCGATCAACCCACCTTGGCATGACGCATGGCGTTTCCCGACGAGCTGCTCAAACTCGCCCAAGACCTTGCAAATCTGCACCCTGAGAGCCCGCATCAGGCCAGCCTCAGGAGGGCCGTTTCCACGGCCTACTACGCGCTCTTCCATCTCCTGATATCCGAAACAACGGCCAAACTGGGCTCGGCCTGAGTTGCGAGCGACACTCGGCCGGTGTTTCGATCACGGCCCGATGAAGACGGCCTCTGAAACGAGGGTCTCCCAGATCAATGCCTCTTTCAAAGACAATCCTCCTGAAGGCGCGGAGAGGACGGTGGCTATCCATCTCCGCACCGTTGCGAACGCCTTCATTCAGGCCCAGCAACGGCGTAACGATGCGGATTACAACATGGCGAAGGAGTGGACACCTGTCGAAGTGGACAAGCAAATCGCCTCGGTGAATGAAGCGTTCAAGACGTGGAACATGATTCGCGACGAAGCCGTTGCACAGGCTTACCTGGTTTCGCTTCTAGGCGCCAAGGAGCGCCGGCCAAACGAGCCGAAACTTCCAAACGCCAGAACCGAAAGAAGAAAGAAACGCCCCAATCCAGAGTGACACCGCGACCGGCAGGTCTGGCGAGCCTTCCCTGTCCCTAGAACCTGCCAAACCTTCTCCGGGCTGTATACTTCCCTCAGAAGTCCATCAACCGGCAACCCCACACCCATGCCCTACAACTGTCATTCGGCGCGATGCACGCGGCCGGATTTTGCCGCCTTCCTTCCCTGGTAAGCCATCAGGATGCCCAGAGGCAAAAGCATCAGCACTGCGCTGGAAGGCTCGGGAGCCGTCAGTGTTCCATTAACGTCGAAGGCCTGTTGGACCGAAAGGCTGGCACCACCCCAGGTGCTGCCGCCATTGCTGGAAGTGGACCTGTTGCCCAGCACCGATTGGTTGTTGACGTACCACGTACCCTCGGTCGACCCCCCTGCCACCACCTCGATCCAGTATTTGGTGCCGCTGGTGAGAATTGGGTCCAGGCTCGACGTCGCCGTCACCACCGAAGCTGAGCTCGGGATCGAATTGATCGTCATGCTCTCGATCACCGCTCCCGGGGAGTTCGAATTGTCGTGGGCGATCTTGACCGTGAAAGTAGGCGTGCCGAGGATCACCTTTGCTGCGATGTCGATGCTGGTTAGAGATGCTGTTAGCAAAGCCGTGAACTCCGCGGCGGCGCCTACCGAGCTGGTGATGCCGGAACCGCTGGAGCCGTTGAAGCTGTGCCCGGAACCGAAGTCCGTATAAATGGTTGAAGCTCCCGCCTGCAAAGAAACCAGGAAGAGACCGAGCGCTGCAAACGCGATTCGCATATAGGATATATAGCTCCGAAAATAGTATATGGGGACCACGCCGGTTTTCAGCGCTTTCCGAAGCTACTAACCCGCCCAGTACGTAACAAGTACTGATGCAGATTACGGCACGTGACGACGGTTGTGCCGCGAGATGCCGGCCTGATAGTCTCAAACCGTGCACCGCTACACGATTTGCGCGCTGGCCCTGCTGTCGGCGGCGCCCGCCGTTCGCGCGGCCGATTACGCCGTGGGCGCCGACCTCTCTTTCCTGAAGCAGGCCGAAGACCGCGGCACGGTCTTCAAGGACAACCACGAAGGCAAGCCGTGCCTCCAGATCTTCAAGGACCACGGCTACAACTGGATCCGCCTCCGACTGTTCCACACGCCGACCCAGCTTCCCAACAGCCTCCCGTACACCATCGCCCTGGCCAAAGACGCCAAGAAGCTGGGCTACAAGTTCCTGCTCGATTACCACTACTCCGACACCTGGGCCGATCCGGGCAAGCAGTTCCTTCCCAAGGCGTGGGAGAAAATGCCGCACGCCGAGCTGGTGAAGGCGGTGTTCGAATACACCCGCCAGACCATGTCCGATTTCCGGGAAGCCGGAGTGCTCCCCGACATGGTGCAGGTCGGCAACGAGATCACCAACGGGATGCTCTGGCCGGATGGCAAGCTGCCGGAAAACTGGGACAGTTTCGCGGAGCTGGTCAAGGCCGGGATCGCCGGCGTGGAGGCGGGCAGGGGCGACCAGCCTCGCCCCCGCATCATGATCCACATCGATAAGGGCGGCGACAAGGTCAAGACCAAGGCGTTCTTCGACAAGCTGAACTCGTATCGCGTGAGTTTCGACGTGATCGGGCAGTCGTACTACCCGTGGTGGCACGGCAGCCTGCTGGACCTGCGCGAAAACCTCCAGTTCATGGCCAACGAGTACCACCTGCCCATCATCGTGGTGGAAGCGGCGTATAACTGGGCGCCGCGCGAATACACCAAGAAGCCGGCGCCGTTCGCGGAGAGCCCCGAGGGCCAGAAGGAGTTCTGGGAAGAAGTGAACCGCGCGGTCATGGCGACGCCGCTCGGCTTGGGCGTGGGCGTCTTCTGGTGGGAGCCGGCGGTCTCCGGAGCGCGCGGCGGGCGCGGCTTCTTCGACGCCGACAACAACGCGCTGCCAGTAATCACCGTCTTCGACAAACTCACCCGCCGGTAGGGTAGATCTCCCTCACCTTGCCGATGATGGCAGCCGGCACCAGGTGTTCCCACGGCTCGCCGCGGGTGATCCGCTCACGAACCTCGGTCGCCGAAACATGGTCGAAGCCGCCGGGAAGATCGAGGCGGCTTACCGCGGCCTCCAGTTCCGGCGGCGGCTGGTAGGTGCCCTGACGGGAGGCCACCAGCAGGTCGAACTGGCGCAACATTCCGGCAAAGGCGCCGGGCTCGCCGTAATCCCAATTGGCGACGCGCTCGGCGGCGTCGCGCCCGCAGAGAAACCAGAGAGCCACTTCCTCGCCGTACGCGGCACGGCATTCCGCGGCGATTTCCACGAACAGGCCACGGTCTACGGCGGCAATCGAAAAGGCCGGCTCGTCCGCCAGGGCGGTAAGGAGCATTTCGACCCGCTCATCAAACGAAGCGCCAGTGTACTCCTTGTGGGGCAATATCCGTGGCAAGGCGAACACGACTTCATCGACGCGCGACAGGGCGGCCCGCCCCAGAGCGAGATGGGCAACGGTGATCGGGTTGAAGGTGCCGGGCAAAATGCCGAGGCGGGAGGGGTGGCCGGGCGCGCGTCGCACAAACTCCATCGCCCTGATTGTAGCCAATCCGGATAAGCCGGTCTGATTGCGCCAAACGACCCAGTGCGGGTTCTTGCCGTAGTGGGAAAACACGAAGGGCGCGAGGTGTAGCTCGCGCCCTGTGTGATCCAAAAAGCTCCGGAAGAAGCTCAAGCGGCCAGGAGTTCGTCCATGGTCTCGCCCGATTCGGATTCGAATTCGTGGCGGTCCGCAGCCTCCTGGCAGCGGATGCAATATTTGGTCCACGGGACGGCATCCAGGCGTTTGGGCTTGATCTCCTCTTCGCAGTGCATGCAAATCCCGTAGCTGCCATCGGCCATCCGGGCCAAGGCCCCTTTCACGTTGCGCAACAGGTTCGATTCGCGGTCCAGGTTGCGAATGGCAAGCTCCCTTTCGCCGGCAAGTTGCACTTCATCAATGGCATCCGGCGTTTTTTCGATGGCAATATCGTCCCGGTTGCGAAGTCCCGCGGCCAGTTCGGCCTGTTTGGCCTCCAGCGTCGCTTTGTATTTGTTGAGTTCGGTCTGGTTCATGGTCCACCTCCCACTTTTATCTTTTTATTTGTTATCTTTAGCGCGTCTGGCGCTGTAACTGTATAGACGGCAGAATTTGCCAAAGGTTTCAGGCTCGAGGCCCCCTCGATAGGGCCATCGATACATCGTGTTTTCACCCAGCGACTTCCGCACGGCTACCTACATGAGCAATTCTATTGCCAAAGCCTCGATTCTGCAAAAACGAGCCACCTCGTGGTCCAACCCCGACCGGTCCGGATCGTTGTCAGATGCTACCATCTCTTTTATCACTCGCCAAGAAAAATCGTGAAGCCTCATACTCAAAGACTCGGTATCACCTGCGTTGCGTTGATCTCATGTATATTTTTCTTTACGGCGGGGCTCGCCTTTCTTCCGCACCTGGGAGTGGAAGACGACGAAGCTCTTTTCGCGGAAGGGATATACACGCCCCGCTCCGAACTTTACTCCATACGTATCGGCCAATCCGACGCGCCGATCATGTTGATGAGCTACGTCGGGGCCTTAAAATCCTGGATTTACGAGCCGATTTTCGGATTCTTCGGGGCCGGAGTACTAACCCTGAGGGTCCCCATGCTACTGGCGGGGACGGGCAGCGTGTGGCTGTTCTACCTGCTGCTGCGGCGGGTCGCGGGCCAACGCGCGGCCGTTATTGGATGCGTGCTGCTGGCGGTGGATTCCTCATATCTTTTGACAGCGTTGTTCGATTGGGGCCCTGTTGCGCTCCAGCATCTGTTGTTGCTGGGGGGCACGTTTATGCTGGTGCGCTTCTACCAGCAGCGCGGGCATTCGGACCTGGCGTGGGGCTTCTTTCTGCTGGGATTAGCACTCTGGGATAAAGCTCTGGCGGTGTGGCTGCTGAGCGGCATGGGAATCGCCGCGATTCTGACGGTTCCGCGCCAAATCCTTGCCGTGGCGACGCGCCGGAGGGTCGCCATTGCCGTAATGTCATTCGTCGTGGGCGCTCTTCCGCTGCTCATTTACAACGCGACAAACCACTGGGTGACCTTTCGCGGCAACTTCCGGCGCGAACCCGGCGGCATCGCGGCCAAAGCTCCCGTGCTGCTGGCGACCGCGACCGGCCAAGGCCTCTTCGGCTATCTGACGGATGAAGACTGGCAAACGCCCGAGCCGCACAGGCCCGCGGGAATCCTGGAAACGGTTTCTGCCAGGATTTCGGCACTTGCCGGGCATCCCCGGCGCGATCTGCTGCCGTATGCGTTGGCGCTGGCGGTGCTGCTGGCGCTGGTGGCACGGGGGAATGACCTGCGGGCCATCCTGTTCGCTCTCATCACGGCGGCGGTGGCCTGGGTGCAGATGGCCATCACGGTGAGCACCGGCGGCAGCGTTCACCACACCATCCTGCTATGGCCGTTGCCCCAGGTGGTGGTTGCGGTTTCGCTCGCATCGGCATCGCGGCGGTCGGGACGTGCCGGTATTCCGGCACTTGCGGCGGTGCTGGCCGTCTCGCTGATTTCGAGCGCGCTGGTGATGGGCGAATACCACGCCATGATGGTGCGGAATGGCGGAGGCCAGTCGTGGGACGACGCCATCTTCAGGCTTTCGGACCGTTTGAAACAGATTCCCGCGCAGAACGTGCTGCCGCTCGATTGGGGCATCTTCGATAGCCTGCGGCTGCTGAATCAAGGCAAACTGCCCCTGGCCAATGGCAGCGACCAGGTCACCAAGCCGGAGATGAACGCGGAAGACCGCGAGATCGCAGACCGCATGATTGCGGAGCCGCGGAACCTGTATATCGCTCATACCAAAGCGTTCGAATTCTTCCCCGGGAACAGCGCGAAGCTGCTGAAGTACGCCGCGGCCGCGGGCTACCGGCGGGAGGACGTGGCGGTGATTCCGGACAGCTTCGGCCGGCCGGTTTACGAGCTGTACCGGCTCGCGAAGGCGCAGTAGAGCCAGCCGGTCAGCGCACCTCGAATGCGCCGAAGGCGAGGCCCAGGTCGCGGTTGTCGGGCGGCACCCGGTAAGTGCGGCCAACCTCCACCACGACCCGCATCTCGAGTGCGCCCACGACCGAGGGCGGCAGCGGATAGGACAAAGCGAAGCTGTTTTCGCCCGGGTGGATGGCGGCGGGCGCCAGCGGCGCGCCATCGATCGTAACCGTGACGGAGAGCGGTCCATCCCGCAACGCGCCGGCGGGACAGTAGCCGCGCAGGTAAAGGCGCTGCCCCGGCGCCCGGGGCCCGCCGATCCGCAGGGTCGCGCGCTTCGCCATCCAGCGGTGGTCGCCATCGATGCCATACCATTCCGGTCCCAAGAGGTACGCTTCGAGCGGGTTGCCCGCATCCACGAGCCTGGGCACTTCGGCCGAACGGGGCCTGCCGGAGTACTCGGTGGTGATGTTGCGCAGCAGCGGAGCGCCGACGTCGTAAACCACCAGCCGCCGCTCGTCCAGCGCTTTGGCGGTGACATCGGGCGGCAGGATGAACTCGGCCGGGTCGCCCCAATCGGGGTGCGGGGCGATGTTGCGGCCGCTGCCGGAGGCCAGATAGACGTTTTCGAACCCGAGAGCGCGGAAGGGATGGTCGAGGATCGCGTTGTAGAACAGATCGGTATCGACGCCTTCGAGGAGGATGGTCTGGTCCGGGTGGCGCTCGTGCGCGCCCGCCACGCCTTCCACCAGGTTGCGCACCCGCTCGGCCAGCCGGTGATTGTAGTCCGAGGCGCCGACGCTCCGCGGGACAACCATCGCGGCATACAGAAGCGCCATCGCCGCGGCGGCGGCACGGTACCGGCCGGCCATGCGCCAACCCCGCGCGAAAGCCTGGCCGCCCAGCCAGCAGAGGCCGATCACGGGAATGTAGACGTAATAATCCATGCGCTGGTCGCGGAACGGGAGCACGGGCGCGATGGCGATCAGGTACCACGCCAGAAAGAAGGCGGCCGTACGGCTGCCGGAACGCCATTCCCGGACCAGGAACGTCAGCAGGCCGAGGGAAACCAGCGCCACCGCGAACGGAACGAGCCAGGCCGGTGCGCGGAAGGGCGTCCAGAGGTACGCCGGGCCCACCGACCACATCCAGTAGTCCTTCAGGGTCCGCAGCATGCCGCTGGTGAAGTGCATGGCGTAGTCGCCGGTCCTTTGGGGAGGCGCGGCCCAGCGGTGGACCAGGAGGTAGGCGAAGGACACCGCGAACATCGGCAGCGTGCGGCGGAACTGTTTCCGCGCGCACAGAAGCGTGTAGGCGGCTGCCAGGGCGGGATAGACCAGGTTCGTCTCCTGCGCTCCGAAGCCCAGCAGGAAGGCCAGCCACTGGAGAATCTCGTAGCGCCGCGCGGAGCGGCCGCCGGACACCTGCCGCAGCAGAAAGTAAAACGCCAGCAGCAGGAAGAAGGCGCACATCACCTGGTTGTAGGCGCAGACCCATCCGAGCGGCAGGACGAGCGCGGAGTTCAGCACCCAGAAGATGGCCGCCAGGAATCCCGCGGCGGCGTTTCCGGTGAGGCGCCGGGCGATGGCGGCCATGAGCGCGAGGTTGGCAAATTGTGTCGCGAAAATAACCACGCGGAACGGCAGGGGATTCATCCCGAAGAGCGTGAATCCCGCCATGAAGAACACGCGCTCGCTCCAGGGCCGGATGGTGCCGAAGGAATAGGGCGTCACCAGGGCGGCGAGGAAGTCCCGAAAACCGTGGACGCGCAGGACCAGCCCGAGCCAGTCGAAATCGTCGGCGCGAAACCAGGCGGTGAAGCCGCGCCAGTACAGCAGCAGGCAGAGAAGGGAAGGGGCGATCCACCAGGCCGCGGCGCGGGCGCGGCTCATTTCGATTCGAGCCCGGCGCTGACCACCACCACGCCCAGCTCGCGCAGGTCCGTTTCTCCCGGCGGCAGGGCTTTATCGAGCTGGAAATCCACGCGCACGGAATTGCCCGAGAGTACGCCCGGGGGGATGTCGCGCTCGTAGGTGTACTGGCCGGGGCGGGAATAGGATTCGGGCGCGAGTTGGCTGCCCGCCACCGAGGCGGAGAGGGTGACCTTGCCTAACTTCTCGGTGACGACCGGGGGAATGGTGAACTTCAGTTGGAGTGTCGCGCCCTTCTGCCCGGAGCCGGCGGGCGGATACAGCGCGACGGCGAAGCTCTTGGCCGTCCACCTCCAGGCATTGGCCTCGATCTGGTGGAAACCGCTGACGAGCTGGCCGGCGGACTTGGGGTCGCGCGTATGCACGCTGGAGGCCAGGGCTGGCGCCGCCTCCTCGATGGTCGGCTGCACTTCGACCTTCTGGCGGCGGTTGCAGGCGAAGGAGGCCAGGAGCAGAAGGACCCATGCGCCGCGGCGGTCGATGGTCAATCTCCGATCCTTTCCACTTCCACCAGGCAACTGTAGAAGGTCGGACCGCCACCGGCGTCGGTGAGGCGTTGCGAGGTCAGCGCGTTGACGTTGCGTTTCCCGGGCGACCGCGTGCCCCACCGGACCGCGGGCGCGCACGACACGCCGGGCCGGACGGTTCCATCGACGTGGGCGATCAGGACGCACGAACCGCGGTCGTTGAAGGCGCGTACCTGGTCGGAGGTGCGGATGCCGCGGCGCGCGGCGTCGCCGGCGTTCAGGTGCAGGGTGGCGGTCTGGAGGTCCACCGCGTCGCGATTCCCGAACGTGGAGTTCATGCTGTCGTCATTCTTGGGCGAGATCAGCTCCAATGGATATTTCTGCCGCAGGGCCGCGTCGCCGTGACGCGATTCCACGGGCGGCGTGTAGTCCAGAGTTTCGGCGCGGAAATGGCATTTCCCGTTCGCGGTTCCGAAGCCTCCGGCGGCGAACGGCTGGAACGGCTGCGGCACCCGCAGGCGCACCGAGCGCTCGCGGTCCAGTTCCTCGAGCGTGATGCCCTGGAGGAAGGGATGCGGCGAATCGATCAGGGCGCGGATCATGTCGTCTTCCGAATCGCGGAAGCAGGGGTCGTCGAAGCCCATGCGCCCGGCCAGCAGGCGGAAGATCTCGACGTTGGATTTCGTCTCGCCCGGAGCGGGCAGCGCCGGCCGCGCCAGTTGCAGGTAGTAGTGGCCGTAGGCCAGGTAGATATCGGTATGTTCCAGGAAGGTGGTGACGGGAAGCAGGATGTCGGCGTAATCGGCGGTATCGTTGCGGAACTGCTCGAGCACCACGGTGAAGAGATCGTCGCGCTGGAGGCCGGCCAGTACGGCGTTCTGGTCGGGCGCAATCGCCGCCGGGTTCGAATTGTACACCACCACGGCCTTGACGGGCGGATGGTCGAGCGTGGTGAGCGCCTGGCCCAGCAGCGACATGTTGACCATGCGGGCTTCGCGCCCTAACGCCTTCTGCTGGAGGTCGGCGCGTTCGAGGGCGGCGCGGTTGAACTGGAACGCCTGCGAGGTGGATAGCTGCAAGCCGCCGCCCACATCCTTCCAGGAGCCGGTGAGCGCCGGCAGCAGGGCGATGGTGCGCACCGCCATGGCGCCGCGCTCGCTGCGCTGGAGCCCGTAATTCAGCCGGATGACGGCCGGCCTCGTGGTGGCGTACTCGCGCGCGAGCGAGACGATTTCGTCCGCCGCGAGACCAGTCAGCTCCGCCGCGCGCCCCGGCGTCCACGGTCGCACGCGTTCGCGCAGGACGTCGAAGCCTTCGGTGTAGCGGGCCACGTAATCGGCGTCGTGGAGGTTTTCCGAGACGATCACGTGCATCATGGCCAGCGCCAGGGCCGTATCGCTGCCGGGGTGAATGAAGAAATGCTTGTCGGCGGCGGCGCCGGTGCGGTTGCGGCGCGGGTCGATGGTGTAGAACCTGGCCCCCTGGCGCCGCGCTTCCATGATGAAGGGCCATAGGTGCACGCTGGTGCCGAGGATATTGGCGCCCCACGCCAGGATCAGGCGGGAGTGGCGGAACTGTTCGGGCTCGGTGCCGTAGCGCAGTCCCAAGGCTTCAGTGAGGCCGGCGCCTCCCGCCGAGGAGCAGATGGTGCGGTCGAGCCGCGACGCGCCCAACCGGTGAAAGAAGCGGCGGTCCATGCCGGAGCCGTTGAGCAGCCCCATGGTGCCCGCGTAGCTATAGGGCAGAACGGCTTCGGGGCCAAACTCGGCGGCGGCCGCTTTCAGGCGGCCGGCTATGGTGTCGAGCGCCTCGTCCCAGGAGATACGCTCGAAGCGGCCCTCGCCTTTGGCGCCCACGCGGCGTTGCGGAAACATCAGCCGGGCGGGCGAGTATTCGCGCTCCAGGTATTGGGCGACCTTGCCGCAGAGAAAGCCGCGGGTGACGGCGTGCGCCGGGTCGCCGCGCAGTTTCGTGCCGCGCCCGTCTTCGACGGTGACCACCAGGGAGCAGCAGTCCGGACAGTCGAGCGCACAGACAGAATGGCGGATTTCGGGCATGTGAAGACGATTATAACGTGGAGGGGATGGGGGGCTTCAGACCGCCTTGGCTTCATGTGAACATGTAGGGGTGAAGAAGCGGAGGGCCAAGCGCCGCAAGCAGAGCCGCAATCAGGTGAGTCTTGACGAACTGGCCGCCGCGACCATCGGGCCTCCGCGCCGCGCCGACTTCTCCGACCTCGTGGGAAGGTGGACTCCGGATCCCGCCGTCGACGAGATCCTGGCAGCCCAGCGCCAGATCGATCGGGACAAGTGGAAGTGACAGTCGCGCGGGACGGCAACCGGCTGACCGACCTCTTCCGGGGTGATACCGTGCTGGCCGATTGGCTGAGCACCTACGCTTCAGAAGAACACGGTTAGGGAACCCTCGCGGTGGCCTTGATCTGAGGGTTGAAGTATGTTCAAAAGGATGTGTCGACGTCTGACAGAGGCTGGAAGAAGAAATGGGATTACCTACGCGAGCCCAGTTTGCAGAAGCACTGAAACAGATTCCGATGCCGCGAGGTCGGCAACTGGATTTCTTACGCGAGCACGTGCAGGCTCCGGGACGCGCGCTCACCGCGCGTCGTCTCGCCCAAACGGTCGGGTACCAGAATCATGGCGGCATCAATCTCCAATATGGTCTGCTGGCACACCGAATTGGCGACGCGCTCGGCCGAAGAGACGTGCATCTCTCTCTTTTGGTGGATTTCGTTCGGCCGAAGTCTGTTACAAACACGGAATGGGTCTTGGTGATGCATCCGCAGTTCGCCGATGCTCTCAGACAGGCTGGTTGGGTTTAGCCGTGCCAGTTAGCAAACCTGCATGGTGAAAAACTATATTTCGATCAACCGACGACTTCGCAGCCTCGCTAGCCTCTGTCGAGATGCCGTTGAAAGCGAGCCCCACGACAACGGCCTCATCTTGCCAGGCATCAGCGACTATGTGCAGCGCGATGTCCGTGATATTTTACGTGTTTGGCCGTTCGACCTTGAGAGCGCCTACATCAAACAGATCGGGCAACGAGCTGGCCAGAAGGATCTCAAGGCCTTTCAAGAAATCTTGTCAGACCTCTTGCCTCAAGTCGAAGATCAGGTCGACGACTATTTCGCCTCACGCACCGTGGCTGATCTGTCATCTACTGTGATGGACTTTCTTCACCCCGCAATTCTCGAGAGCTCCTATTCCCAGTTTCGCGCGGGCAAACTGCGAGACTCAGTGTTCAATGCTTTCGTTGCGGTCTTTGACCTCCTCAGAACCAAGACCGGCTTGGAGAAAGACGGAGCGCAACTTGTCGTCGAGGCGCTATCGCTCGAACGGCCAAGGTTAGTCATCTCCACTCTCGCCACCGAGTCCGGTCGAAGCGAACAAAAAGGTTTCATCCAGATCCTTCAAGGCGCTTACTTGGGCGTGCGAAACCCCAAGGCTCATTCGTTGGCCTCCGACCTAGACGAAATGGCGGCGGCGCAGTATCTCGTCTTTGCTAGCTTGCTTGCTCGGAGAATCGACGAAGCTCAGACGCCAACGCCGGGATCATAGACTCGCGGCGACCGCGGTCGTTTATATTTAGACTGTCGCTGCTGTTTCGGCCCTACCCAAGCGCATTACCGTGCCCTGCTTTCATTTCAGCAATGTCCGGACTCCCCGCAGATCCCAACTCGGGAGATGCTCAAATTAGACCGGGCGGTTTACGGTGCACTCGGAAAGAACTCTTCCTCCGGTGGCCCAACCGCCGGTTCGGCATGCCAAATAGCCTGAGCCTTATACGCCAGATCATCTCCTGAGTGACACACCATCAAATTCAAACGGAGAGCTTTCTTTTCACATCGACCAAGTTATGTTCGTGAATGATCACGGACCCACCACGACGTCGGCTGCAACCAGGAAGGCGATGAAGCCCGCGAGGAAACGAACGTCACCGCCGGTACGCCTCCAGCGTCCATACGTCGTCCGGCTCGTGATGGCGCAGCACATACAGCGCGGCGTCATCGGCCCGCACGCGGAAGTAGATGGCATCCGGATCGTACCAGCGGTCGAGGACCTCTTCCACGGCGTACCACCGCTCGCCCAACTGAAAACGCAACGGCCGTTCGTCCGCTTTGAATCCCGAGTAAGCCTCGACGCGGACCACCACCGCGGTCACCCCGCCGCCTTCTCCGCCATGGCAACAATTTCGGCGCCGATGGCCAGCGACGCCGTCGCCGCGGGACTGGGCGCGTTCAGCACGTGCAGGGCGTTGGGCCGCGCGATGAAACGGAAATCCTGCACCAGGTCGCCTTCGGGCGAGATGGCCTGGGCACGCACGCCGGAGCCGCCGGTCGCCAGGTCGCCGGGTTGTATCTCGGGCACCAGGCGCTGCAGCGATCGGCAGAAAAGCTCGCGGCTGAAGGAGCGGCGCAGCTCGTACCAGGCCATCGAAGGATAGCGCCGGAGGAATCGCCAGAAGCCGCCGTAGGTGAGGGCGTCGAAGAGATCGCGAAGGTTGATATCGGTTTTGCGGTAGCCTTCGCGGGCGAAGGCCAGTACGGCGTTGGGGCCGGCTTCGATGCCGCCGTGAATCAGGCGCGTGAAGTGCACGCCGAGAAAGGGGAAGCTCGGGTCGGGCGTAGGGTAGATCAGGTGGCGCACCAGGTGCTGCCGCTCGGGACGAAGCTTGTAATACTCGCCGCGGAAGGGCAGGATGCGGAGGTCGCGGCGCTCGCCGGCCAGTTGCGCCACGCGGTCGCAGTGCAGGCCGGCGCAGTTGATGATGAAGTCGGCTTCGAACTCCCCCGCCGGTGTTTCGGCCACCCAGCCGGCGCCGGACGGCCGCAGGCGCTCGACGCGAGCTTTGGTCACCACGCGCGCGCCGCGCTGCGTCAGCTTTTCGACCAGAACTTCGCAGACTCGCGGGTAGTCGACGATGCCTTCCTGCGGCACCCGCAACGCCGCCACGCCGCCGGCATGGGGCTCGATCTCGCGCATCTCCTCGCGGCCCAGCCAGCGCAGCCCCTCGAGGCCGTTCGCCCGGCCGCGCTCTTCGAGGGCGCGGAGCCGCGGCACCTCGGCTTCGTCCGCCGCCACCACGAGCTTGCCGCAGACCTCGTGCGGAACGCCGTTTTCCCGGCAGAATTCCACCATCTGCCGGATGCCCGACACCGCCAGCCGGGCCTTCACCGAGCCCGGCTTGTAGTAGAGGCCGCAGTGCAGTACGCCGCTGTTGTGGCCGGTCTGGTGGCGGCCGGCGGCATCCTCTTTTTCGAGAAGCGTGATGCGGCAGCCGGGAAACCGTTCTCCCAATCGCCAGGCCGCGGCCAGGCCGACGATGCCGCCTCCGATAATGACCACGTTTCGAGAGTTCACTTTAATTCATCGATTGCAGAATCCTGCGCACTTCTTCGCTCCGCGACGTTCCCGGCGCCAGCGCCAGAAACTGCTGGTAGTGCTCCTTGGCTTCGGCGTGGCGGCCCAGCTTCATGTAGGTGTCGGCGATGTTCTCGTGCGCCTCCTTGCGCCGCGGGTCGACCGCCAGGGTCTTTTGCAAATAGTTCAGCGCGTCGTCGTACTGGCCCATCACGTAGTAGATGAAGCCGAGATTGTTGAGCAGCACCGGGTCGCCCGGCTTCAGCTCCACGGCGGCCTGGAATTTCTGCAGGGCTTCGGGGTACTTTTTCTCGCGGTAGAACTGCTGCCCCTGGCGGTCCAGGTCGTAGGCCTTCACCGAACTCGGCTTGGCTCGCGGGGCGGCCGCGGCGGGTTCTCCCTGCTTGACCTGCGCCAGCCTGGCGGTCTCCGCCTGAATGCTCTGCTGCAGCTTGAGCAGCTCCGCCTGCCGGGCGGCGATCTGCTGCTGCAGCGCGTCCAGTTGCCCGGTCAACTGCATGGCCTTGTCGTCGAGCTGCCGGCTGCGCGACGTCAAAAGCTGCGGCTGCAATTCGAAAACGAACTCGCCGCCCTCGCTGCCCACCAGGTTGCCCACCGCCGGCGTCTGTTTGGCGAACGAGGAAACCACGGGGCTGACATACGCCCCCAGCTCCGATGCCGTGATGAAGCCGTTGCCGTCCAGGTCCGCGCGTCCATCCAGGCCCTGCAACAAGGCCCAGGTGAACACGGAGTGACCGTTGGGACCGTCGTCGGCCACCTCCTGATCGGCGCCGCCGGCCGTCAGAATCTGGCGCGCGGCCCGCCGCGTGACCTCTTCCAGGTACGATCGGTCGCGCGAAAAAGAGCCGCTGCCGCGGGTCAGCGCCAGGCCGCTGTAGCAGGAGTCCATGACGGAGTAGATGTGCTTGGCGGGAATCAGGTCGGACGCCTCGCGCAGGCTGTTCATGCTGATGGCGGTGGAATAGTAGTTCGATTGGCTGGCGTCCACCGGCACGATGAACCCGATCTGGCGGCCGTCCTCCAGCGTCCGGGTTGCGCCGTGGCCCGCGAAGAAAAAGAAGACGCGGTCCTCGCGCTGCACCTTCTTGCCGTCGCTCAGCTCGTCGCCGAGCACCTGCATGATGCGCTGCCGCGTGGCCTCGCCGTTCAGCATCTTGCGGACGTTCTCGTGCTTGAACCCGAACTTGGTGGTCAGGACCTCTTCGATTCCGTTGGCGTCGTTGACCGCGTACCGCAGCTTGGGCCAGTTCTCGTAATCGTTGATCCCGATGATCACCGCCCAGCTCTCGCGGTAGAAGCTGGGTTTCGCATCCGGCGCGGGAGCCGCCGCGGTCTCCGTGCCCGCCGGCTGTGCCGGGATCGACCGTTGGGGCTCGGGCGGTTTGGCGGTCGTCACGAACTGGCCTTTATCGAAAGAAAGGAAGGTGTACTCCTGCCGCAGCAGCTCTTCGATCACCGGAGACAGCGCCAGCACACTCTGCTTGTGAATGTCGTGGAACAGGATGATGCCCCGGTGCTTCTCGTTCAGCTCGTGGAGGACGCGCATGGCGATGGATTCCGGGATGGGGTCGGCCCAGTCCAGCGAATCGATATTCCACATGATGGAGCGCAGCCCGTCGGCGGTGATCTCCTTCAGGATGGCCTGGTTGCGCGCGCCGTAGGGGGCGCGAAACAGCTCGGGCTTGCGGCCCGCGACTTTCTCCAGCAGCAGCGTGGTGCGGTCGATTTCGCTCTCGCGCTGGAGTTCCGGGAGCTTCGACAGGACCGGATGCGAGAAGCTGTGATTGGCGATCACGTGCCCGGCCTCGAGCACCTTTTTCGCGATCTCCGCGTTGCGCGACAGCTTGGCTTCGCCGTTTTCGACCGTGCCGAGATTGGTTCCCAGCTCGAAGAAGCAGGCCCGGATGCCGTACTTGCGCAGAAGCGCCAGGATCAGCTCCGTGTACTTGGGGTGGGGCCCGTCGTCGAAAGTGAGGGCCACGGTCTTGGGCGTGAAGTCGTTGCCGAACACCTCCGTGCTGCCGCCGGCGCCGCGGAGGCCCTCGGGCGGCTCTTCCGGCAGCGCATCGCCCAGCTCGGCGACGATCTTGTCGCGCGAGATCCGGGTGCGCAGATCGGCCACGTACGCGCTCCACTTTTCGCGTCTGGCCGCCGCGCCGCGCGTGGCAAACTGGGAGAAGATGCGGGTGACTTCCTCGCGGTAGGCCAGTTGGATGGACTGCAGATTATCGAGCAGGCCCTTGAGCGGATCGGTGAGCGGATGGCGCCGGGATGCGGAGGAGGCCAACTCCTCCACCAGGTCCAGAAACGCCAGCTTGTCGGCGTCGTGCAACGCCGGGTTGGAGGAAAGGAACTGGATCAATTGCCGGATACCGTCGTTGTTGCCGGGGCTCAGTTTGCGCCGGGCATCCTCGAGCGCGCTGGTCTTCCGCCAGAACAGGATCCGCCCCAGGTTGGCGTAGCGCGCCCGTGTGGCGTCGTCGAGCGACTCCGCTCCGTCCATCAGGACGATGATGCGGCGATAGTCGTCCAGAACGCTGTTCAGCGTGGCTTCGAGGGCGGGGTCCGGGCGGTAGGGCGTGGGGAGGAGGCGGCCCGGCCGGACGAAGAACAACAGGGCCGCGATCGCCGCCACCCCGGCCGCCACAACCACGAGCGTCTTCCGTTTCATGAGGTCACCCGGCTAGAACCGTTACTGTAACAGGCTTGAGCGGAGATGCCGAAGCCGGGCCGTTGAGGTCGAGTCTGTCCGGCATCGGCGACGGGAGGGGGCTACTTCTTGGGGTGGGGAATGATGTCCAGGATCACGTAGGTGTCGTCTTCGATGGTGAAATAAAACCGCCAGGCCTTGTTGACACGGGCCTGCCACCGCTCTTTTTTTTCAGCTTCCTGGCGTCGGCTTTCAGAGCGGCGGCAAACTCCTCGATATTGTCAAAGGCCAGGGACACGTGGCCTCGTTTGATTTCAGCCGCGGCTTTGTCCAGGCGAGCGTCAACGATGCGGCGCTGTTCGGGCGTGTATTCATCGTGAGCGGTGGGCACTTTGGGAACGATGGTGATCACGCCGCCTGCCGCCTTGAACTCCACCACATCGCCGGTCTTAAACCCAGCCTGGCGCTGAACGACCCGCGGCACGGTGATGCCGGTTTTGATCCTCACGACTACAGTCATAGGCACAGGTCTCGCCGGAATTATGTCTCGGTGGGCAGCATACCAGACTGGGACAGGAGCCGCAGTGCTCGGGCCGGACGTGCCCCACAGCCTGTACTGCTTACACAAATATTACAATCCCGCGGCGCTCCGGCCTTCCCCTCCAACGCTAAAATAAGGTTTTAGGCACTCAAACTCTCGAAAATGCAACCCCATCCCAAAGGAACGCGAGCCCGTATTCTGCTCACCTCCGTTTTCGGCCCCTACGCCCAGGACGACGAATTCGGCAGCCGCAAGATCAACCCCATGGAGCTGTACCACAACCAGGTGACCCGCGAGCAGGGCCCCTTCTCGCTCCGCATGTTTCACCGCTCCTGGGGTATCCTGATGATCCAGCAGAATATCTCGGCGCCCACCACGGTCTTGGATTTCCCCACGCACGCAGCCTTGGAACAGGAACTCGGCGACAACGATTACGACATCGTGGGCATCTCGTCCATCATCGTGAACATCGGCAAGGTGCGGGAGATGTGCCGCATGGTGCGCCGCCTCTCGCCCAAATCCACCATTGTGGTGGGTGGCCATGTCGCCGCCATTCCGGGGATCGAAAAGCTGATCGACGCCGACCACGTCGTGCGCGGCGACGGCATCTCCTGGATGCGCCGCTACCTGGGCGAAGACGAAAACGCGCCCATCCAGCATCCCGAGATCGTGTCCGGCTTCGGCGGCCGCGCGCTGGGCTGCAAGCTGCCGGGAGCGAAGGGCAACACCGCCGCCACCATCATCCCCTCGGTGGGCTGTCCCATGGGCTGTAACTTCTGCACCACCTCGGCGTTCTTCGGCGGCAAGGGGAAGTTTCTGAACTTCTACGACACCGGCGCGGAGCTGTTCAGTGTCATGAGCCACATGGAGGCCAAGCTGGGTGTGCGGTCGTTCTTCATGATGGACGAGAACTTCCTGCTGCACAAACGGCGCGCCATGGAACTGCTCGACCGCATGAAAGCCGCCGCCAAGCCGTGGGCCCTGTACGTCTTCTCCAGCGCCAACGCCATCAGCCAGTACTCCATTCGGGAACTGGTGGAGCTGGGCATTTCCTGGGTCTGGATGGGCCTGGAGTCGCCCCGTTCCGCCTACACCAAGCTAAAGGGCGCCGACACTTTGAAGCTTACCGCCGAGCTGCGCCGGCACGGCATCAAGCTGCTGGGCTCGACCATCGTCGGGCTGGAGCACCACACCCCCGAGAACATCCACGACGAGATCGAGCACGCCGTGGCGCACGACACCGACTTCCACCAGTTCATGCTCTACACTCCGGTGCCCGGCACGCCGCTGCATGCGGAGATGTCCGAGCAGGGCCGCATGCTGGAAGGCGTCGACCTGGCGGATATTCACGGGCAAGACCGGTTCAATTTCCGGCACGCGGCAATCTCGCGGGAGGATTCCAAGCGGCTGCTCGACTGGGCCTTCCGCCGCGACTTCGAGCGCAACGGTCCGAGCATCTATCGCATCTGCCGCACCACGCTCGAAGGGTGGCGCCGTTATAAGAACGACCCGGATCCCCGTGTCCGGGCGCGTTTCGCCTGGGAGGCCCGCTCGCTGCGCGATGGCTATGCCGCCGCGCTCTGGGCCATGGAGAAGCACTTGCGCTACACCAACGAAGCGGTCAGCCGCAAAGTGCGGACGCTGCGCCAGGAGATCGGCCAGGAATTCGGACTGGTGAGCCGGTTGGTGACACGCGCGATTGGCCCCTTCCTTCTGTGGTCCACCCGGCGGGAGGAACGGCGCCTGGCCGGCGGCCAGACTTACGAGCCGGCCACCATCATCGAGCGGCGCAACTGGATCTTGCCCCCTCCCCAGCCCAGCCACGGCCCGGGGCTCCACGTGCTCACTGCCCAAGAGCAATCTTCAGGTACCTGAGCCCGCTGCGCACCTCCACCGTCTCGCTGCTCTGTTTGCCGTCCTTCTCGACGGTGATCTTGTAGGTACCCGGCGCCAACTGGATCTGCGCGGGCGTGGTCTTGTCGATGCGCTTGTCGTTCACCAGCACGGCCGCGCCGGATGGCTCGCTGGTCAGCATGATCGCCCCGCCGAGGGGCCTCAGCATCACCAAACCCAGTTCGATGGGGTTCGAGCCGACTTCCACTTCGCGGCTCTCCACGTGGTAGCCGTCCATGGAGATCGCGACGGTGTGGCGTCCGGGCGCGGCATCGATCCAGCAGGGCGTGGTGCAGGCCGTGGCGGAGCGCCCGTCCAGGGTCGCCGTCGCTCCTCCCGGGCTGCTGATGATAGTGACCGGTTGGGCCATAGCCGGGACCGGAACCGGAGGGCGCTCCACCGGAGGCTGTGGTTTCCGCGCGGGAGTTTCGGCGGGCGCCGTCTTTTCGGGAGGGGGCGGCATGGGGCTCGGCTTGGCCTCGGCCTGTTCCACCGGCGGCGGCACGGGAATGAGCACCGGCTTCTTTTCGACCGGGGTTTGCGCCTCCTGCTTGGGGGGCGCGGTTGGCGCGGGCGGCTGCGCTTCGCCGGACTTCGCGGCGTTGTTGGCGAACCAGTATGGCGCCGCCTGCCATCCAATCAGCGCCAGCAGGCCCGCCGCCACCAGGATCGCCAGAAGAAACGCCAGGAAGCCAGTCTTGCGCCGCGGCCCGTGTTCCCCGGATGCGGTGCTCACGACGCGGCGCCGCGCCGGTGGCAGCGTCACCACCGGATGCGCCACTACTTCCGCCAGGGTCGGCTCGCTCAACATGCCGCCGCGCGCCATCGGCTTCCAGCCCTTGGTAGCGGCGCAGGCCCGCTCCAGGGCATCCACAAACTCCTGGCACGTCTTGTAGCGCCCATCCGCTTTTTTGGTGAGGCCCTTGCGAATGACGGCGTCGATGCCTCCGCTCAGGCTGGGGTTCAGCCGGTTCGGCGGCGCCGGCTCCTCGGCCACGATCTTGTACACCACGGTGGTGAGATGCTCGCCGGTATAAGGCTTGTCGCCGGTCAACATTTCGAACGCGATGACCGCCAGGGAAAACTGGTCGGAGCGTCCGTCCACCGCCTGACCCTGCACCTGCTCGGGCGACATATAGTGCGGGGTCCCCACGATGGAGCCGGTGGTGGTGAGCTGCTCCGAGGCTGCGACCTTGGCGATGCCGAAGTCCGTGATTTTCGCGGTCCCATCGCCCGTCACCATGATGTTGGCCGGTTTGATGTCGCGATGGATGATGCCTTTCTGATGCGCATAATCCAGCGCCGCGGCGGTCTGGCCCAGCACGCTGAACATCTGTGCGGGCTCGACGGGCTGCGCCCGGGAGAGGAGTTGATCGAGCGTGGGCCCATCGACGTACTCCATCGCGATGTAGGCCAGGTCGCCCTGCTGCTCCACGTCGTAGATGGTGACGATGCCGGGGTGCGAAAGAATCCCCGCGGAACGCGCTTCGCGGAACAGGCGCTCGCGCAGCCGGGAAATCTCTTCGGGTTTGCGCTGCCCCAGGTAGATGGTCTTGATGGCGACGGGCCGGCCGATATTCGGGTCGATGGCATGGTACACCACGCCCATGGCGCCGCGCCCAAGCTCTCGTACGATCTTGTACCGGCCGATCCGATCCACTTAGTTCATGTTAGCCGTTCCCCGGGAACCGCGTCATCTATAGTTGGACGGCCCGCGAGCGTCGCGGGCGGGAACGCCGGCCCGGCGGACAGTTGCCGCGCCTATCCCAACATGCGCAGCTCAACCGGTGTTTGGGCGACCGGCTGGTGGAAAGTCCGCGAACCCTGGGTGCGAAACTCGTAGCGTTCGATGGCCACGGCCGCGCCTTTGTCCGAGCTGCGGATCACGCAGCCGTAGATCATGAGCTTCATGGGGCAGGAGTCATTGAGCAGGACCGGCCAACTCATCGACAGTTCGACCGGCATCCCCGCAGTGAGGATGTTTTCCGTCGTAAACCACACCCCGCCACTGGAGATGTTCCCGGTCTTCCCCTGGCCGGTCTCGGCGATCCGCTGGCCGTACAGCATCTTGTAGCGGATCTCCTGCTCGATCTGGAAGCGGCGTTTGATGCGCCTTTCGCGCTCGCCGTTCTTTAAAATCTTCGCTTCCTGCGTGCTCATTGACACCGCCTTATACCGCCAAGTTCTCACGGCAGATTCCAGACGCTCAAGATGTCTTTGGTTAGGGCAGTAACGCTTACCGAACCCCTAGTACGAGGTAACAGCTTTGCTTTCAGCGGAAAGCCCGGAGAATTCGCGCGCTGCACCGGGACCGCGCCGGGAAGCGGGCGAAGGCGGGAAAAAAGCCCAAAATTTTTTTCGAAAATACTAGACAAGAGGGTCTTAAACTGCTAATATCAAATCAACACAGACAGCATCCCTAGCGGTGAGTCCCCTCCCACCGCTAACCCCTCTGAGTGCAGGCCCCGAGTTACTCAACTCGGGGCCTTTTAATTTGAAGTACGCCTTTTGGTCTAGTACGGCCCCACCTCCTGTTGGAAAATCCGACAATTACCGCCCCTGAAAAAAATCTTGAAAATATTTTCAGAAAATACTGGACAAAGACATCCTAAATTGCTAGTATCGAATCAACACAGACAGCATCCCAGGCGGTGAGTCCCCTCCCACCGCCACTCTCTGAGTGCAGGCCCCGAGATACCCAGCTCGGGGCCATTACTTTTTTTGGGGCCCTTGTATCTTGACCTCTCCCTTGCACTACACCTATAAGTCCTTCGACATCTTCACGGAATGGCAGGGCAGCTTCACCGGCACGCCCTGCGGGAACGGCGCGGTGCCGTTTTCCACGTACCCCAGCCTCCGGTAAAACCCTGGCAGCTCCGCCCGAACATTGACGATCTGGAGGTCCATGGCGCGGCACGCGAAAGGCAAGGTTGATCAGGTCGCGGACAGCCTCCGCCTCACCGCTCGGAATTGCCGGCCAGTATACCGCGGAAACGCGGCGCGGGAGCGGGCGTCCAGCAGCGGCGGACCGCACCGCGGCGCTGCGTTAGGATGGAACGGTGCACCGCCTCCTGCTGCTGGCCGCCTTCCCGCTGGTGATGTTCGCGCAGCCGAATTCCCAGGCCGGCGCCGTGGACGCGCTATTCGCCCCGTACAGCCGCGCGGGCGCGCCGGGCGCCTCGGTCATGGTGATCCGCGACGGGAAGGTCCTGTACCAGCACGCCTACGGACTGGCCGACGTGGAAGGCAAGGCCGCCGCCGCCACGTCCACCAACTATCGCCTGGCTTCCGTCACCAAGCAGTTCACCGCCATGGCGATCATGATCCTGGCCGAGCGCAAACGCCTCGCTTACGACGACCCGCTCACCAAATTCTTTCCCGGCTATCCGCCGTACGGACGCCAGATCACCATACGCCAGTTGCTCAATCACACTTCCGGACTCAAGGCTTACGAGGACCTCATCCCTCCCGGCCGCACCGCCCAACTGCACGACGCCGACGTGCTGGAGCTGCTCCGGCACGAGTCCGGCGCCTACTTCCCGCCGGGGTCGGAGTGGCGCTACAGCAACACCGGATATGCGCACCTGGCGCTGATCGTCGAGAAGGCCTCCGGGATGGGCTTCGCCGCCTTTCTCAAGAAGAACATCTTCGATCCGCTCGATATGGCCGGAACGGTGGCCTTCGAAGACGGCGTATCGGCCGTCGCCCACCGCGCCTACGGCTACACCGAGCGCGGCGGCGGCTTCGAGCGCACCGATCAGAGCCTCACCAGCGCGGTGTTGGGCGATGGCGGAATCTACTCCTCGGTGGAAGACCTCTACCATTGGGACCAGGCGCTCTACAGCTCGAAGCTGGTCCGTCCCGATACGCTGCGGCAGGCATTCACGCCTGCGGTCCTCACCGGCGGACGGAAGACGGCTTACGGTTTCGGCTGGGAAATCGGCGAATACCGCGGCCTCGCCACCGTGCGGCACAGCGGCAGCACCGTCGGGTTCCGCACGCACATCGCGCGGTTTCCGGATCGGCGGTTCACCGTGATCGTGCTGATTAATCGCAACGGCGCCGATCCCGGTAAAATCGCGGATCAGATTGCGGACCTCTACCTCTATAATTGAGGCCGCTTCCTTCCCGCTTTACAGCTTGAACAATTCGCGCAGCCGGCGCGTCTGCACCCGGCTCACCGGAACCTCGGTGTGCTTGCGGTCGTCCAGCCGGAGCTGATAGCTCGACTTGAACCACGGCACCACCTCCTTGATCCGGTTGATGTTCACCAGGTAGGAGCGGTGCACCCGCCAGAACAGGTCGCGGTCCAGGTTGGCCTGCAGGTCCTCTATGGTGCGGTAATTGGACTGGCCCTCCAGGTTGGTCGTCACCAGGGTGATCAGCCCGTTGTCGATGGTGGCGTAGATCACGTCGCTGGCGTCCACGATGAAATTGCGGTTGTTGCTCCGCACCAGCAGCTTGGTGCGGGGCGCGGCCTGGGTCTTGGCGGACGCCGGTTCGGGCGCCTTCTTTTCCTGGATCACCCGCCTGGCGCGATCGATCGTCTCCGCCAGGCGGTTCTTGTCCACCGGCTTCAGCAGGTAGTCCATGGCCTCCAGCCGGAATGCCTCCACGGCATACTGATCGTAGGCGGTGACGAAAATGATGTGGGGCAACTGCTCCCCTTTTTCGCGTAGCTGCCGGACCACTCCCATGCCATCCAGACCCGGCATGTGGACGTCGAGGAACACCAGCTCCGGCTCCAGTTTCCGGATCAGCTCCACGGCCTGTAAACCATTGCGGGCACTACCCATTACTTCAATTTCCGGGAAGTCTTTGAGGAGATAGGAAAGCTCGTCGCAGGCAAGCTGTTCATCGTCAACGACAACCGTAGTGAGCGTGGCCGTAACACGGTCTCTCATGGAAGCTGGTATTATAGCATTTCGGATTGTACAGGCCGGGCGCGCACGGCCTGTACCCGATTCCTGGAATATTACGGCTAATCGCTGTATCGTGTAAAAGACGCGGCGGATTCGGTCCGCGACGGGCCCGATTCCGAGCCGCGCGCGTCAGCAAGCGGTTCTTCGGCCTTTTTCGGCGCCTTGCTGGTGCTGGAAGGCTGGTGCCGGCAAGCTGGAGCCGGCACGCTTAGGAGCATATGAAAGTACTGGTCATCGGAGGGACTCTTTTCATCGGCCGGATGCTGGTGGAGGAGTTGCTGAAGGCCGGCCATGACGTGGCGGTACTGCACCGCAAGCCGAAGCACGACTTCGGCAGGCGCGTCGAGAACCTCATGGCGGACCGCAACGACGGGGATTCCCTTCGCGAAGCCTTGAGCGGCCGCCGTTTCGAAGTGGTCTTCGACAATGTCTACGACTGGGAGCGTGGCACCACGGCCGCCCAGGTCGGCGACACCGTGCGAGCCTGCGGCGACCGCCTCAGCCGTTACATCTTCCTGTCGAGCGTGGCGGCTTATGGCGACGGGCTGAACCACAAGGAAAGCGACCCGCTGGCGCCCGACTATAACGCCAACCTCTACGTTCGCGACAAGGCCAGCACCGAACGCCTTTTGTTCCGCATGCACGCGCAAACCGATTTCCCGGTGGTCACCTTCCGGCCGCCGTTCGTCTATGGCCCCGGCAATCCGTTCTATCGCGAGCAGTTTTTCTGGGACCGCCTGCGCGCCGGGCGGCCCATCATCATCCCCGGCGACGGCCACCGGCTGATGCAGTTTGCCTATGTGAGCGACCTGGTTCAGGCCATGCTTCGCGCCATGGTGGAGCCCCGCGCGGAGGGCGAAGCGTTCAACATCGGCGATCCCAAGCCGGTGACCCAGGTCGAGCTGGTGGAGAAGCTGGCCAAGGTGGCCGGCGTGGAACCTACGCTGGCGCGCGTCCCGCGGGACGTCATCGTGCAGGCGGGCGGCAATGCCACAGAGGAGCCCTATTATTTCGGCGAGTACTTCGACCTCCCGCCCATCACCGAGAACATCGGCAAGGTGACGCGCATGCTGAAGATGAAGCTGACGCCGCTGGACGTGGGGCTGAAAGAGACTTACCGCTGGTACCTGCGCAACCACAAGCCGCGCACCGCGGGATTCGAATTCGACGACCGGCTGCTCGGCATGGCGCGGACCAACTCGCACGCCAGCGTGTAGCCCGGTCAATCGATCTTACAACCGATTCCTTCCAGCTCCAGCAGCCGTTTCTTCAGCGGAAGTCCTCCGCCGTACCCGACCAGCCTGCCGCTCGAGCCGATGACCCGATGGCACGGAACCACGATCGGCACCGGGTTGGCGCCATTGGCCGCGCCCACGGCCCGCACCGCGCGCGGCGAGCCGATGGCCCCGGCAATCTGCGAATAGCTGCGCGTCTCGCCGTAGGGAATGCTCTCGAGTTCTCTCCACACGCGCTTCCGGAAGGCCGTACCCTCGGGATCGAGCGGAAGCTGGAACCGCCGCAACTCGCCTGCGAAGTAAGCCCGCAGTTGCCGCTCCGCCTCGATCAGAAAAGGATTGGCGGGGTTCCGTTGGGCGCCCGTGGGACGCGCCAGATCGAAGTCGATCGCGCGGATTCCCGTGGCGCCCGCGGTCAGCCGCAGGACCATCCAACCCGCAATGTCGGCTTCCACGAATTCCAACATGCTCCGAAGTCTTTTATAAGAATAACGCCCAACGGGCTGACCGCGCTCCTGGCGCGATCGCAGAAGGATTGCCGGTCACCAGCTCCAATCGCTGCTTGACCAAATGGGATTGAGCTAGGCGGCGATTCTCCCCTGCGGCTCGGTTACGTCGACGTACGCGAATAACAAATCCCGAAATTCGGGATGCTCGAGATGGTCTGAAACACTTTGCGCTTCAGGCGCCTGTTGTCCGGCTTCTCGATAGGCTTCGAGGTTGATCCGAATCGCTTCACTGGCCGCTCGCTTGGCTGCCTCGATGTTCTCTCCGTAGGTGGCGATAGCCAAATCGGGCGCCTGCACCGCAAATCCCGTTTCGGTTTGTTCCAGCATGATCAGAAATCGCATCACTGGAGCTCCAGTTCTTCACTGTATCCACCGCTCGCCCCACCGGTACATCTTTTTGCGGATGTACGATGGTGACTATAAACCGGCTCGCCGGGTGCTTGAAGTTGTGATGGTCTCCCCTCACGCCGACCAATCTCCATCCAAATTCTTCAGCCAGCTTGACCAGTTCCCGGCTTGTGTATCGCTTGGGCATCAGTCGAGCTGAAATCCCATTGTCGCATGCCCTGGCATTCCGGCCGATTGGGTCTTGACCGGGCGCAGTCGCCAACGTGGAACCAACGCTGGCGCGGGTCCCGAGGGATGTCATCGTGCAGGCGGGTGGCAATGCCATGGAGGAGCCCTATTATTTCGGCGAATGCTTCGACGTCCCGCCGAGGCGAAATCCCCAAACCCACCAAACCCATTGCGCGGGAGCGGCGGCCCGTCTTCCCCTGCTATAATCGTATCCATTCAGCCTCTTATGCCTTTAAAGCCTTTCGCACCCAATAACGGCGCGGAAAAGAAGATCTTTCTGCTCAAGCCGCGCGGCTTCTGCGCCGGTGTCGTCAGGGCTATCGATGTGGTCAAGATCGCTCTCGATTTGTACGGTCCACCCGTCTATGTTCGAAAAGAGATCGTGCACAACAAGCATGTGGTGGACGAGTTGCGCGAGGCCGGCGCCATCTTCGTCGAAGAGCTGGACGAAGTGCCCGCCGGCGCACGCGCCATTTTCAGCGCCCATGGCGTGGCGCCGTCCGTGCGCGCGGAGGCCAAAGAGCGCAAGCTGGACATCATCGACGCTACCTGCCCGCTGGTCACCAAAGTGCACCTCGAGGCGGTACGGTTCGCGCGCGAGGGCTCCAGCATTGTCCTGATCGGCCACAAGGACCACGACGAGGTGATCGGCACCCTGGGCGAAGTGCCGGACCGCAGCTTCCTGGTGGAGACCGTGGAGGACGTGGATCGCTTGCAGCTTCCCGATCCCTCCAGGGTGCGGTACCTGACCCAGACCACCCTCAGCCTGGACGAAACGCGCGACATCATCGAACGCTTGAAGGAGCGCTTCCCGTTGATTCAGGGCCCGCCCGCGCAAGATATCTGTTATGCCACGGAGAACCGCCAGATGGCCGTAAAGGCGGTCTCGCAGTTCGTGGACCTGCTGCTGGTGGTCGGTTCGCAGAACAGCTCGAACTCCAAGCGGCTGGTCGAGGTGGCGGCCAATTTCGGCGTGCGCTCGTTCCTGGTGAACGACCGCGGCGACGTGGATGAAGCGTGGCTCGAAGGCGTACGCAATGTGGGGCTCACCGCCGGCGCCTCGGCCCCGGAGCACCTGGTGCTGGAGCTGATCGAATTCCTGCGCGAGCTGGGCTTCCACCGGATGGAAGAGATAGAGTTGGTGGATGAGGACGTGAGGTTTTCCCTCCCCGTGGAGTTGACCGTATCGATCCGATGAGCGCGCCCTCCCAGATCGGCAACTCGCTCGAATCCGCGGCCGAACAGGCCATGCGGCGGGCGGCTGCTTTTCTCGCCGGCCTGCAGCGCGCCGACGGCCACTGGTGCGCCAACCTTACCGCCGACTCCACGCTCGAATCCGACTACATTCTCCTGCAGCTCTGGCTCTACCCGCCCAAAGGCGGCAAATGGGAGCCCGCCAGCCGGCCGGCCGTCGACAAGGCCGTGCGCTCCATACTCGACCGGCAGCTTCCCGATGGCGGCTTCAACATCTATGTCCAGGGTCCGTCGGAAGTAAGCGCGTCGGTCAAGGCCTACTTCGCGCTGAAGCTGGCCGGCGTGGCGGTGGACGATCCCCGCATGGTGCGGTTGCGCGAGCGGATTCTCGCGCTGGGGGGCATTCAGGCGGCCAACAGCTACGTCAAGGTCAACCTGAACCTGTTCGATCTTTTCCCGCGGCAATACTGCCCCAGCATCCCGCCCGAAGTGGTGCTGCTGCCCTTCGATTTTCTCTACCAGATGTCTTCCTGGACGCGCGCCATCGTGGTTGCCCTGGCCATCGTGCACGCCGCCAACCCGCGCCGGCCCGTGCCGGAGGGTTTCACCCTGGATGAGATCTGGCTGCCGGGCGTGAGTCCCGCGTTTCCCAAGGACGGCCGGCTGCTCTCCTGGCGCAACGCCTTCCTCCTGGTGGACCGCCTGCTGAAATGGTGGGAGCGCAGCGGGTCGAAGGCCATTCGCCGAAAAGCCATCGAGAAGGGGCGCGAATGGATGATCCAGCGGCTGCATCACTCCGACGGGCTGGGCGCCATCTATCCTCCCATGATGTACTCCGTGATGGCGCTGGACGTCCTGGGCCTCGAACCCGACGATCCCCTCCGCGTCCAGGCCGTGCAACAGTTCGAGCGGCTCGCGGTGGACGACGGCGAAAAGTTCTTCTATCAGCCCTGCTTCTCGCCTGTCTGGGACACGGCCATCGGGGCTTACGCGCTGGCCGGGAGCGAGGCCGGCCACCCGGGGCTGCGCGCCTCGGCCGACTGGCTGCTGGCCCAGGAGATCCGCCGCAAGGGCGACTGGTCGCTGAAGCGGCCGGACACCGAGCCCTCCGGCTGGGCCTTCGAATACAACAACGAGTTCTATCCCGATATCGACGACACCGCCATGGTCATGCTGGCGCTCAGCCACGCGCAGGCGTCCGACCCGGCCGCGCTGAGTGCGGCGAAAAAGCGCGGCCTGGACTGGCTGCTGGCCATGCAGTCGCGCGACGGCGGATGGGCCGCTTTCGACGCCGACAATAACTGGGAGTTCCTGAGCAACGTTCCGTTCGCCGATCACAACGCCATGCTCGATCCCACCTGCGCGGACATCACCGGGCGCACGCTGGAAGCTCTCGCGGCCAACGGCGTGGACCGCAACCACCGCGCCGTGCGCCGCGGCGTCGAATGGCTGGTTCGCAACCAGGAGGCCGATGGAAGCTGGTACGGCCGCTGGGGAGTGGCCTACATCTACGGCACCTGTTTCGCCCTGCGCGGCCTGGCGGCGTCGGGCGAAAACGACCGCGAGGCGCATGTCCTGCGCGCCGGCGAGTGGCTCCGCTCCATTCAGAATGCCGATGGCGGCTGGGGCGAGAGCTGCGCCAGCTACGACAATGGAACGTTCACCGCCGCGCCCAGCACGCCTTCGCAGACCGCCTGGGCCATCATGGGGCTGGTCGCCGGCGGCGATCCTGGCAGCCTCAGCGTGCAGCACGGCGTGGAATACCTGCTGGACAACCAGCGTCCCGACGGAAGCTGGGAGGAGGAGCTGGCTACGGGAACGGGCTTCCCCAAAGTCTTCTATCTCAACTACCACCTGTACAAAGACTACTTCCCGCTACTCGCGCTGTCTTCGTTCGTGAAGGCCCGGGTAAATTCGACTCGATGAGCAACGGATAGATTATGAAATTTCCCATCTCGATGACCGCCGGCCTCGCCGGGTACATTTTCAAGAACAAGATGAGGCCCCGTCCGGAATGGCAGAGGAAGGTTGCGCCCGCGGCCGATACCGCCAACCCCTTTCGCATCCTGCCGCCCAAGACCGGCGAGAAGCGCCAGCCGCATCCCATGATCAACAAGCGCTTCCCCATCGTGCTGATGCTCGAGCCGCTGCACGCCTGCAACCTGACGTGCACCGGCTGCGGGCGCATTCGCGAGTACGAAGCCACCATCACCGAGCGCGTGCCGCTCGATGAATGCCTCGCCGCCGTGGACGAGTGCGGCGCCCCGGTGGTCTCGATTTGCGGCGGCGAGCCCATGATGTACCCGCAGATCGGCGAGCTGGTGGCCGGAATTCTCGAGCGCAACCGTCACATCTATCTCTGCACCAACGGCATGTTCATCAAGCGGCGGATCCACGAGTTCCGCCCCGACCGGCGCTTCTACTTCAACGTGCACCTGGACGGCATGGAAAAAACGCACGACATCTGCGTGGAGCGCGAAGGCGTTTTCCGCGAGGCCATCGAAGGCATCAAGATCGCCAAGGCCGCCGGATACCAGGTCTGCACCAACACCACCGTCTACAAAGAGACGGACATGCGCGAGATCGAAGAGCTGTTCCAGTACCTCGAGCAGTTCGGCGTGGATGGCCACCAGATCGCGCCGGCCTATGGCTACTCGGCCGTGGACGACCGCGAGATCTTCATGACCCGCGACGACATTCACGAAAAGTTCAAGGACTTCGACCGCCTCGCCAAGCGGTACGCCGTGCGCCAGACGCCGCTCTACATGGAGTTTCTCCGGGGCGAGCGCGAGCTGCCCTGCACCGCGTGGGGCAATCCCACTTACAACGTCAAGGGATGGAAGGGCCCCTGTTACCTGATCACCGATGGCCACTACAAGACCTTCGAGGACCTGATGACGCAGACGCCGTGGGAGAGCTACGGCCCGGGCAACGACCCGCGTTGCGAGCACTGCATGATGCACTGCGGCTTCGAGCCCTCGGCCGCCTACGGGATCAGCGCCACCTTCAGCGACAACTTCAAACTGTTGAGCTGGATGCTGCGCTAGACGGGCTGGATGAAACCCGTCCTGGTCACCGGCGCCTCGGGCTTCCTGGGGTGGCATGTGGCGCGGGTGCTCGTGGAGCGCGGCTACCGGGTGCGCGCGCTGGTGCGCCCCGCGAGCGTCGTGGCCGGTCTCGATGTCGAACGCTGCACCGGCGACCTGCGCGACCCGCTGTCGCTCCAGCGCGCCTCCGCGGGATGCGGCCTTGTCTTTCACGTCGCTGCCGACTACCGCCTCTGGGCCAAAGACCCCGCCGAGCTGTACCGCTCGAACGTGGACGGCACGCGCAACCTGCTGGCCGCCGCGTGCGATGCCGGTGTGGAGCGCGTCGTCTACACCAGCACCGTGGGCTCGATCGGAATCCCGCACGGCGGCATCGGCGACGAGAACACCCCGGTCTCCCTCGCCGACATGGCCGGCGACTACAAGCGCTCGAAATTCCTGGCCGAGCAGGTGGCGCTGGAGTTCGCGCGCGGCGGCCTGCCGGTGGTGATTGTCAATCCCACGGCGCCCGTCGGCGATCACGATGTGAAGCCCACCCCCACCGGCAAAATCGTGCTCGACTTCCTGAACGGCGATATGCCCGCGTTCATCGACACCGGCCTCAACGTGGTGGACGTCCGCGACACCGCCGAAGGCCACCTGCTGGCGTGCGAGCGCGGCCAGCCCGGCGAGCGCTACATCCTCGGCTCCGAGAACCTGACCCTGGCGCAGATCCTCGAAAAGCTGGCGCGGATCACGGGCCGGAGGGCGCCTGGCATCCGTTTGCCCTACGCCGTGGCCTGGTGCGCCGGCGCGTGCAGCACCGCGTGGGCCGACCTGACGGGGTCGCCCCCGCGCGTTCCCCTGAACGGCGTCCGCATGGCGAAAAAGAAAATGTGGGTCACCATCGAGAAGGCTCGCCGCGACCTCGGCTTCAACCCCGGCCCCGCCGACCAGGCCCTGGCCCGCGCTGTCGAGTGGTTTCAGAAGGGCCGGGGATGACCATTGCCTCCGGCCTGCGGGAGGAACGATGAAGCTTCTGATCGTGGCCTCCGATCCCAGGGAGTTTTCCGGCCTGCTGGCGCGTTCTGATGGAGCCCGCCGCCAGCCGCTGCCCGTTCAGTGGGCGCGGAGCGCGAAGCTTCGAGGCCACGAACTGCTGCTGGCGGCCAACGGGGTTGGCGCAACGCGCGCCGCCGCCGCCGTGGATGCCGCGGCGGAGTGGTTTCGCCCGGAGGCCGTCGTCAGCGCGGGTTTCTGCGGCGCGCTGGACGAGGGTTTGGCGATCGCCGATATTGTGGTGGCGGACTGCGTCGCCGCCGCCGGCCGGCGCTATCCCGCGATGCCCGTAACCGGCCCGCCCTTCCACGCCGGGACGGTATGCTCCATCGATCACGTCGCCCGCACCGCCGAAGAGAAGGGGCAACTCCGCTCCTCGGGCGCCTGCGCCGTCGAGATGGAGGCCGCCGGAGTGGCCCCCCGCGCCGCCGCTTTGGGCCTGCCCTTCTATTGCGTGAAGGCCGTCACCGATCTTGCAGGCGAAACTATGGCGAACGATTTCAACCTTTCGATGCGCGACAACGGGCATTTCGATACAATATTCCTTTTAGGGAGAGCCTTGCGCCGGCCAACCGTTTGCTTGCCGGAGCTGCTACGGTTGCGAAACCGCTCGATTCGAGCTGCGCGCGCCCTGGGGGATTTTTTTGCCGACTGCCGATTGTGATCCGACTGCCATTCCGCAGACCATGCACGCAGCCGTGTACCGCGGCCAGAGCTTGGTCGATGTCGAGGAGATCCCTACCCCCGTCATTCTCCCCGGCGAGATCCTCATCCGCGTGGAGGCTTGCGGCATCTGCCACACCGATCTCAAGAAGATCGAGTACAACCTGCTGGCGCCGCCGCGGATTTTCGGCCACGAAACGGCCGGCGTGGTGGCGGCGGTGGGCGCCGGGGTCCAGAGATTTCGTCCGGGCGACCGCGTTGTCGCCTTTCACCACATCCCGTGCATGAGCTGCTTCTACTGCCGCCGCAAGATCTACGCGCAGTGCCTGACGTACAAAAGGGTCGGAATCACCGCCGGTTTCGAGCCTGCCGGTGGCGGGTTCGCGCAGTACGTCCGGGTCATGGAGTGGATCGTCGAGCGCGGTGTGGAAAAAATCCCGGACGGAGTTTCCTTCGAGTGCGCGACGCTTGTCGAGCCGCTCAACACCTGCCTTAAAGCCGTGGTGCAGTGCGATCCGCAACCGGATGATTTCACCGTGGTTCTCGGACAAGGCCCCATTGGCCTGATGTTCACCATGCTGGTCAGGCGCACTGGCGCGCGAGTGGCCGCCACCGACACCATCGCCGAACGCCGCGCCATCTCCAGCCGCTGCGGCGCGGAGTTTTCGTGGGACCCCCGAGCCATCGACATCGTCGCCGAAGTCCGCAAGCTCACCGAGGGACGTGGAGCCGACCTCGTCATCGTGGCCACCTCCACCAGGGGGATCGTCGACCAGGCCATTGCCTGCTCCCGGCCCGGAGCCCGAATCCTGCTGTTTGCCCAGACTTCCGCCACCGAGCGTATCGAAGCTTCCGGTGCCGACATTTGCGTAGGTGAAAGAATACTCTTCGGGTGCTATAGTGCATCAGTGGACCTGCAGCAGGAGTCCGCACACCTGGTTTTTAACGGTGGGCTGCCGTTGGAGGAGTTGATCTCCCATCGGTTGCCGTTGGTTAAAATCCGTTCAGGATTTGATTTGGCGTTGCATCCAGGACCTAATTCGTTGAAAATAATCGTTCAGCCACAGAGGTGGTCATAAGTGAATAGCCACATGATGGCTGCTGTGCTTTACGGCAAGGAACACTTGCAGGTGGAGCCGGTGGCCGTTCCTCAAATTCAAAGCGGAGACATTCTCGTACGAGTGAAAGTGGCGTTGACCTGCGGCACCGACGTTAAGGTCTTCCGCCGCGGATATCACGCTCGCATGATCGTACCCCCCGCTGTGTTCGGGCACGAACTGGCCGGCGATGTAGTCGCGGTTGGCGAGGATGTCAGAAAGTTCTCCATTGGACAGCGCGTTGTGGCGTCCAACTCGGCCCCTTGCGATAAATGTTTCTTCTGCCGGCGCGATTTGCAGAACCTCTGCGAGGATCTGTTGTTCAACAATGGCGCCTATGCCGAGTACATTCGGATTCCCGCCCGCATTGTCGAAAGCAACACCTACCAGATTCCGCCGCACGTGGGGTATAGCGACGCGGCCCTGGTGGAGCCCCTGGCCTGCGTGGTTCGCGGTCTCGACGAGACGGCTCCCCGCGCCGGCGATACCATCGCCATCATCGGGCTGGGCCCCATCGGGCTGATGTTCGCCAAGTTGGCCAAACTGTACGGTTGCCGCGTCATCGCCGTGGGGCGCCGCCAGACGCAGCTCGACCGCGCCGCCGCGCTGGGCGCCGACGAGCTCATCCTGGCCCGCGACGGCCACGATCCCGTCAAAACCGTCCGCGAGATGACCCACGGCCGCGGCGTGGATATCGCCCTGGAAGCGGTGGGCAAACCCAGGACGTGGGAGTGGGCCGTCAACATGGTGCGGCGCGGCGGCACCGTCAACTTCTTCGGCGGCTGCCCCAACGACAGCAAGGTCAACCTGGATACCGCCCTGCTGCATTACTCGGAGATCACCTGCAAGGCCAGCTTCCACCACACTCCGGCGTATATCCGGAAGGCGCTCGAACTGGTTTCGGCCGGCCACATCACAGCGTCGTTCTTCGTCAACCGCGAAGAGCCCCTGGCCAACCTGCTGGAAGTCATGCGCCACCTGATGAGCCACAACGGGCACCTGAAAACGGCCATCGTTCCCTAAATGCCCGGCGTGGACGCACCCGCGTTCTTGCCGCCGGCCGAATTCGTCCGGTCGCCCGAGGCCCTGGCCCGCCAGTACTCTCCCGAGGATGCGCGGGCCTACACCCGCTGGCTGGCCACTCACCACTACGAGAATTTCCACGTGGTGAGCTTCCTGCTTCCCAAACGCCTCCACCAGGATTTCTACAACGTCTACTCGTATTGCCGCTGGGCCGACGACCTGGGCGATGAAATCGGCGACCGCGCCGAAAGCCTCCGCCTGCTCGAATGGTGGCGCGGCGAATTGGACGCCATGTACCAGGGCCGCGCCACCCACCCCGTTTTCGCCGCTCTCCTCCCCACCGTCCGGCAATACGCCATTCCGCGCCAGCCATTCGCCGATCTCATCGACGCCTTCGTGCAGGACCAGACCGTCACCCGCTACCGCGACTGGGACGAGCTGTTCGGCTACTGCCGCAACTCCGCCAACCCCGTGGGCCGCCTGGTGCTCTATCTGTGCGGATATGCCGACGCGGAGCGGCAGCGCCTCTCCGACGCCACCTGCACCGCCCTCCAGCTCGCCAACTTCTGGCAGGACGTCACCGTGGACCTGCTCAAGGACCGCGTCTACATCCCGCTACACGTCATGGAGCGCCACGGCTACACGCTCGAAGAGCTTCGGCAGCACCGCTTCACGCCCGCCTTCCGCGAAGTCATGCGCGAGATCGTGGAGAAGGCCCGCGGCCTGTTCCTCGAAGGGCTGCCGCTGGCCAACACGGTGGACCGCCGCCTGGCGCTCGATATCGACCTGTTCAGCCGCGGCGGCATGCGGGTGCTCGAAAAGATCGAGCAACAGGGCTACGATGTACTCAGGGCCCGGCCGGCGATCTCCAAAGCGGAAAGGGTGCGGCTCCTGGTGGGCTCGCTGGCGCGCGTGGCCTTCCGCCGGGCGGCATGATGAGCGAGGTCGAACAATCCTACCAGTACTGCTGCCGCGTGGCCCGCACCCGCGCCAAGAACTTCTACTACTCCTTCCTCCTGCTTTCCGCGCACCAGCGCAAGGCCATGTGCGCCATCTATGCCTTCATGCGCTATTGCGACGACCTCAGCGACGAGGCCGGCGCCTCCCGCGCGGCCATCGACCGCTGGCGCGCCGAGATGGAGGATGCCCTCGAGGGCCGTTTCAGCGGCCAGCCCGTGTGGCCCGCGTTTCACCACACCGTGCGCCGCTTCGGCATCCCCCACGAATATTTCCGCGAGATGATCAGCGGCGTCGCTTCCGACCTCGAGCCGCGTTCCTTCGAAACCTTCGACCAGCTCTACCGCTACTGCTACCAGGTGGCCTCCGTGGTGGGGCTGACCACCATCCACATCTTCGGCTTCGACACGCGCATCGCCCTGCCCCTGGCCGAGAAGTGCGGAGTGGCGTTTCAACTGACCAACATCCTGCGCGACATCCGCGAAGACGCCGACCGCGGCCGCGTGTACCTGCCGGCCGAAGACCTGCGCCGCTTCGGCGTCACCGGGCGGGATCTGCGCGAAGGCAATCGCAGCGAGGCCTTTCTGCGGCTCATGCGTTTCGAAGCCGCGCGGGCGCGGGCCTATTACGACGAGTCGCGGCCCCTGCTGGACCTGATTCACCAGCGCAGCCGGCCGTCGTTGTGGGCCCTGATTGCCATCTACTCGCGCCTGCTCGAGCGCATCGAGCGCTGCAACTACGACGTGTTTACGCGCCGCGTGCGGCTCTCCCCGCTGGAGAAATCGTGGATTGTGGTGCGCGCCCTGGTGGCTATTCCGCGATGAGGCTCAACTGCCGCGGATCCGCCGCCGGCGCCTTGAGAGAGGGCGGCCGCTTCAGATCGTCGTGCGACGGGTCGAACTTGCGGATCAGCTGATTCAGTTTGAGTGAGGCTTCCCAGATTTCGCACAACAGGTTGCAGCGCGCGCAACCGCCCCGGATGGCGCCGCGCCCGTCCACCGCCGGATTGTAGCGCTTATGTTTGGCGCAACGGCCGTCGAACTTCCTGGATCGGATCTTCAAGGGATCTCCAACCTCTACACGGTAGCACCAGTTTCCGGCCCGCGCGCGTCGGCAAGCGGTCCCTCACTTCCCCGCCGGAATCCTCCGCCGCAGCTCGTCGAAAAAGTTGAGCAGGAACGTCACGTGAACCGAGCCCTTCTCGCCCACGATGGCTTCCGGCGCCTGAAACACCGCAAAGCGCTTGCCATCCGGGTGAAGAGCGAAATTCAATGTCCCAGTGTAAGGAAGCCTGCGATCACACCAAAGGCGCGGCTTGCCCGGAACGAACGAATCGCCGTCCACGGTGTATTCCATCACCATGATCCGGTTGTCCGCGGTCTCGTAGAACAATTCCCGGCCGTTGTTCGCCCAGATGCCGTACAAGCCTCCTCCCGTCGAGATTTGCCACTTCCCACCCGGCCCCGGGAACGGCCGCACGTAGACTTCATTCCCGCCGGACTCATTGGACCGGTACGCGATCCAGCGCCCATCGGGAGAAAATTCCGGGACAAGTTCATTGGCGGGCGTCCGCAGGAACTGCTCCGGGGTGCCCGCCTTCGGATGAGCGGGATCGCTGGTGTCGAGCGGCACCGTCCAGAGGTCGCCCTGCGTTTGAGGATCCACCTCATGATAGGCCAGACGCTTGGCACCGGGGGAGAAGGACCAGGGAATTGCGTTCTGATGGGTGTCCAGCAGCCGCTGCGCCTCCGCCGCCCCATCGCTCCGCACCCAGGATACGCCATAGCCACCCGCCCCGACCGTGCCGAACACGATGTGTTTGCCATCCGGCGTCCATACGGGGACGTTCACTTGCCCAGCGGAGGTGAGCCGCATCATGGTACCGCGCTGCCAATCGTAGACGAAGATATCGCTGCCGCCGCCAGCGGTCCCTTGCACCGCCAGCCGCCCGCCATCGGGGGAAAAACGGGGAACGAACCAGGCGCCCGGCGTCGGCAGCAGCGGCTGCGTGTTTCCGGAGCTTTCCAGCCAAACCACCGGCCAACTCTGCGCTGCCGCTTTACCCGCGGTATACACCAGCGTGCCGTGCCCGGAGGGCGCCCCCGAGAAGTCGAACTGTCCGCTGCCCCAGGTTGGATTGCTGGCCACATCCTCCAGCAGTGGAGCAGGCGTGCCCTGAACTTCCAGCCGATCGGCATCGAAAGCGATGCTGAACAGAACTCCCTGGTGCACATACACCAGGTGGCCGCTGGGCAGGTACCGGCCATAGTAGGCTCCCCGCACCAGGATCTTGTTCTCGCCGGTCTTCAAGGATGCGGCCTCGATGTTGGCGGCATCAAAGTTGTTGATATTGGCCGACGCCGTGAAGAGGACGGATTGGCCTCCGGGAAGGATCTGCGGCCAGCGTTGGGTGGCTTCTCCGTTGGCCAGTTTCGTCACCGGCTGAATGGGCCCTCCTCCAGCAGGCACGCGGAAAAGCTGACCTTCCCGGTCCCGGGACAAGATGAGGCTTCCATCATTACCCAATGCCGCGCCATATCCGAAAGGCGCACCGCACAGCGTCACCGCTGCGCCGCCCTGGACAGAGACCTCCTTCCAACTGCCATCGGAGTAGAACCCGATCTCGCGTCCGTCAGGAGAGAAGATTGGATCCCTGCCGTTCTCCGTCCCGGGCAGCAGTGTTGCCTGTGCCTGCTCGAGGAGCCGCGTCGCCAGTTGCTGTTTGCCATCCGGCCCGCGCGCCGGAAACACCAGCCGCGTGCCATCGGGCGAGATGGCGGCGGTGATATTTGTTCCCGCCACCGCATCCGGGCCCAGATCCACGCTCAGCCGCATCGGCGGCTGCCCGGCCGGCCGCGTATCGCGCCACGGCCCCCAAAGTGCAACCGCCATCGCGAGCGCCAGCACACCGGCAACCGCCCAGGGAAGCACGTTCGGGCGCGGCTCCGCGACAGAGGCCGCCGGCACTCCCTCTTCCAGCGCCACCCGCACGTCGCCGATGGCCTGCCACCGCCGGCGCGGCTCCTTGCGCAGGCAGCGCTCCACGATCGGCCGCAACAGCGCCGGAACCGCCGCCACGTCCGGCTCCGTCTTGAGCACGGCCGCCAGCGTGTCCGAAATGGTCGGACCGGCGAACAGGTGCCGGCCCGTCAGCATCTCGTGCAGCACCACGCCGAATGCCCAGATATCCGCCCGCCGGTCCACCGTCTGTCCCCGCGCCTGCTCCGGGCTCATGTACGCGGCGGTCCCCAGGATCGTGCCCGCAACCGTGGCGCGCATGGTTAGTGTGGGCGAGGCCTTCGGATCGGATGCCGCCGCCCCGTCGCTGGACATCGCCTTCGCCAGTCCGAAGTCCAGCACTTTCACGCGCCCTTCGCTGGTGACCTTGATGTTGGCCGGCTTCAGGTCCCGATGGATGATGCCGCGCTCATGCGCATACTCCAGCGCCTCCGCGATCTGCCTCGCGATGGGCAGCGCCTCTTCCAGCGGCATGGCACCCTGGGCGATGCGCTCGGCGAGCGTGGGGCCTTCCACCAGCTCCATGATGAGCGCTCGCTCTTCCACGCCATAAATCGCCGCGATATTCGGGTGGTTCAGCGAGGCCAGCACCTGCGCCTCCCGCGTGAACCGCGCCATGCGGTCGGCATCCCCCGCGAACGCCTCCGGCAGAATCTTGATGGCCACCTCGCGGTTGAGCTTCGTGTCGGTGGCGCGCCACACCTCGCCCATGCCACCCTCGCCGATCTTGGAGGTGATGCGATAGTGGGCGATCGAAACCTGTGGGCTCATAGTGCCGGTTAGAGCATGATACCACCGCCGGACCTGGCGAACTCTCCACCTGCCGCAGCCCACCCCGCTTGACACCCCCGCCCAATAGATGCTAGTTTTTTAGCACATGCCGAAGGAGGGCCCGCCTGACCCGTGTAATATCCGCCGCGTTCGTCGTGATTGGTGTTGGCCTCGCAACCCCGCCCCTGGCCGGCGCACAAACCGCCGCCGCTCCGTCTTTTGACGTTGCATCGCTGAAGCCCGCTCAGCCGTCGCCGCCCTACCCGGTCGACCTGGGCAACACTCTCCACGGCCGTGTGACCCTGACCAACGTCACCCTTACCGAGTGTCTGCGGTTCGCTTTCAAAATCAACAACGACAGTCAGATTGCGGGGCCCGACTGGATCAAGTCGAGGGATGTGCTCTTCGATATCGTGGGCAAAGCGCCGCCCGAGACACCCAAAGACCGGCTCCGTCTCATGATTCTGAACTTACTCCAGGAGCGATTCAAGCTCACGCTGCACCATGAGCAGAGGGAACTCGCCTACCTCGCCTTGGTGGCCGGCAAAAAGGGATCGAAGCTCCGCCCGGCCGCGGCTGGCGCTGGCGATGCGGGCAATGAAGTCCGGCAGGGCCGGATTGCCGTGCGCCGCGTGTCGATCAACACCCTGATCGTTCTTTTGGGACGCTTCACCAGCAGACCCATCATGGACATGACAGGGCTCGAGGGGCTGTACGATGTGAACCTGGAGTGGACGCCCCTGAATCAGCGGGCGCCGAAGCAGGGCGAGGGTGTCGAGGCCGCGGCTGCCGCCGTCCCGGAAGGCCCCACCCTGTTCGATGCGATCCAGGAGCAGCTCGGCCTGAAGTTGGAGATGCGCAAGGGTCCTATGGACGTCATCGTCGTGGACCACGCCGAGAAGACGCCCCTCTCGAACTAGCGCTCCCCACCCCCGCCGCGCCGTACGCTAACATTGATTCCGGCCATGTCCACAGCCTTAGACCAGCTCGAACCCCAGGCCGTCTGGAAGCACTTCGCTGCTCTCGCGGCCATTCCCCGCGCTTCGGAAAAGGAAGCCGCGGCCCGAAATTATGTGCTTGCCCTTGCCGGCCGTCTGGGCCTCCAATCCGTTCAGGACTCCGTCGGCAATACCGTCGTCCGCAAGCCCGCGCGCCCCGGACGCGAAGCCGCTGTCCCGGCCGCCATCCAGGGCCACCTGGACATGGTTTGCACGGGAACTGCAACTCCTACAACGTAGCACTACCGAGCCGCGTGCGTTATCGGGGTGACGAGGGTTTCTGGAGCTTCAGAAATCGAATCGCTTTATTTGATGTCGAACTGCCCAGTTAGCTCTAAGGAGCACGCTCGCCTACCCGCCCTACTCGGAACCGCGAACTCCTGCCGTGCGGGAACGGGTTGCCAGCATGCGCGCGACCGGATACGCTGAATCCTTAGGTCGGCGGCAAATATGGACAAGCGGCACATTCTTGAGGAAATCAAGCGAACTGCGAGAGCGAACGGTGGCAAGCCGCTCGGCAAGGAACGATTCTATCAAGAGACCGGAATAAACGAGTCGGACTGGCTTGGGAAGCATTGGGCGAGGTGGGGTGATGCTGTGCGTGAAAGCGGACTCGAGCCAAATCGGATGCAGGGGGCGCTCGACGAACACGATCTGATCGAGAAATTTGTCGGGTTGATGCGCGAGCTGGGCAAGTTTCCGACTGCGAATGAGGTGAAGCTGAAAGCCCGTCGCACGCCCGGCTTTCCGTGGCACAATACCTTTACCCGCTTTGGCTCCAAGCACGAATTCGCTGCGCGCATTCAGGAGTATTGCAGAGAGCGAGTAGGCTACGACGATGTCGTGACCCTGTGTACTGCGATTGAGGCGCCTGATCCACTTCCGGCCGATGACGATGTTGAGCCGGAAGAGAATTATGGTTTCGTATACCTGATGAAGTCTGGCCGTTACTACAAGATTGGCCGAACCGGCCACGTTGGTGGTCGAGAACGCGATCTCGCAATACAGATGCCGGATAAGCTCAATACGGTTCATTTTATTCGCACCGATGATCCGGTTGGCATCGAGGCATACTGGCATAACAGGTTTGACACGAACCGGAAAAACGGCGAGTGGTTTGATTTAACCAGCGCCGATGTAAAAGCGTTCAAGCGACGGAAGTTCATGTAACGGCAACTGCGAGGGACGGACCTAGTTGGCGGAAACCAAGGCGAAACCGAAGCGGAAGCAGAATGTCGCCAGAAGACGGCGAGGACGTGTCTTCATTCTTGGGGCTGGGGCATCCGCATCGTGTGGGATAGCCGTCGCGCGGGACATCCTTCGGGAGGCCATGCAGCGCCTTGCAAAACGAAATGCCGAGCGCGCCGATAAGGTCCACGATCTGCTGCGCTATCTGTATCCGGGATTCAGTGAGGACCTGTCGAATTATCCAAACGTCGAGGATTTCCTGAATTTAGTGGAGATGGCCAAGGAGTTCCATGGAGAGGCTTATATCGCAAGCCAGCGATGGTCGCGGACAAGACTTCAGGAAGCTGCTGACATCAGCCTGCGCGCGATAACCGAATACATCTGGGAATTCATGGCGGACGCTGACCACAGACGGGTTCTGTCTGCCTTGGTTCGCGAACTGGTACGCCCGGGCGATGTGATCGTCAGCTTTAATTGGGACTTCATGATCGATCTTGCTCTCGAAGAGCGCGACGAGAACAGCTCTCCGGTGTATACCTACTCGTCATCCCGCGATTCCGTCGTACTGCTAAAACCGCACGGCTCCATCGACTGGTTTGAGAAAAGCAATCTTCCTAGCGACAAGAAGCTCCTGAAGGAAATGCGGCACAGGGCTACAGGAGTCTACTTCTATCCCTATTTTCAGCTCGCCCAGAACCCTGATTTGCTGCAGTACCCTTCGTTCATCGTCCCGCCGCTATCGGTAAAGAAGTTCGGCGGATTCCTCCAGCGAGTGTGGAGAGACGTTTACCGTGCGGTAGCGGCGGCAACGGAACTCTACATCATCGGGTATTCGCTACCTCGGGAAGATCAGTTTGCGAGGCTCGTCATCGGGCGGGCGATTCAACGTAATAATTCGACTCGCAAGGAGGGGCACAAGCGATTGCCGGTGATAGTCGTTAACCCCGATGAGAGCGCAACGGCGACGTTCGCGAAGCTTGTGGGCAGCGGCGTGCAATTCTTCCAAACATCCCTTCAAAACTACGTCACATGGCTCCGCGAGCAGCGCGAAGGTTAACGAATGTCGCTGGCAGGCTCGTTTCGGCTGCGTCCCTTCCCCTAGCCCGGCACGAGCGCGAGTTCACCATCAGTCATTCGGAGATGGCCGAATCGACGATCTCCGAGCGCACGTTGCGTAGGTGATGAAGGCGGCGACGGCTGAATCCTAAGCCCCACTTCGTAACTCGCCTTCTCACGGTCAATGATAAGCAGGCAGTGGGTCTTGCGGTAGAACGCCATCGCAGCCACCATCAAAATCTGCGTTCGTTCAGCCAGTTTCGCAGGCTCTATACCAGCGCAGGAGCCAAACACGAATACCCATTCGGGCTTGGAGTCAAAGTGCAGTGCCCCGTAGGTGAACCTGTCCCCGGAACTGTCGCGCTTCTCGATTGCTCCATGGAACGCGTGGCCAAGCTTCGACCGTTCCCGCAAGCGAAGATTCGCGAGCACCGCCTGCATCTCCAGGTAACTGCTGCGTTGGTCCGGCGCATCATACCAGGCGAGTGCCTCGGCGGACAGGCCAGCCGCATAGTCTTGACGGCGGGTCGCGAGCTGGTCGGCCACGTCTTCCAGCAGTAAGCTGTACTGGTCATGTTCCCATTTCGATTTCAAAGCCCGGTCCAACTCATCGCGCCGCGCCGCAACTGCAATTGCCGCGTCGGCCTTCCCCGCGCAGCCAGCCAAACTGCCGCCGTGCAACAAGCAGAACTCAAACAGCGCCCGTTCATCACCAATGATCCGCAAATCCGTGTATGGCAAGGCGCGCCTGGCGTCCAGATAGGCGAGGACCTCCGGTGCAGTTCTCAGTTCAACCGCGAGGTTCAGGAAGTCCTTGAGCGAGAGGTACGTGATGGGTGTACCTTGATATTGCAGCGGAAGATTGTCAGCCTGGGTATTAAGATCGACGCGCTCCAACACTTCGACGAGGACGATGCCGTGATTGATTTTAGGCAACCCCTCCGGAAGCTCGACCCGTCCCCTCCGCGGGTGGTCGCACCAGACGGGCTTTCCACGTTCCGTGCGCAACGCACCGCGTAGTTGGGAAGCCGCTTTCTTCGCCCCCTTCAGCGCTCACGATAAACTCTTGTCAGCATCGCGGGCGAGCACGTCCTGTTGCGTTTTCTGGGACATCAATATGCCAACGCCGGGGTACGCGATGAGAAAATCCGCAACTTCCTTTTGTGTACCATCGATGGTTTGCGGGCCGCGGAACACGAACCCAGATATAAACGGCAGGGCCAGAAAATCCCGCACGTACAGTTCGGCCCAGATCCCACGCTCCTTTGGTTCTTCTGACATAAGTGACGCTCTTTTAATAGTTTACCAAGCGCACAGTGATTCTCCTGGCCTGCCCCGTCAAGGGCCTAACGACGCTCATGACGCCGGGCGTCGTGCTGGAAGAACCTCTTCACGGTATCAGATGCGGTGCCACGCTCCTGAATGAACTCGCGGGACGTGATTACTTTGGTCTTCTTCTCGAATTAGCACCACACGGGCTCCCCACCCCCGCCGCGCCGTACGCTAACATTGATTCCGGCCATGTCCACAGCCTTAGACCAGCTCGAACCCCAGGCCGTCTGGAAGCACTTCGCTGCTCTCGCGGCCATTCCCCGCGCTTCGGAGAAGGAAGCCGCGGCCCGCAATTATGTGCTAGCCCTTGCTCGCCGTCTGGGCCTCCAATCCGTTCAGGACTCCGTCGGCAATACCGTCGTCCGCAAGCCCGCGCGCCCCGGACGCGAAGCCGCTGTCCCGGCCGCCATCCAGGGCCACCTGGACATGGTCTGCGAGAAGAACGAAGGCACCAGCCACAACTTCGATACCGACCCATCCGCCTGGTGGTCGATGGCGATTGGCTCAAAGCCGATGGCACCACTCTCGGCGCCGACAATGGCGTGGGTGTGGCCGCCGCGCTCGCCGTCATGGAAAGCGATGCCGTCGCCCACGGCCCCCTGGAATTCGTGTTCACTATCGACGAAGAGAGCGGCCTCACCGGCGCTTCGCAATTCCCCGGCGGACTCCTCCACTCCAGGTACTTCCTCAATCTCGACAACGAAGAGGAGGACACCCTTTGCATCGGATGCGCCGGCGGCGTCAACTCCGTCGCCCGGCGCAAGATCGCGCGCCGCCCCGCCCCTTCCGGCGAAGCGTGGCGCATCAAGGTCTCGGGCCTCGCCGGCGGACACTCGGGCGTCGACATTCATCGAGGCCGCGGCAACGCCCTTCGCATCCTCGGCCGCGCGCTCCTGGCTCTCCAGGACCGCCTGCCCCTCGCCGTCGCCGCCATCCAGGGCGGCAGCAAGCGCAACGCCATCCCGCGCGAAGCCTCCGCCGTCGTGGTGCTCGACTCCGCCCACGCGCAGCAATTGAAGTCCCTGCTGGCGGCTTACGAAGCCGAGGCCCGATCCGATCTCGGCTCCTTCGATCCCGGCCTCCGCGTCTCCGTCGAATCCGCCGGGCGTCCGGAGCAGGTCATCGCCGATGCCGACGCCGCCGTGATCGCCGGCATCCTGGCCGGTCAGCATCACGGCGTTCTGGCCATGAGCCCCGATATTCCCGGCCTGGTGCAGACGTCCACCAACCTCGCCACTGTCGCTACCAGCCAGGACGAAGTCGAGATCGCCACCAGCCAGCGCAGCTCCATCGAGAGCAGCAAGCGCGCCGCCGCCCGCATGGTCGCCACAGTATTCCGCTTCGCCGGGTTTGAAGTGACGCAGTCCGGCGATTATCCCGGCTGGAAACCCGAGCCCGCGAGCGACATTGTCCGCACCGCCCTGGCCGTTCACCAGGATGTCCTCGGCAGGAAGCCCGAGCTCATCGCCATGCATGCCGGTCTGGAGTGCGGGGTCATCGGCGAGAAATACTCCGGGATGCAGATGATCTCCTTCGGCCCGCACATCGTCGATGTCCACAGCCCCAGCGAGCGGATCAAGATCTCCTCGGTCGGCCCCTTCTATAAACTGCTGACCGGCCTTCTGGAACGCCTGTAGAGTCGAACCGCCGCGGCGCGCGCCCGAAGGTCTGTGCCACAATCGACTCAGTGCTGCTGGAGCTGGTGGTAGAAAACTACGCGGTGGTCGAGCGGTTGCGCGTGCATTTCCACCCGGGGCTGAACCTGCTGACGGGCGAAACCGGCAGCGGGAAGTCCATCGTCGTCGATGCCGTCGGCCTGCTGCTGGGCGGCCGCGCGTCGGCCGACATGATCCGCACCAGCGAGGCGCGCGCCCGCATCGCCGGCATCTTCGATGTTCACGACCATGCCATGGTGCGGCGCCTGCTGGAGCCCGCCGGCCTCGAAATCGAGGACGGCGAGCTGCTCATCGAGCGCGAGATCCTGGCAAGCGGGAAGTCGCGCGCGTTCGTCGGCAGCCGCCCCGTCGCGGCCTCCCTGCTGAAAGAGCTGGCGCCCTACCTGGCCGATATCCACGGGCAACACGATCAGCAGCTTTTGTTTTCCCCCGACGCCCAGCGCGAGATGCTGGACGTCTTCTCCTGCCATGGCGAGCTGCTCGGCCGCATTTCCGCCGTCTTTCAAAAATGGCGCGCCGCCGCGGCGGAATTGGAGGAGATCGAGCGCCTGGAGCAGGAAAAACTGCAGTTGCTCGACCTGTGGTCCTTCCAGCGCAAGGAGATCGAAAGCGCCGCGCTCGGCCCCGAGGAGGACGCCGCCCTCAACAACGAGCGGCGCGTTTTGCAGAACGTGGCGCGCTTGCAGGAAAGCGCCGAGACGGCCTACGCCGCGGTCTACGATAGCCCCGAATCGGCGCTCTCGCTCACCCGCCAGGCGGCCAAACGCGTGGACGAGCTTTGCCGCATCGATTCGTCCCTGGAGCCTTTTCGCGAGCACCTGAAGGCGGCCGACCTCAGCCTGCAGGAGGTCTCCTACGCGCTGCGCGACTACATTTCGCGCCTGGAGGCCAACCCGTCCCGACTGGAGGAAGTGGAAACGCGGCTGGAGGCCATCGACCGGCTCAAGCGCAAATACGGCCAGTCGATCGCCCAGATTCTCGGCTTTCTCGACGACGTGCGGCAGCACATTTCTTCCGTGGAGCACGCCAGCGAGCGCATGGAGGAGTTGCGCAAAGAGCGCAAGCGGCTCTCCGAGGAATTCGAGAAGCTGGCGGCCGGCCTGACCGAGCGCCGCCGCGCGTCCGCGCGCAAGCTGGAGAAGCGCGTGGAAGCCGAGCTGGCGCAGCTTGCCATGGAGCGCACCGCGTTCCGCGTCGAGATCGCGCCCGCCGCATGGAGTGAGGAAGGCGCCGACCGCGTGGATTTCCTGGTGTCGCCCAATCTCGGCGAGGAGCCGCGCCCGCTCGAGAAAGTGGCGTCCGGCGGCGAGATTTCGCGCATCGCGCTGGCCTTGAAAACCTGCCTGGCCGGACCGAAGCTGGCGCATGTCCGCACGCTGATCTTCGACGAGGTGGACGCCGGCGTGGGTGGAAGCGCCGCCGAAGGCGTGGGGCGCCGCCTGAAGAAGTTGGCCGCCGCCAACCAGGTGCTCTGTGTCACGCACCTGCCGCAGATCGCCTGCTTCGCGGACCATCATTACCGCGTGGAGAAGCGCGAGTCTGCGGGCCGCACGGTGGCCGTGGTGGACGAGCTGGACGCCGAGGCGCGCACCCGCGAAATCGGCCGCATGCTCTCCGGCCAGAAGCTGACTCCCGAGGCCTTGAAGCACGCCCAGCGGCTCATTCGCATGGGCACGGTCTAATGACCGGGCAACCTCGCCGTGGCTTTACTCCTCAGCTGTCTTTGTATTAAGATAGCTCGGTATGGCCAAAACCGATACCCTGCAAGGCTCGCTCGATCTGCTGGTGCTGAAGATTCTTTCGCGGCGCGCGCCGCTGCACGGCTACGCCATCATGACCGCCATCGAGGAGATTTCGGGCGAAGTCCTGCGCGTGGAAGAGGGTTCGCTCTACCCCGCTCTGCATCGCATGGAAGACGCCGGTTCCGTTCGCGCAAAGTGGATCGCCAAAGAGGGCGGCCGCCGGGCGCGCGTCTATGAATTGACGGCGCTGGGCCGCAAACAGCTCGCGAGCGAAGAGACTCGATGGACGGCGGTCACCGGCGCGGTCCAACGCGTCCTCAACCTCGCCTGAGGAGAATAGCCATGTCCTGGATGACACGATTTGCCAATCTGTTCCGCCAGCGGCGCCTCGACGCCGAACTGGAAGAGGAGCTGGCCTCGCATGTCGAGGAAGCGATCGGCCGGGGACGTTCCGCCGCGGAGGCGCGGCACGCCCTGGGAGCCGCGCTCCACTACCGCGAGCAGAGCCGCGACATCAAATTGTTGCCCCGGCTCGATGCCCTGGCCTCGGATATCGTGTTCGGCTGGCGGCAGATCAACAAGCACCGCGCCGTGAGCGCCGCCGCCATTCTCTCGCTCGCCCTGGCCACCGGCGCCACCACCGCCGCCTTCCGCCTCGTCGACGCCGTCCTGCTCCGCACCTTGCCCATCGCCCAGCCCGAGCGCCTCTTCTATCTGGGCAACACCATGATCGACCCCCGCGATGGCCACCCCGACCACCGCGACGACTTCGACTATCCGACCTTTCGCCGCTACCGCGAAACCCTGGCCGGCCGCGCCGACTTGATGGTGGTCGGCTACAGCTCGCGTCAGGACGCCACGTTCGGATCCTCCGGCGAAACCGAAAAGTTCTACCGGCAGTACGTCTCCGGCAACATGTTCGGCGTCTTCGGCCTCCAGCCCGCTCTCGGCCGCCTGCTCACGCCGGATGACGATGTCATGCCCGGCGCGCATCCGGTCGCCGTGCTGAGCCATGACTACTGGACCAGGCGTTTCGGCCGCGACCCGAACATCGTCGGCCGGTCCTTCCGGTACGCCAACGTCGCCTACGAAATCGTCGGCGTCGCCCCCAGAGGCTTCACCGGTACCGAGCCCGGCGTCGTCACCGACGTCTTCCTTCCGGCCATGATGAACGTGCAGGCCATCGATAGCCCCGGCTGGAGCTGGTTTCGCATCTGGGTGCGCCCTGCGACAGGTGTCGCGCCCGAGCAGGTTCGCCAGCCGTTGCAGGCGGCCCTCGCCAACGAACACCTCCAGCGCCTCGAGAACTTTCTGCCGAACACGCCCAAGAGCGTGATCGACCAGTTCCTCAGCGAGTCGATCCTGCTGCTTCCCGCCGCCTCCGGAGCCTCGGATTTGCAGAGGGGATACCGCCGTCCGCTTCTCATCCTGGCGTCGCTCGTGGCGCTCGTCCTCCTGGTCGCCTGCGCCAACGTCGGCAATCTGCTCGCCGCCCAAGCCGCGGCGCGCGCCCGCGAGATGGCCTTGCGGGTCTCCATCGGCGCCGGAAAGTGGCGTTTGATCCAACTGGTGCTGGTGGAGAGCACGCTGCTCGCCGTCCTCGCCTCCGCCGCGGGCGCTCTCTTCTCCTGGTGGTCGGCGCCGTTGGTCGTGTCCATGCTGGCGCCTCCCGAAGCTCCCGTGCGCCTCGTTCTCGGCGCCGACTGGCGCGCCCTCGCGTTCGGCGTCGCGCTCACCGTCCTGGTCGCGCTCGGCTTCGGACTGGCCCCGGCCCTCCGCGCCTCGTCCGTCAAGCCCGTGGCCGCGCTCAAGGGCGGCGAAGATCCGCATTCCCGGCGCGGCTTCATGAACTCGCTGATCGCCGGCCAGATGGCCCTCTGCGTCCTGGTCCTGTTCATGGCCGCACTCTTCGTCGCCACCTTCCAGCGCCTGTCGAACCGCCCCCTCGGATTCTCGTACCAGCGCGTTCTCGCCATGGAGGTCGGCTCCGCCGGCAAAGAACAGAATCCGGATACCTGGATGCAAGTCGCCGCCCGCCTGCGCCAGACGCCGGGAGTGGATTCCATTGCCGTCTCCGGTTGGACGCTGTTGAGCGGCAACCACTGGACCGCCAGCGTGCGCGTGCCTGGCCAGGCCGCCGAGCCCCGCTCGCCGTACTTCCTCGACGTGTCTCCCGGCTTTTTCGAAACCCTGCGCATCGGTTTCGTCGATGGGCGGGACTTCCGTCCCGGCGACCTGCCACCGCGCGTGAAGGGCGGCGACCAGCCGCTCGCCGGTGTCGGCATTGTCAACGAGGCCTTCACCCGCAAGTATTTCGACGGCCGGAACCCGGTGGGCCGCTCGGTCGAAGTGTGGCAGAAAAAAGACGTCTCCGCGGCCATGCGGATTGTCGGCTGGGTCCGTGACGCCGCCTACTCCGATGTGCGCGAAGTCATCCGTCCCGTCGTCTACGTTCCCATTCAGGAAAGAAACGGGGCCACCTTCATCGTCCGCGCCGTCGGCGATCCGCGCGCTCTGGCGCCCATATTGCGCCGCGCCGTGCCGCAGGCGCGCTCCGGGTTCCGCGTGCGCAACATCGATCTCCAGAGCGGGCTGGTCCGCCGGCAGATGATTCACGAGCGCCTCCTCGCCACGCTGTCGTTCTTCTTCGCCGTATTAGCGCTGGTGCTGGCGGCCATCGGCCTCTACGGCGTGCTGAACTACTCGGTGGTCCGGCAGCGGCGCGAGATCGGCATCCGCATGGCGCTCGGCGCGCGCTCCGCCCACGTGGTGCGACGGGTCACCACCGGTATGCTCGCCATGGTCTCGCTCGGCGCGGCCGCCGGTGTAGCCGGAGGCATCGCCAGCGCGCGAGTAGTCGAGACCCTGCTCTTCGGTGTCAGGGCCACCGACTTGGGAATCGTCGCCGCGCCGCTTCTGACGCTGCTCGGCGCCGCCGTTCTGGCGGCGCTCCCGCCCGCCATTCGTGCCGTGCGGATCGATCCCGCCCGGACGTTGCGCAGCGAGTAGATCCACAAGTTGGAATCGACCGGCTTTTCCGGCACACGAGTGCGGCGTTTGCGGTTGGCGGCGCGAAGGTGCTGAACCTGATCCGGAGCTCGTCAACAGGGCTGTTCGGAACAGGTGTTAGGAAAGGCTGGGCGACCAGCCAAGATCTGGAGACCGGACCAAGGTTGACAGGCTCCCTGGGTCGGTTGCTAAATGTGGGACCCGAGGAGCCATGCCCCCACCCTGACAGGCGTTCGACGGCTCAGATCAGCAGTAGCGCCGTAGCGTTCAGGGATCCAAATCCACTCGAGTAAGAAGCCATTCCGGACTTCTGGCCGGCCAAGGAACCGTTTGAGATTCCGGTCGGCATGCGGAGGGTCTGCCGGCGTTTCGAGCGTTGGCGAAAAGGACACCATTTCTAACGCGGAGCGTTAGGTTGGTGCCGCGCCGCCGACGGCGCGCGAACAACAGCGGACCATCGCGCGCTTGCGCGCGCTCTGTTGTCCGAGGATGTTCGAGCGCGTTCGAACCTTAGCCGCGAATTCGTCGAACACCGTCGAATTCGGTCGAACGTCCTCGAACAGTTTCGAACACGAAATGCCTCCCATGCTTGCGGCATCAGCCGTCGTCCGGCAGTGGAGCTACCCCTCGCCGAAATGCGATCATGGAGTTGACGCCATAAGGAAACGGGCGTACGTTACGGATATGACGATCCAACTCAAGCCCGATCAGGAGCGGATCATTAACGAGCAGCTTGCCACCGGTCGCTACCGCTCGGTGGACGAGGTTCTCGACTCGGCCCTTGCCACGCTTCCCCATGAGGCGCAACCCGATCCCAACGCCCGGCGCGAAGCCGTTCGCCGCATGATGGAGTTTGGAGAGCGTCACAACCTCAGCTTGGGCGAGCCCATCACCCGCGAGTTCCTTCATGAAGGACATCGGATCTAGTGGCATCCTTCGTACTTGACGCTTCCGTCGCTTTTTCGTGGTGCTTTCCCGGTGATCCAACCGAAAACACACCCTACAGCCGCGCCGTGCTCAAGCGGCTCGAGCAGGCCGATGCGCTTGTGCCGGAAATCTGGCCGTTCGAAATTGCCAATAGCATCTTCGTCTCGTTCGCCCGGCGTAAGCGAATTACGGAAGCGCAAATCAGCGAGTATTTGCAGAGTCTCCGGTTGCTGCCGATCCGCGTCGAGCATCAGGATCTCTGGACCAGCCTGTCGCTGGAAACCTTGGCGCGAAAGCATCAGTTGACAGCGTACGACGCTTCTTATCTCGACCTCGCCCGGCGACTCGATCTCCCCTTGGCTACCGCCGATGAACCGCTGAAAAAAGCGGCCCTGGCTTCGGGCGTCAAGCTCGTGAACCCGTGAACATTCGGCCATCAGCGCCAGCCACGGAACTGAAAATCCTTGACGGAGCGCCAATGTTACGCTTCCTAGGCAGTTTCCCGAACCGAGGTTTTGAAACGTCAGGACTGAAACGTCGGCCTAAGAAAGTGCTTTGATACGCTAATCAGCGGATTATACTGAGGGTAAGCCATGAAAACTTTCGGTACGATCATTGCAGAAGCGCGGAGAGCAGTCGGCATGAGCCAGAAGGAGTTGGCTGGCAAGATCAAAAAGGAGGACGGTCTGCCGATCTCAGCCCAGTACCTGAACGACATCGAGCACGACCGGCGTAACCCGCCTTCTGAATTCCTGATAGCTCAAATCGCAGAGGATCACGCGGTTGTTTGAGGCGGTCTATCCTGGCACGTATCTGGCACGCGAAGAAAAAGGCCCTGTAGTTAATTGATTCTACAGGGCCAAATCTGTTGCGGAGAGGGGGACTTGAACCCCCACGAGATTGCTCCCGCTAGCACCTCAAGGCAAAGAACCTGCCAACTCGTTTGTTTTCAAGAGAAAAAAGCTAGTGCGTCTGCGAATTCAGCGCCGCTTACAGCCCGATTTTTCAATAACTTACGGCCGAGTCAACGCCTCGGACGGGCCCCCAGCACGGAGAATTCGGCGAGGCAGACGCACTAGTTTCTTCCCCAGTTTCTAGCTACATGTCGGCTACATTTGCGGCTCCTCCGACTCCGATTTGATACAACGTATCATACTCGTTCTGCCTGGGAATCTCGACCTTCCAAATAGCCTTCTCACGTCGGAGTTGGTTGCATTCCGTGGAAATTCGACGGAATGGCTTTGACGTGACGTTTTGGATGCAATACGCTGCCGTGTCAGCGACCGAAAACCACAAAAGTTTGGATCGCTGGAAAGGAGCAGTGCATACGTCCGGTCACTTCGTTCGGTTAAATGAGCGAGCGTGGAGCGTCCTAAAGCGGGTCGCCGTTCCGCTGGATGATAGCGTGTCGGACGCTGTGATCCGGCTGGCGTTCCTGGCTGGTGTCAGCATCGAGCCGCCAGGCATCGAAAAGCCGTTGGCCTATGAACGACAAGGCCGAGTCACACCACACCGCGATTTCAGAGAGCCCATTCTCGCTGAACTTCGTGCGGCAGAGGGGACCTTGGATGTACCGACGCTCAAGTGTGTGTTGAGGCGTGATCTTGCGGAACGTCTGACTCCTGCCGATCGTCGCGTGCTTCGGGATGGAGATGAAAGGTGGTGGCACGCTGCCCAGACGGAGAGGCTGCACATGATTCGCGACGGCCTGCTAAAGCGCGACGGGCGACGCGGCTGGTGGCAACTGACAGATAGTTCCAATCGCGTTAGTGGGGAGGTGGCAACGAATGGACCCCCGAGCGGTTGTTCGGCCGACGATGCGCGCTATCCAAAATAACGCTTGTACAGGGTCAAACTTATCGAGGCATGTTTTGTTTCTGGCGTCGATCCAATCGGTCCAGCTTGCCCCGCATCGAGCAGCTGTTGCGGAGAAAGCGGGCAGCCCAAGAGCTCCATGAAACTCTTGAGGTCCGATACGTCGTGGATTGGGTGCGCCTTGACTGGGCCGCCACCGCGTCCGTCCTGCGGAAAAAACAAAACGTAGAACGCGTTGTTCAGAGCCGCGATCTTGAGGTGCCCCTCTATCATGATCTAAGAATAGACCGCTTCGGCGAGCGCGTCAACCGCATTCGACAGCGTTCTTCCATCCCCACCCACACCACGAATTTGGAGGGTTCGCGCTTTCAAAGCATCAACGCAACCTCCAGCCCAGCGGTTCGTTTCTCGAAATCCGCTACAGTCCGCGCAGAACGTAGCCGCTGAACCCGGCAATCGTCGGCCCGTCACGAGATTATCATAAGGCATAGAAAAGGAGCATTGATGGCGTCATCTGATTATCAAGATGCAAATGCGAGGATCGAAAAGCTAGAACGAAGGCTCCAATGGCGGACCAGGAGCGCGATAGGCATTGGTGTCATCGCTGTGGCCACATCTCTACTGATCGGGCAGACGCCTTCCAGCCGGACGGTAGAGGCCGAGCGGTTCATCTTGCGGGGGCCGGAGGGCCAGGAACTCGCCACTCTGGAGAAAGCGGAAAAAGGTGCGACCCTGATTCTCTTCGACAATCAGCACCGTGGCCGCGTCGCCCTACTCTCTTCAGATGGCGATTCCGGTGTGGTTTTACTTGGGGCCGATCAGAAAAGCAGTGCGTCCATCCAGGTGGACGAGCACGACAAAGCGATGATTACCCTCAACGATCAACAGGGGCGGCCTCGTGCAGATATCGCGCTAACGGATGATGGTCCCGCGATGCGAATGTGGGATTCTCATTCCGTCATCCGCGCTGCCGTCGCAATTCATAGCGACGTTCCCATGGTGACGGTAAGTAGTGGGCCAGATCCCAAGAAGGGAAGTGTACTCATGGCCGCTGGCCCAACCCCAAAAGCGCCGAAGGAAACGAGCGGGTTCCTGATGATAACGGGCGCTAACGGCAAGCCAAGAAATGTGGAGCGATAGCTGGGGAATTCAGGTCTATTCGATGACCAACGCTGCTTTCCCCGAATGATTTGGTGCGGGCGAGAGGACTTGAACCTCCACGGGGTTGCCCCCGCAGCCACCTCAAGGCTGTGCGTCTGCCAATTTCGCCACGCCCGCATACTGCTATTTTCGCGATGGTCTTCGATCAGACCGTGAAGAATTTCAACCACGGCTTCATCGGCGGATCGAGGAGTGCGGGGCGCGCCTCGGCCGGCCGTCTCTGCCAAATCGCCACTTCCGCATGGAACCCATTGTACCCTATCGTTCCTCGTCTTCCAGCAACGCGGCCAGGGCCGCGATCATGGCCTCGTCATCCGGCCGGTATTCCCGCTCGACGGGCGGCTCGTCGCACATAACGTACGGCCGGAACATAAGCGCGAACGACAGCTAGTGCGTCCGGCGCACACAGGCTGTTTTTAGCTACACGTTTAGCTACATGATTTTTTCGGGGGTTTAGAATCAATAACATAGGTCGGTGGCGCGTTGGGACCTCAAGCTAGTGCGTCTGCCAATTCCGCCACCTCCGCGTTTTGGGGTGCTACTTCTTCACTGGCGACGCCGGCGCCGGAGAGCCCTGCTGCGGCGGCAATTGCAACGGGACCGGCTTGCCGCCTTCCGGTGTCACGCTCATCGGTGCGCCCGGAACCGGTACCGGAGTGGGAGCCGGCTGGCTCTTCGTCGGGACGCCCTTCCGCGTCGTGTCCTGCAATACCGTCGAGCCTCCACCGCCGCTTCGCGTGGCCAGTATCGATAGCGACAGCGACGTGATCATGAACAGCACCGCCGAAACAGTCGTGGCCTTCGAAAGCAGTGTCGCCGAGCCCCGCGGGCCAAACGCCGTCTGGGAACCCATGCCGCCAAACGCGCCCGCCAGGTCCGCTGCCTTGCCGCTTTGCAGTAACACGACAATAATCAGGAAGATACAAACTATAGTGTGAACCACCAACGCCAGGATATACATCGCTGCCTTTCAGTATAGGGGACAGGCGCCGCGCGGGTCAAACCGGGCGGACCGGCCGCACCCGGCGGGCCCCGCCGGCCGGTCCGCCGGCAGCCGCCGCCGGCATACCCGCCGCCTTCTTGAGGAACAGTTCCATTCCCTCGTAGTCGCGCGCTTCCAGCTCGTGAACGATGTGGCGCGTCAGATAGTCCCTGACCAGCGCCTGCGGAAACTCTCGCCGCGCCGACTCGGAAACGATGATCTCCTCCAGATGCCCGCGCCCGTAGCGGCACGATTCCTGAAATGCCTCCACCACTTCCGCCGTCGCCACGCCCTTCCTCCCCGCCCAGACCGCGAACACCATCGGCAGTCCGGTCAGGTCTACCCACTCCGCTCCCAGGTCGTATACGTGGTAGGGAAGCCGCGTCGCCTCGATCCGTAAAGCCGGATCGCCGATGATCAGCGCCGCGTCGGCCGCCCGCAGCATCGATTCCAGATCGGGCGCCATTGGAATCAACTCGGGCTCGGCGCCGTAGCGTTCCTCCAGGATCACCCGCGCCAACTGGACCGACGTGCGCGAGCTCGTATCGGCCGCCAGTGTGGCGATCTTCCCGGCGGCGCACGACGACACCAGCAGGATGCTCCGCACCGGCCCCCGGCAGGCAATGCCCGCCCCCGGAAGAATCTCCAGATCCTGCCGCGTCAACTCGAAGGAGGGGACGATCCCGATGTCCGCCGCCCCGGAGGCCATCCGGTCCGCACAGGCCGACGGCACCTGAAATTCGAGGTCGAAAAGTCCCCGCTGCGGGCCGTGCAGCATGCCCCAGACCAGCGGAGTGGTATTCAGATAGCTGACCGCGCACACGCGCGGCCGCCGGGCAATGGTATCGCTCAATCCACCAGCATAGCAGTACGCTTCCTGGTACCGCGCACCTTTGCGCTCTTTTTGGGGTTTGGTATTCTTTGTATAAGCGCTTCCGCGTTCGCGCCATCCGGAAACTCGATGAACCAAAACTCCCTTTCCGCTGTCAGCCTGACGTTGCTGGCCGCTATTGCAGGTTTCGCGCAGAGTTCTGTTCCGCTCAATACCACGCCTTCGCGCGTCGTGGGCCATCCCCTCGCGGAGCAGAACTCCATCACTTCCGTGAGTCCCAATCTGGTCGAAGGACGTGAGTTGTTCGCTCCCCAAGGAATCGCTCTCGACACCTCCGTCACCCCTCCCATCCTCTACATCGCCGACACCTTCAACAATCGCGTGCTGGCGTGGCAAAACGCCGCTGCATTCGGTAACGGCCAGATAGCCGACCTGGTGATCGGGCAAGGGACATCAGGAACCGGTCAGGACTTCTACCACACTCTGTTATTGGGCCCCGCCACCGCATTCACGTCGGGCTTGGCCCTTCCCACCGGCCTCGCCGTGAGCAACGGCGACCTGTACATTGCCGACAGCGGTAACAACCGGATTCTGCGGTTCCGCAAGCCCTTCGCCAACGCCGGGAACCTGTTTCCCGACCTCTACATCGGCCAGCCGAGCTTGAACGCCAGAGCCGTCAATTACACCGGCCAGGTCGATGCGAAAGGGCTGAACCTGCAAGGTTTTCAGGTCGCCCTGGCATTCGACGGCAGCGGAAACCTGTGGCTGTCCGACGCGGGCAACGCCCGTGTCTTGCGATTCGCCGCCGCCGATCTTGCCGCCGGCGGCGGGCCGCTCACCGCCAACCTCGTGATCGGCCAATTGACATTCACCAGCATTCAAGCGCCTGTGACTCCCCAGACCAGGAACGTGCTGAACGCCTTCGCCATTCCCGGTGCGTTGGCCTTCGATCCGTCCGGCAGGCTGTATGTCTCCGACACCGATGGTTCCCAGAATCTGGACCGCGTTCTGGTCTTCGGACCGGGTTTCAGCAACGGGATGTCCGCTTCGCGCGCCATGGGCGTGCTTCTCCCGCTTCCCAACAACCAGACCTATCCGCAGGAACAGATCCTCAAGACCGTGATGTGGTCGCCCGGCGGCATATTCTTTATCCCTGGCGCTTCACAGATGGGGGTTGTGGACACCAACTACAACCGCATCATGCTTTTCGATTCTTATGAGAACTGGCCGGACCCCAACACCACTTTCTCCCCCCTTGCCACCGGAGTCGTGGGGCAGTTGACCTTCAGCGCCATCGGCGCCAACGGCGGAATCTTCGGCTATACTCCGCCCCCCACCGCACAAGTGCTGAATGCTCCCACCTCCGCCGTGTTCGTGGGGAACGAGTTGTACATTGTCGATACCGGCAACCACCGCGTGATTGTGATGCCGTTTCAGAACGGCAGCTTCGGGAGCGCCACCCGGGTGCTGGGCCAGGATCTCTTCGACATGATGCAGCCGAACCTCATCGAAGGGCGCGAATTCAGCTTCCGGCCGAATCCCTACGGCGGTGGGGCCGATGCGGGACTGGCGATCGATGCCACCGGCGACACGCCGCACCTCTACGTGGCCGACACCTACAACAACCGGGTGCTCGGTTTCAACGATTTTCGCAAGGTAGGGCCCGGCTCCAAGGCGGATCTGGTGATCGGACAGGGCGACTTGAAACATGGCCTCTGCAATCAAATCGGCGACCCGTTTCATCCCAACGCCACCACCCTGTGCCTTCCCACTTCCCTGGTGGTGGATTCCAACGGCAACCTCTATGTGGCGGACACGGGCAACAGCCGGGTGCTCCGCTTCCCCGCGCCCTACTCCCACCAGGGGCTGGAACAGGCCGATCTCGTCCTCGGCCAGCACAACATGACCACCATCATCACCGACCCGAGCGCGTTCACCATGGCATCCCCGACCGGCTTGGCGTTCGCCGGAAACAACGGTCTGCTCGTTGCCGACTCGTCTCACAACCGCGTGCTCTTCTTCCCCTTCACCAACGGCGGGTTCGACCCAACCGCCGACAGCGGAAAAGCCGCCACCAAGGTCTTCGGGCAGCCCGATTTCACCACCATCACGCCGGGGACGGGCCTCAACAAGATGAATGGGCCGTATGGCATCTCCGCCGACACCAGTGCCAGGCCCTACGTGGTGGACAACGGCAACAACCGGGTGTTGATTTTCGACCAGATCAATAGCGACCAGAACGGCGCGACCGCGGTCCTGACAATCCCGAATCTGAGCAGCCCGCGCGGAATCTACGTCACTTCGGACACCGGCGAGAGCTGGATTACCGATACCAACAATCTCCAGGTCAAGAAATACGCCAAGTTCGATACCCTGATCACCAACCAGGTGCCGGAGGCCGCGGTGCAGTCCGCGGGCGCGACCCTCGCGGTGGTGCAGGACCCGTTCGGCGCTTTGGTTGTCGCCGACACGACCAACCGCGTCGGCTTCTACTATCCCGGCCTGCAAGGCATCAACGGGGCCAGCTTCCTGGGGAGCCGCCCGCTGGCGCCCGGAACCTTCGCTTCCATCTGTTCGCCCGGCAGCAACTGCGATCCCAAGGTGCGGGCCAGTTATCTGGGGGCCAATACCGCCAATGCCGCGGACTTGCCGAATCCCCTGCCCCTGCCTACCGCCTTGGGCGATGTGCTGGTACTGTTCAACGGCGTCCCTGTGCCCCTGTACTACGTCTCGCCCAGCCAGATCAACTTCTACGTCCCCATGGGCGCTCCCACCAGCGGCACCGCCGACGTGGTGGTGGAGCAGGCCTCCACCGGGCGCATCTACGCCAACGGTCCCGTGGCCATGAATACGTCCTCGCCCGCGATCCTCTTGCAGACGTTTACGGGCACCGACCGGGCGGCCAGCGTGACCAACCAGGACTTCTCCGTGAACACGCCCACCAACCCGGCTTCGCGTTGTTCCGTGATTACGATCTACGCCACGGGCCAGGGCTTCGTTCCGAACGCTCCCCCGGATGGCAGCCCGGCCACCTCGTCGCCCCTGCTGACCACTCCGAGCGTGCCCCGGGTCAATTTCGGCGGCCTGTTCACGGATCAATATCCCAAAGCCACCTGCGATCCGGCGCCGGACCAGTTCGTGCAGTTCTCCGGACTCGCTCCCGGTTACGTGGGTCTGTGGCAGATCAACGTATTCATTCCCGGCAACGTGGCGCCTGCCAGCCAGGTGCGCTTCTTCATCCAGATGGGCAGCCTGGCCAGTGGCGACGGCACGTACTTCACGGACATTGCGGTGAAGTAGGCCAGCAAGCGAAACAGGCCAAGCCGTTGCCACTCACGCTAAACTGGGGGTCAGGGAAGCGACTCCCCGCCCCGAAAGGATCGAACCTTGACGACCGACGAAATCCTAAAGGAACTCCAAGCCACCAACGAACGCTTGCAACGCCTCCAAACCACCGCCGACGAGCACGCCGGCCGTCTCGACACCCAACAACTCCACATCCGCGGCCTCGCCACCATCGCCGAAACCACTCTCGATAACATCCGCGCCCTCGAACGCATCGCCCAAAGCCACGAACGCCAACTCGACGGCCTCCGCGCCGAAATCCAGGCCCTCACCCGCGAATGGCAAGCCTACCTCCGCCGCCTCCCGTCCCAGTAAGAGTCCGGCACGAAGACGCCGCCGGCCTGCTCTTCGGCATCCTATTCCTCTGACCTGTTGACGCCTTGAACCGAGCGGATCGACCAATCGAATACTGTCAAGTTTCATTCACCTGGGTGATGACGGACCAGTTGTCCGGGCACGCTTCGGACGGCATCTCAGGCGTCCTGGGTGGCGCTGGACCGCATGCAGGAAGGTGCTGGCGAGTCCCGGTCGCCGGATATTCCCTTGCCGGTCTACGCCAACAGTTTCGAAGCCCCGCCGCTCTTAAGCTGGCACGACGAATTCCTTGATATAGGGGCTGGAACCGTATACTACCAGAAGTTGGCTGCCTCCCCAGATTGATGGATCGACCTGGATTGGTCTGGCGCACAAGCGGGTAAAACCGCGAAACACTTCGGGGAACGAGTCTTCGCTAAGAGAAACCCTGTGGCCTTCCACCAGCGGCTCCTGTTCCCTATAGGGCACCAGCACGATTACCAGCCACCGGCTGGCTACCAGAAGCCGTTCCAGCCATTCCAGCGCCGCATCAAAGTGCTCTAGAAGGTTCGATGTAACCACCACATCGACGTGATCTTCCAGGATGCCCCGTTCGGTCTCAACGAAAGTCAGACCAGGGTATTTGAGCCGCGCCTTTTGGATCGCAACCCCTGAGATATCCATGCCTACCAGGTCACATAGCGGAAAGGCCTTTGCCAACTCATTGAGGCCATCACCCATGGCGCAGCCCCAATCGAGAATGCGAAGCGGACGGGAGCTGAGGAAGTCGTGCTCCCTGGTCGTGAGGTTGGCGATGAGTCGTTGCATGAAATGGGCGGTTTGAGCAGGTCCTGAGTTGCGCTCCCAGGAATTGGCAAACTGGGTGTCCCACCATTCGCGCTGTTGCACCGGCTCCGAAGACAGCCGGGACATTTCCATACGGAGAAACCGTATGCCTTCGTCCCGTTGGACGACGATCTTTTTCAGATCGGCCATCTGTGCATTTAAGAACTTGACAGCCTGATCACCTTGCGCGATGATTTCATCACGCCTTGCCAGTTCTTCCCGAAGCTTGGCGATCCCCCCCCCCCGGCGAACCGATGTTGTCTTGGCTAGCAACGTCGCCACCCGCCGCGATGTTGGGCTCGTCGTTTGTGGGCATATCAACTCCTCGTTGTGTGAACTCGACGTGGAACAAATCCCGCCATGGCTCACCCGCTAAATATGCTGACATTGAGGTCGCCGGATGTCAAATCCGCGCTGTGTGAAAGTCGACTCAACGTGGAAAGATCGCGCCGTCATACAGCATTTACCACTCGGTCCTCCCTCGAGCCGCTACCTGGGCCAACGCGACCCCGAACGGCAACCTGAGGGGGTTCAGAGCGACTCACGCTACACTAGGGCAGAGGGGCCGTCACGACCCGAAAGCGCTCGAATATGACCACAGACGAGAAACTCGAAAAACTCATCGAACTGGCTACCATCCACGACAGCCAGATTCACAGCCACGAGCGCCAGCTCGAAGAACTCACGCGCCAACACATGACCACACTCGAAAGCATCCAAGCCCTTGAACGCATTGCGCAAGCCCACGCCGACGAAGTCCAACAACTCACCCGCGAGTGGCAAGCCTACCTCCGTCGCCTTCCGCCCCAGTAAGAGTCCGGCACGAAGACGCCGCCCTCACTGTAGCGCCCAGTATCCCTCGCGTGTTTTTGCCTGAAGCTCCGGCCGGTTCTTCACCGCGACCCGGATCGTATGATACTTCCCCGGCTCGCCTCCCTTCGGCTCGTAGCTGAGGATGTACTGTCGATGCACCTCTTCGCCCACCAGTTGAATCGCCTGCTCCAAAGCGTTCCGCTTCAGGAAATTCAGGGTTCTCCCGCCGGTGGTCGCCGTGAACAGGCTGGAAAGATCCGGCTGGTGCAGCCGGATCAATTCGCCGATCCCATAGAGATAGCCGCCCGGTCCCAGGTCCGGCGGAACCGGCGTGTCGTCGGGACCCGGACAAAGAGCGCACGGCCGCTTCTTGATCCGCTCTGCTTCGGGTTTCAGATCCTCGGCCGTCTTGGGCTTCACCGTGAACGGCTCCAGTAGCGGCGAATAAGTTAGCCAATAGACCGCGGCATTCAGCCTCTCCACCCGCTCCATCACGTCCGGCAGCTTCGCCTTGCTCGAACGATCGCGTTTCTCCGCGATCATGAGGATGATTCGCCGCCGTCCCGCCGGCCGCCCCTCCAGCATCGCGAGCGCCTGGCCCAGGGCATCCAGCATGTGCGCGTTGCCGCCGTCCTTGCGCAGCATGCGCAGCGCGTGAATCACGGAATCCGCGTCGCCGGTGAAGTCCTGCCGGAGCTTCACCTCGTCGCTGAACGAGATCACCGCCGTTTCTCCCGCATCCGCCGCCAGCAACTGCGTGAACAGAATCCCGCTGCCCCCGAGCTTGTCGATCACGGCTCCGGAATTCGAGCTGGTTTGCACCGCCACCACCAGGTCGATCGGATACGTCATCCAATCCATCTGTATCGTCTGCGGCACATTGTTGTCGCGGAGGATCAGGTCTTCGGGCGTCAGCCCGTCCACGTATCGTCCTTTGGAATCCATGACGGTCGTGGGTGCGACCACCAGCGGAACCGTGCTTTTGAACTGCGCCTGGCCGCTCCAGGCAAGCACGGCGATAGCGGCGGCAACGCGCATCCGAAAACCCCCGGCAGCTTTTGGGCCAACTGGCTCCATCCGCGTTGATCGGCGTTCATCGGCGGCCTGACTCTTTGCTTCTCCAACTTCCCCCGACCCGCGTTGACAAGTGCCCCGCGCTGGTATACCCTCCAGTTTGAGTCGTTTCAAACCAGCGACTTTTCCAGGAGAAAGCTGAATGAGCACCCCCCACCAATCCCCCGCCCTGCACAACGCCATGTGGCCCGGCCTGGTCGGCAAGGGCCCCGATTCCGAGCCGCCCATCGATCTCGATACCATGCTGAACCTTACCGCGGCCGCCGAGGTTGACGGCATCAGGTTCGATGGCGTCGACCTGTTCCTCTCACTCCCGCACACCGACATCGATTCGTCGGACGACGATCTGAAACGCCTGGCCGACAAGCTCGCGTCCAAGGGCCTCCGCGCCGGCTCGCTGGTGGCCCCCGTGTGGCCGCCCACCGGCGGCGGTTCCGCCATGGGCGATGAAGCCGAGCGGGGCCGCTTCCTCACCCAGGTGAAGAAGGCCTGCGCCATCGGCCGCAAGCTGCGCGACCTGAACATCCGCCACTATGGAATCGTCCGCATCGATTCGGCCGCCGGCGCCGCCGAGTGGGCCAAGGATCCCGAGGCCAACACGAAGCGCATCGCCGATACCTTCCGCGAAGCCTGCGAGATCGCCGAGGGCTTCGGGGAGCGCCTCGCCGCCGAAGGCGAGATCTGCTGGGCCGGCATGCACAGTTGGCGGCGCAACGTGCAGTTGCTGGAGATGGTCGGCCGCCCTGAAACCCTCGGATTCCAGGCCGACATGGCCCACACCATGCTCTTCACCATGGGCTACAACGCGCCCGAAGACCGGCTCCTGCCGGACGATTTCGTGTGGTCGCAATCCGACCGCCTGGCCGAAGCCTATCGCAAGATGGCCGGCGCGCTGCGCCCGTGGACCATCGATTTTCACGTGGCCCAGAACGATGGCAGCGTCAAAGGCGCCGGCTCCCACGACAAGACCGGCCGCCACTGCCTGCCGCTCGATCCCGAGGGCAAGCTCGACATTGTCCGCGATGCCGGCGCCTGGATCCGCGGCGACGATGGCGAGCCCACCAGGGCCTTCGCCCACATCTGCTGGGATGGCTGCATGTTCCCCAACTCCGTGATGCTCGATCCCCAAACCTGGCGGGACGTGCTCCGGGTGATGATCGCGGTGCGCAACGCTCACGGGTGGAACTGAAATGAAGAAACTCAACATCGGCATGGTGGGATACGGGTTCATGGGCCGAACCCACTCCAACGCTTTCCTCAAAGTCGCTAACTTCTTCGACCTCCCTTATCAGCCCGTGTTGAAAGCGCTGTGCGCCCGGAACGCCGAACGCGCCAAAGCTTTCGCCGCCAACTGGGGATACGCCTCCGTCGAGACGGACTGGCGCAAGCTCGTGGTGTCGCCCGATATCGACCTGATCGATATCGCCAGCCCCAACGACACTCACATGGAAATCGCCGTCGCCGCGGCCAAAGCCGGCAAGATGGTGATGTGCGAGAAGCCCCTGGGCCGCAACGCCGCCGAATCGGAGCAGATGGTCCAGGCCGTGGAAGAGGCCGGCGTCTTGAACAGCGTCTGGTACAACTACCGGCGCGTCCCCGCCGTCACCCTGGCCAAGCACCTGGTGGACGACGGACGCCTCGGCCGCATCTTCCATTACCGCGCCAAGTTTCTCCAGGACTGGACCATCTCGAGCGATCTTCCGCAGGGCGGCGAAGGCCTCTGGCGGCTCGATGTGAACGTCGCCGGCAGCGGCGTTACCGGCGATCTTCTGGCCCACTGCATCGACACCGCGATGTGGCTGAACGGTCCCATCGACGAAGTGTCCGCCATGACCGAGACGTTCATCAAGAGCCGCAAGCACAATCTCACCGGAAAGGTGGAGCCGGTCGGCATCGATGACGCCAGCGCGTTTCTCGGGCGCTTCCGCAACGGCGCCCTGGCCACCTTCGAAGCCACCCGCTATGCGCGCGGCCACAAGGCGCTCTATACCCTCGAGATCAACGGCGAGAACGCCTCCATCATGTGGGACCTGCACGACCTGCACCGCCTCCAGTATTTCGATCATCGCGATGAAGGCGTCCTGCGCGGATGGCGGAGCATTCACATTTCCGATCGCGACCATCCGTACATGTCGGCCTGGTGGGTGCCCGGTTTGCAGATCGGGTACGAGCACACTTTCATCCACCAGGCGGCCGATTTTCTCCGGGCCGCCGGAGACGGCAAAAGCGCCGCGCCGTCCTTCCGCGAAGCCCTGCAGACCGACTACGTGACCGACGCCGTTCTGCAATCGGCGGCCAACCGCAATTGGGTCAAGGTAGGACCGTAGAGGAGAGCACCATGAAACGTCTGCCCATCGCATTCCTGTGTTCGCTGCTTCTGTGTATCGTCATCCAGGCCTGGCAGCCGCCGCAAACCGGCCAGGGCGCGGGCCGTGGGGCTGGCGCCGGACGCAGCGCGGGCGCCGCCGGCGGCCCCATCGGCCCCCTCGAGGAAACCGGCTTCCGTCCGATCTTCGACGGCAGAACCATGAACGGCTGGGATGGCGATCCCAAGTTCTGGCGCGTGGAGAACGGCGCCCTCGTGGGCCAGACCGAAACCGACAAGCAGCCCGTCCAGAATACCTTTCTGATCTGGCGCGGCGGCAGTCCGGCCAACTTCGAGCTCAAGCTCGAGTTCAAGCTCACCGGCTTCAACAGCGGCATCCAGTACCGCAGCATCGAGCTGCCCGACATCAAGTGGGCCATGAAAGGCTACCAGGCCGATATGGACGGCGAGCAGCAATTCACCGGCCAGATCTACGAGGAGCGCGGCCGCGGCTTCGTGGCCATGCGCGGCCAGGTCACCTACATCGGCGACGGCAAGAAGCCCCAGCTCGTCGGCTCGCTGGGCGACAGCGAGGCCCTCAAGGGATTCATCAAGGGCGCCGATTGGAACGATCTGCACATCATCGCCCGCGGCAACATTCTCCTCCAGGTGCTCAACGGCCACCTCATGAGCGAGCTGATCGACGACGACACCGCCAACCGCAAGATGGACGGCCTCATCGGCATTCAGGTGCACCGCGGGCCTCCCATGAAGATCGAAGTTCGCAATATCCGGCTGAAGAAACTGTAGCCTCGTGCCCACCATCAAGAAAGTCGCGGAGCTGGCGGGCGTCTCGGTGGGAACCGTCTCCCACGTCATCAACGAGTCCGTTCCCGTCTCCGAACCGCTGCGCCTCAAGGTCCGCGCCGCCATCCGCGACTTGAACTACCAGCCCAATCACGTTGCGCGGAGCCTGAAGACCAGCAAGACCCGCACGCTCGGCATCCTCGTGCCCGACCTCACCATCACCTTCTTCCCGCAGGTGATCCGCGGGGCCGAAGATGCGGCCCGCGAGCGCGGCTATTCCCTGATCGCGGTCAACTCCACCGACGATGGCGACCGGCAGAAGGAACTTCTCTCGCTCCTGCACTCGCAGCGCGTGGAAGGCATTCTGTTGGTGGTGGCCTCGGGGCCGTCGCCCCTCGCGCAGATCTCCCGCATCATGGAAGCCGGTATCCCGGTGGTGTGCCTCGACCGGATTCCCGACCGCGTGCCCGTGGACTCGGTGTCGGTGGAGGATACCGCCGCCGCCAAAATGGGCGTCGATCACCTGATCGCCATGGGCCACCGCCGCATCGCCATAGTCACCGGTCCGATCAGCCTCAAGAACGAACGGCGCAGGCTCGACGGATATAAGCAGGCTCTCGAGGGCGCCGGGTTGGAGGTCGAAGACGAACTCATCTGGCACGGCAACCTCCGCCCCGAAGACGTCGCCGCCGTCTGCGCCCCTCGCCTGCGCGACCCGCTCTCCCGGCCCGGCGCGATTTTTTCCACCAACGGCCCCACCGCGCTGGGAGTCCTGCGCGCCTTTCGCGACTGCGGCCTGCGCACTCCCCAAGACATTGCCTTCGCCACCTTCGACGAGCTGACCTGCGACGACCTGTTCACTCCCGCGGTCACCACCGTGGTTCAACCCGCGCGCGACATCGGTTGCTGCGCCGCCCGCATCCTGCTGCAGCGCATCGAGGAGGGCTCCTCCCAAAACGCTTCGCAACCGATTACCATCCGATTACAGGCGGCCCTGAAAATTCGCGAGTCCTCCGGGCCGCCGGGCGTCAAACCGTGATCGAAACCAGCTTCCACAACCGCCGCGCCGCCCGGATCGAGAACGATTCCGTGCGCGTAACCGCCACCTTCGTGGGCGGCCACATTGCCGAGATCCTCGATAAGGCCAGCGGGGTGAGTCCGCTGTGGATTCCCCCGTGGCCCTCCATCGAGCCCACTTCTTACAGCCGCGAACGGCACCCCGAATATGGCGCCGACTCCGAAAGCCCCCTGTTGTCCGGCATCATGGGCCACAACCTGTGCCTCGACCTGTTCGGTGGGCCTTCCGAAGAGGAGGCCGCCGCCGGGATCATCGTGCACGGAGAAGCCAACCTGGTGCCCTACGATATCGCCGCCACCGGCGCGGGCATGACCGCCCGGTGTGCCATGCCCATCGCGCAAATCGCATTCGAGCGCGGCATCCGGCTCGCCGGCAGGCGCGTGCAATTTCGCGAGACCGTGGAGAACCTGTCCCCCCTCGATCGCCCGATCGCGTGGACCCAGCACGTCACCCTGGGCCCCCCGTTCCTGGAGCGCGGCACGACTCAATTTCGCGTCCCCGCCGTCAAATCCCGCGGGGTAGCCGACGGCAGCGATTTCGATTGGCCGTGGCTGCCGAAGCCTGACGGCGGCAAAGAGGACCTCCGCGTATACACCAGCGCCCAATCGTCCGGCGGCTTCACCACCCACCTCCTCGGGGCTGAAAACGGCAAGGCATATTTCCTGGCTTATTCGCCGGCTTCGAAAGTCCTGTTCGGCTACGTTTGGAGCCGCGACGATTTTCCGTGGCTCGGCATCTGGGAGGAAAACCACAGCCGGACCCACGCTCCGTGGAACGGCCGCGCGCTGACCCGCGGCATGGAGTTCGGCGTCTCGCCGTTCCCCGAAAGCCGGCGCCAGATGATCCAGCGCCGCGACCTCTTCGGCACGCCCGGCTACCGATGGCTGCCCGCCAAGACCAGGCTCACCGCCGAATACTACGCCGCCATCACGCAGGCGGACGCCATCCCCGAAACGCTCGCGGAATTCGAGGCGCTGGCCCCGGCCTGATGGACGCTGTACTCGAAGTCGCGGACGTATCCAAATCCTTTTGGGGCATCAAGGCCCTCGACCGCGTCCGGCTGTCCGTCCAGCGGGGCGAAGTTCACGCCGTCACCGGCGAGAACGGCGCGGGCAAATCCACGCTCATGAAGATCATCGCCGGCCTGATCCCGCCCGACGAAGGCGAGGTCCATTTTCACGGCCGCGGGATCGCCATGATCCACCAGGAACTCCTCACCTTCCCGGATCTGACGGTCGCCGAAAACGTCTGCATGGGACAAGAGCCGTCGCGATGGCTCGCAGGCTGGCTCGACAAGCCGGCCATGCGCCGCCAGGCCCGGGAATTGCTCGCCCGCCTGGGCGTCGCGGTCGATCCGTCCAGCCGCATGGGCGATTTGAGTATCGCGGAACAACAGTCCGTAGAGATCGCCAAAGCCCTGGCCCGCGAGGCCGATCTCATCATCATGGACGAGCCCACCTCGGCGCTCTCCGACCACGAAGCCGAACTGCTGTTCCGCATCATCGGCGACTTGAAACAGCGCGGCGTGACCATCCTCTACATCACTCACCGCATGCAGGAAATCTTCCGGCTGGCCGATGCCATCACGGTGCTCCGCGACGGCTGCCACGTCGCCACCGAAGCCGCCGGCCAGATGGACGAGAAGCGGCTGATCGCCCTGATGGTGGGACGTGCGCTCGACACCTCGGTCGCAAAAGCGCCCTCGCGGGCGGGCGATGTAATTCTCGAAGTGCGCGGCCTGACCCGCCCCGGCCGGTTTCGCGACGTCAGCTTCGTCCTCCGGCGCGGCGAGATTCTGGGGCTCGCCGGCCTGATGGGCGCCGGCCGCACCGACGTTGCCGCGGCCATTTACGGACTCGCTCCCGCCGCCTCCGGCACGATCCTGGTGGATGGCCGCGCGGTCCGCATCAACTCCCCTGCGGACGCCCTGTCGCACGGGATCGCCATGGTTACGGAGGACCGCAAGCAATACGGTCTCGTCCCCGAGATGTCCCTCAAGGAGAACGTCACGCTTTCCAGCCTGGCCCGCTACGGCTACGGTCCGTTCATCCGCCGCCGCGCCGAAGAAGCCGCCGCCGACGAGCAGATCCGCGGCTTTGCCGTGCGCACCTCGGGCCGCGACCAGCCGGTCAAAAACCTGAGCGGCGGCAACCAGCAAAAGGTCGTAATCGCCAGGGCCCTGCTCGCGGATCCGCGCATCCTGATCCTCGACGAGCCGACCCGCGGCATCGACGTCGGCGCCAAGAACGAAATCTACCAGCTGATCGCCCGCCTCGCCCGCGAAGGCAAAGCCATCCTGCTGGTATCCTCCGAGATGAACGAAATCCTGTCGCTGAGCGACCGCGTCCTGGTAATGCGGCAGGGCGCCGCGGTGGCCGAAGTGTCGCCCGGCGAATCCACGCCCGAAGAAATCCTGGCGTACGCCATGCCGAACTGATCGCCTATGCCGGCAACCACGAAGAAACCCTGGCCGGCGCAACTGGGGCTCGCCCTGGCGCTGGTGGCCCTGATGGGCGCCCTGTCGCTCGAGCGGCCGAACTTTCTGACGGTCGCCAACCTGGTAAACCTGGTCCGCCAGATCTCCATCAACGGCATCCTGGCCGTCGGGGTGACCTTCGTCCTGCTGACCGGCGGCGTGGATCTCTCGCTCGGCTCGGTGGTGGCCCTCACCGGGGTAATCGCCGCTTCGTTCGCGCACCCGGGCCAGGCCACCGTGCTGGCGCCGCTCGCGATGGGCATCCTCGCCGGCGCCTGTTGCGGCGCGGCCAACGGCCTGGTGGTCACCCGCGGGCGGGTCGCGCCGTTTATCGTCACGCTGGGAACCATGACCTCGGCCCGCGGCCTCGCGCTCCTGATCAGCCACGGACGGCCGGTCTCCAACCTGGGCCCGGCATTTGCCCGGATCGGCGGCGGCGACTTCGCCGGGGTGCCTGTGCCGATCGTGATCTTCTTCCTGGTCGCGCTGACTGCCCACGTGTTCCTGAAGAACATGCGCCTGGGACGCCGCATCTACGCCGTCGGCGGAAACGAGAACGCCGCCCGCGCCTCGGGAGTGCACGTTGGTGCGGTCAAGACGATCGCCTACGTGGTCTCGGGCTCGCTCGCGGGGCTGGCCGGCGTGGTGCTGGCCTCGCGCATCACCACCGGCCAGCCCAACGCCGGAATAGGCTACGAGCTGGACGCCATCGCCGCGGTGGTGATCGGCGGCACGAGCCTCAACGGCGGGGTCGGCGGCGTGGGCGGCGCGGTTTTGGGCGCCCTGCTCATCGGCGTGATCAACAACGGGCTCGACCTGCTCAATGTATCCTCTTATTACCAGCAGGTCATCAAAGGGCTGATCATCGTCGGCGCGGTCTGGCTGGACAGGAGCAAAGACAGGTCATGATCCGAATGAACGGCTTCATCGCCGCGCTGGCCGCCGCGGCATGCATCCTCCAGGGCTGCTCGGGCCAGCGCGGCGCCTCCGGGAAGAAGACCGTCATCGGCGTCTCGCTCATGAACGTCTCCAACGAGTTCATCGTGATGCTCAACAAATCGATGGACGAAAAGGCTCGCCAGCTCGGCGTGGAGCTGATCGTCAACGACGCCCAGCGGAGCGCCGAAAAACAGGTCCAGCAGGTGGAGTCCTTCGTCGCCCAGAAGGTGGACGCCATCGTCCTCAACCCGTGCGAAGTCGAAGCCAGCTCGCCGGCCGTCGACAAAGCGCTGGCCGCGGGAATTCCCGTGGTCAACGTGAACTCCGAGACCAGGACCCCGCCCACGGCGTTCGTCGGATCGCGCGACGAGGACGCCGCCCGCATCGCTATGAGCTACATCGCGCAGCGCCTGGGCGGCAGCGGCGGCGTGGTCATGATGCACGGCTACATGGGCCAGGCCGCGCAGATCAAGCGCGACCAGGGCGCCCGCGAAGTCCTCGCCAAAACGCCCGGCCTGAAACTGCTGGCCGACCAGACCGCCGAGTGGGACCGCGCCAAGGCCATGGCCCTCATGGAAAACTGGATCCAGTCGTTCGGCGACCGCATCAACGCGGTCTTCGCGCAAAACGACGAAATGGCCATGGGCGCTCTCATCTCGCTGGAGCAGGCGAGGCGCAAGGGCAAGGTCCTGGTGGTCGGCGTGGACGCCATCGCCGACGCGCTCCAGGCCGTACGGGATGGCCGTCTGGATGCCACGGTGTTTCAGGACGCCAGGGGCCAGGGCGGCACGGCCATCGAAACGGCCGTCAGGATCGTTCGCAAACAGCCCTTCGACAAAGAGACGATGATTCCGTTCCATCTGGTGACCCGGGAGAACGTGGGCCAGTATTTGAAAGCCACCGCTCCTTAACAAGACGCGCCCGCAAGCGGGCGTGGCAAGCTGAAGCACAATGCCACTTGGTTTTCGCTCTACCGAACATCTGCACAAATAGTGGGGCAGCCAATCCTGGCTGCAGCCGGCTTTCAGCCGGCCTTGCCGAGCACAAGGGCTCGTTCATTGCCAGAAAGAGCCGCCTAAAAGGCGGCTGCGGGCAAGATTGCCCGCCCCACGATTTCCGCAGGATTCGCAACCCTGGGAAAACCAAATGGCATTGAGCTGAAGCATGCCCTACTTCGCCTTGGGGAGCATCTTCGCATTTCCGGGCACCAGGAACAGGTTGTCCTTCAAATCCTTGTTGATCTCGACGGAATCCGAATACATCTCGAAGATCTTGTCGCCGTTGCGCTTGCGCAGCAGCGAGCAGGGCCACTTCACGCCGCCGCCCACGTCGCGGTAATTGGCGAACACGGTCTCTTCGGTATCGAAATCCTTGTATTCCTCGTTGCGCCGGCGGAAGACCTGGCGCACCGGCAGCTTGGTCAACTGATCGAAGTAAACCGTCACCGTGAGATTCTCGGCGTCCGTGATGTCCACAATCTCCATCGGCCGGTTTTCCCAGAAATCCGTGCCCTCGGAGTAGAAACTCATCTCCGGCTCGCCCAGCCGCTGGCGCAGAATGTAGAGGACGTTCCGCAGGGTGCTGTCCTTGAACCGCGCCACGCGCTGGTCGTCGAGCGGGCGCGCTCCGCGGAAGGTGATCTCCCACCCTTCGGTCTCGGTGAACAGCTGGGCGCTGGCTTCGTCCCTGCCGAAGGCGTCCCGCTCGCGGAGGGCGACCTTCCCCGGATCGGGCGCCAGGTAGCGCGTATAGATCTTAGCCACCGAAAGCCCGGTCAACTGCCGGTTGTAGAACGAATAGGCGCGCCCGCTTTCCACGCGGTCTTCCATGTGGAGGAATTGGTTGCCCCCGAGTGCCTGCAAGGCTTCATCCACCACGCGCTTGCCCCGCTCCTGCCGCGTTTCCGCCGCCACGGCGGAGCCTGCAGCGCAGCCCGCCAACAAGACAAAAATCCACCACTTCATGGCCGTCTACCCAGATCCTGTACCTTCAGCCCGCTGTTGAGGCGGGTCTCCGTTACTGTGACGTCCGCGAACTTCTGGCCGTTGTGGAAAATGCCGATCTTGTGGGGCATCTTGATCCCGGAGACCACGCGAAAGTCCGAAAAATCCTCCTCCACGGCGTTGGATGCGCCCACGGCGTCCACCTCCCGGTATAGCACTTTGGCCGGCAGCCCGGTTTCGGAATCGGTCACCAACTGCAACAGGTTGCCATTCTTGTCGCTGATCTCCACGGTGGTCTCGTCCAGCGCGCTGACCGTGCGCCCCTCCAGCCGGTCGCTCAGCAGCAGCGGAAAATACTCCCGGAAGGCCTGCATTTGCGCCTCCCGATTCTGCCGTGCGTCCAGGGCCGAGAAGACTTGCGGGGCCGCGACCCATCCGGCCTTGCCATCCCAGTAGACGGTGATTCTGGCGCCGGGTCTTTCCTGGTCCCGCCGCCAATTGGACGGCGAGATCCACTGTTCGGTCTGCTTCACTTGCACGGCGGTGGCTGCCCCGTTGAGCTGCCCAATCCGCACCGAGTCCTTCACGGCCGCCAGGCGATCGGCTCCACCCACGGCCTGCTGCGCCCGAAGGAGAATTTCCTTGCCCTTCGCCAGGCTCGCCGTATCGGTTGCGGCGGCCTCGGTTTTGGACGGCGGAATGGCCAGGTCGATGGCGGCGACGGGCGATCCCAGCGCATCGAGCTGCGTCCCGAAGTCCTGAGGATTGCCCACGGCCACGACGGTAAACCTGGCGGGGTCCAGACGCTCCCTGGCGACCCGCAGAACGTCCGCGCGGGTCACCGCCGCGAGGCCGCTCTGATACTTCTGGACGAAATCCCCAGGGTAACCAAAATACTCATAAGCCAAGATCCGGTTCAAAGAGTTGACTTTGTTGTCGAAGGCAAACACCAGGCTGCTCAGCGCCGCGTCCCTGGCGCCCTTCAACTCCTCGTCGGTGACTTCGGTGGTGCGCAGGCGCTCCACTTCCTCGCGGATGGCCTTGATGGTGTCCACGGTGGAGAGCGATTTGACGCTGCCGGAAATGTTGAAGACGCCGGGATGGTCGAAATTAGCGCCCCAGCCCGCCGCAATTTCGTATGCGTTCCCCGCCTTTCCGGCGAGCCGCTGGGAGAGGCGGCTTGGGAACCCGCCGCCCCCCAGGATGGTGCCCATGACCACCAGCGCCGGATAGTCCTTGTCGCGTAACTCGCCGCCGCGCTGGCCCAGGGCGAAGAACGTCCGGGTGACATCCGCCTTCACGGCCAGAAAGGTACCGCCCGCCGGCGCGGGGCCGACCTTCGGAAACTCCGGAACCGCGGGCTGTTGCACGGTCCAGCCGGCGAACAGCTTCTCGACCCTGGCTTTCATCTCCGCCGCGTCAAAATCCCCGAAGAGGCCGAGCAGGGTGTTGGCCGGGAAGAAATAGCGGCGGTAGAAGCGCTGGACATCCCCGCGGTTGATGCGGTCGATGGTGGCATGTTGCATGGCCCATCCGTAAGGAGTGTCCTTGCCAACGAGCCTGGCGAGCAACTCCATTCGCGCGATGCCGTCCGGGTTGTCGTTGCGGCGCGCAACCAGGTTGTGAAGCCGGGCTTTGGCCAGGTCGAGCTTGTCCTGCCGGAAGGCGGGCGCGGTGAGCACTTCGTGGAAAAGGGCCAGCACCCGATCGGCGCCAGCCTTCAGCGCCGAGAAAGTGACCGCCCCGGAACTCTCACCGATCTCGCTGTCGATGGTGGCCGCGATGTTTTCCAGTTCCACAGCCAATTCGTCGCCGGTCCTGGATATGGTGCCGCCGGTCCGGATGGTCATTCCGGTCAAGGTGGCCAGGCCGATTTTTTCGCCGGGATCGAAGAGATTGCCGGTACGCACCATGGCCGTTCCGGCGACCAGCGGCAGCTCGTGGTCTTCGATGAGGTACAGCTTTATTCCGTTGGCCAGCGTAAAGCTCTCGACTTTGGGCGCCGGAATGGGAGCGAGAGGCGGATATTTGAGATCCCTGGGTGAAGTTGCGGCCGCCGCGGGCCGGGCTGCGGCCGAGGGCCTCGCGGCCCTGACCGGCGGCTGTGGCTGGGCCAGCAGGGCGGTCACGGCCAGTAACGCAAGCGCCATTCTCATTGCCTGTCTCCTCGAGGCTGCCCGGCAACCGCGTAGGCCAGCGTCCGGTTGACGGGAACAAAGCAGCGCTGCGCGGTGCGCTGTATATCCAGGAGCGTGACTTTGTCGATGTCATCGAGCGAAGTGAAGAGCCTTCGCCAATCGCCGAAGTTGGCATGAAACGTGGTGAACAGGGCAGCCAGCCCGGCATTGGTCGCCAGGCGCCGGACCACCGCGGCGTGGGCTTGTGTCTTGGCGCGCGCCAGCGCCGCCTCGGCTACCCCGTCTTGCTGGATTCGCGCCAGCAGATCGTTCAGCGCTTTCTCGTTCTCCTCCACGGTATGCCCCGGCGAGGGCACCAGAAAGAAAGCGAAGAGGCCAGGGTAGCGCGCCGCCGGAACGGCGGACACGGACTGCGCCGCCAGCGAAATCCTGCTGCCCTCCACAAGGTTCTTGTACAGCAAGCCGCTCGGTCCTTCCGAGAGCAGCAGTTGCATCACATCGTAGACCGCACTGTCGGGGTCGTATTGGTCGGGCCGTTTGTAGCCGATGAACGCCATGGGCTGGCCGGCCCCGATCACGGCCGCGGTCTTGGGACCAGGCTGCGGCGGCTCGCTGGTATGCACCGCGGGCGGCAGCGGGCGCGCCGGCATGGGACCGAAGTAGCGGTCGGCCAGGCGCCGCGCTTCAGCCGGGTTTATGTCCCCAGCCAGGGTGATCGAGACGTTGGCCGCAACGAAATACTCCTGGAAGAAGCGCCTGGCCTCCGAGGCCCGGAGGGCGGCGAGATCGCCCGGCCATCCGCCGGATGGATTGCGGTACGGGTGCGCCTCGAAAGCGGTCGAAAGCAGCTCCTGGAGCAGATGCGCCTGCGCGTCGGTTTCCAGGCGCGCGCGGTTTTCTTCCATCAGGGCGCTGCGCTCTTTGTAAAAGTCGCGGAACACGGGGTTCAGGAAGCGCTGCGATTCCATCAGGAACCACAGCTCGATGCGATTGGAAGGCAGGCTGCAGGAATACTCCGTGGCATCGGGGGAAGCTGCCGCTTTCAGGGCCACGCCGCCGTTCGCCTCGATAATCCCCCAGTACGGATTGGGCGCCGCGAAGGCCTGGGCGCTGTCGATCGCCATTCTCAGCTGGGTTTCGATGCCGCCGATCTTCCCTTCGCTCGCCAGGGGGCCCCGGTTCCGCTCCGCATCGATGCGGTCGTAAATCTCTTCGATGGCGTCCAGGGCTTTTTTCTCGCTGGGCCAGTCCACGCTTCCGACGGATTCCGTGCCTTTGAACGCCATGCGCTCCAACATGCGGGCCATGCCGGCCTGGCCCGCGGGATCATTGACCGACCCGGCGTTCACGCGCGTGTGAAAGGAGACGGCGGGCGCCTCATGCCGCTCGACGACGATAAAATGGAGCCCGTTCGGCAGGGTAAACTCGGTTACTTTCTTTTCAAAATCCTTCAGGTTCTGCGCGGCCAGGATCAGCGGCACCAGCACCGCGAGGGCGGCGAGACGAAATTGCACAGGTATGTCCTTCACCTTTATCGAGAATACCAGGACAGGTGGTGGCGCCGTCCGGATTGGTAGTACCGGACCTTTGGGAGTATGGGAGAAGCCCGAGTGGGAGATCACTGACGCGCGTGGCTCGGAAACGCGCCGGAAGGGCGGTGCGTGACGGGGTGACTGGGTGACAGGGTGATGGGGCGTTTTCGAGGGACGGAGTCGGCGGGGGCGGGGAAGAACTGGTAGACGCGGAAGAAGGTCTGGAGGAGGAAGTCGCGGAAGTCGGCGGAATGGAGGGGGAGGAAGGAGAGGTCGCCCTCGGCGAGGACGCCGGCCCAGACCTGGCCGTCGGAGGAACGGAAGATGCGGTTTGTCGCCGGCGGAAGCAACTTGCCGCCAGTGGTCCCTACGGCACGAGCGCTTTGAGCAGGGGCTCGGTCCAGGTCTCGGTCTTGGCGTCGAAGATGTCGAAGCCGCAGCGCCAGAAGCCCCAGTAGGCGAAGCTCATGCCGTACTTTTCAGCCGTGCGGGCGACGTAGGTGGTCCATTGGACGCGGGAGGGCATGTCGGCCGCCTGATACGCTCCGAACTCGCCGAGGTAGAGCGGGCGGTTGTTCTTCTTCGCCCACGCCGCGACCTTGGCGAACGCCTCGTCTACCGCCGCCTTCTCTTCGGGCGTTCCGGTCCAATGGACGTCTTTGTAGATTCGGTTGGACGACCACGATGCCTGCTGGTGGGTGAAGCGGCCGGGGTCGTAGTTGTGTACTTCGACGATCGTGTTGTGCTCGCTCTCCGGAATGCGGAGGTTTTCGATCGCTCCGAATCCGCCGCCATTGGCGGTTTGGACGAGCAGCGTGCGGTCGGGGTTGCTGCTGCGGAGCAGCGGGATCGTATCCGCCACCAGGGCGTTCCAGCCGTCGATTCCCAGGTTCGGCCGGCTGGGCTCGTTGAGCACGCCGAACATCACCTCGGGTGGCGCCTGCCGGTAGTGCTCGGCCACCTGCCGCCATAGGGCCAGAAAGCGGGTGCGGTTCTCTTGCGGGTCTGCCTGGCTGGTCTCCGTGCCGGTGAAGCTGATGAAGGGATAGTAGTGGAAATCGAGGACCACGGCGAGCTTGTTGGCAAGGGACTGCTCCACCGCCCAGTCCACCTTCTTCAAGAATCCGGGGTCGATGGTGTACGGGGCCCCCTGCTGCGCGTATGACGACCAGCGGATCACCAGCCGAACATTCTTGAAGCCCGCATCGCCGATCTTCTTGAAGTACTCCGGCTTCATGGGCGGATCGGGAACGGTCCCCCCGTTGCGATCGAACACGCCGGGGATGTTGATGCCGCGGCCGAGGCGGCGGTTCTGCTCGAAGGGATCGGCGCCGGGCGCGGCCTTGGTGTACAGCGGCAACAGGGCCGTCAAGGTGAGGACGATGGGCAAGCGTCTCATACGAATACTTGGTAAGTGGTTTCACGGGCGATGTCAAGGTATTCCCGTCCCCTCCCGGCTGGCCGCGTTCGCCGCTTCGCGCGCCGCGCCCTTGGCCAGCAGCAATTCGACGATCTTCGGGTTGGCGTGATCGGTGGCCACGGCGAAGACCAGCGGCGTTCGCGTTTACGTCCGCACCGCTCTCGGCGCCACCCGCGGACCGATGCAAAACTGAAAAGGTCCACTGCCAGTCTTTCGTGTTCTAAATAGGATTACTATGGCTACAGGCGTGCTCGCGCCAACTCGAGGAAATTATGGCAGACGAACAGAAGCCAAAAGGTCGTAAGAAGCCCATCGAACCTGAGACCCAAGACAGCGTCTTGGCTGCTACAGCAAAAGCAGTAGGTACCGCTGCAGGCAAAATAGCATCGCTTGCGGGAGTCGCCGAACCTGCTCCAGCGCCATCCCAAACGAAGTCGATGAAACAGCCGAAACTACAGAAAAAGAACCGGTCCCGCTTACCGCGCCGGCAGAAGAAAGCCCACCAAAAAGTTGCCGCTACCCAAGGCGCGGTCTGAGAGACCCGGCGTCTCCCCCAGACGGCGCCCGGTCTCCTTCGATATCCAACCCACCAGCGGCCGGGCTTCTCATGCGCGGAATCTCCTCCGCCGCCCTGCTCGCTGTCAAGTAGAAATCGCTCCCTTACGATGCGCGTATAGTCCGCCTCATGATTCGGAATCAGAATCCGAAGCCACCGCGCCCGGCGGCCGCCTGTTTCAGCAGGTGCTTTTTGATCGAGGACCTTCATTTTGAGTTTTGGCGGGAGATGGCGATGGCGCATTCCGTGGAGGGGCGCTTTCCATTCCTCGAGCAGGATTGCCGGCAGGATCGCATTCGAGATCCGGCTGGTCGCGACACCACGGCTACAATCCGTGGCCATGGCGCGAGCCAAGGTAAAAACACGGTTACCCTGCGGACGCGCCGCGTAGTAAACTGCGAGCTATGCGAAAGCTCACGATGGCTACGCTCCTTGTTTGCGCGTTCATGGCCGGCGCACTTTCCCAGCCGAAAGGCAGCCCGTTCGTGGGGCGTTGGGATTTCAATCTGACCCAGGGCAACACCCTCCGCGCCGCCTGGCTCGGTATCACAGAAAAGGGCGGCGCGCTGGAGGTCTGGTACCAGCCGACCGGCGGCAACGTTTACCAGTTGAAGGACGTGAAGGTGGAAGGCTCCAAGCTGCTGCTGGTCATCTCCGCCGCCGACCCGGCCAGGAAACGGCCCGCGGCTACCTGGGAACTCGAGGTTTCGGGCGGCAAGCTGGCCGGCGTGCAGAAGCGCGGTAACACCTCCATGCCGCTCACCGGTCTCCTGGCCCCCGACCTGAAACGCGCCGAGCCAAAAGAGTGGGTCGCTCCGGAGCCGCTGCTGAACGGCAGGAACCTGAATGGATGGGAACCCATCGGCAACCCCGCCGACAGCCACTGGACGATTCAGGACGGCCTGCTGGTCAACCAGGACCACGGTGCGAACCTGAAGACCACCCGTACGTTCGACGACTTCAAGCTGCACTTCGAAGCGAACTGTCCGGACCGCGCCAACAGCGGCTTCTACCTGCGCGGACGGTACGAAGTGCAACTGGAGTACGAGCCCCTCTCGAGTAACCCGCCCGAGCGCCGCATAGGCTCCATCTACGGCCGCATCACGCCCAAGGAGATGCCGCGCACACCGGGTTCCTGGGAGACGTTCGACGTCACGTTGGTAGGCCGCACGGTCACGGTGGTGCGGAACGGCGTGACCACCATCGACCACCAGACGATCGAAGGCATCACGGGCGGAGCGCTGGACGCCAACGAAGGCGAGCCCGGGCCTTTTTACATCCAGGGCGATCACACCGGCGGGCTGAAGTTCCGCAATATCACGGTTTCGGTGCCGAAGAAGTAAGCGGAAGGCCGCGGCCGTCCGGCCAGGCCGCGGGTGGGGTCTTTTCGCCGTCTCGGCCGCTTCCTATGTCGCCTTCTTTGCCACGGCCTTCTCCAGGCGGTTGCGCCACCTTGTCTACCCGAACTCTACTGTGCGGATCAGTTCGGCGCGGTCGATCGGTTTGGTCACGTACCCGTCCATTCCGGCGTCCAGGCACTTTTTGCGATCGCCCGCCATGGCGCACGCGGTCATCGCGATGATCGGCACATATACTCCCGAGACACCTTGCGCCTCCCGGATTCGATGCGCTGCTTCGAGCCCATCCATCTCGGGCATCTGCACGTCCATTAGAATGATGTCGAACGGACGAGCCGACGCCATGGCAACCGCTTCGCGTCCGTTGCCGGCGACCGTGACCGAATGCCCGCGACGCTGAAGCAGGCGCATCACTACCTGCTGGTTAACGGGATTGTCCTCGGCCAGCAGGATAGCTATTTTACGCTCGGGCGGCCGCTCGATTTCTTTAGTGACGGCCTGCGCCAGATTCGTGATTCCCCGATCCGCTCCACAGGTCTGGAGCAGTGCTGTAAAATGAAACGCGCTGCCAATCCCGCTTTCACTTTCCACCCAGATGCGCCCGCCCATCATCCGGACCAGGCGTGCGCAGATGGCCAAGCCAAGGCCGGTCCCTCCGTAGCGGCGGGAGGTCGAGCCATCGCCCTGGCGAAAGGGTTCGAAGATGAGTTCTTGCCGGTCCGGAGGAATACCGATGCCCGTATCTTCGACCGTAAAGTGTAAGATGGCGCCGAGTTCCCGCGTGGCTTCGACTTGTACCCCGATCGTCACCGATCCGCGCTCGGTGAACTTGATCGCGTTGCCGATCAGGTTCACCAGGATTTGCCGCAGCCGTCCTGGATCGCCTGCCAGGCTCGGGGGAATTTGATCGCTCACCTGGACGCCGAGGGCGATGCCCTTGCGCCTCGCCACTACCTCCAGTGTTTTGGCGGTGTCGATAACCAGCCCGCGGGGGTCGAAACGGGTCGACTCCAGTTCGAGTTTGTCGGCTTCGATCTTCGAAAGATCCAGGATGTCATTGAGTATGGAGAGCAGCGATTCCCCCGATGCCTTAACCAGCCGCAGGCACTCGGCCTGCTCGCTGTCCAGCGGCGTCCCCAACACCACCTCGGTCATCCCGAGAATACCGTTCATCGGGGTGCGGATTTCGTGGCTCATGGTGGCCAGAAATTCGTCTTTCAGACGCGTGGTCTCCTGCGATGCAATGAGTAGCCGCTCGATTTCCGCGTTCTGGCGCCCCAGATCGCGCGTTCGCTCCGCGACGGCGTGTTCCAATTCCGACTGGCGGCGGAGGATACTCCGCATTCGGAACTCCCACAGCCGGCGGGCGAGCAGGCCGGCAACGGCGAGAACGACCCCTTCAGCCCACCAGGTGCGCCACCACGGCGGACGAATCGTGAAGTCGAGCCGGGCTGGCGAGTAGGTCCAACCGCCCTCCCCACTGGCAGCCTGAATCTCGAGCGTAAAGCTGCCGGCGGGCAGGGCGGGGACATGGATTTCCCGTAAGCGAGTCTCGCTCCAATTGTTCTCCACACCCCCGATGCGGTATCGAAACCGCAGGGCGTCCTCGTTGACGAACGTCAAGGCCGCAAACGTCGCATGAAGAGAGCGCTGCGACCACGGCAGGAGCAACCGTTCGGCGATGGGCATGCTTCGATCGCCGAAGACCGCGGAGATCAGTTGCACAGGAGCCGCGGCGGTGTGCGCAGGCAGCCCGGCGGCGGGAATGCGCAAATGAGAGAGGCCCCTGGCCGTCCCCATCCACACGGTGCCGTCGGTATCGGCATAGAACGCGTCGGAGGCGCAACTGTCCCCCGGCAGACCGTCGGTGTGATCGAAGTGCCGCCACCTGCTGCCATCAAATACGTCCACGCCCACGTCCGTGCCGAACCAGATCTGGCCGCGAGCGTCGCACCCGATGAAGAAGCCCTTATTGGAGCGCAGCCCGTCTTTCCGGGAGAACTGCCGCCAGCGCCACGGGTTTCCGTCCGCCACCAGTTGGGAGAGCCCCACGGACTCGGAGTAGCCGATCCACAACGAGCCATCGTCCGCCTCGGCCAGGTGCTGCACACGGTTATGCAGAAGCCCCTCGCGCGTGGTCAACCGGACCCAGCGGTCCTGATCCAGGAGGTAGAGGCCGGACGAAGTTCCCACCCAGATGCGCCCGCGGCGGTCCATCAGGCAAGCGTAAACGAAATTGGGCTTCGGCTCGCCGGGAAGATTCTGGCGTTGAAATTCAAAACCCTCGCCGCGATTCACACCCCGATAGACCCCATCCCGCGTGCCCACCCAAACGCGATCGGAGGCATCCACTGCAATGCCACCGATCCAGCGGGTATCCATGCCCGAGCCCTTCCCGTAAGTCTTGGCCACGCCGCGGCGAAGGTCCACATGGACGGCTCCGACATTTGCCTGGCCCACCCATAGAGATCCGTCGGGCGCCAGCGCCAACCCCGCGGTTTGAACGGCGAGCAAGCCCGGGACCCTCAGTTCCTCCCACCGCCCGCGAGCTTCATTCAACCGGTTCACTCCGGCATCGCCGATACTCCACAGGACGCCGGAGCGGTCGCGTTTGATGCCCCAGACCAAATCGCTGGACAAGCCCTCCGCTTCGGTCCAGGACTGCCAGTGCGGAAAACCGAGACAGCGCACCAGGCCGCCGCTCAACCCGATCCACAGCGACCCCTCGCGATCTTGCAGCATGCAGCGCGCCGAACTGACGGGCAAGCCTTGCGCCTTGCCGATTATCTCCCATCCGGAGTGCGTGAGGCGCGCCAGTCCGCGATTGGTGGGAACCCACAGATTGCCGTCCCGATCGACGCCCAGCGAGCCGGAAACCAGCGCCGGCGGCAAACCTTCATCCAGGCGCACGAATCGCGACCCGCCTTGGGGCAGCTCGATGAGCCTTGTCCGGCTGCGTGCCCACACATTTCCGCGTGGATCGACGAGCACCGAGTCCCAATCGTCATCGGGCACATCCCACTCGGGCGAAGAGGTCACACGGCCACCGGCGAGACGGCACAGCCGCCGGCCACAGGCAAACCAAGCCTGCTCGCTTCCGAAAACGGCGATGCCGCGGGCTGCCGACTCCGGCGAGTCACTGTACAGCCTGAAGGCCAGCTTCCGGGAGTTGCGGGCCGGCGGTTCGCTCACCAGCAGTCCCTGGGCCGTCCCCACGTACAGGCGGCCCTCCGGATCGGAAGCCAGCGAGATGGCGCCGCGCACAGGGGAGGTGTCCACGGTCTCGAACCGTTCGCCCGAGAGCCGCGCCACGCCCGCTAATGACGCCACCCACAGGACGCCGTCGGGGGTCTGATGCAGCGCTTGGATCTGGTTGGACGGCAGCCCATCGGCTTCCGTGAACGCGCGAAAGCGGCTGCCGTCATAGCGAAACAGACCGTCGCTGGTCGCGACCCACAGAAAACCGGCGTGGTCCTGGAGCAGGGCGCGAACGGCCTGATTGAGCAGTCCGGCGTCGGAGTCGTAGCGCTTGAAGCTGTAGCGCTGGCCGTGGGAGGGGGCGGGCGCCGCAAGCAGGCAGGCCACGGTGAATACGGCGCGCAGATTCATTCTCCTTCCTTATCGGCAGCAGCGGGAAAAACCTTCCCCTCTTCTCGTGTTGCTGGATGTCCCCACCGCGGAGAGGTAACGTCCAAATGGCTGCCGCTATCGCGACCACGGGCGCCGCCACCTCGCCGTCCACTACGTTCTCGTCAGGCAGCGCTCGGAGGGCTTTGGTGACCGCCGGATATCGCGTGCTGAAGTCTTTGGGATTCCGTGACCGAAGCTGGACAGTGTCGCTCGGGTGCGCGCTACGGCTGTTGGCCGGTGGAATCGCACATGTGCTCAGGCTTTCTCCATTTCGTCGGCATACGTGCGTATCCTGCGAAGCCGGGCGAGGAAAGCCCCATACAGCCCGTCGGCATGCTCCCTGACGGTTCGTTTGCTGTTTGTAATCGGCATCTTGGTGGTCGCGTAGTCCACCTGTCTGATCCATTCCTCGGGGATCGAACTCGCTCCGGTGAGCGCACCGGATATTCCCGCGGCGCACGCCGACATGCAGTCGGTGTCCCGTCCCATGTTGACAGCGGCCAGCATGGCTTCCTTCGTGTTTCCCTTGACCATGGAAAACACACAAATAGCCTTGGTGACCACTTCGTTGGCGTAAGAGGTCGGGTATGGCATGCCCTTGCCGAAGTAGACCTTGTCAAACGCCACGCGCAATTCCTTGTAATCCTTGCAGGGCTGGGCAACCCTCAGCCCTCGCTCGATTTCAGACGTGGTTCCCCGGCCGATACGGGGATGACCCTTGAGAACTGCGCCAATCACGCTGTCCACCGTCGCTCCCGGTTTCGTCGCCGTCGCGATTGCTATGGCCATAATGGCCGCCCACTGGAGACCGCGGCTGTTGGCGGTTTGATAAAGCTGTCCCACTTCCATCACATCGTTGACGGCGCTATCGACGTCGCCGGCGTTGATCAGCGGGATCGGATGGCAGGACCGCGACATCGACACCAGCCCCGCGTAATCGCAATACTTGCCGATATCGGCGGCCGGGATGTTGGACTTGGCCATAGCCAGAAGCACGGCTTCAAACGGCTCCGAGATCATGCCGGCCGCCTCGGGCTTCATGTCTCGCACCCAGATCTTGCGGACGTCCTCCGCGGTCACTCGGTCCTGCTTCTCGATGATCGCGGTGATCATCATCTTCTGCCGCTCCACTCCATCTTCGGTGGTGCCAGGCTCGCGATTCCAGTTGTTGCCGTAGTCGCGATACGGCAGCATCTTGTCGATCATGCCGAATTTCGCCTCGCAATCTTGCCAGGTCCAGCCCTCGCAAGGCCCTTTCAGCGCCGATCCGACGTGGCAGCCGGCAATGCACCCAAAAAACTTGTCCTTTAAGCCGACCTGCCCAACTCCCTCTGCTGACTCGTCCAGGGACGGCATAGCCGAGCCCGGCGCCGCGCACGCCACAACAGGCAGGATGCTTCGATGCAAGAACTGACGACGATCCATGTAACGGACCTCCTGAGAAACGATGACCGATTCAATCGTATACGCGAGCACCAGACCTGTCAAGCAACATCAGGTATGTGTATCTGTAATTCTTAACATGGCCTCGGCGCGCCATCGGCAGCGTGCATCCAGGTTCATGATGAACGGCTCGAGACATTTCCCTGTACTTCCTGCATTGCCAGTTTGACCACTTACTCCGAGCCCTTTCATAACATCCGTCAGCACGGGCTGACTCTCGGATCGGAAGATCCCGCCAACGCTCACAGCCCCAACTTGCCCGCGGAATTCTCCCGGAACAGGCTCCCTTCCCGGATATCGCCATCTGAACGGGCCGATGCCCGGTCTGGTTCATGATGGACCGCTCCGAAGCGCCCGCAATGGCCGCCGCGGCCGCATGCCCGGCGCGGAGGGAATGCCCCGCGTACCTGGCGGAATCCAGCCCGGCCCGGCTGGACTTTCCCGCGGCTCGGCTGCGCCCTGGTGCACGATCCTCCCGGTCGTCGCATCCCGTCGTGGTTTCGCGGTGCAATTTGCGGATTAGAGTTATAATCGGGGCGGAGAGTACTCCGATGCGTTCGTTGGATGTTCCCGAAGCGCTCATTGGAATGAGCGTCTTTGCCATGCTCGTCTGGGCGGTCTACAACTGGACGCACCGCAGCGCGGGTGTGCGCAAGTAACGCAAGCTGCTCCGGAAAGCTCGCCGGAAGCGCGGATGCCGCTGGTGGTGGTGCCTCGGTCGCCGAAGCCGGACCAGCGCCAGTGGCTGTCGTAGCAATTCGTGCATCTCTCCTCGAATCTCACCGCGCCGGCGATGCCGCCGTGCGGCTCCAGGAGTGACCGGCGGGGGCGAAGGTCATCGAAAGGCCCGCCTCGGAGCGACTGATCCTGGAGATCTGCCTGATGCCGCTTCCGAGCGAGCAGGCAAGAACGGCCAGGAGACTCAACGTCAGGATCAGGCCGATGCGGGCTTCCGCCCGGCTCCCGGCGATCCCGCCCGCTTTGAGGCGGCGGGTGTTTTTATTCAGGGTTCGAATGAGCATGTACTTACCTTCTTAAAGCTGAACTTCCGCCACCTGCGAGACGCGGGGAGGCGCCGCATGAGTCACATACCCGAACGTCGCGCTGCTGATGTTTCCGTCGACGGAACCGCTGCCGAAGAACGGGGCGTGATTCAAGCCATTGAACGTCTCGAACCGAAACTCCACTGGAGCGAGTTATAGCGTCAAGCAAGCGACTCGGGCCGACGATCGGGGCGTATTTGCGTTCCCCGTGGTACCAGTGGGGACATACGGACTGGTGGTCGGCGGTTCCGTAGCTTCCATGCAATCCGTTGTCATTCGATCCATCACCGGCTATCCGTGCCTGGCGAACAGGCCGGCCAGGTCCAGAACGCGGTAGAAGACCATAAGCATCATCAAGACGAGGTACGCCCGCAGACTGACCAACGAAATGCGCACGCTCGCGGTCATCTTCATGGGGCCGAGATTCTCGGTATCGACCTTCTCTTCCGGCACATCGTCCAGCGGGTGGATGACTACGAAATGGTTGGTCAGCTCCCCGAGCTCCATTGGATTCGTCATCGTCGCCATGTTCGTTTCTCCTTACAATGCCCGCCCTATGCGGCCGGGAACAGTTTCGGGGCCGCAACCTGCGCGGCCAAAATCAAAGACAGAATGAACAGGACGATGATGATGGTCCAGTTCACCCAATTGTTCCAGGGCTTGTTGGCATGCTCGCCCAGAAGTTCCCTATCGTTGAGTAACAGTTGCAGGAAGATGATGGCCGAGGGCAGCATCACCCCCGCCAGCACCTGCACGCCCAGGATGATCAGTTGCAGCGGCGCGCGGGGAATCAGCACCAGCCCGGCGGCGGCAGCCACCGATACCAGGTACACCACGTAGAATCCCGGCGCTTTGCGCAAGGGAAGCTGCAGGCTGTGCGGCCAGCCGCGGATCTCGCCGTATGCCCATGCGCTCGACAGCGAAATCGCCGTCGTGCCCAGCACCGCGGCGTTGATCATCATCAGCAGAATCGCGTTCTTGAAAAACCCGCTGCTGAAGGTGCCGATGTCCATCGCCATCTGCGCCGGATCGGTGAAAGTGAATCCATGGACGCGCGAGGCGTTGCCCGCGAGCATCATGCAGCCCGCCACCGTGATGGTGATGCACGCGCCCAGAAACGTGTCCAACCGCGCCCATTGGATGTCCGCAAAGCGCAGGCGCTTGTCGGCGATGCAGCTCTGCTGGAAGAAAAGCTGCCAGGGCGCTACGGTGGTTCCCACGATTGCGACCACCAGGAACATCAGGTCCGGCGTCAGCCCGCCCGGAGGCATCCCGGGGATCAGAGACCCGCGCACGATCTGCCCCACCGCCGGGTGCAACCGGAACGCGATCGCAAACCACAGAAGGTCCAGCAGGCAGAGGAAAACCACGGTGCGCTCCCACCGGCGATAGCTCCCCGTCACCGCGATCAGGACCAGGCCCGCCGCTACCAGCGGTACCCCGATGCACGGGTCGACTCCCAGCTTGTTCAGCGCCAGGTCGATGGCGGCGAACTCCGTGACCAGGGTCAGAAAGTTCACCAGCTCCAGATCGACCAGGGAAAAGAGTCCCCACCACCGGCCGAATCGCTGATAGATCATGGCGGCGTGGCCCTTGCCGGTGGCGATTCCCAGCCTGACAACCATTTCCTGTATGAAGTAAGTTACCGGCAATAAGAGCAGGACTATCCACAACAGATGAGTGCCGTATTGCGCGCCGGCCTGGCTGTAAGTCGACACCGCGCCCGCGTCGTTATCCGCTACCATCACGATGAGTCCGGGCCCGAAGACCATCAGGAAGGTCAGCAGATTGTGCGCCCACTTGGACTTCACCACTCGCCCGCGAACCGGCAGCACTTCGGTTTCCACGCCGGGCGCGGCAGCCATCACAAATTTGTTGTTCATCGACGCACCTCCTCTTCCGCCCGTGTGCGGAAAAACCACGGACATTACGGCTGCGGCGCCATATCAGAGGCCGCAAGCCGGCATTAACACTTGCTGGAGACGTCGTAAGGAGAAGATTTCACGCTCCGGGAATCGGAGCGTCGGCCTTCAGCCCTCCGCGTTCACCACCGTAATTGCTGTGGGAAGCAGCGGCGGCGAAGGCGATAGCAGGAGGCCTATCGGTTTACCGCCGGAACTTCCACGCCGTAACCTCCCCAACTCGGAGGCCGATCGTCGTTCGGTTCCATATACCTTTCTGGAGGCGAGTTAAAGCTCGGAGGGGAAACAAAAAGCCATTTCCCCCGGCGCGGAAGAAATGGCCAACTATCGCAAGCGATTGCTGACGGATTCCCCCACTGGTCCAAGCTTCAGCACCGCACGCCGTGAGAGATCCGAAGATCTCAGCCACATTAGAGAAACCCTTAGCCCGGGAGTCCCTGGTCCACCCTGACGAACATCTTTCGACGCCGGAGGGCAGTGGCTTGTTTGCCGCGCGGACGCCTCGCCTACCGAGGATCCATGCAAATCGGGTGGATGCAGCACAAAACATGCCACATCCATCCAAGTTCAAGATAGCGCTCACCCGCCTGTGGTGTCAACAAAAAATTGAAACTCGAGTGATGAAAGTGTCTTAATCCGTTACAGCGACTTCAAAAACTCGATCAGATTGCGCTTGTCGGCGTCGGATAGCCCGGTGCCATAGTTATGGCCCTGCCGGTGACTGCCATTGCGGCTGGTATCCACCATGGTCGTGCGGTTCGGACAGCCCTGCCCCGAGGCAAGCAGATCCGCATAGGTCCTGTATCCGACGTTCTCCACATCGTATTCGCCGTCTCCGATGCAGAACCTGGCGATGCGGCTGTTCTCGTCCTTCAACAGCTCCGTGAGATTGGGGACCGACCCATTGTGCAGGTACGGCGCGGTGGCCCAGATGCCATTCAACGGGCGTGCTTTGTAGCGCGGAGTCGCACCGGCCAGCACATTGGCGGCTACTCCCAATGTGCCCGCCAGGGCTTGCTGGCTTTTTGAGGGCAGTACGTTCAACGCGAGGTGCACCGTCATGTTCTTCACCAGGTCCTGGCTGCCGAAACTCGTCAGAGACAACGGATCGACTGGAAACGCCCAGATCAGAGCCCCTTTCGGCGCACCTTTGAGCCTGCCGGTAGGCGCGGTCCGGTGTTGGAAATTGTCGTCCAGATCGCTGTCCGTCCGCACGTCCGCGATGGGAGTCTGGTAGGCCGGATAGTGATTCGGTGGGTTCTTCGCGTCGATGAGCGCATGGCACGTGTGGCACTGTTCCCTGACGTAGACCAACTGGCCCGCGTCTCTCGCCGCCGGATCGATCCTCTCATCGAACGGCCAGGCCGGAGACCGCAGATTCAACACCATTGCTTCGATCTTTTTCAGGTTGTCCAGGTTGGCGCTCGAACGATAGGTCCACGTCCGCGGAACTCCGCCTGTTTTGATGTCGATCGTGCCGAAGACGCCGAGCACCTCACCGATATTGCGAAGCAAGGAACCGAGCGCCTCCCCGCCGACGCCCAAATTCGGAGCGGAGTAGTTCCATTGGACGAAGGGATGTTGCGCCACGTCCCACAGCGCCGGGTAAGACGCGGGAGCGTTTGGCGGCTTGCTATTAGATTCAGGATTGCCGAGGTGGTCCACCACCACTTGATTGAAGATGTGTCCGAAGGCGTCCACTCTGCCAAAGCCGGCAGGGCCAGCCTCCGGTGTGGGTGTGTTAATCCTGTGGCGAATCACCAGTTTCGCCGTCCGCGCATCGAAGTCCTTTTTCAAATTGGCCTGCGGCTGACCGGCCGCGAACCGAGCCCATTTCTGGGTGTCCGCCTGCGTGGCGGTCATGGCGTCAACCAGATCGGCTAAGAAGTGATCGAAGTCCAGCATGGCAGGCGCGCCCTCGATCATGTAGGCCTTGCCGTTGTGCGCGATCTTTCCGCTGTGACAAGCCGCGCAGGTCAAACCCACGTAGTCCGCGGGATCGCCGTCGCTCTTGCCAACCGCGAGTCCGATGGGCAGGCCAGCCTGGTTGATCGATCCGGGCAGATTGAAACTGTCGGTAACGAAGCCGTACCGGTCGAGACCAGCCGCGAACTTCTCCGTGCTCGCGGCTTTTTCGAGGCGTAGAAACCACTCGAGCGGCATCAGGCGCGATCCCTGGTCGATAAACCAAAACTGGTCGCGCATCTGATTCGTCCAGTTCTGGTCCAGGCACCCGGCAACGTCCTTGGGCCACGCCGCCATACAGGCGGGCGCCGCGGTTTGCGACAACAGGCGCATGGATGCCGCAAGGGCCAGCAGGCACAGGGAAACAGCATTCTTACGACGCATTCCGGTCTCCTTATCCCAGGTTGAGCGCGGCGGCCGCTCGCGGCGGTCTCGTTACTTACAATATAGATAGCGGGTCCGCCGGTGCCGATGCAACGGCCCCGCCAACCCGACCTGCTAGCATAAACGGTTGATCTCCGTCGTAGTCGTCAATTGGAATCGGAAGGAGTTCTTGCGCGCGTGCCTGGAGTCGGTGGGGCGGCAGGAGGGCGTCGATTTCGAAACCATCGTCGTGGATAACGGATCGACGGATGGTTCGGCTGACATGGCTGAAAGCGAGTTCCGCGCGCGGGTCATCCGCAATCGGGAAAACCGCGGGTTCTGCGCGGCCAACAACCAGGGCATCGCGGCGGGCCGCGGAGAGTTTGTCGCGCTGCTGAACAACGATGCCGAGGCCGAGCCGGGATGGCTGGCCGCGCTCTATCGCGCAACAACGCGCGCGGCGCACGTGGGGATGGCGGCCAGCAAGGTGCTCGTGTGGGAAGATCCGCGGCGCATCGATAAGGTGGGACACCTCATCTTTCCGGACGGGCAGAACCGGGGGCGCGGCAGCGGAGCGCTCGACGAGGGGCAGTACGACCGTGAGGAGGAAGTTCTCTGGCCGGACGGATGCGCGGCGCTGTATCGCCGGGAAATGCTGGAGCGCATCGGCGGCTTCGATGAAGATTTTTTCGCGTACGGAGACGATGCCGAACTGGGGCTGAGGGCGCGGATCGCGGGATGGAAATGCATTTACACTCCGGAGGCCGTGGTGCGGCACCATCGCGGCGCGACGCTGGGCAAGGACTCGGCGCGGCGGCTGGAGCTGATCGAGCGCAACCGCGTGCTGCTGGCGCTGAAGCTGTTTCCGTGGAGCCTGCTGTGGCTCAATCCGCTGTTCTTCGCGGCGCGGCTGGCGGCTGGCGCGGTGGCGGCAGGCCGCGGAACGGGCGACACGGCGCATTTTCCGGGGATGCGCGGGAAGTTTTCGATGGCTGGGGCGCTGGTGCGCGGCGACCTGGCGGCGCTGCGGATGGCTCCGCGCATGCTCCGCAAGCGACGCGAGATGGGGCGAATCCGGCGCCTGGCGCCCGCCGAAGTGCGGCGGCTGATTCTGTCGAATCGCCTGAGCTTGAGGGACGTGGCGTGAGTGCGTGCGTGCTTTGCGGCTGCGAACGGACGCGGCCGCTGTTTCAGTCGTCGGACCGGCTGTTCCGCACTACCACCAAACGATTCGCGGTGGTGCGCTGCGGAGAGTGCGGGCTGGTGCGGCTCGATCCCCCTCCGCCGCCCGAGGAACTGCGCCTGTACTATCCCGAGAACTACTGGTTCGCTCCGGATGACAGCGCGGCCAACCGGCTGGCGGAGGCGTACCGGCGGATGGTCCTGCGCGACCACGTGCGGTTCGTGGAGCATGCGTTGCGCGCGGGGCCGGGAGGGCCGCTGCTCGACGTGGGATCGGGCGGAGGGCTGTTCCTGGGGATGATGCGGGAACGCGGATTCGCCGTGGTGGGCCTCGATTCTTCCCGCGAGGCCGCGGCCATCGCGTGGCGCAGGCAGCGGGCGCCATCGGTCTGCGCGAGCCTGGAAGACGCGCCGTTTCGCGCGGGCAGCCTGGGAGCGGTGACCATGTTTCACGTGCTGGAGCATGTCTACGATCCGGGCGCGTACTTGCGCGCGGCGCGCGATCTGCTGGCGCCGGACGGGCGCCTGGTGGTGCAGGTGCCCAACGCGGCGTCGTGGCAGTTTCGCATTCTGGGGCGCTCCTGGAACGGGGTGGATGTGCCGCGGCACCTCTTCGATTTTCGCGACCGGGACGTGGAGACGCTGCTGGAGCGGGCGGGCCTGGAAGTGGTGCGGCGGAAATACTTCTCGCTGCGCGACAATCCCGCGGGCCTGGCGAGCAGCCTGGCGCCGGGGCTCGATCCCATGGCGCGGCGGGTGCGCGCTTCGGGCGAAGGAAGCGCGGCGCGGCTGGCCAAGGACCTGGCGTACTTCGCGCTGGTGGCGGCGGCGGTGCCGCTCACGCTGGTGGAGGCCATGTGCCGCGCGGGCTCGACCGTGATGATCGAGGCGCGGCGGCGATGAGATATTCGGACATAGCCTATCGACTGCCGCGGCCGCTGCGGCGCCACATCCTGCACTTCGAAGTGGAGATCGACGACGCGGTGGCGGCGTTCGCCGGCGAGCTGGCGGAAGGCGCGCGCGTGCTGGACGCCGGCGCGGGAGAAGGGCAGTACGCGCATCACTTCGCGCGCCGCCGGTATTGCGGGGTGGACCTGGCGGTGGGCGACGCGGCGTGGGATTACGGCAGGCTGGATGCGATCGCCGATTTGACCGCCTTGCCGTTTCGCGACGGGGCGTTCGATGCGGCGATCCACATCGTTACCATCGAGCATCTGTGCGAGCCGGGCTGCGCGCTGCGGGAGATGGCGCGCACGCTGAAGCCGGGCGGCCGGCTGCTGGTGGCGGCTCCGCACGAGTGGGAAGTGCACCAGGCGCCCCACGATTATTTCCGCTACACGCGGTACGGGCTGGCGCACCTACTGGAGAAGGCCGGGTTCGAAGTGCTGGAGATGCGCGCGGCGGGCGGATATTTCCGGATGCTCGCGCGGCGGCTGCTGAACGGGTTGCAGTTTTTCACGGCGGGGCTGAGGTGGGTGTGGTTCGTGCCGGCCGCGCTGGTGGTGGCGCCGGCGGCCTTGGTCCTGCCATGGCTGGACTTTCTGGATCGGGAGCGAAACTTTACATTGGGGTATATCTGTTGGGCGCGAAAGACGGAGCGATCGTAATCGACAAAGCCGAGGGATGGACCTCGCATGACGTGGTTGCCAAGGTGCGGCGCATCGTGGGGACCAAGCGGGTGGGGCACCTGGGGACGCTCGATCCCATTGCGACCGGCGTGTTGCCGCTGGTCATCGGCCGGGCCACCCGCCTGGCGCAGTTCTATACGCGGAGCGACAAGATCTACGACGGCGTGGTGCGGTTCGGCTGGGCGACCGATACTTATGACCGGGCGGGCGAGCCCGCTGGAGCCAAACGCGAAGTGACGCTGGACCCCGAAGAACTGGAGCGGGCGCTGGAGAAGTTTCGCGGCGAGTTCGCCCAGACGCCTCCGCCGGTCTCGGCCAAGAAGGTGGCCGGCAGGCGCGCTTACGAGCTGGCGCGGAACTCGGTCGCGGTGGAACTGGCGCCGGTCGCGGTGCACGTGTATGAGTTGACCTTGCTGGAGGTGCACGGCGCCTGCGCGCGGCTGCGAGCGCATTGCTCGGGCGGCACCTATATGCGCTCGATTGCGCACGATCTGGGGCAGGCGCTGGGCTGCGGAGCGCATCTGGACGAATTGCGGCGGCTGGCGAGCGGCGAGTTCGACCTCGAGCAGGCGCGCACGCTGGCGCAACTGGAGTCGCTGGCGGCCGACGACCGGCTGCTGGACGCGATCGTTCCGGCGGAGAAAATGCTGCCGGGATTCCCGAGCGTGTACGTGGACGAAGTGACTGCCACGCAGATCCGCAACGGGCGCAACTTTCCGGCGTCGCCATTCCGCTCGCCTTCCGCATCGCGGTACGTGAAGGCAGTGTCGCGGGAGGGCGAGCTGGTGGCCATCGGCGAGGCCGTGCTGCCGAATCTGTATCATCCGGTGGTGGTGTTGTAGGCCCGCCGGGCGCGTGAGATATAATCGATCTGCCATGAACGCTCGATTCCTGTCGCTTCGACGCGCATTCGCGGCGGCCCTCGTCCTGGCCGCCGCGGCTTCCGCCCAGAGGGGCGGCCCGCAGCCCGAATATGCCCGGCAGGCGCAGCAGTCGATCCGCCAGGGGAAGCTGGACGAGGCTCTCGATATCTATCGGAAAGAGCTGGCGACGAATCCGAACTCACAGGATGCGAATCGCGGCGCCGGCCTGGTGCTCGACCTCATGGGGAAGGGCGCGGAGGCGAGGCCGTATTATCAGAAAGCCATCGATGCCGCTCCGGATGCCGCGCGAAAGGCGGCCGCCGAGAGAGACATGGCGATGTCGTACGCCTTCTCGGGCGATTGCCGTAATACCGTGAAGTTCGAGCAGATGGTGTTCGACTACTGGGTGACCGTGCCCGACTTTTACCAGCAGGGCGAGATGGCCAACGAAGCGGCGCGCGTGTGCATCGATGCGGGCGATCTGGACACGGCGGAGAAGTACTACAAGATCGGCCACGATGCGGGCCTGAAGGAACCTGACATCGCGCCCGGCCGGAAGGACCTGTGGGCGTTCCGCTGGGAACATGCGGCGGCGCGGCTGGCGGCTCGGCGCGGCCAAAAGGCCGAGGCCCAGAAGCACGTGGACGCGGCCAAGGCGGCCCTGGACGACATGGCTACCAAGGACGAGGGCCTGGCCACGCAGCAGCGCGGGTTCTTTCCGTACCTGACCGGATACGTCGCCTACTATGCCGGCGACTATCCCAAAGCGCTCGCGGAGTTGCAGAAGGCGAATCAGAGCGACCCGTTCTTTCAGTGCCTGATCGGCATGACCTACGAGAAACTCGGCGACAAGGACAAGGCCATGGAGGCCTATAAGAAGGCGTCGGTGACCACGGCGCACAATCCGCCCGCGGCCTTTGCCCGCCCGTTCGCGCGCAAGAAACTGGGCCTGTAGGCTGGTAGTAGTGTCCACGAAATGGCTGGACAATCGTCTGGAGAGAAAGCCGCCTGAAAGGCGGCTGGAGCCAAGATTGGCTGCCCCACAGTCTGTCCCCAAAATTCCGCTCAAAATTCAGTCGGACCGGCCGATGAGTCTGACTGAATGCCCAATCACCACTTTTTCCCAAGGCTTCATGCAGTCGTGTTGGTGGCGGCCTGCTTCGCCGCGGTTGGGAGTCTCGAAGGCCAGGTGCGGCCCCGTCTTCCCAAGATAGTCGACAATTCCTCGGTCGTTCGCCTTACGGGTACGACCCATCCGCTGGCGATTCCGGCGAATGAGAACGGGCGCGCGGCGGCCGATCTCCCCATGGACCGCATGCTTCTCCAACTCAAGAGCAGCCCGGAGCAGCAGGCGGAGTTGGACCAGTTGGTGGCCGAGCAGCATGACCCGTCATCGCCGCACTACCAGGAGTGGTTGACGCCCGAGCAGTTCGGAGAGCGGTTCGGTCCGGCCCGGGAAGACCTGGAGGTCATTGCCGGCTGGCTGGAGGCCAGAGGTTTTCGCGTTGACGAGGTGGCCGCGGGGCGCCGCGTCATCGAATTCAGCGGCACGGCGCGCCAGGTGGAACGGGCGTTCCAGACGGAGATGCGCCACTACCTGGTGAACGGGGAACGGCACCTGGCCAATGCTTCCGATATTTCGATTCCGGAGGCGCTGGCTTCGGTGGTGGAGGGCGTGGTTTCGCTGCACGATTTCCGGTCGCGCCCCCAGCATCACGTGGCCGGTTCGGGGCTCTTCGCGCCGGCGGCCAATCTGTCCGGCGGCGGGCACGCCATTAGCCCGTACGATTTTGCCGCGATCTACAACGTGGCGGCGCTGTGGAACCTGGGCTTCGACGGCACGGGACAGACGATCGCGATCGCCGGACGCACCAATATCAAGACGAGCGACATCACCAGTTTCCGCAGCCAGTTCGGGTTGACCGGCAACAACGCGCAGGTCTTCGTGAACGGCACGAATCCCGGCGTGATCAGCGCCAATGAGGAGATGGAGGCGGATCTCGACGTGGAATGGGCGGGCGCGGTAGCCAAGGGCGCTACGATTCAACTCGTGGTTTCGGCCGACACCAACACATCGGATGGCGTCACGCTTTCGGCCAGCTACATCGTCAATCACAGCCCGGCATCGGTGATGAGCTTGAGCTTCGGGGCTTGCGAGGCGGAGATGGGAGGCAGCAACAGCTTCTTCAACAGCCTGTGGGAGCAGGCTGCGGGGCAGGGCATCTCGGTGTTTATTTCGGCGGGCGACAGCGGCTCGGCGGGCTGCGACATCGACTATTCGACCAATTCGAAGGGGCAAAACACCACTCTGCCGGCGAGCCACGGTTTCGGCGTCAACGGCCTGGCCTCCACGCCCTACAACGTGGCGGTGGGCGGCACCCAGTTCCTCGATACCGCGCAGCCTTCGGCTTACTGGAACACCGGCAACGATGCCCACTTAGCGTCGGCCAAGGGCTACATTCCGGAAGCCGTGTGGAACCAGAGCAGCTACACTACCAGCGGCGCATCCGGAAACAACCTGTACGCCGGCTCAGGCGGCGCGAGCACGGTGTACGGGACGCCCTCCTGGCAGAGCGCGAGCGGCGTGCCGGCGTCCGATCCCACGAGCGGCGGGCACCATCGATATCTGCCCGACGTTTCGCTTTCCGCCGGGGGGAACGACTGGTATCTGGTCGAGCAGGAGGGCGGGCTGTACCTGGTGGGAGGCACATCCGTTTCGTCGCCGGCCTTCGCCGGGATTCTGGCGATTCTGAACCAGTACAGCAACGCGCGGACCGGCAACGCCAATGCGAAGTTCTATCCGCTGGCGTCGAAACCGGTTTTCCACGACGTGACCACGGGCACGAATGCGGTGCCATGCGCGGGAGGCTCCTCGGGTTGCTCGGCTGCGGCGCCCAGTACCACCATCGGCAAGATGAACGGGTTCGCCGCCGGCGCGGGGTACGACCTGGCGACCGGGCTGGGCTCGGTGGATGCGTATGCGCTGGCGCTCGCCTGGTCGAACAAGACGGCGGTTCCGCCGGCCATCACTTCGTTGAGCCCGAACCCGATGATCGCATCGGCGTCCAGCCAGACACTGACCATCAACGGCAGCGGCTTTCAAGCGGGCCTGACGGTGGCGGCGAGTTACACCGGCTACGCCACGAATCTGGCGATCACGTCAGTGAGCGCTACGCAGATTCAGGCGGTAATCAACACAGGAACCACGGCCCGCACGTGGACCGTGCAGGTGACCAATTCGAACAAAGCGGCCTCCAATTCGGTGAGCCTGACAGTGAATGCCGCACCGGCGCCAGCTCCGGCCATCACTTCACTGAGCCCGAATCCGATGACCGTTTCGACGTCCAGCCAGACGCTGACGATTAACGGCAGCGGCTTTCAAGCGGGCCTGACGGTGGCGGCGAGTTACACCGGCTACTCGACGAGTTTGCAGGTCACGTCGGTGAGCGCCACGCAGATTCAGGCGGTAATCAACGTGGGTACCACGGCCCGCGCGTGGACCTTGCAGGTGACCAACCCGAACAAAGCGGTCTCCAACGCGATGAGCCTGCAAGTGAATGCCGCTCCCGTTGCCGCTCCCGCCATCACTTCGGCGACACTCAAATCCAACCAGTTGGTTATTGCCGGCAGCGGCTTCCAAGCGGGGCTGAGCCTCATCGTGACCTTCTCCAGCAACAAGCTCAGCGCGCAGGGGTGGCAAATCGTTTCGGTCAGCAGCACGCAGATCGTGGTCTCGGTTTCGGCCAGCGCGGCCACCGGCGCCCAGACGGTGCAGGTGGCGAATCCCAACGGGCAGACATCGAAAGCCGTCACGATCCAACGGCAGTAGTGGCGGCGCCGGGAGCGCCACGGCCATGAGGACACTACGGACGTCAGGGTTGGTCGTGGGGTGAACCTCGTTCGGGCGGCTCGGGCTTGCGGAACGGCTCAGAAGGGCGTTCCGCGGCCTGTATCCGGCTGCCAGTGACTCAGTAACCCGTCTGACTGGCGAGTTACTCATCGATTCGATGCTTGGGTCTAACTTACTCTCTTCGATCTCCAAAACAGTGCATGGGATCCCATGTCTCCTTGCCGACCAATCAGCCGAAGCTGACCGCCGTTTATGGGCCTTTCGACCCTACACGGAGTTACACACTACCGCAATCCAACATTCGCGGGCCCGCGAGAAAAACCGTCGATTCCGGTGGAGGACAGGCCGCAAAACCTATCCTACTTATATTATAACCTGAGGGTGTCAAGAGCTTGGGGTGTAAGTCGTTGAAAATGCTAAGAAAAATACCTTGAACTAAAAAAGCTTAATGTGGCGATTTGCGGAGATTCCCGCGACGATAAAGCCTCCATAAGGCCGCCACCGTTAGCACATCACCGCTCAGGGCAGGGAAGTGCTATTCTCGGGCTTTTCCAGGTGAGCCATGTCCGATCTGATCAGGGCGCCCATAGCGGCGGCACTGTCCGCATTCTGTGCGTTCCTGGCTTTCGCCCTTTCGTTCGCGATCAGCGGCGCGCTATGGGTGAACCTGGGCGCGGCCGTAATTGCCTTCTCGCTGGCGATGTGGTTTCTGCTGCGCAACTCCGGGCGGCGGATCGCGATCACGGCGGGCGGCGCGGTCTGTCTGCTGGCAGCCGCCGCCTCGCTCACGGTGATCGACAAGTTCCGTGGGACGCCGCCGCCGGAGTCGCAGGAACTCGTCGAACGGATCGGCCGAACTGTGTTCCCGCTCCAGGGGGTGGACCCCGGCAGCGGTTTTGCGGACCTGGAGCCTCTCGGGGAGGTGTGGCGCGGGGCGCGGATCGTGGCGCTGGGCGAGGCCACTCACGGGACTAGCGAGTTCTTCCGCATGAAGCACCGGATGACCGAGTTTCTGGTGATGCGGATGGGGTTCCGCCACTTCGCCATGGAACTCGATCCGCAGCTCGGGGAGCACGTGGAGGCGTACGTTCAGGGCGAACGGCGCGAGAACCCCGTGGCGGAGCTTCCCTGGCCATGGCGAACGCGCGAGGTGGCGAACCTGGTGGAGTGGATGCGGCGGTACAACGCGTCCGTATCGGCCGAAGAGCGCATCCACTTTTACGGCATCGATTACCAGGGCGCGCGGCGCGATTTTCGCATGGCACAGAATACGGTCGATCTCCTGGAGCATTCCGGGACGGCGGCGCGAATGGTGCTTTGGGCGCACAACGCGCACGTGTCCAGCGGGGACGGCTGGATGGGATCGTATCTGAAGCAGGCGCTGCGCCAACAGATCTACCTCACGGGCTTCGAGTTTCATCACGGGCAATTCACTTCGAGATTCAATTGGGTTCGCACTTATGAGGCGGCGCCCGCGGGGAACGGCTACTACGCCGGAACATTGGCGCGGACCGGGCGGCCCATTCTGTTTCTCGACTTTCGAACGATGCGGCGCGATCCGGAGGTCGAGGCGTGGCTCGCCCAGCCGCACCTGGCACATTCGCTCCAGGAGCTGCACGGGCTGTACCGGCTCAATCCGGCGTGGGTGACCACCGACGAGAGCTGGCTGGCGCTTTTCGACGGCGTCCTCTACATCGAGCAGAGCACGCCGGCGGAGCCGCTGTAGAAGCGGCGCTCACCAGGTCTTCTCCCACACGCGCACGATGGGGTAGCGGAGGGCATCGCCCGCGTCGTACTTCGAGCGCTGGAACCACCACTGGAGGCGCGCGGCGCGGTCGGCGGCGAATTGCGGGTCGGCGGCGAGCTTCTCCTCGAACTGCTTGCGAAGCTCCGGCGAATCGGCCATCATGCGGCGCGCGATGGGCTCGGACAAATATTCGCCGGCGCCGCCGCGGCCGCCGCCTTCGAACCAGGAGTAAACGAGGCCCCAGTGCGCCAGAGAGTCGGGCGCCTGCGGTTCGAGCATAGAAAGGACCAGGCGCGCGCGGCGCTGCTTCATGGGCACCCACCAGGAGCCGGCCGGAATGGCGATCCGCTCCGTCACCGGAGACGCGTCAAAATTCACGGCGAGATGGCCTTCCTGCGGGGCGGAGGCGAAGGCGACCTTGGAGAAGCGATAGGTTTCGAACTCCTGCTCGACGCTTTTGGTGGTGCGCTCCATCTCGACTCCGTGCAGTGCGAGCAGGTCGGCGATCTCTTTCCAGGCCGCGGGGATCAGGTAGCCCAGGGGCATGCGGGCTTCGACGGTGGTCTCGATCTGGTCATGAATAACCGTTTCGAGATCGTCGGGCTCGGGCAGGTAGCGGTTCACCGTGGCGCCGGTGACTTCACTGGGGTACGGCCCGATTTTGAGCGCGTGGTAGAGCAGCGGACGGCTCTTGTCGCTGACCCTTCCGGCCAGGTAGACGGGGGCGGCCGAGCGGTGGCCGGCGCGCGCGGCCATCTGGCGGTCGGCTTCGCGAACGGCGCGCCGCAGCGCCTCGGGATCGAGCAGGATCGTGTCGATGGCGTGGCGCATGATGTCGTAGTTGGCCCAGGCGCGCGTTTTGGCGGCCTTGAGGCTGTGGGTCTCCACCAGCAGGGAAGGCCGGTTCTCGACGGCGGCGTAGAGGTGCGAGTAGCGCGGCGAAAACACTTCCATGAAGAATTCGCGCCGGCCGTTGATGCTGCGCAACGCGCCGTAGGGCGCTACCAGGTGGCCGTCGGCGGCCATGCGCTTGTCCAACTCGGGGACGAAGCGCTCGCGCACCCAGGCGCCGGCGGGCTCGGCAATGTCCTGGTTGCGCGCCATGTCCCAGGTGACGTCGTATTGGAAATCGGAGCCGTCGGTGACGTGGTTGTCGAACAGGAAATCGGGATTCCACGTGTTGAAGATGCGCAGCCAGGCGCGCATCTCGGGGGTGTCGGCCTTGATGTAATCGCGGTTGAGATTGAGGCGCTGGGCATTGGCGCGCAGGCCGGTGGATTTCGGGCCGTTCTGGCTGGGGCGATGGTACGGGCTGAAATATTCGTGGCCATCCACGTTGAACACCGGGATGATCACGAAGATGGCATGGTCGAGCCAACCGGCGAAGCGCTTGCCCACGGTCATGTCGCGGACCAGCATCAGCACGGTGTCCTTGCCCTCGATTTCGCCCGCATGGATGCCGCTCTGGATCATGATGACCACCTTGTTGGCGCGGGCCGCGGCCTCGGGGGTGAAGGCGCGGTCCTTGGAGACGACCAGCGCGATCAGGGTGCGCCCTTCGGGGGTCGTGCCGATGTCCAGCACCTTGACGAAGCGCGAGGCGCGCTCCAGGCGGTGCGACAGATCGACCGCCTCGGCATAAGGAGCGGTCTCGTTCCAATCGGACTTCTCGCCGGTGGTCAGGAGATCGGGCGGAGAGGCTTTCGTGCTGGCGGCGAGCGATGCCGCGGCTTTGGCGGCCGGCGGCTCAAAAGCGGAGTGCGGCGCGACGGGATCCTGGGCCAGGCAGACGGCGGCCAGCGCGATCAGCGGAAGCAAGCGGATCATTTGTAGATGGTATCGCGGCCAGGAGCACTTCCGAATCATTTGGCATAGAATTGGAATGCTATGTCCGGCGCGCCGCGAGGCCTGCTCCTGGCGAGCCTGCTGGCCGCCACACTTTCACCCGGGTTCGCGCAAACGCCGGAGGATTCCTTCTTCGACGACACAGCCGTGCAGGCGATCTCGCTGACCATGGAGCCCGGCGATTGGGCGGCGCTTCAGCGGAACGTTGTCGAGAACACGTACTATCATGCGGACTTCGCCTGGAACGGCATGGCGCTCCGGAACATAGGGGTGCGCTCGCACGGCGGAGTCAGCCGGCTCCCGACGAAGCCGAACCTCGATTTGAACTTCGCGAAATACGAGAAGGCGCAGCGATTCCTGGGCCTGCCGTTTGTGCTGATCAAGGCCAACAACCGCGACCCGTCCAACCTGCGCGAATGGCTCTCGTTCCAGCTCTTCCGGAAGATGGGTTTCCCGGCGCCGCGCGAGGCGCCTGCCAGGGTGCTCCTGAACGGCCGGCTATTGGGCTTCTATATCATCGTGGAACACGTGGACGAACATTTCCTCGAGCGGAACTTCGGGGAGAGCCGCGGACGCCTGTACAAATGGCGCAACCGCAGCAACTACGAGTTCGACGATCTGGGCGACGGAGCTTCGAACTACGAGCCGATGCTCGAACTGAAATCCAAAGAGGCCGCGGGGGACTGGCGGGACTTCGCGAATCTCATACAGTCGATCCACCGTCCCTTCGGACCGGATTTCTCCGCCGCCACTTTCATTCGGTCGTTGTCGCGGTATCTCGATCCCGGCCGCTTCCTGGCGTACCTGGCAACGGAAAACGTGCTCTCCGACGGCGATGGCATCGCCGGCGGCCTGGTGGGAATGAATAACTTCTATCTGTACCAGGGGCGGGGCGGCACGGAGTATCGCATCATTCCATGGGACAAGGATCTGACGTTTTCCGGGCTGGAGAGAGATGTCCTGGAAGGCATAACCCGGGGACGGAACGTCAACCTGCTGGCGAAGCGCCTGGTGGGGATCCCCGAATGGCAAACCGCGTACCTGCGCGCGCTGGCGGAGTCCGCGACGCTGCTGGGCGGCACGGGCGGATGGGCGGACCGCGAGATTACGCGCGAAACCGGCGTGATTCACGACGCGGCTGCCAACGATCCCAACAAGTGGTGCTTTGACCACGCCTGCGGAACCGCGGAGTTCGAAAGCGACGTCCGGTGGTTGCACGCATACCTGTCGGAGCGTGCGCGGAACGTGCTTGCGGGGGGCGCCAGAGCGGGGTTTCGGGTGGATCAGGCGCCCTGATGGCGGCGCTGGCGATTCTCTCGGGCGCATTATTCACGGTGCTTGCCGCCACCGCGTCAGGCGCACGGCTGCTGGGAGATCGAGCCGAGGACCTGGGGCTTCGGTTCATCGCAGGCGCTGCACTCCTCAGTCTGATCATTTTCGGCTTGTGCGCCGCCGGACTGGCATATCCGTGGGTGTTTGCCGCCGCCGGAGCGGCGGCCGTGCTGGTCTCGTGGCGGCAACTGGCGGCCACCGAATTCACCGCGCCGCCAATTCACCGCGCGCTCGTGCCGGCCTTCTGCCTCTATTTCATTCTGTACTTTTTCAATTCCATGGCTCCGGAAATCAGCTTCGACGGCTCCCGGTACCACCTGGGGCTTGTTGCCCGCTACCTGCGCGAGCACGGATTCCACCCGATCACCGACAACCTGTACGCCAGCCTTTCGCAGGGCGTCGAGATGCTCTACCTGTACGCGTTCGCGTACGGCCGCCACTCCGCCGCGGCCATGGTGCACTTTGCGTTCCTGTTGGTCCTGGTCTGGCTCATGCTGCGTTATGCGAGCCGCGCGGGATTCCCACTGGCCGGGGCGGTGGGCGCGCTGCTGGTGTTTGCCAGCCCGATCGTGGGCGTGGACGGCACGAGCGCCTACAACGATGTGGCGGTGGCCGCGATTGCCTTCGGGCTGTTCTCCCTTTTGCAGCGATGGAGCGAGGAACGCTCCGGGCGGCTGCTGGCGGCGATCGGGCTGGTGGCCGGCTTCGCCTACGCGGCCAAGTATACGGCGTGGCTCGCCGTGCCCTATGCGTTGGGGTACGTCGCGTGGAAGAGCCGCCGCCCCCGCAACGTGCTGGTCGTGGCGCTGTGCGCGGCGCTGGCGATCGCGCCTTGGATGGCCAAGAACTGGCTATGGGTGCACAACCCTCTGGCGCCTTTCTTCAACGGCCTGTTTCCAAACCCGTACCTGACGGTGGCCTTCGAGCGCGAGTACCGGCATCACATGGCCTGGTACGATCTCCAGAGCCGATGGGACCTGCCCATGCAGGCGGCCGTGCACGGCTCGCTCTCGGGCCTGCTGGGGCCGGTGTTTCTGTTGTCTCCCCTGGCGCTCCTCTCGCTCCGCCGCGCGGAGGGGCGGCAACTGTTGCTGGCCGCGCTGGTGTTCGGCGCGAACTACTTCAGCAACATCGGGACGCGGTTTCTCATTCCGCCACTGCCTTTCGTGGCCCTGGCGATGGCGCTGGCGTTGACCCGCTTCCCGCGCGCGGCGGTGGCGCTGGCGCTGGTCCACGCGGTGATCTCGTGGCCCGCAATCGTCCGCCGCTACAGCGCTCCCGACGCCTGGCGACTGGCGAAGATTCCTTTTCGGGAAGCGCTGCGGATCAAGCCGGAGGAGGGATTCCTCCAATCGAACCTGCCCGACTACGGCGTCAGCCGCATGGTGGAACAGGCCGCCGCAGCGGGTTCGACGGTTTTCAGCTTCACACCAATTCCGGAGGCTTACACTTCGCGCAAGATCCAGGTGGCGTATCAATCGGCCGCGGGCGTGGAGACCCGCGCCATCCTTTGGAGCGGATTCGTTGCGGAATACGCCCCGACCTGGCGCTTGCGGTTCCGGTTTGCGCGGCGGCCGTTGCGCGCCATCCGCCTGAACCAGACCAACACCGCCGGCGACACCTGGAGCATTGACGAGCTGCGGATCTTCGATGGCGCGCGGGAGCTGCCGCGCGATCCCGCCTGGCGATGGACCGCGCACCCCTATCCGTGGGGAATCGAGCGGGCGTGGGACAACCGGCCGATCACCTTCTGGATGTGCGGCGACACGCTGCGTCCGGGCGAATTCGTGCGGATCGATTTCGGTGGCGCGCAGGCTGCGGACAGCGTGTCGATCGAAACCGCTCCCAACCAATGGGGTCTGCGGCTGGAGTTGGAGGGGCAAGACGAAACCGGCGGGTGGCGGCTACTTTCGCCCGCGCCGGAGACCGGCAGTGTGCCGGCGCCTCCCGCACTGCGGCGGGCCGCCGCGGAAGAGGTGAAGCGCCGCGGGATCGATTACCTGCTGGTATTCGACGGCGAGTTCGGCGCCGACGACTTCCGGGGGAATGCGGACCTTTGGGGGATCGTTCCGGTGGGCGAGTATCGGGGAGCGAGGCTGTACCGGTTGCCGTCCGGCGAACCCGCCGCGTCCGACGCCATGCGTTAACGTCGAAGCATGGGCCCCCAACTATGGAAGTGCCTGGCGGCGGCGCTGTGCTCCCTGGCCGTCAGCCCGGCTGCGGAATACAGCACCTACATCGGCGACTCGTTCGACTACCATATCGCTCGCATCCTTACGGATACAGCCGGTAACACCTATATCGCCGGCAGCCGGACTTTCAACATCGGCAGCAGCGTGCTGAGCGCCATCGCGCTCAACGACGTCTTCGTGAAGAAGCTGGACGCCGCCGGGAATACCGTGCTGTTCGCCACGCTCACCGGAAAGGGCAACGACGTGGCCACCGGGCTCGCGCTCGACGCCGCCGGCAACATTTACGTGGCGGGCTCCACGACCTCGCCGGATTTCCCGCTGCGCAACCCTCTCCAATCCACGCCCGGCGGAGGCTTCATCGCTCGGTTCAGCCCAGACGCCAGCCAGGTGCTCTACTCCACTTACTTCCCGGCGCCGATCAGCGCGCTGGCGGTGGACGCGGCGGGTAACATGTACGTCACCGGCTACACGCGCACTCCAGGCTTCCCGGTGACTCCCGGATTGCCGGCGGGGCAGGTCGGCGGCGTGTCGACAATTTATACCGGCGCATTCTTTACCAAGATCGCAGCGGCGGGCGACAAGATTCTCTACTCGGGCGTGCTGGTCGGCGGGGAGAAGGACTGCGGCTGTTGCAGCAGTTGTTTTCTGAGCAGCCGCGACGCGGTGGGCGTGGCCATTGCGGTGGACGCGGCGGGCAACGCCTACATTGCGGGCAACACCAACACACTCGACTTACCGGCGACGCCGGGAGCGATGCTGGCCAGCGGTCCGGGCGCGTTCGTCACCAAGGTGAACGCGGCGGGAACCGCGCTGGACTACCTGACTTACATCGGGCCCGGCAACCTGGTGATCTCGCCCTATTCGAATCCGGCCAACAGCGCCAGCGCCATCACGGTGGATGCGAAAGGCGACGCGTACCTGGTGGGCTCGACATTCGATCCGAAATTCCCGGCCACTCCCGGCGCGTATCAGACGACCTTCAACGGCCCCGGCGACCTGAGCTTTCCGCAGCCCACGCCTCCCAGCGACGCCTTCGCCATCGAACTCAATCCCACCGGCACCGCGGCGGTGTGGGCCACCTACATCGGCGGCCAGGCCCAGGATGCAGCCAACGCGGTGGCTCTCGATTCCGCGGGCAACGTTTGGATCACCGGGACCACCGCTTCCACCGACTTTCCCAACCAGCAGGGCTGGAGCGCGGGTCTGGACTTTCTGGTGGCTCTCAACCCCACGGGCTCCGGGCTGATCTATTCCGGGCGCTATCCCAGCGGGGCCGCGTCGCAGGCGGTGGCCGTCGATGCCGCGGGACTGTTGCACATCTGCGGACCCGGCGGAATTGTCTCGGCCACGGCCGCCGTGGCGCGCCCGCTGATGCGCGTTTTCGGAGTGGCCAACGCCGCCTGGGGTCCGCTCGACGGCCGCATCGCGCCCGGTGAAGTCATCTCGCTGTACGGCCCGCACATCGGTCCGGTCCCGCCCGCACTCTACACGTCCGACGGTTCCGGCCTATTGCCGAAATCCCTGGGCGGCGTACAGGTGCTGGTCAACGACAGCCCCGCTCCGGTGTTCTACGCCTCCGATTCGCAGATCAACGCCGTGGTCCCGTTCGGTGTGGCGGGCCAGTCTTCGGCGCGCATCCGGATCGTGTTCAACAGCGCCAGCAGCCCCGAGTTCGTGGCCACGGTGGTTGATACCGCGCCGCAGATTTTCCAAAACCCCGACGGGTCGGCCGCCGCGGTCAACCAGGACGGCAGCATCAACTCGCCAGATCATCCGGCGCCGCGCGGTTCCATTGTCTCGGTGTGGGCGACGGGCGCGCTGACGCCGGGGGGGACCGATGGCCAGATCGCTATCGCCGCGCAGGACTTCTTCTGCTGCCAGTTGTACGCGGGGTCGAGCCTGCTAACCGTGACTTACTCGGGCGCCGCTCCCGGTATTGTGGCCGGCGTGGTCCAGGTGAATTTTCAGGTTCCCGCCGACGCGAGCGGGCAGATCAGCGTGACCGTGGTGGCCGAGAACCGCGCCAGCAACCCGGTGTCCATCGCGGTCGAGCAGTGACGCGTTCCGGACCTCGTCAAAGTTCGCTATCGGTGAGACTGTACTTCGCTTTCAACGAAGCAAGCGCGGTTCCCACGACATCTTCCGGTTCTTTGTAGGCCTTCAACTGCATATCCAACTTTCGAATCGCGTCCGGGTAGGTGTCTCCCACGTAGGCCTTACTCTGCCGGTATTCGAGAAACTGAGTTGCGGACTGCTCAAACAAGGCGCGTATATCCTGAAGCTGACGCTGGCGGGTGGTTAGTTGGGTGACCAGCGTGTTGCGCACACTCTGCGGATAATCTTCTTTGAGCGGCTGGGCGTCAACCGCCTGACGCACTTGGCTCAACTGGGTGCTGGCCGCCACGGCGGATTTGGCCAGTTGGGCGGCCACCGAGGCGTTCTGATCCAATTCAGCTCCACGGCCCGCCCCATTTGCCGTGATGCCGCCGCACCAGGCACGAGCGCTGCTCACGAAGTCTTTTTCGATCGCGTCGGCGCTGGCGAGGTTAGCTTTCTTTTCGGTAAGCGCCTTCGCCAGTTGAAGCGCTTCGGACCGCTCCTGTTTGCCGCATCCGGTGATCAATACCGCGGCAGCCAACAGCAGGCAGGGTCCGGATTTGAAGATGGTCATGTCCGTTACCTCTCGACGATCCGAGTATAGGCCGTTTCTCAGGGCGTGTCGATCAGTCGCGCCGCGGGGCACTACCCCTTCAGCGCGGCGCGCACCTGGCGCGGCACATCCGTAGTAATGCTGTGGACTCCCAATGCCGCCAGGCGGCGGGCCGCTTCGACGCGGTTCACGGTCCACACCGCGCACTTCAATCCGTTCTCCCCGAGGCGACGGAGGAACCGCCGGGACACCGGATAGCGCACATCGATGCCATCGAGGCCGGCCGATTTGACGCGCCGGACCAGGTCGGCGCCGCGGAAGAGGGTGACCAGGTAGCACTCGTGATCCGGGAGCCTGCGCTTGGCCAGCGCGATGGAGTGGATGTCGAAGCCGATGATGGGCAACTGGGCCGCGGCTTTGCCCGAAGCGGCAAGCACGTCCGCGAGCCTGGTGACGATCCGCGGACCGGATTTGATTTCGATAAACAGCCGCTTGCCGCGGGGAACCGCCGCGATCACCTCTTCGAGCACGGGCAGGCGCGTCCCGGCGTATCGGGCGCCTTTCCAAGCGCCCGCATCGAGCCGGCGCAGCTCGCTCAGGGTGAAGCTCGAGACCAAGCCGCGGCCGTTCGTCGTGCGATCGAGCCGGTTGTCGTGAATGGCGACCAGGGCGCCGTCTTTGCTCTGCCGCACGTCCACCTCGGCGGCATCGGCGCCGACCTCAGGGCTCCAGGCCCAGGCGAATGCCGACAGCGTGTTCTCGGGGGGCGTGTCCGGCTGGACGCGGCCCCGGCCGGAGCCACGATGCGCGACGATTTCGACCACGAGGGAATCGCGTGGCATGGCTGGAGGACGCCAGTTACTGTTGTAGCATCAGCGTCGCGTGTTACGCGGTGTGGGGTGGAACTTTATTCGATGACGGGCCCGAAATAGCCCTGCGCCAGCGCGGGCTCCACTTCGAGAGCCTTGGTCCAGCAGGCGCGCGCCTCATCGGACTTGCCGGCGGCTTCCAGGTTGCGGCCCAGGTTCAACAGCGCCTCGGGCATGTCGGGCTTTTGCGCGAGGGCATCGCGATAGAGTTTCACGGCTTTGTCACCGTCGCCTGCCTTCTCGTACATCAGCCCCGCGTTGTAGAGCACCTCGGCCGAGCGCTCGCCCAGATCGATGAGGCGCACGTGGAGCTCCAGCGCGGTTTCGAAATCCGAAGCCTGAATGGCCAGGCCGGCGAGGCCGCGGACCGCGTCCAGGCACTTGGGATCGGTTTCGAGCATCTTCTCGTAGAGGCGCTCGGCGCGTTCCCGATCGCCCAGGCCGACGTAAGCCATGGCCAGGTTGGCCTGTGCCTCCAGCCATTGCGGCCGGTATTTCAGGCAGCCCTCGAAGGCCTCCACCGCGCCGCGGAAGTCCTCGCGCTGCAGCCGCAGATATCCCAGCCGGAAGCGCGCTTCCTCCTCCTTGGGCGCTTTATCGAGCACCGTCTTGTACCAGCGCTCGGCCTCTTCGCTCTGCCCGGAGTGCTCGAGCAGCAGCGCGATATTCCAGATGGGCGCCAGGGCGTCGGGATTGGCTTGAATGGCGCGGTCATAAGCGGCGCGGGCGCCGTGCAGGTCGCCGATCTGCTCGCGCACGATGCCGAGGTTGGTATAGGCCTCGCAGGATTGGGTGCGCTGTTTGAGGGCCTCCTCGTAGGCCTCGATGGCCTGCTGCCAACGGCCCGATTTCTGATGCGCCAGGGCCAAGTTGAACCAGCCTTCGAAGTGGCCGGGGACGGCGTTGACCAGCAGCGTGCAGAACTTGGCGGTGAGCGAGTGCTCTCCCGCCGCGCAGGCCCACGCGGCCAGCCCTTCGAGCGCCACGGTGGATTCCGGCTGAAGCTCCAGCAGGCGCTCGGAGTACTCGCGCACCATGTCGAAGTCCTCCTTCGCCATGCCAATCAGGATGAGATTGGAGAGAGACTCCTCGGATTCGGGATTGCGATCGAGGATGCGCTGGTAGAGTTTGGACGCGTCGTCGCCATGGCCCAGCGACTGCAACGCGGCGGCCTTGCCGAAGAGCGCGTCTTCATGGTCGGGCGCCAGCTCGAGGCACTGTTCGAAGGCGAACAGGGCCGACTTGGGATCTTCCAGGCGCAGGTGACAGACTCCCAGGCCGAGGTGCGCATCCAGGTGTTTGGAGTCGAGCGCGCAGGCTTTGTGGAACGCCTCGGAGGCGTCGTCCCACAGGCCCTGGCGCTCCAGGCAGACCGCCAGGTTGAACCACCCCATGGCGTACTGGGGCTTGATTTGCGTGAGCAGGCGATAGCTCTTGCCGGCTTCCTTGTAATCGCCGGTTTCAAACTGGATGTGGGCCATCGCCCGGTAGATCTCAGCCGACGCCTCGTTGGCGGCCACGGCCCGCTGCAACTGTTTGAGCGCATCGTCGCGCTTCCCGGAGAGGTGCAGGGCGACGGCGCGAGCCAGGTGATCGGAGGCCGAGGACTTGTCGGTTGGCGCGTCGGCGGTGCGCAGTGGCTGCACCTTTGTGTTTCTGAGTGCTGTCGTGGTCATGATAAAGATTGCTCCTTGGCCGGACCTCCCGAGGAGGAGACCCTGACCCAATAAAGGCGTGCCCGATCGTCGGCCGCGCCGCGGAATCCGACGCCGCCGGAGGACAGGCGGCCGTCCGTCCAGCTTGCCACGGGCCGGCCGTCCACCGACACGGCGAACTGGCTGCCGGCGGCCTGCAAGCGAACGGTGAAGGAGGTGCGCGCGCCACCGGCGAATCTCACGGCATCGGCCGCGGCGGGTTCGGCGACGCCCTTGATCACCGCGTGGCGGCTGAATTCGTAGCCGCCGCCGGCAGCCGTGGCGATGGACGCCTCATAATAATCGTCGAAGCCGCAGGCTCGAAAAACCCACCGGACGCTGCGGTTGTCGATGCGGGCGAGAAACTCCAGCTCGTAATCGGCCAGTCCGAGCGACGGCTTGAAAAGAGCGAGCGAGCCGGTGCGAACCCCGGCGGCATCCATGCGCCAGTCTTCCGTCCCGCCGATCCAGTGATTCCAGCCGGAGTCGAAGTGCTCCTCGAGCCTGGCGCTCGGTGTCTCGGCCGGGGGATGATGATCGATCGCCGCCGAGATCACGGGCGAATAGCGAAAGGGCAATTCCTGCGGCGTCAGGGGCACCAACGCCAGGCGCGGGTCCTCGTCGCCGGGGAGTTGATAGGGCGGCAGGGTCACCAGGCCGGGCGTCCCCCGGGCTTGCCGGCGATAGATGACCGGGCGCAGGACGATGATGTCCGTATCCGTCCAGACGGGACCCCACGCGCGTGCGGCCGCGGACTTGCCATTGTGGATGCTCGCGCCGAATTGAAGAACGCCCGGCAGCACCAGGGATTGCCGGATTCGGGGCCGCACGGCGGGAAGCTGTCCGGTGGCGCGCGGAGACAACGGGATGACCAGCGTCGCGGCGGCGGCCGGACGATCCCTTCGCGGCAACGCGGGTGTCAACGGCCGCTCGGGCCACTTCAGGACGGCGGCGCGCAGCGCTGGAACGCCGATCGATTCCTTCTGAATGGCGGACAGCCGGAATCCGGCGGCGGCGGAAACGCGCAGGGCAACTCCCATTTGCGGGGCGAACTGAAGCCGCCGCGGCTGCCTGGTCCGGTTCAGGTAGGAGGCGCCCGGGGGCTCGATGGAAGGCGCTTGGACCCCCGGCGGCACTTGCCGGACCAGTTCCTGCAGCATTCCGAATTCCCGGCGCTCCATGGAAGAGGTGCGCGGGTGCGGCTTGAGGGGCCCGCGGCTGATCGGGAGACGAACCGGCGGGCTCCAGCGGCTCCGCGGAACCGCCAACTGGTTCCAAGGCGGGAGGAAACGTACGGAAGAGGTTTCCAGGGCGCGGGGGGTAAGGTCGGCCGGAGCGTGCAACGAACTGATGGCCTTGGGGTTCTCGCGACGGCGCATCACGCTGGCGACCTGGTTGGCTTCCAGCAGGCGGTCCATTCCGCGGCGCATGCGGTACTGGTTGCGGTGCTCGCGGGAACAGAATTCTCCGGCGCCAACCCAGATCCTGCTCAACGGCTTGCCGCAATACTGGCAGGTTCTCGCGCTCATTTCCAGGTCCAATTATAGGAAGATCGCCGAAAAAATTAATAGGATACAAGGCGGGAGTATACACATAATATCTATGGATATCATTGTCCGATTGGCCTTAGTAGGACTAAACCCGGCCTGGCAGGAATTTGATACTAATTTTAGGTAATTACGCTAAAAAACACTAGGAATTATGCCAAATAATCGAGTAAAATCATCGTGAAACCGGCTCCGCCCACGCGGCGCCGAAGCGAGGATCATCCGATGGTTGAATCGACCTTACGCGCAGAACATTTCGAGCTGCAGGCACCCGCGTCGCCACTGTATTTGTGGGAAGTCGCTCAGAAGCCGGTCTCCGCCAAGATCCCTCATGCCCTCGTCGACCGCCTGGAACACGAAGCGGTGGAGAGCTTTCGCTCGCTGAGTTCCCGGGGATCGGAAATCGGCGGCGTGCTGTTGGGAAGCGTGTCTCCGGGAAATCCGGCGGTGGTCTCAATCGAAGATTACGAATTGATCACGTGCGACTACAGCCGAGGGCCGCTGTACCGCCTTTCGGACGCGGACATGGACCGGTTCGCCCGCGCCATCGGGCGGCATACGGCCGAAGGCGTCGCGGTGGTGGGCTTCTTCAGGAGCCACACGCGAAAAGCTTTGGCGCTGGATGCCGAGGACGTAACGCTGTTCGACACGCAGTTCCCGGCCTCACACCACATTGCGCTCCTGATCCGTCCATTCGCCACGAAGGCCAGTGTGGCCGGTATTTTTATTCGGGAGAACGGCGCGATTCGAACCGAGGCCAGCTACCGGGAGTTCCCGTTCCGCTCGGCGCAGCTCGCCGGTTCAGGCCGCGGACCGGAGACTTCGGAGCCGTCGCCTCCGGTGAGCGGACTGGGGACCGCGCTTCCCCCGCCCGCCGTACCCAAGACCGTGGCGCGCGCGCAGATCGTGCCGATTGCCTCGCGGCGAGAGATCACGCCCGCCGTGCCGCCGTTGGCTCCAGAGCCGATACAGCCCGCAAATCCGCCGGGCCCGGAGGCCACCGGGCCTGTCGCCGCAACGCTGGCCACGAAGCCCGCCGCGGCAACCCCGGTGCAAGAGCCAGCCGCCCAAAAGCCCGTTCCGGCGCCTGTCGCCCAAAAGCCCGGGCCCGGGCCTGCCGCGACAGCGCCAGCGGTCGAGCCGGCTGCCACCCCGGTGGTGAAGCCGGCCGCGCCAACGCCCACACCCAAGCCGGCGGCGGCGGCGCCCGCGGCTGAGCCCGCCGACCCGGCAACGCCCGCCAAGCCCGCCGCCAAGGTGGCGGCGACGCCCGTCGAATCGAAACCCGCCGCGGCAAAACCGGCGCCGGCGGAGCCGGAGCCCGAGAAAGCCCGCGGCGGAAAATTGCTTTGGGTTCTCGTCGGCAGTGCGCTAGCGCTGATCCTCCTGGTGGGCTACCTGCTCATCCCGAAACATCACGTCCCCAAGGTCGCCGTTACGTCGCCCCAGGATTCTTCGGCGCTGGCGCTTCGCGTGCAGCGCACCGGTGGCGAACTGCTGGTTACGTGGAACCGCGATTCCGACGTCATCCGCACCGCCACGCATGCGGTGCTTTCGATCGGAGATGGCGACCAGCACGAGAACGTCGAACTCGACGTGGCGGCGCTTCGCACGAGCAGCTTCGTGTACACTCCCGGGAGCGCCGACGTGGTTTTCAAGATGGAAGTAAGCGGGCAAGGGCAGACCAAAACCACCAGCGAAAGCGTCCGCATCTTACAGACGCGGCCTTCCCCAATGCCAGAGCCGGGGGCCAAGCCCAACACGGCCGCGGCGCCGGCGGGCGATGGTTCCGCCGCACCCGATGGTACGCAGCCGGCCAACCCGGACACGGCCGCCAAGGGTCCGGAACGCCCGTTGCGGCCTTTCCGCGCAGAATCGCTTTCGCAGCGGCTTCGTCCGGCCGCCAACACCGACCTGCCGGATGCGCCCGGCCTGGGCAGCGTTCAAAGCCCGGGCACCGCGGCCATCTCATCGCTGAACTTGAATCCGGCGGCGCCGCCTCCGCCTCCGCCGCCAACGCAAGCGAATGCCGCTCCGGCCAATCCCACGGCGCCTGTCGGGGCTGCCCAGAAGGCAGCGCCGAAAACCGGCGGGCAGATCGTGCCAGCCGAGCTGATCCACAAGAAGGACCCCGATTATCCCAAGATTGCCCGCGATGCCGGCGCCAAAGGAACCGTGGAACTGTTGGCCACCATCGGGGTGGATGGCAGGGTCAAGTCCGTGAAAGTGATCAAGGGCCATCCCATGTTGGTAAAGGCCGCTCAGGATGCCGTGATGCAGTGGCTGTACAAGCCCACCATGCTGAACGGCAGCGCGGTCGAGGGACAGGTCAACGTGCAGGTCAACTTCCTGGGCCGGTAAGCACGCGCATGGGCGCAGCGGCGGCGATAGGTTGCTAAGCCGGCAGGCGCAAACGAGCGATACAGCCCGGGCCGTCTCCGCGGTTTTCGAGCGTCAGAGCGCCGCCGTGGCCCTCGGCAATCTGGCGGCTCAGCACCAACCCGATTCCCGAGCCGCCGGGCTTGGTGGTAAAGAACGGCACGAAGAGATTCGCCGTGTTGGAGAGGCCGGGCCCTTCGTCTTTCACCCAGACCTCCAGCAGGGCGCCGTCGCGCCGCCAGCCGGTTTCGACCCCTCCGCTGGTGGCCAGGGATGCATCCGCGGCGTTGCGCAGCAGGTTGATGAGAACCTGCTCCAACTGGTCCGGATCGCCCTGCACGGTGATGTCGGGGCCCGCCTGGATTTTGACCACGACGCGCGTTTCGAAGCTCACCGCGCGGCCGAGGCACGCCGCCACGTCGAGCGGCTGCAACTGGGGGCGAGGGAGTTTGGCCAGGCGCGCATAGGCGCCGATGAAGCGGCTGAGGCTCTCCGACCGCGAGGTGATCACGCTCAGCCCGCGGCGCATGTCGTCGCGCCAGTCGTCGGGCAGCGGTTCGCGCCCGATGATTCTCTCCAGGCTTCCGGCAATCGACTTGATGGGCGCCAGCGAATTGTTGAGCTCGTGTCCCAGTACGCGCACCAGGCGCTGCCAGGCCTGGAGTTCCTGCTCGCTGAGGGCCTGGGTCAGGTCGGAGATCACCACCAGTTCGAGCGGCAGCCCGCGCTCGCGGATTTTCGAGCGGCGGACGCCCCAGCGCCCCGCCCCTCCCGGAAACGCCGTTTGCAGCGTGGTCTGCGGCGGGCCGTCGAGGCAGGACTGAAGGTTGAGCTCGCCGGCCGTCTGTCCCAGCAGGCGCTCCGTGGGCGCGGCCATCAGCCGCTCGCCCGCCCGATTGACCAGGCGCAGCCGCTCGCGCTCATCGAAAGCAAAGACCGCGACGTCGATTTCGCGCATCACGGTGCGCAGCAGCGTGCTGGCTTCGAGCGCGCCCAGCCGCTGTTCGCGCAGCGTGCTGCCCAGGGTGTTGACTTCGCGCATCACCTCGCCCAAGGCATCGTCGGGACGAGGCGAACGCCCGCGCACCGAGAAATCGCCTTCCCGCAGCGCGCCCAGGAGATTGGAGAGGGTCTGCAACGGAAACACCACGCGCTCGCGCACGGCCATGGCGAATCCCAGCCAGGCGCCCACGATCAGCACGGTGAGGGTCCATTGGGCCTGGGGGGCGAACGGGCGCGTCCACAGAATCCACAGGGCGGTAACCGATCCCGGCAATCCGGCGAGAAGGGCCAGCAGCACGACGCGCCCCTCGTAACTCAGGTGCTTGTGTTTGCCGATTTCCGTCATGGCCTACAGGCCGTATCTCTGTAGACGCCGGTACAGAGCGCTGCGGCTGAGCCCCAGGGCATTGGCGGCGTGGCTGACATTGCCGTTAAAACGCGAGAGCGCCTTCTTGATGAGCAGCGCCTCCACGTCTTCGAGGCTCATCTCCTCCAGGCGCGGCGGTCCCTCGCGGCCCGCGCGCAGGCCCAGGTCGGCGGTGCGGATGGCCTCACCCTGCGCCATCAGGACGGCGCGCTCCACGGCGTGATCGAGCTCGCGCACGTTGCCCGGCCAGCCGTGGGCCAGAAGCGCTTTGATGGTGCCCTCGTCGAAGCCCGTGATCGCCTTGCGGTAGTGCTCGGCGTGCTGGCGCAGGAAATGAGCCGCCAGCACGGGGATGTCTTCGCGCCGGTCGCGCAGGGGCGGCAGGCGGATCTCGATGGTATTCAGGCGGAACAGCAGGTCCTGCCGGAAACGCCCCTCGGCCACCGCCACGTGCAGATCCGCGTTGGTGGCGGAGAACACGCGCACGTCCACGCGCCGGGTCTTGGACGAGCCGACCCGCTCGAAGTCGCCCGATTCGATGGTGCGCAGCAGCTTGGCCTGGAGGGCCTGCGAGATGTTGGCGATCTCGTCGAGAAACAGCGTGCCGCCATCGGCCATTTCGAAGCGGCCGACGCGATCGCTCTTGGCGTCGGTGAAGGCGCCCTTCACGTGACCGAACAGCTCGCTTTCGAAGACGCCCTCGGCGAGCCCGCCGGTGTTGACCGTCACCAGCGGGCGGGTGGAGCGCAGCGAGACGGAGTGCAGCGTCTGCGCCACGAGGCCCTTGCCGGTGCCGTTTTCCCCGGTGATCAAGACATTGGCGTCCGAGGGGCCCACGCGCGAGATCACGTCCAGCACCGGCCGCATGGCCGCCGACTGGGCGATGAGCTGCGGAAACCGCTCGGCGCGCAGCGCCCGGTTCTCGGCTTCGAGCCGCTGCCCGCGGCGCAGGGCGCGTCCCAGCTCGATCTGAGTTTTCAGAATCGCGGAGAGCCGCGCGTTGTCCCACGGCTTCTGAATGAAATCGCGCGCTCCACGGCGCATGGCCTCCACCGCCAGCTCCACCGATCCCCAGGCCGTCATGACGATGACCGGCAGCGTGGTATCGAGGGTCTGGATGCGGTTGAGCAGCTCGAGGCCCTCGTGCCCGGAGGTGGTGTCGCGCGTGTAATTGAGGTCCATCAGGACGGCGTCGAAGTCGCGCGACTCCACGGCATCGATGGCCGCCGGCGGCGAATTGACGGCCTCCGCCTGGTAGCCTTCGCCCTTCACCAGGAAGCGGAGCGCTTCCAGCACATCGGGCTGATCGTCCGCGATCAGGATGCAGGGCGTACGAGACTCGGATGATTTCATCAGATCTTATTCATACCGCAAACCGAAGAATCACGGCATTTCGCGTGCCAGACGGTATGTTTCTGTGCCGGCGCGGCTTAGGCCCGCCGGCCTGGGTGGCGCGTGTCCGTTTGTGGGACGGACGGGACATTCCCGGCGAAGGCTCCCGCCACCCGTCAGCGCAGGATCGTGAAAGCGCGACGGCGGTTGGGGCCAAAGCGGAAGATGGCGAAGTCGTCGTCGAAGGAAGCGGCACATTCGATTCCCAGGCGCCGCATCACCGCGAAACTCGTGCGGTCGACAATGGAAAAATCCTGGTCGTGATACGAAACCCCAATCTGCCAGGCGGCTTCCAGATCGGCTGCCCCGACGGGTTCGATTGCGGCCACGCCACGGCGCAGGGACTCCCAGAACCGTTCCGCGGCCTGGCGGCGGATGCGGTAACGAAGCAGTGTCCAGGTTTCGATCAGCACGTGGTCGGAGGTGACCAGCGGCTCGCCCGCGGCGAGGATGGCCTTGGCGCGCGAGTTGCCGACATCGCCGGAGTCCGCTGCGGCGTACCAAACGGATGTGTCGACAAAGATACTCATTCCCGTGATGTCAGCCGCGGCGCTTGCTCGCACGAGATGAGGCCATGGCTTCAGCGACCATCGCGTGCTTGCCTTTTGCGATTTCGGATCCGCCGGAATTGCCGAGATCGAAGACCAGCGCCGGGTTCGCTTTCGCGCGAGAGCCGCCGAGATCGCGTACCACCAGGCGGCGTACGTATTCCGCAAGGGAGACCCCCAGGTCGCTGGCGCGCTGCCGGGCGCGGCGCTGGATTTCGGGATCCAGGGTAATCTGCGTTCTTGCCATCATGATGGCACCATCATAGCATGCGGCAGGACTTCCCATCCGAAACTCGCCTTGACCTTGACACGCTGGTGAACTCGCGTAAGACTTAGGGCACACCGTATCCGGCCGCGGAGAGCAAAACATGAACGAGACACGCCGCAACTTTCTGCAACTTACCGTCGCTGCCGCCGCCGTGCCGGCTGCGGCCGAGAGCCAGACGCGAACGGGCAACACCGCGCCGTGGTACCTGCGCACGTATCGCTGGGGCCAGACGAACATCACCGAAAAAGACCCCGTCCAGTACGACATCCCGTGGTGGCGGGACTATTGGAAGCGCACCGAAGTGCAGGGCGTCATTATCAACGCCGGCGGGATCGTCGCGTATTATCCGAGCAAGTTCCCTTTGCAGTACCGCGCGGAATTCCTGAACGGGCGGGACCTGTTCGGCGAATTGACCAAGGCCGCGCACGAGGACGGCATCGTGGTGATGGCGCGGATGGACTCCAACCGCACGGCGGAGAATTTCTACCAGGCGCACCCGGACTGGTTCGCGCGCACGGCGGACGGAAGGCCGTACCGGGCCGCCGACAAGTACACCACCTGCATCAACAGTCCCTACTACGACGAGTACCTGCCGGGCGTCCTGCGCGAGATCATCGAGCGGTCCCATCCGGAGGGAATCACCGACAACAGCTGGGCAGGGATGGGGCGGAACAGCATCTGCTATTGCGACAACTGCGAGCGGAAGTTCCGCGCCAAGACCGGGCAGCCGATTCCGCGCCGCGCCAACTGGGACGATCCGGTTTACCGGCAATGGATCCTGTGGAACTACGAGCGCCGCACAGAAATCTGGGAGCTGAACAACCGGACGACGCAGGCGGCGGGCGGGCCGGACTGCATCTGGTCGGGCATGAACAGCGGATCGGTTTCCGCGCTGGCGTCGTCCTTCCGCGACCTCCAGGAGATCTCGAGCCGCGCGCACATCATCATGCTCGACCATCAGAGCCGGACCGACTCGACCGGTTTTCAGCAGAACGGCGACGCCGGCAAACTGGTCCACGGGATGCTCGGTTGGGACAAGGTGGCTGCCGAGAGCATGGCCATGTACGAGGCGGGCCGCAGTTCGTTCCGCGTGGCGAGCAAACCGGCGGCGGAGGCGCGCATGTGGATGATCGCCGGAATTGCCGGCGGTATTCAGCCGTGGTGGCATCACGTAGGCGCGTATCACGAGGACCGGCGGATGTACCGGACCGCCGAGCCCGTCATGAAGTGGCACAAGGCGAACGAGACGTACTTGGTGAACCGCCGGCCGGTGGCCAGCGTGGGGGTCGTGTGGTCGCAGAGAAACACCGATTTCTACGGACGCGATAACGCCGCCGAGCTGGTGGATGCTCCGTATCAGGGGTTCACGCAGGCGCTGGTACGAGCGCGCATCCCTTACTTGCCGGTGCACGCCGGGCATATCGACCGCGAGGCGCCCGGCCTGTCCGTGTTGATTCTGGCCAACGCCGGAGGGCTCTCCGACGAGCAGTGCGCGGCGATCCGGCGCTTCGTGGAACGCGGCGGCTCGCTGATCGCTACCGGCGACAGCACGCGGTACAACGAATGGGGCGACCCGCGCCCCGACTTCGCACTGGGCGATTTGTTCCGCGTGCACGCGGAAGCCAAGCCTCTGCGCGCGGCGGATTCCGCTGGGGGCGGGCGACGCGGCGGCGGCGTGTCCGCGCATACGTACCTGCGCCTTCATCCCGAGTTTCGCGCGCGCGTCTATGGGCCGAAGAAAGGCGACGAACCGGCGCCCACAGGCGAGCGGCATCCCGTGCTGCGCGGGTTCGAAGAAACCGACATACTCGCGTTCGGCGGTGTCTTGCAGGCCTTGAAGACCGACGCCGGCGCCATCGTTCCCTTGACCTTCGTGCCGGAGTTTCCGGTTTATCCGCCCGAGACGGCCTGGATGCGGCAGACGGATACGAACATTCCCGGCCTGGTGGTGAGCGAGCATGCCAAGGGCGGCCGCGTGGCTTACCTGGCGGCGGATCTCGACCGGCGGTACATGCGGGACCTCCTGCCCGACCACGGGAACCTGCTGGCGAACCTGGTTCGCTGGGCGGCCGGCGAGAACATCCCGCTGAGAGTCCAGGGCGCCGGGCTTCTGGATTGCCACCTCTACGAGCAGCAGGGGCGGCTGGTCCTCCACCTGGTGAATCTGACGAATTCGGGGACGTGGCGGTCGCCGATCGACGAGCTGATGCCGGTCGGTCCTTTGCAGGTGAGGGTGAAGCTGCCGCGAGGGGTGCCCGGACGGACTGCGAAGCTTCTGGTGTCGGCAGGCACGGCGGCGGTCGCGGCCAGCCAGGGGTGGGCCGAGTTCGAGGTGAAGTCGATCCTGGATCACGAAGTGGTGGTTATCGCGTAGAGATCGCCGCCGAAAAGCGGCCGCTCCGGAGCGCGCACAGATTAAATTTTTACCCACCCGGAAGCAATCCACCATACAATGAACCATAAGGAGGTGGAAAATGGAAAACCGTCAACTTTCCCGCCGCGGGCTGCTGGCCGCCGGTGGCGCGACCCTGGGCAGCCTGGCTCTGGGGGGAGTCGCCAAAGCCAAGGAGGCACCCGCCGCGGCGGTGGCGATCGCGCGCTGCCGCTCGTACGAGCGCGCGTCCATCGAGCAATCGCTCGGCACCATGTTCGACCAGATCGGCGGCATAGGGCCGCTGGTGAAGAACAAGACGGTGGCCATCAAGCTCAATCTCACCGGCCAGCCACAGCGCTTCCCCATCGACCCGGCGCTGCCGTACCGCTCGGAGCCGAACACCGTGCTGGCCGCGGCGCACCTGATCGCGCGGGCCGGGGCGCTGCGCATCCGGATCATCGAGACGTTCTTCCCCGCGGGGCAGGATATGGCGCTGTGGGGACGGTACCAGCTCGACATCAACGCCATCAACAACGTCGGTTGCAAGGTGGAATGGGAGAACGGGCAGAACATGGGGCAGGCGAAGCAGTACGCGCGCATGAAGGTGCCCTCGGACCCCTACATGTTCCCGACGTACGACCTCAACCACAGCTTCGCGGACTGCGACGTGTATGTTTCCATGTCCAAGCTGAAGAACCACTGGCTGGCCGGGGTGACGATGTCGCTGAAGAACAATTTTGGCATCACGCCGTGCTCGCTCTACGGCGGCGACTGCGGGGCGGACGGCAACGAGAATCCCCGGCAGGAGCGCGGCCCGGTATGCCACAACGGGGCGCGGAACCCGCCGGCGGGAGTGGCGCAGGAGTTGCACCCGGATTCGCCGCGGGACCCGGGCTACCGCATCCCGCGCATCGTGTCGGACCTGGTGCGCGCCCGCCCCATCGACCTGGCCATTGTGGACGGAGTGGAATCCATCCGCGGCGGTGAGGGCGTGTGGAACGCGGGCGTGCAGATCATCAAGCCGGGAGTGATGCTGGCGGGGAAGAATCCCGTATGCGTGGACGCCGTGTGCATGGCGGTCATGGGGTACGATCCGCGCGCGGACCGTGGCACAAAGCCGTTCCTGCGCGGCGACAACACGCTGAAGCTGTGCGAGGAGGTGGGCGTTGGGACCACCGACCTGGCGCGGATCGAGGTGGCCGGCCTGAGCGTGAAGGACGCGTTCTGCGACTTCGGCCCCGGGCCGACCGGCCAGAAGATCTGAGCGCTATTTCCGCGCGGGGGCGCCAGTGGCACGGGGCGCTCCCCACGGGCTGGCCGCAGCAAGCCTATCTCTCCAGCTTCTTAAGCCGCCAGCCGTTGTCGCCGGACGGTTGGAACGCGGCGATTTGTTCGAGCACCTGATCGAGACCGTATTGTATGTGCCGCCGCATCTCCGCGTCGGCCTTTTCCGGATTGCCACTGGCGAGCGCCGCAACCAGTTGCGAGTGGAAGTTCTGCGGAAGAATGCGCCGCTGCGCCGCGGTATCGTAAAGCCAGTTGAAGATAAGAACCTGCTTCTTCTCGATGGCGTCCCGCAAAGCTATGCATCCGGTGGCCTCGGCAATGCGGAGATGGAGATTCAAGTGATAGGTGTGCACGGAAAAAAGAAAATCCGCATCCGGCGTTTCGGTGGCGCAAACCTCATAGAGCCGATCCAGATGACCGCCTATCCGAGCGAGTTCTTGTTTCTCGGCCGCCGACGCCCGCGCGGCAAAGAGCCTGGCCGCTTGCGTTTCGAGCGCCTCGCGAAGAATGTAGCGGTCCCGAATATCGTTTTCGGTCGGGATCTTGACGCGTGTTCCGACGCGCGGCCGGCTTTCCACGAGGCCTTCGCTTTCCAGCCTCTGCAACGCCTCCGTTATGGGAATAAAGCTCATTTTGAGCTCGCCGGCAAGTTTGCGGCGCGATAATGGCGCGCCCAGCGCGAAGTCACCCTTGAGAATCTTGTCGCGCAGCTCGATGTAAGCCTGTGCGGCCAGGCTGAGAGCCGGTTTGCGGCGCTTCTGCCGCGCCGGCGCCCGAGGGGTCATGCTCGTGCCTCCCGGTTCATCAAGGTTCAGTCCAGTATCCATCATTGTCATATCAAGCGTACCTCTTATCCGGCAGCAGCCAAATCAGCAGTGCCGAGATCAGCGGGATGGTTCCGAATAGAATGAACGCCGGCGTGAAAGACCATCGGCCCACAATCCACCCCGTCAGCAGACTGAAAATCATGCCGCCGAATCCCGCCCCCGTGCTGGCGAACCCCCAAACGGAAGCCACGGAATCCGGCGGATAAACATCGGCCGGCAGCGCCAGCGTGTTCGCCAGCGCCCCTGTATAACCTGCCGTGGCAATGGAAACCAAAACGATGGACGCCCCGGCGCCATGGACAAGCGCCGCAGGGATGCCGGCAGTCATCAACAGCGAAAAAGCAACGATGAGGACCTTCCTCTGCCTGCGTGGAGAAAGCCGCCTGGTGGAAGCCGAGGGGGCCATCACCCAGCGGGCGAACGTCCCCCCTAGCAGATTTCCCGCGCCTGCCGTAAAGAATGGAATCCAGGCCCACTCGCCTATGGCCTTCATGTCGAACCCTCGTCCGCTCTTCAGGTATTGCGGGAACCAGAAAGTGTAGAAATACCATACTGGATCGCTGAATACCTTTGACAGAGTGAATTGCCAGAGAAAGCGCGACGAGAGAAGTTCCCGGATGGGCGTTCGCAGCGCGCGCGTCTCGTGGCGCGGCCGTTCCGGTGTCCGGTATACCAATAGCCAAACCGCCAGCCAGATAAAACCGAGAGCCCCGATCGAGCTGAATACGACTTGCCAGTTGTATCGAAGGACAATCCACACCACCAGCGGCGCGGCGATCAGAGCGCCCACCGATGAACCGCTATTGAAGATGCCGGAGGCGAGCGCCCGCTCCTCCATGGGGAACCACTCGGCAACTACTTTCACACCCGCCGGCCAATTGCCCGCCTCCCCCAAGCCCAGCAAGAAACGGTATGCGCCCAGGCTGAACGAACCGCGCGCGAAAGAGTGCAATACCTCGGCGGCGGACCACCAGCCAACGGTCAGCGCGTACCCGGCTTTGGCCCCCAGGCGGTCGATGACTGGCCCGCAGAGCGCATTCATCACGGTGTACGCCAGCATGAAGGCGAACACGATCCGCCCATAAGATTCATTGGTCATGCCGAAGTCGTGTTGAAGAACGGGCGCGATCACGGACAGCGTTTGACGGTCGAGATAGTTCACTACGGTCGCGGCGAAAACCAGCGAGATCATCAGCCAGCGCAGGGGAGATGGCTGCGGTTGTTGCGAAGATGGCGAAACGGTTTGGGACCGCGTGCCTTGCCACATGGCTCACTCACCAGCTTTTTACGTTCACTGCAATATCAGAATTCTATCACGCTCCCGAGTGCAGGAATATAGTAACGCCACGCTACCAGGGTCCCGGTTGCGACACCCGCCTGCGTAAGGTTATTGAATAACAGGCGCCTACGCGATGCGCATTGTCATTCCGCCGTCGATGGCCACGTTTTCGCCACTGATGAAATCGTTCTCGACCAGCATAACGATGGCGGCCGCGACGTCTTCCGGCTTCCCTTCCCGGCGAAGAGGGATGCGATTCTCAATATTCTGCCGCACCTGTTCAGGCGTCAGATGATCTTGAAAACGTGTTCGAATGACGCCCGGCGCCACCGCATTCACCCGTATGTTGTGTTCCGCCAGTTCGCGCGCGAGGCTGCGAGCGAACTGCGGCACCGCTCCTTTGGCCACTCCGTATGCGATGGCGCCGGCGCAACCTCGGGAACCGGCCGCCGACGAAATCAAAACGATCGCGCCTTCCTGGCGTTCGATCATGTACGGCACGGCGGCGCGGCACAGGTGAAAGATGGCGTGGACATGAACGTCAAACGCACGGTACCAATCCTCCGGGCAGACCTCCATCAATCCACCTGGCGCCGCCCCGCCAGCACAGTGAATGAGCACGTCGAGCCGGCCGAAAGCTTCGACAGTCTCCTTGACGGCACGCGCGGCCTCGCCGGGCTCGCCGACGTCTCCGCTGATGCAAATGCAGGATACCCGCAGATTCTCCACGGCTGCCCTGACGCTCTCTGCCGCATCCGCATCCCTGGGCAGACCTGAAATTGCGATGTCCGCGCCCCGGCGGGCTAATTCGATTGCGGTGGCCGAGCCGATGCCTCCGCTGCCGCCCGTAATCAGACAGACTTTGTCAGTTAGTTTCATGATTCACTCGTTAAGTAGCGGTCGGTATCGAGAATACCCAGGCAAACCGGCACGGCCGCCGGGACTCGTCCTGCACGTCTTCGGGAAGGTCGATCGTCAGTCCCGTGCCCGAGTCCACCTGCCAGGCAAGAGGCTTCGCATATCCGAGCAGGTGCACGCTCGATCCAGGTTGGGGGACAACGGAAGTGACACGCAGCTTCCGTCCGGGCCAGGAGAGCGCGAAAGCGTAAACGGTTTTGCCGTCCTTTGTGCGGGTGAAGCGAATGTCGTCCCCTTCCCGCCAGAGATCGCCCCTCCTCTCCCGCGTGGCATAGATGGCGGCGCCGTTGGCGCGAAGCCACCCCCCCGCGTCCCGGAGTTGCTCCTTCGCGGTCGGATGAAACTGCCCGTCGCCGTCGGGCCCGACCCCGACCATGAAATTTCCGCCTTTCGCCGCACAATCGATGATGTTGCGCACAATCCACTGCGAACCCTTATGCCGGGAAGGGTCGCTTTCGTAGGAGAAGGACGATCCAAGCGGATAAATGACGAACCACGGCATCTCCGTGTTTTCCTTGCTGCCCGGGACAAACCCTTCCGGCGTGTAATAATCTCCATAGTTTCCGATGCCCCGCGCCCGTAGCATCACGTCCGGCTGAAGCTTCCGCAGGTGCAAAATCGTCTCGCGCAGTTGAGGCCAGACCGACGACCCGAGCCATTGGTCCAGACAGAGCATGTCAATGGGCCCGTAATTGGTGAGCAATTCGCTTAATTGGGCACGATGGCGGGCCATCATGCGGTTGACTTCCGCCGGCGTGGGATCGGGGACGGTGAGGATGCGATCTCCCAGCTTCTTGGCAACGTCCGGATAAGATCGAGGGTCGAGCCTGGCGGACGAGGGTACCTGCATTGGCGCACAGTTGTATGGGCGAAAGTCCGCGTCGTACCAGTCCGGATGGGAGAAGTAAAGATCGATCTTCAGCCCGCGTTTTCGCGCGGCGCCGCATAACTCGCCAACCACGTCGCGACGGAAAGGCGTTTCCAGCATACTGTACCGCAAGTCGCAATCTTCCAAGCGGGGCCCCCCGGGCGCGGCCCAATTTGCGCGCCGGCTGACGCGGGTCTTGGTGTCAAACATGGAGAACCCATCGTGATGCTTGGATGTGAATGCGAACATGCGCATACCGCATTCGGCAAACAGGTCCATCCACTCGCCCGCATCGAATCCGCGTGGACTCCAGGTCCGGTACATCTCCTGGTAACGGTGCCTCTCTTCAAACGACATAGTCAGGAACGGCCACGATTCGCTGCGCAATTTCAGAATGGAGTACGGACCCCAGTGAAGGCGGACCCCATACTTCATGTCGCGAAACGCCTCGTAGGCGTTTTCCGAGGCCCATCGGTACTCGGGAACGGGTACCTCCTCGATGTAGTCCCGGACTCGCCGGTAGTGTACGTCGTTTTCCGGCAGGCGGTGAGACGGTCTCTCAGTCTGGCCGTATGCCGCGCCCGCAGCTACGCCGGCCGCGATGAATTCGCGTCGATTCATAAGGTCTGCCTTTCTCGCAACCACTATCTTCGTGCCGGCATCCGTGCCAGGCGGTTATGCCTCCACTCATCGGCCGGCCTGCTGCAGCGCGCGGACCAGGTCCTCTGAAGTCACCGTCGGGCCCCAGTACGACTCGATATGCTCGATTACCATCTCCGTCCCGCGCTGGTGACTCACAAACGGCCGGCGTGCCGGGTTGTACATGGCATCGGTCAGATCGCGAATCAGAATACAACGAATTCCCCACCTGGTCATTTGGCGGGTTGCAAACGAGCGGTTGAGTATACACATATTCGCGTGGACTCCGGCAAAGAGGAGAGTTTGGATCCCACGCGCGTGAAGGGCGTTGTACACCTCGCGTCCATTATCCGAGATCAGGTCCGTGTCCAGGACGTGGATGGCCGCATGCTCCCGCGTCCAAACGCGCGTGTTGGGCTTCAACGAGTTGTTCGGATTGTCGCACCCTCCGTCGGAGTCGTCGATCGGCAGCGGCGGCTCGGTCAGAGCCAGCGGCTCGGGCGGCTGGACCTGCGGGAACCCCAGGATCTTCAGCCGCGCCGGGTGGTCCTTATAAAAACTCATCGTATCGGAAGGAGCATGAATGATCAAAATCCCCTGCTGCCTGGCGAGATCCACCACCGGCGACATTTTGTGCGCTAACGCGTCCACCCGCTGGCTGGCGGTCTCGCACCAGTGACGGTCCCACATGTCGCAGAGGATCAGGGCGGTCCGGGAAACCGGCAACGTGTATTCAAGCGATACACTTTGCCTTTCGCCGCTCCCTTTGAAGGCCTCTACACGGCTGCGAAGGGTAAGATGCACGTCCGCACCGCCCGCTGTCCCGGAAAGCATACCAAGGCAACCCAAAAGCCCAAGAAGATATCTTCGCACTTCGCCTCCTCAAGCACACCGGATGTGCCCTCGAGATCAAAGAACCTGATATTGCAATTGATGATAATCTCCTTTGGGAAGGACTGTCAAGAAGCCTTTTGAGGGTGATTCCGGGTGTAGTGGGTAAGTTGGGGCCACTCGGGTCCGACAGCCGGGATAGCAGAGGTCCCAAGAGGCCATACCCTGAGAGGGGCGGCTGATGTGAATTCCAGCATTCGGCGCCACCACCGGGTCCGGTCCCGATCCCTTGCGAAGCTGCGCGAGTTGCACGGTCGTCTTGACGGGTTGCAGCAAAAAGTTCGGGAGGGCGGAAAGGTTCGGAAGTCATTTCAAATCACTTATAATCAATATGTTGCGAACGTTGACAAACGCCATCCCAACTCCGCGAAGGGAATCCGCCGCAACCTGTCACAACAAGACAACTGACCGCCCATGAAAGGATCGCGCATAGGGCCGGCGGCAAGGAGACATCGCCACCGGTCCGGGGAAGTCGCGGTGCCAGACTCGGACCCCACGTCGCAGCGAAATCAGCTTGGCGATGGGTCTCCCGGGCCGACAAGCAGGGTATGGCGGTATCGGGCCTGATTCGCGTTTTTGGCCCTTGACATTCAATGTGTATCGCCGTATTCTCCAAATTGTAAGATCAGTATGTAGGGGTCCGAATCCAGTTGTACACACGCGTTACAGACAATGAGGAGGAATGGAAAGCCGGCGCCGCTACTGGCGCACCTCCGCCGGAGCGACGGAGGTTTCCAAGAGCATCCTCGGCGCCAGCGACAGAGTGCGGTTAGGGGTCACCGCGCGGGCGCCAGCGGTATGGATGATACGGGCCGGTTCCTCGCTAATCAGGACCGCGCCGGTGCCGCTGTTTGCGATGCCGGCGATTTGCCCAGGGCAATGTTTACCGAGGTGGTGGCCGAGCTTCCGGCTGCCAAATGGAGAACGTCAATGAGACTGCGAATATGGATGTGCCTGATCTTCACGCTTTTCCTGGTTACGGAAGGGCTGATCGGGCAGGAGTACCGGGGCTCCTTATCCGGTCGTGTGCTGGACCCGAGCGGCGCTGCCGTTCCGGGCGCGCAAGTGACTTTGACCAACACCGCCACCAACCTCCGTCTCACGACGGATACAAATGCCGAGGGGAACTACACGGTCCCGTTCCTTCAACCTGGAACCTATAGCTTGCGTGTGGAACACCAAGGCTTCAAAGCTTTCGAACGAACCCCGATAGAGATCCGCATTGATTCGGCGGTGCAAGTCGATGCGCCACTGGAACTCGGCAGTTCCACGGAAACGGTTAATGTCCGGGGGGAGACGCCGCTGCTAGACACGGCGAGCGCCTCGCTGGGGGAGACGGTCGACGCAAGGAGGGTTGTGGAGCTTCCGATCCAGCAGGGGGTTCCCTTTCACCTGATATCCCTGACTCCGGGCGTGGTCAAGACGGGCACCAATATGCTGGACGAGAACCCGTACGACGGGACGATTATTTCGTATTCGATAGGGGGCGAAAGCGCCAGCGCCAACCTCATCACCATCGACGGCGCGACTACCGGACAGGTCTCCGGCGGCAATGGGCCGTCGTTCAGCCCCCCGGAGTATTCGGTGGGCGAATTTCGTGTGCTGACATCCAGCTTCAGCGCCGAGCAGGGATTCACGCAGGGGGCGAACGTAAGCGTCAGCCTCAAGTCGGGGACCAATACTGTGCACGGCGGGATTGCCGACTACGGAGGGGGGGACGGACGCCTCATTGCCAACCAGTATCTGAACGTCGTCGCGGGCAAGCCCAAATCGCCTTCCGGCCCGTATCGGCGCAGGGAGCTCGGTATCGGGGGCCCGGTGTATATACCCAAGGTCTACGACGGCCGGAACAAGACTTTTTGGTATTTTGGTTTCACGAATCTCGACCGAACCCAGGTCTTAACCCAAGACTTTACCGTTCCCACGCTTCCGGAGCGGAACGGCGATTTCTCCGGTCTGCTGCCCTTGGGCTCCAGCTATCAGATCTACGATCCGTACTCGTGGAAGTCCAACGGGAACGGCACGTACACATCCAACCCCCTTCCGAATAACATTATTCCGGGATCGATCTTTAATCAGACGCCGGCGTCCAAAATCGGAGTGGGCTTTCTGCAATTCTGGCCGCTGCCGAACAACGTAGGCGGCCCCGGCTATACCGCGAACGGCACGAATGACTGGTACTGCAACCAGAGCGGACAGAGCAACGAGTATTGGGGGATGGACCTTCGCATCGATCAGAACTTTGGCGATAAGAACCGGTTCTACGGCTCCATGCACCGCTTCGACCGTAACAATCAGGACTACAACATTTTCCAGAATAACGTCAGCGGAGATTCGTGGAAAATACACCCACGCGGCGGTGTTATAGACGATGTGCAAGTGTTCAGCCCGAGTTTGGTCATGGATGTGCGCTTGGGGTTCGACGATTACGACAAGCTGGTGACGAGCCTGGGGTCGATCCCCCTGACCTGGAAGTATGCAACCTACGCACAAGGAGTCGCCGGATTCTCCCAGTTGGACAGTTATATCAATCCGGAAATCGAGCGCATGCCCTCCATCAGCCCTTCGGGCTACCAAGGGGCGCCGCCCGGAGCGAACCTCACGTGGAACCAGAGCTACACGTACGAGCCCTCGGTGCATTTCACCAAGACGCGCGGGCAGCACACGATGAACTTCGGGTGGGACATGCTGATGAGAAGGGACAACGCATACCTGCCCGGGTTGGGGGCGACCGGGTCTTTCAATTTCAACGGCTCATACATGGTAGGGCCGCTGAATACCGCGGCGACCGCGCCGGAAGGGCAGGGGCTGGCGCAGATGGAGTACGGGTTGCCCTTTAGCACGGCGATTAACGTGGTGCCGAGTTCGGCGGCTCAGTCCATTTCCCATGCCCTCTATTACCAGGAGGACTGGCGCGTGAGCCAGCGGCTGACTTTAAACCTGGGTCTGCGTTATGAGTACTGGGGTCCGACCACGGAGCGCTACGACCGCAGCACCGAGGGCTGGAACCCGAGTGCGACGCACACGTATGCTTCGGCGGTCCAGGCGGCCTATCTTCAGAACCCCACCCCCGAAGTGAGCGCACTCCCCCTGACGGGAGGCCTCACCTTCGCGGGCTCTACTAACGGCGGGTCGCATGGGCTGTGGCAGGCCAACAACCACGACTTCATGCCCCGGTTCGGGTTGTCCTACGCCTTGGACCACAAGACTGTCATTCACGCCGGCTATGGAATCTTTTTCGGCGCCATGGGGGACTTGTTCCAGGCGGTGAATCAAACCGGCTTCAGCCGGACGACAACGTACAACGGCACGCTTAACAATGGCTTGGACGGGTACCCCTATAGTCTGGCCAACCCGTTCCCGGCCGCGCCGCTGCCTGCACTGGGCGCCGGCCTGGGGGCCGACACCAACGTGGGCGGCAGCATTTCAGTGGTGCTGCCCCATCCCAAAGACTTGTACGTCCAAAGATGGACGTTCGGCGTCCAGCGCGAACTTCCGACGCACGTCGTGCTGTCGATTTCCTATACTGGAGACCGAGGCACGCATCTGAGCACAAGCAGGAACCTGGACGCCCTGCCGAACCAGTACCTCAGCACTTTGCCGACCCGGGACACAAACACGATCAACTATCTCGGCGCCCAGATCCCCAATCCGTTCAAGGGCCTGGTGCCGGCGGGAACCAGCCTGTACACGAACTCGACCATTTCCCGGTCGACGCTGCTCACTCCTTATCCGCTGTTCACGGGCGTCACGTACAACACCCAGCAGGGATATAACATGTACAACTCGCTGCAAGTGAACGCCGAGAGACGGTTCGCGAACGGCTTCACGGGGACGTTTGTCTTCACCTGGCAGAACGACATGGAAGCGACGAGCTTCTTGAACGCCGGCGACCCGCTTCCCGAAAAGCTGCCCGCTACCACGGACTTCCCGGTGTACTTTTCCGCCAGCGGCCTTTACAACTTGCCTATCGGCCGCGGGCACAAACTGCTCGGCAACAGTTCCAAGACCGTCAACGCCGTCCTGGGAGGGTGGCAGGTTGAGGGAGTGTACCGGTATCAATCGGGCCCGCCCCTTGGCTTCGGCGACGCTCTCCTCAGTGGCACTTGTCCCACTCTTGCGTCGATCGCCCTGCCGGCGGATCAGCGCACCTATCTGAGATGGTTCAACACGTCGTGCTTCAACACCAACTCGAGCCAACAACTGGCCAACAACCTGATCACTTTGCCCGCCCGCTTCTCCTACATCAGAGGCATGCCTTTGAGCGTAGCGGATATGTCGGGAATCAAGAGGTTCAAGATCAGCGAAAGGGTAAACGTCGAGATGCGGTGGGAGTTTCTGAACGCATTCAACCACGTGTGGCTGGGCGCCCCCACCACGTCTCCGACCAGTGGCGCTTTTGGCCAAGCTGCTACGGAGCAGAGTTCGCCCCGCAGGGTGTACTGGAGCGGACACGTCACCTTCTAACGGGCGCGCAGTGCGTCATCGATGATCGGGCGCACGCCGGGTGCGCCCGATAAACCATCCGCCGGGATTTGAGGCGCCTGGGCAATATAAGGAAATACGAGTCGAGGCCCTGTGAGGATGAAGAGACAAAGCAGGTTCGCGATGTGGCTCCTCGCCGTGGGAGTCGCGTACGCCCAGAGGGTGATTGGGCCGCAACCGCCGGTGGTGGACCCGGGCGGCGAGGGCAAGGCGCCGTCGGACGCCGTCGTGTTGTTCAACGGGCGGGACAATACGGGTTGGACCAGGGTGGACGGGACGCCGTCGCACTGCACGGTCGCGGACGGCGTGATGACCTGCCGCACCGGCGCCCTCGATACCGCGAGCACCGAGAAATTCCGCAACGCGCAGATCCATGTGGAGTTCAACGTTCCGTACGAGCCCGAGGCGAAGGGCCAGGCGCGCGCCAACAGCGGCATCATACTGCAGAACCGGTACGAGATCCAAATTCTGGACTCCTACCAGAACGAGACTTACGCCAACGGTTCCTGCGGCGCGCTGTATGGGCAATCGGCGCCGCTGGTGAACGCTTGCCGGCGGCCCACCGAGTGGCAGAGCTACGACATCATTTTTCATGCGCCGCATTGCGGCCCCGGCAGCACCACCCCGGAGCCGGGGAGCCTGACGATGTTCCAGAACGGCATCCTGATCCAGGACCATGTACCGGTGCGAGGGCGTGGTTGCGTGGACGAGGGCCCCTTGGTGCTCCAGGACCACGGCCGTGAGGTGGGCCGGAAGATCGCAGAGAACCCGGGGATAGAGGTGGGCGCCCCGGATACGACTATGAGGTTCCGCAACATCTGGATGCGCCGGCTGGCGCCGTAGTGTGGACTGTTGCAGGCAAAACGCGTTGCGGAGTTGAGGAAGTGTAAGGATGCATAGAGAACGAGTGTTGGCCGTATGCCTGCTCGCCGTGGGCATCGCGTACGCCCAGAGAGTGATTGGGCCGCAACCGCCGGTGATGGATCCAGGCGGCGGGGGCAAGGCGCCGTCGGACGCCGTCGTTTTGTTTAACGGGCGGGACAATACCGGTTGGACCAGGCTGGACGGGACGCCGTCGCACTGCACGGTCGCCGACGGCGTGATGACCTGCCGCACCGGCGCCCTCGATACCGCGAGCACCGAGAAATTCCGCAACGCGCAGATCCATGTGGAGTTCAACGTTCCGAACGAGCCCGACCAGAAGGGCTACGCGCGCGCGAACGGCGGCATCATACTCCAGAACCTGTACGAGATCCAGATTCTGGACAATTACAAGAGCGAGGTGGCCCCCGATAGCCAATGCGCCGCGCTTTACAGGCAATCGCCGCCGCTGGTGAACGCTTGCCGGCCGCCCGGCGAGTGGCAGAGCTACGACATTGTTTTTCACGCTCCGACCTGCGCTTCCGATGGCAGCGTGCAGACGCCCGGGAGCCTGACGCTGCTGCACAATGGCGTGCTGGTCCAGGACCAGGTGCCGGTGAGGGGGCGCCGTTGCGTGGCCGAAGGACCCTTAGTGCTCCAGGACCACAGCCGTGTCGTCGGCCGTACAATCGAAATAGAGGAGGGGCCGATCAACGGGCCCGCGCCGGAAACGGACATGAGATACCGTAACATCTGGATGCGCCGACTGAGCCAGTAGCGCCCAGATCTCTTTTCAGAAGGAATGTATAAGATGGAAAACCGACGATCATTCTTGACCAGGGCAACCCTGGGAGTGGCCGCGGCGGGAGCGTCGTCTGCTCCGGCCGCCTCCGACCAGTTCGTGGTCGGATTTATCGGCACCGGCAGCCGTGCCTATAGTGCCCTGATTCCGCAGTTTAAGTTCAACCCCGGCTTCCGCATTGCCGCGGTGTGCGACGTGTACAAACCTAACCTGGACCAGGCCGCCACGCTCGTGGGCGGTAACGTAGACACGTACGGCGACTACCGGCGGGTGCTCGACCGCAAGGACATCGACGTGGTGGTGATAGCGACGCCGGACCACTGGCACTGCCCCATGGTGATCTCGGCCTGCGAGGCTGGCAAGGACATTTATCTGGAGAAGCCGGTCTCGAACGACATCGACATGTGCCTCAAGGCGGTAGAGGCGGCCCGGAAGTACAAGCGCGTGGTGCAGGTGGGCTTGATGCAGCGCAGCAGCGCGCCTTTCCTGGAGGCTTACAAGGAGGTCCAAAGCGGCATACTCGGCAAGGTCCGTCATGTGGTGGTGATAAACCCCGGCGGCAGCGCGCCCAGAGGCGGCCGGGGGGCAACGGGACGCGGCGGGCCGGGCGGCGGCCAAATGACGGCCGAGGCTTCCGCTCCTCCTCCCGGCCTCGACTGGGAGATGTTCCAGGGGCCGGCGCCGCGGCGGCCGTACAGCCCCATGCGCCAGCGCAATTGGCGCAGCTATTGGGAGTACGGCGGCGGCGCGCTCTCGGACTGGGGCGTGCATCTCCTCGACATCGCGCATTGGTACTTGGGCGTTACCGAGCCCTCGCGCACCGCGGCCGCAGTGTATGGATGGTTCGGCCGGCCGCAGGACGACCGGTTCCCGGACACCACCGACGTCTCCTGGCAGTATCCGAATTTCGTCGCCAACTACAGCTCGCGGTCGGACGTTCTCGGCACGTATCTGTGGGGCGACGAAGGCGTGCTGTTCGTCAACCGCTACGGTTACAACGTGCGGGCGGTGACCGGCAACTGGCGCAGCACCGGCGGAAAGCCGCCGTTTGAAGAGAAGAAGGTAGCGTTGCACGATGAACCGCCGAACGGGCAGGCGTCCTTCGAGTCCGACGCCGGCAGGCATATCGTGAACTTCCTGGCGTGCATCAAGAGCCGGCAGCGGCCGGTGTGCGATATCGAGATCGGCGCCTTCTCCACCATTCCGACCCTGATGGCCGGCGTCTCGATCCGGAACGGCGGGAAGACCATCGGGTGGACCGGCCACGGCGCCGCGCCACTGGCGTAGGCCGCCCAGGGGGCATGCACGCGTGGCGCGGCGGAATGGCGATTCCAGGTTTGGAGACGTAATGTCATGCAACGGCGAACGTTCTTGCAATCCGCTTCAGCGGCGGTTCTCGCTGCCTCGACGGCGCAGGCCGACCAGGACGCCAGCACGCTCATTCCCCTCGGATTCGATACCTATTCGCTGAATCGGCTGGGGTGGAAGGCGATCCAGTTGCTGGATTATGCCGCGAGCCAAAAGCTGGATACCATCCAACTCTCCAGCTTGAGCGACTTCGAAAGCCTGGAGCCGGCGTACCTCCAAAAGGTGAAAGACCATGCCGCCCAGCTCGGCATCTTACTCCAGACCGGTATGGGTTCGATCTGCCCAAGCTCGAGCAATTTCAACAAGACAGCCGGGGATGCGGTCGAGCAGGTCCGCAAAACGCTACAGGTGTCCAACGCGCTGGGCTCCCGCATCATGCGCTGCTACCTTGGCACCAACCAGGACCGTCGCGGCCCGATCCCGATCGAGGGACATATCGAAAACACGGTCAAGGTGCTGAAGGCGTTGCGGTCTCAAGCCCTCGACCTCGGAGTCAAGTTCGCGGTTGAAAATCACGCCGGCGATTTGCTCGCGCGCGAAATGAAGACGCTCATCACAGAAGCGGGTACGGATTTCGTCGGCTCAAACCTGGATACCGGCAATCCCGTATGGGTTGCCGAGGATCCACTACTGACCATGGAGGTGCTCGGGCCTTATGTGCTGACGACCCACATGCGCGATTCAGTGGTGTATGAACACCCGCGGGGAGCAGCGGTGCAGTGGGTGGTCCTAGGCGACGGTTCTATCGATTTCAAAGCCATCATGGCATGTTATCGCCGGATGTGTCCGAAAGCTACGTTCCAGCTCGAAGTAATCACCGGCAGTGGGCCCAGGATAATGCCGTTTTACGAGCCGGAGTTCTGGCAGGTGTATCCGAAGATGCCGGCAGCCGACTTTGTGCGCTTCCTGGAACTTGCAAAGAAAGGCCATCCCCTGATGGCGCCTATGCTCATCGGCGGCCGTGGCGGGAATCAGCCGCCTGAGTATCGGGCAGCCTTACTAGCACAGCAGCGCGTCGATCTGGAACGTAGCTTGGAGTACGCCAGGAAAGTACTGGATGTGGGGATTCGTTGGCGCACTTGACTGTGCCGTAGGCCGGGAGATACAGAGTTTGGAGAAGGTCAATGAAATCGCGGGCGTTGATGATTCCAGCCCTGTCGGCCAGGAATACCGTGGCTCGATGCCTGGCCGTGTAACGGATCCAACTGGCGCTGTCATTCCGGCCGCGCAGGTGACAGTGACGAATACCGCCACCACGGAACAAAGCGCCCCTCGAAGGGTGTACTGGAGCGCGCGGGTGAAGTTTTGAAGCTGACGATGGGCGGGCAGTGCGGTCGCCGGCGATCGGGCGCCCGACGCTCGAGCCTTATGATGTTGTTATATCCCTAGAATCCTGGAGGTATCCGATGGAGAAAAGTGCAGATCAAAGCCGGCGAGACTTCCTGAAAAGGAGCGCTGGAACCTTTGCTCTGACGGGGCTGCTTGCGCCGCCAATGATCGTGCCGGCTTCGGCGTTGGGCCGGGGCGCCACGCCGCCCAGCGACCGGGTCACGGTCGGCATCAACGGGAGCGGCCAAAGGGCCGTTTTTGAAACGCTCCAATATCCCTGTTTCGACAACGTCGTGATCGTCGCCGCGTCGGACGCTGTGAGGAGCCATTTGCAGGACGCCAAAGACAAGCTCGAAAAGCAGTACGACTTGAAGCAGCCCGAGCGTCCAAACCGCGGAATCCGCATGTACGACGACTTCCGGGAGCTGCTGGCGCAGAAGGACATCGATGCCGTCTACAACGTGGCGCCCGACCACTGGCACGTCTCCATGCTGCTTTACAGTCTGAAGGCGGGCAAGCATGTCCATGTCGAAAAGCCGCTGGGCGTCAGCGTCGAGCAGGATCTGGCGGCGGTGAAGGCCGTGCGCAAGTTCCCTAAGCAGGTTTGCCAATACGGCACCGAGTTGCGCGCCTATCCCGCCGCTAAGAAAGGCATCGAACTGGTGCTCAACGGCCGCATCGGCAAGGTGCAGAAGATCTACGTGACCGCTCCGGCGAGCAGGGCCGGCGGTTCGGCGACTCCGGTGCTGCCGGTTCCCGACGGATTCAATTACGATGCCTGGCTTGGGCCGGCGCCGATGAAACCGTTCTGCTACGACCGCTGCCTGAGGCCAGACCGCGCCGGCATCTTCGACATTCAGGACTACTGTCTGGGCATGATCAACAACTGGGGCGCTCATCTGCTCGACCAGATGCAGCGTTGGGCGGACGCGTCCGGCCGCAAAGACCCTCCGGTCCACTACGAAGGCTCCGGGACGTTTCCCAAAGAAGGGCTCTTCGACTGCGCCACGCAGTGGAGGGTGCAGTGCACGTGGGCGGATGGCCTGGTGCTGGACTTCATGGACAGCAACACCTATCGTGGTTTGCCCGACGCTCCTCAGCCTGTCATCAACCCGCCACGCGCCGGGGTGCCGAACGGCGTGGTCTTCATCGGGTCGGAGGGCTGGGTGGTCGTGAGCTACGGTAATAACGGTGCGGTGGTCACCCAACCGGCTTCGCTGATGGAGTCGGTCATAGGGCCGAACGAGATTCACATCGCCGACAGCGCGCTGGAGAGTATTCCGGCTAACCTGCCCAAGGGCTTCCAACAGACTCTGACGGCGGGCCACCATCAGAACT